>PVML01017400.1_pt1 | contig 392716 bp, 394 predicted proteins | sample 1853371 | NCBI WGS metagenome assembly PVML01 (sample SAMN08533508, study PRJNA380276) | Human gut metagenome, whole genome shotgun sequencing project. | isolation source: participant 1, chromium library | host: Homo sapiens | collected 2017 | reverse complement strand
CCCGCGAGGGGTGCGACGATCCGGACTTTGTTTATACCATAGGGGAAACCGTTATTTCAATCCACGCCCCCCGCGAGGGGTGCGACTCCAAAATCAACGGCGTATCTGCTACCACGGTCAAATTGCAATCCACGCACCCCGCGAGGGGTGCGACGCGGGGGTGCTACTGCCATGCCTGGGTTGCAGGGGTATTTCAATCCACGCACCCCGCGAGGGGTGCGACGCCAAGAAAGAACGGTATATTTGGTTTACCCCGCTATTTCAATCCACGCACCCCGCGAGGGGTGCGACAAGCGGGCTGTGTGTTTACATTCCCTTGCGCCTATTTCAATCCACGCACCCCGCGAGGGGTGCGACACGTGCCGCGCTGGCGGGACATCCGCACGCTGACATTTCAATCCACGCACCCCGCGAGGGGTGCGACTCTGGGCATCATGCGCCCCATCCGCAAGACACCCGATTTCAATCCACGCACCCCGCGAGGGGTGCGACTGCCAGTTGCCATGCGCATTTATAACCACTACCATTTCAATCCACGCACCCCGCGAGGGGTGCGACTGTGGAATGTCTTAACAATCTCATAAATCATCCAATTTCAATCCACGCACCCCGCGAGGGGTGCGACCGAAAAGCATTTAAAAGCATTTCAAAAGCAAAACATTTCAATCCACGCACCCCGCGAGGGGTGCGACAAGGACCCTCCGGTAGATGTAGTAGAGACTCTGACAATTTCAATCCACGCACCCCGCGAGGGGTGCGACCGCGCCCTCCTCCCAGTTTGTGCCACTCCCAATCAATTTCAATCCACGCACCCCGCGAGGGGTGCGACAGCAAACTTTACCAAAGAGCAGAGAGTTTGCTTGGCTCAATTTGCTTATTTGCACAAGGGGAAGAAGGCTGAGCATACAAAAACAAACGCGCCTATGCTCCATTAAGCTTTCCTTTATGCTTTTTGGGTGCGAACCGGCCGGAGAAGGCGTGTCATCTTGGACTTCGCACGCTACAAAATCAAAGGTTCGTCTGGAAGGTAGGTCTGCTTAAAGCCAAAGTGCTCGATCTTCTGCTCATAGCGATTTCCCAGGGAATAAAAGCGGAGGCTGTCCCGTTCGGGATCCATGATCGCACACAGCTTGGCTTGAAGCAGCTTGTACTGGGCCGGATCCAGCTTGCACTCAAAGACGGAGTTCTGAACCCGCTGGCCGTAGTTGACGCACTGCCTGGCGATCTGCCGCAGGCGTTTGCGCCCGGCGGCATCCGCTGTATTGACATCGTAGGTAATCAAAACCAGCATAATGGCCTCACTTCCACAAAAAGGGCGGATAGGCGTCCAGATCGCCGCGGAGGCAGCGGGCCAGAAGCAGCGCCTGGAGATAGGGAACCAGTCCCCAAGAGAGCTTTTCCTGGAGATAGGGGTGGGTTAGAGACTCCTTTTTCCGCTCCTGCCAGCGCTTCAGAACGGCTCTGCGGCCGGAGTCACTCAAAAAGACCGCCCCATTCTCCAGAAAGTCAAAGTCCTGCCGCCCCACTATTCGGTTGTTTATCAGGGTTAAAACGAACCGGTCGGCCATACAGGGGCGCAGCTCCTCCATCAGATCCAGGGCCAGAGAGGCCCGGCCGGGGCGATCCCGGTGGAGAAAGCCCACGTAGGAATCCAGCCCCACGCTCTCCAGTGCGGAGGCGCAGTCGTGCGACAGCAGACTGTAGACAAAGGAGAGCAGGGCGTTGACAGGATCCCGCGGCGGACGGCGGCTGCGGCTTTGGTAGGAAAAGAGGGGCTTTTCACCCAAGATCAGCTGGTCGAACTGCCCGAAATAGAGGGTTGCTCCGGCGCCCTCCAGGCCGCGCAGATGCTCGAGAGAGGCGGCCGCGGCGATTTGGGGGAGAAGCTCTTTCAGATGAGACGCGGAGGCTGTCAGGCTGGCGGAATCCAGCCGGAGCCCGTGATCTCTTCGGGTGCGCTCGATGCTCCAGCGGGCGTTATAGACCTTGCCGAAGATCATACTGCGGGCAATGCGGCAGCTGGCGGAGAGCTCGTCCGCCGTGCGGTACTGGGCACGCCGGAGCAGGACGTTTCCCGAGGTACTCCCGGCGATCCGGGCCAGAAACCGCCCGCGCGGCGTGCAGAAGGCCAGAGAGATACCGCGCTCGGCGCAGGCGCCCATCAGGGCGGGAGAGGCCCCGGGGTAGGAGAAGGAGACAATGCCGCTCAAGGTATGGAGCGGGTAGCGGGCGGCCTCCTGATGTTCCCGGCTGGCGACCACATTTTCGCCGTCCAGGGACAGATAGATGTCCTCCGAGGTCACGAAGAGGGTGTTCAACAGTTGTCTCATGGCGTTTCCTCCATGGCCCGGTTCAGATAATCGGATACGGACTCCCGCCGGATCAGCTGCGGCAGGCACAGCTCCTTCAGAGAGCAGGCGCCGCAGAACTTGCCCGGCCTGGCTTTGGGGGTGTGGCCCCGCCGGAAGAGCTGATGCATCTCCTCTGCGGCGGACTGAACCTGACGGCGCAGCTCCGGAGAGAAGCGCACCGGAGTGCGCCGGCGGGTTTCGCCGTAGTAGAGTGCGCCTTCCGGGACGGGGCAGCACAGCATTTCCTCCAGACACATGGCCTGGGCACACAGTTGAAGCTCGTCCGCCTGGTGAGGCTTTGGCCGGCCACGCTTGTACTCCACGGGAAAGGGCAGCCAGCGGCCCTCCTCGCCCGCGAGGGGGACGCCCTCCGGCGCGGCGCGAAATTCGACCACGTCGCACTGGCCGGACAGTCCCAGGGTAGGGGAGGCCACCGCCAGACTGCGGAGAACCAGAGTATCGCCCCGCCGCTCCCGAAGGGAGGCGTCGTGGGCACGCTCATGGAGAAGCTGGCCCTCTATGGTGCGCAGATTTTCCTGCCACTGCTGTTCCAGATGGATCAGCGCCCACTGGCGGCGGCAGAAGGCAAAGTGCTGAAGGCCGGAGAGGGGGAGAAACTCCTCCTCACGGAAGTTCACCCCATCCGCCGGCAGGTGATTCCGGCGGGGAGGGCGGCCTCGTCCACCGTGACGGAGTAATCCTGATAGGAACGGGCGGGGGCGGGATCACCGGGATCCCTCCGGGTGACATGTACCGCTTCAAAGAGCTTCCAGGCCGGGGCGCAGCCCAGCTCGTTGTCGTGCTGGAAGACAATCAGCTCCCGCACGGCCATCTTGCCCCGTGCGGCGGAGTGGTCGTGCTCGAACATATTGAGGATTGCCTCCCACAGCAGGGACAGATCCTCCTCGGAGAAGCCGGTGGTCTTGCGGGCCAGGTTGGCGGAGACGTAGCCCTCGCAGCGATAAAGACCATAGGGGATGACATACTTTCTCCCCATCTCAGTGCCCTTTTTCTCCGCGTCGGCCTCGGTGGTGATGGCCACGCGGGTGATGGTGATCTCCTGGGGAATGACGGGTTCCACGCTGCGGGCGAAGCCCAGCTGCACCGGCCCCCGCACCTGGCCGCAGTTGAGAGCGGCCTTCACAAAGGTGGTCATCACCGCGCCAAAGGTGCGTACATCGTAGAAGTTGGCGCACATCCAGTCCCGGACTTTCCGATCCAGGTCAGGGTCGGCCTTTTTCTTTTCCTTGACGGTCTTTTCGTCCACGTCCAGGGCGGCGTAGGCCTCGGCGTCGCTGCGGTTAAGAGGCACGCCGTCCTTGACATAGATGCGGTAGCCGGTGGCGTCCTCCTTCACCGTCTCCACATAGTTGCGGATCTTCCGCTTCAGGCACACGTCGGTGACAATGCCCAGGCCGGTCTCCGGATCCACCCGGGGCATATTGCCCGCGTCCGGATCCCCGTTGGGATTGCCGTTCTCCACGTCGAACAGGATGACAAATTCATAGCGGTTTTTGATAGGCTCGGACATATTACTTCTCCTCCTTCTTCTGATAGCGGGCCTGAGTCTGGAAATAGTAGCCCAGCTGGAACGAACCCTGCTGGCGGAGATTCAGGTGGGCGGGGTATTCCGTACCCAGCTTGGAGAGCAGCTCGGTCATCTGCTTCTCATAGGCGATGGAGAGACCGCGGTTGGCGGCGTTCAGCTTTTTCAGATGCTTCTGAGCCAGATTGACCAGGACGGGGAATACCGCGGCAGGGGTAGCCGACGCTCCGCTGAAATACTTGTCGCGGATGGTGGCGTTGATGCCGGGGTTGGCAGCGGCCTGGACGGCCTCCAGCACGGAGAACAGCCGTCCCAGAAGATAGGGGATGTTGGTGGCGTCAGGATTGAGAGACACTTGTAAGACCTCCTCCGGTATATCAGGATGTTCGCGGCTGGTACTCTCGGCCAGCTTTGTGTAATAGGCTTTCAGAATGGCGGCCCGGCCCCGGGTGACCTCCCGTTCCGCCCGGATGCGGAGGGCGACGCCGTTGAGCAGCGTGGCCGGATATCGGGTGTCGTTCAGCACCGCCCGCAGAACCTCGCCGGCCAGATCGGGGGCGGGGGACTTGTCCCGGGCGTTCTGGTTTACCGTCTCGTCCAGCAGCTTCCAGATGGGCAGGGTCTCAAACTTGTCATAGGAGGGGCGAATGATCTCCAGCCGCCGGTAGTGGGACTGGATGTGTTCCAGGAATCCCTGGAAGGTATTGTGGAGGAAGAAGCGCACCGACAGTCGGGCGGCGTTGGGGGAGAGTCCGAGGATATAGAAATCCATGTTGGGGTCGAGCTTCTCCTCCTGAAAGTCCACGGGTATTCCTTGGCAAAGCTGTGCAGTCATGCCGCGGAGATCCGCGGCGCTGTACGGCGTCGGCGCCCCCAGCAGAGCCCTGCCGAAAAAGGCCTGGTAGGCGTCGCCGCCGCCTCTGGCCCAGCAGACGACGGTGGCGTCCCCGAGCCGGTAGACGTGCTCCCGGTCGGCCAGCAGGTAATTGAGGGCGGCCGTGTAGGCGAAGGCGGCTTGTTGGCTGACAGGCGCATTATAGCTTTGCTCTTTCCCATAAGAACAGACCGACGGAGAGTTAAAGCCGACCAGCGTATTCCCCATAGCCTCGCCGTTGATGATGCCTTTGATTTTGGGGTGGATCCGCGCCACTGCAGCTTGTTTCCCTGTGACTAAGCAAGTCATTTCTATCCCTGTGCTCTGGTCTGCATAGTGCCTCTGCCATGCATCCCTAATCTCTGGATCTTCGTGGATGTAACCGCCGCTATAGCGGAATACCATGTTCGCGCCCTTGAGTATGTCCTCCATGGCATCTTGAAGCGCAGGATGTTCAGGAGCTTTTTCTGGATTCCACTGTTGGAAGAAGGCCAGCAGAGCAGTAGCGGCTGGGGATACCACGCCAGATAAAATGGCTTCATGGTACTCTTTGGCTCCATTGAAATATTTAATACCACGCTGCGTGCCGCCCTTGCTGATTCCAAGCAGATAATCGGATTTGTCCCATAGAAAGTTTGGACGCACAGCAGTGGAGGTCCTTCCATCTGCTGGTACAGGCAGTATCATTGATTGAGGACGTAATACTGTCTTCTTCCCTTGGGAGACTTGATTTTTAATGGAGATGACTTGCTCTAGTTCCCCTTCGTCACTGATACAGAGGACAAAGGAAATATCGGACGATTTCCACCCACGCGCGGCAATTTTCTCCGCCTGAACCAGCGATTGATAGTACTCGGTCAGTGCCTGCAAAATCATCCCCGCACCTCCCCACTTTCCCGGGCGGGTACCTCCAGCACCCCGTCCCGCAGGGTGCCGCGGAAGAACAGGGGGCGGATATCCTCCGGATTTGTATAGTCCATATCGTACAGGATCCAGCCCAAGTCGCGCTCTCCCAGCAGCTCCTTCGGGCAGGGGGGCAACTCCTCGCACCAGCGGAAATGGGCGGGGAACTCACGGCAGCCGAAGCAGGGCTGGTGGTAGAATTGCCCCTTTTTGATGCGGCGCTTGACAATGTCCTGAAACTTGCCCGGATTGTCTCCGGGGGCGGCCTGACTGGTCATGTCAAAATGGGCCTCAATAACATACCGCACATCCCGCAGCAGCAGGGCGGCCCGCTGCTGAATGTCGTCGGATGTGCACAGATACAGCTCCCCCTTGCCCCGCTCCATCACCGTCCGGGCCGAGCGGGCGGAGAGAGTGGACTTGACCTCGTTGCGCCGCAGGTTGGTGAAGCGGATGGGAGCGCACACATGGATGCGGTCGATGATCCACTTCAGCCCAGGATGCCAGTAGATGGCCTCCACCAGCCCCCGGGCGGCGGAGGGGGTCATGATATCGTAGCTCACCCGTTCTACTTTCATCTCCGGGCGGGTAAAGAGGGCATAATCCCCCCAGACCTCCAGCTGAATGGACATAGGCGTTCACTCCTTTCATAATACATAATATATTGTTTGGACAGGGGAAGCACCGGCAGACGGAGTAGAGAGTGAATGAGACCTCACGTCTGCCCGGCGTTCCATCCTGCGTCTATTCATTTAGACGACTATATTATACATCAGAGTTAGTCATCTGTCAAACTATTTAAAATACATATCTATGAATTTTTGTTGACACATGTGATATAATATTTTCTGTCGCAACATGCGTGGATTGAAATATAGAAATGTATATTAATTAGGAGGCACAGGGGAGCGGAGACGGAAGCGTCTCCGCTCCCCTGCTGTTTAGACAAAGAAGGCTTTCCCACAGTCCACCTCCAGGGACAGCCCGGTTTCCTCTGAATAGAGGGACAGGGTGGCAAGGATGGCGGAGCCATCCTCCAGCCGCTCCAGATCCCCGGCCTGGTCCAGGGCGGCGAAGTGGTTTTCGTAGATAGATACGCCGTATTGGCCGAGCTGGCGGAACAGCGCCCGGCTCCGCTCTCCGGCCCGAAGCCGTCCGACCAGCTCCGCGCCCGCGCCCAATGGGATGTAGACCGTCCGGGTGGGGCTGTCGATCATGTGGAAGCGCTCCGCCACGGACTGGAAGGGGAACAGCTCCGTGCGAATCTTGGGCAGAATACCATATATGTCCTGCGCTTCCGCCCCCTTCAGCTCCAGCAGCGTATGGAAGTAGGCCTGGATCGCCTCCCGGGAGGCGATGTCGTCATACTGCTCCAGCACCATGCGGCCCGCGCCGATGGCGGTCTGGAACAGAGGCGGCGGGGCGGCCTCCCCCCGGAAAAGGGTGACGATGCTCTCCGAGACGGGGCGCTTGCCCTCCCGGTTGCACCGGCCGGCGGCCTGGAGGATGGAGTCCAGGCCCGCCTCTTCCCGGAACACGGCGGGAAAGTCCACATCCACCCCGGCCTCAATCAGGGAGGTGGAGATCACCCGGCAGGGGAGCCCCTCCCGGAGCCGGCGGCGGATCTCCTCCAGCTTGGCGCGCCGGTGGGCGGGATACATGAGGGTAGAGAGGTGAAAGTTCCCCTCGCCGGAGAGCCGCGTAAAGATCTCCTGGGCGCTCTTGCGGCTGTTGACAACGCAGAGCACCTGCTCGTGCTGCTGGAGCTGTCCGGACAGTGTGTCCCAGTCCAGCCGGCCCGCCTGGCGGAAGCACACCCGGCGGAAGGATTCCGGGGGACACAGCTCCGGCGGACAGAGCTCCACTGCCGGACGGCCGGGCAGAAACTCCGCAAAGAGCGGCCCCAGTGCGGGCTGGGTGGCGGTACAGAGGACGGCGGATGCGCCATAATGCTGAACCAGCTGGGCGATGGCGTGGACGCATGGCCGCAGGCAGGGAAGGGGGAGCAGCTGGGCCTCGTCGAAGAGAATGACGCTTCCGGCCAGGTTGTGGAGCTTGCGGCACTGGGAGGGGCGGTTGGCATAGAGGGATTCAAAGAACTGCACCGCCGTGGTCACCACCACGGGCATGTCCCAGTTCTCCGCGGCCTGGGCCAGGCGGACCGTTTTTGGAGTGGCCTCGGCATCGATTTCATAGGCGGCGTTGGAGTGGTGCTCCAGCACGTTCTCCGCCCCCAGGATGGTTCGGAACTCCTGGGCGGTCTGCTCGATGATGGAGGTGTAGGGGATCACATAGATGATCCGCCTCAGTCCCCTGGCCCTAGCCTGGGCCAGGGCGAAGGCCAGAGAGGCCACCGTCTTTCCGCCCCCGGTGGGGACGGTGAGGGTAAACAGGCCGGGGGGCTGGGTTTTGCCCATCCGGATACACTGCTCCAGAACGGCGCAGCGGCGGGAGTTCAGCTCTCCCTGAGGGGGAAACCAGCCGGAGATATGGCGCTGGAGCCGCTCCCAAAGGTCATCCAGAGGGGCGGGGTGCTCCGGCCGGGGGGAGCCGTCCATAAAGGCCTCGGTGTCCAGGAAATCCGCGTCCGTCAGACAGGAAAACAGCATCCGGGTAAAGAACATCAGGGACAGCGGCTCCGCGCCGCAGGGGGGAGGAGCGGGGGAGGGGAGGGCGATCTCTTCTGTCCAGGGGGAGCAGTCGGGCAGCATGCCCCGTTCCGCGCGCTTCATCCGTCCCCAAAAGGTTCCGGCATCCGGGGAATCCCCCTGAGTGCCTCCGTCCGGGAGGCCGCCGTGGTGCCCCGCCGCCGCAAAGGCAGCCAGAGGCTGCCCCATACGCCAGCAGGCAAAGGCGCCGGCGGTGGCGTGATCCACCTTGGGGCCGCCGGCAAGGCGGCGCTGAAATTCCATGGAGTATTTTCCGAGGTCGTGGCTCAGGCCGGCCAGCCGACCCAGCTCCTCCGCGCCAAAGGGAGCGGCAAAGAGGGCGCAACGCTCCGCCGTCCCGTTGAGGTGCTCCGCCGCCGTCTGTTTCCGGCCGTCGCCGGCAATGTGGGCCAGATAGGTCATGGGAAAACTACCTCCGTTCTCAAATGTTTCTGAACGTAGAATACCGCCGGATAAGCCCGATAGACCGGACATTTTGCCGTAATGCCAACTATAACTATAGTTGATTTTGCGCAAAACCGCAAGTAGAGAGAAGAAAGAATTGTGCAGATAGCTATGGTCTGGGTGGCGCTTGTGTTATAGCGGGAATTGTGATAAAATAGCTCTGATTCTGTAGAAAAGGGGTGTGCCGTATGAGCGACACCGAACTTCAGTTCCGCACGTCCACCTTTGGCGGGTTTCAGAAGCAGGATGTGCTGAATTATATTGAGACGTCGAACCAGGAGCACCGGGAGAAGCTGGAGGCCGTCCGGCGGGAGCTGGCGGAAGCCGAGGCGGCCAAGGCGGCCCAGGCGGAGGAGACCGCCGCGGCCCAGGCCCAGACGGAGGCCAAGGAGAAGGAGCTCCAGGCCCTGCGGGAGGAGCTGGCCGCCGCCCACAAGGAGGCGGAGGAGCGCAAGCTGGAGATCTCCCTGCTGGAGGAAGAGCTGGAGAAGGCGAAGCAGCGGTTGGCCGATACCGAGGCCCAGCTGAAGGAGAGCGAGGAAAAGCTGGCCAAGGCGGGGCCCGCAGCGGCGGCCTATGAGAAGGTGAAGGACCGCACCGCCGGTATCGAGCTGGAGGCCCACTGCCGCGCCCAGGCGGTTCAGGCGGAGGCGGAGGAGCGCATCCGCAAGACACGGGCCGAGGTGGAGCAGTGGCTGAACCGGGTACAGGGGAATTACGGCCGCCTGCGCGCTGATATGGACGCGGCGGTTTCCAGGGCCTGTGGAGAGCTGGACCAGGTGCGGCAGACGCTGGAGCAGATCTCCGGGGAGCTGGCCCGCCAGGATGAGGGACTGGACAAGCTGACCAAGTCCTGCTGTGCCGAGCTGACCCACCGTGCACCGGACCCACTCCCACTGGATGAGAAATAAGCAAGCCGGCTGACCGAAGCCGCAGCATTTGTGTGGCAGGCTGATGTTGGAAATGCAATCAAATGGGGTGAGGATACGGAAATAGCGGAAGTGAAGGAACGGCAGCCTGCATTGCTCCAGCAGCTTCTGAAAATTTGGGAGCAGTCCGTGAGGGCAACGCACCACTTTTTATCCAGCCGTGAAATAGAACAGATCAAGGAATACGTTCCCGGGGCGCTGAATTTGGTTCCAAGGCTTGTCATCGCCAGAGAGGAAAGCGGAGCTCCGGTCGGATTTATGGGAGTAGATGGCGGCCGCCTTGAAATGCTGTTTCTCGTTCCGGACAAACGGGGAAACGGCTTGGGAAGGCTGCTCGTTGAATATGGGATGAAGCATTGTGGGGTTAAGAGCGTGACGGTCAATGAACAGAACCCAGAGGCAAAGGGTTTTTATGAGCACATGGGATTCTGTGTATATAAAAGGACAGACTGCGATGAACAGGGAGCGCCGTATCCCCTTCTATACATGGAGATTTCTCAACGGTGATGATAGGGGCACCGGGACGGGTGGACACAGTTCAGCTTACAGAGAAGACAGATAAGGGAAGAGCCCTTGCGCGGCCGCGCAAGGGCTCTTTTTCAGGGACAAACGCAGAGAAGCAGGCGGACGACCCACTCAGGGGCCTCGGGGAGCTGGGCGTGGATCATCTGGAACAGGACCTCGGGGGAGTAGCCGTGAAGCTGCTCCAGGGTGAGAGCCAGACCGGCGGCAGAGGAATATGCGTCCCGTCCGATAGCGAGGGTGGAGCCGAACGCAGTGCCCCCGGCGGCGTACTGCCCCACCGCCGCCCCGCCCAGGGCCGCATAGCCGCTGACAGCGCCGCCGCCGAAGGCAATTCCTAGGCTGAATGCCGCCCCGCCCAAGGCAGCCAGCAGGCCCACGGACAGGCCGCCGAGGGAGATCCCCCCAGCGGCGAGGCCGCCCAGAGCCAGCAGACCGGCGCTGAATCCGCCCAAGGTCAGCAGACCGGCGGAAAAGCCTCCGATGGCTATCAGGCCGGTGGCCACGTTGCCGATGGCGATGACCCCCTTGGCCCGACACAGACTGCGGTCACACAGATTGATATGAACCAGAGGAAGGCCGAAGAGAGTGCGGCGGCTGCGGTACTCATAGCGCCAGCCTCTATAGTAGTTTTGGATGACAGCCTGCTGAGGGGAAGGGGCTGCGGGCTTTTCGGGCTCGATTCCCCGCACCAGATAGTCCAAACTGACGGCAAAATAGTCGGCCAGGGCGGACAGGTTGCTGAGATCCGGGGTGGCGGCCCCCGCCTCCCACTTCTGTACCGCCTGCCGGGAGACCCCTACGGTGTGGGCCAGCTCCTCCTGGGAGATGCCCCGCCCTTTGCGGAGCTGGTAGAGCCGTTCACGAAATTCCATGGTGATGAACCTCCTTTTTCCTTGGGCTCATCTTAGCAGAACGGCCCGGATAGACGCAACCAACCGGAGCATCCAATTTGACAACCAGCAGTAGCACCCCTTGGGGCGCAAGGGCTTCAAACCCGGCCAATGTCGGTGCGGAAGTGCATGTCCTGGAAGTGGATGTGCCCCGCGGCGGCGTAGGCGCTGTCGATCGCGGCGTTCAGATCCGGCCCGGTGGCGGTGACGCCCAGCACCCGGCCGCCGTTGGTGAACACCGTGCCGTCGTCTCCCAGTTTGGTGCCCGCATGGAAAACCACGGCCTGCTGTCCGGCATCCTCCAGGCCGGTGATGGGCAGACCCTTGGCGTAGGAGCCGGGGTAGCCGCCGGAGGCCAGCACCAGACAACAGGCCGCCCCGTCCTTCCACCGGATGTTCAGATGGTCCAAAGTGCCGTTACGGCAGGCCAGGAAGATGTCCAGCAGATCGGTCTCCAGCAGGGAGAGCACCGCCTGGCATTCGGGATCGCCGAAGCGGGCATTGTACTCCACCACCTTGGGGCCGTCGGGGGTGAGCATCAGGCCAAAGTAGAGCACTCCCTGGAAGGGGCGGCCCTCCGCCTTGAGGGCGGCCACCGTGGGCAGGAAGATCTCCTCCATACAGCGGCGGGCCACCTCGGGCGTGTAGTTGGGAGAGGGGGAGATGGCGCCCATGCCGCCGGTGTTGGGGCCCTGGTTGCCGTCAAAGGCCCGCTTGTGATCCTGGGAGGAGGGCATGGGAACCAGATGCTCCCCGTCGCAGAAAGCCAACACGGTGACCTCCGGGCCGGTCATACACTCCTCGATGACCACCCTGGCGCCGGCCTGGCCGAACTTGCGGCCGTCCATCATGGAACGGGCGGCCTCCTGGGCTTCGGCTACCGTCTGGGCCACGATAACGCCCTTGCCCAGGGCCAGGCCGTCAGCCTTCACCACGATGGGCGCGCCCTCGGCCTCAATGTAGGCCAGAGCAGGGGCGAGCTCTGTAAAGGTTTGATACTTTGCGGTTGGAATGTGGTACTTGGCCATCAGATTCTTGGAAAAGATTTTGCTGGCCTCGATGATGGCGGCGTCCGCCCGGGGGCCGAAGGCGGGAATGCCCGCATCCTCCAGGGCATCCACCATGCCCAGGGCCAGGGGATCGTCCGGCGCCACCACTACAAAATCAATGGAATGGGTCTGGGCCCAGGCCACCACTCCATCCACGTCGGTGGCGGAGAGGGGGACACACTGGGCCAGGGCGGCGATACCGCCGTTGCCGGGAGCGCAGTAAAGCTGTTCCACTTGCTCACTTTTAGACAGTGCCCAGGCGATGGCGTGCTCCCGCCCGCCGCCGCCGACAATCAAAACATTCATTGCTTACACCTCAATTCAGCGCCAGCCCCAGGGCCCATAGGCCCAGCAGGTGCGCGGGATAGAACACATAAAAGAACCACTTGCTCTGCACACCCAATTGCCCACGGTACCAGGCCAACAGAAGGAGGGATGCCTCGGCGCACAATGCGTAGAGAGCGAACACAGGGAGGGCATGGAGCAGATAGCCCGCCATCCAGTCCGGCCGGAACAGTGGGAGGGAGAGCAGCCCTATCAGGGGCTGGTAGAGCAGATAGAGGAGAGCCAGACCGGCTCCCAGACAGAGCAGCTTTCGGTGGCGATTATCACCGCAGAGGTAAAGGGCGAAGATCAGGAGCACGGCGGGGAAGCCGTAGTCCACGTTGAGCAGGAGTGCCAGCGCACAGGCCGCGAACAGGGGAATGGCCGACACGGCCGGGCCGTGCTCTGCTTTGGACAGACGCTCATAGCCATAGATGGCTCCGGCGCTGAGGAAGAAGGTGAGGAGCACACTTCCGCCCCAGACGCCGGTGGCCAGGGTGAAGGGCGCCTGGGAGAGAAGGGCACACGCTCCCAGCCGGATGAGATAGCGGTGGAAGAAGCGGGTGCGGCGGCAGCCCTCGGCCACGAAGTAGGCGAAAATGGGAAAGGCCAGCCGCCCGATGAGCCGGGGCAGCCCATCCGCCCAGGTGGGCAGGCCCAGCTCGGTCAGCATGGTGGGAAAGACCATCCCGATATGATCCACCAGCATAAACAGCGCGGCCAGACATTTGAGAGCGGCGGCGCTCAGACCGTAGCGGTGTGCCTCCATTAGTGGTGGAACAGCCGCATCCCGGTAAAGGCCATGACGATGCCGTACTTGTTGCAGGTGGCGATGACGTGGTCGTCCCGGATGGAGCCGCCGGGCTGGACGATGTACTGTACGCCGCTCTTGCGGGCACGCTCCACATTGTCGCCGAAGGGGAAGAAGGCGTCGGAGCCCACGGTCACGCCCGACTGGCGGGCGATCCACTCCTTTTTCTCCTCCGCCGTGAGCACCTCGGGCCGGATTTCAAAGGTGTTCTGCCACACGCCGTCGGCCAGCACGTCCTCGTACTCGTCGGAGAGGTAGACGTCGATGGCGTTGTCCCGGTCGGGACGGCGGATGCCGTCCACGAAGGAGAGGCCCAGCACCTTGGGATGCTGCCGCAGGAGCCAGTTGTCCGCTTTGTTCCCCGCCAGACGGGTACAGTGGATGCGGCTCTGCTGGCCCGCGCCCACGCCGATGGCCTGGCCGTCCTTCACATAGCAGACGGAGTTGGACTGGGTGTACTTCAGGGTGATGAGGGCGATGAGCATGTCCCGCTTGGCGGACTCGGGCAGCTCCTTGTTGTCGGTGACGATGTTGTCCAGCAGGGCCTCGTTGATGGCGAAGCTGTTGCGGCCCTGCTCGAAGGTGATACCGAAGACGTCCTTGTGCTCCACGGCCTTGGGGGCATAGTCCGGGTCGATCTGCACCACATTATAGCCGCCCTTGCGCTTGGTTTTGAGGATGGCCAGGGCCTCGTCGGTGTAGCCAGGGGCGATCACGCCGTCGGATACCTCCAGGGCCAGGTAGCGGGCGGTGTCGGCGTCGCACACATCGGAGAGGGCGGCCCAGTCGCCGTAGGAGCACAGCCGGTCAGCGCCCCGGGCGCGGACATAGGCGCAGGCGATGGGGGAGAGCTCCATATCCTCGGCAAAGTAGATTTTCCGCTCCACGTCGGTGAGGGGGGTACCCACGGCGGCGCCAGCGGGGGAGACGTGCTTGAAGGATGCGGCGGCGGGCAGGCCGGTGGCCTCCTTTAGTTCTTTCACCAACTGCCAGGAGTTGAAGGCGTCCAGAAAGTTGATGTAGCCCGGCTTTCCGTTGAGCACCTGGATAGGCAGCTCGCCCTCCTCCATAAAGATGCGGGCCGGCTTCTGGTTGGGGTTGCAGCCGTATTTCAGTTCCAGTTCTGTCATTGCGATAAACCTCCGTCAAGTGAGCGGCGGCCGCGGGCCGCCCTCGGACTGTGTGTATCTGGGGCGGCCTGCGGCCGTCCGTCAGGCTGATGCATGCTTGTTTTTGATCACAGTCTCCCAATCTCCGGTTTTCCGGTCGATGTAGCGCACAAAGAGAGAGACCTTGTTCTCCGCGTTGAGGCTGTCCCACAACAGATCGGCAAGCTCCGCGGGGGTGCCGCAGGGGATTTCCACCTGCTCCGGTTCCCCCACAAAGGAGGGCAGGGGGGTGCCGTCGCCCATGTAGGTGTGGATGAAATGGCCCTGCCCGGCGCGGGGGGCCTCATAGGCGAAGAAATACCGGCGGCAGGAGGCGGGATCGCCGTCCGCGCTCTTGAGGATGGAGAGGGTGTAGTCGCCGTTCTTTTTTACCAGCCCGGAGATACGGGGGGTGTAGTTGGGGGCGTCGGGCTCAAAGGTTCGGGTGTGGAGGGCCTGGGCAAAGGTCTTGCCCGCGGCCAGCCCCTCGCGGATGGTGTCGGTCTGGTCGCCGTTGGTGACGATGGTGGAGGTGCCGAACACCCGCACAGGGGCGTAGATAATAAGGGAGGGGTCGGTCATTTTGGAGGGGTCAAAGGCCTGGGTGCGGATGCCGTCAGGGGTCTCCACGAAGACCCGGTTGCGGGAGTTCTCGCTGCGTCCCATGATAAAATAGGCAATGACGGACTTCTCCCCGTCGGGGGAGCTGCCCAGCACGATGCCGCGTCCGGGATAGGGGTTGCCGCGTAGCAGCGCGGTAAGATCCAGGTTTTTCATGATAATCTCCATTCTACGATATCATATTGTTATTGCCTTGCTGAATGTAACACTTGTGAGGAATTCTTGAAATAAGTCTACAGACAGGGGGATGTATTATTTCGACAATCCCTCGGGAAAGAAATGCACATACCAGTTGCAGCAATATGTTCTCACAAAATAGTTTCATCGAACATAACTGCACCCGCTAGGTCACTATTGGTATTTAATATTTCTGGGTCTGCAATCGACACCGGAGCATCACGCTTCACGATTTCTGCTCCTGTAAAATCCCATCCGCCACGAGGAGTAATTTCGTTTGTATTCACCATTACTTCCATATCTTGATACATGAATCTTAACCAACCTGCTGCAAGCGTATCTTCCCCGAAATACTCATAATCGTCCACACCGATCAAGGAGAAAAAATCTTCAAAGGACATGTCATCTTCCATGTCTGGGAAAAGTATGTTTGCGGTGGTGACAAAGCCCGCACATTTCAGCTGTTCCTCACATTCGCTCATGGCCTTTTCAGAATCGCCGCTCTGCGTTCCGAAAAAGTAATAAGCATATTCCGCCTCCGGCTCCCCAAAGCATATAGCGGCACAATCTGGGGATGAATCTAAGCTTTCAATTATTTCGCCTTCTGGATGCTCATTTTTTAATTCGATGAGTGTTTTCCCGATGTCATTCAAAAATTCAGGCGTTTGACCGCTGGGGGCTGCGGGCGCGCAGGCAGAAAATACGAATGCTGCAAGCAAAGATAGGATTACAATGACTGCGGTTCGTTTCATATGAAGACATCTCCTACCTGGACTACTCATGAGAGCTTTGGCTAGGAGGTACCAGCCAGCGGATCAGGGAAATACACGCCAGAACAACAGGAACCAGCAGAACGACCAAGCCAAGCAGCAACAGAGCAAGACCGTAGTCTCCGCCAAGCCAGATCCCGCCTAGGAACAGAAAACCGCCGCTGAGGACAAATGCCAGAAGACGCAGATCGCTCATGTCTCCATACCTCCTATGAAATTATAAAATATGGACGATCCTTCCCTCCACCCGGAGCCGCCCCTCACAGAACAGGGAGACGGCCTGGGGAAGGATATGCCACTCCGCCTGCTCCATCACCCGGCGCTGGAGTACCTCGGGGGTGTCCCCCTCCAGGATCTCCACCGCCTTCTGAAGGACGATGGGGCCGCCGTCGGGCTCTTCATTGACGAAGTGGACGGTAGCGCCGGTGAGCTTCACGCCGTAGGCCAGGGCGGCCTCGTGGACGTGGAGGCCGTAGTAGCCAGCGCCGCAGAAGGAGGGGATCAGGGCGGGGTGGACGTTGAGGATGGCGTTGGGGAAGGCGGCCACCATCTCCCCGGTAAGGATGTGCAGGAAGCCGGCCAGTACCACCAGCCCGATATTCAGCTCACGGAGCTTGTCCACCAGGGCTATGGTCATCTCCCGGTTGGATGCGAAGTCTTTCCGGGCCACCACATAGCCGGGGATGCCGGCCCGGGCGGCCCGCTCCAGGGCGTAGGCGTCGGGCCGGGAGGAGAGCACGGCGGCGATGCGGCCGTTTTTCAGCTCACCCCGGCTCTGGGCGTCGATCAGTGCCTGGAGGTTGGTGCCCCCGCCGGAAACCAAGACGGCAATTCGTACCATGCGCCCTGCCCTCAGACCAGCTCCACGCCGGCGTCGCCCTTGATCACGTCGCCGATGACATAGGACTGCTCGCCCGCCCGGGCCAGCACGTCCAGCGCGTGGCCCACTTGATCCTTGGGGATGGCGATGACCAGGCCGATGCCCATGTTGAAGGTGTTATACATGTCCCGCACGGGGATGTCACCCGACTTCTGAATGAGCTCGAAGATGGCGGGCACGGGGTAGGAGGCGGTGCGGATGCGGGCGGTGAGGCCCTCTTTCATCATGCGGGGCACATTCTCATACAGGCCGCCGCCGGTGATGTGGCTGATGGCCTTGACAGTTACGCCGTGCTGGCGCAGGCATTGGATGGATTTTACGTAGATATGGGTGGGGCGCAGCAGCTCCTCGCCGATGGTGCGGCCCAGCTCGGAGACATAGATATCCAGAGCCTTGGGGTTGTCCAGCAGCACCTTGCGCACCAGGGAGAAGCCGTTGGAGTGGACGCCGTTGGAGCACAGGCCGATGAGCAGATCCCCTTCGCAGAGGGTGGAGCCGTCGATCATGTCGGACTCGTCCACCAGACCCACGGAGAAGCCGGCCAGATCATACTCGTCCTCGGGGTAGAAGCCGGGCATCTCGGCGGTCTCGCCGCCGATGAGGGCGCAGCCGGCCTGGCGGCAGCCCTCGGTGACGCCGGAGACGATGGCCTCGATGCGGCTGGGCACATTCTTTCCCACAGCCACGTAGTCCAGGAAAAACAGGGGAGAGGCACCGGAGCAGATAATGTCGTTGACGCACATGGCCACGCAGTCGATGCCAACGGTGTCGTGCTTATCCATGAGAAAGGCGATTTTCAGCTTGGTGCCCACGCCGTCGGTACCGGAGACCAGGACGGGCTTCTTCATGCCCGCCACATTGGGGGCGAACAGGCCGCCGAAGCCGCCCAGAGAGCCCATGACACCGGGAATGTAGGTGGACTCCACCAGGGGCTTGATGCGGTTGACCGCCTCGTAGCCGGCGGTGACGTCCACGCCGGCGGCGGCGTAGGATTCGGAATGGGAGTTCTTCATGTCAAAACCTCCAGATAACAATGAGGAAATGGGGCGCTGGGGTAGAGGAAAAAGCCTTGCAGAGTTTTACCCGCTTTGCGGGTAAAAGAATTGCAAAAGAGGTCCGCAGGCGAATTCAGTTCGCCGGAGTACGCCGCTGCTTGCTCCGCCATCGGCGGGCGACCACCTGCGCCGTGCGCGGGTGAGGGGGGATCAAACCCGCTGTGCCGCCGGGGGCGGCGCGGGGGGGTATCCAGGGGGGACAGCGTCCCCCTTGGAGCGTTTTTACTCCTTCCCCGTCCAGCAGTAAGTGCAGATCTTGTCCCGGTCGATGCCGATGGCCTCCAGCAGGCCGTCCAGGGACTGGTAGCCCAGAGAGTCGAAGCCCAGCTTCTCGCAGATGGCGCGGAGCATGCATCTGCCGCGCTCCGTGGAGGCGTCGGCGTATTCCTCGATATGCTGCTGCCCCTCGTCCCCCTCCAGCTCCTGGATGGTTCGCCGGGCCAGCAGTTCCATGTCGGAGTTGCTGCGGGAGAAATTCAGGTACTTGCAGCCGTACATGACGGGCGGACAGGCCGAGCGCATGTGGACCTCCTCAGCGCCGGACTCGTAGAGGAATTCCACGGTCTCCCGGAGCTGGGTGCCCCGGACGATGGAGTCGTCCACAAAGAGCAGCTTCTTGCCCTCAATGAGCTCGGGCACGGGAATCTGCTTCATCTTGGCCACCTGGTTGCGGGCCTCCTGGCTGGTGGGCATGAAGGAGCGGGGCCAGGTAGGGGTGTATTTGACGAAGGGGCGGGCAAAGGGCTTGCCGCTGCGGTTGGCAAAGCCGATGGCATGGGGCACGCCTGAGTCGGGCACGCCGGCCACATAGTCCACCTTGGGCAGTTGGCCCCGGTGCACCTCGTCCCGGGCCATGATCTCCCCGTTGCGGTAGCGCATGACCTCCACATTCATCCCCTCGTAGTTGGAGTTGGGGTAACCGTAGTAGGTCCAAAGGAAGGCGCAGATCTTCATCTGCTCTCCGGCGGGGGAGAGGGTCTTCCAGCCGCCGGCCGTGACCCGTACGATCTCCCGGGGGCCCAGCTCGTAGGCGTCATGGTAGCCCAGCTTATGGTAGGCGAAGGACTCGAAGGAGACGCAGCAGCCGTTTTCGCCCTGGCCGATGAGCACGGGCAGGCGGCCCAGCTTGTCACGGGCGGCGAGGATGCCGTCGGCGTCCAGAATGAGAATGGTGGCTGAACCGTCGATCTCGTCCTGGGCGTGGCGGATGCCGGAGATCAGATCGTCCTTCTGGTTGATAAGGGCGGCCACCAGCTCGGTGGCGTTGACTTTACCCGAGCTCATGGCCATGAACTGGTGGCCGTGGTCGGAGAAATAACGCTCCACCAGCGCGTCGGCATTGTTGATGATGCCCACGGTGGTGATGGCGTACAGGCCCAGGTGGGAGCGCACCAGCAGGGGCTGGGGATCGGTGTCGCTGATACAGCCGATGCCGGAGCAGCCGTGAAATTCCGCCAGATCCTTGTCGAACTTGGTGCGGAAGGGGGTGTTTTCAATGTTGTGGATCTGCCGCTGAAAGCCATCCTTCCGGTCGTAGACCGCCATGCCGCCCCGCTTGGTGCCCAGGTGGGAGTGGTAGTCGGTACCGAAGAACACGTCCAGCACGCAGTCCTGCTTGGTAATCGCGCCGAAGAAACCGCCCATGGATTACTGATCCCCCATCAGGCGGCGCATGACCTCCTCGTAGGCCTCCTCGGCCCCGCCCATGTCCCGGCGGAAACGGTCCTTGTCCAGCTTCTCGTGGGTCTGTTCGTCCCACAGGCGGCAGGTGTCGGGGGAGATCTCGTCGGCCAGCACAATGGTGCCGTCAGATGTTTTGCCGAACTCCAGCTTGAAGTCCACCAGATCAATGCCGATCTTCTTCATGAAGCCCCGCAGCAGGTCGTTGACCGCAAAGGCATACTTCTTGATCAGGTCGATCTCCTCCTGGGTGGCCAGCTTGAGAGCCAGGGCGTGATAGCTGTTCATGAGGGGATCGCCCAGGTCGTCATTCTTGTAGGAGAACTCGATGGTGGGCGCGTCGAACACGATGCCCTCCTCCACGCCGAAGCGCTTGGCGAAGGAGCCGGCGGAGATGTTGCGGATGATGACCTCCAGGGGGACGATGGACACCTTTTTCACGGCGGTCTCCCGGTCGCTGAGCTCCTCCACATAGTGGGTAGGCACGCCCTTCTCCTCCAGGCGGCGCATCAGGTTGTTGGTCATGCGGTTGTTGATGGCCCCCTTGCCGGTGATGGTGCCCTTCTTCAGGCCGTTGAAGGCGGTGGCGTCGTCCTTGTAGGACACGATCACAACATTGGGGTCGCTGGTGGCGAAGACCTTCTTGGCCTTGCCCTCGTAGAGCTGCTCCAGTTTCTCGTAAGACATATTAAAACTCCTCCATTTGGATTTTATGATCCTTTGCTTCCACCTCGGCGGCCATGCCGGCCTTGAACTGCACCAGCCGGTCGCTCAGGGCCTCGTCGGAAAGGGCCAGCATCTGGGCGGCCAGAATGGCGGCGTTGTCCGCGCCGTCCACCGCCACGCAGGCCACGGGAATTCCCTTGGGCATCTGCACCATGGACAGAAGGGAGTCCAGCCCGCCCATCATAGAGGTCTTGATGGGCACGCCGATGACGGGCAGGGTGGTATAGGCGGCCAGCACACCGGCCAGATGGGCGGCTTTGCCCGCTGCGGCGATAATCGCACCGAAGCCGTTCTCCCTTGCCTGAGAGGCGAAGCGCTCGGCGGCGGCGGGGGTACGGTGGGCGGAGATGATGTGGACCTCTGTGGGGATGCCAAAGGACTTGAGCCGCTGGATGCAGGGGCGCATGGTGTCCAGATCTGAGTCGGAACCCATGATGACGGCAACTTTTTTGCTCATAAAACCCTCCTGTAGCGCCAAATAAATTTTTAGGAAACGATAAAATAAATCAGGGTATCTGCTTACACAGATACCCTGCACTTATTACCGCCGAAAATTGGACAGGCGGGAACCATTGATGATCCAAACCCCAGAGCGCAGTTCGTGCACCGGCGTCATGGCTCTACCTCCCTGTCCCAGAATGAGTATAATATATCGAATTCCCGGGGGCTTTGCAAGGGAGGGGGCGGAAATTCGTATGCTTATACAAGTTTCGCCGGAAAAACAGAAGACACAATTGTAAAGTGTGTGTCAAGCCTGGCGGAGCAGCGTGCCGTCGGTGCCCACAATGACCGTATGGAGGGAGAGCGGTTTACCGCTGGCGGACACGGCCCGCTCGGCGGCCCGCTGAATGCCCCCACAGCAGGGGACCGCCATCCGTACAACGGTGACGCTGCGGATGTCGTTTTGAGCCAGAATGGCGGTGAGCTTTTCACTATAGTCCCCTTCGTCCAGCTTGGGGCAGCCGATAAGGGTCACCCGGCCCCGGATAAAGTCCCGGTGAAAGGCGCCGTAGGCGTAGGCGGTGCAGTCGGCAGCAATGAGAAGATCACAGCCGTCAAAGTAGGGCGCGTTGACCGGAGCGAGCTTGATCTGAACCGGCCACTGGCGCAGTTCACTGGGGATATCTCCAGCGGTGGGGGCGGCTTCCGGCCGGCGGATGGCCCGGCTCTGGCTGCCGGGACAGCCGCAGGGCAGGGGCGTGTCCGCGGCCCTGGCCGCCTTGGCGGCCAAGACCGCCGCATGGTCGTAGGCGGGGGCCTCACGCTCCTCAAAGGTGATGGCCCCGGTGGGGCAGGCGGGCAGGCAGTCCCCCAGCCCGTCGCAGTAGTCCTCCCGGGTGAGACGGGCCTTGCCGTTGACCATCTCAATGGCGCCCTCGTGGCAGGCGGCGGCGCACAGGCCGCAGCCGTTGCACCTGGATTCCTCGATATGAATGATTCTGCGTTTCATGGGAAAACGCCTCCTTCGTCGGTTTCTGGGCCTATTCTAACAAAGGGACGGGCCGTTGTATGTTGCAGGTGCAATAAAAAAGAAAAAACGTGCGCTGTCACCGACAGCGCACGTTGGATGGAACACAATCAATCGCGCAGATACTGCTTCACCAGCTCCTGCAGCAGCTCGTCCCGGTCCAGCTTGCGGATCAGGGCGCGGGCGTTGTTGTAGTTGGTGATATAGGTGGGGTCCTCCGAGAGGATGTACCCCACGATCTGGTTGATGGGATTGTAACCCTTTTCCTGCAAGGACTGGTAGACGGAAGAGAGGATCTTCTTGATCTCTGGGTCCTTGTCGTTTTGGATGCTGAATTTGCGGGTGTAGTCCATCTCCATATCGGTACACCTCCCCGTGTATCATTCTGTTCCCCATTGTAGCGGAAAAAGGACGCGCTGTAAAGGGGATGACTTAAAATTTATGATTCTTTAAGATTTCGACCGGACGCGGAAGGGGCTCACCGCAAAACAGCACCCAGCTCCTGCTCCAGCAGCTCCAAAACTGCCTTCACGTCGGCATCAGCCTCCTCGCTGGTGAGGGAGCGGTCGTCGGCACGCAGAGTCAGGTTAAAGGCTACGCTCTTCTTGCCCTCGTCCACGCCCTTGCCCCGGTAGATGTCGAACAGGGCAACCTCCTTGAGCAGGCCCTTGGCTCCCCGGCGGATGCAGTCCTCCAGAGCGCCCACGGTGACTTTCTCCCCGCACACCACGGCGATATCGCGGGTGACGGCGGGGAACCTGGGCAGGGGGACGTACTCGGGATCGGGGCCCTTGGCGTTCAGGAGCTCATCAAAGGAGAGCTCGGCGCAGTAGAGCTCGGCGTCCACGCCATAGTTCTGGGCCGCCAGGGGGTGGATCTGGCCGAAGATGCCGATGCAGTCGCTGCCACTCCACACGGTGGCGCAGCGGCCGGGGTGGTAGGAGGCGTCGGAGGGCGCGCCGGTGGGACCCTCAAAATGGATATCTACAGCCCGGATGTCCTTGAGAATGGCCTCGACGGCCCCCTTCATGGCGTAGAAGTCCATGTCCTCGCCGTAGGCGCCCAGGGTGAGTACCTTGGACTCGTTGGCCAGGCCGTCCTCCCCTCCGGGCAGATAGACCCGGGCCAGCTCATAGAGCCTGGCGGACTTGTTGCGGTAGTTGTAGTTGCGGGTCAGGATATCCAGCATGGAGGGCAGGGTGGTGGTGCGCATGATAGAGGTGTCCTCCCCCAGAGGGTTGAGGATCTGGAAGCTCTTGCGGGCGGAGTAGTCGCGGGGCCAGCGGATCTTGTCGTAGCAGGCGGGGGAGATGAAGGAGTAGGTGATGATCTCGTCATACCCGAAGGCGCGGCAGAGCGCACCCAGCCGGTTTTCCAGCTTCTGCTCGGCGGAGTAGCCGCCCAGGGTGGTCTGACCCTGCATGAGGGTGACGGGGATGTTGTTGTACCCGTAGAACCGGGCCACCTCCTCGGCCAGATCGGCGATGCCCTCCACGTCGGCGCGCCAGGAGGGGATGACCACGTCGGCGGGGCCGTCGGGGAAGTCGTGCTGCTCGGTGTGGATCTCCACCCGCTCCAGATATTTGTACTGCTCCGCGGCGGGGATGTCGGTACCCAGCAGGGCATTCACCCGCTTCGGATCCATGCGGATGGTGCGGGGCTGGGGTACGTGGTTGAGGATGTCGATGACGCCGTCCACCACCTCGCCGGCTCCCAGCAGCTCCACCAGCTCACAGGCCCGCTGGACGGCGGGGAGGGTGTTCATGGGATCCAGGCCCTTCTCGAACTTGGCGCTGGCCTCGGTGCGCATGCCCAGGGCCAGGGCGCCCTTGCGGATGCAGGTGCCGTCGAAGCAGGCGGACTCGAACACCACGTCGGCGGTGTCGGAGACGATCTCGCTGTTCTCGCCGCCCATGATGCCCGCAAGGCCCACGGCCCGGGTCTCGTCGGCGATGACCAGGTGGTTGGCATTGAGCTTGCGCACCTGGCCGTCCAGGGTGGTCAGCTCCTCGCCCTCCTCCGCCCGGCGGACGATGATTCTGCCGCCCTTCACATAGCGGTAGTCGAAGGCGTGCATGGGCTGGCCGTACTCCAGCATGACGTAGTTGGTGATATCCACGATGTTGTTGATGGGGCGCACGCCCATGGAGCGCAGCCGCTCCCGCATCCACTTGGGGGAGGGGGCGATCTTCACGTTGCGCACCATCCGGGCGGTGTACCGGGGCACCAGGTCGGCCGCCGGGGTCTCCACGTCCAGCAGCTCGGTGAGCACGCCGGGGCCGCCGCCCTTCACCACCGGCTCGTGGAGCGTGAGAGGGGCGTCGTAGGTGGCGGCCACCTCCCGGGCCAGGCCGATGACGGACAGGCAGTCGGGCCGGTTGGGGGTGATCTCAAACTCCACTACATGGTCGTCGGCGTTGATGACGGGCTTGAGATCGTCGCCGGGCTTGCAGTCCTCGCGGAGGATAAAGATGCCGTCTGGGATGCAGTGGGGGAATTCCGCCTGCTGGGCGTGAAGGTCGTCCAGGGTACAGTAGCTGCCGGTCTTGGTGTTGTAGGCCACAAGGTCGCCTGCGTGCAGGTTGGGGCAGGCGGTGTCCGGGCAGACCGTGCCGGTTCCGATGTCCGCGCAGGTGTGGAAGGAGCCGTCCGGCTGGGTCTCACACTCCAGCACCTTGGCGCACACCACGGGGCCGTAGATCTTGTCGCCGGGCTGAATGTCGGCGGAGATGGAGGGCTTGTCCTTGTCCAGGGGCTTGTAGTCCCCCAGAATGGCGGCGGGGGTGATGGCGGCATAGGGGAAGTCCCGCTCGTCCAGGCCCAGCTCGGCCAGACCGCACAGCATGCCGTCGGACAGCACGCCGCGCAGCTTGCCCTTCTCGATCTTCTTGCCGCCGGGCAGGGTGGACTTGTGCAGGGCTACGGGTACCAGATCGCCCACATGGACGTTCCAGGCGCCGGTGACGATCTGCACCGGCTGCTCCCGGCCGGCGTCCACCTGGCAGATCCACATGTGGTCAGAATCGGGGTGCCGCTCCATGGACAGCACCTTGCCCACCACCACGTTGGAGATCTCCTCTCCCAGATCGTGGGTCAGCTCCACCTTGGAGCCGGACAGGGTCATGGCCTCGGCGAACTCCTTGTCGGAGGCGTCCACATGGACGAATTCCTCCAGCCATTTGCGAGATAAGTTCATATATGAAAACTCCCTTGTTATTCTTGTTTTACCTCGGACGGATTCCGGGTGTAGGGGCGGATATTATCCGCCCGCCAGGCTCAAATTCGGAAACAGGCGGGCGGCTGATAGCCGCCCCTACGGTTCTGAGGCTGCGCCTCAGAACTGCTCCAAAAACCGGACGTCGTTTTCAAAAATCAGCCGCAGATCGGCGATTTTGAAGCGCCGCATGGCGGTGCGCTCCAGGCCGATGCCGAAGGCCCAGCCGGAGTAGACGCTGGGATCGATGCCCGCCATCTCCAGCACCCGGGGGTGGATCATGCCCGCGCCCAGCAGCTCGATCCAGCCCTCACCCTTGCAGGTGGGGCAGCCCACACCGCCGCACTTGTGGCACTGCACGTCCATCTCGCAGGACGGCTCGGTAAAGGGGAAGTGGTGAGGGCGGAAGCGGGTCTTGGTGCCCTTGCCGTAGAGCTGTTCCACCACAGTGTTGAGGGTGCCCTTCAGATCGGCCATGGTGACGCCCTTGTCGATGACCATGCCCTCCACCTGGTGGAACATGGGGGAGTGGGTGGCATCCACCTCGTCCTTGCGGTAGACCCGGCCGGGGGCGATGATGCGGATGGGCAGGGGCATGGAGTCCATGGCCCGCACCTGCATGGGGGAGGTCTGGCTGCGGAGCATCACCCGGCTGTCCTCGTCAAAATAGAAGGTGTCCGACCAGTCCCGGCTGGGGTGCCCCTCGCCGGCGTTGAGCCGGTCGAAGTTCAGCTCGGCCAGCTCCACCTCGGGTCCGTCCAGTACGGTGAAGCCCATGCCGATGAAGATGTCCTTGAGTTCGTCCAGGGCGATATACATGGGGTGCCGGTGGCCCATCGTCACGGGCTTGCCGGGGACAGTGACATCCAGCGCCTCGGCCTCCAGCCGGGCCTCCAGCGCCTTGGCCTCCAGCTCCTTGCCCTTGGCCTCCAGCTCGGCCTCCAGAGCGGCGCGCACCTCGTTGGCCAGCTGACCCATGGCGGGCCGCTCCTCGGCGGAGAGCTTGCCCATCTGCTTGAGTACGGCAGTGAGCTCGCCCTTCTTGCCCAGATACTTGACCCGCAGGGCGTCCAGTTCTGCGGAAGATCCGGCCTGCGCAAACGCGGCCAGAGCCTCCGAGCGGATGGTTGCTAACTGTTCTTTCATATGGAAAACTCCTTCTTGATGAATGGTAGTGGATACGATTAGGCTTCCGCATGGTAGGCGAAGGGCAGCAGATCCTTTGCCGGAACCTTTTGTGCAACCCCGTTCACGGGGAGGATTACTTCACACTCTGGCGCGTAGTCCGCCAGGAGCTGCCGACAGCTGCCGCACGGGGGCAGCAGTTCCGAGCCGTCTTTGCCGCGGACGGCGACGATTGCCTCCAAAACCCGCTCGCCATTGGTGATGGCGGAGCCGATAGCCACCTGCTCTGCGCATGCGCCGTGAATGGAGTACACATTCACGCCGGTATAAACTGCGCCGCTGCCGCACCGCACGGCCGCGCCTACGGTGTGATGGAAGTTTTCGCCGTCATAGTTCCGGCGAATCGCCGCACCGGCGGCCTCAATCAAGGCGCGGTCTCGCTCTTCCAACGACTTCATTGTCCAGCTCCTCTTTCCGGTTTGGGCAATAAAAAAGCCCTTCCTCCCAACTAATTGGGACGAAAGGCAAACCTTCCGCGGTACCACCCGCAATTCCCGCGCCGGCGGCGCAGGCACTTTGGCCCCGGTAACGTGGGGCAAAACCGTCCCTGTCTCCAGGGCCGCTCCAGGACGAACCGAACAGGCCAGCCCCACATCCGCTTTCAGCCGGTGACGGACGCTCTCTGCCGGGCCGGGGGCTGCTCTTTTTCCCTTCATCGCATGTGCCCTTATTTATATCACAAAATCGAGAAAAGCGCAAGAAGGAAATTGACGAGTCCTGCCGCACGGCATATAATGAGACCGACTTAGAGAGAAATGGGAGCGTGGAACACATGAGAATCGCAACGGCGGAGCAGATGCGAACATTGGACCGGAGGGCCATAGAGGAGCGGGGCGTCCCCTCGCTGGAGCTGATGGAGCGGGCGGCAAATGCGCTGGCGGAGGCCGCCATCGACACGGCGGCCAACGCGCCGGGGCGGGCGGTTTGTTTCTGCGGGCCGGGCAACAATGGCGGCGACGGCGTGGCCTGCGCCCGCCTGCTGCTGGAGGCGGGCTTCGAGGTGCGCTGCATCCTGGTGGGGCAGCGGGAGAAGCTGACCTGCGACACCAGGGCCATGGAGGCCCGGCTGGCGGCGGCCGGCGGGGTACTGGAGCCCTTTACCCCGGACGACCCGGACTTCGCGGCCTGGTGCCTGAAGGCGGACGTGATGGTGGACGCCATCTTCGGTATCGGCCTGAACACCGAGGTGCGGGGGGACGCCCTCACCGCCGTTCACATGATGAACACCTGTGACATCCCGGTGGTGTCCGCCGACATCCCCAGCGGGGTAGAGGCCGACACCGGCAGGGTGCTGGGGGAGGCGGTGCGCGCGGCGCGGACGGTCACCTTCACGCTTCCCAAGGCGGGGCATTATGTGGGCAAAGGCGGCCTGTGCACCGGCGTGCTGACCGTGGCGGACATCGGCATACCCCGGGACTTGGTGGACGGGGAGGACTATCCGGTACAGACGGTGGAGGGGGCGGATGTCCGTCTGCCCGTCCGGCCCCGGGACGCCCACAAGGGGGACTTTGGAAAGGTCTATCTCCTGGGCGGCAGCGTGGGCTATACCGGCGCGCCGGTGTTCGCGGCTCAGGCAGCGGTGCGCTCCGGCGCGGGCCTGGTGACGGTGGGAGTGCCGGCCCCGGTGTGGCCCATCGCGGCGGCCAAGCTGGATGAGGCCATGCCCCACCCCCTGCCTGCGGGCAAGGAGGGGCAGCTCTCCCTGGAGGCGGGGGAAGCCGCAATGACCCGGCTGGCCGGCTGCGGCGTCTGCCTGATCGGCCCCGGCCTGGGCCGCGGAAACGGCGTGGCCGCAGTGGTGCGCCACCTGCTCGGGGAAATCCACCTGCCCGTGGTGCTGGACGCCGACGGCATAAATGCGCTGGAGGGACATATAGATGTCTTGGACAGCCGCCGGGGACTGCACACGGTGCTCACTCCCCACGACGGGGAGTTTGTCCGGCTGGGGGGCGAGCTGTCGTCGGGCGACCGCCTTGGGGCGGCGCGCGCCTTTGCCGTGGAGCACGCCTGCTGCCTGGTGCTCAAGGGACACCGCACCATCACCGCCTTCCCCGACGGCTCGGCCTACATCAACACCAACGGCAATCCGGGCATGGCCAAGGGGGGGAGCGGCGACGTGCTGGCAGGGCTGATCCTCTCTCTGCTGGGCCAGGGCCTGCCTGCCCGGCAGGCGGTGCCCATGGCGGTGTGGCTCCACGGAGAGGCGGGGGAGGTCTGTGCCCGCGCCATTGGAGAGTATGGAATGACCCCAACCGACGTGATTGCCGCCCTGCCGGCCGTCATTGAGGAACACGTGAGCTAGGAGGGAGCGCTGTGCGCCATCGGACCGAGATGTGCGTACTAATGATGATACTCGGCTTGTCCCTGTCCGCCTGCGGCGGAGCAGAGGGCGGAAACCGCGCTGAGCAACTGGCCCTGGACATACGGGGAGAGTATCTGGAGATGGGGGGCTGTACCGCCTCCCTGGAGCTGACGGCCGACTACGGCCAGCGGGTGTATACCTATGGAATCGGCCTGAACTATGCCAGGGAGGGGGAGACCACCCTGACCATCACTGCGCCGGAGAATATCGCCGGGGTCACCGCCCGTATTCTGGAGGGGGAGACCGCTCTGGAGTACGACGGCATGCGGGTGGAGACTGGGCCGCTGGATGACAGCGGCATGAGTCCGGTGGACGCGGTTCCGGTGCTGATGGACTATGTGCAGGAGGGCTTCATCGCCGAATGTGGTATGGAGGCCCAAGGGGAGAGCGAGGTGCTGCGCGTGGTCTGCCGGGAGCCGGAGTCCGCCGCGGGCGAGGGGCGGGAGTGCTCCCTTTGGTTTGACCCGTCCACCCACGCCCTTCTGCGGGGGGAGCTGTCTCAGGACGGCTTTACCGTGATCCAGTGTGTCTTTACGGAGTTTCAGTTCACGGTTGGAGAGAACACATAGCAAACGGCCAGGCGGGGCAGCACCCCGCCTGGCCGTTTGCCTCATGATTCCTCGCTGTCGTGCTCCTGGGGGCCGCCGTGGATCTCGGTGATCTCGGCACCGCCCTCGCCGGGCGCGGCCTCCTCCGCCTGGGCAGCGGCCTCACGGGCCTGCCGCTCCAGCTCGTCCAGCTCCGCCAGCCGGCGGCGCAGGGCCTCGCGCTCCTGAGCGTCCATGGCGGAGATGCGCTGCTCCAACTGCTCCTCCCGGCGGCGCTGGGCGTCCTCCTGGAGCTTCTGCTGGAGCTCCTCGCCATACCGTTTGCCCTGCTCCACGTAGATTTCGCCCTTTTCCGCCAGTACCTTTCCGGCCTTGACCACCTGTTCGGCGGCCAGCGCGGCCAGTCCCACACCAGCGAAGGCCACATTTGTCAATGCTTTGCCAAAGTCTTCCCACATAATTCGGAATCCTCCTTATTTGAATTGGAAGGCGGGCCGGTCCCGGCCCTGGTTTCTGCCCTTAGTATAGACCAAAATTCGCTGTTTGTCTTTTGATTTCTATGAACAGTACATTAAAAATGGATGAAAACGCCGGGCGGACGGGGCTTGTGCCGCGGCCCGGCCCGTAGTATAATGGAGCGGATGATCCCATATCAGAGAGGCGAAAGCATGAAGCAACAGGAGAGACGAACCTGGGCGGAGATCTCCCTGCCCAATTTGGAGCACAACTACCGCGCACTCCGGGCGCTGCTGCCCGAGGGGTGCCGATTTCTGGGCGTGGTGAAGGCCGACGCCTATGGCCACGGGGCGGTCCCCGTGGCCCGGAAGCTGGAGGAGCTGGGGGCGGAGTACCTGGCGGTGGCCTGTCTGGCGGAGGCCAGGGAGCTGCGGGAGGCCGGGGTGCTCACCCCGATCCTGCTCTTGGGCTACACGCCAACCGACTGCGCGGAGGAGTTGCTGCGCTATGGGTTGACCCAGACGGTCTACGATCTGGAGAGTGCCAGGGCCTTTTCCGCCGCCGCCCAGGCGGCAGGGAGGCGGCTGCGCATCCACGTGAAGGCGGACACCGGTATGTCCCGTCTGGGCTGGCTGTGTAATGAGGGACACCGGACGGAGGCGGCCGACGCCATTGCCGCGGTGTGCGCCCTGCCCGGCCTGGAGGCGGAGGGCATCTATACCCACTTCGCCAATGCCGACGGGGACGAGGCGTACACCATGGGCCAGTTCACCCGCTTTCTGGAGCTGCTGTCCGAGCTGGAGGGGCGGGGAATCACGTTCCCAATCCGCCATTGCGCCGCCAGCGCTGCTGTGTTAAAGTATCCCTGTACTCATCTGGATATGGTGCGCCCCGGGGTGGCCCTGTACGGCCACTATCCCGACCCCTCCTGCGAGGGGTTGGACGGCGTTGGCCTGCGGCCGGTAATGGCGCTTAAGACCCGGGTGGCCTCGGTCAAGGCCGTCCCCGCCGGGACGCCGGTAAGCTATGGCTGTACTCATGTGCTGGAGCGGGACGCCGAGCTGGCCGCCCTGACCGTCGGCTATGCCGACGGCCTGCCCCGGCTGTGCTCCGACCGGCTGGAGGTGCTCATCCGCGGACAGCGGGCGCCTATTGTGGGCCGTGTCTGCATGGACATGTGCATGGCGGATGCCACCGGGCTGGGGGCTGCCCCCGGCGACGAGGTGGAGCTCTTCGGCGAACACCTGCCGGTGGAGGACGCCGCCGCTCTGGCGGGCACCATCCAATACGAATTGCTCTGCGCCGTGTCTCCCCGGGTGCCCCGGGAGTACTTGAATTGAGCGTCCGCTCACACGGCGGCCCCGCCGGGCATACAATGGTTCGGGGAGGGATGCCGGCGCAGCGGCGGAGAGAGACGGGGACTTCCTGTTTTTTGAAACCCTGTGTATAAATTCCGCCGCCCCGTGGGAGAATCATAGTGACCGCGTTACATAAGCCCTGTGCTTGGTGACGCTGGTGACTATATTCCGGCGGAGTGTGAGCTTTTGTGGACAACAGCGTAAAACGAGGAGACATCTTTTATGCCGATCTGAGCCCGGTGGTGGGCAGTGAGCAGGGGGGCGTGCGTCCGGTGCTGATCGTACAGAACGACACCGGCAACCGCCACAGTCCCACCGTGATCGCCGCCGCCATCACCTCTCAGACCGGAAAGGCCCGTCTGCCCACCCACATTGAGCTCTCAGCCAACACCTACGGACTGCCCAAGGAGTCGGTGGTGCTGCTGGAACAGATCCGGACGCTGGACAAAAGGCGGCTGAGAGAGCATATGGGCCGGCTGGACGAAGCGCAGATGCAGCGGGTGGACAACGCCATCGCGGTCAGCTTCGGCCTGCATACGGACACCATGGTTTAAAAATGGAAGCACGGGACCGCCCCGGCGGGCGGCCCCGCTTCCCAAACGGAGGACGTACATATGAAGAAAACACATTGGCCCGCCCGTCTGGCAGCCGGGTGCCTGGTGACCCTGACCCTGGTGGGCGTTGCCTTTGCCGCAGGCCAGCAGGGGAGCCAGAGCGACCCGCTGGTGACGCTGAGCTATCTGACTCAGAAAGCCACCCCATCCATTCTATCCCAGGTGGACAGCAAGCTCACGGCCCGGGAGACGGAGCTGAAGAAGCAGGTCTCCGCCGTGGTCGAAGGCTATGTCAAGGAGGTGGAGGACAAGCTGGCATCCTCAGGCGGGGGAAGCTCCGTCCAGCCCTCCGGCGGCGCATCCTATCAGGTAGTCAACCTCTCCGCCGGGCAAACCATCACCGGCGGCGCGGCGTGTGAATTCCTCCTGCGCAGCGGCACGGCTACCTGCGTTTCGGACACCTCCCCCGGCCTGGTGGACATGACCGCCGGAACGACGCTGGCCGGCGGCGGGGCCCTGACGGCCAACCATCTGTATCTGGCCACCATTGAGGGCCGGGGCGTCAAGGCTTCCACCGCCGTGACCCTCCTGGTCCGGGGGACCTACAGCATTCAATAAACAGAAGAGTGGGCGGCACAGATTGTGCCGCCCACTGAAATGGTCAATAGCTCCTCCTGCTTGAAGGCTTCGGAGGGAGGGATAGTGTGAAAGGGAAACGTCAGGGTTCCCTTTCGCGTGGGATCAAACGACTTTTTGAACTTTTTTAGAAGGTTCAAAAAGTCCGGCAGCCAGTCGAAAAGACTTTTCGACTGGCTGCTCGGGCGGCACGGAATTGTGCCGCCCGTTCTTTTGTTATTATGCCTCCCCAATGGCCCGGAAGGCGGTAATGAGCGGCGGTTCCTCCGCCGGGGAGACCAGATCGGGGGTGGTTCCCATTTCCTCATTGCTGCTGCCGTCAGGGTTTAGCCCAAATGGGACGGTATATTGAATCAGGATACCGCTGTTCGGGAGCTGAAGGTAGACCGGATCCATAGCGCCAATCCCGTCGCCGCCGGTTGTGCGGCCTACCAGGGTGGCAAAGCCGGTCTGTTGGCAGAACAGGACGAAGGATTCAGAGGCGGAGTAGACCGATTCATCTACCAGCACCCAGATGCGTCCGCGGAAGGGACTCGGCTTTGCCGCCGGTTCCACGGTATGGGAGACGGTAAGCACATCGGTGGCCAGGGCACGGTCCGCGGCATCCAGCCCGGGCAGCTCCGGCAGAGTGGAGAGGGGGCGGAAGGCGGAGGGGGAGAAGGCCTCGTCCAGATAAGGGTTGTTGTTGGCGCTCCGCCGCACCAGGGCCAAGTGCCGGCTGGACAGGGGGTGGTCAATGTGGGGGGCCACCAGAAGCTGCTCCCAGTAGAGCTCACTGCCGCCGCTGTTGTCGGTCAGATCCAGAATCAGGTCGGTACAACCGGCGCACTGGAGGTAGAACGCCTCCAGTGCCGCGGCATCGGAAGTATAGTCGGCGGGGAAGCGGTCGATTTTAAGGTATCCCGCCGTCCCGCCCGGAAGGAGAAGCGTGGTCAGGTTGGGTGTATCACCGCCGGAGCCGGGAATGGAGGACTCCGCGTCCGTCCCATTGGCGGCCTGCTCCAGGGCCAGGAGCTTCCGATACCTGGTCTGAGTGTCCTTGCTGTCCAGCACTTCCGCCCAGTGCGTTTTTCCCTCCCGGCGGTACTGGACGGCGGCAGGGAGGTAATCGGAGAAATAGGCCTCCGGCTCGATTATGCTCAGATGTCCGTTGGTGCCCAGAAGGTAGAGGGCGCTGTAAATGGCGCTGTAAAAGTCCGCGTCGCTGTCACTTTCCACCACCATCTCCCGGTAGGTGGTATAGATGCGCTCCACCTCAACGCCCTCGCGCTCCAGAATGCCCCAGCAGGGATAGCTGTCCCGCAGAGTAGACCAGAGGTACTCGTAATCCTCCATCCGCTGTTCAGCGGTCAGGCCCAGAAGGTGGGCCGCAGGGTCAGGGGAGGCGGAGGGCTGGGAGGCCGGCACAGACCGGCAGCCGGAGAGCCCGGCGCAGAGCAGCAGGGCGGCGCAGCCGGACAAGATGCGTGTGTTCCGGTGGGACAAGGGGAAAACTTCCTTTCTAAAGGAGAATATGGGCCAGCAGGCCGAGCAGCAGAAGGTGGGCGGGGTAAAAGAGGTAGAACAGCCACTTGCCCCAGGGCCGGTCGGTGCCGCGGGTACCATCGTAATACCGGAGGAGGAGCAGGGGGAGGAACATGCCCAGGTTTTCCACCCCCAGCAGGTAGTCCGCCGGACTGGACAGGCCTCCCAGATAGAGCAGGTCATAGGCCGGACCGGTGAGCAGGCTGACGGTATTGACGGCAAACAGGACGACCAGTGTGTAGCCGAAGGCCTGATTGCGGAAGTCGCCGTAATAGAAGTCCAGCACGACGATGATGCTGAAGCCCCAGATACCCCAGTCGCCGGGGATGCTCAGGCAGGCCAGCAGGAGGAGCAGGACGGCCCGGAGGGGTGCGGGCCAGGGGCGGCGGCGCACCCAGACGGCCAGCACCCCCAGGAGGATGGTGTAGATGACATTCAGCCGCAGGGGATTCATCTGCTCCGGCTGACCCATGGCGCAGAAATAGAGGAAGGGGAAGTAACTGACGCCGGCAAAGACCGCCAGCCTGGCCAGATAGCGCCGGATGCTCCTGGTGTGGTGAAAGCCCTCGACGGCCATATAGAACATGATGGGGCCGGTGAGCTTGCCGACGGCGTCCATGACGGTCCATAGGGGTGTCCCATAGGGGACAAAGGTGAAGGCGATGTGGTCGACCACCATGGCGGCAATGGCGATGAGCTTGAGGGAGAGGGCGGACAGCCTCACGGTGTCTCGCCCCCCTCCGGGCCATAGGCGAAGTAGTCGTCGAGCCGGGTGCCCTCCAGCGCCATCCACTGGGTGGACAGGGACTGGTCCAGCCGTTTCAGCTCCCGCTTCAGGGCACGGGTCATGGCCTCCTCCTTCGACAGCTCGTCCTCCGTCTTGCCGTCCAGAAAGGCCTGCACTGCGTCCCGGTAGCTGGTCAGGATCCGGTCCCGTTCACCCACGGTGAGCATGCTCTCGTCCGGCATTTGGTAACGGATAGTGTAGGAGGCGGAGGCCTCATAGACCACGTAGGAGTCGCCGAATACGTCCTCGGACCGGGTATAGGCGGCAGCATCTGCATAGGCCGGGGTAATCTGTGTGCAGTAGCCGCCGTAGTGCCGGGCGGAGCAGGCCCCCATGGCGGCGGCCAGGGTACCGAGGACAAATTCGGCCTCGGGTCCGTCCTCCTCATAGGAGCAGAGCAGGCGGCGAATGCGTTCCTCCCGGGCGTGGAAGGCGGCCTCATTGGTCCAATCCGCCAGAGCGCGGTCGAACGCTGCGACGGACTGGGCCTCATATCCCTCGGTGCGCAGGGCCAGGGCCTCGTCCAGATCCGCCTGGGTATAGGGTTCGGGGGAGAGGGGCCAGGGTGTGTAATTCAGCGCAGCGGCGGGGGCCAGGGAGCGAACCAGCCAGAAGGTGAGCAGGCCGGCGCCGGCCAGCAGGGATACCACGGCGCAGAGGGTAATGACCAGCCGGTTCCTCATGCCATGCCCTCCACGACCAGATCGTGGGTGACAAGCGTACCCGAGCCGTCATAGGCCGCCTCGGACCAGCAGCCCTCCACGGCGCCGCCGGTATACGCGATCTGCCCCGTAGCGGCGGCCGCGCCCAGCCGGTCCAGCTCGGCCTGCAGGGTCTGCTTGAGCTTGCCCTCGTCGCGCAGCGATTCTGTGGAGAGGTCGTCCAGGCAGTCCTGCATACCCTTGAGAATGGACTGGAGGAAGGCGTCGCGCTCGGCAACGGTCAGCCCGTCCTGATCCAGAATCCGGTAGGTGAAGGAGTAGCCTGCCTCGGTCCACCCCACCTCCACCGTGTCGCCGTATACGTTGGCGGTCTCGGTGCGGGAGAGCTGGCCGGAGAAGGAGGGGTCCTCCGCCCGGCCCGAATATACCTCATTCAGCCGGGCGTTGTACTCGTTGAGGGAGGGCTGGGCGGTGTTGACCAGGAAGGGGGCCAGAGGGTCGGTTTCGGGGAGGTCCATCAGCACCCGCCCAAAGGCCTCGGACAGCGCCTCGCTCTCGTTCAGCGCAGCGTAGAGCGTGCGGTTGAATTCGGCGATGGACAGGGACTCGTATCCCTCAGTTTTCAGCGCGGCAACCTGTTCATACTGCTCCTTCGTGTAATAGTGGCCGGTCTGCGGGTCGGGTTTGAGCTCCCCGGAGGAGTCCCAGACGCCCTCCTGGTAGGCCGTCACCACTCCATTGTCCCGGATGGTCAGGCCGGAGGCGGAGGCGATCGGCCTTTCCCGGGGGGCGTTGGTGGCGAGCACGGCGGTGAGGGCCACCACCAGCACCAGGGCTACGGCCAGCGCCGCGGCGGAGGTTTTGCGGGAGCGCATGATGGCGCCGATGCGCTCCTCCAGGGCGTTTTTGTTGAAAGCGGAGCACAGGGGGAGGAAGCGGGACCGCCTGGCCTCCAGCTCCAGCAGGGTGCGGGCATAGGGGGCGCGGGCCTCCGCGCCGTAGAGGCGCACCACGGCCGCGTCGCAGGAGAGCTCCAGATCCCGGTTGGCTAGGACCAGCATCACCCACACCAGGGGATTGAACCAGTGCAGACAGGCGGCGGCCGCCAGCAGGAGCTTGGAGAGGGCGTCAAACCGGCGTATGTGGGCCATCTCGTGGGTGAGCACGAAGGCCAGCCGGGACACGTCGCTCCGGTCCAGCGTTTTGGGCAGGAGGATGACGGGGCGGAGCAGACCGTAAGTGAGGGGGCTGTCCACCCGGTCGGAGCAGCGCACCCGTACCCTCCGGCGGATGGGATGGCCGTCCAGCCAGGCGGTGACAAAGGGGTCCTCCACCGGCAGAGAGGCATTCCACTCCCTGCGGCCCCGCAGGTGGGGGAGCAGGAAGCACAGGGCACAGGCCAGAGCGCCCGCGGCCCAGAGCAGGGCCATCCAGGGGATGACCGCCTCCTGCGCTGCGGCCCCCGCCGCATCTGTGCCTCCGGCGGTGACGATGCCCGCCCGGCGGAAGCCCTCGCCCAGATGTCCGGCGGCGGAGTAGAGGCTGGTGGGGGAGGGAATGGAGAAGGGGAGAAGCAGGCGGGCCAGGGCCACGGCCCAGAGCAGAAGAAAGGCCTGCCGGGGCAGCCGGTTCATGGCCAGCGCCCGTACCACAACCACGGCGAGGATGAACACGCCGCCGGTGAGACTCAGTTCCAGCAGAGACAGCATGACAATCACTCCAATTCTTCAATGCGCCGCTTGAGGCGGGCCAGTTCCTCCGGGGAGAGCCTGCGGCTGCCCAGCAGATTGGCCACCAGCAGGTCGGCGGAGCCGCCGTACATCCGGTCGATCAGGGCGTCCGTCTCCTGTTCCCGCACCTCCTCCCGGCTGACCAGGGGGTGGCAGACAAAGCCGGGCTCACTGCGGGAGACCGCCTTTTTGTCAATGCACTTTTTGATCACGGTATAGGTGGTAGTTTTGCTCCAGCCCACCAGCTCCTTCAGGCGGTCGGCTAGCTCCTTGGCGCTGAGATCGCCGTGGTCCCAGAGGACCTCCATGACCTTGCGCTCCGAGTCAAATAGCTTAAGTTCCATCGGTAAGCTCCTTTCTATGCTGTTCTATTGCAATAGAATACAATTGGATTCTACCGCAATAGAATGGTGTTGTCAAGGGTCGGGAACAAAAAACAGACGAACCGCAGTTTGCGGTTCGTCTGTCGTTCAGGCGGGAACTAGTTTGACGCGCTTATCGGCCAGTCCCTCCAGGAAGGCTTGGTCATGCTCCACGAGAAGCATGGCGGGACGGCAGACCCGCAGGAGCTCCTCAAGCTGCATCCGGGAGAAGACATCAATATAGTTCAGCGGCTCGTCCCACACATACAGGTGGGCGCTTTGGCACAGGCTGCGGGCAAGAAGCACCTTCTTTTTTTGCCCGGCGCTGTAATCGGACAGATCCTTTTCAAACTGTACCCGCGCGAAGTCCAGCTTGCGGAGAATGGTCTTGAACTGTGTCTCGTCCAGTTCAGAGCGCCGCGCGAATTGGCTCAGGCTGCCGCGCAGGAAGGAGGCGTCCTGGGGCACGTAGGAGACGACCAGACCCGAGGCAAGGGAGAAAAGTCCCGTGTGGGGGATCTCCTCACCCAGCGCCAGCCGGAGCAGGCTGGACTTTCCAGAGCCGTTCCGCCCCACCAGAGCCACCCGTTCCCCCCGCTCCACAGTGAAGGAGACAGGACGGCACACGGGCCCCGCCCCGTAGTCGGGCGCCAACTCCCTGGCCTCCAGCAGACAGCGCTTGGGGTGCTCCAGGGGGCGGAGCTTCAGCGCCTCGGCCAGTTCGATGTTCTTCAGAAGCCCGGCCTTGGCCTCCGCCGCCTCCGTCCGGCGGGCCTCCACGGCCTTGGAGCGCCTCATCATCTTTTGCGCCTTGTGGCCGAGATAGCCGCGGTCGGGGCGAAGTCCGGAGTTGCGGCAGCCCTTTTTGGCGGCCTCCACCCGGTCGGACCAGGAAGCAGTGCGGCGTGCGGCATCCTCCAGCCGTCCGATCTCCCGCTTCAGCCGGGCATTCTCTGCCCGCTCCCAGTCGTCCCGGGCCTGCTTGTCCCGCCACCAGGCCGAGAAGCTGCCCTGCCGCACCTCGATGTCCCGCTTGTTGATGACCATGATGTGGTCCACACAGCCGTCCAGAAATGCCCGGTCATGGGAGACCAGCAGGAAGCCGCTTTTGCGGGAGAGATAGCGGCTCACCACCCGGCGGCCCTCCAGATCCAGATGGTTGGTGGGCTCGTCCAGCAGAAGGAAGGCCCCCTCACGGAGAAAGAGGGCGGCCAGGAGCACCTTGACCTGCTCGCCGCCGGAGAGGGAGGAGTAGGGGCGGAACAGGACCCCGGCATCCACCTCCAGCATGTCCAGCTCCTTGTATATACGCCAGAGTTCCAGTCCGGGCTCCTGCTCCTCCAGAATGGTCAGGGTGTCCCGCTCCGGCGCGGACACCGGGGAGGGGAAGCAGTCAAGGGGTACCGGCACGGAAATCGCGCCGTCGTATTCGTATTGCCTCTGGAGCAGCCGCAGCAGGGTGGTCTTGCCCCGGCCGTTGCGCCCCACCAGACCCAGCCGCCAGCGGGTATCCAGTTGCAGGCTCAGGTGCTCAAAGACATTGTCGTAGCTGCCGGGATAAGCAAAGGTCAGATCCTGGATGTCGATCAGAGCCATGATAGATCACCTCAAATACAAAAGATGGGCGCAGAAGGATTCGCCTCCCGCGCCCATGTCCCGAAAAATGGGTACCATAAGGGGAAGTGCACAGCATAACCCTTCTGCCGGAGCACAACAAAGAGACGGCCCGCGGGCCGCCGGTCGGACTCCAAACAAAGAAAGGGTTATTTGCGCATCTTCCCAGCTCCAATCGTTTTCAAGTCGCACACAGTATAGCAGGCGTCCGCGCTCCTGTCAACCGTTTTACAGCGCATTTCACCCCTTGCTCCGCATAGAATAGAAGGAAAGGGCGGAGAAGGGGGGCGCTTGTGTGGAGCGGTTTTCACTGGCCGGCGGACAGGGCTGGCTGACCGTCGAGGAGAGCGGCGGCCGGGCGCGGTGCGCGGCAGAGCTGCCCGAGGACGGAAAGGGGCTCTATAAAGGTTACCTCTGCGGGACGGGAGGCCGGGCCCTGCTGGGCACCTTCCTGCCGGAGGACGGCCGGCTGAAGCTGAGGCGCACCCTCTCTCTGGACGAGCTGCGGCGGCAGGGGGCCTGGCCGCCAACAGGCGCCCGGGCGGAGCTGGCTTTTTCCGCGGGCTCGCCCGGCGGTCCGCATCCCCCGGAGGGCTGGCACTGGGAGGAGGCGCCGGCCCGGCGAATGGGGGAACCCCTGCTGGCCCGGGCGGCTGGCGGGGGGCGGGCGCTGTACCGGCCGGAACCGGAGGGGTTTTCCCTGGCGTTTCCCTATGCGGAGACGCGGGCGTTTCCGCTGACGCCTCTGTTTTGCTTTGCCCGCGTGGAACGGATGAATGGGGAATTTTATGCGGTGTTTCCCTTTTGGTCCGGCGGCTGTCCCCGGCTGCCGCATAAGCCGGCGCAGGCGGGGCAAACTATTGGGGCAAACCAAACAAAGGAGGAGACGCGCCATGGCGAATCTAACCACCAAGGAGCTGACCGCCCTGTCCGACCAGCTCAATTTTGAAAAGACCCTCTATTGCAAGTATCAGGAGGCAGCTCAGGGGTGCACCGAGGAAGATCTGAAGCCCTGCTTTCAGCAGTATGCCGACCAGCACCGGCAGAACTATGATTGTCTGCTCGGCTACCTGAAATAAAAAGGAGGGAATGACCATGAACGACCAGGAGCGGATCACCGACCTGATTCTGACCGAAAAGAAGATGAGCGCCAACTATGACACCTTCGCCTCGGAGTGTGTCAACGTGCAGCTTCGAGACGAATTTCTCAAGCTGCTCAACCAGGGCCACCAGACCCAGACCAAGCTCTTCCAGACCGCGCAGCAGAAGGGCTGGTATCAGGTGGAGCAGGCCCCGGCCAGCCAGATCGGCACTGCCTATACCCGTTTCAGCAACCAGCGCCCCCAGTAAAGCCAATCCACGGAGCCAGGCCGTTTACCGGCCTGGCTCTTTTTAAAGTTGAAACTGGTTGAAAAATGTGGTAAACTGGCGCTACTTGACCAAAGGAGGAGTAGCATTGCAGAGCAAGAAAAAGACCATCCTGGCGGTGGCCGCCCTGGTGGTGATCGCTGCCGTCCTGTTGCTGGTATGGCGAGCCGTCACGCCCAAGGGGGAGGCAGGGGAAAAGACCATCACCGTTCAGGTTTTGCATAAGGGCGGGGAGGAACGGGTGTTCACCCTGGAGACCGGGGAGGCCTATCTGGGCGCGGTCCTGACGGCTGAGGGCGTGGTGGAGGACAACCAGGGCCCCTACGGCCTCTATATGCTGACCGTGGACGGCGAGACCGTGGACGAGGGGGCACAGGAGTGGTGGAAGCTGACCAAGGGCGGAGAAATGGTCAACAGCAGCGCTGACAGCACCCCCATTGCCGACGGAGACCACTTTGAATTGACCTTTACTGTGGGCTATGACGGCCTCGGGTAAGCACAGGCCCATGGGGGCGCGGGAGCTGGTGCTCCTGGCCCTGTTGGGCGCGCTGCTGCTGGTGACCAAGCTGGCCCTGGCCTGGCTGCCCAATATCGAGCCGGTTTCTCTGCTTGTCCTAGTCTATACTGCGGTACTGGGCTGGAAAGCCCTGGCCCCCGTCTATGTCTATGTGATGATGGAGATCCTCATCTGGGGGCTTGGCTTTTGGAACCTCTGCTATACCTATGTGTGGCTGGTGCTGGTGGTGTTGGCAATGCTGTTCCGGAAGATGGAGTCTCCCCTTGGCTGGGCAGTGCTCTCCGGGGCCTTCGGGCTCAGCTTCGGGGCGCTGTGCGCCCTAGTGTACTGGGTCACCGGAGGATGGGCCTTCGCCCTGTCCTGGTGGGTAAGCGGCATCCCCTTCGATCTGCTCCACTGCGCCGGAAACTTCGCCATGGCGCTGGTGCTGTTCCGGCCTTGCAGACAGGTGCTGACCCGTCTGATGCGCACGTAAACGAGGAGCGCCGTCCAATAGGGCGGCGCTCCTTGTTTATTGCCTGCACCCCTCATACCGCTCTTGGGCGAAGGGCCAGTTGACCCGCTCAAACCAGCGGTCCACATATTCGGCCCGGCGGTTCTGGTAGTCCAGATAGTAGGCATGCTCCCACACGTCCAGACAGAGCACCGGCCACAGTCCCATGGACAGGGGGCAGTCCTGGTTGGGCAGCTTCATAACGGACAGCTTTCCCGAGGTCTCGCTCACCAGCCAGGCGTAGCCGGAGCCGAACTGGCCCAGAGCGGCGGCCTTCATCTGTTCCTTCCAACCCTCAAAAGAGCCGAAGTCCCGCTCCATGGCCATGGCCAGCCCGCCGGAGGGGCGGGAGCTGTGACAGGCGCACATGCCGTCGAAGTAGAGCAGATGGTTGTATACCCCGCCGCCATTGTTGCGGATAGCGGTGCGTTTGGGGTCGGGCAGCCGGTCCAGATTTTTGAGCAGCTCATCCAGCGGCTTGGACTGACACTCGGGACAGTCGGCCAGGGCGGTGTTCAGGTTGTCCACATAGGTCTGAAAGTGCTTGTCATGGTGAAAGTGGAGCGTGTCGCCGCTGATGTTGGGAGAGAGAGCCTCGTAGGCATAGGGCAGCGGGGGAAGTTGGTAGGGATAGTGCATATCCATGGCGGGTCGTCCTTTCCTTGTTGTTTTCTGTGGGGATTTGCGTTATACTATCCTATTATTCGAGAGATAAATGAGGAACATACCTATGACCGATTATTTCCATCTGAATGCCGCGCCCGACACCGTACGGGCCATCAGCAGCCTGGGGCTGGCCCACCTGGGGGACGGCGTGTTTGAGCTGATGGTGCGCTCCTGGCTGTGCCTCCACGGCAAGGCCACCTCCAAGGGCCTCCACCGGGCCACCGTCCGCTATGTGGCCGCCCCGGCCCAGGCCCGGGCGGTGGAGCGGATTCTCCCCCTGCTCACCGGGGAGGAGGGGGACGTGTTCCGCCGGGGCCGCAATACCAGCCCCCACAGCGTGCCCCAGAACGCCAGCCGGGCGGATTACCAGGCCGCCACCGGGCTGGAGGCCCTGTTCGGCTGGCTGTGGCTTCAGGGCCGCACAGAGCGGCTCAACCAACTGTTTGCTGTGATCATGGAGGAAGAGGAATGCCGTTAGACGCACTGTGCCTCACGGCGGTGGCCGCGGAGCTCCGTGCCGCCGTGGCCGGAGGCAAGATTGACAAGCTCTACCAGCCCACCCGGGACGAGGTGGTGCTTTATGTACGGGGGCAGGGGGAGAACGTGCGCCTGCTCCTCTCCGCCAACCCCGGCCATCCCCGGGCCAACCTGACCACCCTAAACCGGGAGAACCCGGAGCAGCCTCCCATGTTCTGCATGCTCCTGCGCAAACACCTCCAGGGGGCGCGGATTCTGGAGCTGAACCAGCCGCCTCTGGAGCGGATTCTGGAATTCCGGCTGGAGACCCTGGACGAGCTGGGCGACCGGGTGGAGCGCCGCCTGGTGCTGGAGGCCATGGGCCGCAGCGCCAACCTCCTGCTGCTGGACGGGGAGGGGCGCATCATCGACTGCATCCGCCGGGTGGACGGTGACCTTGGCCGGGGTCAGCGGCAGCTTCTGCCCGGCCTGTTTTATCGCCAGCCGCCGGCGCCCGACAAGCTGAATCCCTTTACGATAGAGCCGGAGGAGCTGCGCCTGGTGCTGGAGAACCCCCTAGGCAAGGAGTGGGACAAGCTGTTGCTGGACAGCTTCACCGGCCTGTCGCCTCTGGTGGCGCGGGAGCTGGCCTTCCGCGCCGGCGGCGACCGGGAGCGGCTGGCGGCGGAGCTGGAGAAACTCAAAAACAATGTAAACGAAAATGGCCTTACACCTTACCTGCTGGTGCGGGAGGGCAAGCCGGTGGATTTCACCGTTCTGCCCATCCTCCAGTATGGCCCGGAGACGGAAAGCCGGCCCCAGGCTTCCTTCTCCCAAATGCTGGACGAGTTTTACGAGCGCCGGGAGGCGGCCGACCGGGTGCGCCAGCGGGGGCAGGACCTGGTCAAGGCGGTGACCAGCGCCCGGGACCGCACGGCCCGCAAGCTGGCCAACCAGACCCGGGAGCTGGAGGCCACCAGGGATCGGGAGCGCCTGCGGGAGCTGGGGGACATCCTCACCTCCAACCTCCACGCCATGGAGCGGGGGATGGAAGTATTGCGGGTGGTGGACTTCTACGACCCGGAGGGCCGGGAGGTGGAGATCCGGCTGGACCCCCTTCTGGCGCCCCAGCAGAACGCGGCGAAGTACTATAAGGACTACAACAAGGCCAAGACGGCGGAGCAGATGCTCACCATCCAACTGGAAAAGGGGACGCGGGAGCTGGAGTATCTGAACAGCGTCCTGGAAAACCTCTCCCTGGCGGAGGGGGAGCGGGATCTCCAGGAGATCCGTCAGGAGCTGGTGGAGACCGGCTACCTCCGCCGGGGCAAGACGGCGGCGAAGCGGCAGAAAAGGGTGAGCGGAAAGCCCATGGAGTTCCGCTCCTCTGCCGGACTGCGCATCTCGGTGGGCAAAAACAACAGCCAGAACGATCAGCTCACCACCAAGCTGGCCTACAAGAGCGACATTTGGCTCCACACTCAGAAGATCCACGGCTCCCACGTGATCCTCTGGCTGGAGGGGGGCGAGGCCGACGCCCAAAGCCTTACCGAGGCGGCCATTCTGGCGGCCACCTTCTCCCAGGCGGGAGAGGGAAGCCGGGTGCCGGTGGACTATACGCCGGTAAAGTACGTCAAGAAGCCGGCCGGCGCCCGGCCGGGCATGGTGGTCTATACGACCTACCAGACCGCCGTAGTGGACCCGGACCCGGAGCTGGCCAAACGACTGAGGGTGAAATAGAATGGATATCTGCAACATTCTGGTGGTCGAGGATGACCCCGATATCAACAAGCTGCTCTGCCGCATCCTGGAGGGGGCGGGCTATGCCTGCCGCCCGGCCTTTTCGGGCAGCGAGGCCGCCCTGTGGGCCGGACAATACGAGTACGATCTGGTGCTGCTGGATCTGATGCTCCCTGGCCTGACAGGGGAGGAATTCATCGCCCAGATGCGCCAAAAGAAGACCATGCCCATCATCGTCCTCTCCGCCAAGGCGGGCCTGGAGGACCGGGTCAACGTGCTCCGGCTGGGGGCGGACGACTTCATCCCCAAGCCCTTTGACAACGCGGAGGTGCTGGCCCGGGTGGAAGCCCAGCTCAGGCGCTACAAGCAGTTCTCCGGCGGGGGCGGGAGCGCCGTGCTCACCCATGGAGACCTGACCCTGGACCGGGAGAGCGTCACCGTCACAGCCGCGGGCAAGCCCGTCACCGTCACCGCACGGGAATTTGATATTCTGACCCTGCTGATGGAGCACCCCAAGAAGGTGTTTACCCGGGAGCAGCTCTACGAGCAGGTGTGGGGCGGGGAGTACATGGGGGACGACAATACGGTGAACGTTCACATCTCTAACCTGCGCGCTAAGCTGGCCAAGGCCAGCCCCGCCGAGTATATCAAGACGGTGTGGGGCATCGGCTTTAAAATGAGCGATCTGTGATGCGGCCCCACGGTCGCTCCGGTTAAGAAATTCTTCACCTTTGCTTAAAGGCAGATTATGGCCTTTCCATTATACTGGCATCAAGATCTATGAGAAAGGCGGATGCCAAATGGCAAATGAGATATTGGTGACCCGCGGGCTGACCAAGCGCTATGGCAATCATCTGGCGGTGGACCATGTGGAGCTGTCCATCCAGAAGGGGCAGATTTATGGGCTGGTGGGCCGCAACGGCGCGGGCAAGACCACGATCATTCGGATGGTGACGGCCCAGACGGTACCGACGGAGGGGGAGGTTTCCCTGTTTGGCGCCTCCGGGGAACGGGAGCTGTCCAAAATGCGGGCCCGCACCGGGGCCATGGTGGAGACGCCCAGCTTCTATCCCTACCTGACCGCCCGGCAGAACCTGGAGTACTACCGCATCCAGCGGGGCATTCCAGGCCGGCGGGTGGTGGACGAGGTGCTGGAGGAGGTGGATCTGGCGGGCACGGGGAAGAAGACCTTCAAGAACTTCTCCCTGGGCATGAAGCAGCGGCTGGGGCTGGCCCTGGCGCTGATGAACCGGCCGGACCTCCTGCTGCTGGACGAGCCGATCAACGGCCTGGACCCGGAGGGCATCGTGGAGTTCCGCAATCTGCTGCTCAGGCTCAACCAGGAGCGGCAGACCACCATTCTGATCTCCAGCCACATCCTGTCGGAGCTGGCCAATCTGGCCACCTGCTACGGCTTTCTGGACAACGGCATGATGCTGGAGCAGATTTCCGCCCGGGCGCTGGAGGAAAAGTGCCGCGCCTGTATTGAGGCCAGGGTGGACGACGCCTCCCGTGCGGCCCTGGTGCTGGAACAGAGCCTGGGCATCCGCGACTACGAGGTGCTGCCTGGCCATCTGCTGCGTATCTACAGCAGTCTGGACGCGCCCCACCGGGTCGCTCAGGCCCTGGTGGAAGGGGGCGTGGCGCTCCAAAGCATCGAGAGCCGGGGTGCCAATCTGGAGGACTACTTCCTGTCCATGATCGGGGGTGTCCGCCATGCGTAACTATCTGGCCGCCGAGTGCTACAAGACCTTCCGCAGAAAATATTTCTATATCATCCTGGCCGTCTGCCTGGGCCTGGAGGCGGTGCTGCTGTGGGGTTACTGGACGACCTGGAAGTGGGGCAATTCCAACGTGGACTTCTATTCCACGGCCATCATGGTGCCTTTCATGCTGAGCATTGGCCTGTACGCCACGATTGTGACCGGAGATATCGTATTCTCCGAGCAATATAAAAACAATACATTAAAAAATGAGGTGTCCTACGGCCTGTCCCGCGGGCGTATCTACCTGGGCAAGCTGCTCGTGTCTACGGGCATCGCGGTGCTTGCCGCAGTGGTCATGATGGGCTTCTATCTGGGGCTGTGCTGGGTGCTGTTCCCCCATACGGAGCTGGACGGCATGGCCTGGCAGCTCATCGGCTACTGCTTGGCGGGGGCGTTTCCCCTGTGGCTGGCCGCCCAGGCCATGGTGAATACCTGCTATTTCCTGGTGCGGGGCACGAATATAGCCGCGTTCACGGCCGCAGGACTGCTGGCGGTATTGCCCGCCATTCTACAGGCGTTTGGAATCCTGTTCCACCCGGCATTTGAGGTGCTGCGGCAGTTTATGCCTGGGGTCATGCTGGAGAATTTGAAAAACATGGCCTTTCAGTGGAACTACGTGGGCCTGTGCTGGGCCGCCGGGCTGGCGTGGCTGGCGGCGGCCACGGCAGTGGGCCTGCTGGCCTTCCGCCGGAAAGAGATCCGGTAGGGAGGGGAGCGCATGAAGCACTACCTGACCGCGGAATGGGGCAGGGCGGTGGCCCGCCCTTATTTCCGGGCATTCCTGCTGGTCCTGCTGGCCCTGGCCGCCGGGCTGCCCCTCCTGTGGCGGTTCGGCCTCGGCGACATGTTTCAGGGCAGCTTCGGAGATAGCCTGTCCCTGCTGACCCCCTTTTTCACGGTGGGCCTCTATCTGGCGGTGGTCGTGGCGGACGAGGTCTTTTCCGATCAATATAAGAATGATACCCTGAAGAATGAAGTCTCGTTCGGCCTGCCCCGTAGGCGCATCTATCTGGGCAAGCTGGTCACCGCCGCAGGGATTGGTCTTGTGCTGGCTTTCCTGACCCTGCTGGTCTATGCTGTGCTCTGCCGGGTACTGCTCCCTGGAGCGGTGGGAGACTGGGTTCAGATCCAGACCTTCCTCTTCCGCCTGCTGGGTGCCCTGCCCCTCTGGATGGGGGCCCTCTCCCTGACGGTGGCCGCCATGTTCAATCTCGCCCATACCATCCCCATGATGGTGGTGGTGCTGGGGTGCCTGGGTGGCCTGAGTTCTGTCCTGCGCATGGTAATGCGCACCGGGGTGGACTGGCTGGCCCGCGGAGCGGAGATGCTCTATCACCTGCTGCTCACCGCGCCCATGGACGTGATGGAGGTCCCTCTCTGGAGCCCGGCCTGGCTGGGCTGGACCTGGGGCGTAGGACTGCTGTGGACCCTGGGGGCCGCAGCGGCAGGGCTGGCGTTATTCGCCCGCCGGGACATCCGATAAATGGGGAAGGTGGGAGTCCATGCTCAACTATATTAAGGCGGAGCTGTGGAAGGTCCTCCACCGGCGCGGCGTCTATGTCCTGCTGGCCCTGTTGCTTCTGTGTACGGCCCTGTTTTTCATGCTCTACAGCTACGGCGGCTTTTCAAGCCTGGCGAAGGGGATTTCGGTCACCATGGTGGTGGGCATGCTGGCCGCGCCCCTGCTGGTGCAACTTGTGGATGGCGGCACGGCGGATACCTTGAAAAATGAGCTCTCCTTCGGCCTGCGGCGGGGGACGGTCTATTGGGGAAAGCTGTGCGCCGCCCTGCTGTTGGGGCTGGCCTTCTGCCTGGTGCTGGTGGGAGGGAGCCTGGCCGGCGGGTGGCTGTTCCTGCCCCGGGGGGAGCCGGAGGAGGCCCTGGAGGGGCTGGCTCTGGTGGGATTCTGCCTGGCCGGGGCCCTGCCTATCTGGTGCGGCATGTTTGCCCTGTGCCATATGTTGGCCCTGGCGGTGCGCAGTCCGGCCGCCTGGACCGCCGGGTATTACCTGATGTTTTTCATGGGACAGCTGGTGCTGGTGTTTCTGGCGATTCTGTTGTTCGGCGTGTACGAGGCGTCTGCGCCGTTCACCCTGTTCACTGCGGTTGTGCTGCCCTATTCGCTGCTGATGCCCGCACTGCTGGATGGCTGGCTCACCGCCCAGTACCAGCTCTGGTGCTGGGCCATCGGCCTGGGATGGATGGCGGCCAGCACGGGGCTGGGGCTGTTTCTGTTTGGCCGGAGAGACGTTCGCTAGGGAGGAGGTTTCCGCGTGCTGATCGTGTGTATACTGCTGGCCCTGCTCTGTGCGGGGCTGGCTTTTTGGGTGTGGGCCCAGCGGCGCTCCCTGCGGGAGGCCGCGTACCGGCTCCGGGCGCTGGAGGATACGGGGAGTACCGCCCGCGTACGGCTGGCCGTACCCAACAGCGCGGCGGAGGAGCTGCTGGACGAGGTGAACCGCCTGCTGGAGCTGCGCCAGGCGGACAGGGCCGCTTACCAGGCGAGGGAGCGCGCCCTGCGCCAGCAGATCGCCAATGTCTCCCACGACCTCCGCACCCCCCTGACCTCCATCCTGGGCTATCTCCAGCTTCTGGAGGACCCCGGACTGACGGAGGGGGAGCGGCGGGAATACCTGGCGGTGATTGCGGGGCGGGCCAGGACGCTCCAGAGCCTGATTACCAGCTTTTATGATCTCTCACGGCTGGAGGGGGGAGAGTACCTGCTCCAGCGGGAGAAGGTGGACCTCTACGCCTCTCTGTCCGGTCTGCTGGCGGCCTTTTACAACGATTTCACCGACAGGGGCTTCGACATGGAGGTGGAGTTGGCCGAGGGGCTGCCCCAGGTGTGGGCGGACGCCGGGGCGGTGCTGCGGATTTTCACCAATCTGATCCGCAACGCTCTGGAGCATGGAGAGGGGCGCATGGAAATCCGTCTGTACCAGGAGGGCGGGCAGGTGGTCAGCCGGTTTTCCAACGAAACCCACGCCCTGACTGCGGAGGACGTGCCCCACGTGTTCGACCGCTTCTTTACCTCCGACAAGATGCGCACCGGCCGGAACACCGGCTTGGGCCTGGCCATTGTCAAAGCGCTGGCCGGGCAGATGGACTGCCGGGCGGAGGCCGCTCTGGAGGGGGATATGTTTGCCATCACCCTCCGCTGGCCGGTTGAGCGGAGGTAACAGGCTGAACGCTGCCGTATAAATTATGCGGCGGCGTTTATTCTGTCTTGACAAAGTAAAAGAAAACTGATATCGTTATCGCGTTAAGACTGAGGAACCGGAAAGCCTTGCGGCAGTAAGGAATTTCTAAACCGGCCAGTCTTATTTTGACGTATGGCGTCACTTTCCATTTAGTAAGTTAGATCAGACCGTAGAGAAGAAGAGGTTGAAGTCACATGGTAAAAATCGTACATAAAAAAGTACTCAACCCCAGCGTTACCCTGCTGGAGGTGGAGGCGCCTCTGATCGCGAAGAAGGCGAAGGCGGGGCAGTTCATCATCCTGCGCCTGGACGAGCAGGGCGAGCGCATTCCGCTGACCATCGCGGACTATGACCGCGAGAAGGGGACGGTCACTATTATTTTCCAGAAGGTGGGGCTGACCACCGAGCTGCTGGCCGAGCTGAACGAAGGCGACTCCATCCGGGACTTTGTCGGTCCGCTGGGGCTGCCCACAGAGCTGCCCGAGGGGGCAAAGCGTGTCTGCGTGGTGGGCGGAGGCGTGGGTTGCGCCATCGCCTATCCCCAGGCCAAGACCTGCCATGCTGAGGGGCTGGAGGTGGACGTGATCGCCGGCTTCCGCTCTAAGGACATTGTGATTCTGGAGGACGAGTTCAAGTCCGCCTGCGACCACCTCTACATTATGACCGATGACGGCAGTTACGGCGAGCAGGGCTTTGTTACCGTGAAGCTCAAGGAGCTGATTGATTCCGGCATCCACTATGACGCCGTCATCGCCATCGGCCCTATCCCCATGATGAAGTTTGTCTCCAAGACCACCGAGCCCTATGGCATCAAGACCATCGTCAGCCTGAATCCCATCATGATCGACGGTACCGGCATGTGCGGCGGCTGCCGCGTCACCGTGGGCGGCAAGATGAAGTTCGCCTGCGTGGACGGCCCCGACTTTGATGGCCATGAGGTGGACTTTGACGAGCTGATGAACCGCAACTCCGTCTACCGCGCCCAGGAGGCCGAAGAGAAGGAGCGCCACGCCTGCCGCATGGACCAGTTGGCCCATGAGCTGATGGATCACTGAGGAAGGGAGCCGAATACCATGCCGAATATGAGTTTGAAGAAGGTTCCCATGCCGGAACAGGAGCCCAATGTCCGCAACCACAACTTCCAGGAGGTCTCCCTGGGCTACACCAAGGAGATGGCTATGGAAGAGGCGGCCCGCTGCCTCAACTGCAAGCACAAGCCCTGCGTGGGCGGCTGCCCGGTCAACATCCGCATCCCCGAGTTTATCGCCAAAGTGGCCGAGGGCGACTTCCAGGCCGCTTATGATATTATCTCCGACACCAACGCCCTGCCCAGCGTCAGCGGCCGTGTCTGCCCTCAGGAGAGCCAGTGTGAGGCCCGGTGCGTCCGGGCCATCAAGGGCGAGCCGGTGGCCATCGGCCGGCTGGAGCGCTTTGTGGCCGATTGGTACCGGGAGAATGTCAACGCCATGCCTCAGAAGCCCCAGACCAATGGCATCAAGGTGGCGGTGGTGGGCTCCGGCCCCGCCAGCCTGACCTGCGCCAGCGATCTGGCCAAGCACGGCTACGAGGTTACCATCTTCGAGGCCTTCCACACCGCCGGCGGCGTGCTGGTGTACGGCATCCCCGAGTTCCGCCTGCCCAAGGCCATCGTGCAGAACGAGGTGGACAAGCTCACCGCCCTGGGCGTGGATCTGGAGACCGATATGGTCATCGGCAAGACCTTCGACATTGACGAAATGTTTGAGGAGGGCTATGAGGCCGTGTTCATCGGTTCCGGCGCGGGCCTGCCCATGTTTATGGGCATCGAGGGCGAGACCCTGGCGGGGGTGTACTCCGCCAACGAGTACCTGACCCGCATCAACCTGATGAAGGCCTACCGGGAGGGGTACGACACCCCCCTGAAAATCTCCGGCTCCGCCGCCATCATCGGCGGCGGCAACGTGGCCATGGACGCCGCCCGCTGCGCCAAGCGCATGGGGGCCGAGCACGTCTACGTGCTCTACCGCCGGGATGAGGAGGAGATGCCCGCCCGGAAGGAGGAGGTCCACCACGCCAAGGAGGAGGGCATCGAGTTCATGCTCCTCACCAACCCGGTGAAGGTGCTGGACGACGGCACAGGCCGGGTGGGCGGCCTGGAGTGCGTGAAGATGCGCCTCACGGCCCCCGACGAGAGCGGACGACGCGCCCCCAAGGTGGTGGAGGGCTCCAACTTCACCCTGGAGGTGGACACCGTGGTCATGAGCCTGGGCACCAGCCCCAACCCCCTGATCCGCTCCACCACCCCCGGCCTGGAGACCAACCGGAAGGGCTGCCTCCAGGTGGACGAGGAGACCATGGCCACCAGCCGCCCCGGCGTCTATGCCGGCGGCGACGCCGTCACCGGCGCGGCCACCGTCATCCTGGCTATGGGCGCCGGCAAGAAGGCCGCCGAGTCCATGCACCAGTACCTTCAGGAGAAGCACAGCAAGTAAACAGACAGGCTGAAGAGGGCCGCCCCGATGGGGTGGCCCTCTTGATACTGGAGCGGCGCGGGCATCTGCCCGCGCCGCATGCTTATGGATTTTTTACTTGGTGCCGAAGATACGGTCACCGGCGTCGCCCAAGCCGGGGACGATGTAGCCATGGTCGTTGAGCTTCTCGTCCAGAGCGGCACAGTAGATATCCACATCAGGGTGGTCGTGGTGGACCCGCTGAATGCCCTCAGGAGCGGCGATGATGTTCATAAGCTTGATATTTTTGACCTCATAATTTTTGATAAACTGGATGGCCGCAGAGGCAGAGCCGCCGGTTGCCAGCATGGGATCCAGAATGATGACCTCCCGCTCGGCGATGTCGTTGGGCATCTTGCAGTAGTACTCCACCGGCTCCAGGGTGTCGGGGTCCCGGTACAGGCCGATATGGCCCACCTTGGCGGAGGGAATAAGGGTCAGGATGCCGTCCACCATACCCAGGCCAGCCCGCAGAACGGGGACAATGGCCAGCTTTTTGCCTGCGATGGTTTTGAATTTGGCGGTGGTGATGGGAGTTTTGATCTCCACCTCCTCCAGGGGCAGGTCGCGGGTGGCCTCATAGCACATCAGCGTGGCGATCTCTGAGACCACCTCACGGAAGTCCTTAACTCCGGTGTTCTCATCCCGCAGGATGGACAGCTTGTGCTGCAGCAGAGGGTGGTCCAAAATGTGTACTTTTTCCATGTCCATGGCACGATTCCCCTTTGTGTTGTTCTTTTTCCAGCCGCTCCCGTTCCGCTTGGGAGAGCCGGTGGTAATTGGGCGTCAGTCCGGCCGCGTCGGTCAGCCTGCCCGCTCTGGTCAGCTCCAGTGCACACCGGGCAACCCCCCAGGCACTCTGGTGCCGCAGGTGGGGAGGCGCCAGCCGGATGTCCAACCCCAGTTCCTTGAGGGTAGTATAGCATAAAAGTGCGCCGTCTCCAACCAGAAATTGCGGATTCCCGCTCTTTTTTAGCTCGTCGGCCAGGGCGTCCAGGCCCACGGCCCGGTCGGGGCACAGGCGCTCCAAGCGGCCGCCTGCCGCACGGAAGCGGGCGTTGTAGACCTGGTTCCGGCGGGCATCCATGACTGCACAGATCTCCCCGTCCAGGTGGGCCAGACACCAGGCCATGGACTCCAGGGTAGAGCAGGCCGCGCAGGGCTTGTTCCCCGGCCAGGCCAGCCCCTTGGCGGCGGCGACACCGATGCGCAGGCCGGTGAAGGAGCCGGGCCCGGCCGCCACGGCGATGAGCTCCACCGCGTCCAAGGCGGTTCCGCAGTTGTCCAGCAGGGATACGGCCATGGGCATGAGGGTGCGGGAGTGGGTCAGGCCATTGTTCTGGAAGGACTGGGCAATCAGAGCCTCATCCTCACACAGCGCCACCGAGCAGGCGGTGGCGGAGGACTCCAGGGCCAATATTTTCATGCGTCCGTCCCTCCCGTGATGGTAATAATGCGCTCTCCTTCACCGGCTCCCCGCCGTATGTCCACCCGGAGCACGCCGTCCTCCAGCGCGTCGCTGACAATCTCGCTCCACTCCACGGCGCACACGCCGCCCCGGGCCAGATAGTCTTCCCACCCGATGTCGAACAGCTCGTCGGAGGAGCCCAGCCGGTACATGTCAAAGTGGAACAAGGGCAGACGGCCCCCCTCATATTCGTTGACAATGGTAAAGGTGGGGCTGGTGACCCGGTCGGGAACGCCCAATCCCCGGGCCAGTCCCCGTGTGAAAGCGGTCTTTCCCGCCCCGAGATCTCCGGTAAAGGCGACCACCGTCCCCGCTGTCAGCCGGGCGGCCAGCGCCTCGCCCAGCGCCTCGGTCTCTGCTGGGGAGTTGGATATATATTCCATATAACACCTCGAATGTGAAAATTCGCTTAAATATTATACCACACCCGTTTACCAAACGCAAAAAAGATGGTAAACTAAATTGATTTTAAGCACGGTTTTGGAAGGGAGGGATGTGGTTGAACTGGCTGACCGATTCGATCCGCGAATTTATACACCGGGGCGACCGGCTGCTGCTGACGCTCTGCCTGCTGGCCAGCGGCTTCGGCATGGTGCTGATTTACAGCGCCACCCGTTATATGAACCACTCGGCGGGGCTGCGCTGCATGCTGATCCAGGCGGTGGGCATCGTTCTGGGGGTGTTCGTCTATATCGCCATGTCCTCGGTTGATATTGAGCTGTTTACGGAAAAATCCTGGAAATGGCTCTTTCTGTTTGGACTGTTCATCAATTTGCTGCTCCTGACCCCACTGGGGATCGGCGCGGATGAGACAGGCAACAACAGTTGGCTGAGTATTCCCGGCTTTCCGGTCAATCTGCAGCCGGCGGAGCTGGCCAAGCTGACCTTCGTACTGCTGCTGGCCTGGCAGATGAACCGGCAGCGGGAGCGGGGACTCAGCCGCCCCTCCTCCGTATTCCAGTTGGCGGGCCACACCCTGGTCATGATCGGGTTGATTGTGGCGACCTCCGGCGATTTCGGTATGGCGCTGACCTATGCCTTTATCTTTGTCATCATGGCTTGGGCGGGCGGGGTGAAAAAACGGTGGTTCCTGCTGGCCATTGTGGTTTGTGTCATAGGGGCCGTGCTCATTTGGCCCCACATCAGCGACAAGTACTTCGCCCGGCGTATCACCGTGGTCATCGATCATATTATGGGCAATACGGAGACCATCAGCGAACAGACTCAGGGACAGGGCTTTCAGCAGACCCGCAGCATCCTGGCTATCGGCAGCGGGGGGCTGTTCGGCATGGGGTATCTCAAGGGGATTCAGACCCAGAGCCTCTCTGAGTCTGCCCTGCCCGCCCGGCACACCGACGAGATCTTTGCGGTCTGCGGAGAGGAGTTCGGCCTGATCGGGTGTATTGTTCTGCTGTTCCTGCTGGGAGCGATCATTGCCCGCTGCATCTGGGTGGCGCGGCGGGCCTGCTCGCCTCAAAGCGCTTTCATCGCCATGGGGTACGCAGGGATGCTGTTGGCCCAGGTTGGAGTCAACGTGGGAATGTGTCTCTATGTGTTCCCCGTTGTGGGGCTGACACTGCCGTTCATCAGCTATGGCGGCACCTCCATCGTCACCATGTTTGCGGCCATGGGCATTATCTCCAGTATCAAAATGCGCTCCCTTCCGAGCTGGCTGCGGGATCGGAGCCGTATTTGAACCAGTGGACGGGGGCTGGCCGATTTGGATAGCCTCAGCCGTATATTCTCCTTGATTTGGCAAAGACTACGGATGATTTCCAAACAAGGAGGTAATTGTCTTGAAACACCGCGTCCTTCTGCGCCGCGCTCTGCCGCTGGCAGTGCTGGCGGCGGTCCTGTACTCCGCTGGCTGGCCTGCATCTGCCTTTTTCTTCCAAAAGGATGAGGTGGCCCCAACCGTGGCGGCCATGACCAAAAATGGCCCGGCGGCGGAACCCATCTCCTTTTCCGAGGAGGACTTCGTTGTGGAAGGCTCCGGCAAGCTAGACAGCATTGTGATCGCCACTCTGCCGGATGCCGCGGTCGGCTGTCTCACCCTGGGCGCTCAGGGCATCCAGGTGGGCGACGTGATTGCTATGGAGGCGGTGGACGGACTGCGCTTCACCCCTCTGGCCGCACCGGCCGGCCTGGAGGCTCAGTTCCAGTTCACCCCGGTCTTTTCCGACGGGCGGAGCGGCGATGCCGTCACCGTTGAACTCTACCTGCTGGCCGAGGCAAACGGCGCGCCGGTGGCGGAAAATCTGGAGTTCACCACCTACAAAAATGTGGCGGTGACTGCCCAGTTTTCCGCCGTAGACCCCGAGGGGGATCTGCTCACGTATCATATCCTCAACAAGCCCGCCCGCGGGGCGGTGACCATGCCGGAGGACGGCAGCAGCGAATTTGTCTACACCCCCTATGAAAACAAGACCGGCAAGGACTCCTTCACCTATGTGGCGGTGGATGCGGTGGGCAACTCCTCCGACCCCGCTACCGTTAAGATCAAGATTGAAAAGCCGAATACCAAGGTCACCTACGCCGACATGGACGGCGACCCGGCCCATAAGGCTGCCATCCGACTGGCAGAGGAGGGGATCTTCGTGGGCGAGTGCATGGGTGGGGCCTATTTCTTCCAGCCCGACACCGCTGTGACCCGCGGGGAATTCGTGGCTATGGCCATGAACGCCGCCGGTATGGAAGCCCTGGAGGACGTAGAGCGCACCGGCTTTGCCGACGATGTGTCGATTCCCACCTGGGCCAAGCCCTATGTCTCCTCCGCGCTAAAGGCGGGACTGGTGCAGGGCAGCCGCTCCAGCGATGGGCAGGTAGTGTTCCAGGCGGAGGAGCCCATCACCGCGGCAGAGGCGGCGGTGCTCCTGGACCGGGCCCTTCAGGTGACTGACGTGTCCGCCGATACGCTGGCGGAGGAGGGGATTCCCACCTGGGCGGCTCAGTCTGCCGCCAATCTTGCCACCTGCGGCGTACTGTCGCTGGACGGAGGCCTGAGTGCCCCCCTTACCAGGGGCGAGGCGGCCGAGCTGCTGTGCGGCGCGCTGGAGTTGCAGGACAGCCGGGATGGCGGCTGGTTCTGAACTCTGAACAGAGAGAATGGGCCGGTTCCGTAGGGAACCGGCCCATTGCCTATGTGCGGCGCACCAGAAGCGAGAGACCCAGGGCGGCCGAGGCGCCGCCCAGCAGGACGAAAAAGCCCCAGAGAAAATTCCAGCAGGGGGAGGTCACATCAAACATCCAGGCCAGCAGGGAGTGCCAAAAGGACAGGCCGGCGGCAATGGCAAGGAGATCGAACAGGACATAGCTGCCGCCGAAGAGGTAGATCCACCGCCACCAGGGATTGCGGCCCCAATTCCGAAAGAAGGTGGCGACGCCCGCCAGGCACAGCACGGCCAGAAGGCCCATCAGGCCGAAGTAGAGGGGACCCTTTTGTGTCAGAACCCCCAGCCAGAAGGCGGCGTAGCTCTCCCGGTCCGCCAGCCCCCAGACACGGTGCAGATGAAACGCCCCAAAGAAGAGGAAAAACAGCGGCTCATACCACGCGATTTTCACAGCGCACCCCCCAATCTCCGCTCTACTCTACCACAGAGGAGGTGCTTTTGCAAGAATTGGACGGGGAAGGTTCGAAAGAAGGTTGAGAATAGGCCGGAACCGTGCTATAATATACCACTAGTGCGTATCATATTGTATCAAACTCTCGAACGAGGTGTGCTATGAAAATTGTTGTGCTGGCAGGGGGACTGTCTCCGGAGCGGAATGTGTCCCTCTCCACTGGAACCATGGTGACCGAGGCGCTGCGGGCGCTGGGCCACCGGGCGGGCCTGATCGACTTATATTTCGGCCTGGAGACGGGCGGGGCGGACGAGGCATTTTTTGACGCGCCTGTGTCCGAGGCCTACAAGAAAATCAGCCGCGAGGCTCCGGATCTGGATCAGGTGCGGCGCGGCCGGAAGGGGGACAGCCCCAGCATGTTCGGCCCCGGGGTGCTGGAGCTGTGCCGGATGGCCGACATGGTATTCCTGGCCCTCCACGGCACCTGCGGCGAGGACGGGCGGGTGCAGGCCGCCTTTGATCTGATGGGAATTCCCTACACCGGCGCGGGCTATCTGGGCAGCGCCATCGCCATGGACAAGGATCTGACCAAGCGGATGGTGGCCGACGTGGTGTCCACCCCCGGCTGGAAGACCGTCACCTACACCGCCGCGGACATCGACCGACTGGTAGAGATTGCCCGCTTGCCCCTGGTGGTCAAGCCGGTGGCCAGCGGCTCCTCCATCGGTGTATCCATCGCCCACACGGCGGAGGAGCTGCGCCGGTCCCTCACCGAAGGACTGGCCCTGGGGGGGCGCACGGTGCTGGAGGAGTACATCAGGGGCCGGGAGATCCAGGTGGGCATCCTGGAGGATAAAGCCCTGCCCTCCATTGAGATCATCCCCAAGCAGGGCTTTTACGACTATGCCAACAAGTACCAGCCCGGCGCCGCTCTGGAGGTCTGCCCGGCGGAGATTACTCCGGAGGAGGAGGCGCGTGTGCGGGCCGCGGCCCTGCGGGTGTACGAGACACTGGGGCTGTCGGTGTACTCCCGCGCGGACTTCATCCTCACGGAGGACGGGGAGCCCTGGTTCCTGGAGATCAACACCCTGCCCGGCATGACACCCACCAGCCTGCTGCCCCAGGAGGCCGCGGCGGCGGGCATTGACTACAACGAGCTGTGCCAGCGCATTGTGCACGCCTCTCTGGAGGCCCGAAAACAGGGAAGATAAGGAGCGGAAACGGATTATGGAGCCGATGACCATACGTGAAATCATGGACGCGGTCGGCGGTAAGCTGCTGGGAGAGTTTGGGGATATCAACCGGATGGTGGGACGGGTGGAGACGGACAGCCGCACCATCCACGCCGGGTCCCTCTTTGTGCCCCTGGTAGGGGAGCGATTTGACGGCCACGCCTACATCAACGCCGCCCTGGAGGGGGGCGCTGCGGGCTGCTTTACCCAGCGGGAGCGGGAGAGCTATCTGCCGGGCAAGTTCTATATCAAGGTGGACTCCACCCAGCGGGCCCTGCGGGATCTGGCCAAGTATTACAAGAAAAAGTTCCCCATACCCGTGGTGGCCCTGACGGGCTCGGTGGGTAAGACCACCACCAAGGACATGGTGGCGGCGGTGCTGGGGGAGAAGTACCGGGTGCTCAAGACCGAGGGCAACCTGAACAACGAGATCGGCGTGCCCATGACCCTGCTGCGCCTCAGCGGGGAGCACGAAATTGCCGTGCTGGAGCTGGGCATGAACCACGCCGGGGAGATCGACTACCTCTCCGCCCTGGTGGAGCCCGACGTGGTGCTGATGACCAACATCGGCGACTCCCACATCGAGCACTTCGGCTCCCGGGAAAAGATCCTGGAGGCCAAGAGCGAGATCTTCCACCATGTCAAGTCCGGCGCCTTCGTGGTCATCAATGGGGACGATCCCTTGCTGAACACCCTGCCGGGGAAGCTCCCCTATGCGTTCACCCGCGTGGGCGCCGGAGAGGGGCTGGACTATCGGGCGGAGGGGCTGGTCAGCGACGGCAAGAGCCATATGACCTGTGAAGTGAAAACGCCTCACAACTCTTTCCGGGTGGAGATTCCCGCCCTGGGCGACCACATGATCTACCCCACGCTGATGGCGGCGGCGGTGGGGGAGCACTTTGGCCTGACGCAGACGCAGATTGCCGACGGCGTGCTCCACTTTGCCCCCACCAAAATGCGTATGAACCTGCTCCACCGGGGCGATGACATCACCATCCTAAACGACACCTACAACGCCAACCCCCAGTCCATGCGGGCGGCGGTGGAAGTGCTCTCCAGTGCCCGGGGAGCGTATAAGGTAGCCGTACTGGGCGACATGTTCGAGCTGGGGCCCCTGGCCCCCGCCCTCCACGCCGGCGTGGGCGACTACCTGGGCAAGGCGGGCATCGACTGCCTGGTGGCGGTGGGCGAGCTGGCAAGGCACATCCATGACGCAGCCCAGGCCGCCGGCGTGCCGGAGTGCTATTACTGCCCCACAAAGGCGGAGGCCAGGCCGGTGCTGGACGGCGTGGTGCGGCCCCATGCCACCATTCTGGTCAAGGCCTCCCGCGGCATGGCGCTGGAGGAGCTGGTGGATTATCTGCTCACCATCACAGGGGAGGCATAAAAGGGCCGCCGGGTGTCCGCCCGGCGGCCAGCAGGGGCCGGTGCTCCCATCGGCCCGTCTTTATCCAAACAGCTTTTGCAGATTCTCCTGAAAGGGCGGGTAGATGACCCCCTTCTCGGTGATGATGCCGGTGACCAGACTGTGGGGGGTCACGTCGAAAGCGGGGTTGCAGACCTCCACCGACTCCGGGGCGGTGCGGGTGCCGTACAGGGTGCGCACCTCGTCCCTGTCCCGCTCCTCGATGGGGATGCCGCTCCCGTCGGCCAGAGACAGGTCGATGGTGGAGCAGGGGAGGGCCACATAAAAAGGAATGCCGTGGTAATGGGCGTTGACCGCCACGGAGTAGGTTCCGATCTTGTTGGCAAAGTCGCCGTTGGCGGCCATGCGGTCACACCCCACTACAGCCAGGTCAATCTTCCCCTTGGCCATCAGGCTGGCGGCCATGTTGTCCGCGATCAGGGTGGCGGGGATGTGGTCGGATACCAGCTCGTAGGCCGTCAGGCGGGCTCCCTGGAGGAGCGGTCGGGTCTCATCACAGTAAACCATATTTACTTTACCAGCTTCATGGGCCGCGCGGATGACACCCAGTGCCGTGCCGTAGCCGCCGGTGGCCAGGGCCCCGGCGTTGCAGTGGGTGAGGATGCGGGCGTGCTCCGGCACCACCGCCGCCCCGTGGGCCCCCATGGCCCGGCACATGGCCACGTCCTCGGCGTGGATGGCCTTGGCCTCGGCGATCAGCGGTTCTGCCGCGCCGCCGCACTCCTTTGCCTTGCGTTCCATGCGCTCCAGGGCCCAGAACAGGTTGACCGCTGTGGGCCGGCTGGCGGCCAGTGTCTCCTTGGCCTCGTCCAGCCCCTCACCGGCCAGGGCGGCCAGGCAGTAGGCATAGGCGGCGGCCACACCGATGGCGGGGGCGCCCCGCACCACCATGGTGCGGATGGCATCGGCCACTGGCCGGTAATCGGTATAGGGGAGCCACACTTCGGTCACGGGGAGCTTGGTCTGGTCGAGCAGGTAAAGGGTATTTCCTTCCCATCGGATGGCGTCCATAGGGAAAACCTCCATTCCTTGATTTCGTCTTTCACTATATCACAACGGACAACAGGAGTAAACAAATGATTGATATCTCCATCTCGAACCTGTCCAAGGAGTTCGAGGTAGGCAAAAAGATACTGGACGGCCTGACCTTTCAGGTAGACCAGGGGGAGCGGGTGGGCCTGCTGGGCAAAAACGGCGCCGGCAAGACCACACTGTTCAAAGTCCTCACTGGGGAGCTGGACTGGGATGAGGGCGAAGTGCATGTGGCCCCCGGCAAAGGGGTGGGCCTCATCTCACAGATCCCGGTTTACCCGCCCGCCTACACCGTGGAGGATGTGCTTCAGACGGCCTTTGACCGGCTTCACGCCATGGAGGCCGAGATGGCCCGCCTCGCCGAGCAGATGGGCGCCGACACAGACCCCGCCCTGCTCAGGCGGTACGACGCCCTCACCGCCGCTTTTGAGGCGGGGGGCGGCTACGATACCCAAACGGAGCTGAATAAGGTGTGCAATGGCCTGGAGATTTCCCAGGACATGCGGGGGCAGCTTTTTTCCTCCCTCTCCGGCGGGGAGAAGACCCGGGTCAACCTGGCCCGCCTGATTCTGGAGGATACCGACATCCTCCTGCTGGACGAGCCCACCAACCACCTGGATCTCCGGGCCACCGAATGGCTGGAGGAGTATCTGGACCGTTACAAGGGCACCGTGCTGGCCATCTCCCACGACCGCTGGTTCCTGGACCGGGTGGTACGCCGGGTCATCGAGATCCACGATGGCAAGGCGGAGTTTTACGCGGGCAACTACAGCTTTTATGTGGAGGAGAAGGAGCGGCGCTACGAGGAGAAGCTCAAGCAGTACGAGAAGGAGCAGGCCAAGCTTGAGCAGCTCCAAGAGGCGGCGGACAAGCTGCACCTGTGGGCTTTTATGGGCAACGACAAGCTGCACAAGCGGGCCTTTTCCATCGAAAAGCGCATGGAGCGCATCCGCACCACCGACAAGCCCACCAAGGAGCGGCGCTTAGACATAAAATTCGGGGAGAGCGAGTTCCGGGGGGACGAGGTGCTCACCATCAAGGAGCTGAAGAAGTCCTTTGACGGGCGCACTCTCTTTGACCACGTGAACCTGGAGGTCATCGGCGGCGAGCGCATTGCCCTGCTGGGCGACAACGGCACCGGCAAGTCCACCCTGCTGAAGATTTTGCTGGGGGAAGAGGAGCCGGACTCCGGAAAGCTGCGCATGGGACCGACTGTAAAGGTGGGGTACCTGCCTCAGATCATCCGCTTCTCCCACCCGGAGCGCAATCTGGTGGACACCATGATCTACGACCAGGACTGCTCCACCCAGACGGCCCGCAATCGGCTGGCGGCCTTCAACTTCCGGGGGGAGGACGTGTTCAAGCCCGTGTCCGCCCTCTCCGGCGGGGAGCAGAGCCGCCTGCGCCTGTGTATGCTCATGGACGAGAAGATCAATCTGCTGATCCTGGACGAGCCCACCAACCACTTGGACGTGGCCAGCCGGGAGTGGATTGAGGAGGCGGTGGAGAGCTACGAGGGCAATCTGCTCTTTGTCTCCCACGACCGCTACTTCATCAACCGCTTTGCCACCCGTATCTGGATGCTGGAGAACGGACAGATCATTGATTTCCGGGGGACCTTTGAGGAGTACCGGGCCGCCCAGGAGCGGAAACGGCTCCAGGCCGCGGTCCTCGTCAAGGCGGAACCGGAGAAGCCGAAAAAGGAAAAGCCCCGCCGTCCCGGCGGCACCAAAGAGCTGGAGAAGCAGGTGGCCGCGGCGGAGCGGGCGGTGGCCAAGGCGGAGGAGCGGCAATACGAGCTGACCCTCAAGGCCGAGGAGGTGGCCTCCAACTATCTGGAGCTGCAGAAGGTCTATGACGAGCAGAAGGCCCTGGAGGAGGAGATCGCCGCGCTTTACACGAAGTGGGAGACGCTGGCGGCCGAGTTGGAGGAGGCCCGAGGGTGAACCGGAGAAGGAAGAGCTGCTACCGTCCCTATGAGGGGAAGCGGTGGCCCCTGTGGCGGAAGGCCGTGCTGGCCCTGCTGCTGGCGGGGGCGCTGGCTTTCGGCGCCCTATTCGGCGCGGTGATGTATGGTGCCTATGACCACATACAGGGCGAGCCCAGGCTCATGGTCATCCTGGGCTGCCAGGTGAAGCCCTGGGGGCCGTCCATTCTGCTCCAGGACCGGCTGGACAAGGCGCTGGATTACCTGGAGGAGCACCCGGACGTCCAGGTGGTGGTCTCCGGCGGCCAGGGCCCCGACGAACCCACTACCGAGGCGCAGGCCATGTACGACTATCTGGTGGAATACGGCGTGGAGCCGGAACGCATCTGGCAGGAGGACCAGTCCCACAACACCTGGCAGAATGTCCGGTATACCCTGGCGCTGCTGGAGGAGAAGGGGGCGGACACGAGTGCCGGCGTGGTGCTGGTGTCCAGCGGCTTCCACCTCACCCGGGCGCGTATGCTGTGGGAGCGCGCCTCCGGCGGAGCGGGAGAGCTGTCCACCCTGGCGGCCCCCTGCACCCATGTGCCGTCCCGGCTGAAGATGTATATTCGGGAACCCTTTGCACTGGTAAAGTCCTTTTTGTTTGACAGGTGATATGACTTGGAAATGATGGAAAAGCTGCGCGCCCTGGATCTCCACTATGCCGATGTGGAGGCCCGCCTGAGCGCGCCGGAGACCTATGAAGACCCCGCGCTGGTGGCCAGGCTCAACAAGGAGCAGCGGGAGCTGGAGCCGGTGGTCATGGCCTACCGGGCCTACCAGCGCCGCCGGCAGGATCTGGAGGATGCCGAGGCCCTGATGGGCGACCCGGATATGAAGGAGCTGGCCCAGGAGGAGTACCAGCAGGCCAGGGAGGAGCTGGCCCGGCTGGAGGAGGAGATCAAGGTGCTGCTCCTGCCCCGGGACCCCAACGACGACAAGAATGTCATCGTGGAGATCCGCGCCGGAGTGGGCGGGGAGGAGGCGGCTCTGTTCGCCCACTCCCTGTTCCGCATGTACTCCATGTACGCCGATGCCCGCCGCTGGCGCGTGGAGGTGGACTCGGTCAACGAGACGGAACTGGGTGGCGTGAAGGAAATCTGCTTTACAATTGAGGGAGACGGAGCCTGGTCCCGTCTGAAATTCGAGAGCGGCGTCCACCGGGTGCAGCGGGTACCTGAGACCGAGTCGGGTGGGCGTATCCACACATCCACCGCCACCGTGGCGGTGCTGCCCGAGGTGGACGAGGTGGACTTCGAGCTCAACCCGGCGGACATCGAGATGCAGGTTTTCCGCTCCTCCGGTGCGGGCGGCCAGCACATCAACAAGACCTCCTCCGCTGTGCGGCTCATCCACAAGCCCACCGGCACGGTGGTGGAGTGCCAGCAGGAGCGCAGCCAGTTCCAGAACCGGGACCGGGCCATGCAGATCCTGCGCTCCCGTCTGTACGAGGAGAAGGTGCGGGAGCAGGAGGAGGCGGTGACGGCGGAGCGCCGCAGCCAGGTGGGCACCGGCATGCGCAACGAGCGTATCCGCACCTACAACTTCCCCCAGGGGCGGCTGACCGACCACCGTATCGGGCTGACCCTGTACCGGCTGGAGAGCGTCATGGACGGCGATCTGGATGAGATTATCGACGCGCTGGTGACCGCCGACCAGGCGGAGCGGCTGAGGGCTCGGGAGCAGGACGGCTAAGGCGGGGACGGCCAAAAAACAGCGCACAAGGCTGAGAAAAGGAGTAAGAAAGCGTGGAATTGATCATTCACTTTACCGCCCTGCCGGAGAAGCTGACCCTGGATATGGTGAAGTCCGACCTGGCGGAGCTGCTGGAGGACGACGGCTGGCTGACCGGCTCAGGGGCGGACTATCTGGAGCTGGAGCTGGAGGACGAGAAGGTGAACCCCAAGTACGGTATTCTCACCGTGAAGGGTTATCTGCAAAAGGCCCGGTTCGCCCCGGACACCACCATCGAGCTGGCCGGGACGCCGGTGGGCATCTACGAATAAGCAGGGGAGGGTATTTTTATGAAAAAAGCCATCGGCATTTTACAGATTGTCTCTGGCGCGGCCCTGCTGGCCGCGGGCGTGCTGACCATCGTGGAGGGAAGCGCACGACGGAGTGCCCGGGTTCGGCATGGAAGGGGAGTTCGTTTTTGAGCAGGGAAGATGCCGCGCTGTGGGAGCGTCTGTCCCGCTTTTGGGCGGACGTGGCGCGGCAGGATGCCGCAGCCCTGCGGGAGTGGTTCGCGCCGGAAGCAGAGGTGTATTGGCACTGCACGGACGAGCGCTTCACGGCGGAGGAATACATTCGGGCCAACTGTGAGTACCCAGGGGACTGGGAGGGCGCGGTGGAGCGTGCGGAATGGACGGAGGACGGTTGTGTTTCGGTCGCAGCGGTGTGGCCGAAGGACAGGAGCGCCCGTTTTCATGCGGTGTCTTTTTTCCGTTTCGCGGGGGGCAGGATCACCCGCTTAGATGAGTACTGGGCGGACGATGGGCCCCCGCCCCAGTGGCGGAAGGAAAAGCACATCGGCAGTTCCATCGGGAGAAGCTGAACCATCGGGAAGGTGAGCACATTGCACACACAAAGACTACAGCCGCGGGACACGGCCGAGGCGGCGGAGATTCTCCGCCGGGGCGGCCTGCTGGGCATCCCCACGGAGACGGTGTACGGCCTGGGGGCCAACGGCCTGAATCCAGACGCCGTGGGCCGCATCTTCGCGGCCAAGGGGCGGCCCCAGGACAACCCGCTGATTCTGCACATCCCCTCGGCGGACTGGCTGGAACGCTACTGCGGGGACATTCCGGACACGGCCTACGCCCTGGCGGAGCGCTTCTGGCCGGGGCCGCTGACCATGGTGCTCCGGCGGAAACGCGTGGTGCCCGACGTGGTGACCGCCGGGCTGGACACCGTGGGGATGCGCTGTCCGGCCCACCCGGTTTGCCGGGCCATTCTGGCGGCCGCCGACGTGCCGGTGGCCGCCCCGTCGGGCAATACCTCCGGCCGGCCCAGCCCCACCAACATGGCGGACATGCTGGAGGATATGGACGGAAAAATTGACGGCATCGTGGACGGGGGACCCTGCGCGGTGGGGGTGGAGTCCACCATCGTGGATCTGACGGTAATGCCCCCACGGCTTCTGCGCCCCGGCGGCGTCACCCTGGAACAGCTCCGGGACGCGCTGGGTGAGGTGGCGGTTGATCCTGCGGTGACCCGGCTCATGGGCGCGGGGGAGCAGCCCCGGGCTCCCGGCATGAAGTACCGCCACTACGCCCCCAAGGCCCCGGTGACCGTGGTGCAGGGGGCCCCGGCGGCGGCGGCCCGCTACATCCAGGCCCACATGGCCCCCGGAGACGGGGTGATCTGCTTCGACGAATACGCCGGGCTGTTTGCCGGCCACCCGCTGGAGCAGCTGGGGCCCAGCACCGACGTGCCGGAGCAGGCCCGCCGGGTCTTTGAGGCCCTGCGCTGGTTCGACGGCACCGGCGTGTCCCACATCTGGGCCCAGTGTCCCGCCGCCGCCGGTATCGGCCTGGCGGTGGCCAACCGGCTGAACAAGGCCGCCGGCTTCCACATCGTGCGGGCGGAGTGAAGCCTCTCCTGCGGTGGAAATTTACAAATACATAACAAACCCGGAACGAGATATGCTATACTGAACCACGGAGGCGAAGCCATCCATGAAACGCATCGGCATCACCGGCCCCACCGGGGCGGGGAAGACCACCGCGCTCCAGGCCCTGGCGGAGCTGGACGCCCATATCATCGACGCGGATGCGGTGTACCACGCCCTGCTGGAGTCCAGCGCCACCCTGCGGGCGGAGCTGACCGCCCGGTTTGGCCCTTCCATTCTGGACGGGGAGGGCCGTGTCAACCGCAAGGCCCTGGGCGGGGTGGTATTCGGCGATCCGGCGGCCCTGGCGGAGCTGAACGCCATCACCCACCGCTTCATCCTGGCCGAGATCGACCGGCAGGCCGCCGGGGCGGAGGAGCAGGGGCGGAGCGCCGTGGCCATCGACGCCATCGCCCTCATTGAGAGCGGCCTGGGGGAGACCTGTGGCGCGATAGTGGGCATACTGGCCCCCAGGGAACTGCGCATCCGGCGGATCATGGCCCGGGAGGGGATTTCGGAGGACTACGCCCGGAAGCGGGTGGAGGCCCAGCAGGGGGACGGCTTTTTCCGCACCCACTGCGATTATCTCCTGGAAAACCGGGCGGACGACACGCCGGAGGCCTTTCAGGCCCGTGCCAAGCAACTGTTTGAGCAGATACTGAGCAATCGGAACTAGACGAAGGAGGAATTCAAATGGAAGAGAAGCAGAAGACGGCGGGAGAGCTGCGGCGCGAGGCGCTGCTCTACCAGCCCAAGAACGGCTACGACCGCCTGAGCGCCCAGGACGAGGCGGATATGAAGTCCTATTGTGAGGACTACAAGAAGTTTTTGGACGCAGGCAAGACGGAGCGGGAGTGCGTAACCGAGGCGGTGCGCCTGGCGGAGGCTAAGGGCTTCAAGCCCTTCACCCGCGGCATGGCGGTCAATCCTGGCGACAAGCTGTACCGGATCAACCGGGGCAAGGCCTTGATGCTGGCCGTGGTGGGTACCAGGCCCCTCAGCGAGGGCGTCAACATCGGCGCGGCCCACATCGACTCCCCCCGGCTGGATCTCAAGCCCAACCCTCTCTATGAGGACGCGGAGCTGGCCTTTTTCAAGACCCACTATTACGGCGGTATCCGCAAGTACCAGTGGGTGACTATCCCCCTGGAGCTCCGCGGCGTGGTGGCCCTGAAGGACGGCTCTACCGTGGCCGTGTCTATCGGCGGCGCGCCGGAGGACCCCCAGTTCACCATTGACGATTTGCTGCCCCACCTGGGCGTGGAGCAGTCCAAGAAGCCCCTGGGCGAGGCCATCCCCGGCGAAAGCCTGAACCTGCTCATCGGCAGCCGCCCCTTTAAGGACGACGAGGGCTCCGACCGGGTGAAGCTGGCCGTCATGGACTACCTGAACCAGAAGTACCACATCGTGGAGGAGGATTTCATCTCCGCCGAGCTGGAGGTGGTGCCCGCTTTCAAGGCTGCCGACATCGGCTTCGACCGCTCCCTGATCGGTGCCTACGGCCACGACGACCGGGTGTGCGGCTTTGCCTGTCTGGCGGCCCTTCTGGCCCTGGGCACCCCCGGCAAGACCGCCGTCTGTATGCTGGCGGACAAGGAGGAGATCGGCTCGGCCGGCGTCAGCGGCATGAAATCCGCAGCCTTTGATACCTTTGTCAGCGACCTGTGCGACGCCCAGCGGGTGCCGCTGAAGGCCTGCTACGAGAAGTCCTTCTGCCTGTCCACTGACGTGACCGCGGCCTACGACCCCAACTTCGCCGAGGTCTATGAGAAGCGCAACAGCGCCCGGGTGAACTACGGCATCGGCCTGTGCAAGTACACCGGTTCCCGCGGTAAGTCGGGCGCCTCCGACGCCTCTGCCGAGGTGGTGGCCTATATCCGCAGGGTGCTGGACGAGGCCGGCGTGGTGTGGCAGATGGCCGAGCTGGGCAAGGTGGACGCCGGCGGCGGCGGCACCGTGGCCTGCTATATGGCCGAGCGCGACATCGACACCATCGACGCGGGTGTGCCCGTGCTGAGCATGCACGCCCCCTTTGAGACAGTGGGTAAGCTGGACTGTTATATGACCTACAAGGGAATCAAGGCGTTCTACGAGAAGTAAATTTGCATAGGAAGCAAGCGCACCTGCGGGATGGCCGCAGGTGCGCTTGCTTTATACCTCTGGGGTATGAGCCGTAAAAAATAAGTAAAAATGAAGCAACCGATACTATAGAATCTGGCCCAAAATAGTAATCTCTCCTATGCTATGGAAAAAGGAGGGATTTTATGTTGAATTTTATAGAAATCGGTAGAACTGTTGTTGTAATGCGCGAAAGAAAGGGGCTGACACAGGAAAAACTGGCGTTGGAGGCGGAGATGAGCGTGACTTATCTGCGCAGGATCGAGCACGGCCGTGCAAACCCTACGCTTCGCGCCCTGGATCGGGTGGCGGCCATACTGGGAATGGAGCTCTCCACACTTCTGCAGCTCTCCGAAGGAGGACAGAAATCTCGGGAAGAATCGCGGGCGCTCTGCGATGGTGAGGAAGCGCGACACGCCTGATGGGGGAGGGACAGTATGAAAATTCATTCGGAGGACGCATATCATCTGCTGTATCGGCTGGGCGCAACGGCCAACTATACCGGATTTTCTTATCTGGTACGGGCGCTCCAGCTTTGTGCAGAGGAGCCGGAACGTCTGCTGCTGGTGACAAAATGGCTCTACCCGGATGTAGCAAAGCAATACGGAACGAACTGGAAGGCAGTGGAGCGGGATATCCGTACCGTGGGCCGTGTGATTTGGAATTCAAACCGGCCGCTTTTGGAGACTCTGGCCCGCCGGGAACTCTCCCAAAAGCCGTGTACGGCGCAACTGCTCGCAATCCTGCATGCCAGCCTGTTGCCGTCCGGTTCTAGTACGGATGAAGAGTAGGAAAAGTTTTTGTAGCAAAGGGGGGAGGAACATGGTCTAATAGACAGGAAGTGAAAGGGGGGACGGGATGTGGAGAAGCCTTTCATCTCAGAGTGCGGAGAGACCATGGATCTGGCCGGTCTGCTGGAGGAGCATGGCGACCACCTGCTACGGCTGTGTACGCTCTATCTGGGAGACCGGAGCCAGGCGGAGGACGCGGTGCAGGACACCTTTCTGCGTGCGCTGAGGGCTTGGCCGGGGTTTCGAGGAGACTGTGCCGTGGAGACGTGGCTGGTGCGTATCGCTATCAATGTGTGTAAGCGCCAGCTCAGGAGCCCGTGGAGGCTTCTGCGGGCGCCGCAGGAGAGCCTGGACAGCCTGCGCATGGAAGGACCGGAACCGCCGGACGACACCCTGGTACGGGCCATACAGGCCCTCCCGCCAAAATACCGGGAAGTGATCATCCTTTACTATTACCAGGAGTGGAAGGCCTGGGAGATCGCCCAGAGGCTGCACGTTCCGGTCTCCACCGTGACGGTACGGCTCTCACGGGCCCGGGGACTGCTGAAGGAACGTCTGAAGGGGTGGTACTATGAGCAGGAATAAGCAGAGCATGCACGCCGAGCTGGAGACGGCGCTCTCGGAGCTTCACCTGAGTACGGAGCGGTGGGAGGCAATTTTGGCCGCGGCGGGGCGCATGACGGAGAGAGAAAACCGCCGCCGTCCGCTGCGTACCGGCCTTATGGCGGCGGCTATCTGCGCCGCTCTGGCCGTGACCGCCGTCGCAGTCTCACCCCCTCTACGGGAAACGCTGATCCAATTCCTCGGCAGCTTTGAACCCTACGCTCAGGAGGTAGAGGGGGTGTCGGCTACGGACCAGGGCATCGAGCTGCGGGTAGTGCGGGTTTTGGCGGATAAGAATGGGGGCACTGCATACCTGGAGGCGGAGGATCTGGTGGGGGAGCGGCTGCACGAAAGTGCTGCCCTGGAATCCTACCGCGATCCCTGTATTGCCTACGACGCGGAAGCCGATACGGTACTGTTTGCCCTCGCGCTGGACGATATCGCTCCGTGCCAGATGCAGACGGGGGATGTGTATACAGTAGAATTCTCCCGCGTTCTCCCCGCAGTGGAGCCATTTTTCGCACCTCTTCCGTGGGAACTTCTGACTGGAGAGCGGCTGGATACCCTGACCGTAGCGACAGAGAAGTACATATCGGGAGAGAGACGGGAGGAAACCAGAACAGTGCTGGTCCCCGGCCAGACGCCGGCGGAATTGGGCACGGAGCTGTGCAGCCTGTCCTCCATGGGGTTTGACCAGGACGGGGCCTTTCACATTCAACTCCGGCTGGCGGACGGCGTCGGCGGGGAATACGGCTACCTGCAGACGGGTATGCCGCAGGTGGAGTGGGAGGTGGGCGCCATTGGGGAGATCCACACCACATTCCAGTGGGAAGGAATATCGTACTACGATATCCGGTTCCGTACGCTGACGGCGGAGCATTTCGGCCAGTTCCGCATTGACCACATATGGGGCGAGCTGACCATGGGGCAGCCCATTGAGGGGGAGTGGACCCTGAGCTTCCCGCTGGAGCTGCTGCAGGAGCGCACGATTGCGCTGGAGGAGAAGCTAAACAGGCAGGTGATACGGGAGATCACCCTGACGGCTACCAGCCTAAAGACACACGCTCAATTTGAAGATTCGGACTACCCCACCTGCAATGGGTTTCCACTTACCGTCTATTTGACGGACGGCAGTACCATGGTGATCCCATATAACGGAAACTGCGACCGCAGGACAGTCTTTTTCACGGAGGAGGACACCCTGACCTATTACGCTCCTGGAAACAAGGACCGCTGGGGTGAGGATATCGTATGGTATTTCCCGAGAGCCATCGATCCGAGGGAGGTAACAGGTATCGCGATCGGCCAGCGCTATCTGCCGATGAACCAGGACGGCACCGCTGGGCCGGGGTGCTGGCTGGACCGGCTTCCGGAGTAAGGCGCGCTGCGGCGGTTGCATAAAATTGCCCCCGCCGGCTCATACTGAATCCAAACGACATTTTGGGAGGGTATGGGCATGGATGAGACGAAGCAGACTGCGGAGACCGGAAGCGAGGAGGGCGGCGACCAGCGCCAGCAGCAGATCGTGGATATGGGCTCCTCCACCATCCGGACGGAGCGGGGGACCATCCACACCCTGACCATTGTAGGACAGATCGAGGGCCACCAGGTTCTGCCCTCCTCGGCCAAGACCACCAAATATGAGCACGTCATGCCCCTGCTGGCGGCCATTGAGGAGAGCGACGAGGTGGACGGCCTGCTGGTGCTGCTCAACACCGTGGGGGGCGACATCGAGGCGGGCCTGGGTATCGCCGAGCTGATCGCCTCCATGTCCAAGCCCACCGTCTCCCTGGTGCTGGGGGGCGGGCACTCCATCGGCGTGCCTCTGGCGGTGTCGGCCAAGAGGTCCTTTATCGCCCCGTCGGCGGCCATGACCATCCACCCGGTGCGGCTGAACGGCCTGGTGATCGCGGTATCCCAGACCTTCAACTACTTTGCGCGCATCCAGGAGCGGATTATTCAGTTTGTCACCCGGAACAGCCGTGTAAAACGGGAGGACTTCACCCGGCTGATGCTCCAAACCGGGGAGCTGGCCGCGGATGTTGGCAGCGTGATCTACGGGGAGGAGGCGGTGCGCCTGGGACTGATTGACGAAATCGGCGGCCTGTCCGACGCGCTGGCCTGCCTGCACCAGATGATGGATGAGCAAAAAACGGGGAGCGCCGCAGAATAATCTGCGGCGCTCCCTTGTCTGTTGCCTGTTTATGACGCCTCCCGGAACCAAAAGCCCTCGAAGTCACCCTTCATGACACGGTAGCCATTCATCATACAGTCGTAGGAGAAGGCGCGGATCAGGTTGCCTTCGCTGTCATACTCGCCGAATTCATGGGCCACACCGCTGTTGACCACATAATTGCCGTCAAAGGACTGGGCGTTTGAAACGATGCTGGAATAGGTGACGGGAAACTGCTTGGCCAGAGAGAAGGTTTTGGCGTTGGAGTCCACCAGATAATAGGTCACATAGGAGTGGATTCCAGACCCACCTGTGAGGCTGGTTCCAACACTGTCGGGCAGCTCAGGCTCGTAGTCGTCCCGGGTGCTCAGACTCCAATAGTTGTTGTCGTACATGCGCAGAAGGTATTGTCCCTCCGGCAGGCTGTCATCCTCAACCAGCTCCACGTCATGCTGGCCGTACTGGGGGACAAAATCCCCTTGGGGCTGATAGGAGAGCGACTCATACTCCGTCCCCGCCCAGAACGCGGGATCGCCGATCAGGGCGGTGAGGGTTGGTGTGCTGTGGACGCCGGATACCTGCACAATGGTGGAGGTCTCCCGGGAGCTGACCAGGATGCTGTCGTCCGCCTGCCTGTATTGAACGGAGTTGAGGTGGAGCCAGTCGTCCTCGCCGGCCTGCCAGAAGGAGGAGCCGGTGAGGGGAACGGGATGGGTCATGGCGCCGTAATAGCCGTCCATCAGCGTGGAGAAATCCACGAGCTCGGTAACAGCGCCGGTTTCGGGGTCCAACTCGACAACCACATCCATCACGGTGTCTTGTTCCGTGTCGTTGACCAGGGCCAGAATGGTGCCGTCCGGCCCCCAGTTGATGTCGTGGTGCAGCTCATACTGGCCCAGGTCATAGATGCGGATAGCCTGACCAATGGGGGTCAACAGCGCGATTTTTCGGCTGCTGACGCAGGTGTAGAGTCCCATGTCGGTGTAGAGGAAACGGTCGGAGTGGAAGCCCTCCAGTACCATCTCATAGCGCAGCACACCGGAGTTATCAAAGAAGAAGGTGTAGCCGTAATAATCGCCCAGTCCGGTGGCGTAGAAGAGGCCGTCGCTCAGTGCGGCGGCGCTGTCCCCGTCGGTGTATGTAAGCCGGCTGTCATAGCCGGAGCTGGAGGGGGGCATCTCAATGGTGAAGGTGGCGCGCTCCTGTACCTTGCCCCACTCGCCTATGGCCTCCAGTGTCACCTCCTGGGTCTCGCCCGGGACGAGACCCACCAGCAGGAAGCAGTGCTTCCTGCTGAACTGCTTGTCCCCCAAGCCCTGCGCTGTTGCGGTATAGTCAGGCAATTCTGCGCTGGTGGTGTGGATGGTATAGCGGATTTCGCTTTTCCGGTCCGTCTGGAAGGCGAGGAGGAGCCCGTTGCTCCCGGTTCCAAAAGGATTTAGGAGGGCCAGCGGCGCGTCGATGGCGGCGTTCCCCTGTTGCTGTACCAGTTCCATCAGCTCCTGCCCCAGCCGGTGCTGAACCGACTCGTCGTAGTAGGTGAAGCCGTCCTCCTCATACTCATCCGGCACCATCCGGGAGACGGGAATGCTGGCCTCGCAGGGGGCGGAGTAGAGGGAAACGCCCCGCTCCTCACTGGCATACATACGCTCTCCCAACTGGATGTTCCAATCGTCCCGGCTGCTCATCTCAGAGTCCATCAGCACATGGACGATGATTTCAAAAATGGCAAAGCCGCAGAGCAGAACGGCCAAGGTGATCAGCAGGCGTTTGATCCACTTTTTCTTATTCATCGCACGACATCCCCTTATGTAAAGTCCATAGCTTCCTCCTTCCATATAGTAGCCGACGCAGCGAAAGTGTCAAGAGTTAAAATGTAAATTTTGAGAGACGGGCTCAGAAAATGGGCGTAAACAGAACGGGTCCACAGCCCGAATCGGGCTGTGGACCCGGCTATTCCCACCGGCATCCGTGTGCGATGCCAGTGATAGTACCGATACACTTCAGAGAGTCGTTCTCATGGATGATAATGTCTTTGAAGTTCAGATTAGGGGCGACCAGTTTGGTGATGCCCCGTTTATAGTACAGGCGGCGAATGAACGCCTCCTGATTGAGAAGAAACAGGCCATATTCCTGGCGGGAGGCATGCTCCCTTTTGCAGAGCAGAATGGTTCCGGCGGAGTAGAGCGGCTCCATACTGCCGTTGGTGAGCAGAACGGCAAAGTCTGCCTCACGGGCGGCGGCATCTGTCTCGGGGATCAGTACAGGCCGCAGAAAAAAGGAGTCACCCAATGGGTTGGAGTCCCCGGGAGGAGCGGTTACATAGCAAAAGGTCCGCTTGACCGGCAGATTTCCTGCCAACCGGCCAGGCGGCATATTGAGAAGTTCGGTCATGGTATCCACCGCCCGCTTGCTGTGAGGCTCCAGATCCCGGTATTTCATGAGAAATTGAATCTCCTCTGAGGAGAGCAGTAAAATCCCATCGTCCGTGGAGGTGCTGACATGGTATTCAATCGGAAGCTCGTCATCTAAAAGGTAGTGTATGGGAATGCGCAGGACCTGAGTGATCTTGTCCACAGGCCCGACGGCTGGATTTTTGGTTTGACCGGAAAAGATTTTGTTCAGAGTCCCCAGCGGAACGCCTGACTGCTGTGCGATCTCCTCCGTGGTCAGGTGGCGCAGCTTCTTGATGTAGGCCAGTTTTTCGGTCATGGACATGGAACACCCCTCCTGTACGAACATGAGTTAACCGGATGTGGTAAAAAAATCCGGTGAACCGGTCAAAATAACCGAATTGTATTGACATTCCTCTCGAAATACATAATATAGGGATTAGCACGGAAGGAAATACAAGATAGGGGGATGGTCGAAAAACACTGACCTTGAAAGGGGCAACGGTTAGTATACCACGGCAAAGGAGAGAACCTGGTCGAATTCAGTCGTTTATCACCGAAAAGTATTAGGAATGAGGAGAGAGCTTACATGAGAAACAACCACAAGACGTATTGTGTATTCCTGGATGTGGCCTCCCACCCGCAGATGTACGGAATTCGGGGGACGAATGGCATTTGCGTGGGACGGATATCCACGGACTTCCAGGAGGTAAACCGGCTGGCCGAATGCTGCAACAGCGCGGGATTGTCACCGGTACATCTGGCCGACGTGGTGGAGGACTTCCAGCACTCGTGAAAGAGCGGGGCGGCGGGCCGCTTTGCTCTTGACCACAGAGCGGGAAGCGAGTAAACTAATGTATGGCATTCGGCTGTCGAACATGAGAGAAAGGCCACCCGCCGGGGTGGCTTTTTCTTTGCACTTGGAAGGGGATGAATGGATGGTTCAGGAGAAGAAGGGGAGGTGGCTGGCCCTGCTGCGGAAGGAGCCGGTACTCTGTATCGCGGCGGTTTGCGCGGCAGCTTCCACGCTTCTCAATCCGCCCTCGCCGGCCTATCTGAACTATATTGACTGGCGGGTACTCACCCTTCTGTTCTGCCTGATGGCGGTGGTGGCGGGACTGCAGGAGTGCGGTGTTTTTGCAGTGCTGGCCCAGCGGTTGCTGGCGGGGGAGCGGCGGATGCGCCTGGTCAGCCTTGCCCTAGTGCTGCTGCCTTTCTTTGTGTCCATGGTGGTGACCAACGATGTGGCGCTCATCACCTTTGTTCCATTTGCGGTTCTGGTGCTGGGGCTGATCGGACGGACGGAATACCTGGCCCCCCTTGTGGTGCTCCAGACCATGGCCGCCAACCTTGGGAGCATGGCTACCCCGGTGGGTAATCCGCAGAATCTCTATCTTTATGCCGACTACGAATTGACGGCGGAACAGTTTTTTGGGACCATGCTTCCGCTGACCCTGGTCAGCCTGGCTGCGCTGACGGCCGCATCCCTCCTGTGTGTCCGGGATGAGGGAATTCAGGTCCGGTTTCAGGAACAGGCGGAGCTTCGGAGGCCGGGCCGTCTGGGGCTGATGGCAGGCCTGTTTGTGCTCTGCCTGCTGTCGGTATTCCGGGTGCTGCCCTATCCGGCGCTGTTGGCCGTGGTGGCGGGCGGTCTGCTGCTCTTTGACCGGGGATTGTTTCGCAGGGTGGACTATGGCCTGCTTGCTACCTTTTTCTGCTTCTTCCTGTTTGCCGGAAACATCGGGGCCTGCGGCCCGGTACATGCCGCCCTGGCCTCCTTGATGGAAGGCCACACGGCGCTGACCACCGGCCTGACCAGCCAGATCATCAGCAACGTTCCGGCAGCAGTGCTCCTGTCCGGATTTACAGCGGACTGGCGCGGCCTTCTGGTGGGCTCCAACCTGGGCGGGTTGGGGACCCCCATTGCCTCGCTGGCCAGCCTCATCTCGCTTAAGGTCTACCTGCGTACGCCGGGGGCCAGGCCGGGGCGCTATCTGCTGCTGTTCACTGCGGCCAACGGGGCTGCATTGGTTCTCCTGTGCCTATGCGCTGCCCTTCTGGCCGGGTAGATGGAAAGATGGAATGCAATTCCTTTTGAATGGGGGTTGCAAGGCGGGAAAAGACATAGTATAATACAATTTACTGCATTTTCTATTGATTTCGAGATACATGGAGAGGGTTCGGCATGAATCGTACTTTGGAACACATCCTCCCACGGGTTCAGAAGCCCGCCCGGTATACGGGAGGGGAGTATAACGCAGTGGTCAAGGACCGGCGCGCGGTGGATGTGCGCTACGCGCTCTGCTTCCCGGACACCTATGAGATCGGCATGTCCAATCTGGGCGTGCGTATCCTTTACGGGCTAATGAACGAGATGGATGGGGTGTGGTGTGAGCGCGTGTTCGCCCCCTGGGGCGACATGGAGGAGGAGATGCGCCGGGAGGGGATTCCCCTGTACGGCCTGGAGAGCGGCGATTCCATCGCCGATTTCGACCTGATTGGCTTCTCCCTGGGCTATGAGATGGCCTATACCAATGTGCTCAACATGCTGGATCTGGCTGGCCTTCCCCTGCGCAGCGGGGAGCGGACAGAGCTGTCTCCCATCGTGGTGGCGGGGGGAACCTGCGCCTTTAATCCAGAGCCCCTGGCCCCCTTTGTGGATCTGTTCGTCCTGGGGGAAGGGGAGGACGTGAGTGTGGAGATTATCCAGCTCTACCGCCAGGCCCGGGAGGAGGGCTGGGGTAAGGAGGAGTTCCTCACCGCCGCGGCCCGGATTCCTGGCGTCTATGTGCCCTCTCTTTACGAGGTGAGCTATCACGGCGACGGCACGGTGGCCGCCGTCACCCCGCTGGAGGGGGCTCCGGCCAGGGTGACCAAGCGCATCGTCCAGGACTTTGACAAGAGCTATTTCCCGGTTAAGACCATTGTACCCTCCACCGAGATCGTCCACGACCGGGTGATGCTGGAGGTGTTCCGCGGCTGCATCCGGGGCTGCCGCTTCTGTCAGGCGGGCTACGCCTACCGGCCGGTGCGCCCCCGCAATCCCCAGCGGCTGGTCCAGCAGGGCATCGAGGCGTGCCGGGACTCCGGCTACCAGGAGATGACCCTCTCCAGCCTGTCCACCAGCGACTACCGGGCATTGGAGGGGCTGTGCGACGGCCTGCTGGAGTGGTGTGAGCCCAACAAGGTCTCCCTGTCCCTGCCCTCCCTGCGGGCGGACAACTTCTCCCTGGGCCTGATGGAGCGGGTGCAGCATGTGCGCAAGTCGGGGCTGACCTTTGCCCCGGAGGCAGGCACCCAGCGCCTGCGGGACGCCATCAACAAGAATGTGACGGAGGAGGAGATCCTCCGCTCCTGCCGCACCGCCTTCTCCGGCGGGTGGAGCAGCGTGAAGCTCTATTTCATGCTGGGCCTGCCCACCGAGACCGACGAGGATGTGCTGGGCATCGCCGAGCTGGCCGAGAAGGTATACAAGGCGTGGAAGGAGTGCACCCCCAACCCCAAGCGGGGGGTGACCATCACCGTGTCCACCGCCTGCTTTGTACCCAAGCCCCACACCGCCTTCCAGTGGGAGGCCCAGGTGAGCATGGAGGAGTACCGGCGGCGGGTCAAGCTGCTGCGGGACAACATGCGGGGCCGTTCCATCCGCTACAACTGGCACGATCCGGACACCAGCTTCCTGGAGGCGGTGTTCTCACGGGGGGACCGCCGGGTGGCCGACGTGATTGAGGAGGCCTGGCGCCAGGGCGCCAAGTTCGACGCCTGGAGCGAGTATTTTGACTTTGACCGCTGGATGGCGGCCTTTGGCGCCTGCGGCCTGGACCCCGCCTTCTATGCCAACCGGGTGCGGGAAAAGGACGAGGTGTTGCCCTGGTCGGTCACCTCCACCGGCGTGACCACGCCCTTCCTGTGGCGGGAGCGGGAGCGGGCCTATCAGGCGGTGATCACCCCCGACTGCCGGGTACAGTGTACCGGCTGCGGGGCGGACAAGCTCTATCCGGGAGGGAAATGCGATGCCGAAGCATAGATTAGCGTTCAGCAAGGCGGACACCGCCAAGTTTATCTCCCATCTGGATCTGATGCGCACCTTCCAGCGCTCCTTCCTCCGGGCGGGGATCGCCATCAAGCACACCGAGGGCTTCAATCCCCACGCCTTTGTCTCCATCCCTCTGCCCCTGTCGGTGGGCTTCTCCAGCGGGTGCGAGGTACTGGAGTGCCAGGTGCTGGACACCCCGCTGGATCAGGTGCCGGCGAAGATGAACGCCGCCCTGCCCGCGGGCATCACCATCCAGCGTTGCTATGAGGCGGTGCGGCCGGTGAAGGAGCTGTGCTACGTCAACTATATCGTCACCCTGGAGTATGAGGCGGGGGCCCCCTTCGGCGCGGAGAGCGCCATCCGGGATTTGCTGGCCCGGGACTGCCTGGTGATGACCAAAAGGAGCAAGAAGGCCAAGAGCGGCTTTACCGAGGTGGACCTCATTCCCCTGATCGCCAGGGCCACCGTGGAGGAGCGGCGGGACACCATCGCCCTGGACCTGGTGCTCCGGGCCCAGAATCCCGGCCTCAACCCGGAGCTGGTGGTGGCGGCCATCCGGGAGCACTGCCCCGACGCCGCCCCCGACTTCGTCATCTTCCACCGCCGCGCGGTGCTGGACGGCCAGTTTCAGACCTGGGAATAAGAGACAACAAACAAAGCCCGCGGGATATAAAATCCCGCGGGCTCTGTTCGCTTCAGGCCGGAAGCCTTACCAGAAGTACCAGAACAATGACACAGAGATTGTTGCAGGCATAGGCCGCGCCTGGACCCAGCCAGTCGGCCAGGACTCCGGTATAGGAGATGCCCAGGGGTATCAGTATCCCGGAGAAGAAGGCGAGCAGGGCAAAGAACCGCCCCTGCTGTTCCAGCGGTACCCGGGTTTGGAAATAGGAGATCAGCGGGACATTGATGCAGGCGGTGAGCCAGCCGATCAAAAGCTGGAAGGTGAAGAAGAGGACAAAGTAAAGCTTTGGAACGGAACGCAGAAGGGGCGCGGCCAGACCAAGGGCGGCCATCAGGGCGCTGTTGACCAGAAACAGGGCGCGCAGGTGTTCCAGGGGGCGGAGGTGGGCCGCCCGGATCAGGAACAGGCTGGCCAGCAGGGTTCCGGCGGTGGAGGCGGAGACCGCCAGGCCGTATCGGGACTCTGGAAACTGGTACAGCTCCACCAGAATACCGGGGAAGATGATCTCCTCGCTGTTGGCCACAAAAAAATTGAGGGCCATCACCAGAAGAAAGAGGGAGAACAATTCCCGCCGGCCCAGCAGATATCGAATACCGGCCCGCAGGCGGGGCGGTTCCGCCTGCTGGATGGGGCGCGGCGCGTAGGGAATGAAGCACTCCTGGAGGGCGGAGAGGCCGTAGGCCAACGCGCACAGCAGGAGGATGGCCCGGAATCCACACAGTCCAAACAAAAGCGCGCCCGCCGCAGGGGCCAGTACCGCCGCGCCGTGATCCAGCAGGCTTTTGATTCCATTGAGGGAGGAGAGGCGCTCCGGTGGACACAGCTCCGAAAAGAGAACCTTGGATGCAATTTCGAACAAATGGGACAGCAGGTGAAAAAGCATGGTGCCCGCAAGGAGGAAGGGGAGCGGGGGGCCGGGGAAAAGCAGGAGAAGGGCACAGAGCGCGCTGGCGCCAAAATCACAGAGGATCAGCAATCCTTTTCGGTGGGCGCGCTCCACAAGCGGCCCCAGGAAGGGAACGGCCAGCAGGGGCGGAAGGCTGGTCAGGGTGAAGAAAAGGCCGGACGCCCCCAGACTCCCGGTGCGCTCGAGCACATAGAGAGGCAGGGCGACCAGATAAAAGGAGGAGCCGAACCGGGAGACCGTCCGTCCGGCCAGCAGGAGGGCGGCGGCCCGGCCGCCGACAGCCCGGCCCACCGCCTACTCCTTGCGCCAGTAGGCGGAGCCGGAGGCGGTGCGCTCCAGAAAGCCGTATTCGATCAACAGGCGGCGGAGGTAGGGAAAGTCCTCATAGATCCGGCCCAGCAGCCGGTTGACCTCCTTCTCCGTATACTGTCCGCCGGGCTTGAACTGCTCGGCGATGGCGCTGAGTACGACCAACTTGCGCTTTTCACGGGCAGGCCACTGGCGCAGGGCGCCGGCTTCGTCAAAACAGGCGGCCAGGATGGCCTGCCGCTCCTCCTCAGTAACGGCGTAGCGGGCATCAACCATGGACGCAGTGGGATGGGGGTGGCAAAAGCCGGTATCCACCGGGCTGGAGATGCGGCTGGTACGCAGCAGCTCCATCAGGGCCAAAAAGAGTCGGGCCTGCCGCTCCTTTTCCCGGAGCTTGAAGCGATGATTGCGCACGGTGGAGGGGGAAACCCTCTTCTGCGCAGCGATTTCCTTATCCGTGCAGCCCTCCGCGAGCATGCGGAGCAGCTCCAACTGAACCTCGGACAGCCCCAGCAGACCGGGGTTCCGGTGGAGCAGATACTCCAGCACGGAGCCATGGGCCTCCCGGAGATGGAGGGCTGCCATGGCCTCGGCATCATAGAAGCGGCCCCCGCGGGGAAAGACCTCCCCCTGGGGGAAGACGGCCCCGCAGAGGAGGCAGCGGTACTGTCCATCCCGCAGGGCGATACCCCGTACCAACTCCTGCTGGGAGGACGACCATAATAATTCCTGTTCTTCCATGACAACCACCACACAACAAACATTTTGTTTTAGTGTCTATTATTATATAAACGTTAAAGTGAAATGTCAATATAAAAAGCAACTCCCGGGCGTTCGCCCGGGAGTTGCTTTTTATTGGTTTATTCAAAATCGATCTGGTCGACATCCACCGGATGGTGCTTGCGGTACTCCTTGGTCCACTGGCTTACCCGGAAGATAGTCCATAGGTCGGACAGCCCCTCATAGATGAGCACCGCACCGATGAGCATGACCAGGGCCTCCGCGGCCAGGAAGGGCTGAAAGACGATCACCAGCCCCAATACCGCCGATACGGCGGAAAGCACCAGGGGCACGGTCCAGCGGAGATAGAGCATCCGGCGCAGCTCCAGCGCCCGCTTGAGGTTAACCAGGCCGTCCACCACGATAAACAGGCCCAGGATCACGGGCAGGACGGAGGCCACGATGACCGGGCGGAGCAGGAACAGCAGGCCCAGGGCCGCAGCGACGATACCGAGGAAGAGCTCGAACACGAAGCTGCCCTGCCGGCTGTCCCGAAGGAAAAAGCTGACGATGGTCACCACGCCGTAAATAAGCAGGATGCCGCCGAAGGCATAACAAAACACGGTGGCGCTGACGCCGGGCCAGATCAGCAGGATTAGGCCGAGGATGATGTAGAGCACCGCGGCCAGAAGAAAGCTAAGCTTCATATTATGAAAAAATTCCCGCATAAGAAAACCCCCTTTATGCTCTAGTATACCCCCGGCGGGCGGAAAAGTCATTGGACAGAAGGGCGGGAGTGTCCAATCAGCTCCAGTTTTTACATACATCAATCCATCCGGAGCTGTTGGACAGGATGTCCAGCTCTCCGCAACTGAGCCGGACGGCGGAGGCGGCGTTGCCTGCGGCGGGGTAGACCGTGTCAAACCGGCGGAGGGACACGTCCAGGTAGGCGGTCACAGCGGGGTTATCGATGCCGAAGGGGCACACGCCGCCCACGGCGTGGCCGGTGAAGTCCAGCACCTGCTCCGGGGTGAGCATGGTGGCCTTGGTGTGGAACTGGGCCTTGAACTTGGCGTTGTCAATCTTGGCGTCCCCGGCGCAGACGATGAGCACGCAGCCCCCGTCTACCGCAAAGGAGAGGGTCTTGGCGATGCGGGCGGGTTCGCACCCCACCGCCTGGGCCGCCAGCTCTACCGTGGCGCTGGATACGCTGAATTCCTGAATCCGGTCTTCATAGCCTCTGGCCCGCAGGTAGGCCCGGCCCGTCTCAATGGACATATCAATTCCCCTTCTTTTTCCCCTGGGCCTTGGCCAGGAACTTGTCGTTCTGGATGATAAAGCGCTCGTGGGTGCCCTTGCCGATGGGGCCGGCCTCGTCGTAGGCGGTGACGGCAAAGGTGAGCTTGCGGCCGTCCACGGCGGTGACCTCCGCCTCGGCCCATACCTGCATCCCTACGGGGGTGGCGGAGTCGTGGCTCACGTCCAGCCGGGTGCCCACGGTGCCCTGCCCCTCCTCCAGGGAGGCCTGGGTGGCGTCGACGGCGGCGTTCTCCATCAGGGCGATCATCTGGGGAGTAGCGAACACGGGCAGCAGGCCGCTGCCCACGGCGGCGGCGGTGTTCTGATCGTTGACCACGCACGCGGCGCGGCCCTTGCTTCCTACAGTAACGGACATGAATTGGTTTCTCCTTTCCAACTTCTTCTGGAACAGGCCCATTTTACAACAGCCGCGCCGTTCTGACAAGCAAAACCGTCACCGGCGGGGGAGCAGGGCGGTGAAGGTGGTGCCGGCCGCGGCGGTGCTGGTGACGGTGAGCCGCCCGTGATGGCCCTCCACAATGCTCCTGGCAATGGCCAGCCCCAGGCCGTAGCCGCCCCCGCTCCGGTTCCGGGCGGCGTCCGCCCGGTAGAAACGCTCGAAGAGGTGGGGCAGGTGCTCCGGCGGGATGGGCTCGCCGGTGTTGTGTACCGCCAGCCGCAGCCGCTCCTGGTGTCGCTCCAGGGTGAAGGTGACGGTGCCGCCCGGCCCGGCGTACTTCACGGCGTTGTCCAGGAGGATCATCACCAGCCGGCGGAGCTGCCCCTCGTCTCCGCGCAGGGACAGGCCGGGGGTGATCCGGTGCTTCAGCGCCACGCCCGCCTCAAAGGCCACCGACTCGAAGGGGAGCAGACAGCCCAGCGCCACCTCGCTCATGGCCGTCTCCGCCCGGGCGGCCGGCTGGCGGGCGGCATCCGACTTGGCCAGAAAGAGCAGATCGTCCACCAGCTCCTTCATCTGCTCCGCCTCGTCGTGGGTGTACTCCAGCCATTTGGACTGGGCGGCCACCGTGTCTTCGGGATGGGAGAGGACGAGGCCGGTATTGGCCAGAATGACGGTGAGGGGGGTTTTCAGCTCGTGGGAGGCGTCGGCCACAAACTGGCGCTGCTGCTGCCACGCCCGTTCCGCCGGGCGCAGGGCCACGGAGGAGAGGACAAGGCTCACGAAAAAGAGACCCACCATGGCCAGGGCCCACACCAGCAGGGACAGCAGGGACAAATTGCGCAGGGAGGCAGTCTCCCAGCCCAGATCGGCAAAGGCGATGCGGAGCTCGCCGTCGGGCCTGCGCTCCACCAGAAAGCGCAGGCGAAGCTCCCTGAGCACGCCCTGACTGGCGCCGGAGGACTGGGCCTGCTCCACCGCCTCGGCGGCGGTCTCCTCCGAAACGTCCACCTGGCCGCCGTCGTTGAGGCCGGTAATGGCCCCGTCCTTCACGGTGACCACAAAAACCGGGATCAGGGAGAAGCGGTGCGCCCCGTCCGGCTCGCGCTCCTCCGGCGGCGGGCCGCCGATTTCAAAGCGGGGCGGCCCCTCCCCCTCCTGCCAGGACAGGGCCAGCCGGAGGGCGGCATCGCTCTGCCCCGCCAGGCGACGGACGTTCGCCCCCACAAAGAGGATGAACACCACCGCCAGCACCAGGCCCACCAGCAGCAGGTTGATCAGGATGAATTTCCGCCGCAGCCGCTTGATCATACCGCAGGCACCTCCAGGTGATAGCCCACCTTGCGCACGGTGCCGATGCTCACCCGGGAACCCAGATAGGCCAGCTTTTTCCGCAGAAAGGAGATGTAGACCTCCACGTTGTTGTCCTCCGCCTCCGACTCCAGGCCCCATACCTTGGAGATGATGTCCTCCTTGGGAATGACGGCCCGGGGGGCGGCCAGCAGCAGGCGGAGCACGTCGAACTCCTTGAAGCCCAGCCGGACGGATTTTTCCCCGCAGCGCAGACTGCGGGTGGGGGTGTCCAGCACCAGATCCCCGGCGGCGAGCTGCTCGCCGATCACCTCGCCCTGCCGCCGGGTGAGCGCCCGCACCCGGGCCAGCAGCTCCCCGATGTCGAAGGGCTTGGTCATATAGTCGTCCGCGCCGTGATCCAGCCCCGCGATCTTGTCCGGGATCTCATCCCGGGCGGTGAGCATCAGAATGGGGGTGGAGACGTGGGCGCAGCGCAGGCGGCGGGCCACCTCAAAGCCGTCCACCTTGGGAAGCATCACATCGAGCACGATGGCGTCGTACTGCCCGGTGAGGGCGTAGTCCAGCCCGTCCGCCCCGTCAAACACCACGTCGGCCTGATAGCGCTGCTCCGCCATGATCTGGCCCAGCGCCTCGGCCAGGCGGAGCTCGTCCTCTACAATCAAGATGCGCATACCTTCTGTCCTTTCCTGCGTTTTTCTCCATTATAAGGGAGAGAACTGAAATCTGTCTGAAATGTATTATAGGCGGGGCGGCAGACGAAAGGATTTACAGAGTGTTAACAATCTCACGCGGCCCTTTTTCAGAGTAATTTCAGTTTCTCCACCTATACTGGCCTCCGAAACCGGAACAGAAGGGGAGGACGATTGCATGCAGTTGACGGCATTGCGGAAGAAAGCGGAGGGGAGCGCGCCGCCCGAGCGGAAGCCCGGCCGGCGGCTGACGGTGAGGCGCGGGGCGGCGCTGCTGCTGGTTCTGGCCCTGGCGGTCGGCGCCGCCCTCGGGGGGAAGGCCCTGTTTTTCAGTGGGGAGGAGCAGACGCCCCTGACGGAGCAGACCACCTATGGCAGCCTGTCCACAACGCTCTCCGGCACCGGAACCACCATGCCGGCGGACAGCGTTACGTACACCACCGCCTCGGAGGCGGAGATCACCGGCGTATATGTCTCCGCCGGCGACACGGTGGAGGTGGGCGATCTGCTCTACACCCAGGACGATTCAGAGCTGGACGACCAGATTGAGGAGTATCAGGATCAGATCACCGAGCAGGAAAACCAGCTGGACGATTACCAGGAACAGCTCGCCCAGCTCCAGGAGGAGATCGCCGCCCTCACTGTGACAGCCCCCTTTGCCGGCCGGATCACCGATGTGGCCGTGGACGTGGGGGACAATGTGGCCGCCGGAACCAAGCTGGCCACCCTTGTGGACGACAGCCAGATGTGCCTGACCCAGTATTTCAGCTACGCCTATGAGGATCAGGTCTACGTAGGCATGAAGGCCGGGGTGTCCGTGGCCAGCCTCATGCTCAACCAGGAGGGAACCGTCACCGACATTCAGATGGTAGACCGGGTGACGGCGGAGGGCACCCACTGCTTTGCCGTCACCGTCACCCTGGACAATCCGGGCGCCTTCACCGAGGGAATGACGGGCGCCGGCTATCTGGTGGCGGACTCGGGCGAAAAGCTCTATCCGTCGGTGGAGGGGGAGCTGGAGTACCGCCGCAGCCAGGATCTCACCGCCGAGGTGGGCGGCGAGGTGACCGGCATCGGGGCGGTGGACTATGAGCAGGTGAGCGCCGGGGCCGTTCTCGTCCAGCTCGACGGGGCCGACTACCAGAAGCAGGTGGAGTCGGTGAACAAGCAGATCACCCAGACCCAGGAAAAGATTGTCCAGCTCCAGGAGAAGAGCGCGGAGACGGAGGAGAAGCGCTCCGACTACGCGGTGACCGCTGAGCTGGCGGGGAAGATCATCATGGTCAATGTCCGGGAGGGAGAGAGCCCCCGGGAGGCGGGGCAGACCGCGGTGGTGCTCTACAACCTGGACTCCATGACCATCACCGCCAACATTGACGAGCTGGACATCGACGGCATTGCCATGGGGATGGAGGTGGACATCACCCAGTCGGGGGCGGAGAGCGACACCCATTACACCGGCACTGTCACGGAGATCAGCTATGAGGCCACCAACTCCAACGGCGTGGCCTATTTCCCCATCACCATCACCATTCCCAGCGGGGGCGCCCTCTCCGCCGGCGTCAACGTCTCCTATTCCATCACCGTGGGCGACGAGTCCGAGGGGGTGCTGGCCCCCATCGCGGCCCTCAAGAGCACCAGCCAGGGAACCTGCCTCTTCGTCAAGGCGGACGCGGCGCCGGACAACGCGGTGGAGCTGGAGGACGGCGTGGTGCCCGACGGGTTCTATGCCGTGCCGGTGGAAACCGGGGTGTCCAACAGCCAGTATGTGCGCATCCTCTCCGGCGTGGAGGAGGGGGTGGAGGTATTCACCCGCTACCAGCAGGCGGCCCCGAACGGCGGGGATACCACCAGCCAGGGAGAGGAGCCGTCCGACTTCCCGGGCGGCGGGGAAATGCCGGACTTCAGCGGCGGAGAGATGCCGGATTTCGGCGGCGGAATGCCTGGCGGCATGGGCGGCGGGATGCCCGGCGGCGGCCCTATGGGCTGAGAAGGGGGATTCTGTATGAGCCTGATTCAATTGAAGGACGTCTATAAAATTTACGCCGAGGGGCAGGAAAACCAGGTCAACGCGCTGGATGGGGTTACGCTGAGCATAGACCAGGGGGAGTTTGTGGCCATCATCGGCACCTCCGGCTCCGGCAAGTCCACGATGATGAACATACTGGGCTGCCTGGACGTGCCCACCCGGGGGGAGTATCTCCTGGACGGCACCCCGATCCGGGAGCGCACCCAGAGGGAGCTGTCCCAGATCCGCTCCCGGCAGATTGCGTTCATTTTTCAGGGCTATAACCTCATCCCGTCCCTGAACGTCTGGCAGAATGTGGCGCTGCCCATGCTCTACCAGCGGGTCCCGCTGGCGGAGCGGCGGGCGCGGGCCATGGAGGCGCTGGAAAAGGTGGAGATCGCCGCCAAGGCGGACAACCGGCCGGCCCAGCTCTCCGGCGGCCAGCAGCAGCGGGTGGCCATCGCCCGGGCCATCGCCGCCCGCTCGCCCATCCTCATGGCCGACGAGCCCACCGGGGCGCTGGACTCCAGAACCGGCGAGCAGGTGCTGGGCCTCATGCGCCAGATGAACGCCGAGGGAACCACCGTGATCCTGATCACCCACGACAACGGTATCGCGGCCCAGGCCGACCGTACCGTGCGGGTGAAGGATGGGAGAATCGTCCACGACAGCCTGTGGGACGGCGTGCTGGTGGACTGGAGCGCCCCGCCGGCGCGGGTGGCGCCATGAACGCGCTGCGCATGGCCCTGGACTCCATCCGGGAGAAAAAGGGGCGCTCCTTCCTCACGATGCTGGGCATCATCATCGGCGTGACCGCCGTGCTGGTGCTGGTGGCGCTGGTGTCCGGCTACAACGCGGACATCACCGCCTACTATGAGAAGCTGGGCGTCAACAAGGTCAACGTCACGGTGAACTGGTACGACACCAGCCGGTCTGTGGATGTGATAGACGCCCTCTATGACTATGGGAATGGAGAGCTGGGCGATATGGTGCTGGGGGTGAGCCCCGATCTGTCCACAAGCCTGCCCATGAAATACCGCACCACCACGCTGGACAGCGGGACGCTCTACCTGGGCAGCGACCAGTTCTCCGTCTGCGGGAACTACACCCTGAAGGAGGGGCGGGACATCAGCGCCTTTGACGTCGACCGGCGCAGCCGGGTGTGCGTGCTCGGCTCCTACGTGGCGGACAGCCTGTTTCAATATGCGGATCCCATCGGGGAGACCGTCTACTTCGGCGGTGAGCCCTTCACCGTGGTGGGGATCTACTACCAGAAGGACGGGGGCGAGGAGGGCTCCATGGACGACATGGCGGTGATCCCCTACTCCCTGGATCGGGCCATACTGGGCACCGCCCAGCTCACCCACTTTTCTGTCAAGGTAGATCAGTCCGACCACATGGACACAGTGATGGCGAAGCTGGAGCGTTTCCTGGGGGAGACCATCGACACGAGCGTGGGGGAGTATGAGCTGGAGAACGGCAACTCCGCCATGAGCGAGAGCACGGAGGAGATGACCTCCATGAGCGTGGTACTGGGCGGCATCGCGGGCATCGCCCTGCTGGTGGGCGGAATCGGTATCATGAACATCATGCTGGTCACCGTCACGGAGCGGACCCGGGAAATCGGCATCAAGAAGTCCATCGGCGCGCCCCGGCGGGAGATCGTGGGACAATTCCTGGTGGAGGCCGCCATCCTGAGCGCTCTGGGCGGCCTCATCGGCATCGCCCTGGGTTACCTGCTCTCGCTCATTTTGGGGAAGGCCATGTATGATCTGATCCTGTATCCCGACGCGCTGGTGACGGCGGGCGCCTTCGCCTTCTCTGTCGCCATCGGAATCGTGTTCGGTATCTATCCGGCGGCCAAGGCGTCCGGTTTGCAGCCCGTGGACGCCCTGCGCGCCGACTAATCGAGAGGAGAAACACAGATGAAACAACGTATTCTGGCGCTGCTGCTGGCGGCGGGGCTGTGCCTGGGGCTGATCGCGGCGGCGCCCGCCCTGGCCTTTTCGGATGTGAGCGGCGAGGAGCTGTCCGAGGCGGTGGAGGTGCTCTCCGGACTGGGTATTGTCTCCGGGTACTCCGACAGGAGCTACCACCCGGACGACGCGCTGACCCGCGCCCAGTTCTGTAAGCTGGCCGTTTTGACGGAGGGACACGGGGATCAGGCGCGGGGGAGCGCCTACCGTACCCGCTTTTCCGACGTGCCGGGCGGCGGCTGGGCCGCCCCCTATATCAATCTGGCCTGTGAGGAGGGGCTGGTCTCCGGCTATGGCGACGGCCGCTTTGGCCCGGACGACCCGGTGACGGTGGGACAGGCGGTAACCGTGGTTCTCCGTTTGCTGGGCTATACGGCGGAGGAGATCGGCCCCTTCTGGCCGGAGGACTATCTGAATAAGGCCGTGGCACTGGGGCTTCTGGACGGCCTGCCCGCAGACGGCGGAGCCGGCCTGACCCGGGGAGACGCGGCCCTGCTGCTCTACCGCGTGCTGCGGCAGACAGACCGGGACGGACAGGATTACATCGACAACCTCTGCGCCTCCAAGGTAACCGGTGCGGTGCTGCTGGACAATAACGCCGAGGCGGCGGACGGCACCCTGGGCACGGTGGAGGTCTATGCCAATCAGACGATCAACTGGTATGAACCTGCGGAGGCAGTGCCGGATCGCCTGGTGGGGCGGAAAGGCGCGCTGCTGCTGGACGAGGCGGGAAAGACGGTGGGCTTCCTGCCGGACGATTCGTCCCATCGCACCCTCCGCCCGGCAGAGGTGGCGGCGGACGGCATCACCGCCGCCGGAGGGGGAACGTATGCCATCTCCAGCGGAACCAGGGTGCTGCTGGACGGCGCGGTCAGCACCTACGGCGACTGCTGGTATGAGCTGGAGGGCCGGGAGCAGGTGACGCTGTATTATACGGACTCCGGGGCGCTCGATCTGGTCGTGGCCTCCGAGGCGGCGGCCTATGAGGGGGTCATGCTGACCGGCTATTATGAGAATGCCAGCCCCAACGCCGCATCGCCCGCCTCCATCACGCTGCTGGGCGTGGAGCTGGAGGTGGTGGACGGGGCGGCGGCCGGGCTGTCCGCCTTCGCGGTGGGCGACCGGATTACCGTCACCCTGAACGGGGCGGGAGAGGTGATCTCTGCCTGCGCCCCCTCGGAGAAGCGGGCGGAGCTCTACGGCGTGCTTCAGGAGGACGGGGTGGAGCTGACCTGCGGGCTGACTGCGGCGGGTGAGCTCAGCGTCCACGGCGCCGGTGTGGGTGAGCTGGTTCGGGTCAGCTCCACCGGGATCGGGGCCCTGTCGGTCTATCCGGTGTCCGGTGGGAGCCAGTATGCCCTGGATCCGTCGGGCGGCACCCTGGGGAGCCTTCCACTGTCGGAGAATGTGAAGCTCTACGAGCGGGCCGGTTCCAGCACAGTGGCGGAAATTGCCCTGGAGGATATTCTGATGGATACCGTACCTGCCTCCCAAATTGACTTTTACGCCACAGACGAAAGCGGAGAGGTCTGCCTCCTCCTGCTGGACGATGTGACAGGGAACGCATTTACCTACGGCCTGCTGACCGCCGGGGAGCAGACCGGGGGCAGCGGCAGCATGACCTATACCAACCGAACCGTCTCCGTGGAGAACAGCAGCGGAGCTAGCCAGGCATATATCACGGGAAAGACGGTCAGGAGCGGAACCATGGGTGGCATCGCGGTGTCGTCCGAGGGAAAGGCCGTGGAGGTTGTGAGCCTGAAGAAGGCCGATGTGAGCCGGGCTGATTTTGACGGAGAGGAGGCCGTGGTGGTGGAAGGCCTTCGGGTGCCCGTCAGCGACGGGGTAGAGGTTTACAACCAAGAAACCGGGCGCTGGACGACCCTCTCGGCCGCCAAATCCTACGGAGCGGAGCTGACCGTGTACTACAGCGGCGCACTGGGCGGGGACGCCGTGGTGCGGGTGGTGACCGTGGGATAGCAAAACAAGATACAATAGATAATAGAGAGCAGAAAGCCGGGCCCGCATGACAAGCCATGCGGGCCCGGCTCAGGCCACAGGGGAGATGACGCCGCAGGCAATGCGGCCCCCGGCGGCGCCGGTGGGCTGACTGCGGTAGTCATCGGGCAGAGCGTGGAGTACCACCGACCGGCCCAGCACCTGCCCGGGCTGAAACCGGCCGGTATACACGAGGGAGAGCGCCCGGCCGCCGCTGGAGAGCAGGACGGGGAGATCTCCCGCGTGGTTCGGGTGCTCGCGGCCTTCCGGATCGTAGTGGGGACCGGCGCAGTGAAAGGCCACGTCGCCCCCGGTGCAGCAGTCGCCGAGCGCGTGAATGTGGCAGGCATAAAAGCCGTCCCCGGGCAGCCCCAGGGCGCGTATCAGCAATAGGGTTCCGTCCTGGTAGGGATAAAACAGCGCCTCGCCCCGCAGGCCGGGGTGGGCGTTGCTGCCACAGAGCAGTGCACGGGCGGCAGGGCGGCCATCCAGCAGGACCCGGGGCAGGCGGCACAGAGCATCAGCCATGGAATACGCCTCCATTCTGTCCCCATGCTATGTGGGGACAGGCGCAATCGTTCCAAAGAAAAAAGGGACCAGCCAAAGGCTGGTCCCTTTTTTACAAACTTACACAGCGCGGGTGACCTTACCCGAACGGAGGCATCTGGTGCACACATAGACGTGCTTGGGCGTGCCGTTGACAATCGCCTTGACGCGCTTCACATTGGGCTTCCAAGGACGGTTGGAGCGGCGGTGAGAGTGGGACACCCGGATGCCGAACACAACGCCCTTATCGCAAAATTCACATTTGGCCATTCGCTTATACCTCCTCGCTCGTCAGGATAGCTTGATAAAGCATCGAATGATATAATAACAGAGCTTTTCGAAAATTGCAAGCATTTTTTTCAAAAAATCCCTTTCTTCCAAAGTGTGTTGCAAAGGAGCAGGGGAGAATGGTATACTATAACTAATAATACCGCAAGGGGGCAGCGCCAATGGAGAGCCTTTACAGCGTAAAGCTGGGAAAACTGATTCAGGAATTTCGCCTGGAGGTCCTGAGGGGCGGGGCGGGGTACGAGGATGTGTCGATCCGGACGGAGGACGTGAACCGGCCGGGCCTGCAGCTCACCGGATTTTTCGACTACTTTGACGCCAAGCGGCTCCAGGTGATCGGCCGCGTTGAGACCACCTATCTGGAGGGGCTGACCTCCGAGGAGCGGCGGGAGAGCTTCGAACTGCTGCTCTCCCAGGACATTCCGGCCCTGATTATTTCCCGGGAGATTGAGCCCTTCCCCGAGTGTATGGAGATGGCCGAGAAGTACGACCGAACCATCCTCCGCAGCCCGGACACCACCAGCGTGCTCATGAGCAACATCATTGCGGCGCTGAAGTCCTATCTGGCTCCCCGCATCACCCGCCACGGCGTGCTGGTGGAGGTGTACGGCGAGGGCGTGCTGCTGCTGGGCGAGTCCGGCGTGGGCAAGAGCGAGACCGCCATTGAGCTGGTCAAGCGCGGCCACCGGCTGATCGCGGACGACGCAGTGGAGATCAAGCGCAACGTCACCGACCGGCTGGTGGGCACTGCGCCGGAGCTGATCCGCCACTATATCGAGCTGCGGGGCATCGGCGTCATCGACGTGTGCCGCCTGTTCGGTATGAGCGCCGTCAAGGACGAGGCCGAGATCGATATGGTCATCAACCTGGAGCAGTGGAAGGACGGGGCCATGTACGACCGCCTGGGCCTGGAGAACCTCTACACCACGATTCTGGACGTGCAGGTGCCCTCTCTCACCGTGCCGGTGCGGCCTGGCCGAAATCTGGCGGTGATCATCGAGGTGGCGGCCATGAATAACCGCCACAAGAAGATGGGGTACAACGCCGCCGTGGAGTTTACCAAGCAGATCAACCAGCACTTCGACCAGGCCATGAGTGCGCAGTTGAATGATAATTAAAAAAGAGATACGTTCCGCCGCCCCGGTGAAAACCGGGGCATTTTTTCTGCTGGAGGGTGTCACGTTTGGGAGCCGTGAGGTGTATATCAGGTGAACGCGTTCCAAACGGAGAAAAAGGAGGGAGATTCATGGCGGAGCATGCGGAGGAGGCGCTGGCTGCCCGGCTGGTGGAGACCTACTCCGACCGGCTCTTGAGGCTGGCCTATTCCATCCTGAATTCTGTGCCCGACGCCCAGGACGTATGCCAGGAGGTGCTGCTTAAGCGGCTGGAATATCCAGGTGCCTTTGAAAATGAGAAGCACGAACAGGCCTGGATGGTGCGGGTGACGGTCAACGCCTGCAAAAACGTCCGCCGGAGTCCCTGGCGCACCCGCACTGTGGGCCTGGATGCCGTGGCCGAGCCTGCGGCGTTTCAGCCGGAGGAGGGCGGCGTGCTGGAAGAGGTGCAGCGTCTGCCTGCCAAGTACCGGGAGGTGCTGGTGCTCTACTACTATTTAGGATATGATACCAACGAGATAGGGGAGATCCTGGGCCTGCGGGCCGATGCGGTGCGGACCCGGATGAGCCGGGCCCGGATGAAATTAAAGCATGTATTGGAGGGATTGGGCTATGGCAGGCTATCGGGATGAGTTGGAGCGGCTGAACTTCTCGGCGGAGGAAAAGGAGGCGCTGACCTGCCGCCTGCTGGAGCGGAGGAGCGGGCAGGAAGAGAAGCGCCCACGCTTCCCCTATCGCGGGTTGGTGGCCATCGTAGCCGCCGCTTCACTCCTGACAGGAGCGGTGGGGGCCGTCTCACTTGCCGGGGTGTCCCCAGCCTTCCGGGAGCTGTTCGGCATCACCAGCGAGGAACAGGCAAAAAACCTGGGGATTGTACAGATGAACCAGGTGTTCGAGGACAAGAACGGCTCCGGGGCCACCGTCACCGTGAAGGAGGCGGCGGCGGATCAGGAACAGTTCTATATCCTGGTGGAGTTTGCCGCGCCGGAGGGGACGGTACTGCCCGAGCCCGACCAGGTGGAGGAGGGCTTCAACCGCGCCGTCCTCTGGGGCGGGCCGGACGGCAGGGGAATCGGCTTCGGAGCCTATAGGGACGAGAGCTGCACCAGCTTTATCGGCTCCAGCGAGGCGGGGTATGCAATAGACTATGTGGAGGACAGCGACCCCACAGACAACAAAATGGAGTTTATCATTCGTGGGCATATAGATCCGATGCCGAAGGATGCCGCATACTGTCTGTTTTCCGGGATCCAGTCCCTGTGTATGCAGTATCAGGGGGAATGGGTCACCATGCTGGATGGTATGGACATCGATCTGATCGTCCCCCTGGTTGGCATGGGTACCCATTACGACTTCCAGGGCCGGTGCGGTGTGAATCTGAACGGCGTGACTCTGGCGGTGGCAGAGAACCTGACCATCTCGCCTATCAGCGTCAGCATGGATCTGGTGATCCCGGACGGGGCGGCCTATGACGCGGCCTTCGGTCAGGATGGCCCTTGGCAGATGTACGTCCTGATGTCAGACGGAAGCAAGATTCAAACCCGGTTTGAGAAGGTGGGAGGGGTTCAGGACGTATTTCACGATGATGCAGGACGAACCTTTTTCCGGGCGGATCATGTCCGTTTCGAACTGGAATCCCCCATCGATGTGGCGGAAATACAGAATCTGGTCTTTACAGGGGATAACAGCCGAATCTATGAAGGGGAGGACCGGACCGGCACTCTAATCCAGTTTGATTTCGGCCCTTGGCATTTTCAAAATGAAACCTACTGGAACGAGGTCAACTATTACTGGAGGAAGGACTGAGTATATACTTTATGAAGGGGCCCGGAGCTATCCGGGCCCTTTTTTGCGCGGGAATGAAAAAAACCTTGCAAAACGGGGAACGATGTGATATTATACCAAAGCATGTGATTACGCACACCCGCGGACGATGGGCCAGGTGCTTTCCAAATGGGAGGTTGGCCGGCTTCGGATGAACCGGGTGGAGGAATCAACAAATAAAGGAGGAATTTTTACCATGGCAGTCGTATCTATGAAGCAGCTTCTCGAGGCGGGCGTCCACTTCGGTCACCAGACCCGCCGCTGGAACCCCAAGATGGCCACCTATATCTACACCGAGCGCAACGGCATCTATATCATCGACCTGCAGAAGACCGTGAAGAAGCTGGAGGAGGCCTACAGCTTCGTCCGCTCCCTGGGCGAGTCCGGCCAGACCCTGCTGTTCGTCGGCACCAAGAAGCAGGCTCAGGAGGCCATCAAGGAAGAGGCCGAGCGCGTCGGCATGTACTATGTCAACGCCCGCTGGCTGGGCGGCATGCTCACCAACTTCAAGACCATGCGCGGCCGCGTGGAGCGTCTGAACCAGCTCAAGAAGATGCAGGAGGACGGCACCTTTGACATGCTGCCCAAGAAGGAAGTCATGAAGCACCTGGGCGAGATCGCCAAGCTGGAGAAGTATCTGGGCGGCGTGGTCGAGATGAAGAAGCTCCCCGGCGCGCTGTTCGTGGTTGACCCCCGCAAGGAGCGCAATGCCATCAATGAGGCCCGCAAGCTGCACATCCCCATCGTAGCCATCGTGGACACCAACTGCGATCCCGACGAGATCGACTATGTCATCCCCGGCAACGACGACGCCATCCGCGCCATCAAGCTGATCTCCGGCGTGATGGCCAACGCCATCCAGGAGGGCAAGCAGGGCCAGGACGCTGCCGAGGCTTCCGCTGAGAAGGAAGCGGCCGCCGAGTAATTCCGGCCCCAAACCGTGATGTTGAGAGCGCCCGCCCGCGCGGGCGGGCGCTCCTTTTGATATTTGAGATGGAGGTAATGTGATCATGGCAATCACTGCAAAAGACGTACAGACCCTGCGCGAGATGACCGGCGTGGGTATGATGGACTGCAAGAAGGCCCTCACTGAGGCCGAGGGCAACATGGACAAGGCCGTTGAGATCCTCCGCGAGAAGGGTCTGGCCGCCTCTCAGAAAAAGGCGGGCCGCATCGCCGCCGAGGGCATGGCCTATGCCACCGTGGTGAACGGCGTCGGCGTGGTGGTCGAGGTCAATGCAGAGACCGACTTCGTGGGCAAGAACGAGAAGTTCGTGGACTTCGTTAAGGGCGTGGCCGCCGTTGTGGCCGCCAACAAGCCCGCCGACCTGGATGCCCTGATGGCCCTTTCCTACGGCAACGGCCGCACCGTGCAGGAGGAGCAGCAGGAGATGGTGCTCGTCATCGGCGAGAACATCAAGGTCCGCCGCTTTGCTTTCTTTACCGATGGCATCTCCGTGCCCTATGTCCACGCTGGCGGCAAGATCGGCGTGCTGGTAAACCTAGAGACTGGCCTGACTGCCGAACAGGTGGAGACCGTGGGCAAGGACGTGGCCATGCAGATCGCCGCTCTGAACCCCCGCTTTTGGGACAAGAGCCAGGTTGACCAGGCCACCCTGGATGAGGAGAAAAAGATCCTCCTGGTGCAGATGGAGAACGATCCTAAGATGGCTTCCAAGCCCGAGAAGGTCAAGGAGGGCATCGTCGCCGGTAAGCTGGGCAAGTTCTACAAGGAGAACTGCCTGCTGCAGCAGGAGTTCGTGAAGGATAACGCCATGACCGTGGAGCAGTATATCGCCTCCGTTGCCAAGACTCTGGGCGGCACCATTACCTTCAAGAACGCCGTCCGCTTTGAGAAGGGCGAGGGCATCGAGAAGAAGCAGGAGAACTTCGCCGAAGAGATCGCTAAGCAGCTGGGCAAGTAAACCACAGATTGTCTTCGAGCGCCGGACACTGAGTGTCCGGCGCTTTTCCATGCCTGCGCGTTCTCCTGCGCCCGCCTCCGGCGGGCCGCGCCGCATGGCGCGTACAAGCGTTTTGCCGGAGGCAAAGCCTTGGATTGGGGCGGATTCATTCCGCCCCAATCGAATGAAAATCGGGGCACCCCGCCCGGCAAGCCGGGTGGGGCGGAACTTCGCCGGGGAGATCGCCAAGCAGCTGGGCAAGTAAACCGCAGATTGGCTTCGAGCGCCGGACGCTCAGTGTCCGGCGCTTTTCCGTGACAGCGGGTTCTGTTTGGTGCAGGGGGATTGTGCTTGACGCGGGGGACGTGCTATACTAAGTACTACATTATAAAATGAAAACGGAGGACAACAATCATGAGGAAAGATTTTGGAGCCAAACCCTTCCTGTACCCTCAGCCTGTCTTGATGATCGCCACCTACGGCGAAGACGGCACCCCGGACGTAATGAACGCCGCTTGGGGCGGAATTGCCGACATGAAGCGGGTGGCCATGTATCTGAGCGCCAGCCACAAGACGGTGAAAAACATCCTGGCCCGGAAGGCCTTCACGGTGAGCATGGCGGATGCGGACCACGTGACGGAGTGCGACTACCTGGGCATTGTGTCGGCCAATCAGGTGCCGGACAAGGTGGCCAGGGCGGGGTTCCATGTGACCAAGAGTGCCCATGTGGACGCCCCGCTGGTCGACGAGCTGCCCCTGGCCCTGGAGTGCCGGTTTGTTAGCTTTGACGAGGAGAGTGAGCTGTTGGTGGGCGAGATCGTCAACGTCAGTGCAGACGAGCGCATCTTGAACGCGGACGGCACTATTGATCCGGCCAGGCTGCGCCCCATCACCTTCGACATGGCGAACAGCGCCTACCTGGTGCTGGGGGAGAAGGTGGGCAACGCCTTCCAGGACGGAAAGAAGCTCAAGTGAGAGAATGCGGCGGTTCGGCGAGGCAGTCCGGGCCGCCGCTTTTCCTCTTGAGTGGTGTCTCCCCGCCTGCTATAATAAAGAAAACAGATGTTCTATCAGGAGGCGGTATCATGGAGGATTTGCTGGAGGGGCTGAATGAGGCGCAGCGGGAGGCGGTCACGGCGACCGAAGGCTTTGTTCGGGTGATCGCCGGGGCGGGCTCCGGCAAGACCCGCGCCCTGTCCCATCGGTTTGCGTTCCTGGTCAATGAGCTGGGTATCCTGCCGGGGAATATCCTGTGCGTGACCTTCACCAACAAGTCGGCCGCGGAGATGCGTCAGCGCATCCATCGGCTGACCGGGGACGACGACACGGGCTACATTAACACCTTTCACGGCTTCTGCGTCTCCGTGCTCCAGGAGGACAGCCACGTGGTGGGGTATCCAAAGAGCTTTCTGGTACTGGACAACGCAGACATTGACGCCATGCTGCAGATGATCTATGAGGAGCGGGGCCTCAGCCTCCGGGATATGACCTTCCGGGCGGCGCGGGATATGATCGAAATCCGCAAGCTGTTCAAGGAACCTGAGTATTACCGGGACATGCTTAGTCTGTCGCTGGACGCTCTGAAGCAGAGGTATCTGGACGCGGTACAGGCCGGGGATATGATCTTTTACGGCTACCTCTACCAAGAGAGAAAGTGCTTTGGGCTGGACTACAACGACCTGATCAAATTCACCCTCCATATCTTCCAGGAAAATGAGGCTATCCGGCTCAAGTGGCAGAAGCGGCTGGAGTACATCATGATCGACGAGTTCCAGGACATTGACGGGCTCCAGTATGGACTGATGGAGGTGCTCTGCGGCTATCACAGGAATCTGTTCATCGTGGGTGATCCGGATCAGACCATCTACACCTGGAGGGGGGCCAACGTAAAGTACCTGCTGGATTTTGACAAGCAGTTTCCGGGCACAAAGACCATTCTGATGACGGAAAACTACCGCTCCACACCGGAGATCCTGTCGGCGGCCAACGCCCTAATCGCACAAAACGCCGCCCGTATCCCAAAGGAGCTGCGCCCCACCCTTCCATCCGGCGGGCCCGTCCTGTGCCATTTCGGGGAGAACCCGGTGACGGAGGCCGGATGGATGGCGGGTGAGATGTCCAAGCTGCGGGAGAAGGGGGTGCCCTACCGGGACATGGCGGTGCTCTATCGGGCCCACTATGTCACCCGGGCGGTGGAGGGCGTTCTGCTCCGTGAGAAGATTCCCTATACGATCTACAGCGGCGTGCCCTTTTTCAGCCGGATGGAGATCAAGGATGCCCTTTCCTATCTGCGAATGCTCGCCTACCGGGACGATCTGTCCTTTCGGCGCATCGTCAACGCGCCCAAGCGCAACTTGGGCAAGCGGCGGATGGCTTTTCTGGAGGAATACGCGGCGCAGCAGGGCTGCCCTCTATACCGCGCCCTGCAGGAGTGCCTGGACGAGCCCCTGTTTAAGGGGACGCGGGCCCGGTCTTTTGTGTCGTTGATCGAGGGGCTTTCCACCGAATGCGAGGGGCGGCCAGTTTCAGAGGTGCTGTCCGCCGTACTCAACGAGAGCGGCTACGAGATGATGCTCCGCACCGAGGGAAGCCAGGACCGGCTGGACAATCTGGCCGAGCTGAAGCAGGCGGTCTATGAGTATGAGACCACCTGCGGCGAGGAATGTACCCTGGAGCACTACCTGGCCCATGTGGCCCTCTTTACCAATAGCGACACCGGGGAGGTGGGGGACCGTGTGAAGCTGATGACCGTCCATGCGGCCAAGGGGCTGGAGTTCCCCTATGTGTTCCTGTGCGGCATGAACGAAGGGATCTTCCCCTCACGGAAGGTGCGCACCCGTCAGGGAATGGAGGAGGAGCGGAGGCTGGCCTTTGTGGCGGTTACACGGGCAGAGAAGGGGCTGTACCTGTCCGAGGCGGACGGGACGAATTTCGACGGCTCACCCCGCTACCCTTCCCGGTTCCTGCTGGACATGTGGGGGACATTCATCCCCGTACCGGAGCCCCAGGAGGGCCTGCTGAAGGCGGCCAGGGGGTACGCCGAGAGCAGCAACCGCGCCCTGCCCCCGGACGACGGCGCGGTGCTCCTTCCGGTGGGCCAGAGGGTGCGGCATTTCGTGTTCGGGCTGGGCCGGGTGCTGGACGTGGACCTGAACCGGGGAGCCCACCTGGTCCAGTTCGACGATATGGAGACGCCCCGGCGGATCTCTTTCCGGGCGAAGCTGGAGGCTTGGCCGGAGGATGCCCCTTCAACGGGTGAGCGGCAAAACTCCGATTACGAATAATTTGTAAAAACTTTGGCCTAACCCCTAGGCAAACGTGGAAAACTATATTAAAATAAAAGGGACTGAATACCGTATAAAGGGGTTGAACGTATGAGTGAACCGCAGTATAAGCGGGTCCTTTTGAAATTGAGCGGCGAGGCGCTGGCCGGAGAGGCCAGCCGTGGCCTGGACTTCGACGTGATCGGCAGTGTGTGCGACGTAATCAAGAAGTGCGTAGCCTGTGGCGTGCAGATCGGCATCGTGGTGGGCGGCGGCAACTTCTGGCGCGGCGTCAAGGACGGCGGCGACCGGATGGAGCGCACCCGCGCCGACCACATGGGTATGCTGGCCACTACCATCAACGCCCTGGCCGTGGCCGACGTGCTGGAGCAGAAGGGCGTGGACGTGCGGGTGCAGACCGCCATCGAGATGCGCGCCATGGCCGAGCCGTACATCCGCTCCAAAGCCATCCGGCACATGGAGAAGGGCCGGGTCGTGATCTTTGGCTGCGGCACCGGCAACCCGTTTTTCTCCACTGACACGGCCGCGGTGCTGCGGGCCGCGGAGATCGACGCGGATGCCATTCTGCTGGCTAAGAACATTGACGGCGTCTACAGCGCCGACCCGAAGAAGGACCCCTCTGCGGTCAAGTATGACACCATCACTTATGACGATGTGCTGGCCCAGCACCTGCAGGTGATGGACTCCACCGCCACGTCCCTGTCCATGGACAACAAGATCCCGGTGGTTCTGTTTGCGTTGAAGGACCCGGAGAACATCCTGCGGGTCGTTATGGGAGAGAAAATTGGAACCATTGTCAAGGAGGAACCGTGATATGAAGGAAGTCAACAAGGAATTCGATGCAAAGATGCAGAAGACCATTGACGTGGTCATGAGCGATTTCGCCAGCGTCCGGGCCGGCCGCGCCAACGCCGCTGTGCTGGACAAGATCACCGTGGACTACTACGGTGCTCCCACGCCTCTGAACCAGGTAGCGGCTATCTCCTCCCCAGACCCCAGGAGCCTGATGATCCAGCCTTGGGATAGCACCCTGCTCAAGGCCATTGAAAAGGCCATCCAGACCTCCGATCTCGGCATCAATCCACAGAATGACGGTAAAGTAATTCGCCTTGCCTTTCCGCAGCTCACGGAGGAACGCCGCAAGGAGCTGACGAAGCAGGTCAAGAAGTACGGCGAAAACGGTAAGGTGGCCATCCGCAACATCCGCCGGGATGCCATGGAAAAGTTTAAGTCCATGGAAAAGAAGTCGGAGATTACCGAGGACGACCGGAAGGACTATGAGAAGGAGCTCCAGGACATGACCGAAAAGCGCTGCAAGCAAATCGACGAGCTCACTGCCAAAAAAGAGGCAGAGCTGATGGCGGTCTAAGCCTGTAAAGCAGATAGACCTCACGGTGCGGGACACCTGGATGTCCCGCACCGGAATTTTATGGGACCGGGTAGGATAAACTATGTCATTCTTAAAAACGAAAGAGAGCGGGGAGGCACAGGTGGATTTTGACCGCCTGCCCCGCCACGTGGCAATCATCATGGACGGAAACGGCCGCTGGGCCAAGCGCCGTGGCCTGCCTCGTACGGCGGGGCACGCCGCGGGGGCAGAGACTTTCCGCAGCATCGCCACCTATTGTCAGAAGATCGGACTGGAGTACCTTACAGTGTACGCCTTTTCCACGGAGAACTGGAAGCGCCCGCTGGAGGAGGTTTCCGCCATCGTGGGTCTGCTGAAAAAGTATCTGCTGGAGTCCATCGAAAAGATGGAGAAGGACAAAATTAAGCTCCACTTTTTTGGTGATCTGGAGCCGCTGCCCCAGGAGCTCAAGGATATGTGCCGGAAAACCAGCGAGATTTCCGAGCGGTATGAGGGGATGCAGGTCAACGTCTGCTTCAACTATGGGGGACGGGACGAGATCGTTCGGGCCGCCCGACATTTCGCCGCAGACTGCGCGGCGGGAGGACGGAAACCGGAGGAGCTGACCGAGGTGCTGTTTTCCGAATACCTCTGCTCCAATGGTGTACCCGACCCGGATCTGGTGATCCGCCCCAGCGGGGAAGTGCGCATTTCCAACTTCCTGCTGTGGCAGTCCGCCTATGCGGAATTCTATTTTACTGACGTACTGTGGCCCGATTTTTCCAAAGAGGAGCTGCATAGGGCGTTGGCGGCCTACCAGGGCCGCTCCCGCCGTTTTGGAGGTGTCTGAGTGGGTAAGCGAATCATGGTGGCGGTTATTTTCATCCCGCTCCTGCTGGTGCTGTTTTACCTGATTTCTCCCGCGTATCCCTGGGCTCTGTGCCTCCTCATTGCCGGGCTGTCCATGATCGCGGTGCATGAGGTGCTCTGGTCCACCGGCTTTTTGAAGCATACCCGCATCTCCGGCTACTCCATCATACTGGCCGGGCTGATTCCCTTCTGGGTCTACTATGACGGGCGGCCTCTGCCCGCGCTGTGCGGCCTGTTCGTGTATGTGGTGCTTCTCTTTGCAGAGGCCATCGCAAGCCACAAGCGCCTGTCTCTGGAGAAGCTGGGAGGCGCCTTTTTCCTGACTGTGGTGATCCCCTTCTTCCTGTCCTCCTTCCTGCGCATTCGCCAGATGGAGCACTGGGAGCCTTTGCTCATCCTGCCCCTGGTGGCGGCCTTTATCAGCGATGCCTTCGCACTGTTTGCGGGCATGGCTTTCGGCAGGCACAAGCTGGCGCCGGAGCTCTCTCCTAAAAAGACGGTGGAGGGGGCCGTGGGCGGCTTTGTGGGGACGGTGGTGTGCACGGTACTGTACGGCGTGCTGCTCCGCTTCGCCTTCGGCTATACTGTGAACTACCTGTACCTGGCCCTCTACGGAGCCCTGGGCAGCGCCATCTCCCAGATGGGCGACCTGTCATTTTCCTATATCAAGCGGCAGTACGGAATCAAGGATTTCGGCAACATTTTTCCCGGACACGGCGGCGTGCTGGACCGGTTTGACAGCGTGATCTTCTGCGCGCCCCTGATCGAATTGTTGCTCCGGTTCCTGCCCGCCGTGGGAGGAGCATAGCATGGAACAAAACCGCTGTATTTCTCTGCTGGGCTCCACTGGCTCCATCGGGCGGCAGTCACTGGACGTGATTGCCGCCTGTGGCATGCGTGTGGCCGCCTTAACGGCCAACCGGGACGTGGAGCAGATGGAGAAGCAGTGCCGCCGCTTCCAGCCGGAGCTGGCGGTGATGATGGACCCGGAGGCCGCCGCGTCCCTGCGCCTGCGCCTGGCTGACACGCCCATCCGCGTGGCGGAGGGGATGGAGGGCCTGCTGGAGGCGGCCAGCCTGGAGGCGGCGGACACGGTGCTCACCGCCGTGGTGGGGATCGTGGGACTCCGTCCCACTTTGGCCGCCATCCGGGCTGGTAAGCGCATCGCCTTGGCCAACAAGGAGACACTGGTGTGCGCCGGGGAGCTGGTGAGCGATGCGGCTGCATGGAGCGGCTCCCAAGTGGTGCCGGTGGACTCGGAACACTCCGCCATCTTCCAGTGTCTCCAGGGCTGCCAGGACAGGGGAGAGGTGCGCCGCCTGATTCTGACCGCCTCCGGCGGCCCCTTCTGGGGATGGAAAGGGGAGGACCTTGCCGGAGTGACGGTAGAGCAGGCTCTGGCCCATCCCAACTGGAATATGGGGGCCAAGATCTCCGTGGACTCGGCCACCATGATGAACAAGGGACTGGAATTTATTGAGGCCATGCGCCTTTACCACATGCCCCCGGAAAAAATCTCCATTGTGATTCACCGGGAGAGTATAGTCCATTCCCTGGTGGAATACTGTGATCATGCGGTGCTGGCGCAGCTTGGCGTGCCCGATATGCGCCTGCCCATTCAATACGCCCTGACTTGGCCCGGCCGGGTTGCGGCGGTGGCAGAGCCGCTGGACCTGCTGTCCTGCCCGCCCCTGACCTTCCATGCGCCGGACTATGTGGCGTTCCCCTGTCTGGCCCTGGCCCTGGAGGCCGCCCACACCGGCGGCAGCGCCACGGCGGTGCTCAACGGGGCCAACGAGGAGGCCGTGGGGCAGTTCCTGGCCGGACAGCTCTCTTTTTCCGGCATTGCGGAGCAGGTGGCCTACGCCATGGCCGCGGTTCCCGCGGTGCAGTCTCCCTCCCTGGGGGACATTCTGGACGCGGATCAGGCGGCGCGGGAGGCCGTGCGGGGACACCGGCCCGATACGCACTGAGTAAGGAGCGATGCTATGACCATCCTGTTCATCCTGATTACCATCCTGCTCTTCGGCGCGCTCATCGCCATCCATGAGTTCGGACACTTCATCGCGGCCAAGACCCTGGGGGTGCGGGTGGAGGAGTTCGCCATCGGTATGGGCCCTAAGCTGCTCTCCAGGACAAGGGGGGAGACGACCTACTCTCTCCGGGCCCTGCCCATCGGAGGGTTCTGCTCCATGGAGGGTGAGGAGGAGGCCTCGGACGATCCCCGGTCCTTCAGCGGTAAGCCGGCGTGGAAAAAATTCATCATTCTGGTGGCCGGAGCATTTTTGAATTTTGTGACGGGGCTGGTGATCCTGCTGGTGCTCTTTTCCGTGGCGGGGAGTCCGTCCGCGCCGGTGGTCAGCGGTTATCTGCCGGGGGCGGAGGACATTCAGGAAACCGGCCTGCTGCCCGGCGACGAATTCTACCGCATCGACGGGCACCGCATCTATTTCCAGAGCGATGCGATTCTTTTCCTGGGCCGGGCGGGGGAGAATGTGGCCGTCGAGGTGCTCCGGGACGGCCGGCGGCTCGATCTGGGCACTCTGCACCTGCCCTACCGTACCCTCACCGACGAGAGCGGCCAGCAGAGCCTGAAGCGGGGAGTCATGGTGGGGGAGCTCCGGGAGGCCGGGCCCCTGGGCACCCTGCGCAACGCCTGGTACCAGTCTATCGACTACGTGCGAACGGTATGGCTCAGTCTGGGGGATCTGATCCGCGGCGCGGTGAGCCTCAACGACATGGCCGGCCCCATCGGCATCTTCGCCATGGCCGGTGAGGTGGGCCAGCAGGGGGCGGCTGCCGCCGGAATGGCCGGGGCTCTGCTCAATATTTTCAGCTTTGTGGCGCTGATCGCCATCAATCTGGCGGTGATGAACCTGCTGCCCATCCCCGCTCTGGACGGCGGGCAGATTCTTTTCCTACTCGTGGGCGGCATTTACCACTTCTTCACCCACAGGCGTATCGACCAGAAGTACCTGGGCTATATCAATATGGCGGGCTTCTTCTGCCTCATTGCCCTGATGGTGGTGGTGGCCGTCAGCGACGTAAACAAATTGATCCTGTAGGGAGGCTTGTCCTATGACCAGACAGATTCGCGTGGGCGGCGTCCCCATCGGAGGGGGGGCTCCGGTCACCATTCAGTCCATGACCAACACCCGCACCGACGATGTGTCCGCCACAGCGGAGCAGATCAAACGTCTGGCGGCGGCGGGGTGCGAGATTGTGCGGGTGGCGGTGCCCGATCTGGCCGCCGCCCGGGCGGTGGGGGCCATTCGGGAGCGGAGCCCCATCCCTCTGGTGGCGGACATCCATTTCGATTACCGGCTGGCCCTGGAGTGCGTGGCCGCCGGGTGCGACAAAGTGCGCATCAATCCGGGCAACATCGGCGGGGAGGACCGGGTGAAGGCGGTGGCCGACGCCTGCCGCCAAAAGGGGATTCCCATCCGTATCGGAGTCAACGGCGGCTCCCTGGAGAAGCCCATCCTGGCCAAATACGGCGGGGTGACGCCGGAGGCCCTGGTGGAGTCGGCCTTTGGACATATCCGCCTGCTGGAGAAATTTGACTTTACCGACATATGCGTGTCCCTCAAGTCCTCCAGCGTGCGCACCACCATGGCGGCCTACCGCCTGATGAATCGGGAAAGTGATTATCCTTTACATCTTGGGGTGACGGAGACCGGCACCCTGCGCATGGGCACCCTCAAATCCGCGGTGGGCATCGGCGGCTTGCTGGCCATGGGTATCGGGGACACCATGCGGGTCTCTCTCTCCGCCGATCCGGTGGAGGAGGTATACGCCGCCCGGGACATCCTCAAGGCCGCCGGGGTGCGGAAGGAGGGACCGGAGCTGGTGTCCTGCCCTACCTGCGGGCGCACCCGTATCGACCTCATCGGCCTGGCCACCCAGGTGGAGGAGCGGCTTAAGGCCGTGGACAAGCCCATCACCGTGGCGGTCATGGGCTGTGTGGTCAACGGCCCCGGAGAGGCCTCCGCCGCCGACGTGGGCATCGCCGGCGGCAACGGGGAGGGCCTGCTCTTCCGCAAGGGAGAGATCGTGAAAAAGGTTCCCCAGGAGGCCCTGGTGGACGAGCTTTTCGCACTAATTGAGGAACTTTGACGGAGGAGGCAGGAGCGTTTCAACCATGTCACAGGCACAGAAGATTCCCTTTTTGAATTTGTTTTCCGCCTGGCGGCCCGGTGAAGAGCTGGCGGCCCTGGCAGGCGGCTATCTGGTCACGGGGGCGGTGATCGATAAGGCGGCCCGCTCTATCCGCGCCAAGGTGGAGTGCCCTCGAATGCCCGAGGAGGGCCTGCGGCACCAGATCGAGAAGAGCCTGGCCTTGGCCTACCGGGTGGAGCGGGTGGAGCTGGAGATGGGAGCGGCGGCCGCGACTGCTCCCACATCGGCTCCTGTGGCGGCTGAACCGGCTCCTGCGGCCAGCGCCCCTCCTCCTCCGCCCCCGGCCGCCCCGGTGGAGGAGGATGCCATGGCGGCCTTCCGCCGCACGGAGGAGATCCGCCGGAGAGCTCTGGCTGGTCTCAAAACTGCCAGCCCGCGGGAGAAAAAGGCGGCCTCCGGCGGCCCGAGAGGAAAGCTACTCTACGGCAAGCACGAAATCAAGCGGGAGAGCATCCCCATGAGCACCCTGGAGCTGGACATGGGAACCGTCATCGTCAAGGGAGACGTGTTTGCCGTGGATCACCGGGAGCTGAAAAAGCGGGGCGCATGGGTGGTGTGCTTCGATGTGACGGACTATACCGGCTCGGTGCGGGTGTCCAAGTTTTTCCCCGGTGACGAGGGGAAGGGCATTGTGGACGGGGTGAAGAAGGGCCAGCATCTGGTGATCCAGGGCAAGCTGAACATCGACCGCTTCACTGGCGACATGGTGCTGGAGCCCTACGCCATCATGGAGAGCGCCAAGCCCATGAAGACCGACGACGCGCCGGAGAAGCGGGTGGAGCTCCACTTGCACACCACCATGTCCTCCATGGATGCCCTCACCCAAGTGAGCCCCAAGGCGGGGCCGGACAAGAACGTGGTCAAGCGGGCGGAAGCGTGGGGCCATCGGGCCATCGCCATCACCGACCACGGCGTGGCCCAGGCATTCCCCGATGCCTGGCACTCGGCCAAGAAGATCAAGGTGCTTTACGGCGTGGAGGCGTACTTCATTAACGACGTAGACGACCGGGTGGTGGTACACGGGGACAAGGAACAAGACTTTACAGGCGATATCGTCTGTTTCGACATTGAGACTACCGGTCTGGACAAGCGGCGGGATGTAATCACCGAGATCGGAGCGGTGGTACTGCGGAACGGGGAGGTGGTGGAGCAGTTCTCCACGTTTGCTGATCCTGAACGGCCTCTGACCCGCGAGATCACCGAGCTTACCGGCATTACCGACGAGATGCTGAGGGGAGCCCCCTCCCAGGCGGAGGCCATAAATGCCTTTCTGGACTTTGTGGGGGAGCGCCCGCTGGCCGCCCACAATGCGGAGTTCGACATGGGCTTCATCGCCGAGGGGTGCCGCCGCATGGGCCGCCCCTTCGACAGCACCTCCATCGACACGCTGATTCTGGCCCAGAACCTGCTGCCGGAGCTGGGCAAGCACAAGTTGGACATCGTGGCGGAGCACCTGAATCTGCCTGCCTTCAACCACCACCGGGCCTATGACGACGCGGCCACGGTGGGCTATATGCTGGTACCTTTCTTTGAGATGCTGCGGGACAGGGGTGTACATACCCTCCAGCAGATCAATCCGGCTATGGCCAGGCTGCGTACCGGGGGCAAGGCCCGCCGCCAGCCCAAGCACCTAATCGTGCTGGCCAAGAACCAACTGGGCCTACGCAATCTCTACAAGCTCATCTCGGCCTCTCACCTGGACCACTTCAAACGCTACCCCATCATGCCCAAGAGCCTGATCAACCAGCACCGGGAGGGACTCATTATCGGCTCGGCCTGCGAGGCTGGAGAGCTGTTTCAAGCAGTTGTAAAGCGGAAAGACTTTGCGGAGCTTAAGCGCATTGCCTCCTGGTACGATTTCCTGGAGATTCAGCCTCTGTGCAACAATGCCTTCATGCTGCGCAAGGGTATGGTGCAGAGCCAGGAGGAGCTGAAGGACTTCAACCGCACCATCGTATCCCTGGGCGAGGCGCTGGACAAGCCTGTGTGCGCCACCGGCGACGTCCATTTCCTGGACCCGGAGGACGAGATCTACCGCCACGTCCTGCTGGCCTCCAAGGGCTTTGAAGATGCCGACTCGTCTCTGCCCATCTACTTCAAGACCACCACCGAGATGCTGGAGGAGTTTGCCTATTTGGGGAAGGAGAAGGCCTATGAGGTGGTGGTGCGCAACACCAATCTGGTAGCCGACTGGTGTGAGGACGTAGTGCCTCTGCCCCAGGGGCTGTTCGCCCCCAAGATCGAGAACTCAGCGGAGGAGCTGACCAGTCTGGTCTGGGGGAAAGCAAAAGCCCTTTACGGTGAGGAACCGCCCAAAATCGTGGTGGACCGCATCAATGCCGAGCTGGGCGACATCATCAAGTGCAAGTACGACGTCATTTATATGTCGGCCCAGAAGCTGGTGCAGGACTCCCTGGCCCACGGCTACCTAGTGGGCTCCCGTGGCTCCGTGGGCTCGTCCCTGGTAGCCTTCATGTCGGGTATCACGGAGGTGAACTCCCTGCCGCCCCACTACCGCTGTCCCAAGTGCAAGCACTCGGACTTCGACACCGCCAAAGAGAAGGGGATCGGCTGCGGCGCGGACATGCCCGACGCGGTGTGCCCCGTCTGCGGAACGCCCTACGCCAAGGACGGCTTCAACATCCCCTTCGAGACCTTCCTGGGCTTCGGCGGCGACAAGGTGCCCGACATCGATCTGAACTTCTCCGGCGAATATCAGGCCAACGCCCACCGGTACACCTTTGAGCTGTTCGGGCAGACCCACGTGTTCCGGGCGGGCACCATCGGCACCGTGGCGGAAAAGACCGCCTTCGGCTATGTCAAGAAGTACATGGATGAGCGGGGAAGGACGGTAAACCGGGCGGAGGAGAACCGGCTGGCCCAGGGCTGCACCGGCGTCAAGCGCACCACCGGCCAGCACCCCGGCGGCATGGTGGTCATCCCCCAGAACCGGGAGATCTACGACTTCTGTCCGGTGCAGCACCCCGCCGACGATCCCAACAGCGACATCATTACCACTCACTTCGAATATCACTCCATGGAGTCCAACCTGCTCAAGCTGGACATGCTGGGCCACGATGATCCCACCATGATCCGCATGCTCCAGGATCTCACCGGGGTGGATCCGCAAAAGATCCCTCTGGACGACCGGGACACCATGAGCATCTTCACCTCCTCTGAGGTGCTGGGCTTCGTGGACGACCCCATCCTGGGCCCAACCGGCGCCGTGGCCATCCCGGAGTTCAACACCAAGTTCACCCGCGGCATGCTGGTGGACACCCAGCCCCACGAGTTTGACATCCTCCTGCGCCTGTCCGGCTTCTCCCACGGAACCGACGTGTGGCTGGGCAACGCCCGGGATCTGATTGTGGATCAGGGCGTCCCGGTCGGCCAGGCCATCGGCTGCCGCGACGACATCATGCTCTTCCTCATCTCCTGCGGCATGCCGGAGAAGCGGGCCTTCAAGATCATGGAGTCGGTGCGTAAGGGCCGGGGCCTGCCGGATGGGGCGGAGGAGGAGATGAGGGCCGCCGGCGTACCCGACTGGTACATCGGCTCCTGCAAGAAGATCAAGTACCTGTTCCCCAAGGCCCACGCGGTGGCCTATGTCATGATGGCCTTCCGCATCGCCTGGTTCAAGGTCCACCGCCCCCTGGCCTTCTACGCCGCCTTCTTCTCCATCCGGGCCAAGGCCTTCGACGCCACCTTCATGTGCCAGGGGATGGATGTGTGTAAGGCTAAAATGCGGGAGATTGAGAGCAAGGAGAAGCCCTCTCCCGTGGAGGAGGATATTTTGGTCACCCTTGAGGTGGTCTATGAGTTCTATCTGCGGGGGTTCACCTTTGAGCACATGGATCTCTACCGCTCTCACGCGGTCAACTTCCTGCCAGACAATGAGAAGGGAAGCCTGCTGCCCCCCTTCACCTCTGTGCCTGGTCTGGGCGAGACGGCGGCCTGGTCTATCATGGAGCAGCGGGAGGGAAAGCGGTTTATATCCATCGAGGAGTTTTCCGCAGCCTGTCCCAAGGTCTCCAAGACCCACATCGAGCAGCTCAAGGCCGCTGGTGCTCTGGACGGCATGCCGGATACGAGTCAGATTACCCTGTTCGACGGACTGTTTTAACCGGCATGCCGTCCGCTGCCTGTAGCGTCCGAGCGTTTTGCCGCAGGCAAAACCTCGATGGCGGGGCGAATTGATTTCGTCCCGCCAGATGGAGGGAAACGGGACCCCAGGGACGGCGCGGCCGCCCCTGGGCCATGCCGGATACGAGTCAGATTACCCTGTTCGACGGACTGTTTTAACCGGTATCCTGTCCTCTGTTGCCTACGGCCATTGTTAGGGCGCAGAGGAATTTCTGAGTGGAATTTACAGTTGTAACAGAATAAAATCCGTGGTATTCTTATGCCATCCAGATGAGAAAGGAGTGTATTTATTATGCTGAACGAAAAAGTTGCCTCTCTGCTGAACGAGCAGATCAATAAGGAGTTCTACTCCGCTTACCTGTATCTGGAGTTCTCCGCCTACTTCGAGGACGAGGGACTGGACGGCTTCGCCAACTGGTACAAGGTGCAGGCGCAGGAGGAACGGGATCACGCCATGCTTATGTTCCAGTATCTCCAGAACAACAGCCACCGCCCGGTGCTGGAGGGCATTGCCAGGCCCACCGCCGCCCCCAACGGCAGGCTGGAGGTGCTCAAGGCCGGCCTGGCCCATGAGCAGTATGTCACCAATCTGATTCACACGATCTACGATGCAGCCTATGAGGTCAAGGACTTCCGCACCATGCAGTTCCTGGATTGGTTTGTCAAAGAGCAGGGCGAGGAGGAGAAGACCGCCGAGGATATGATCAAAAAGATGGAGCTCTACGGCGACGATGCCAAAGGCCTCTACATGCTCAACAGTGAGCTGGCGGGCCGCACCTATGCAGCTCCCAGTCTGGTACTGTAACCTGTAGTTGAAACTGTAGACAAGGTGGGTGCCCTGCTATGGACAGGGCACCCACCTTACACATATATGCCGCGTCAGGGCATAAAAAGCTCAGGCCGCGTAGTCCAGGGCGACTGGGCGCTGGTGACAAACATAGTATAGAGGCGGCTGAGGGTATTCCAGCTCTCCTGATCCAGCGTCCCGGTTTCCGGACGGTGATTCAGATGTTGAATCCACTTGATGTTGTGCTCGGTGGCGGCATTGTTTACCCCGGAGACATCACAGGTTTCCACGCCGTTCAGGACCCGAGACAGCCCGCAGAACATGGACTGCACCAGGTTAAGATGAACGCTGGCCTCACCCGGTGCGACGGAAAACTCTGGACTTGGAAAGCTGCGGGTGGGCAGCGGAGTGAGGCGGGAAACCACCTGGTGATACAAGGAAACGATAGCGTCCCAGGTGGCCTGGTTTACCTGTCCGGTGACCGGAGGGAAAAATTCCCTCTGAAAGAGCATGACGGCCTCTAGGGTGCGTTCGCCGAAAATTCCGTCCGGCGTGAGACGGGGGAGGAAGGGGTAAGCGAAAGAAATGGTGCGCAGCATGGTTTGGAGGCTGCGTACGGGCTGTCCAATCAGGTGGAGTTGGGAGCGAATCATGTGGCGTCTTCTCCTCTCTCGTCGGTGCTGCCCAGTGTCATGGGTTGGCCGGGGTACTGGGTCAGGCTGGTGGCTTCGCTCTCGGGAAGCTCCGGCCGGAACTGCTCTGGGATGACATTGGTATATTGGCTCATGGTATCCACTATGCCGACATAAAATCGGTAGAGTGCGGCCCAGGTGTCCTCGCCTACAACGCCGTCTTGGTACAGACCAGCCATCTGTTGAAGAGCCAGGACTGCGTTTTGGGTGGATTGCCCGAAAATCCCGTCCACAGCCACCGGGGGGATGTTATTATAAAACTCCGCCACCACAGAGAGAAGGTACTGTATTACCTTGACATTTTCTCCGGTGTCGCCGAGGGAAATGGTATCGGGGCGGTTGACGGGCACCAAGGTGGTGTAGAAGGTCTGACCCTCGCTGACCAGCTCCGCCAATTCCAGAACGCCCACGTACAGAAAGACCAGCTTATACCAGGTGGCGTTTCCAACGACTCCGTCCGGCGTCAGGCTGAAAATCTGCTGGAATTTGATGACCGACTGCTCGGTGGACGCTCCGAAGATCCCGTCCACCGGCTGAACCTTCGGAATAGCGGGGTAATCGCGGGAGATGCGGTTGAGCATGGTCTGGATGCGCACCACCGGCTCCCCCCGGTCGCCCAGCCGCACCGGAGTTCCGGGGTAGGAGCTGCGGATACCCATGACAGGAGCATTGTTCACGATCTCGATATTGTCGCCATAATAGTTTCGCAGGATGGTGACGGAGTCGGCGCCCTGCTCTGCCATGGCCTGGCTGCCCCACTGGGAGAGACCGTCGCAGGTGGTGGTGGTGCCGTTGCAAAATTTGGCTGCCAGGGGCTCCACAAAGCCAGTGCGCCGTATGTAGGAATTGAAGATCTCATCCACCATCTGGCTGATGTTCTCAAAAATGTTGCGCCCTTTGATGAATTTCTGGTCGTAGGCCGTGCTGGCGGTGATGTTGAAGGGGTAGCCGCGGCTGGGGTAATATTCGGTATATACCCGGTTGAGGGCAAACGAAATAATCGCCAGGATGTTTGCACGGATAGCCGCCGGCTCCCAGGTGGGATAGATCTCGCTGGAGGCCACATTCTTAACGTATTCCGGGAAGGAAACCGTCACATTTTCCGCAGCGGCGCTGGGGGCGCCCAGATGCACGGTGATGTACTGTGGGACATAGGGCGTTACAGGTGTGGTCGGCATGGGGGTACCTCCTTACAGATCCTGGGGTGGAATATCCACGATCTCCCCCCGGGTAGACGACGAGGTCTGCTCCGGCAGGGGAATCAGCTCCAGCTCCTGTAGTGTTTCCGTATTAGGAAAGACCTGGACATTCTCCACCAGAAGCATCTCATAGCCCGGTACCTCCACCCAGATGTCACAGACGGCGAAGGGGGACTCTGTCCCTGGGGATTCACTGGCAGACGGCTCGGGTGTGGCGACGCGGATCGGCGCGGTGCGTCCGTTTTCGTCCGTCACCCGTAAGGCCAGCAGCGTATGCCGCCCGCCGCCCGCCCTCTGCGTCACCGCTACAGTAGCGCCCGGCACCGGGAGCTGGGCCCGGGAGGTATATACGCGGGTGACAATGGTTCCAATCGAGGCCAATTGGCATTCCTCCTTTTCCTCACTCTATGCACCGGACCGGAAGGCGGTTCCAGGGAAAAGAACGTTGACATCGGCCCCTCTTTCGAGTAAACTGAATAGGAATCTTGCAGCGGAACGGGCGAGTTACGTGCGGTACCGCTTTGGAACAAGAAGAAGAGTGATGGAGCTATGAAAAAAGATAAAGTGTCCAGTGCGGTGATACGTCGCCTCCCACGGTACTACCGCCACCTGAACGACCTCTATTTGGCCGGTGTGGAGCGCATTTCATCCAACGCGCTGGGCAAATCCATGGGGCTGACCGCCTCACAGATCCGGCAGGATCTCTCCTGCTTCGGCGGGTTCGGCCAGCAGGGCTACGGCTATAATATTGAAAATCTGCGGGGGGAGATTTCCGACATTCTGGGTATGAACCGCGGCCACAACGCGGTCATTCTGGGGGCGGGCAACTTGGGCCGGGCCCTGATGGAAAACTTTCACTTCGAGCGCTCCGGTGTGGCGCTTTCGGCCGCCTTTGATGTGGCGCCGGATGTGGTTGGGCAGAGACTCTCCGGGGTGCCGGTCCACCACGTGGACCAGTTGGAGGAGTATCTGGGCCAGCATCCGGCCAGCATCGGGGTGCTGACGGTTCCCCGGAGCGTGGCCAACCGGATCGCCGGTCGGCTGGTGGCCTCCGGCGTGAAAGGAATCTGGAATTTCACCAATATTGAGCTGACGGTGGACGCGCCGGACATAGTGATTGAGAACGTCCACTTTGCCGACAGCCTGTTGGCGCTGAGCTATATGATTTCGGAGGTACCATGAAGAGACTTGCCGTTGGCCTGCTTGCCCTGGTCATCCTGATAGGCTGTGCGGCAGTATATGCCGCCGATACGGGAACAGGGGAGAGCCTTGTAACGCAGGGCTACCTGAACGACACTTATATTCCGGACGTACTGCGGCAGGCGGAGACACGCATCGCGGAGCAGACAAAGACCGTCTACGACTCTGTGCTGGCGGATCTGAATGCCAGGCACAGCGGTTATCTGGCCCGGGCAGGTGGAGAACAGAGCTATGCCGCCTCAATCACGGATTTCCGCTTTAAAAGGGGAGACGTGGTCAGCCTGCCTGCCGGTTCCGGGCTGCTGCTCCTGGCTGGAAGCGGAACCGTGTCCTATTCCGGCGGCAGTGTGGTGGATATTACGGTGGGGCAGACCGTGGCCTCCGGCACCGCGCTGACCGCACGTCACCGCGTCTTAGCGGCCGAAAATACCACAGCGGCAGTGACAATCACCTCTGATACTGCGGTTTTGGGCGTAGAGGGCTTCTATACCGTGTCCTCCGGAGCGGGGCTGGACTATAATGCTCTGGCCGACGCATTAAAGCAGATGGGGCTGTTCCAGGGCACTGGAACGGCCTACGGCTCCGGGTATGATCTGGAGCAGGCTCCTACCCGTATCGTAGGACTGGTCATGTTCCTGCGTTTGATCGGGGAGGAGGGGGCTGCGCTGAGCAGCACAGCGGCCAACCCCTTTGCGGACACCCCTGCCTGGTGCGACCGCTATGTGGCCTATGCCTATGAAAAGGGCTATACCAAGGGCAACAACATCAGTGCCGGTGGACAGCGCTACTTTGGACCGGATGCACAGCTCTCGGCAGGGGAGTACATGACCTTTCTTCTGCGGGCGCTGGGCTACTCGGACAGCGGGGCATCGCCTGACTTCTCCTGGGCCAATGCCGTGGGCAAGAGCGTGGAGTTTGGTGTGCTCAACGCTGCGGAACAGGCCAAGCTGACAGGCAGCCCCTTCCTGCGGGCCCAGGTGGCCTATCTGTCCTATTTCGCACTGTCGGCCCCTCTGAAGGACGGCAGCGGCATCCTGCTGGACAGGACGGCTGCCAGCAGCGGCGTGGACAAAGCCGTATTTCAGGCGGTGATGAACGGCGTCACCGTGGACAGGCTGAGCTGAATGGAAGGACCCTCCGGTTTACCGGAGGGTCTTTTTGTAAATGTTGCTCATTGACAACTGTTAGCAAGATAACTAAAATAAACTCTGTAAAACAGCTTGCATGGAAGGGGGTGTCTGAATGCGGCAAGAACGCCATGCGGGTTACGAGGTCAAGGCGCTGTCCAATCTGATCCGGCGCAAGGTCTGGGAGCTCTCCGGCCAGCCGGAGTGCGATGCTTTTACCGAGATGCAGGGGATGCTTCTGGGATTTCTGTGCCATAATCGGGATCAGGAAATCTTTCAGAAGGATCTGGAGGAGGCGTTTTATATCCGCCGCTCTACCGCGTCCAGGCTGCTGAAGCGCCTGGAGGAGGAGGGATTTGTGATGCGGTGCTCCGTATCCCGTGACGCCAGGCTCAAGCAGGTGATGGCAACGCCGAAAGCGGAGGCCCTGAACCAGCAGATTGCCTCGCGCATCACACAGGTAGAGGCGGCGCTGACCAAGGGAATCGGCGCTGAGGAGTTGCAGCAGTTCATGATGACCATCGCAAAAATGAAGCAGAACCTAATGGAGCCGTCTGTACTTCCGGCCGGGTGCACCTGCGGCAAAGACTGTGAGGAGGCTAACAGTTAGCAAGCGAATCAATCCCCAAGGAGGAATGTGCATGAAGAAAAAACGCGGACTTGTGAGCTGTATTCAGGAGTTCAAAAAGGACACGATTCTGACGCCGATCTTTGTCATCGGCGAGGTGGCCTTTGATGTCCTGATTCCCATGATGACAGGCCGTCTGCTGACCCAGGGCGTTGAGGCGGGAAATATGGAACGTATTTTCTACTACGGCGGCATTGTGGTCCTCATGGCCCTGGCGGCTCTGCTGCTGGGCGCCCTGTCCGGCCGTTATGCCGCACGGGCGGCCACCGGCTTCTCCCGTAATCTGCGCCGGGAGATGTATCGGAATGTTCAGAAATTTTCCTTTTCCAACATCGACAAATTCTCCACCGGCGGTATCATTACCCGCCTGACCACCGACGTGACCAACGTACAGATGGCCTTTATGATGATCATCCGCATCGCTGTGCGCTGTCCCATCATGCTTATCTGTGCATGGGTGCTCACCTTTACCATCAACCCCAGACTGGCGCTGGTCTTCCTGGTGGTGATCCCCATCCTGGGCCTGGGCCTGTTCTTTATTATGACCGGAGCCCACCCCATCTTTGAGCGGGTGTTCAAGCGGTATGATCACTTGAACAATGTGGTACAGGAAAACCTGCTTGGCATCCGGGTGGTGAAGTCCTTTGTGCGTGAGGAGCACGAGAAGGAAAAATTCGGGAAGGTCTCCCAGGAGATCTATATGGACTTTTCCAAGGCGGAAAAGCTCATCGCCTTCAACATGCCGCTGATGCAGTTGTGCGTCTATGCGTGTATTCTGACCGTGTCCTGGCTGAGCGCCCATCTGGTAGTGGGCGGCAGCATGGATGTGGGGCAGCTCACCAGTATGTTCAGCTATATCATGATGATCCTCATGAGCCTGATGATGCTCTCTATGGTGCTGGTCATGATCATCCTGGCCCGCGCCTCCGCCGAGCGTATTACCGAGCTGCTCAACGAGGAGAGCGACCTGCGCAACGGGGAGAATCCGGTGGAGGAGGTCAAGGACGGCTCTGTAGTCTTTGAGAACGTCAGCTTCAGCTACGCCAAGGACCCCAGTAAGGAGTGCCTGAAAAACGTCAACCTGAACATCAAGTCCGGTGAGACGGTGGGCATTCTCGGCGGCACCGGCACCTCCAAGACCACTCTGGTGCAGCTTATTCCCCGGCTGTACGACGCTACCGAGGGCCGCATCCTGGTGGGCGGTGTGGATGTGCGGGACTACGACATGGACGCCCTGCGGGAGCAGGTGGCCATGGTGCTCCAGAAGAACGTGCTGTTCTCCGGCACCATTAAGGAGAACCTGCGCTGGGGTAAGAAGGACGCCACCGATGAGGAGATGGTCCGGGTATGTAAGTTGGCCCAGGCCGACCCCTTTATCCAGGAATTCCCCGACAAGTACGACACCTATATTGAGCAGGGCGGCTCCAATGTGTCCGGCGGCCAAAAGCAGCGCCTGTGTATCGCCCGGGCCCTGCTGAAGAAGCCGAAGATTCTGATTTTGGATGATTCCACCTCCGCCGTGGACACCAAAACCGACGCACTGATCCGCAAGGCGTTCCGGGAGGAGATCCCCGACACCACCAAGTTTATCATTGCCCAGCGTATCTCTTCCATCGAGGACGCGGACAAAATCCTGGTGATGGATGGCGGAAGGATTTCCGCCATGGGCACCCACGGCGAGCTGCTCCAGAGCTGTGAGATCTACCGGGAAATTTATGAATCCCAGACGAAGGGAGGGAGCGAGAATGAATAAGATGCCGAAGAAAAAGTCCCACACGGTCCGGCGCCTGCTCAGCTATGTGGGCCGGGGCTACCTGATCCGCTTTTTTCTGGTGCTGGTATGCATCCTGGTCAGCGCGGTGGCCTCTGTGGCCGGCTCCATCTTCCTGGGCGCCCTGATCGACAACTATATCACGCCTCTGCTGGCCATGGAAAACCCGGTGTTCACCGGCCTGCTCCACGCTCTGCTCCTGATGGCCTGCCTCTATGTGGTGGGCGCCCTGTGCGCCCTGGCCTACAACCGCCTGATGGTCACCATCTCCCAGGGCGTGCAGAAGAAGATCCGCGACGATCTGTTCGGCCACATGCAGACGCTACCTATCCGGTATTTTGACACCCACGCCCACGGCGATGTGATGAGCGTCTACACCAACGACGTGGATACCCTGCGACAAATGCTCTCCCAGAGCATTCCCCAGGTAATCAATTCCCTGATGATGATCGTGGTCACCTTTGTCAGCATGGTTGTACTCAACCTCACTCTCACTGGCGTGGTAATCGTGTGCATCGTGTGCATGCTGCTGGTGACCCGGTTCCTGGCCGGACGCAGCGGTCGCTACTTCGTCCGCCAGCAGGTGAAGCTGGGCGATCTGAACGGCTATATCGAAGAAATGATCAACGGCCAGAAGGTGGTCAAGGTTTTCTGCCACGAGGAGGAGGCCCAGGAGGGCTTTGATCGCGTGAATGACGCCTTGTTTGAAAGCGCTTATAAGGCCAACAAGTACGCCAATATCCTCATGCCCATCCTCATCAACATTGGCAACATCCAATATGTGGTCATCGCCATGGTGGGCGGAGCACTGGCCCTCAATGGCCTGGGGGGCGGTATTACCCTGGGTGTCATCGCATCCTTCCTCCAGCTCTCCAAGAGTTTGACCAACCCAATCAGCCAGATCTCTCAGCAGCTCAACTCTGTGGTCATGGCTCTGGCCGGTGCTCAACGGATTTTTGACCTGATGGATGAGCCCTCCGAGGAGGATCACGGCACGGTCACCCTGGTCAACGTGTCCTATAACAAGGACGGCGCCCTCCAGGAAACCAGTGAGCGCACCAATCTGTGGGCCTGGAAGGTTCCCCAGGAGGACGGGAGCTTCGCCTATACCAAGCTGGCGGGCGACGTGCGCTTTGATGATGTGGACTTCGCCTATGAGGAGGGCAAAACCATCCTCCACGACATCAGCCTTTTCGCCAAGCCCGGCCAGAAGCTGGCTTTCGTGGGCGCCACCGGCGCGGGTAAGACCACCATTACCAACCTGATCAACCGCTTCTACGACATCGCGGACGGCAAGATCCACTATGATGGCATCTCTATCAACGATATTCATAAGCCGGATCTGCGCCGCTCCCTGGGCATTGTGCTTCAGGATACCAACCTCTTTACCGGCACCGTGCGGGAAAACATCCGCTACGGCAATCTGAGCGCCACCGACGAGGAGGTGGAGGCCGCCGCCGTGCTGGCCAACGCAGACGACTTTATCCGCCGCCTGCCCCAGGGGTACGACACCATGCTCACCGGCAACGGCGCCAACCTGTCCCAGGGCCAGCGGCAGCTCATCGCCATTGCCCGGGCCGCTGTGGCCGATCCCCCGGTGATGATCCTGGATGAGGCTACCTCCTCCATTGACACACGCACTGAGGCCATCGTCCAGAGGGGTATGGACTCCCTGATGACCGGCCGCACCGTCTTTGTCATTGCCCACCGGCTATCCACTGTGCGCAACTCTGATGCCATTATGGTGCTGGATCACGGCCGCATTGTAGAGCGGGGCGACCACGAGGATCTCATCCGGCAGCACGGACTCTATTATCAGCTCTATACCGGCGCCTTTGAGCTGGAATAAAAAGAATTTGTACCAAGCACCCCTCTGCGTCCCCGGCATAGTATGGAGTGAGACCGGGCCGGAGCGGCGGTACTCCCACCGCTCCGCCTCTGGTTTCCATCATCAAACCAGGAGGTACTTCATATGGGGTGCAATAATGGCTGTGGCTTTGGCGGCGGCTGCCTGTGGATCATTCTGATCATTATCCTGCTCTGTTGCTGCTGCGGCGGCGGGAGCTGGGGCGGTTGCGGCTGTGGTGGCTGTGGCTGCAACAACGGCTGCGGGAACAGCTGCTGCTGAGAAGGCAGTACAATAGCCGAACGGCAAACAGGCAGACGTGCCGTGGGGTGTTTTTCCCCACGGCACGTTCCTGCGTATCAAACAAGTGGAAAGGAAGCGGAACACATGCAGAGACGTACAACAGCCCTCTATTTCAGTCCCACGGGCGGGACGCGCACCTATGTCCGAGCTGTGGCGGCAGCTATGCCACACATGGGCGGAGAAGTGGACCTGACCCGGCCGGAGGAGCGGCGCAAAGTTCATATGTTCGGCGCAGATGACGTAGTTGTCCTGGGCGTACCGGTTTATTACGGCCGGGTGCCGGAGGTGCCGGGGCTGCTGGACGGCCTACAGGGGGAGGAGACTCCGGCGGTGCTGCTGGCTGTGTATGGCAACCGGCTCATTGACGACGCGCTGGCGGAGCTGAGCGACCTGTGTGCCGCCCGGGGGTTCCGCCCTCTGGCGGCGGGGGCCTTTGTAGCGCCTCACACATTTTCCGCCAAGGTAGCCATGGGGCGACCCAACGCAGGGGATCTGGCGGCGGCCGCGGAGCTGGGACGCCGGGCGGCGGAGAAGCTGTCGGGGCCTTGGTGCGCCCCGGAATTGCCCGGGAACCGGCCCTACCGCAGCTTTCAGAGGGCGCCGTTCTACCCAGTGGGGGACGATACCTGCACCCGCTGCGGCTGCTGCGTCGGGGCCTGCCCGGTGGAGGCCATCCATCCTGCCGCGCCCCGTGCGACCGACGGTGAGAAGTGCATCCGCTGCCTGGCCTGTGTCCGGGCTTGCCCGGCGGGCAGCCGACGGGTGGAAGGCCCCGCCTTTGCCGCTACAGCGGCTCATTTGGAGGAGGCATTGACCAAGGAGGACAAGCCGCCCGAGCTGTATCTGTGAAAGTAAACACAGGAGGCACCCCGTGGGGCGCCTCCTGTTTGGTTATTCGGGGAACAGCATATGATCCACGCAGCAGCCGGAAAAGCCGGGGTGACAGCCCCAGATACCGGCAGCCGGAACGGCCGCCCTGGGCCACCTCCCTATGGTGCCGGTATCGAGAAAGGAGTACGGGATGGGCCGATTGGCTGACCCTAGAGGTCTAAGAGACTGGCGGTGATGCCGCCCACAGTGCCCGCCGCCGCTGGAGCCAGCTACACCGGCGTATCTGCCGCCACGGGTTCGTCCACGTGGGGCATCCGCTTCATTTCCCGGGTAACCAGGGCTAGGGCCACCACTACTGCCGCGCTGTCGGCGATGGGACCGGCGTACATGACGCCATCAATCCCCAGGAAGAGGGGGAAGATCAAAATCAGGGGAATGAGAAAGATCACCTGCCGGGTGAGGGCGATCAGTGCGCCCCGCTTGGCCTTGCCAATGGAGGTAAAGAAATTGGCCGTAATGGGCTGGAAGGCATTGGCCAGTGTCATAAACATATAAATGCGGAAATACCGCTCGGCGAACTGAAAATACTCCTCGCTGCCAGAGGGGTCGAACAGTGCCACAATCGGCCGGGGAAAGAGCTGAAAGCACACAAAGGCAATGCAACAGATTACGGACGCGGCGACAATGGCCTTTCGGTAGGCCTCACGTACGCGGCTATACTGCCGGGCGCCGTAGTTGTAGCTGAAGATGGGCTGGCAGCCCTGAGAGATACCCAAGGTAAAGCCCAGCATCAGGATGTTGACCTTGGAGATGACCCCAACACACGCCAGGGGAATGTCCTCACCGTAGTGGGAGAGCGCACCGTAGTAGGTCAGGGTATTGTTGAGGGTGATCTGCACCAGGAACATGGCCATCTGATTTAAAAAGGGGGAAACACCCAGGGAGCAGATGGCACGCAGAAGTGGCCCGGAAGGGTGCAGGGAGGCCGCCGTCAGGCGGATGGTACGGATGCGGGTGCGGAACGGATAGTACAGTACCATGACCAGGGAGAGAGCCTGCCCCAATACGGTGGCCAGCGCGCCCCCGGCCACGCCCATGTCCAGACCGAAGATAAACACCGGGTCCAATATGGTGTTGAGTACCGCGCCGGAGAGGGTACAGAGCATGGAATAGGTGGGACTTCCATCGGCTCGGACCAGGGAACTGGCCCCGGTGGTAAAGGTGACCATAGGCAGGCCGAAGGCGGTAATGCCCGTGTAGATCATGGCGTAGGGCAATACCTCCGGCGTAGCGCCAAACAGGTTGAGGAGTGGGCCTCGGAAAAACAAGGCGATCAGGCCCAGGGTGAGGCTGAACAGCGCAAGACAGGACAGTCCGGTGCCGGCCACCCGGCGAGCCCGTTCCTCATTTCCGGCCCCTAAATTCAGGTTGAAGTTGGCAGCAGTGCCGATGCCCATCATCAGGGCAATGGCGGTGGACACGGTGGTGAAGGGGAAAGCCACATTGGTAGCGGCGTTTCCCAAATATCCCACGCCCTGGCCGATGAAGATCTGATCCACTATATTATAAAGAGAGGTGACCAGATAGGCGACAATGGAAGGGATTGCGAATTTGGGCAGCAGGGTATTGATGGGGAGGGAGCCGAGGGGATTGTGGCTTGAGTTGCTGTCTGGCATACCATTTTCCTCGCTTTCAAATCGCCTGATAATACTCTTATTGTAGTATAAATGCAAAGATTCGTCAAATAAAATCCGGCCTCCCCAAAATGGGAGTTGCCGGATTTTATATATGGTATACCGGGTGCTGCGTTGATAAACTCATTTCGGACAGGGGGAGGCTGCATCCTCGGCTTCTAAAACGGTACTGTAGTCCTATTGATGGCCGGTAATCCGCAGGAAGTCATGAATGGCCGGCGCCAGGGCGGCAAAGCACGCGCATAGCCGTCTCATACCGCGCTCTCCTCCTTGGGCGGTCGTTCCCTGGTCAGGGGGAAGGAGACGGAGGCGGTGAAGAGATCCGCCTGCGTTTGGACGGAGAAAGTTCCGCCGCAGGCCTCGGTGAAGGTGCGGGCGATGGACAGGCCCAGGCCGCTGCCCCCGTCGGTGCGGCTCTCGTCCCCCCGGACGAACCGCTCGGTGAGATCCACCCCGTCGGGCAGCTCCTCCCGTGATGTGTTGCGGAGCACCGCCGCGGCCTGCCCGTCTGCTGCGGTCAGCTCCAGGTAGATCCGGGAGCCCTCCAGGGAGTACTTGAGGGCGTTGCCGATCAGGTTCTGGAACACCCGGTACAGCCGGTCGCCGTCGGCGGCGATCCAGACCGGGGACTCCGGCAGACGGGGCCGCAGGGCAAGGCCGCTCTCCTCGATGGCCTCACCCATGTCCGCAAGGGTCTGGCGAAGCAGCTTTGCAAAATCAATCGGCTTTATATCTACGCTCAGGTTGCCCGTAGCGGCCTTGCTCACCTCGAACACGTCCCGCACCATGACCTGGAGCCGCTTGGACTTGTCGGAGAGGACACGAATGTAGTCCTGCACATGGTCGGGCAGGCCCTCCTCCTGCTGGAGCAGCTCGGTATAGCTGATGATGGAGGTGAGGGGGGTTTTGAGATCGTGGGAGACGTTTGTGATCAGCTCCACCTTCATCCGCTCGCTCCTCACCTGTTCGGCCAATGCGGTACGCAGACCCTCCTCCATGTGGGAGAGCTGCTCCGCTGCACCGTGGAAATCTGAGTCCGGCGGCAGGGGAGGGGCTCCCTCCAGCCTTCCCGCCCCGGCGGCCTCAATGCAGGCCAGCAGGGCGTCCAGCTCAGCGGCAGAGCGGCGGCTTTCCCTGACCAGCCACACCTGGAGACCGATCAGCACGATCCCGGCCATACAGAGCAGGAGCAGCAGCGGAAGGGGCAGACGGAACACCAGAAAGGCCGGCACGGACAGGGCGCAGAACAGGAAAAAGGGGAGGCAGGCGGCAAACTGCCAGATCATCCGTCGGTCGGCCCGCTGGGCGGCGGGGTGGCGCAGGATCTGCCGCCGGAGCAGGCGCACACAGGCGGCGCACAGGCTCTGCTCCTTGAGGTGTCCGAAATTGTACCGCAGGTCGTTGATATAAAGGTAAGCCCACCACAGGGCCAGGGGGACGGAGAGGTAGCGCACAATGCTGTAGGTGAGCACCTCCCCCATCAGCGCGGCCAGACAGCACATTCCGGCCAGGGCGCACGCCCAGAGGAAGGGGACGAGCAGCAGGAGCTTGACCTCCAGCCACACCCGCCCGGTGAACCAGGCGATGGCCCGGTCGGCCCGCACCTTGTGACGGTGCCACACAATGGACAGGGCGGTGAGGGCGATACCCGCCAGGGGCGGAAGAAACAGGAAGCAGAAAAAGAAGGCACGGTTCTGTCGGAGAGAACCGACCAGGGAGGCGAGAGACGACGAGCCGGATGCGGGCGGGTGCTCGGCCGCGGCCAGAGAGACGGACACACCGGCCGGATCCGCGAAGGGGAGGGGGGAGAACTGACTGGAGATGTCGCGGCCGTCCTTGACGGCAGTCACCTTCTCCCCGTCGTAGGTGATCAGAAAATTATACCCGTCGGGCAGCCGGTCGGGAGACAGGGTGTCGGTGTTGGAGAACCTCAGCACTCCATCCGCCCGGACGCGGTAGAGCAGGCCGTCGTCCCAGCCCTCCAGGGGATTTTCCTCCTCCGGGGTATCGGCGGCGGTGGCCAGCTCATAGAGCCGATCCTTGATAAAGCTGTGAAAGCTGTCCGTAGTCTGGTAGTCGGTCCAGAATATGTCGCGCCAGGGGATGTAGAAAGAACCCCTGCTGGCAACGGTCACAATCACAGCCGCCGCTGCGCTGTAGACCAGCAGCGTGACGCCCAGAACGAAGGCCAGAAAGGCCAGGGCGGGCTTAACGCTTCTCGATTTTGTATCCAATGCCCCACACCACCTTCAGATATTCCGGTTCCTTTGGATTGAGCTCGATTTTTTCGCGGATGCGCCGTATGTGTACCATGACGGTGTTCTCTGTGGCATAGGCCTCCTCGTTCCATACCCGTCGGTAGATCTCCTCGGCGGGGAAGACCCGCCCCAGGTTGCGCATGAGCAGATCCACGATTTTCAGCTCCGTGGCCGTCAGCTTCACCGGCTCCCCGTCCACCAGCAGCACCCGCTCCTCCGGGCGGTAGCACAGTCGGCCGTTGACGATCTCTCCGCCCTGGCTCTGGGCGTTCACGTCGCCCAGTTGGGTATAGCGCCGGAGCTGGCTGCGCACCCGGGCCACCAGCTCCTGGGGATGGAAGGGCTTGGCGATGTAGTCGTCCGCCCCCATGGACAGGCCGAGCACCTTGTCCGAGTCCTCGCTCTTGGCGCTGAGCACAATAATGGGCAGGTTGCGCTTTTCCCGGATTTTCATCACCGCCGAAAGCCCGTCCAGCCTTGGCATCATCACGTCGATGACGATCAGCCGCAGGGCGGGGTTTACCGCCTGCTCCAGCGCCTCCATGCCGTTGTAGGCCTTGAGCACCTGATAGCCCTCTTTTTCCAGCAGGATGGCGATGGCACGGACGATTTCGGGATCGTCATCCACCACCAGAATACACTCGTTCACACAAATCCCTCCTATGGACGCTATCTTACCAGCCCTTTCTGTCAAAGAGCGTGAGACAATTCTGACAAATCTCTTACAATCATAGCAGATTTGCCGGGGCCGGGCAATGGAAAACGGCGCGCCCTAAACCGGGCGCGCCGTTTTTGGGGAGGGAAACAGGTCAGTGCTCCACGGGGATCTCCAGATTTCCAAAGGTGATGGAAACCACCTGTGCGGGGTCGATGAACAGCCGATCGCCGTTGGCATCAATGGTTTGGAATGACACCATAGGCAGAGCAGAGTCCAGATGTCTGCCTCCATGCCAGGTGGTGGTGATATCTGTGCCGTTTGCCAGATGGAGCACCGGAGCGGTACCGTCCCGATAGAGGGAGAAGGCCGCCTCCGCTTCATCTTGGAAATAGACTTGCAGATCCAGGGCTGACAACCGCAGTTCCGCAGGATGCAGGGTGAGCCCGTCTAATTCCAGGACATCATCTAACGGGAGTTTCCACCCGGATGACTTTTCCACCGTAAAAGTGAGCCAAAACGGCTGGTCAGAGAGAATCCGGTCGACGGTATAGGACACCTCCACTTCAAGATAGGGAAGATCTTCCAGGGTAAAGGGGCAGTCATCGAATACCTCCAGAAAGGCCCAGGTGCCATCCTCTAATGCTGCTCCGTGACCGGAGCGGCAAAGATAGCGTGCTCCGGTGCGGGTATCGATGATGGCTTCACAGCTGCTTCTCGTATACGCCAGGTCACCGGAGACGTAGGAGGCATCCTGCGTCACCAGGGCCAGTCCCTCCGAGGTCAGGGCCGCACCGCGAAGTGTCAGGAGGGGAACTCCCTCCACCGTAAACAACGGAAGAGCTGCCCCGCCATTTGCTGCAGTTTGGATAATCTCCTCTACATGATCCACCAGGGGTACGGCAGAGAAGTCCGGAGTCCCCCATTCCGTAAGCGCAGATAGGGAAATAGGGTTGTCACACTGGATACGAATATTTCCGTCATCGTCAAAAAGCCTTACGGCCACTCCATCGGCCGTGAGGGTGATAGGCTTGCCCAAAATGGATGTCTCGGTCAGTGCGCCAGTGTTTTCGTAGCAGATGTAGATGGTTTTTCCGTCAGGGGAGAGCTGGTAGTCGGTGGCGCGGCCAAAATAGTGGCCGTCCACCGTTACTTCCAGATCCATGCTGTTGGTGGTCAGCGATGCCTCTGGATCGATAGGCTCTCCGTCCGCCCGGGTCAGGGCCAGCAGGAGCATAAAATTGCTGTCGTCCACCACCGCCTCCTCCACGGTGAGGGTGTAGTCCCCGGAGGTCTGGCTGGCCCCCACGGTCTGCACGGCGTTCTGGGGCAGGGAGGGGGCAAAGTACCGCCACGCCCCGGAAAAGCCCACCGCCGCCGCGCCGATGGTCAGCAGGGCGCACAGCACAGCCGCCGCCGCCAGGGGACGGACGGGCCGGATGCGGCGCGGCTCCTCCGCCCGCCGGAGTGCGGCGGATAGGTCGGCCTCTGGTGTTTCGATCTGAGCGAGGGCGCGGAAAATGCGCTCCTCCTCTGGTGTCCGCTTCATGGAACGACCTCCTTCTGTTCATCCAATTCCGATTCGCTCAGTGCCAGGGCCAGCTTCTTCCGCGCCCGCTCGTATCGCTTGCGCAGGGCGGCGGCGGACGGGCCGTAGATCTGGGACAGCTCCTCATAGGAGCGGCCCTCCATCACCCGTCCGAAGACCAGGCCCCGCTCCTCCGGCGTGAGGACGGACAGGGCCGCCCGCAGCTCCGGCCCAATGTAATCTGGGTTGTGCCCGGACGGCGGGGGAGGGGCAAAGAGTTGCCGCCGCCTCTGCCGGAGCAGGTCGATACAGGCGTGATAGGCCAGCTTGTAGAGCCACGCCTCCAGATTGGTACCCGCCCGGAAGCGGTTCCGCCGACTCCAGGCCCGCAGCAGCGCGTCCTGCACCGCGTCCTGGGCCTCATGGTAGTCACACAGGATATGATGGCAGTACCGCAGCAGGGCCTGTCCATAGCGGCCGATGACTGCCTCTAGGCAAGCGCCGTCCCCGATGGGGAACGCCCGGCTCAGCTCCGCCTCGTCCATAGCCTCCTCCTCCTTGTCTGCTGGATAGAAAACCGGTTTTCACCCATTATAACGGATATGTTCCGGTTTTTGTGACAGCAAGCGCAAAAAAGGGCGGCGCCAATTCGGCGCCGCCCTTGAGGAGACTAGAGAAACTTCTTCATCTGCTGGATATTGGCCTCCTCGGTTTTCAGCAGCTTGTTGGCCAGATCCCGTACCCGTTCGTCCTTCCCATGGTAGTCGTGCAGGTGCTTGAGGCTCTTGGTCATGCCCATGGTGTTGCCCTGAATCATCATCTCCGCGATCTTGGAGGTAGAGTGGTCAGCCATGGTTTTCATCGCGCTCATCATCTCGGAGGATGCCTTGACCATGGGATTGAGCCCCTTGGGCTCCTGACCACGTTCCCGCAGCATCTTTCCGGTGGCGCCGTAGAGCTTTTCATACTCCGTGAGCTGCTGCTCCAGCGCCTGGTGAAAGGTCTCGTCCTCCGCGTGGGGCAGGACGGACTGAATGCCGTCCCGGCCCATTTCTGTAGTCTGGTAGATATACTGGAGCAATTCCGCTTCTGTCAACATGGAAATCACCTCAGCTTCAGTATGCCATGATGCGCCCCGAATTATAGGTCTCCGACATCCTGGAAATACCCGGACAGCAGGGCAATCAGCTCACTGACCGTGGGACGGGCGGTAAGCGGACGCGGAGAGATGGCCTGCAATAATGGCTGGCCGCCGGAGCGCCAGTATGCGCAGAGCAGGGTGCGTATGTCCCGCTCCACACAGGCTGCCGAGGTTTGAAACGCTGTGGCAACGGCGGGATAAAGACATTTGAATACCTGATATAGGTACTCCGGCTCGGTCTGCACCAATGAGATGGCGCAGGCAAGGTAGGGAAACCCCACATAGTTGCTTGGGAATCCAAGCTGGCGCAGGCGGGCTGCAATTTCCATTTCAGTTCACTCCGGTGTCGTTCTGCTCTAAATGGTCCCCATCCAGGCTACACTCCAGGCGTTGGATTATGTTTCGGAATTGGGACCGCTGTTCCTCCGGCAGGGCGGAGTAGGTCATGAGTAAGTTGGCATAATAGCGGTTTGTCCCTGTTAGATCCAACTCTATCGGCAGATCCATCAACAGGAGTGCCGGATGGATTTCCAGGGAATTAGCGATTGTGATGAGCGTACTCAGCGTAATATTGTAGTCTCCGCTTTCGATGGCCTGAACCGTGGACTTCCCAACCCGAAGCTTTTCAGAGAATGCCTGGTAGGAGTAGCGGCCGTTCCGGCGGATTTCGGACAGGTTTCTGGAAAATACGTCAAGCTGTTTGTCGAAATTCATAGATTTACCTCCCGTAGATAGTATACGACTACTATTTTAGGGAAAATCGTCGAAAATAGGGTACTGACATGGCGGAAAAACGGACTGACATAATGGAATTCATTATTAGATATAACTTTAATATTCAATATACCACATTTTTGCGTAAATGGGCGTGTTATCTTCCAAAAACAGGGCCCCAAATGCTGACTTTTTGTCGACATGCGGTTAAAAAATCAATATTATTGTATTTTTGTTTTCAACAATAATTATATAACTGGTTCATCAGCATATGAAGGGGGCTACAGAAAGACAGATATGAAACAAGAGAGGCGGACAGGATTTTATCCTGTCCGCCTCTCTACGCTTGGTCGGAGTGCCGGGATTCGAACCCGGGGCCTCATGGACCCGAACCATGCGCGATACCAAACTTCGCCACACCCCGTTCACACGATGGATACTATTATAGCTGTCTTGCCGCCGGTTGTCAAGAGAGGAAATCTTCTCCGCATAGCAAAAGGCACGTCCGCATATACATGCTGTGAAATGCGTACAGAAGGGAAGATGCCGCGATGGAAACGGCCTATCAAAAGTGGGAAAAGCGGAGGCAGGAGCGGACGGGCGGGCATAGGCCGGCGCTGTCCCACCGGAGAAAAAAGGGCAGCGTGGCGCTGGGTCCGCGTGAGAAGCGCCGGATGGCGCAGTTGGCAGTATGTCTGGCGCTGTTTCTGGTGGTATTTATCGGAAAAGGAGTATTTCCAGGAAAGCTCGCGGAGGTACGGGAGACTGTTTTGAGCGCTATTCAGGCCGACACGGATTTCAAAGCTGCGTTTGCGAGCCTGGGCCGGTCGATCTCCGAGGGGGAACCGATTTTGGACACCCTGGGGGACCTTTGGGTGGAGGTCTTTGGCGGAGAGGCTGTCACGGTGCCGGACGGAGAGGGACAGGTGAGCACGCCCCTGTTCCGCGCCCAGGCCGCATTTCTCAGCGGCTTCCCCGCACGTGAGGATGCGGTGAGCCACTGGTTGGGGGAGGCTGGGAAGCCGGAGCCGGTCGCTGTAGAACCAGCGGAGCCCAATACCGTACCGGAACCCACTCCGGTTCCCACCGCCACGCCGGAGCCGGCCGTAGTCCATGTAGAGTACAACGGTCCCACGCTCCCGGACAACGCCACCATGGACCGCTACAATCTGAACGCCTTGGGCGTGGGGGAGACGGTAACTCCGGCGCTGGGGTGGGTATCATCCGACTTTGGCTGGCGGGAACACCCAGTAGACGGTGGTGAGAAATTTCACAACGGCGTGGATCTGGCAGTGAACGACGGAACGGATGTTCTGGCCTTTGCCGACGGAACCGTAGACTATATCGGCGACAGCCCGATTTACGGTCTCTACCTCCAGCTCAGCCACCCTGGAGGGCTGAAAAGCTTTTATGCCCATTGCAGCGAGCTGCTGGTTCAGCAGGGGCAGACCGTGGCGGCGGGAGAGCGGGTGGCCCTCTCGGGTGCCACCGGCAATTCCACGGGGCCCCATCTGCACTTTGAGCTGAAGCTGAACGGAGTGCTGCTCAACCCGCTCTATTATATCGAGACGAACTGAATGCTGAGATGGAAACGAGTTGAAATCAGCGCAGGCGCGCTGCTGCTGGGGGCGGCGCTCTACTATTTGGATGAACAGGGTGTACTGCTGATGGCCTTTTGTGCCTGTGCCCTGCATGAGCTGGGCCACTGGCTGGTCATCCGGGCCCTGGGCGGGCGGGTAACCGCCCTGCGCATCACCTGTGTCGGCGCGGAGATGCGTCTCTCCGCTCGCTGTCCGCTGGGCTGCTGGCAGCAGATAGCCGCTGCGCTGGCTGGTCCGGCGGTCAATCTGCTGGCCGCCCGGATGGCGGCCGGGCTTGGGACGGAGGGTGCGTACTGCTTTGCTGGGCTCAATCTGGCGCTGGCCGCATTCAATCTGCTGCCCGCTGTCCAACTGGACGGCGGGCGCATCCTCTGGTGTATCCTGGCGCTGCTGACCTCGGAGGAACGGGCAGAACGGCTGCTGCGAGTGCTCTCCTCCGCGCTGGCAGTGGGGCTGGTTCTCGGAGCGCTGCTGCTGCTCTGGCAGGGGAGGGGAAACCTCACTCTGCTCATTACCGCGGTTTGGCTGCTGGTGCCGCCTGCAGCCAAACCATGCCGAGGGACACGGATGGGATGAAAATTCTGCTTGCAATCCGTTGAGACTTGTGGTAAACTATTGCAGTCTCAATAAAGGGTGGTCCTCTGCGGCCGCCGCCAAAGGTAGGCGGCATCCATGGCTGCAAGAACACCTATAAACTAGGAGGAAGTTTTAAAATGGATCTCATGCAGGCGTTTAACAACAAGTACCTGAAAGCCGAGCCCCCTGTGGCGGAAGTGGGCGACACCGTCCGCGTTCACGTCCATATCAAGGAAGGAAACCGCGAGCGTATCCAGGTCTTCGAAGGCACCGTCATCGCCAAGAAGCACGGCGGCATCGAGGAGACCATCACCGTGCGCCGCATCTCCTATGGCGTCGGTGTGGAAAAGGTGTTCCCCATCCATGCTCCCACCATTGAGAAGATCGAGACCGTCCGCAAGGGTAAGGTCCGCCGCGCGAAGCTCTATTACCTGCGCGACCGCGTGGGCAAGAGCGCTAAGGTCAAGGAGCGCATCTGAGTCTTGGATATTGGGCTGTGGAGAGGCAACTGCCTCTCCACAGCCTTTTTATAAGTATTTCTTCTGCAATACTGAGGCTCACATCTCTATACCGCGGAGTATAATATGTGAAAAATAACAAATTTAATTTGCGTTTTTCCTTGATATGATGTATAAAATGTGATACGCTGTGATCATGAAGACTGGAAGGAGGGTAGGGGGCCGCACGCTGATCCAGGAATTCAGAAAGAAGAATATGATGAGGGAGGAACCATAATGTCACGCAGACGCATTTGTAAAGCTCTCGCCGCATGCTTAGTCCTCGCTACACTTCTCTCAGCATTCCCTGCAATGGCAGCCGGTACAGAGGCTGCCGACAGCGTATACCGCAACGGAAACATCTATACTGTGGATGAGGCATTTTCCAAGGCCACCGCGCTGGCGATCAAAGGCGACCGCCTGGTCTATGTAGGCGGTGAGGCCGGTGTGGAGGCTTACATCGGTCCCGATACCAAGGTTGTCGATTTGGGTGGAGAGACGGTCATTCCAGGCTTGGTGGAGGGACATATGCACGTGGCTGGCTTGGGCAGCAGTCTGATGAATCTGGACTGCTTCTGGATGCCCAAGCAGGCGATTTTGGATCTAGTCAAGGCGGCCGCCGAACAGGCAAAGCCAGGGGAATGGATCCAGGGCCGCGGCTGGATGAACACAGTATGGGAGGACACCAGCTACCCTACAAAGGAGGAGTTGGACGCGGTTGCCCCAAACAACCCAGTATTCCTGACCCGGGCATGCGGGCATATGGGCTGGGCCAACAGCAAGGCCATCGAGTTGGCTGGGATTACCCCCGATACGCCAAATCCCCAGGGCGGCGAGTACCTGAAGAATGCAAATGGAGAGTTGCTGGGCTGTATGACCGATACCGCCATGAATCCCATCCGGGAGCTGATTCCAGAGCTGACGGTGGAGCAGATGCAGGAAGGCCTGCTGAAGGCGCAAGAGCAGCTATTCTCTTATGGGCTGACCTCTGCGATGGATGCAGGCAACAGCATTGAGGTATATAACGAGGTCTTTGTACCCCTGTATGAGTCCGGAGAGTTGAAGCTGCGCGTCTACGGGATGATTTCCCACACATCTGCTGCGGGAGAGACCGCCGAGTATTTGAAGAGCCATCCCATTGACAATGAGAATTACGAGCCTTTATACAACAATCATCTCAGTCTGCGCTGCGTAAAAATGTTTGCGGATGGGTCTTTGGGTGCCCGTTCTGCCGCCATGCTGGAACCCTACTCCGACCGTGAGGGCCATATCGGCGATTACCGCTATACACAGGAACAGGTGAACGAAGTCGTTAAGGTGGCCTATGACGCCGGTTATCAGATTGCGACCCACTGCATCGGTGACGGCGCCAACAACCAGATGATCAACGCCTATGAGGCAGCCATCAAGGCCAATCCCCGGGATGACCACCGTCTGCGCATTGAGCACTTCCAGATTGTGGCGCCCGCTGACATTGACCGCGCCATCAGCCTGGGAATTCTGCCCTCTATGCAGACCACACACGCTACCTCTGACATGCTGGTGGCGGAGGATCGCGTGGGTAGTGAGCGCATCAAGGGGGCCTATGCCTGGCGTACCATTTTGGACAAGGGCAGTGTGATTCCCAACGGCTCCGATGCTCCGGTCGAGCTGGTAAACCCCTACCACGGTATCTATGCAGCCGTGACCCGCACCAACCGCCTGGGCGAGCCAAAGGGCGGCTGGCATATTGAAGAGGCCATGACCCGTGAGGAGGCCCTGCGTTCCTTTACCAACTGGTCTGCCTATGCAGAGTTCAATGAGGATATCAAGGGTTCCCTGGAGGTCGGCAAGCTGGCGGACTTTGCAGTGATTGACCGTGATCTGATGACCTGCCCCGCAGAGTACATCAAGGACACCCAAGTGCTGCTTACCGTCTCCGGAGGTGAGGAGGTCTACCGCAAGGATGCCTCTGTTCCCACAGTGATGTGGAATGGCCTGGTTCAGTCCTTCAACAACAAGCTAGTTGTGGAGCCCGGGAAAATCTGGGTTCCTCTGAACGACATTGTGAACGGTATCAGTGCAGAAAAGCGCACAGAAGGCTCCAGCGTTCTGGTTACGCTGGATGGCAAGTCGGTTAAGCTGCCCGTCAAGACTGTGGACGGCGTAGAGTATGTCGCCGTGCGCGCCCTCTTTGAGGGCCTGGGCCGCAACGTGACCTGGTATGCACCCAGTAACTGCGTCTCCATCGGCTGGCTCAAATAGTACGATCCAAAGCCGCTAAAAAGTGTCCGGCCATTGGCCGGGCACTTTTTATGCGTCTTTGCCCTTTTCAAATACCGGAGCATTGTGTATAATACAAGAATATTCGGTAGAGAGGGTGAACGCGTGAATATTCAGTGGTATCCTGGCCATATGACCAAAACCAGGCGGCAGATCCAGGCGGATCTCAAACTGGTGGATCTGGTGGCGGAGATCATAGACGCCCGCATCCCTATCTCCAGCCGTAACCCTGATATTGACGAACTGGTGGGGGAGAAACCCCGCCTGATCGTACTCAACCGGGCGGATCAGGCCGATCCGGCCATGAACCGGGTATGGACTGACTGGTTCCGCAGACAGGGCTGGGCGGTGCTGGAGACCAACGCCAGAGACGGCAAGGGAGTTGGCCAGTTCTCCACCGTCATCCGGCAGGCGCTGAAGGAGAAGCTGGAGCAGTGGAAGGCCAAGGGGCTGGTGGGCCGCCCCGTGCGGGCCATGGTGGTGGGGGTCCCCAACGTGGGAAAGTCCACCTTCATCAACCAGGTGGCCAAGCGGAAGTCCGCCAAGGCGGGCAACCGGCCGGGCGTCACCCGGGGCAAACAGTGGGTAAGTGTGGATGCCGGGCTGGAGCTTTTGGATACCCCAGGCATCCTCTGGCCCAAGTTTGAGGACGAGACTACCGGCATCCATCTGGCCTTTACTGGCGCTGTAAAGGACGAAATCATGGATCTGGAGACCCTGGCCTGTCACCTCATTGAGCTGCTGGCCCGGCGCTACCCCCAGGCGCTGGCCGAGCGGTATAAGCTGGAGGCTGACCCAGGGCTGCCTGGCTGGGAGCTGCTGGAGCTCTGCGGCAAAAAGCGGGGCTTCCGGATCTCTGGCGGCGAGGTGGACACCGAGCGCATGGCGAAGGTGCTTCTGGACGAGTACCGCTCCGGCAAGCTGGGAAACTTGACATTTGAGACGCCCCAAGATCTGGAGAGCCGGGAGGCGGCCCATGGCAGAGATTGACCGCTGGGCGCTGGAGCGGGCCTGCTGGGCGAGGGGGATCGCCCTGGTGTGCGGCTGTGACGAGGCAGGGGCGGGCCCGCTGGCCGGCGCGGTCTACGCCGGGGCGGTCATTCTGCCCCCCGAGTGCTCCATTGAGGGACTCAACGACTCCAAGCAGGTGACGCCCAAGCGGCGGGATGCCCTGTACGACACGATCCGAACCGTGGCGGTGGCCTGGGCGGTGGCCCGGGTAGAGGCCGAGGAGATTGACGCCACCGATATCCTCAGCGCCCGCATTAAGGCCATGCAGATGGCCATCGACCGCCTGGAGCCCGCACCCGGCTTTGCGCTGATCGACGGCAACCGGGACCACGGCAAAACGGCGGCTATCCTCCTGGAGCACCAGACGGTTGTAAAGGGAGACAGCCTTTCGGCTTCGATCGCCGCAGCCTCTATCCTGGCCAAGGTGAGCCGGGACCGCTATATGGAGCAGATGGCGGAACGCTACCCGGAATATGAGTTCGAGCGCCACAAGGGCTACGGCACCAAGCGGCACTATGAGCTGCTGCGCCGGTACGGCCCCTGTCCCATCCACCGGCGGACCTTTTTGAAGAAGCTGTGAGCGGGGGAGAGGCAAAGCTGCTGGGCCGCTGGGGGGAGGCGCTGGCGGCGGCGGAGCTGCGGCGAAAGGGCTGGAAGGTCTTGGCGGCCGGATACCGCAGCCGGTTTGGGGAAATTGACCTCATAGCAGCTACTGACAAGTATTTATCCTTTATAGAAGTAAAGCTTCGGACGGAGGAGCGCTTTGCCCTCGGACGGGAGGCGGTGGATCGCCGGAAGCAGGCCCGCCTGCGCGCCACGGCGGAGCTCTATCTGGCGGAGCACCCGGAGGAGGCGCGCCAGCCCCGCTTTGACGTGGCGGAGATCTACGCCCCCCAGGGCACCGCCACCCGCCGCCCCCGGATCACCTGGCTTGAAAATGCATTTTAGGGGGAGTTCCAGATGGAGCGGTATGCAATTGATTTGTTTGACGGACACTGTGACGCGGTGTTTCTGCGCTATCTCTCCGGCGGAGGCCTGCGCCGGAACGACGGCCATGTGGATCTGGAGCGTATGGGGAAATACCGCCGCTGCGCCCAGTTTTTCGCCCTGTTCGGAGAGCCGGAGCCCACCCCGGTTCGGGATCTCAGCGGGAAAACCCACCGGGAGCTCTTTCTGGAGGAGTACGCGCTCTTTGAGCGGGAAATGGCGGCCAATGCCGATCTAGCAGCCTTTTGCCGCACTGGCGCGGAGGCGGAGGCGGCCTTTCGGTCGGGGCGGCGGGCGGCCTTCCTCTCGGTGGAGGGGGCGGAGCTGCTGGACTGCTCCCTGGAGCGGCTGGAGGAGGCCCACGCCATGGGGGTTCGGGCCGTTAACCCCACATGGAACCACGTCAACGCCCTCTCCGGCACGAATGCAGAGGAGCCGGAGCGGGGGCTGACGCCTCAGGGCAGGGTGTTCGTCCGCAAAATGGAGCGGCTGGGCATGCTGGTGGACGTGTCCCACCTGTCGGATCCAGGCTTCTGGGACGTGGCGGAGGAGCTGAGTGGCCCCTTTTTTGCCAGCCATTCCAATGCCCGGGCGGTCTTTTCTCATCCCAGGAACTTGACCGATGAGCAATTTACTGCCATAATAGACCACAACGGAGTGGTTGGCCTTAACCTCTACGCCAACTTCCTGGGGGAGCGGGCCGACCTGGACACCGCCATCGCCCACCTGGAGCACTGGCTGGAGCTGGGGGGCGAGCGGACCGTCGCTTTGGGCGGCGATCTGGACGGCTGTTCCAGCCTGCCGGAGGGGATCACGGGTATTCAGGATCTGGACCGGCTGTGGGAGCGGCTGCTGCAGCGGAATTACAGTGAGGCGCTGGTGCGCGCCCTGTTTTTTGAGAATCTGATGAGGGTTGTGAGCGAAGTATGTACTATGTAAGCACGAGGAACAAGGAAGACCGGCGCACGGCGGCGGAGGCAATCGCCCAGGGACTGGCTGCGGATGGCGGCCTTATGACCCCCGAGGTATTTCCAAAGCTGTCCCACAACGCCTTGGACACCATGCGAGACATGTCCTACCAGCAGCGGGCCGTCTATGTGATGAACTCCTATCTGGATGATTTCACGGCCTCTGAGCTGTCTGCCTATGCGGACAAGGCCTACGGCGGAGAGAAGTTCGATGTGAAGGAGGTGGCACCTGTTCGGGCGGTGGACGAAAACACCTACTGTCTGGAGCTGTGGCACGGCCCCACCTGTGCCTTCAAGGACATGGCCCTGCAGATGCTGCCACACCTGCTCTCCGCCTCCCTGGTGAAAAACCAAGAGGAGAAGACGGTGTGCATCCTGGTCGCCACCTCCGGTGACACGGGCAAGGCCGCCCTGGAGGGCTTCAAGGACGTGGACAAGACCCGCATCTTGGTGTTCTACCCCAAGGACGGTGTTTCCGCTATTCAGGAGCTGCAGATGAACACCCAGGAGGGGGACAACGTAGGGGTTTGCTCTGTGGCAGGCAACTTCGACGATGCCCAGACCGGTGTCAAGCGCCTGTTCTCCGACGAGGCCCTGCGGGAGAAGCTGGCCGGCCGCGGCTTTTTCCTCTCCTCGGCCAACTCTATCAACTGGGGCCGCGTCCTGCCGCAGATCGTCTACTACATCTCCGCCTACTGTGACCTTCTGCGGGAGGGGCGGATTCAGAAGGGGGAGCGGATCAACGTCTGCGTCCCAACCGGCAACTTCGGCAACATTCTGGCCGCCTACTACGCCAGGGAGATGGGCGTGCCCATCGGCAGGCTCATCTGCGCCTCCAACAGCAACAATGTACTGACCGACTTCCTGTGCACCGGCGTGTACGACCGCAACCGCACCTTCTACAATACGATGTCCCCCTCCATGGATATCCTGATCTCCTCCAACCTGGAGCGGCTGCTCTTCTCCCTGTCTAACCACGACGACGCCGAGGCGCGCGGGTACATGGAGGAGCTGGCCCGGTCCGGGCGGTATGAGGTGAGCCCCACCATCAAGGGCAGGCTGGAGAAGCTCTTCGCCGCCGGTTTCTGCGACGACGCTCAGACACAGAAGGTCATCGGCCGCATGTGGCAGGAGCACCGCTACCTGATCGATCCCCACACCGCCGTGGCCTTTGACGTGCTCGACCAGTACCGGCGGGATACTGGTGACACTACCCCCACCGTGGTGGTGTCCACCGCCAGCCCCTTCAAGTTCTGTGACAGCGTGCTGGGCGCCCTGGGCGTGAGCGAGCTGGCCGCCGGCACGGCCATTTTGGACCAGCTCTCCCAGCAGACCGGCGTACCCGTCCCGGCGCCCTTGGCTGCCCTGAAGGACAAGACGGTCCGCTTTGGCCGGAGCGTCACCAAAGAGCACATGGTGGACCAGGTGCTGGAGATGCTGCGCTGAATGGCTCTCTACGCGATCGGGGATACCCACCTCTCCCTGTCCTCCAATAAGCCCATGGACGTGTTCGGCGGGGGCTGGGAGGGCTATGTGGACAAGCTGCAGAAGGGCTTCGCGGCGGTGGGGCCGGAGGATACGGTGGTGCTCTGCGGCGACCTGTCCTGGGGCATGAGTCTGGAGGAGGCAAAGAAGGACTTCGCTTTCCTGGACGCCCTGCCTGGGGCGCGGAAGCTGCTGCTCAAGGGAAACCACGACTACTGGTGGAACACCGCCGCCAAGATGAACCGCTTTTTTGCGGAGAGCGGCTTTTCAACCCTCCGCATTCTGCACAACAACTGCTATGAATACGGGGGCTACGCCCTGTGCGGCACCCGGGGCTGGTTCTATGAGGAGACCGGCGACCAGAAGGTGTTCAAGCGGGAGCTGATCCGCTTGGAGGCGTCGCTGAAGGCGGCGGGGGAGCGGCCCAAGCTGTGCTTTCTCCACTATCCGCCCCTCTACCAAGGCTACCGCTGTCCAGAGATCATTGCCCTGCTGGAGCAGTACGGCGTGGAGCGCTGCTATTACGGCCATCTCCACGGCGGCAGCCACCGCTTGGCCGTGGAAGGACGGCAGGGAGGCGTGGCCTATTATCTGGTCTCCGCAGACTATGTGGGGTTTCGCCCGCAAAAAATCTGTGAATAATTGAAAAAAGGTATGGAAATTTTGACGCATATCTGCTAGTATATAACGGATAACGCGAAAGATGGCCCCGTATACCGCCGATGCGCGGCGGGACAGGGCTGACAGGAGGAAGTAAACAACATGAATGTCAAGAGCGTCGAGAAGCAGGAGAAGAGCACCGTCGAGCTGGTGATCGAGATCGGCAAGGAGGAGTTCGAGGCCGCTGTCGAGAAGGTCTACAAGAAGCAGCGCGGCAAGATCAGCGTGCCCGGTTTCCGCAAGGGCAAGGCCCCCCGGAAGATCATCGAGGGCATGTACGGCTCCGGCGTGTTTTATGAGGATGCTATCAACGACTTGTACCCCGAGGCCTATGCCCAGGCGATTGAGCAGGAGAAGCTGGATGCCGTGGCGTGGCCCAAGGTGGAGATCGTGGATGTGGGCAAGGAGGGCCTGACCTTCAAGGCCCTGGTCACCGTCCGCCCCGAGGTGAAGCTGGGCGAGTACAAGGGCCTGACTGCTGAGAAGGCCGAGGTCGCCATCTCTGATGAGGACGTCGACAACGAGCTCAAGCCCTTCATCAACCGCGCCACCCGCATGGTGACCGTGGAGCGGGCGGCCGAGACCGGCGACACTGTGGTGATTGACTTCGAGGGCTTCCTGGACGGCAAGCCCTTCGACGGCGGCAAGGCCGAGGGCCACAGCCTGGAGCTGGGCTCCGGTTCCTTCGTCCCCGGCTTCGAGGAGCAGCTCGTGGGTGCCAAAGCCGGCGACGAGAAGGAGCTGAACATCACCTTCCCCGAGGACTATCACGCCGAATTGGCCGGTAAGGCTGTTGTCTTCAAGGTGAAGGTTCACGAGGTCAAGGCCAAGGAGCTGCCTGAGGTGGACGACGAGTTCGCTAAGGATGTGTCCGAGTTCGATACCCTCGCCGACTTTAAAAAGGATCTGGGTGAGAAGCTGAAGGAACGCCGCGAGACTCAGAACCAGCGTGACTTCGAGGCCGCTCTGATGGAGCAGGTTATGGACAACATGGAGGTCGAGATTCCCGACGCCATGGTGGAGTATGAGGCCGATAACCTGGTGAACGACATGGCCCAGCGCATCCAGGCCCAGGGTATCCCCTTTGACCAGTATCTGGCCATGACCGGCATGACCATGGATATCATGCGGGAGCAGGCCAAGGCCGCTGCTCTGGAGCGCGTGCGCCGTGAGCTGGCGCTGGGCGCCATCGTGGCTGCCGAAAATATCACCATCTCCGACGAGGAGCTGGAGGAGGAGTACAAACGTCTGGCCGAGCAGTATCACATGGATGTGGACAAGGTGAAGGCCGCAGTGACCGCCGACAGTATCCGCAAGGAGCAGAGCTACCACAAGGCTGAGCACGTGGTCTACGACAGCGCCAAGGTCGGCAAGGCCCCCGCCAAGAAGAAGTCCACCAAGAAGAAGGCGGAGGAGAGCGCCGAGGGCGAGGAGAAGCCCAAGAAGACCGCCCGCAAGGGCACCTCCCGCAAGAAGGTGGAGGAGACCGCCGAGGCGGCCGTGGAGAAGACGGAGGAATAAGTTTCCAAACGATGGGCATACTCTGTTTGTGAGCCTGCCCGTCTGCGGTAGGATGGTGGGGCGCCCTGCACCCCGACATCAAAATTAAAGGAGATCCTTCATTATGAGCCTAGTTCCTTATGTAGTAGAGCAGACCAACCGCGGCGAGCGTTCCTATGACATCTTTTCCCGCCTGCTGAACGACCGCATTGTGTTCCTGGGAGAAGAGGTCAACGCCACCACGGCCAGCCTGGTGGTGGCCCAGCTGCTGTATCTGGAGGCCCAGGACCCGGACAAGGACATCCAGTTTTACATCAACAGTCCCGGCGGCTCCGTCACCGACGGTATGGCCATTTATGACACGATGCAGTATATTAAGTGCGATGTATCCACTATTTGCATCGGCATGGCTGCCAGCATGGGCGCGTTTCTGCTCTCCTCCGGCGCCAAGGGCAAGCGCTTGGCTCTGCCCAACGCGGAGATCATGATCCATCAGCCCTCCGCCGGCACTCAGGGACAGATCACCGATATGGCCATCCACCTGAAGCGCCTGGAGATTATCAAAAAGCGCATGAACCACATTCTGGCGGACAACACCGGTAAGCCGCTGGAAGTGGTTACAGCCGACTGTGAGCGCGACAATTTCATGTCCGCGGAGGAGGCTAAGGAGTACGGCCTGATTGACAAGGTCATTTATACGCGATAAAATCCAACAGAGGGAGCGGGGAAGCAAACGCCCCGCTCCCTCTGAGCCTTAGAAAGACTTGAGGGAGCAAACCATGCCGAAAAATGACGAGCGCAAATCCGTGCGCTGTTCCTTCTGCGGCAAGCACCAGGAACAGGTCGCCCGCATCATCGCCGGTCCGGGCGCCTATATCTGCAACGAGTGTGTCCACCTGTGCATGAGCATTCTGGACGACACTTACGATCCCGAGGAGCAGGCCGGGCCGGACATCCCCGATGTGATCCCCACCCCCAGGGAGATCCGCGACGTGCTGGACCAGTATATCATCGGGCAGGAGGACGCTAAAATCGCCCTGTCCGTGGCGGTCTACAACCACTATAAGCGCATCTACTTCGGCGGCGGGGAGGACGTGGAGCTCCAGAAGAGCAACATCCTGCTCATGGGGCCTACGGGCTGTGGCAAGACCCTGTTCGCCCAGACCCTGGCCCGGATTCTGAAGGTGCCCTTCGCCATCGCCGACGCCACTACCCTCACCGAGGCCGGATATGTGGGCGACGACGTGGAGAACATCCTCCTGCGACTGGTGCAGGCTGCCGACTACGACATCGAGCTGGCTGAGCGCGGCATCATCTACGTGGACGAGATCGACAAGATCGCCCGCAAGAGTGAGAACACCTCCATTACCCGCGACGTGTCCGGCGAGGGCGTGCAGCAGGCCCTGCTGAAAATCCTGGAGGGTACTGTGGCCAACGTTCCGCCCCAGGGCGGCCGCAAGCATCCCCACCAGGAGTTCATCCAGATCAACACCAAGAATATCCTCTTCATCTGCGGCGGCGCTTTCGACGGGATGGAGAAGATCATCGAGCAGCGCCTGAACAAAAAGACCATTGGCTTCGGCGCGGACATCCAGAGTAAGAAGGAGCGGGATACTGCCTCGGTGCTCAAGCAGGTACAGCCCCATGACCTGCTCAAGTTCGGAATCATCCCGGAGCTGGTAGGCCGCCTGCCGGTGATCACCACCCTGAACGCTCTGGACAAGGGACAACTGGTGCGCATCCTCACCGAGCCGAAGAATGCCCTGGTGAAGCAGTACCAGAAGCTGTTGGAGTACGACATGGTGGAGCTGGACTTCGATACCCAGGCGCTGGAGGCTGCCGCCGACCGGGCCATCGAGCGCGGCATCGGCGCCCGCGGCCTGCGGGCCGTGCTGGAGGAGGTAATGACCCCTCTGATGTACGAGGTGCCCTCTGATCCAACGATCACCCGGGTGACGATTACGGCTGAGAGCGTGAAAGAACACGTTTCCCCCGCCGTTGAGCACGATCCCGACCGCACCCAGCGGCCCCGTCTTGGCGGTGCCGCCCTCCATGCGGAGCAGGGGGGCGTATCCCCCAAGGGAAATGTCTCTTAAACAGCAACTGAACCGGTGGGGCGGGGGAGCATCCCTCGCCCCATTCTGCATCAAATCCCTGCCCTGGAAGGAAGTGAATGTGTGATGGAAGAACTGAACCGGCAGCAAACTATGCCTGCTCTGGCCCTGCGGGGGCTGACCGTCTTTCCGCAGATGCTGCTCCACTTCGATGTGGGACGGCAGGCGTCCATTCAGGCACTGGACGAGTCCATGGCCTCAGGCCAGCCGATTTTCCTGGTGGCCCAGCGGGAGCTGGCCGTTGAAAGCCCGCAGGAAAAAGACCTTTACAGCATCGGGACCATCTGCAATGTGCGCCAGATTCTGCGCCTGCCCGGAGACAACGTGCGGGTGATGGTGGAGGGGGTCAGCCGCGGGCGGCTGTGCCTTCTGCCCAAGACCACGCCCTACCTGAACGCCCTGGTGGAGGAGCTTCCGGCGGAACAGCCGGTCCGCCGCTCCGCCCGGACGGAGGCCCTTATCCGCCAGACCTACGAGCTCTTCGAGCGGTTTATTGAGCTGGCCCCCAAGATGACTCCCGATGTGCTCCTCTCGGTGCTCTCCAGTGAGGACCCGGGCTACATCGCCGACTACATCGCCCAGAACCTGCCCATGCGCACGGGGGACAAGCAGGCCATTCTGGAGGAGCTGCGGCCGGTGCGCCGCCTGGAGCGCCTGTGCCAGAGCCTCCGCCGGGAGGTGGAGATTCTGGAGCTGGAACAGGAGATGCAGGGCAAGGTGCGGGAGCAGCTCACCCGCAGCCAGCGGGACTATGTTCTGCGGGAGCAGCTCAAGGTTCTCCAGCAGGAGCTGGGGGAGGAGGGTGCCGGCGGCGACAGCGAGATTGCCGAGTACCGCCAGCGCATCGCCAAGGCCAAGCTGCCCCAGGAGGTGGCGGACAAGCTCACGAAAGAGGTGGGCCGGCTGGAGAAGCAGCCCTTCGGCTCCGCCGAGGCCACCGTTCTGCGCAATTACCTGGATACCGTGCTGGAGCTGCCCTGGGGCAAGCACACCAAGGAGCGGGTCAACGTGGAGGCGGCCCGCAGGGTGCTGGATGTCGACCACTACGGCCTGGAGAAGGTCAAGGAGCGCATTCTGGAGTTCCTGGCGGTCAAGCAACTGGCCCCCGGACTGAAGGGACAGATCCTCTGCCTGGTGGGGCCTCCCGGCGTGGGCAAGACCTCCATCGCCATGAGCATGGCGCGGGCCTTAAACCGTAAGCTGGCCCGTATCTCCCTGGGCGGCGTCCATGACGAGGCGGAGATCCGCGGCCACCGCAAGACCTATGTGGGGGCCATGCCGGGCCGCATCATTGCCGCCGTCAAGCAGGCTGAGAGCTGTAATCCGCTGCTGTTGCTGGATGAGATCGACAAGCTGGGCAATGATCAGCGGGGCGATCCCGCCTCGGCCCTGCTGGAGGTGCTGGACGCCGAGCAGAACAGCACCTTCCGCGACCATTTTCTGGAGGTGCCCTTCGATCTCTCCGACGTGCTCTTTATCACCACCGCCAACACCCTGGATACCATCCCCCGGCCCCTGCTGGACCGGATGGAGGTCATTGAACTGACCAGCTATACCGATGAGGAGAAGCTGCAGATCGCCAAGCGGCACCTGCTGCCCAAGGAGCTGAAACGCCACGGGTTGACAAAGGCCCAGCTCAGGCTGACCGACGACGCCATCCGGGAGCTGATTCGGGGCTATACCCGTGAGGCCGGCGTCCGTGTTCTGGAGCGGAAGCTGGGGGCACTGTGCCGGAAGGCGGCTATGGACATTGTGTCAAATGGTGTAAAGTCGATTCACATCACAGGAGATAACCTGGAGGACTATCTGGGTATCCGCCGCTATCACCCGGAGCGGCTGCCCCGGACGGAGCAGGTAGGCGTGGTCAACGGCCTGGCCTGGACCCAGGTGGGGGGCGAGATCCTGGAGGTGGAGGCGGGCGTGGTGCCCGGCTCCGGCAAGGTAGAGCTCACCGGCAACCTGGGCAGCGTCATGAAGGAGTCCGCCCAGGCCGCCCTGTCCTACATCCGCAGCCGCGCCGTCCAACTGGGAATCGAGGCGGATTTTTACAAGACGAAGGACATTCACGTCCACTTCCCGGAGGGAGCAGTGCCCAAGGACGGCCCCTCCGCCGGCATTGCCATCACCACCGCCATGGTGTCCGCCCTCACCGGCGCGCCGGTGAGGCGGGAGATCGCAATGACAGGTGAAGTTACTTTACGGGGCAGAGTGCTGCACATTGGCGGCCTGAAGGAGAAGACCATGGCCGCCTACCGCAACGGCATCAAAACCGTGTTCCTGCCGGCGGACAATGTGCCGGATCTGGAGGAGATCGACCCCACCGTCCGGGCCGCTCTGCACTTTGTTCCGGTGGAGCAGGTGGATTCGGTGCTGGCCGAGGCGCTGGAGCTGAAGACCTGCGACCCCCTTCGGGATGACGCGCTCCCGCCCCCTGAGTCCGGCTCCCGGAGCCGGGAAGTACCCACCTTCCGACAGTGAGGAATTGACATGAGTGTGAATTTACAGAAGGCGGAGTTTGTGCGCTCCGCGGCCAAGGCCGGGGACTTTCCCCGGGATCGCCTGCCTCAGGTGGCCTTTGCCGGCCGCTCCAACGTGGGCAAGTCCTCGGTGATCAACCGGCTGCTCAACCGGAAGAATTTTGCCCGGGTGGGCGCGGCACCGGGCAAGACCACCCACATCAACTACTTTTTGATCGACGGCGCTTTCTACCTGGTGGATCTCCCCGGCTATGGCTACGCCAAGGTGTCCCAGGCGGAGAAAGCCCGCTGGGGTCGCCTGATGGAGGAGTGGTTCGCGGACAACTCCCTGATGACCCTGGGACTGATGATCGTGGATGCCCGGCACAAGCCCACGGCGGACGACTGCACCATGGCGGAGTTTTTCAAGAACAGCGGCCGTCCCTTTGCGGTTGTGGCCAACAAGCTGGATAAGCTGCGCAAGAGCGACATAGAGCCGAACCTGGCGCGCATCCGGGAAACTCTTGAGCTGGACGAGCCTGTAAAGCTGATTCCCTTTTCAGCCGAGAAGGGAGACGGCAAACAGGAGCTGCTCAATCTGATCCTGGAGCACGCGGAGGGAAGCGTATGAGATTTGTCAAACTGCTGCGAGAAGGAAGGGGCGTGTGGGGGGTGCTCCACGGCGATGTGGTGCGCACTCTGACAGAGCCGCCCTTTGAGGGTGTCCGTTATGACGGAGAGAGCCTGCCCCTGTCCGGCTGCCGCCTCCTGGCTCCCTGTGAGGCCACAAAAATTGTCTGCATTGGAAAGAACTATTTCGACCACATCCATGAAATGAAGTCCATGTTGGATGCCTCCAACACCCCCGACCGGCCCACCCTGTTTCTCAAGGCCCCCAACGCCCTCAACGCCCACCTGGGGACGGTTCACGCCCCAGACTTTGTAGGGCGGCTGGATTACGAGGGAGAGCTGGCCGTGGTAATGAAGCGGCGTGCCAAGGATGTGCCGGAGGAGGAGGCGCTGGACTATGTGCTGGGCTACACCTGCCTCAACGATATCACCGCCCGGGATGTCCAGAAGGCGGACGGCCAGTGGGCCCGCGGCAAAAATATGGATGGCTTTGCCCCCATGGGGCCTGTCGTCACCGACGAGGTGGACCCGGAACACCTGACCATCACCACCCGACTGAACGGTCAGGTGGTGCAGCAGGGGAGGACAGAGCAGCTCATCACTGGTGTGCGGGCGCTCATCTCTTTCATCACCGCCTCCATGACCCTGGAGCCGGGGGACGTGATCGCCACCGGCACCCCCGCCGGTGTGGGCCCCATGCAACCAGGCGATACAGTAGAGGTGGAGGTTTCAGGCATCGGAATCCTATGCAACACCATTGTATGAGAGGACGGCGGACGCTCAGGGGAGGGCTCCGCCGCTTTTCCTTGAGTTTCTCCTGGAAATTTGCTATAATTGACACGATCTTTGTGCTAGGGGGGCGGACGCTTGGGCTCCATATCCGACTTTCTCAACAACATGGACTGGTGGGGCCTGCTCACCCTCCTTATCAGCGCCGCGGCAGCTCTGCTGTGCATCACCCTGCACGAGCTGTCCCACGGCTTTGTGGCTTGGCGACTGGGAGATCCCACGGCCAAAAATGCCGGGCGGCTGACCCTCAATCCCATCCGGCATCTGGATGTGGTGGGTCTGCTGATGATGCTTGTGGCCAAGGTGGGCTGGGCCAAGCCGGTGCCGGTGGATATGCGCTATTTTAAGCACCCCAGGCAGGGAATGGCGCTTACCGCCCTAGCCGGACCGGCGGCCAACTTCCTCACCGCCCTGGCGGCGGTGGGAGTCAGCTCCGCCGTGTTCCATCTGGCCCCTCTGGGCCCGGCGGCGGTGTTCGTGCTGTGCTTCCTGTCCAACATGGCCCTGTTGGGGGTGGGGATGGGGCTGTTCAACCTGATCCCCCTGTCGCCCCTGGACGGCTCCAAAATCCTGTTCGCCCTGCTGCCCGACCGAATCTACTACACCATCTTGCGCTATGAGAAGTATGTGATGGGAGTGGTGATCCTCCTGGTGCTGGTGGGGGTGTTCGACAAGCCCCTGTCCTTCCTGATGGTCCATGTCCTACGGGGCTTTTGCACCCTCACCGGAATGCCTCTGGGCGGGTTGCTGCTGTTCCAGGACGCGTCTGCTATTTTAAATCTGTTTTGAGGTGAGGCGCCATCGAAACGCCGATTTTTCATCTGGAAAAGGTGGTCAAGGCCCGGGATGAGGCTATGGAGGACTTCAACGGCCCACTGGATCTGATCCTCCACCTGCTGAGCAAGAACAGGATGGAGATCAAGGACATCCAGATCTCCCTGATCCTAGACCAGTATCTGGAGTGGATGGATCAGCGCAAGCGGCTGGATCTGGAGGTGGCGAGCGAGTTTGTCACCATGGCGGCCCACCTGGTGTTCATCAAGACGCGGATGCTGCTCTCCATCCACGACGAGGAGGCCATCTCCGAGATGGAACAGCTCATTGCCTCTCTGGAGGAGCACCAGCGCCACGAAAACTTTGCCAAGATCAAGGCCATCGTGCCAGAGCTGTCCGACCGCTACGCCATCGGCCGGGACTATATTCCCAAGGTGCCCGAGGCCCTGCCGGTTAATAGGACCTACCGCTACGTCCACAAGCCGGAGGATCTGCTGCGTGCCATGACGGCGGTGCTGGCCCGGGTGGACCACCGCCTCCCGCCACCCATGGCGGCCTTCGAGGGCATCGTGGGCCGGGAGCCCTACCCGGTGGCGGACAAGGCCGGCGAAATTCTGGAACGGCTCAGCCGCTTCGGTGTGACCCGGTTCCGGGCTCTGTTCAAGGGCAACCGGAGCCGCTCGGAGGTGGTGGCCACCTTTATCGCAGTGCTGGAGCTGTGCAAGGCCCGCCGCCTGCGGCTGGCAGGCACGGAGAGCGACTGCACCGTGACCTGTACCGAGGAGGGCGGGGGAGAGCTGGAGCTGACCACCGATGGGGAGAAAACGGCAGATTGAGGGTATACTATGGAATTGAAGGAAATTGAATCCGCCATTGAGGGGGTCCTCTTTGCCGCCGGGGAGCCGGTGGGGGTGGAGCGCCTGTGTTTGGCGCTGGACATCGACCGGATCACGGCGGACTCCGTGTGCCAACGCCTGGCCGATGCCTACCGCTATGAGCGGCGTGGCATCCGCCTGGTGCGGCTGGACAACAGCTATCAGCTCTGCTCTGCGCCGGAGTTTGCCGACTGCATCCGCCGGGCGTTTGAGAGTCGGCGGCCCGCCCGCCTGAGCCAGCCCGCCCTGGAGGTGCTGGCCATCATCGCCTACTACCAGCCTGCCACACGGGCCTATGTGGACCAGATCCGCGGCGTGGACAGCTCCTACACCGTCAGCCTGCTTCTGGAGCGTGACTTGATCGAGGAGTGCGGCCGCTTGGCCGTGCCGGGCCGCCCCATCCAGTACCGCACCACCCAGACCTTCCTGCGCTCCTTCGGACTATCCAATCTGGATGAGCTGCCCGAGCTGCCCAACACCACCCCGGAGGACGGACAGCTTACCCTGGAGATGCAGGCGGCGGTGGAGCGGCTTCAGGCCGCCCAGACCGCGGAGGGGACAGAGGAGGTCACCGAGGAGGAGCTGCTTCAGGCGGCCCGGGAGATGGCACAGGCCGAGGAGGAGGCGTAGGGCTGGATGAAAGCAATCCTGATCCTGGGCGCGGTGCTTCTGGCGCTGGGAGCGCTCCTCCGCCTGGTGCGACTGGGCGCGCTGGCGGAGTACTCCGCCGCCGGACTGCGGCTCAAACTGAAGGTAGGGCCGCTGCGCCTGATGCTCTATCCCAGAAAGCCGAAACGGCCCCGCCGAAAGGCTGGGAAATCGTCCCGAAGGGAGAAAAAACGGGAGGAACGCCCGCAGCCGGAGCTGGGCGGCGGGCCGCTGGCGCTGGTGAAGCGGTTTCTTCCGCTGATCGCCGAGGCGGCGGGGCGCTTCCGGCGCAAGCTGCGCATTGATGTGTTCCAGCTTGAAGTTACCGCGGCGGCGCCGGACCCCGCTGCCGCCGCCCTGTGCTTCGGCGGGGTGAACGCATTTATCGGTATGATCTGGCCGCTGGTGGAGCAGAATTTTAACGTGAAGGAGCGGAGGCTGCGCACCCGGGTGGACTTTGACGCGGAGCAGCCCTCCGTTTATCTCTACGCGGCGGCCACCCTGACCGCCGGCCAGGCGCTGGCTCTGGGCCTGCGCCTGACCACACGGTTTCTGGCAGAGTTCTCCAAGTATCGCGCCGAGGCCGGGAGCCCGGCGACAAGCAAGCAGAAAGAGGCGGTTTAACGTATGGAAAAGCAACATCCCATCGGTGATCTGATGACCACCACTATGCAGAAGCTCCGGGAGATCGCGGACGTCAACACCATTGTGGGCAAGCCCATTTTGGCCGGTGAGATCACCATCATTCCCATCTCCAAGCTGACGGTGGGCTTCGCCTCCGGCGGCAGCGACTTTACCTCCAAGAACCAGAAGCCGGAGGACGACAACTCCTTCGGCGGCGGCAGCGGCGCGGGAATGAACCTGTCCCCGGTGGCCTTCCTGATTGTCAAGGGGGACTCGGTGCGCCTGATGCCCGTAGCGCCTCCGCCCGGCACCGCCGTGGACCGGGTGGTAGAGATGGTGCCCGATGTGATTGACAAGGTCACCGGCTTTATCGAGAAGCAGCAGGACAAGGATAAATCCCAGGGCTGACACGCATACTAGCAGCATCTATCCCCTGAGGTGATGCTGTTTGAAACGGTTTGCCGCCGTCCTTTTGACACTGGCTGTTCTGCTCTGTCCCTCCGTCCGGGCCGCCGGGCCCGGCATCTCGGCTGCCTCCGCCATCCTGATCGATGGGGAAAGCGGCCGGGTCCTTTATGCCCAGAACGCGGAGGAGGAGCGCCCCATTGCCAGCATTACCAAGCTGATGACCGCGCTGGTGGCGGTGGAATCTCACCCTGATCTGTCCGAGGTAGTCACCATCCGGCCCGAGTGGACCGGAGTGGAGGGCTCCTCCATGTATCTGAAGGCGGGGGAGGAGCTGACGCTGGAGGCGCTGCTCTACGGGCTGCTGCTCGCCTCGGGCAATGACGCGGCGGTGGCCATTGCGGGCTTCTGCGCCGGGGACGTGGATACTTTTGTGGCCTGGATGAATGACAAGGCCGCCGAGCTGGGCATGGAGCACACCCACTTTGAAAACCCAAACGGGCTCAATGACGAGGGGCACTACTCCACCGCCGCCGACATGGCTGCCCTGGCCCGGGTGGTGATGGAGCACGAAGCGCTGGCAAAGATCGTGGGTACCCGTTCCATCACGGTGGCAGGGCGCACCCTCACCAATCACAACAAGCTGCTCTGGCGGTATGAGGGCTGCACTGGCCTCAAGACCGGCTACACGGACAGGGCGGGGCGGACGTTGGTTTCCTGTGCGGAGCGGGATGGGCAGCGCCTGATTGCCGTCACGCTGAATGATCCCAACGACTGGGCAGACCACGCCGCCCTGTTTGACTATGGCTTTGCCCACTACCGCAGCGCCATGCTGGCCCTGGCGAACCGGACCTTCCGCATGCTCCCGGTGACGGGCAGCCTCAACCGCTTTGTTCCGGTCTATACGGCCTCCGATGTGTACTATCCGCTGACGGAGGGAGAGCTGGTCAAGGCCCGTGTGGAGCTGCCGGAGCGGGTGGAGGCCCCGATCCAGGGCGGAACCATTGCCGGCCGGCTGCTCTTTACGCTGGACGGCGCGGTAATCGGCGAGACCTATCTACTCTATGCCGGCGATGTGGCGGACGACCGGGCCGGCCGCGGCCTGTTCGGCCGGGTGCTGGACTGGTTCCGGGCGGGGGAGGCCGACACGCTGGCGACGGTCTGCTGCCGCTGGATCTCTGATTCGAATTTGTAAAAAGGGGGGAGCGGCCATGGAAGAGCGGCTGCAGAAAATCCTTTCGGCCCACGGCGTGTCCTCCCGGCGGGCGGCGGAGGGCTATCTCTCCGCCGGGCGGGTGACGGTAAACGGATGTACCGCGCGGGTGGGGGACAAGGCCGACCCGGAGCGGGACGACATCCGAGTGGACGGGCGGCCTCTGCGGCGGCCCGCCCGCCGTACTTATCTGATGCTCAACAAGCCCAGGGGCTACGTAACCACCCTCTCTGATGAAAAGGGGCGGCGCACCGTGGCGGAGCTGGTGGCCGGCTGCGGCGCCCGGGTGTGGCCGGTTGGGCGGCTGGATCTGGACTCCGAGGGGCTGCTCCTCCTCACCGACGACGGGGCGCTGACCCACGCCCTTCTCCACCCCAGCCACGAGGTGGAGAAGGAATACCGGGTGTGGGTGGAGGGCGACGTGGACACCGCCCTCCCGGTGCTGCGGGGCCCTATGGAGCTGGATGGGTACGCCCTCCGTCCGGCCCAGGTCACTCCGGTGGGGGAGGGGGTGCTCTCCGTGGTCATCCATGAGGGGCGCAACCGGCAGGTGCGCCGGATGTGCGCCGCAGCGGGCCTGCGGGTGCGCCGCCTCCAGCGGGTGCGGGAGGGGGAGCTCTGCCTGGGCGCGCTGCCTGTGGGAGCATGGCGGCGCCTGACAGGTGAGGAGCTTTGTCTCCTGCGAAAATGATCTCTTTTTTGCAAGGAGATCAGGAAAACTTGCAGAAAAGGGATTGCTTTTCCGGTCAATTCTCGGTATGATAGGGACGAATCAAAACACAGCGTGGTATCATTCCCGCCACGGGCGGGCAGAAATGCGAGGGATCGTCCACAATGTCCAAAGATATCCTTTCGGTCATTCAGACCAATATGAGTACCTTTTCCAAGGGACAGAAGCTGATTGCCGGCTTTATCCTGGAATCCTATGACAAGGCCGCTTTCATGACTGCCAGCCGCCTGGGCAAGACGGTCAACGTCAGTGAGTCTACCGTGGTGCGCTTTGCCGCCGAACTGGGGTATGACGGTTATCCCGCTATGCAGAAGGCCCTGCAGGAGATGATCCGCAGCAAGCTCACCTCCATCCAGCGCATTGAGGTCTCCAACGACCGTATCGGCAATCAGGACATCCTGTCCATGGTCATGCAGTCGGATATGGATAAGATCCATATGACTCTGGAGGAGACCAACCGGGAGGACTTCGACCGGGCGGTAAGCGCCATTGTGGACGCCCGCCACATCTATATTCTGGGCGTGCGCTCCGCGGCGGCCCTGGCCAGCTTTCTGGGCTTCTACTTCAACCTGATTTTTGACAATGTCACCGTGGTACACGCCACCTCCACCAGTGAGGTATTCGAGCAGCTCTTGCGCATCGGTCCCAACGATGTCATTGTGGGCGTCAGCTTCCCGCGGTATTCCCGCCGGACGGTGAAGGCCATGCAGTTTGCCCACGACCGGGGGGCCGCCACCATCGCCCTCACCGACAGCGAAACCTCCCCCTTGGCTCCCATCTCCACCCTGACTCTGCTGGCCAAGAGCGATATGGCGTCCTTCGTGGACTCCCTGGTGGCTCCGCTGTCGCTGATCAACGCGCTGATTGTGGCCATCGGCCGCAAGAAAAACGACGACCTCTCCCAGACCTTTGAGACACTGGAGCAGATCTGGGATGAATACGAGGTCTATGAGAAAGTGGAAGAGATCACTTGAAGCATGTAATTGTCATCGGCGGCGGTGCGGCCGGCTGTATGGCCGCCGTCGCCGCCGCCCAAAAGGGTGCAGCCGTCACCCTGCTGGAGCGCAATCCCAAGCTGGGGCGCAAGCTCTACATCACCGGAAAGGGCCGCTGCAACGTGACCAACGACTGTGCGGCGCCGGAGGTGCTGCAGAATGTCCCACGCAACAGCCGGTTCCTCACCAGCGCCGTCACCCGCTTTCCCCCGGAGGCGGTGAAGGCGTTTTTTGAGGGCCTGGGAGTGCCGCTGAAAACAGAGCGGGGGAACCGGGTCTTTCCCTGCTCCGACAAAGCCGCCGACATCATCGACGCCCTGCTGTTGGCCCTGCGTCGGTCCGGGGTGCACATTGTGCAGGACCGGGCCCGCGCCCTGCGACGGGAGGGTGAGATCCTCACCGGCGTGGAGGGGGAGCGCGGCTTTTACCCCGGCGGGGCGGTGGTCATCGCCACCGGCGGGGTTTCCTATCCGCTGACCGGCTCCACCGGTGACGGATATGCCCTGGCTGTGGCGCTGGGCCACACCATTCTGCCGCCCAGAGGCAGCCTTGTGCCACTGGTGGCGGAGGGGGATGCCTGTGCAAAAATGCAGGGCCTGTCGCTGCGCAACGTGGCCATTCAGGTGCGCAACAGCAAAAAGAAGACCGTCTACGCCGGGCAGGGGGAGTTGCTGTTCACCCACTTTGGTCTGTCCGGGCCGCTGATTCTCAGCGCCAGCGCCCATATGCGGGACTTTGACACAGAGCACTACTACATCAATCTGGATTTGAAGCCCGCACTGGATGAGGAGAAGCTGGACCGCCGTCTGCTGCGGGACTTTGAGGAGAACGCCAACCGGGACTTTCACAATGTTCTGGAGGGCCTGGTACCCCGCCTGATGGTGCCGGTGCTGGTGGAGCGTACCGGCATCCCGGCGGCGGAGAAGGTTCATTCGGTGACGAAGGCCCAGCGCCGCCGTCTGCTGGAGGTCCTCAAGTGCCTGCGCATCGACATACAGGGGCCCCGCCCGGTGGAGGAGGCCATCGTCACATCAGGCGGGATAAAGGTATCCGAGATCAATCCCACCACTTTAGAATCCAAGAAGGCCCCCGGCGTCTATTTTGCCGGGGAGGTGCTGGACGTGGATGCCTATACCGGCGGCTTCAATCTGCAAATTGCCTGGTCCACCGGCCACGCCGCTGGAGAGGCCGCCGCACAAGACATAGGAGGAATCAACCCATGACAAAGCACAAGAGCATCGCCGTGGACGGCCCCTCCGGGGCGGGAAAGTCCACCCTGGCGAAGCTGCTGGCCCGCAGGCTGGGCTTTTTGTATGTGGATACCGGGGCCATCTATCGGACCGTAGGTCTGCGGGCCTACCGGGCCGGAGTGGACCCGGAGGACGAGGCGGCGGTGACCGCTCTGCTGGACGGCCTGGACATCGAGCTGAAGTATGGCGCGGACGGCCTGCAGCATATGTATCTGGACGGCGAGGATGTGACCGATGCCATCCGCCAGCATGTGATCTCCCGGTATACCTCCGGCGTGTCGGCCATCCCGGCGGTGCGGGCCTTTCTCCTGGAGCGTCAGCGGGACATGGCCCGGGAGCACGATGTGATCATGGACGGCCGGGACATCGGCACGGTGGTCCTCCCCGGCGCGGATGTAAAGATTTTCCTCACCGCCTCGCCAGAGGACCGGGCCCGCCGCCGCTTTGACGAGCTGCGGAAGCGGGGGCAGGAGGCGGACTATGACACCGTGCTCCGGGATATCATTCTCCGGGATGAGCACGACACCCGGCGCTCCGCCGCGCCGCTGCGGCAGGCGAAGGACGCCCTGCTGGTGGATACCACCGGAAATTCCCTGGACGAGAGCCTGGACGTCCTTCTGGAAACCATAAAGGAGCGTCTGAAGGCATGAAGAAGCGAAAGAAAAATGTCATTTACTGCATTGCCTATATGGTACTCTGGGTCGTGTTCCGTATCGTGATGCCCACACGGTGCATCAATAAACAGAACAGGCCCGAAGGGGGCGCGCTGCTGTGCGCCAACCACACCCGCACCAATGACCCACTGTTCATCGCCTATGCACTGGGGTGGCATTACCAGATCCACGTCATGGCCAAGGAGGAGATTATGCACTGGCCCTTCATCGGCTGGGTGCTGAAGCACGGCGGCATTTTCGGCGTCAAGCGGGGCAAGGCGGACGTGGCGGCTATCAAGACGGCGATGAAGTACCTGAAGGACGGTGAACTGCTGCTCATGTTCCCGGAGGGCACCCGCCACCAGGACGGCGAATTCGGCGATGCCAAGACCGGCGCGGCCATGCTGGCCCTGCGTACCGGCGTGCCCATCGTCCCCATCTATCTTCCTGCGGAGAAAAAGTGGTTCCGCTGGAATCCCGTCGTGTTCGGCGAGGCATACTATCCTAAGGCACCCGAGGGGCGTAAGCCCACGCCGGAGGACTACCACGCGGTGGCCGATGATCTGATGGAGCGCATTGAGGCTTTGAAGCCTCAGGCTGGCCGGTGAGGCTGGAGCTGGCCCGCTCCGCCGGCTTCTGTTACGGAGTCCGCCGGGCGGTGCAGATGGCGGAGATGGCGGCGGAGGAGGGCCGGCCGTGCGTCATGCTGGGGCCCATCATCCACAACCGGGACGTGATCGCCTATCTGGAGTCCATAGGGGTGGGCCTGGTGGACACCCCGGAGGAGGTTCCGCCGGGGGCGGCGGTGCTTATCCGTTCCCACGGGGAGGGACGGCCCGTCCATGAGGCGCTGGCGCGCCTGGGCCGGCCGGTCATCGACGCCACCTGCCCCAATGTGTCCCGCATACACCAGATCGTCTCCCGCGCTGAGGAGGGGGGGCGGCAGGTGCTCATCATCGGCACCCGCACCCATCCGGAGGTGGCCGCCATCGCCGGATGGTGCCGGCGGCCGGTGGTGCTGGAGGGGGTGGCGGAGCTGTCGAACTGGCTGGAAACCGCGCCGGAACGGCGGGACATACCTCTCACTATGGTCTCACAAACCACCTCCACCCGTTTTATTTGGGATTCCTGCGTAGAAAAAGCAAAAAAAGAGTGTACAAACTTAAAAATTTTTGATACAATATGTAATGCTACGTGTAAACGACAGTCTGAGGCCCAGGCGCTGGCCGCGCGCTCCGATGCTATGGTCGTCATCGGAGGGCGGGAGAGCTCCAATACCAAACGGCTGGCCGAGTTATGCGGGGCACTCTGTCCCATGGTCGTTTGGATCGAACGGGCGGCGGAGCTGGAACCTTCCAACCTGTGTCGGAAGGCTTCTATTGGAATCACTGCGGGCGCGTCCACGCCTGAGTGGATTATAAAGGAGGTCTATGACAAAATGAGCGACGAAAACATTGAGATCGAGGAATCCTTCGCTGAAATGCTGGAGAAGTCGATCAAAACTTTAAATACAGGGGAGAAGGTTACGGGCGTTGTCACTGGCATTACGCCTACTGAGATCTATGTGGATCTCGGCACCAAGCACGCCGGTTACATACCGGTGTCCGAACTGACCGACGACCCTACGGCCAAGGTTGAGGACCTGGTAAAGATCGGCGACGAGATTGAGACCTATGTCATGCGTGTGAACGACCAGGAGGGTGTGGTCACCCTCTCCAAGAAGCGCCTTGACACCGTGAAGAGCTGGGATGACATCGAGCAGGCCCGTGAGGAGCACACCACCGTTGAGGGTGTGGTCACCGAGGAGAACAAGGGCGGCGTCGTTGTGTCCATCAAGGGTGTGCGCGTCTTTGTGCCCGCCTCCCAGACTGGCCTGCCCCGGGAGACCCCGATGAGCCAGCTGCTCAAGCAGCATGTCCGCCTGCGCATCACCGAGGTCAACCGCGCCCGCCGCCGTGTGGTGGGCTCCATCCGCGCCGTTGAGGCCGAGGAGCGCGCCGCCAAGGCCGCCGAGGTGTGGGCCAACATTGAGGAGAACAAGCGCTATACCGGCACTGTGAAGAGCCTGACCTCTTACGGCGCTTTTGTGGACATCGGCGGCGTGGACGGTATGGTTCACATCTCTGAGCTGTCCTGGTCCCGCATCAAGCATCCCTCCGAGGTCGTCTCCGTGGGTGACACCGTGGAGGTCTATGTCATCTCCTTCGACAAGGAGAAGAAGAAGATCTCCCTGGGGATGAAGGACCGCTCCCAGAACCCCTGGGAGGTGTTCACCGGCAAGTATCAGCCCGGCGACGTGGCCAATGTCCGCGTAGTCAAGCTGATGACCTTCGGCGCCTTTGCCGAGGTTGTGCCCGGTGTGGACGGCCTGATCCACATCTCCCAGATCGCCGACCACCGCATCGACAAGCCCGGTGACGTGCTGAGCGAGGGCCAAATGGTGGATGTGAAGATCATCGACATCGACTACGACAATAAGAAGGTCTCCCTGTCCATCCGCGCCCTGCTGGAGGGCGGCGACGAGCCCGCTGAGTCCGAGGATGTCAACGAGGAGTAATCACATTCCTACAATGAAACCGTGCTGTTTCCGCTTGGAAACCGCACGGTTTTTTTCATTTTTACAAATAAGACACACAAAATGACTTGCAAAGGGTGAGGAATGCGTCTATAATACGATATGTAGGGTAAAAATGAAGTTATACGCATCGGAATGTTCTGCTGGGAGGTGGGAGCGTGTTTCAGGTTGGAGACAAGATTGTGCATCCAATGCACGGTGCCGGTATCATTGACAGCATCGTGCAGAAAAAAGTCAACGGCGTGGTAAGGGATTACTACATTCTCAAGCTGCCGGTGGGCGGCATGCTGGTCATGATCCCCACGGCAAACAGTGAGGAGATCGGTGTTCGCCCGGTGGTGAAGGGCGACGAGGCGGACCGGGTGATCGCGGCCATCCCGGACATCGAGGTGGACATGACCCCAAACTGGAACCGGCGCTACCGGGAGAATATGCTTCGCCTCAAGAGCGGGAATCTGCTGGAGGTGGCCCGTGTAGTCAAGGGCCTGATGCTCCGCGAGGAGGAGCGCGGCCTGTCCACCGGGGAGCGGAAGATGCTCCACTCGGCCAAGCAGATTTTGATCTCAGAGATTGTGCTCTCGCAGGATGCCAGTTATGAAGATGTTGAGGCGCGCATAAATACCGCCTTGGCCTAATACAGTCTGTAGGGGCGGTCCGCTGTGACCGCCCACCGGACCCCTGGAGGGAAACGGGGGAGGAGCCGAAACGGCTCTTTTTTTGTGGAGGAGGAATGGACATGGCCGGACTGCTTGGGCGGCTGTTCCGGCGGCAGCGGACACCGGAGCTCCGCTGTTCCGCCGTGGTCCCCGCGGCCGGGAGCTCCACCCGGATGGAGGGCCAGGACAAGCTGCTCCTTCCCCTGGAGGAGCAGCCCGTTTTGCTACATACCCTGCGGGCGCTGGAGCTGTGCCCCTATCTCGCCGAGATTATCGTGGTCACCCGGGAGGATCTGATCGTCCCCATTGGCCAGCTCTGCCGGGATGCCGGCTTGTCCAAGGTCCGCAAGGTGATAGTGGGTGGGGCTACCCGCACCCACTCGGTTCTGGCCGGGCTTGGGGAGCTCCCCTCCGGCGCGGAGTTGGTGGCCATCCACGACGGGGCCCGCCCCCTGGTCAGCCAGGAGGTGCTGGAGACGGTGATTTTCCGCGCCGCAGAGTGCGGCGCAGCCGCCCCGGCGGTGCCGGTGAAGGACACCATAAAGCGAGCGCGGGACAGTCTGGTGGAGGCTACGCTGGAGCGTTCGGAGCTCTTTGCCGTGCAGACACCCCAGGTGTTTCAGGTGGATCTGATCAAGGCCGCCCTGGTCAAGGCCCTGGAGGACGGGGCCGCCCTGACTGACGACTGCGGAGCGGTGGAGCGGCTGGGCATCGGCGTATCCCTGACGCAGGGGGACTACTGCAATTTGAAAATCACCACCCCGGAGGATCTGGCGGTGGCGGAGGCGCTTTTCGCTTGGAGGGAGCAGCAGTGAGAATTGGACATGGATATGACGTACACCGCCTGGTGGAGGGCCGGCGGCTGATTCTGGGCGGTGTGGAGGTGCCCTTTGACAAGGGCCTGCTGGGTCACTCCGACGCGGATGTGCTCACCCACGCGGTGATGGACGCCCTGCTGGGCGCCTGCGCCCTTGGAGATATCGGGCACCTGTTCCCGGACAGCGACCCGGCCTACGCGGGGGCGGACAGCCTGCGGCTGCTGGACGAGGTGGTTTCCCGCCTCCGTCAGAGGGGATACCGGGTAGGCAATGTGGATGCCACCGTGCTGGCCCAGGCCCCAAAACTGGCCCCCTATCTGGAGCAAATGCGCCGGAATCTGGCCTGGCGGCTCCAGGTGCCGGTGGACGCTGTCAGCGTCAAGGCCACCACAGAGGAGGGCCTTGGCTTTACCGGCACGGGAGACGGCATTGCCGCCCATGCCGTCTGCCTGGTGGAGAACCTTCTGTAACCGGCGAACCAGACGCTCCTCCGGTGCATACACTGCACTGAGAGGAGCGTTTCTATATGGTTTACTATCTCATTGTCTGCCGTTCCCTGACCTACGCCCAGCGGACGGCCTCCGCTCTGGAGCGGGCGGGCATTACGGCCCACATCCTCCGCTCGCCAAAGATGATTTCCGGGGAGGGGTGTAGCCACTCCGTCAAGGTTTCGGAACGCAATCTGGCCCCGGCGCTGCTGATTTTGGGCCGCGTCGGGCTGACGCCCAAGCGCATCTATATCATGTCCAGCGACGGCAGCTATAAAGAGGTTCTGCTATGATCTATCTTGACAGCGCGGCCACAACCTTACAAAAACCGCCCGCCGTGGCGCGGGCGGTTTCGTCCGCAGTGGGGCGCCTGGCAACCCCTGGCCGCGGCGGGCATGTTCCCGCCATGCGGGCGGCAGAAACCGCCTTTCTCTGCCGTCAGGCAGCGGCGGAGCTCTTTCAGGTGGAGAGCCCAGAACAGGTGGTGTTCACCTCCAACGCCACCCATGGGCTGAATCTCGCCATTCATTCCCTGTTGAAGCCCGGGGACGCCGTGGTGATCTCCGGCTATGAGCACAACGCCGTCACCCGACCGCTCCACGCCCTTGGTGTCAATATCCGGGTGGCTGCAGGCCCGCTCTTTGATCCGGAGGCTCAAGTCCGCGCCTTTGAGCGCCAGCTGGACGAGACGGTGAGGGCCGTCATTTGTAACCATGTGTCCAACGTGTTCGGCTTCATCCTGCCGGTGGAGGGCATCGCGGCCCTGTGCCGGGAACGTGGAATTCCCTTTGTGCTGGACGCCTCCCAGTCGGCCGGGTGTCTGCCCGTCCACATGGGGGAGCTGGGCGCAGCCTTTGTCGCCATGCCGGGACACAAGGGACTTTACGGTCCCCAGGGCACCGGCCTGCTGCTCTGCGGGGCGGAGACCCACCCACTACTCATGGGCGGCACCGGAAGCGCCTCGGCGCTCCAGGCCATGCCCGATTTCCTGCCCGACCGCCTGGAGGCAGGCACCCACAACATGCCCGGCATTGCCGGCCTGCTGGAGGGACTTCGTTATGTTCAGACACAGGGGACGGAGCGTATTTTGACCCATGAGCGCCGCCTGATCCGCCAAGCGGCTGCCGGACTGTCCCGCATTCCCGGCGTGACTGTCTACGGGGATGGGGGAGCCGTCCAGGCCGGCGTGCTCTCCTTCCAGATAGACGGAATGGACTGTGAAGCGGTAGGCGAGGCCCTGGGCGCCAGAGGGATTGCCGTCCGTGCCGGCCTGCACTGCGCGCCGCTGGCCCATCAGTCGGCCGGGACGCTGGAGGCTGGGACAGTCCGCGCCAGCGTCTCCGCCTTCAATACACCCCGGGAAGTCGAGCGCTTCACACAGGAGGTTGCGCGGCTGACCGCCGGGCAAAAATAGCCGCGTCTGCGGCTATTTTTTGTGTCTGCACACAGGGCCTGTTCACAGAAAATTGATTTCCCTTCTACTTGTCAACCGCCTGTGAATACAGTATAATAAATCAGTTAAAGGATATACATGTACTCTGCGGGAAGCAAGGATGCCGGCGCGGCCGGAAGCGGGAGACGAGGAAATGGAAGGCATTTTGTATTTGCTCCAGGAATTCAAGGGAAAGGTCGTCCTGTTTGGTATCTCTGATGTGGTTGATATCGCGATCATGGCCTTTCTTATCTATAAGGTGATTATGCTGATGCGCCGCACCAACTCCGGCGCGGTGGCCAAGGGCGTACTGCTGCTGCTGTTTGCCCTGGGTGTCTCCACCTTTTTCCACCTCAACACGGTCAGCTATCTGCTTCAGCAGCTCATGGTGTGGGGTGTGGTAGCCCTGGTGGTCATTTTCCAGCCTGAAATCCGCCGCTTTCTGGAGCAGATGGGCCGCACCAGCCTCGGGAAGGTGTTTACACCGGAGGAGGCACGCAACGAGCTGGATAGTGCCATCACTCAGACGGTGGATGCCTATATGTCCCTTTCCAAGAGCAAGACCGGCGCGCTGATGGTGTTTGAGCGGAAAAACATGCTAGATGACGCCATTAAGACCGGAACCGCGCTGGACTGTACGGTGAATGCCGAACTGCTGAAAAATATCTTCTGGAACAAGGCCCCGCTCCACGACGGCGCGGTGATTGTCCGCGCTGGACGGATTGTGGGCGCGGGCTGTATGCTTCCCATGTCGGGCAATGTAAATCTGTCGCGGGAGCTGGGCATGCGCCACCGGGCAGGCATCGGAGCAAGTGAGCACACGGACGCCGTGGTGGCTATTGTCTCGGAGGAGACCGGCTCCATCTCCGTGGCGGTGGGCGGCATGCTCAAGCGCCACCTGGCGCCGGAGACTCTGGAGCGCCTGCTCCGCAATGAGCTGCTTCCGGAACGGGAGAATGACGAGGCCGCGTCCAAATTCAAGCTGGGCAATCTGCTCCGCTTTGGAAAGGGGAAAAAGCAGGATGGGAACGAAAATTCTTAACAGCCGGTGGTTCTATGTGGTGCTCTCCATCCTGCTGGCGTTTCTCCTCTGGGTCTACGTCGGCAACGACCCCAACTCGGTGGACACCGGAACCCTGCGGAATGTCCGGGTGGTATTCAGTGGATTGGAAAAGCTTGAAGAGCGGGGACTGATGATCTCTGAGGGAGCAGAGCAGACGGTCAATTTGCAGCTATCTGCCCGCGGCGAGGTGTGGAGCCGCCTGAACCAGGGAGATACCACTGTGGTGGTGGATGTCTCCGGTATTACCGAGCCAGGGGAGCAGAGTGTGGCTATTACCTCACGCAACATCAATTTTCCCCGCTCCATCACCATAATCGACTCCATTGATGTACGCTACACCAGCCCAAGTACCATCGACTTCACCGTTTCCCGCTGGAGCAGCAAGGAGATCCCGGTTCAAGGCACCTTTAACGGCAGCGTGGCCGAAGGCTTCCAACGCCGTGACTTCTCCTTCGCGCCGGATACCATTACCGTCAGCGGCCAGGAGGAGCTGGTCAGTCAGGTGGATCACGCCCAAATCACCATCTCTCAGGAGGACATGAATTCCACCTACAGCGCCGACTGTAGCTATACCCTCATCGGCACCAACGGCCAGCCCATCGCCGCCGGCCTGGTGGAGACGGAACCGGAGACCGTGCTGGTTACCCTCCCGGTGGAGAAGATGAAGGAGGTGGAGCTGACCGTGGATCTCATTCCCGGCGGCGGTGCTATCGCAGATAATGTAACCGTAGACATTGAGCCCAGAACCCTGATGGTAGCGGGCAGCGCAGAGATCCTGGATCAGTTGGACCGCATCAGCCTGGGTGAGATTGACCTGTCCAAGGTATTTGGCACCCTGACACAGTCTATGACGATCAATTTGGACCCATCCCTGACCAATGTCAGCGGCACTACAGAGGCCAAGGTAACCGTCACCGTGGAGGGCTTGGTCACTAAGACACTGGAGGCTGGAAATATTGAGATTATCAATAAGCCGGGCGGCTATGAGATCACACGCAACACCCAGTCCTGCACGGTTTTGATCCGCGGCACCCAGGAAGCCGTAGATGCGGTCACGGCCTCCCAAGTCCGGATTGTGGCCGATCTGTCCAACCTGGATCTGTCCACTGGAAGCCGGACAGTGCCGGTCAAGGTCTATCTGGATGGCAGCAGCGAGGTGGGCGTGGTCGGTGAGTACAACATTTCCATTTCGGTCTCAAGATCGTAGAAATCAGGTGAAAGTATGGTTCAAACAGCAAAGGTAACCCGCGTCCTGGCTGACGGCAGGGCGGAGGTGGCCGTCAAGCGTCAGTCTGCCTGCGGCCACGACTGCTCCAAATGCGGCGGAGGCTGCAGCGAACTGATGGTCAGCTCCACCGTAGCAGTGATTGCCGCCAATCCGGTCCGGGCCATGCCCGGCGACATGGTGACGGTGGAGTCCTCCACCAGCCGGGTCTTGGGCGCAGCCGTGATCGTCTATCTGGTACCCTTCCTGCTCTTTTTCGCCGGCTATTTCCTCTGTGCGGCTTTCCGGCTCTCTTCGGGAGTCAGCGCGGCCGTCGGGGTGGCCGGGTTCGCACTAGGGCTCCTGCTGGCCGTTCTGTGGGACCGCCGGGTGCGCAGGCAGCAGGCCATTTCCTTCTGCATTACCGCCATTGCGCCGGAGGCCTGATGTTCGGCTATGTGCGCCCCAACCGGGACGAGTTGAAAGTGCGGGAGCTGCGGGACTACGAGGCCCTCTACTGTGGACTCTGCCACGCATTGGGAAGGCGGCACGGCTTTTTCGCCCGGTTCTTTCTGAACTACGACTTTACCTTTCTCGCCATGCTCTTGGACGGCTCGAAGCCTACGGCGGAGCGGAAGCACTGTCCGGCCCGCCTCTGGTGTCGGAAAAAGGGCTGCATCTGCGCCGGAAGCGTGGATGCGGCGGCGGACGCCGGAACCATCCTCAGCTATTGGAAGCTGCGGGACACGGTGGCGGACGGTCCTTTCTGGAAGGGAACTGCCGCCCGGGTTCTGTCCTTTCTGCTCCGACCCGGCTACCGCCGGGCGGCCCAGGCCCGGCCGGAGTTTGACCGGGCGGTGCGCAGTTGTCTGGAGGAGCTCCAGGCCCTGGAGCAGGAGGGCTCTCCCTCACTGGACCGGACGGCGGACACCTTTGCCCGCATCCTGGCGGCGGCCGCCCTTCCGGCGGAGTCCTCCGCCCGGACCCGCGCCCTGGAGCAGCTCCTCTACCATGTGGGGCGGTGGATTTACCTGGTGGACGCCTGGGACGATCTGGAGGAGGACGGACGCACCGGGTCCTACAACCCCATTGCCGCCCGTTTTCCGGAGCAGGTGGAGGCCAACCGGGATTATCTGCGCACCACCCTTCTCCACTCTCTGAACCTGGCCCGCTCCGCCTGTGCGCTCCTGGAGCTGGGCCACTGGCAGGGCGCCGTGGAGAATATCCTCTATCTGGGGCTACCTATGGTGGAGGAGCTGGTCTTTACCGGCCGTTGGAAGGCCGTCAATCATCAAAACAGGAGAAGGATTTCATGACAGATCCGTACATTGCGCTGGGGGTCAAGCCCGACGCCAGCGACGAGGAGATCAAACGCGCCTACCGGGAGCTGGCCCGGAAATACCACCCGGACAACTATCAAAACAACCCCCTGGCCGATCTGGCCGAGGAGAAGATGAAGGAGATCAACGAGGCCTACGATACCATTACCAAGATGCGCAGCGGGGGAGGGGCCTCCGGCGGCTACCAGAGCCAGGGGGCCTACCGCGGCTCCTACCAGGGCGGCTATCAGCAGCAGTACTCCAGCGCCTCCTCAGGGAGCCTCTACAACCAGGTACGGCAGGCCATCAACATGGGCGACATCGGCCGGGCCGAGCAGCTCCTCCGCGGCGCTGCCAGCCAGGATGCCGAGTGGCACTTCCTAACCGGGTCCATCGCCTACCGCAAGGGCTGGCTGGACGAGGCCACCCAGCATTTCCAGATGGCCTGCAACATGGACCCGGCCAACGGGGAGTACCGGCAGGCGCTGATGATGATGCGCCAGGGTGGACAGGCCTACCACCCCTACGGCTACGGCGGTGGGATCGACGCCTGCGACTGCTGTACGGCCTGCCTGTGCATGAACATGTGCTGTGGGAACTGAGCCATGCGAAACCATACTGAAACGGGCGCAGGCCGGGTGGCCTTGGTGGGCGTGCTGGCCGCGCTGTCGCTGATCGCCCTCTATCTCTCCGCCGTCTCGCCCACGGCGCGGATGGGTATTGTAGCCATTGCCGGCCTCTTTCCTGCGGGGGCGGTGGTGTCGGCCGGGCTGAAGGCGGGGTTCTTCTGCTACGGCGCAGCAGGCCTGCTGGGCCTGCTGCTGGTGCCCGACAAGGCCAACGCCCTGCTCTACCTGCTCTTTTTCGGCCTCTGGCCCATGCTCAAGAGCCTGCTGGAGCGCATTCCCGTCCGGCCGCTGGAGTGGCTGTGCAAGCTGGCGGTATTCAACGCCGTTCTGACCCTGTTCTGGTTCGGTCTGCACAGCCTGTTTCTGCCCTTCCTGCCGGAGACGCTGCAAGCGCCTTGGATGGTCTATGCGGCGGGGAACGCAGCCTTTGTGATTTACGACGTGGGCTTCTCCAAGCTCATCTCCTTTTATGTGGCCCGGGTGGACAGGGTATTGCGAAAGACTTCCTAGTCTGGTATAATTTTTGAATAGCCTCAGAACAAAAGACGAATGGAACAGGGGGAACCCGCGTTGGTGAAAAGTATGACGGGCTACGGCAGGGGAGAGGCCGTGGTCCATGGCCGCTCCATCACTGTGGAGCTGCGCTCCGTCAATAACCGCTATCTGGACTGCACCATCAAGCTGCCCCGCATCTATGTGTTTGCGGAGGACGCCATCAAATCCAAGGTACAGGCCCATATCTCCCGGGGCAAGGTGGATGTGTTCGTCACCATCGGCCCGTCGGAGAACGGGGATGTATCCATCTCGGTCAACAAGCCTGTTGCGGATGGCTACTATGCCGCGCTGTGCGCGCTGCGGGACAGCTACGGCTTAAAGGACGACATTTCGGTTTCCCTGCTCTCTCGGTTCCAGGATGTCTTCCTGGTGGAGAAGACCCAGGAGGATCTGGAGGCCGTGAGCGCGGACATCTGCTCCGTGCTGGAGCTGGCCCTTCAGGACTTTGACGCCATGCGGGCGCGGGAGGGCGAAAAGCTCTTCCAGGATGTGACCGGCCGGGCACGCACCATCGAGGCCCTCACTACCAGGGTGGAGGAGCGCGCCCCCGGTATTGTGGCCGACTACCGGGCCCGCCTGAGCGCCAAAATGGCGGAGGTGCTTCAGAACACCCAGCTTGATGAGAGCCGCATCCTCACCGAGGCCGCCGTCTATGCCGACAAGGTGGCTGTGGACGAGGAGACCGTCCGCCTGCGCAGTCACCTGTCCCAACTGGACCACATGCTGGCCCAAGAGGGACCCGTAGGCCGCAAGCTGGACTTTCTGATCCAGGAGTTCAACCGGGAGGCCAACACCATCGGCTCCAAATGCAATGATATTGAGACCGCCGGATACGTGGTGGATATCAAGGCCGAGATCGAGAAGATCCGGGAACAGATCCAGAACATCGAGTAAGGCGGTGGGGCAGGATGAAGCTTATCAATATCGGATTTGGAAACATGGTTTCCGCCGGACGGCTCATCGCCATTGTCAGCCCGGAGTCGGCCCCCATCAAGCGCATGGTCCAGGAGGCCCGGGACCGGGGTGTGCTCATTGATGCCACCTATGGGCGGCGCACCCGGGCGGTGCTCATCATGGACAGCGACCACATCGTTCTCTCGGCCCTACAGCCAGAGACAGTGGCCGGGCGGCTGGGCGGCCGGGAGAACGAGCCCGCCCCAGAGGAGGATGAGGACGCATGAACCTGAAAAAGAAAACCAGGGGGCAGCTTATTGTGCTCTCCGGCCCGTCTGGTGTGGGCAAGAGCACGGTGATCTCTGAGCTCCTGAGCGAACGGGAAAACATCTACTTCTCCGTTTCCTTCACCACCCGCCAGCCGCGGGTGGGAGAGGAGGACGGCGTCAACTACAATTTTGTCAGCCGGGAGCAGTTTGAGTCCATGATTTCCGGCGGTGAGCTGTTGGAATACGCCGAATATGTCCATAATTACTACGGCACCTCCCTTCGCCTGATCGAGGAGAAGCTGTCCGCCGGCACCGACGTGCTGCTGGATATTGAGGTGCAGGGTGCGGCCAAGGTGCGGGCCGAGTGCCCAGACGCGGTTTTTATCTTTATCATCCCCCCCTCCTTTGAGGAGCTCTCCCGCCGCCTGCACCGCCGGGCCACCGACGCGGAGGAGGTCATCCAGGGCCGCCTCCAGAAGGCCCGTGAGGAGTGCAAGCAGATCCCCAATTATGACTATCTGGTGGTCAACGACAAGGTATCCGAGGCCGCGGGCGAGATCATCGCCATCCTGACGGCGGAGAGCTGCCGTACCAAGCACCGAATCAATCTTGTGGAAGGAGTCTGATCCAATATGATGCTCGAACCCCCGATGAACCAACTGCTCAAGCAGGTACCCAGCCGCTATATGCTGGTGAACGTAGTGGCCCAGCGGGCCCGCCAGGTGGCCAGCGAGGCGGAGGATGCCGGGATTCCGCTGGACGACAAGCCCGTGACCATCGCTATCCGTGAGGTGGCCGAGGGCAAGGTTGAGCTGAACGACGAGGAGTGAGCATAAGGCAAGCGACGGGAAAGCGCCCGGCGCTTGCCTTTTCTGGAGGAAAGGGGGCGGAGAGATGGAGGGGAATACCGTGGCCAAGATCGCGTTGCAGGCCGCTACCTACGCCATCGACAAGCCCTACGACTACCAGGTACCGCTGGAGCTGCTGGACACCCTGCGCCCCGGTATGCGGGTGATCGTCCCCTTCGGGGCGGGCAACCGCCGGACGGAGGGCATCGTCCTGGCGCTGGAGGGCGGGTACCCGGACGACCCAAGGCGCAAGAGCATTCTCACCGTTCTGGACGAAGAGCCGGTGCTGGACGGCGAGGCCCTCCGGCTGGCCTTGTGGATGCGGGAGCGCTGGTTCTGCACCGTGTACGACGCGGCCCGGGCCATGCTCCCGGCGGGGCTGTACTTCTCCCTTCAGGATCGCTGGAAGCTGGCCCCCGGCGTGGACCGGGAGGCGGCCTATGCGGCGGCGGGCCGGTCAGAGCACGCCCGGCGCATCGTGGAGTTGCTCTTCGCCTCGGGGCGGGAGGCGGATGTGGCCCAAATCAAGGAGGCGTTCGGGACAAAAGATCCCAATCCCGCCCTCAAGCTGTTGCGGGACAAGGGCATTCTCACCTTGGAAACCAGCGCCTCCCGGGGGGTGGGGGACAAGAAAGAGCTGGTGGCCTCGCTGGCCATCCCACCCGAGGAGGCCATGGCCCTGGTCACGCCAAGGCGCCGCTCCGCGCCCCTGCGGTACGCCGTGACCGAGCTGCTGTGCGCCATCGGCAGCGCCTCGGCCAAGGAGCTGTGTTACTTCACCGGGGCCGCCAACGCCACCCTGCGCTCTTTGGAAAAGAGCGGTATCCTGCGCCTGGAACACCGTGAGGTGTTCCGTCGGGTGACGGTGGAGGCGGGGGAGCGGGCCGCTCCCCCGGTGCTCAACGCCGAGCAGCAGGCGGCCTTTGAGGGACTGGACGCCCTGGCGGCGGCCGGAAGACCCGCTGCCGCCCTGCTGTACGGGGTGACGGGCAGCGGCAAGACCCAGGTGTACCTCCGGTTGATCTATGAGGCACTGGCCCGGGGCCGTACCGCCATGGTGCTGGTGCCCGAGATCGCCCTGACCCCCCAGCTCCTGCGCATTTTCGCCTCCCACTTCGGGGACGACATCGCTGTGCTCCACTCGTCCCTGCGGGCGGGGGAGCGGTACGACGAGTGGAAGCGGGTGAGGAGCGGTCAGGCCCGGGTGGTCATCGGTACCCGCTCCGCCGTGTTCGCCCCCCTGCGGAATCTGGGGCTGCTGATTCTGGACGAGGAGCAGGAGTCCACCTACAAATCGGAGAACGTCCCGAAATACCACGCCCGCGACGTGGCAAAATACCGCTGTGCTCAGAATGACGCCCTGCTGGTACTGGGCTCCGCCACCCCGTCGGTGGAGAGCATGTACCACGCCAAGCGGGGGGACTACCGCCTGTTCACCCTGCGCCGCCGGTACAACGAGCAGGCCCTGCCGGAGGTGCTTATCGCCGACATGAAAAAGGAGCTCCGCGCCGGCAACGGCACCTCACTCAGCGGGCCCCTCAGGGCCGGGCTGGCCGCCGCCATGGAGGCGGGGGAGCAGAGTATTCTCTTCCTCAACCGCCGGGGGGCCAGCCGCATGGTCACCTGCGGCGAGTGCGGCGAGGTGCCCACGTGCCCCCGCTGCTCCGTCCACCTGACCTACCACTCGGCCAACGGTCGGCTCATGTGCCACTACTGCGGCCACTCCGAGCCGCTGCCCGACGCCTGCCCCTCCTGCGGCGGGGCGTTGAACTTCCTCGGCTACGGCACCCAGAAGGTGGAGGAGGAGCTCCACGCCGCCTTTCCGGGGCGGGAGATCCTGCGGATGGACACCGACACCGTCTCCGCCACCCAGAGCCACGAGAAGCTGCTCTCCCGGTTTGAGAAGGAGCGGATTCCCGTGCTGGTGGGCACCCAGATGGTGGCCAAGGGGCTGGATTTTGAGAATGTCACCCTGGTGGGGGTGATCTCCGCCGATCTCTCCCTGTATGTGGACGACTACCGGGCGGGGGAGCGCACCTTTTCCCTGCTCACCCAGGTGGTGGGCCGGGCCGGGCGGGGTGCCAAACAGGGGAGGGCGGTCATCCAGACCTTTACCCCGGAGAATGACGTGATCCGCTGCGCCGCCCGTCAGGACTACGACAGCTTCTATGAGCAGGAGATCGAGCTGCGCCGGATGCGCCTGTGCCCGCCCTTTCGGGAGCTGTTTGTCCTGACGGCCTCGGGGCCGCTGGAGAGCGCGGTGCTGCGCACCTGTATGCGCCTGCGGCGCTCCCTGGAGGGGTGGCTGGCCCAGCCGCCGTTTCGGGACTGGGAGCTGACCGTCCTTGGCCCCGCCCCGGCCAGCGTGGCCAAGATCAACGACCGCTACCGCTACCGCCTGACTCTGGCGGCACAAAATACAAAGGAAATTCGCGCCATGGTGGCCCATCTGGTCCGCTGTGCGCAAACCGACAAGGAAAACAAGGGGGTGTCCGTCTCGGCGGACGTGAACCCACTGGATTAAGGAGGAAACACCATGGCCCTGCGCAAGATTTTGACGGATGGAGACCCTGCCCTGCACAAGATGTGCCGCCCGGTCACCAGCTTTGACGCCCGCCTGCACACGCTGCTGGACGATCTGAAGGAGACCCTGGCGGATGCCAACGGGGCTGGCCTGGCCGCCCCCCAGGTGGGGATTCTCCGCCGGGTGGTCATTGTGGTGGACGCCGAGGACAACATGCTGGAGCTGGTCAACCCCGAGATTCTCACCCAGGAGGGGGAGCAGGAGGGCTTTGAGGGCTGCCTGTCGGTGCCCGGCCGCTGGGGCGTGGTCAAGCGCCCCTACAAGGTGCGTGTGCGCGCCCAGGACCGCAACGGCAATTTCTTTGAAGCGGAGGGAGAGGAGATCGTCGCCCGCTGCTTCTGCCACGAGATTGAACACCTGGACGGCCATCTGTTCACCGAGCATACCGACCGGCTCTACACCACAGAGGAGCTGGACCGCATGATGGAGGAGCAGGGCGAATGAGAATTCTGTTTATGGGCACCCCCGATTTTGCTGTGCCCTCCCTGGAATCGCTCGTTGCCGCCGGGCACACGGTCTGCGGGGTATTCACCCAGCCCGACAAGCCCAGGAATGACGGATGGAGACCCTGCCCTGCACAAGATGTGCCGCCCGGTCACCAGCTTTGACGCCCGCCTGCACACGCTGCTGGACGATCTGAAGGAGACCCTGGCGGATGCCAACGGGGCTGGCCTGGCCGCCCCCCAGGTGGGGATTCTCCGCCGGGTGGTCATTGTGGTGGACGCCGAGGACAACATGCTGGAGCTGGTCAACCCCGAGATTCTCACCCAGGAGGGGGAGCAGGAGGGCTTTGAGGGCTGCCTGTCGGTGCCCGGCCGCTGGGGCGTGGTCAAGCGCCCCTACAAGGTGCGTGTGCGCGCCCAGGACCGCAACGGCAATTTCTTTGAAGCGGAGGGAGAGGAGATCGTCGCCCGCTGCTTCTGCCACGAGATTGAACACCTGGACGGCCATCTGTTCACCGAGCATACCGACCGGCTCTACACCACAGAGGAGCTGGACCGCATGATGGAGGAGCAGGGCGAATGAGAATTCTGTTTATGGGCACCCCCGATTTTGCTGTGCCCTCCCTGGAATCGCTCGTTGCCGCCGGGCACACGGTCTGCGGGGTATTCACCCAGCCCGACAAGCCCAGGAACCGTGGCATGAAGCTCCAGGCACCGCCGGTCAAGGTGTGCGCTTTGGCCCACAATATCCCGGTCTATCAGCCCGTCAAGCTGCGGGACGGCGCGGCTCTGGCGCTGATTCAGGAGCTGGCTCCCGAGCTGATTGTGGTGGCCGCCTACGGCCGCATTCTGCCGGACGAGATCCTGGCCGCACCCCCAAAGGGGTGCATCAACGTCCACTCGTCCCTGCTGCCCAACTACCGGGGGGCGGCCCCCATCCACTGGGCGGTGCTCAACGGGGATCGCGAGACCGGCGTGACCATCATGCACATGGCCCACGATCTGGACGCCGGCGACATCATCGCCCAGGCCGCCACCCCCATCGATCCCGACGAGACTGTGGTGGCTCTTCATGACCGCCTAGCGGTGCTGGGAGCGGAGCTGCTGGTGAACGTGGTGGCGGACATCGCCGCCGGAACGGCCACACGCACCCCCCAGGAGCACGGCAAGGCCACCCTGGCCCCCATGCTGAGCCGGGAGCTGTCCCCTATGGACTGGAGCCGGCCCGCCCGGGCGCTCCACAATCAGGTGCGGGGGCTGATCCCCTGGCCGACTGCTGTCACTGAGCTGGGCGGCAATCGCTGTAAAGTATTTTCCACTTCTGTACTGGACGCCACGACTTCCGCCGCCCCCGGCACCATTCTGGCCGCCGGGAAGGAGGGAATTCAGGTGGCCTGCGGCGGCGGCACGGTACTGCGCATTGACGAGCTTCAGGCCGACGGCGGCAAGCGCATGAAGGCCGCCGACTATCTGCGGGGGCACCCCATCCCCGTGGGATGATCCATCTGCTCTGGACGCTGGCGGTCTCTGGAGTAGTGCTGGCCCTGGGGCTGTCTCTGCTGCTCCGGTGGCTGGGGGCCGCCGGACTTCCGGCGCCCTGTGCCGTACCGGCATCTGCCCCCAGAGGCTGTGAGGTAAGCCGCCGGGAGCTTCTGCATGTGTTCTCCGCCGCCCTGCTCTTCCGCCTGACCGTCTTTCTGGCGGTGGCCGCGCTGGCCTGCCTGGTGCTCTACCCGGATACCGGTCTGTCCTGGGCCACGGATATCTGGAAGAAATGGGATGCATGGCACTACGTTGGCCTGGCCGAACTGGGCTACACCGGCTATTGGGAGGACGGCAGACCCCTGTTTTTGGTCTTTTTCCCCCTCTATCCCTGGCTGGTGCGGCTGGTTTGCCCCTTGACGGGGCATAATACCATGGCGGCGGGCTTGATGGTGTCCTTTTTGTGCTATTCCGCGGGGTGCGTCTATCTGTACCGGCTGGCGGCCTGGGAGCTGGGGAAAGGTGCCGCCCGGCGGACGGTTCTCTTCTTGTCTCTCTTTCCATATGCCTTTTTCTTCGGCGGGGTGATGACCGAGGGGCTGTTCCTGCTGACTACGGCCGCCGCTCTCTGGCACATCCGCCGCCACCGTTGGTGGCGGGCGGGTATGTGGGGTGTTTTGGCCGCTATGACCCGCATGCATGGTCTGTTACTCATTGGGGCGGCGGGAGCGGAATTGGTAGAGAGTCTGGGGAAATTTGACGGGAGGGCCATCCTCCGCCGCCTGCCGGCGGTACTGCTGCCCGCTGTGGGCAGCCTGGCCTATCTCGGCCTCAACGCCGCCGTGGCGGGGGCTCCCTTTGCCTTTACGGTGATGCAGGAGCACTGGAGCCAGGGCTTATGCTGGATCTCAGACACTCTGTGGTATGTGCTGCAAAATGCCCTGTCCTACTATGACGAGGCGATACGGATTCAGATCTGGATTCCCACCCTGCTGCTCTTTGCCGCCTTTTTTGCCCTGCTCTGGTACGCCTGCGGGCGGTTCCGGAGTATGTATACGCTCTATGCCTTCGCCTATCTGGTGCTCAACTACTCCCTGTCCTGGCTGCTCAGCGCCGGGCGCTACCTGTCCTGCGCCCTGCCGTTCTTCCTGTTCGCCGCTGCGCTGACGGAAAAACGGCCCCGGCTCACCGCCCTGCTGGCGGGCGGGATGGGGGTCGGGTTCCTGGCGAACCTGTGGTGCTACCTGTTGGGCGGGCAGATTATGTGAACGGAGGTTTCCATGCCGTTTTTCTACTATTATGATCCCTATTACTGGATGATCCTGGTACCGGCCATGCTGATCGCCCTGCTGGCCCAGCTCAATGTGTCCTCCACCTTCAACCGTTACTCCCGTATGGCCAGCCGCCGGGGCTTTACCGGCGCCCAGGCGGCGGAAGCAGTATTGCGGGCCCACGGCATTCAAAATGTGCGCATTGAGCGGGTCTCCGGCCGGCTGACCGACCACTACGATCCCCGGAGCAATGTCATCCGCCTGTCCGACGCGGTGTACGGCTCCAACAGCATTGCGTCGGTGGGAGTGGCCGCCCACGAGGCGGGCCATGCGGTGCAGTACGCGGTGGGGTATGGCCCCATTAAGCTGCGTTCCGCCCTGGTGCCCATCTGCAATATCGGCTCCCAGCTCTCCCTGATTTTGATCGTCATCGGCCTGCTGCTCTACTCCAAGCCCCTGTTCGGCGTGGGCGTGCTGCTGTTTGCCACGGCGGTGGTGTTCCAGCTTGTAACGCTGCCGGTGGAGTTCAACGCCTCCCGCCGGGCCATTGCCAGCCTGGAGGGCACCCATCTGCTGGAGGACGATGAGCTGCGGGGTGCCCGCAAGGTGCTGGGGGCCGCCGCCATGACTTATGTGGCAGCCCTGCTGGTCTCCCTGGCTCAACTGCTGCGGTTCCTGCTGGCCTTTGCAGGACGACGGAGGGATTAGATGAAGCAGGCCCGAGAAGTTGCACTGGACGCCCTTACCGCCTGCGAGAGGCAGGGCGCGTGGTCAGACGGATATTTGAAAAAGGCCATCGGCGGAGCGAAGCTGGACGGCCGGGATGCCGCTCTGGCGACCCGGCTGTGCTTCGGTGTACTCCAAAACCGGATGCTGCTGGATTTTTACCTTTCAAAGCTGTGTGCCACCCCGCTGCACAAGCTGGAGGCGTCTATCCGCAACCTGCTGCGCCTGGGAGCCTATCAGCTTTTGTATCTGAACCGGGTGCCGGATCACGCCGCCGTCAGCGAGGCGGTGTCCTTGGCCCGAAAGAAGGCCAAAAATCCCAGGGCCGCAGGGCTGGTCAACGGGGTGCTCCGCAGCCTGATCCGCCAGCGGGAGGCGCTGGAGCCGCCCGCCGACCTCTCCACCCGGTACAGCCATCCTCAGTGGCTGGTGGATTCCTTCGTTGCCCGGCTGGGCAGAGAGGAGGCGGAGGCCCTGCTGGCCGCCGACAACGGCGAGCCCCCCACCTGTGCCCAGGTAAACACCCTCAAAATCTCCGCAGAGGAGCTGGCTGCCATGCTGACGGCCGAGGGGGTGGCAGTGGAACCCCATCCCTGGCTGCCGGACTGCCTGTTCCTGAACGGCACCGGAAGTCTGGAACACCTGGAGGCGTTCCAGAAGGGGTACTTTTACATCCAGGATGCCGCCGCCCATCTGGCGGTGCTGGCCGCCGCGCCGCAGCCGGGGTGGAGGGTGCTGGACGCCTGCGCAGCCCCTGGAGGCAAATCCTTTGCCGCCGCTATCGCCATGGAGAACCGGGGGAGCGTCACCTCCTGTGATATTCACCCCCACAAGCTGCGCCTGATCGAGGCGGGCTGTCAGCGGCTGGGCCTGGATATCATCCATGCAAACCTGTTGGACGGCAAAGAGCGAAAAGCCGAATTACTTAACAGCTTTGATCTGATAATCGCCGATGTACCCTGCTCCGGCTTGGGTATCATCCGCAAGAAGCCGGACATTCGCTACAAGGATCCTGAGCCTCTGGAGAACCTGCCCCGTGTGCAGGCCGCCATTCTGGACAATGTGGCGGATTATGTGCGCCCGGGCGGCGTGCTTCTCTACGCCACCTGCACCCTGCTGGAGCGGGAGAATGAGGGGGTCGTGAGAGCGTTTTTGGACAAGCAGAGAGACTTTACACTAGAGGGATTCCAAGTTTCTGGCCCCTTCTTGGATACAGACACCGGCATGCTCACCTGCTGGCCCCACCGCCACGGCACCGACGGCTTTTTCTTTGCCAAGCTCAGGAGGATTTAAGATGGATTATGAGGTGTATCCCCGTGTTGGGCTGGGGCCTTTCCGCTTGGGCATGACACAGGAGGAGGCGGAGAAACTCCGGAACCGGCTGGGCCTGCCTAAGCCCCCTGACTCCTTTTACCTGGAGTATGAAGAAGGCTGCTTGTCCCGGATCGGACTGAATACGTCGGAGAATATCCGGATTTTGTACCGTGGTCAGGATCTGATCCACACCCATGAGGAGGATGTGATTGCCGTCCTGTCAAAGGAGTCCGGCTTTGTGTGCGACTGTGTGGATCACGACCTGGCGGATACTTACAACTTTCCGGTGCTGGGACTGGAGCTGTGGCGGGAGGAACCTTATCACCCTAAACTGCTGAAAGAACCCGGCTTTCAGCGTATGATTACCCGGGATCCCTTTACAGATTATCAGCGCGGTTGGTATTTCCTTCAGGTTTGGGTGCAGTCGGATCAGTTCCGGGCTGATTTCCCTCTGAGGGAGTGCCCTGCCCCGGATTACGATTCCTGGTTTTTGCGGCAGGAGGAGCCAGCGCCCATCCCACCGGAGCGTCTGGCAGCGGTGGCAAAAAAATACGGACTGGAGCCGCCGGGGAGGCCCGGCGGGGGAGAGAACGCATGACCGACATCAAATCCATGAATCTGACCGAGATGGCCGCCTATTTCAAGGAGCTGGGGGAGCCGGCGTTCCGAGCCAAGCAGGTGTTCCAGTGGCTTCACCGGGGCGTATTCTCTTTTGACGAGATGACCAACCTCTCCAAGCCTCTGCGGGAGAAGCTGGCCGCCTCCTGTATCCTCTACGCGCCCCAGGTGGAGCGCAGGCAGGTCTCCTCCCTGGACGGCACCATCAAGTACCTGTGGCGGCTGGGAGACGGAAACTGTATTGAAACGGTTTTGATGCGCTATCATCATGGGAATACTGTGTGCATCTCCTCTCAGGTGGGATGCCGCATGGGCTGTGCTTTCTGCGCCTCCACACTAGGGGGCAAGGTGCGGGACTTAACACCCGCTGAGATGCTGGATCAGGTGCTTTTCACCCAGATGGACTCCGGAGCCCCGGTCAGCAACATCGTGCTCATGGGCATTGGGGAGCCGCTGGACAACTTCGACACGGTGCTCCGCTTTCTGGAGCTGGTCAACAGCCCCGACGGCCTGAACATCGGTATGCGGCACATCTCGCTGTCCACCTGCGGCCTGACTGAAAAAATTGACAAATTGGCCGACTATCAGTTACAATTAACGTTGTCTGTGTCCCTGCACGCCCCCGACGACGAAACCCGGAGCCGCATCATGCCGGTCAACCGGAGCGTAGGGGTGGAGAAGCTGTTCGCCGCCTGCCGCCGGTATTTTGAAAAGACCGGCCGACGGATCTCCTATGAATACGCCATGATTGACGGAGTTAACGACGCCGACTGGCAGGCAGATCTGCTGGCTCGGCACCTGAAGGGGACGCCGGGGCATGTGAACCTGATTCCCCTCAACAATGTGGAGGAGAGCCCCCTCAAGCCCAGCAGGCGGGTGGCGGCCTTCCAGAAGCGGCTGGAGAGCCACGGCATCACCGCTACGGTACGCCGCAAGCTGGGGGGCGATATTGACGCCTCCTGCGGTCAGCTCCGCCGCAAGACAATGCAGCAGGAACACACTTAACATAAGTCGGCTCACGCCTGGCCGCGCAGGGCGTGAACAGAGGCAGACTCGCGCGGGAAAGAGGCAAGTTCAGTATGATACACGCATGGGGTATTACCGACAAAGGCGCGGTAAGAACACAAAATCAGGACGGTTTCTACTTAGACGTTCCTTCAGAGCACCTGGCGGTCGGCGTCGTGTGCGACGGGATGGGCGGGGCCAAGGCGGGCAATATCGCCAGTCTCATCGCCGTGGAAACCTTCGTGGACGCCCTGCAGGGCATGCAGCCGGACGGCGATGGCGAGGCCGGGCCAGCCGCCGTTCTTTCGCGGGCGGCGGAGACCGCCAATACGGCAGTCTATCACCGGGCCGTCACCGACCCGGACTGCCGCGGCATGGGCACCACTATGGTGGCGGCCTTGGTGGTGGAGCAGACCGCTTATCTGCTCAACATCGGAGACAGCCGGGCCTATCACATCAATGAAGACGGGATCACCCGCCTGACCCGGGACCACTCGGTGGTGGAGGACATGGTGGCGCGGGGGGACATCACCCCCGAGGAGGCCCGTACTCATCCCCGGAAGAACCTGATCACCAGGGCACTGGGCTCTGAGGAGCGCATCCGGGCAGATCTGTACGAGAAGGAGCTCCAGCCGGGGGATTTCCTGCTGCTCTGCTCCGACGGGCTGAGCAACATCGTCACGGACCAGGAGCTGCTCTACGAGGCCATCCACGGCGGGGAGCCGTCGGACTGCTGCCAGCGCCTGCTCCACATCACTCTGTCCAGAGGCGCGCCGGACAACGTTACGGCGGTCCTCTTTCAGATCGTTTAAAAGGGGGTAATGAACTATGGATCAGTACATAGGGAAATTACTCGACAACCGATATGAGATCATTGAGCGCATCGGGACGGGCGGTATGGCCGTGGTCTACAAGGGGCGGGATCACCGCCTTAACCGCCTGGTGGCGGTGAAGATCCTCAAGGAGGAGCTGGCCCAGGACGCCGAGTTCCGCCGCCGGTTCCACGATGAGTCCCAGGCCGTTGCCATGCTCTCCCATCCCAACATCATGGCGGTCTACGATGTGTCCCACTCCACGGAGCTGGATTACATCGTTATGGAGCTCATCGACGGCATCACCCTCAAGCAGTATATGCAGAAGAAGGGAGGCAAGCTGGCCTGGCGGGAGGCACTGCACTTCATCACTCAGATCATGAAGGCCCTCTCCCACGCCCACAGCCGGGGGATTATCCACCGGGATATCAAGCCCCACAACATGATGGTGCTGCGGGACGGCAGCCTGAAGGTGGCCGATTTCGGCATCGCCCGGCTCACCTCCGCCGCCCAGGCCACCCTGACCCAGGAGGCCCTGGGCTCAGTACACTATATCTCGCCGGAGCAGGCCCGCGGCAGCCATATCGACGCCCGCAGCGATATCTACTCCGCCGGTGTGGTACTCTATGAGATGATCACTGGCCGCCTGCCCTATGAGGGGGAGTCCCCGGTGGCGGTGGCGATCCAGCACATCAACTCCATTCCGCTCTCCCCACGGGAGATCGACCCAGAGATCCCAGAGGCTCTGGAGGCCATCACCATGAAAGCTATGGCCTCGGATGTCAACCAGCGCTATGTATCGGCAGACGCCATGCTGATGGATCTGGAGGAGTTCCGCAAGAATCCCAGCATCAATTTCGACTATACGCCCGCCGATCTGCTCATCGCCGACGGCGACGAGCCTACTCAGATTCTGGGCGCCAACACACCCCATACCGTGCGTTCCCAGCCGGCCCATGCCAGCCGGGCCGCGTCGGAGGAGCCCTATGCCCGTCCCACACCGAAGCCCCGCAAAAGCCGTGCGGTTCCCCTTGAGGACGAGGTGGACTACGACGACTATCCGGACCGGCGGGATGGGGGCGGCAGTCGTCTGCCCATTATTCTGGCTATTGCAGCAGTGGCCGTGTTTGTAGTCGGCATCGGCGTATTTCTCTGGGTCTCCTTCTTCAGCAGCCCGGGGCAGACTGTCTACAATGTCCCCAATCTGGTGGGTAAGACCATTGAGGATGCGCGGGCGGACAGCGGCGTAACCGTGGCTCAATTCCAGGTCGTAGAGGGTCAGGAAGTGGACAGCACTTTACCCAAAGGACAGATTGTGAACCAGGACCCGCAATCGGGACGCAACGCTGCGGCGGGAACCACCATCACTGTCGATATCAGCAACGGCAGCGGCAGCACCGACGTGGAGGAGAACCGGATGCCCAACCTGGTGAATCAGGATAAGCGTCTGGCCATCAATACCCTGCGGGAACTCGGCTTCACCGAGGAGGCCGGTAATCTGGTTATCCGGGAGGAGACCTCGGAGGATGTAACCAAGGACTATGTGATTTCCACCGACCCGGTGGCGGAGATCGATCTGGCCGATGTGGAGAAGGTCACTCTTGTAGTCAGCAGCGGTGTCAAGACGGAAACCTCTGTTATTATCCCGTTCCTCGGCATGACAGAGCAGGAGGCCCGCGCTAAGGCCGAGGGAACGCTGGGACTGGTGGTCGTATTTGACGAGCCTCAGTACAGCAATGACTACGCCGAGGGTCTGGTCTGCTGGCAGTCCATCCAGACGGGTACTGAGGTCGATAAGGGTTCCACCATCCATCTGCGCCTGAGCAAAGGGGCAGATCCCTCCACCTCTCCCGACCCGGAGATCACCCCGACTCCCACGCCGGGGGCCTCTACCGACCCGGAGGTTTCCCCCACACCAGGCAGCGGAGGTGCGCTGAAGCCCATCAGCTATACGGTAAATCTGGCCAGCTCCGACAAGGAGACTGTCCGTGTCCGGGTCACAGTCAACGGGCAGGATCAGTTCAATGAGGACGTACAGACCGTACTAGGCGTCCGGGTGGTAACACTTTATGGAACCGGCTTCCAGCAAGTGGACGTCTATCTTGACGGGCAGCTCTCCGAGACCCGCATGATGAACTTCGGCTGATGGAAGGGATTATTTTAAAGGCCCTCAGCGGCTTCTATTACGTGGACGGCGGAGATGGGGTTCTGGTCGCCTGCCGCGGAAGGGGAAAGTTCCGCCATCAGAGGATCACCCCCCTGGTGGGGGACAGGGTCATCTTCACCCCTCTGGATAGCGGGGCAGGGATTCTCGATGAAATCCTGCCCCGCAGGAACGAATTTCAGCGGCCGGCGGTGGCCAACATTGATCAGCTCGTAGTCATTGCCTCCGGCGCCATTCCAGTTACCGACCCATTCCTGATTGACCGCGTGGTTTCCATTGCGGAAGGGCGGAACTGCCAGCCGGTCATCTGCATCAACAAGTGCGACCTGGATGCGGCGGAGGAGCTCTACCAGACCTACCGTGCTGCCGGGTTCCCCACCCTCCGGGTGAGCGCCGAGACAGGGGAGGGACTGGAGGAGCTCTCTGGGGCAATTGCTGGAAAGGTTTCTGCCTTTACAGGAAATTCCGGTGTGGGCAAATCCAGCATACTCAACGCCCTGGAGCCCGGCTTCCGCCTCCAGGTGGGGGAGGTCTCCGACAAGCTGGGCCGTGGCCGCCATACTACCCGCCATGTGGAGCTGTTTCGGCTCCGCTCCGGCGCCATTGTGGCAGATACCCCCGGCTTCTCCTCCTTCGACACGGAGGAGATAGAGCTCCGTCGCCCTGAGGAACTGCAATATACCTTTCGGGAGTTCGCCCCTTATCTGGAGCAATGCCGATTCACCGGCTGTTCTCATGTAAAGGAAAAGGGCTGTGCAGTTATTGCTGCGGTAAAGGCTGGAGAGATCGCCCCCAGCCGTCACGCCAGCTATGTACGGCTGTATCAGCAGGCAAAGGAAGTGCCCGAATGGGAACGGAAATGAAGCGCGCGCTGCTTTTCGGCTCAGTCCCCTGCGGAGACGGGGCCTTTCTCCGCCCTTATCTGGACGGTGGCGGATGGACGGTCTTCTGTGCCGACGGCGGGGTACGCAACGCCCGTGCGGCCGGACTGCGGCCGGACTATCTGATCGGCGACTGGGACTCCGGCGGTGCGCCGGAGGGCGATGTCCCCTGCATCACGCTTCCGGTGGAAAAGGATATGACAGACCTCCAGGCAGCGGTGGATCAGGCACTGGAGCTGGATTACCGGGAGCTCCTGCTGTGCGGCTGTACTGGGGGACGGCTGGACCATACCGCCTCCAACTTGGTGCTTCTGGAGTGGATCGCCGACCACGGCGGCCGGGCTCTGTTGGTGGATGCCGATAATGAGGTGCGCCTGCTGGACAGCGGAGTGCTGCGGCTAACCAACCGTCCCTGCTATCACTACCTCTCTCTGGTTCCTCTGGATCGCCGCGTGACCGGCGTCACCCTGCGGGGACTCAAATATCCGCTGACCGACGCGGTACTCACTCGCGGCGACACCCTCTCAGTGAGTAATGAGCCGCTGGGCGACGAGGTGGAGATCTGCCTTTCCGCCGGCCGCGCCCTGCTGATCCGGAGCCAGCGCGTCTGATGAACTGGGAACCCTTGGCCGCCTCCTGCGTATACTGGTACAGAACCAGTTGCGAAAGGAGGCGGCCATTTTGACGCTACAAACCAGAAAGCGCCTGGGAACGGCAGCGCTGTGCGTGGGGGGTGCAGCCCTGCTGCTCCATCCGGCCTGTCTGATCGCCTTTGGTGCGGGTGCTTGGGCGGGCAGCCGGGGCAGAGACTGGCTCAAACGAATTTGGGACGACAGGGAGGCTGTGCTATGAAGATCGTCGTGGTTAAATCACCCAAAGCGCTGCGCGGAATACTCAAGACCATTTTCGGCATCCGGGGCGCATGAGCCACGGGCATAGTCTTCCCACCTTGTACATATAGTTCTGTAGCAGAATGCATGAAAAAGGGCTGCGGCCCGTACAAGGAGTGGAACGCTATGGAGCTGGAACTGGATCGGACTCAACGGAGCGGCTATGAGGCCGTACTGGATACAACCGTCTGCCGCGAGGAGACACTGGAGAGCATTGTACCGGATGCCTGTCCGGATATCCTTCGCATCTGCGATACCGAGGGCGTGGTATGCCTGCGGGACAAGGTGCTCCAGGATGGTCGGGTGGAGCTCTCCGGCTCGGTACGGGCGGCGCTGCTCTACCTCCCGGACGGTGAAGAGGGGATACGCCGGATGGAGGTGGAACTGCCCTTTTCCTGTACTCTGGAGCACCCGGCGCTGACGCCTCTGTGCCGCGTGGTAGCCCTGCCGCGGGTACAGGGGGCAGACGCCCGGCTGATCAACCCCCGCAAGGTGCTGGTCCGGGTGGATCTGGCTTTCTGTGTGCAGGTCTATGCCCCGGTGGAGGATGACATCTGCAGCGGAGTGCTGGCTCCGGAGGAAGCTGGTGTGCAGCAGATGTCTGAGCAGTGTGATGCCTGTACCACAGTCTGCGTGCAGGAGAAGCCCTTTACATTTTCTGATGAAATCAGCCTGTCCGGCAGCAAGCCGGAGGCGGAAGAGCTGCTGAAGTGCCGCGCTGCCCTGCGGTGCAGTGAGTCCAAGGTCATCGGAAACAAGCTTATTTTCAAGGGGGAGAGCCAGCTTCAGATGCTCTACCGCTCCTCCGCCGGCGGACTGTGCACAGCGGAATATGAGCTGCCCTTCTCCCAGATCATGGAGATTACCGGGGCGGGGGAGGAGTCCACCTGTGATGTGTACGTGGTTTTGACCGGCCTGGACTGCGCCCTGGACAGCGGCGACGGCCGCACCATCAGCGTCTCCATGGGGCTGCTGGCCCAAGCGGTGGTGCGGGAGGAGCGCACGCTCCAGATGCTGACAGATGTGTACTCTACCGCCTTCCAGCTTACGGCGGAGAGCCGGACCTATACGATGGGCCGCCTGGTGGAGCACGGGGAGAAGGAGCTGACGGTGCGGGAGATCCTGGAAACCGGGATGCTGGCCCAGGAGGTGTCGGACGCCTATGTGACCATCGGCGCCATCACCCAGAGCCGGGACGGGAGACGGGTGACGCTGACCGCCGAGGCCAACGTGACGGTGCTCTACCTCACGGAGGACGGCGCCCGCACCTCCATCACCCGGCAGCTCCAGGCCGCCTGCCCCCTGGAGCTGCCTGAGGAGGCGTCCTGCTCCTGCCACTGCGGCTGTACCGCCCCTGTCTTTGCCACCCCGACGACGGGTGGCATTGAGGTGCGCTTCCCGGTGGGTTTCCGGTACACGGCCATGACCAGCCGCACCACAGCCGCCGTGTCTGCGGTCCATATGGATGAGGGTACCCCCCGGGATCACTCCGGCCAGCCCTCCATTGTTCTGCGTATGGTAGGAAACGGGGAACGGCTCTGGGACATTGCTAAGTCTTACGGTACCACCGCACAGGACATCATGTGCGCCAACGCGCTGGAGGAGGACGTGGCCCCGGAGGGGCAGCTCCTGCTCATCCCACGCAAGCGGTAAAACCAGCCCGCCCGGCAAATGCCGGGCGGGCTTTTTGGTTCTGTCCGGGGACGAGGCATAATTTACGGCTTATCCCCATAGGTATGTAGAGAAAACGACCGGCTCATGCGGCCGAAGGAGGAATCGCAAGTGGAACAACGCAAGATCTATGAAGATATTGCCCTGCGTACCGAGGGGGATATCTATATCGGCGTCGTGGGGCCGGTGCGGACGGGAAAATCGACCTTTATCAAACGCTTCATGGAGACCATGGTCATCCCCAATATCGACAACGTGTACCGCCGGGAGCGGGCCCGGGATGAGCTGCCCCAGAGCGGCTCCGGGCGCACCATCATGACCGCCGAGCCCAAATTCGTCCCGGAGGAGGCCGTTCAGGTCACCATGGACAACGGGGCGGCCTTCTCCGTCCGCCTCATCGACTGCGTAGGCTATATGGTTCCCGGCGCGGTGGGCTCCCTGGAGGACGACAGCCCCCGCATGGTAACCACCCCCTGGTTTGACTATGAGATCCCCATGACCGAGGCCGCGGAGATCGGCACACGCAAGGTCATTGCGGAGCATTCCACCATCGGTATCGTGGTCACCACAGACGGTTCCATTACCGACATCCCCCGGGAGGACTATCTGGAGGCGGAGGAGCGGGTGATCACCGAGCTCAAGGAGTTGGGAAAGCCCTTCCTGGTGGTGCTCAACTCGTCCTACCCCAATTCCGACCGGGCACAGGCCATCCGGGCGGACATCGCCTCCCGCTATGACGTGACGTGTGTGTGCGCCGACTGCCTGGAGCTGGACGAGGCGGCGGTGACCGCCATCATCAAGGGGGTGCTCTACGAGTTCCCGGTGAAGGAGCTGGATCTGTTCCTGCCCCCCTGGGTGGACGCCCTGCCTTACGACCACCCCATCAAGAGCGGCCTGTATACGGCCATCCGGGAGGGGGCGGCCGGGATGCACCGCATCCGGGATGTGGAGCGTACGGTCACCGCCATTGGGGAGTGCGACACTGTCAGCAGCGCCCGTATCACCTCCATCAGCCTGGGCACCGGTCTGGCCGCCGCCCAGCTGGAGCTGCCCCGGGGGCTGTTCTACGATACGCTCTCCGAGCAGTCCGGCTTCACCATCCACGACGATGGTGATCTCATGGAGCTGCTCTCCAGCCTTGCCCACGTCAAAACGGAGTATGACAAGGTAGCCGGGGCGCTGGAAGAGGTTAAGTCCACCGGTTACGGCATCGTGGTGCCCAGCACCGACGAGCTGGTACTGGAGGAGCCGGAGATCGTCAAGCAGGGGGGACGCTATGGCGTGCGCCTGAAGGCCTCCGCCCCCTCCATCCACATGATCCGTGCGGACATCGAAACCGAGGTCTCGCCCATCGTGGGCAACGAAAAGCAGAGCGAGGAGATGGTCAATTTCCTGCTTCAGGAGTTCGAGGGGGACACCAAGGCCATCTGGCAGTCCAATATCTTCGGCAAGTCCTTCCATGAGCTGGTCAGCGAGGATTTGAACGGCAAGCTCAAGCGCATGCCCGATGACGCCCGCGCCAAGCTCCAGGAGACACTCCAGCGCATCATCAACGAGGGCTCCGGCGGACTGATCTGCATCATTCTGTAAAACGAGGGGGCGTCCCAGATGGGACGCCCCCTCGTGGTCTATTTCTGAATGAGCTGTGAGGCAGCCAGAACGGCCAGCGGCAGGTACATAAACAGGAGGGTAAGCCGCTGCCATGTGCCCTCCTGGGCCAGCCGGGTGCCACGCCACGCCTCCTTGTCCGCCATAACAAAGAGGGTGAAACAGCACACATCGAGGGCAAAACAGATCAGGGAGAATACCCCGGCCCCGCCGGCACCATCCCGAAAAGCCAGCAGCGCCACCAGAAGGGGAGCAAAGGCCAGGGCCAGGAAGCCCAGAACCGAGCCGACGCCGTGGATGCGGGAGGCCGCTGTCTCCACCGCTTTGTCGGCATTGACGCTGAACAGCCCGGCCAGTACCCCTGCCCCCAGGGCGAACACGCAGAGCACCGCGATCAGCAGCCCGGTCAGGACAGGAGAGCGGTTTCCAAAGGCAGCCCATAGGTCTGGTGTGGCGGCGCACAGGAGCAGCCCCAGCGCCACCAGCCACACCCGGTACACCCACCGCACCGGACTTTCCGGGCTGCCCAGCACGCTCATGACCTGCCGCCGGTGGGAGTAGCCGGGGTAAAATGGGGCCAGCAGGAAGGGGAGGAGCAGATCCAGCCCGGCCGCCGCCAGCAGGAAATACCAGCCCACGCTCACCCCACCCCCTCGGTCAGAAAATCCGCAATCGCCTGCCGGTTGCAGAGCTTCAGGCTCTTATAGCCGGTCTCCACCCAGCCCCGTCGGTCGAAGTCCCCCAGCACCCGGCTCACCGTTACCCGGCTCACCCCCACAGAGGAGCCGATCTCCTCATGGGTACAGTGGAGCAGACCCCTGGCGTCCGGCTCGAGGGCCAGCAGATGGCGGGCGATGCGCTTGTCCGCCTGCAAAAAGGCGCTGTCTACATGGCCAGAGAGCAGGCGCACCGTGCGGGCCAGATACTCCAGCATGGAGATGGCCAGGTCCGGCCGGCGGGCAAACACCGCCTCCAGATGCTGCCGGTTCACCGAGATCAGCTCGCACGGGGTGACCGCCACGGCGGAGGAGACCCGTGGCTGCCGGTCAAAGAAGGACGCCTCGCCGATGAGCTCCCCGCCGTGGTGGAGGGCCAGGGTGCGCTCGTCCCCGTCGGGGGAGCTGATAAAGCACTTCACTGTCCCGGTGAGGATATAGTAAAACTGCGCGGCCTCCGTGTCCTGTAAATAGATCATCTGCCCCGGCTCCCGATGGTGGGTGGGCTGCCCCTCCGCCAGCGGCGCCCAGATGTGGTCCTGCGCCATTGCGTTCACCTCCTGTTTGGTCAATTGTAACACGCTTTACATTCTTTTGGCAAGGGGCCATGCTATTCTGGTGCCACTGAAATAAAAAGGAGGCACCCAACCATGGGAATGACCATGACCCAAAAGATCCTGGCCAGGCACGCCGGCCTGGAGCATGTTGTCCCCGGCCAGCTGGTGGAGGGCAAGCTGGATCTGGTGCTGGGCAACGATATCACCACCCCGGTGGCCATCGCCGAGTTCAACAAGGCGGGGCTGACCCAGGTGTTCGACCGGGAAAAGATCGCGCTGGTTCTGGATCACTACACCCCCTGCAAGGATATCAAGGCCGCCCAGCTCTGCGCCCAGGTGCGGGAGTTCGCCAAGCGCTTTGACATCACCCATTTCTACGATGTGGGCTGCATGGGGGTAGAGCACGCCCTCCTGCCCGAGCAGGGCCTGACCGCCCCCGGCGAGGCCATGATCGGCGCCGACTCCCACACCTGCACCTACGGCGCGGTGAACATGTTCTCCACTGGCGTGGGCTCCACCGATATGGCCGCGGGCATGGCCACGGGGCTGGCCTGGTTCCGCATCCCCTCCGCCATCAAGGTCACCCTCAAGGGCAAACTCCAGCCCTGTGTATCCGGCAAGGACGTGATCCTCCACCTTATCGGCACCATCGGCGTGGACGGCGCCCTTTACAAGTCCCTGGAGTTCGGCGGGGAGGGGGTAGCCTCCCTGTCCATGGACGACCGCTTCACCATCGCCAACATGGCCATTGAAGCCGGGGCCAAAAACGGCATCTTCCCCGTGGACGACAAGACCCGGGCCTATCTGGACGGCCGGGTCACCCGCCCCTGGGAGGCCGTGGAGCCCGATGCCGACGCCGAGTACGAGCGGGAGGTGGTCATCGATCTGGATACCCTCCAGCCCACGGTTGCCCTGCCGCACCTGCCCTCCAACACCCGCACCGTGGATCAGGTGGCGGGCACCCACATTGACCAGGTGGTAATCGGCTCCTGCACCAACGGCCGTCTGGAGGATCTCCGCCAGGCCGCGGCAGTGCTTAAGGGCCGCAAAGTGGCCGCCGGAGTGCGCTGCATCGTCATCCCCGCCACCCAGCAGATCACCCTGGACGCCATGGCAGAGGGGCTGATCCAGACCTTTATCGAGGCCGGCTGCGCCGTGTCCACCCCCACCTGCGGCCCCTGCCTGGGCGGCCACATGGGCGTGCTCTCCGACGGGGAGCGGGCCATCTCCACCACCAACCGCAACTTCGTGGGCCGCATGGGCCCTGTCAGCTCCGAGATCATCCTGGCCAACCCCGCGGTGGCCGCCGCGTCCGCCGTGGCGGGCTGTGTGGCGGATCCCCGCAAGCTCTGATGGAGGTGTAAGGCAATGAAGGTTTACAAATACGGCGACAACGTGGATACCGACGTAATCATTCCCGCCCGGTATCTCAACGCCCCCGATGAAAAGTCCCTGGCCTCCCACTGTATGGAGGACATCGACACCAGCTTCGCCTCCACGGTGGAGCCGGGCGACATCATCGTGGCCGGGGCCAACTTCGGCTGCGGCTCCTCCCGGGAGCACGCCCCCCTGGCCATCAAGGCCTGCGGCGTCAAGTGCGTCATCGCGCCTTCCTTCGCCCGCATCTTCTACCGCAACGCCATCAACATCGGTTTCCCCATTCTGGAGTGCGCCGAGGCGGCGGAGGGCATCCAGGCCGGCGACACGGTGAGCGTGGACTTCAGCACCAGCGTGATCACCGACGAGACCACCGGCAAGACCTATCAGGCCGCGCCCCTGCCCGCCTTCGTCCAGGGCATCGTGGACAACGGCGGCCTGCTCAAATCCCTGAAGGCGAGAGGTGCGGCGAAATGAATTATAAAATTGCGCTCATCCGCGGCGACGGCATTGGCCCCGAAGTGGTGGGGGAGGCCGTCAAGGTGCTGGAGGCCGTCGGCCAGAAGTTCGGCCACAGCTTCACCTATGAGGAGGTGCTGCTGGGCGGCTGCGCCACCGACGCGGTGGGGAAGAGCTATCCCGACGGCACCGCCGAGAAGTGTCGGGCCTGCGACGCGGTGCTGCTGGGCGCTGTGGGCGGCCCCAAGTGGGGCTCCGACAAGCCCGCCGAGCAGCGGCCCGAGACCGCCCTGCTGGCCATCCGAAAGGATCTGGGCCTGTATGCCAATCTGCGCCCCGCCGCCCTGTGCCCCGCTATGGCGGACGCCTGTCCTCTGAAAAGGGAGACCGCGGAGAAGGGCATTGACCTGATGATGGTGCGGGAGCTGACCGGCGGCATCTACTTCGGCCAGCGGGAGCGGTACGACACCCCTGACCGGGGCGTGGAGTGCGCCGACCGGATGGCCTATTCCGAGCAGGAGATTGAGCGCATCGGCCGCCGGGCCTTTGAGCTGGCCAGCCTCCGCCGCAAGAAGGTGTCCAGTGTGGACAAGGCCAATGTGCTGGAAACCTCCCGCCTGTGGCGCTCCGTCATGCACCGGCTGGCGGAGGAGTATCCCGACGTGCAGTACGAGGATGTGCTGGTGGACAACTGCGCCATGCAGCTCGTGAAAGACCCCGGCCAGTTCGACGTGGTGGTTACTGAGAACATGTTCGGCGACATTCTCTCCGATGAGGCGAGCATGGTCACCGGCTCCATCGGCCTGCTGCCATCCGCCTCCATCGGCGATACCGCCCCCGGCCTCTACGAGCCGATCCACGGCTCCGCCCCCGACATTGCAGGCCAGGACAAGGCCAACCCCATCGCCACCATCCTGTCGGTGGCCATGATGTTCCGCTACTCCTTCCACCTGGCCGCCGAGGCCGACGCGGTGGAGGCGGCAGTGGACGCGGTACTGGCCGAAGGCTGGCGCACCCCCGACATCGCCGGGCCGGGCGTCACCCCCATCGGCACCCAAAAGATGGGTGAGCTCATCTGCCGTCATATTGGATGAAAACAGGGCAGCCAAAAGGTCACCACGAATAAGGACAACACAACAAATCGCCGTTCAAGTAGCATTAAAAAGTCACTGGCTTCGGACTATTCGAAGCCAGTGGCTTTTTCGTTGAAAACAGGCTATCAATCTGGTACAATCTACTCACAAATGAAAGTTCTCATAATTGCACCTTATCGGAAGTTGAAGGGAGGATCACCGTGAGCGAACTTATGAAGAAACAAGAGATGACTGAGGAAGACATCAAATTGCAGTATATTACTCCGGCAATTGAGGGTGCTGGTTGGGACAAACTTAAGCAAATTAAGATGGAATATAATTTCACGGATGGTCGTGTCATCGTCCGGGGAAATGTTACAGCCAGAGGCAAGAGAAAGCGCACAGATTATTTGCTTTATTACAAGCCCAATATTCCGCTGGCTATTGTCGAGGCGAAAGATAATAAACACAGTATTGGCGCTGGAATGCAGCAGGCCATTGAATACGCTGAAGTGCTGGACATCCCATTTGTGTACAGTTCAAATGGCGATGGCTTCTTAGAACATGATATGAAGTCCGGCAAGGAGCGTGAATTGACGCTGGAGCAGTTTCCTTCACCGCAAGATTTGTGGCAGCGACACATTGGGGACGAGCATTTTACACCGGAGCAGGAGGAACTCATCACTGAACCTTATTATTTCCAGCCGGGCGACAAAACTCCTCGCTACTATCAGCGTATTGCCATCAACCGTACCGTAGATGCCGTCGCCCATGGGCAGAATCGTATCCTGCTCGTTATGGCGACCGGTACCGGTAAGACCTATACGGCATTTCAGATTATTCATCGGCTCTGGAAATCCGGGCGAAAGAAAAAGATACTCTTCCTTGCTGACCGTAATATTCTTGTTGATCAGACCATGCAGCAGGACTTTAAGCCGTTTGCAAAGGTTATGACGAAAATTGAAGGGAAAAAGCTGGACAGCTCCTATGAACTGTATTTGTCCCTCTATCAGCAACTGGCTGGTGACGAAAACGAGGAGCCATTCCGTGCTTTCCAACCGGATTTCTTCGATCTTATCGTCATTGATGAGTGTCATCGCGGCAGTGCCAAAGAGGACTCTCGTTGGCGCAGGATACTCGAATATTTCCACAGTGCCACACAAATCGGTATGACAGCAACACCGAAAGAGACAAAAGAGGTATCCAATATCTCCTATTTCGGCGAGCCAATCTATACATACAGTCTGAAACAGGGCATTGATGATGGATTCCTTGCTCCGTATAAGGTCCTCCGTGTCGGCTTGGATAAAGATCTGGAAGGATGGCGTCCCACAGCTGGACAGCGGGATATCTATGGGTATGAAATCGATGACCGCGAGTACAACACAAAAGACTACGATAAAAACCTTATTATCGATGAGCGTACCACAGCTGTAGCAAAGCGCATAACCCGCTTTTTGAAAGAGAACGACCGCTTTGCTAAAACTATTGTTTTCTGCGTGGATATCGACCACGCTGAGCGGATGCGTCAGGCCCTCGTGAATGAGAATAGTGACCTTGTAGCGGAGAACGCAAAGTATGTCATGCGTATTACTGGCGACAATGCAGAAGGCAAGGCTCAACTCGATTACTTCATTGCCGAGGACAGCAAATACCCCGTAATTGTTACGACTTCCAAACTGATGACGACTGGCGTGGATTGTAAAACGTGTCGGCTCATCGTTTTGGACAACAATATTAACTCCATGACTGAATTCAAGCAGATCATTGGCCGTGGCACCCGTCTTAAGCCTGATTACGGCAAAGAGTATTTTACCATCATGGACTTTCGTAACGCCTGTCGTCTTTTTGCGGACCCAGAGTTTGATGGTGACCCGATTTCGGTTATCAATGACGGCGATGGCAACGGCGAAGAGCCTACAATTGATCCGCCGAAGCCGCCCGTGCCGACGCCCGGCTCCGGTGGGAATAATGATGATCCGCCTGAAAAGAAACACAAATTCCGTGTTCGTGGCGTGGAGGTCACGATTCTAAACGAGCGTGTCCAATATTATGACAAGGACGGCAAGCTCATCACGGAAAGCGTAACAGATTACTCAAAGAAAAATATTCTTGGCGAATATGCTACTTTGGACTCCTTCCTCCGCGCCTGGAATTCCGAAGAAAAGAAACAAGCCATTATTGACGAGCTGCAGGAGCGTGGTGTCCTTTTGGAGGCACTGCGGCAAATCGCCGGGAACAAGGATATTGATGACTTTGACCTCATCTGCCACATTGCCTATGATAAGGCTCCGCTGACAAAGACCGAGCGGGCAAATAATGTCCGCAAGCGTGGATACCTTTACAAGTATTCCGGCTTGGCACAGGAAGTTCTGAGTGCGCTGCTGGACAAATACATGAACGAGGGCATTCAGGACATCGAGAACCTCGAAATCCTGTCGAATGACCCGTTCCGCAAATTTGGCACACCCATGAAGATTGCAAAGCTGTTCGGCGGCAAAAACGGATACATTCAAGCCATCCGTGATTTGCAGAAGGAAATCTACGCTGCATAAGGAGATATAAGATATGAGTTTAAATAACCTGGTAAAACGGCTGCAGGACATCATGCGGAATGACGCAGGCATCAACGGTGATGCCCAGCGTATCGAGCAGATGGTTTGGATTCTCTTTTTGAAGGTGTACGACGCCAAGGAAGAGATTTGGGAGTTTTACGACGAGAATTACACCTCCATCATCCCGGAGGAACTGCGCTGGCGTAATTGGGCCGTTGACCATAAGGACGGCAAGGCGCTCACTGGCGATGCACTCCTTGGTTTTGTAAATGGAAAACTGTTCCCGACTCTCAAGGCCATTGAAATCGATGAGAACACTCCCATGAGCCAGATCATTGTTCGCACGGCCTTTGAGGACAATAACAACTATATGAAGGACGGTATCCTGCTCCGCCAGGTTATCAATGTCATTGACGAGATCGATTTTGAGGAGTACGAGGATCGGCACGCCTTCGGAGAAATTTACGAAACGATCCTCCGCAGCCTGCAAAGCGCCGGTAACTCCGGCGAATTCTACACGCCCCGTGCTGTCACGGACTTTATGGTGCAGATGATCAAGCCCAAGCTCGGCGAGTCTATTGCGGACTTTGCCTGCGGCACCGGTGGCTTCCTTACCTCTGCGCTGAAGGTGCTGGATGTCCAAGTACAAAGCGTTGAAGACAGAACGGTTTACAGCAACTCCGTCTATGGCATTGAGAAAAAGGCGCTTCCGTTCCTTTTGTGCGCCACAAATATGCTGCTCCACGACATCGACAACCCTCGTATCATCCACGGTAACAGCCTGGAGAAGAATGTGCGCGAGTACAAAGAGAGCGACCGATTCGATGTCATTTTGATGAATCCTCCCTATGGCGGCAATGAAAAAGAGGGCGTGAAGCAGAATTTTCCGGCTGACCTGCGCAGTAGCGAAACCGCGGACCTCTTTATGTCTGTCATTATGTATCGCCTTAAGCAGAACGGTCGGTGCGCCATTATCCTGCCGGACGGTTTCCTGTTCGGTACAGATAATGCAAAAATGGCAATCAAGGAGAAGCTACTGTCAGAGTTCAATCTTCATACAGTAATCCGTATGCCGCACAGCGTGTTTGCGCCGTACACATCCATCACGACAAATATACTGTTCTTTGACCGGACTCATCCCACGACGGAAACATGGTTCTACCGTCTGGATATGCCGGAAGGATACAAGAACTTCTCCAAGACGAAGCCCATGAAGCTGGAGCACTTTGCACCGGCTGTTGCGTGGTGGGATAATCGTGAGGAGATCGCCATTGACGGTTTCGATAAGGCAAAGAAATATACCGTCGAAGAACTGAAAGCTCGTAGTTATAACATTGACCTCTGCGGCTATCCTCATGAAGAGGAGGAAATCCTGCCGCCGAAGGAACTGATCCAGCAGTACCAGGAAAAACGGGCCAGCCTGAATGCAGACATTGACCGCATCCTTGCGCAAATTACTGAGATCCTCGGTATCGACATTACGGAGGAGGGCAATGAATGACTGCACAGCAACTAAAAAACTCCATTCTCCAGATGGCTGTTCAGGGCAAGCTCGTCCCGCAGGACCCGAACGATGAGCCCGCCAGTGTTTTGCTGGAACGTATCCGTGCGGAGAAAGAGCGGCTCATCAAAGAAAAGAAAATCAAGCGTGAAAAGAACCCGTCCGTTATCTTCAAAGGTGCCGATAATACTCCTTATGAGAAAATCGGCGATGAAGTGCGGTCGTTGGCGGATGAGGTGCCGTTCGACATCCCCGATTCGTGGGAATGGGTGCGGCTAGGCAATATTTCATCCTATGCAGAAACAAAGCAAAAAGTAAATGCAACAAGTGCCGATCCTTCGATTTGGGGACTGGATTTAGAGGACATCGAAAAGGGCGGCAGACTTTTAGAGTATAAAACAGTCGGTGAACGCAAAGCAGTTGGTGATAAGACCGTATTTACAAAGGGTGACATTCTCTACAGCAAGCTACGCCCATATCTATTGAAAATTCTTGTCGCCCCAGATGACGGCATTTGTACGCCGGAAATCGTACCATTCCGTGTATACGGTGGAATCGATCCGAGCTACATCGTCAATTATCTGAAATCCCCTTATGTCGATAATCTCATTAACAGCATCACCTATGGAGTGAAGATGCCCAGAGTCGGCACAGAAACAATGACCTCTCTATTAGTACCAATACCCCCACTTGAGGAGCAGCGGCGTATCGTTGAGAAGATTGATGAGGTTGCTTCTGCTGTTTCTGCATACGACGTGGCGTACCAAAAAAACGAGGCCCTAAATTCAACCTTCCCAGAAACCCTCAAAAAGTCGATACTGCAAGAAGCCGTCCAGGGCAAGCTGGTACCTCAAGACCCGTCTGACGAGCCTGCAGAGGCTCTGCTGGAACATATCCGGGCGGAAAAACAGCGGCTCGTCAAGGAAGGTGAAATCAAGAAGGACAAGTACGAATCCGTCATTTTCAGACGGGATAATTCTCATTATGAGAAGTTAGACGGAATTGAGCGTTGTATTGACGATGAGATACCTTTTGACTTACCCGAATCTTGGGAATGGGTTCGCTTCTTTTCAGTGGTAGACATAGCAACAAACCTGGTTCGTCCAGAGGAATATGCCGACTATATACATATCGCCCCAGATAACATTGAAAAAGCAACAGGGACTCTTTTTGAGTGTCATACGGTGCAGCAAGATAAGGTAGTAAGTCCAAACCATCTGTTTTATAAAGGGCAAATTATTTACTCAAAAATTCGTCCGCTTTTACGAAAAGCGGTAATTGCTCCGTTTGATGGATTGTGTAGTGCAGATATGTACCCACTGAATACGGCAATAAATAGAAAATATCTTTTGAGATATATGTTGTCCGATGCTTTCAATCTGCAAGTAGCAACTGCGATGTCAAGCCGAGTTAAAATGCCCAAAATAAATCAGGATGAATTAAGTAAGATTCTGATTCCTATACCACCCATGCAGGAGCAAGAACGCATCGTTAGTAAAATTGAGGAATTGTTCAATAAGATTACGCTGATTTAACGCAGGATTGTATAATATCTGGCGAAAGGAGGTCTTTCGCCATGATAGAAAAAGAAAAATTTGAAAGACATTTGAGGGGCACGAACCTCTCGGAAAACACGATTTCATCGTATCAATTTGCCATCAAACAGTATGGGGATCAATACGATGATGTCACCCAGAAAAAGTTACGTGAGTACAAGGTATGGCTGATCGAGAATTACAAGCCCAAGACAGTTAATCTCAGACTTCGAGCCATCAACTGCTACTTAGAGTGCATTGGCAAAGAAAAATGGAAACTGCCATTTGTCCGTGTGCAGCAGAAAACTTTTCTGGAAAATGTCATTAGTGAAGCAGACTACAAATACTTTAAATCTTGTCTGAAGAATGACGATGAAATGTTCTGGTATTTCGTAATCCGCTTCCTTGCCGCCACCGGAGCCAGAGTCAGCGAACTGATTCAGATAAAGGCTGAACATGTTAAGTTAGGGCATCTCGACCTATACTCCAAAGGCGGAAAATTGCGCAGAATTTATATCCCCAAAGAGCTACAAAATGAAGCCCTTTCTTGGTTGGCTGATAAGCAACAGGAAAGTGGCTTCATTTTTTTGAACAAATATGGGGAACGCATTACCACCCGTGGTATCTCTGGGCAACTGAAAAAGCTGGCAGTGAAGTACGGTATCAACCCTGCTGTTGTGTATCCGCATTCCTTTCGTCACAGATTTGCCAAGAGCTTCCTTGATCGCTGTAATGACATAGCGTTCCTGGCTGATCTCATGGGGCATGAAAGCATCGAAACCACCCGCATCTACCTTAGGAAAACAGCTACAGAACAGCGAGAAATCGTTGATACAATCATAGATTGGTAAAAGAAAAGGCATACACTTCAATTATTTGAGGTGTATGCCTTTTACTTCATATCGAATTGCAATAATCAAACAAAGCATTGACCTTTTCGACAATTCTATACTGCTCAGATAATGGTGGAATAGGCAATAACATTTTTCCTAATGCTTTGCCATTACAGTTTGGTTGCGCTGTTGCTATAGTGCCATTGCGCAGCTGGCTCCAATACAATTCGCTTTCCATGAAAAATTTCAAATATTGAGGGCATAGCCATTGGCTGTATCTGGTTCTGATTAAGTATCCTGCGTAGATTGCTTCTTCAGGAACTTCTTGTACAAGATACGACTTCCCAACAGTCCCTCCTGTTCTTGCAAATAAAATATCATTGGTTTGTAAAAGGTACGTTCCAATATCACTTTCTGCAATTTCGCAATACGGAACTGTATCCCACAAAACAATATTGTTTTGAATATCGCTTATGCGAACCATTTTTATACGACCCTTATCTTTTGCAGGTGCATTGTAACCGTACTGGATAGATTCTGAAATATTTCCCCAACGTACCCATCTCCAGTTGTCCGGAATGTCAAAAGGTATCTCATCGTCAATACAACGCTCAATTCCGTCTAACTTCTCATAATGAGAACTTTACAAAGTAGAAACCACATCAAAAAGCTGTTCAATCGCCGATACAATTCGGTTCTGCTCATTAAGCGGAGGAACGGGAACAAGGAAATCGCCGACCTTTGAAGTCGAAATGTGTACGATAATGTCGCCTGTCGCCGTCCTGCGTTTAAGCTCGATGCAGTACGGCGAAGCCATATAGTATACCAGATACAGCGGGTTCATTCTGTGATGGGTCCAGAAAGCCAAATCGCCACCTGCCGCAATTTGTCCATTTCCGAGAAACACCACCGTTTTAGCAATATCCACTTTGTTTTCACCTGTTAATGTGAACACTACATCGCCAGAAGAAAAATGCAAGCAATCCTTATCGAGCGATTCAGGAACAAAGGAAACTGCCGTATCAAAGGAGGTTTCGTAGGTTGTGTATATCTCCCCATATCGAATGCACGGACACCCTTGGGCAACAGTTTCTGTTCGTTTGATGCCACGCCCTCTGACCATTGTTCCTAAACTGGAAGCCCGACACCAAGCCCAGTTTTCGGGGATTTCAAACGGGATCTCATCGTCGATGCAAACCTCATCCGAGCCACGCTTTTCATAATGAGAATTATCCCGTCTGAAAATGACGGATTCGTGCTTGTCCTTTTTGATTTTGCCTTCCTTGATGAGCCGCTGTTTTTCTGCCCGGATACGCTCCAGCAGAGCCTCTGCAGGCTCGTCAGACGGGTCTTGAGGTACCAGCTTGCCCCGGACTGCTTCTTGCAGTATCGATTTCCTGAGGGCTTCGGGGAAGGTATCTTCCAGAACCTGCAGCGCAGCCGCTTTTTCGGCGTAATCACTGATAACCAATTCAAGGCTCTGAATTCGTGCTACAATCTTTCCTTGCTCCGCAAGTGGCGGTACGGGGAGAAGAATTGTTCCAAGCTTATCTCCGGAGATGTGAACGATTATATCCCCAGTCGCTAATGCGACCTTACGGCTGATAATATACGGTGAGGCCATAATATAAGAAAGAAATAGCGGATTCATTCCGTGCTGTGTCCAAAAGGCAAGATCTCCGCCAGCGGCAATTGGAGTAATTCCTAAATACGCTGCTGCTTTGGCAATATCCGGCTTATTCTCCCCGGTGAGTGTCATGAGCACATCGCCATAGGAAAAATGTTTACATTTTTCGTCGAGTTCTGCAGAGATGAATGAAGCGGCAGAAGTGAACGATGTCTGATAGGTTGTATAAAGCTCTCCATATCGGACGCATGGACATCCTTGCGGGACTGTTTCATTCCGTTTAATACCGCTAAAAAAAAAAAAATCACCCAACGAACGAATACGCACCCATTCCCACGAATCGGGGATGTCGAACGGCACCTCATCCGCCAACGACCGCACTTCATCGCCGATTTTCTCATAAGGAGTATTATCGGCACTATTCAAAAAGCCCCTGCCGCCTGTGGCGGCGTTGGCGCAAGCATAGCGTTTGTATGACAAACGCGCTTGCTGGGGTAACCCCCAGTCCCCCATGCCGCCCGCGGGCGGAAACTTCTCGGCAGCATTGCCGGAAAGTAGCATATAAAATCGGGTTTGGCACATTGCCAAACCCGATCACAGCGGACTGCCCTAAAGCGCTTCAGACAATCTTGTCAAAAGCGGTAGACGCTGAAAACCGGGTTCGGTGAAATCACCGAACCCGGTCAGACTTTTTGACAAAGTTGTCTAAAAGTAAGGGTTGGCAATCTTGCCAACCCTTACTTTACCAGATCGTCTCCCGCACCGCTCGAATCAGCGTCACCACCCAGGAAAGCGCCGCAAGCCCCACCAGCACAAGGAAAATCCCGTCCGCCAGAGCGGTATGGGCCAGATACCACGGGCGAAATACTGTGATGACCAATGCTCCATACAGCAGCGGTACGGACAGCCGCAGCGTCTGCGCCAGACAGATGATTCCTCCCAGCAGCGCCAGCCCCAGCGATAAAACAGCAGCCATTATGTTCCATGCCTCCTTCTTCGATTTGCGGTATGTTACCATCGGCAGACAGACTTTACAAGAGCCTGTCTGCCGATTTTTTTCGCTTTGGGTGTCAATAAGACACCCTTGACTGGACGGCGAGGGTGTCTATTGCACACCCTTGACCTTAAATCTTTTGCAGGAACTTTTGATTCCGGGGTATTCACCACGCTGTTTTTTCGGGAGGGGTAGTGAGGGGGTATCTGAAAAAACAGAAAACCGCTTTCGGCAACATTGTCGAAAGCGGTTTAGAAGTTCAAAGCCGTTGGTAAATACCCGCCCATTCGCCCTGTGCCGCGCCGTGCGGCGTTCTTCCGCAATGGGCAGCGTCCCTGCCCATCCCCTCCGGCAGAGGCCCCCACAGGCGGCGTGTGGGCAAACTCAGTAAACAATCGAAAAAGGAGAGCCTATGGAGCAAAAAGCCAATATTACCATCGACAATCATCGTATCACCGTGGAGCGGATGCAGACAGCCTGCGGGCGGGAGATTCGAGTCATCTCCGTGTTTCCCCGGCATGGCAGCGAAACCGTGGAGGATAAGCTGAAAGCCTTGGCGGAACTGGACTTTCGGCAGGGAAAGCTGTGCGCGTAAAGTGCTGGACATTTCAGACCGTTCGGGGTATTGTGGTGTCGCAATGCTCTGAACGGTTTGACAAAGAAAAGGAGGACTGTATGAATCAGTCAAACCAAATCAGGAAAACCGCTCTTTACTGCCGTCTCAGCCAGGACGATGGGATAGAGGGCGATTCCAACTCGATCCAGAATCAAAAAGCCATTTTGCAGAAATTCGCGGAAGATCACCATTTCCCCAGCCCCTGCTTTTATGTGGATGACGGTTTTTCGGGAGGAAACTTCCAAAGACCGGCGTTCCAGCAGATGATCTCAGACATGGAAAACGGCGAGATCGGGATCATCGTGACCAAGGATCTCAGCCGCCTCGGTAGAAATCAGCTTCATACCGGCCTGTACATTGAGGAACGCTTTCCCATGTTCGGCGTCCGCTACATCGCCATCAATGACAATGTGGACACCGACAGCAGCGAGAGCAATGACCTCATGCCGTTCAAGAATTTGTTTAACGAGTGGTTTATTCGGGACACCAGCCGGAAGATCCGTGCGGTGCTGAAGGCCAAAGCGGAGCGTGGAGAATGGCTGGGGACCAGAGCACCCTACGGTTATATCAGGAACCCAGACACAAAGAAGCTGGAGGTGGATGAGGAAGCGGCGGCCATCGTCCGCAGGATTTTCGCCATGTGCGCCAGTGGCAACGGCCCCAGCCAGATCGCCAGAATCCTGAAAAAAGAACAGGTGCTGACGCCTACCATGTATGCCTATACCAAGCACAACATGACCCATACGGGATTGGATACCCAGCGCCCGTATCACTGGTCTGGGGATACAGTAGCGGATATGTTGGAAAATGAGATCTACATAGGCAACACCGTCAACATGAAATACAGCACCAAGTCCTATAAGGATAAGCGACGGGTGGAGCATTCCAGAGAAGAATGCCTGGTGTTTGAGAATACCCATCCCGCTCTCGTTACACAAGAAGTTTGGGACATTGTGCAGCGGGTACGAAAGAACAAGCGCCGAAGAACCAATATGGATGAGCAGAACAGGTACTCCGGCCTTGTGTTCTGCTCCGACTGCGGTTCTAATATGGTGCTGCACCGGGCGCATACCATATCCGCCAGTTATAACCACTTCACCTGCCGCACCTACAAAAAAGATGGTGAAGCCTGCACAGGCCACTATATTCGAGAGTGCGTTCTGGATGAGGTGGTGCTGGAGGATCTGCGGAGGGTAACGGCCATGGCACGGGAACACCCGGAGGAATTTGCCGCCTATATCGGCAGCAGGCAGTCGGCTGAGATCCAGCGGGAGATACGCAGGCAGGAGAAAGAACTGTCCGCCATGCGGAAGCGGAAAATGGAATTGGACACCATCTTCAAGAAGCTGTATGAGGACAGCGTGCTGGGCCGCATCACAACGGAACAATTCCAGATGCTGTCCGGCAGCTACACGGAAGAACAGAACTGTATCACCGCTGGCATTCCACAGAAAGAGAATGAGATCCAGCGCCTGCGGGAAACTGTGAGCGGGACGGACAGCTTCCTTGACAAGGCGAAGCGGTACACAGACATTACGGAACTGACACCGGAACTGCTGCGGCTGTTCATTGAAAAGATCGTGGTTCACGAAAAAGAGGTAAAGTGGTCTAAACACGCGCCTCAGACCGTGGAGATTTACTACAACGGCATCGGCTTCGTGGACAGCCAACAGCAAGACATGGAAAGCCTGCAACCCCGGAAAACAGAAGAACCCCGACAGGCATCGTAAACACGATGACCTGCCGGGGTATCCCAGGAATTACTTGTTACCCCTGTGAGGGGGGAACAAAAGGCTGCCCTGTTTCTTGTGTTTGCCCACTGCATATGGTATACTGGCTCTATCTTTTAACGGAGAGGGGAACAAACCAATGAAATATATCTGCGCACTTCTGTCTGTCAGGGACATTCACGCTGCAAAAGCGTTTTATCAGGAATTGTTTGGTCTGGAGGTGGCCCAGGATTACGGGAGAAATATTGCCTTTACCTGTGGGCTGGCGCTGCAACAGGATTTTGACTGGCTAATTGGAGTGCCGAGTATGCACGTGCGGAAAAAGCCCAACAATATGGAATTGGTCTTTGAAGAGACGGATTTTGATGGATTTATTGAAAAGCTGGATGCCTATCCGGGTATAGAACGGCTTGGCGGCATCATCGAACACGACTGGGGCCAGCGGGTGGCACGCTTTTACGATCCAGATGGGCACCTCATTGAAGTGGGGGAGGACATGGGGATGGTAATCCGCCGTTTTCTGGCTTCCGGCATGACTATGGAGGAGGTTTCGGTCAAAATGGGTGCCTCCATAGGAGACTTGACCAAACTCCTGAACACAGTTCCAAGCTCCGAAAAGGGGTAGGAACAGCAGATACCAGCTTGATCTTTCGCTGTATTTATTGCTATAATAATAAAAATATTTGTGGGGAGGGGGATATGTTATGATTCTGGCGGTAGACGTGGGCAATTCCAATACGACGGTCGGCCTGTTCAACGGTACAGGGGAGTTATTGTTCCGCGCCCTGCTGGAGACCTCCCGCAGCAAGACCCGGGATCAGTGCGCCATCGAGCTCCTGGGCGTCTTTCAGCTCTATGGGGCGGATGCGTGCACGGTAGACGGGGCCATCCTCTCCAGCGTCGTTCCGCCGCTGACTACCATCTTCATCGATGCCATCGCCCGCCTGACCGGTACCCCCCCCATGGTGGTGGGCCCTGGCATCAGGACCGGTTTGAACATCAAGGCCGAGATCCACAACCAGTTGGGCAGTGACATCGTGGCCTCTTCGGTGGCGGCGATCGCCAAATATCCAAGCCCCATTGTCATGGTGGACATGGGTACGGCCACCTCTTTGTCCCTCATTGTAGGCAGCGTATACGAGGGCTGCATCATTATGCCGGGGCTGGCCCTGGCGCTGGACGCTCTGTCGGAGCGGGCGGCCGCTCTGCCGCCTATCTCCATTGAAACCGCCTCCCCGGTGGGCCTCATGGGCCACACCACAGAGGAGGCCATGCGCTCCGGCGTGCTCTACGGACACGCCAGCATGGTGGACGGGATGCTGGAGCGCATTGAGGAGAGCATAGGCCAAAGCGTCACCACCGTGGCCACTGGCGGAAATGCCCCTCGGATTCTGCGCTACTGCAAGCGTCCCATTCAATATGACGCCGATCTGATCATGACCGGACTTTATTTGCTCTACCAGAAAAACGCAAAAAAGTACCGGAAAGCGTGACCGGCCACGCCATTTTTTGTACTCAACGGCTGTCTGCCGTGGGTAAATAAATTGCGCTGCATCCTTCCAGGTAAGGAGCGGCAGCAGGAGGTAATTTCATATGAGAGCAAGCGAAAAGACCAGACGCCTGACCGGACTGGCCCTGATGACGGCCATTATTGTTGTCCTGCAGGTAGTCGCCAGTTTTGTCAAGTTCGGCCCCTTCACCATCACGCTGGCCCTGGCGCCGATCCTGATCGGCGCGGCCCTGTACGGCCCGAAGGCAGGCGCGTGCCTGGGCGGGGTATTCGGTGCCGTCGTATTGTTGGCCTGCATTTTGGGCTGGGACCCCGGTGGAGCGATCCTGTGGAATGCCAATCCCTTCCTGACCGCCTTGGTCTGCTTGGGCAAGGGCATCCTGGCCGGTCTGGCTGCCGGCCTGGTCTATCGGGCCATCGCCTGGGGCGGCAAATCCCACAGCAGCGGTCGTATGCTGGGCGGCTCCATTGCCGCTGGCATCGTCAGCCCGGTGGTCAATACCGGCCTGTTCCTGCTGGGTCTGTTTTTCCTGTTCCCGACCTATTTGGAGGCATGGGCCACCGGTGCTGGGCAGACGGTCATTACTTATATGATCTTTACTATGGTCAGCATCAATTTTGTTCTGGAACTGTTGATTAACCTGGTGCTCAGCACGGTGATTGTCCGCGTGGTCAGCGCCCGGAGCCACTCCTGAGTTTATCGGCGTCTGCCAGTCGGCAGGCGCCGATTTTGCATTTTTAGGATTAAGGACTTGCAAAACGTCGCAAAGCCGCATATAATAAAATACGATTTTAAAGTACAAGGGAGCGATTTCAGTGAAAGAGCTGTCCAGGATTGCATCGGCCGTACAGGCCTCCACCACCATGGCTATCGACGCCATGTTCAAGCAGATGAAGGCCGACGGTGTGGATGTGATCGGCTTCGGAGCGGGGGAGCCCGACTTCAACACCCCTGACAACATCAAGGCAGCCGGCATTGCGGCCATTGAGCAGAACGTCACCCGCTATACCCCCGCAGCCGGCACGGTGGAGCTGCGTCAGGCGGTGTGCGGCCGCATGAAGGCCGACTACGGACTGGAGTACAAGCCCAGCCAAGTGGTGGTGAGCAGCGGCGCCAAGCACTTGGTCTACCTGGCTCTGCGGGCAGTGGTCAACCCCGGTGACGAGGTCATTCTGCCGGCGCCCTACTGGGTGAGCTACATTGAGCTCATCAAGATGGTGGGCGGCGTGCCGGTGGTGGTGACCGCCACCGAGGCAGAGCACTTCAAGCTGACAGCGGAAAAGCTCTCTGCCGCCATCACCCCCAGGACCAAGGCCATTCTGCTCAACAATCCCTCCAACCCAACCGGCATGATGTACGACCGGGAGGAGCTGGAGGCCATCGCCGCTGTGTGTACCCAGGCGGATATTTATGTGATTTCCGACGAGATCTACGCCTGCCTGGCCTACGACGGCCGCACCTTCACCAGCTTCGCCTCCCTCAGCGCCGACGCCAAGGAGCGCACCATCCTGGTCAACGGCGTATCCAAGGCATACGCCATGACCGGCTGGCGCATCGGTTACGCCTGCGCCAACGACGTCATCGCCAAGGTGATGGCCAATTACGTCAGCCACTCCACCGGTTCTCCGGTGGCCATCTCCCAGAGGGCCGCCGCCGTGGCCCTCTCCGGTTCCCAGGCGGAGATTGAGACCATGCGCCAGGCCTTTGAGCAGCGCCGCAACTACATTGTGGAGCGGATGAACGCCATCCCCGGCGTGAGTTGCATCCAGCCGGAGGGGGCGTTCTATGTGATGATGAACCTGGAGCAGCTTCTCGGCAAGACCATTCACGGGGTGGAGATCACCAATGACGACGTGTTCGCCGACGCCTTCCTGAAGTACGGCCTGGTGGCGGTGGTACCTGGCTCCGGCTTCGGAGCGCCCAACTTCGTCCGCTGGTCCTACGCCACTTCTATGGAAAATATCAAAGAGGGCCTGGACCGTCTGGAAAAATTTTTGGCGGAATGACAACGGCAAAAACAGGGGGCGGAACTTGTGTCCGCCCCCGTTTTATGATATTCTAGCCAGTGAAATCTGAGGAGAAAGAGGTCTTTGCATGCACGACCGTTATGAGAGCCCGCTGTCCTCCCGCTACGCCAGCGACGAGATGCAGTATATCTTTTCGCCCGACAAGAAATTTTCCACCTGGCGCCGCCTGTGGGTCGCCCTGGCCCGGGCCGAGATGGAGCTGGGACTGCCGGTGACCCAGGAGCAGGTGGACGAGCTGGAGGCCCACCTCACCGACATTGACTACGACAAAGCCGCGGCGTATGAAAAGAAGCTCCGCCACGACGTGATGGCACACGTCCACACCTATGGCGAGGCGTGCCCCAAAGCTATGCCCATCATCCACCTGGGAGCCACGAGCTGCTATGTGGGGGACAACACCGATGTGATCCTCATGCGGGAAGCCCTTCTGCTGGTGCGCGACAAGCTGGTACGGGTGCTGGCCCGCCTGACGGAGTTCGCGGAGCAGTACAAGGCCCTGCCTACCCTGGGCTTCACCCACTTCCAGCCCGCCCAACTGGTGACGGTGGGGAAGCGGGCCACCCTCTGGATGAACGAGCTGCTGATGGATCTGGAGGAGGTGGAGCACCGCATCGCCTCTCTGAAGCTGCTGGGCAGCAAGGGCACCACCGGCACTCAGGCATCCTTCCTGGAGCTGTTCGAGGGAGACCATGAGAAATGCCGGGCGCTGGAGCGGAAGATCGCCGCCGAGATGGGCTTCGACGCCGTGGTGCCCGTTTCGGGTCAGACCTATTCCCGCAAGATGGACTATGCGGTGTTGTCCACCCTCTCCGGCATTGCCCAGTCTGCCAGCAAGTTCGCCACCGATCTGCGCCTGCTCTGCCACCTGAAGGAGGTGGAGGAGCCCTTTGAGAAAAACCAGATCGGTTCCTCCGCCATGCCCTACAAGCGCAATCCCATGCGCTGCGAGCGCATCTGCGCCCTGGCCCGCTATGTGATGGCCGACGCGGTCAACCCTGCGGTCACCGCCTCCGCCCAGTGGTTCGAGCGTACTCTGGACGACTCGGCCAACAAGCGTCTGTCCGTGCCCGAGGCTTTCCTGGCGGTGGATGCCATTCTGAGCATCTATGCCAACGTGGCCGGAGGACTGGTGGTCCATGAGAAAGTGATCGAGCGCCACGTGCGGGAGGAGCTGCCCTTCATGGCCAGTGAGAACATCCTGATGGACGCTGTGAAGCGGGGCGGCAACCGGCAAGAGCTCCACGAGCGTATCCGCGTGCTCTCCCAGGAGGCAGGAGCCAACGTAAAGGACTGTGGCCTTAGCAACAACCTGATCGAGCTCATCGCCGCCGACCCGGCCTTCTCCATGCTGAGCCGGGAGGAGCTGACCGCCCATTTGGAGCCGGCCCGCTATATTGGGCGCTGCCCGCAGCAGGTGGAGGATTTCCTTGCTCACGATGTCCAGCCCGTGTTGGAGCGCTATGCTGCCGCCCTACAGGGCAAAGAGACGGAACTGAAGGTTTAAGAGGAGGATATTGAATATGGAAAAAGCAGTACGCCGCATCGGCGTGTTTACCAGCGGGGGCGATGCCCCTGGTATGAATGCCGCCATCCGGGCAGTGGTGCGTACCTCTCTGCACATGGGTATTGAATGTGTGGGCATCCGCCGGGGCTACCACGGTCTGATCAACGGCGATTTCACCAAGCTGACCTTTGAGAGCGTAAGCGACTTGTCCCGCCGGGGCGGCACCATGCTCTACTCCGCCCGCAGTGAGGAGTTCAAAACCCCCGCTGGCCAGGAGAGGGCGGTGGCTACCTGCAAGATGCTGGGGCTGGACGCCCTAGTGGGCATCGGCGGCGATGGCACCTTCAGCGGCCTGCTCTGCCTGGCCAAGAGAGGACTTTCCGTTGTGGGCATTCCCGGCACCATTGACAACGACATTGCCTGTTCCAGCTATACCATCGGCTATGACACCGCCTGCAACACCGCGCTGGAGTCCATCGACAAGCTGCGGGACACCATGCAGTCTCACGAGCGCTGTTCCGTGGTGGAGGTCATGGGCCACCGGGCGGGCCATCTGGCCCTCACCGTGGGCGTGGCCTGCGGCGCTACTGCCGTGATCGTCCCGGAGCACCCTGTGGACTATGAAGCCGACCTGCTGGAGCCCATCCGCCGGGCCCGTCTGGCCGGCCGTACCCACTTCATGATCATCGTGGCCGAGGGCGTAGAGGGCGGCGCCTACTCCATCGGCAAGGTCATCGAGGAGGCTACCGCCCTGGATACCCGGGTCACTGTGCTGGGACACATCCAGCGGGGCGGCTCCCCCTCCTCCCGCGACCGGATCACCGCTACCTACATGGGCTATGAGGCGGTGCGCCTGCTGGCCGAGGGCAAGACCTGCCGGGTGGTGGCCCTTCAGGGGGAGAACTATGTGGACTATGACATCACCGAGGCCCTCCAGATGACCAAGAGTCTGGATCAGCACACCTATGAGGTCATGCGCGCCCTCACCGGCGTGCATTGAGCGGAGAGCGGGCATGAAAAAGTGGTACGATGAGGAGTACGAGTTTCAGGTCGAGGTAACCGGCTTCCTCCGGGGCGACCATACTGAGCGGTATTGCCGCAACGGAGAGGAGGTCGGAGACCGGTATACCTGTACCTATGGCTGCCCGGTCAATCAGGACGGGCAGGGGATCTGCTCCAAGGCCATGCTACTGCTTTTCCCCCTCATGGAGGCCGTCCGAAGCGGCGGCGATCTGGAAAACGTAGGCGGAAGCGGCCCCTACTGCAAGGATATTGTGTGCCCCGACGGCTGCGTTCTCTTTCGCCTGACGGCAAAAAAGCTGGGAAACGAGAACTTTTTCAAAGGAAATTTTCTGGACTGAGCCAGATAAAAAGCGGCTCTGTGCAAATGCACAGGGCCGCTTTTTCAGCAAGTTTTACGCCTCCTGAGAGACCAGCACCTTTTTCAGCCGTGCATAGCGGGGGAGGGAGTGTTCCTGCGGGGCCCGAGGGACGCCCTGAATCAGGGGGAGCACGTAGTCGATGAAGGGCTGCTCCAGGCCGTTCCCATCGGCGTTGATCCAGGCGCGGGGAACCGTCTTTTCCGCGTTGGCCACAATATCCAGGGGTTCCAGCACAGTCTCGCAGCGGTAGCCTCCCTCCCGGGTACACCGGAAGGCCACCATCTTGTCGGAATACCCGGCGACCGCAGCCTCCACGGCCGCCTTGCCCGCCAGAAACGCCTCGTCGATGTCGGTCTGGGACGCGCTGTGGGCGCCGCAGCGCTGGGGGAGGGACAACTCGATGCCCCGCACCTTGGCGGAGGGCTCCCGCTGCCGGAGAAGGTCGGCCAGCAGCGCCGCCAGCCCCCCAAGCTGGGTGTGGCCGAAGCCGTCGTTGGCGGCGGCGGAAACTCCTTCGGCGATGAAGGCGCCGTCCGCCCGGTGGATTCCCTCAGAGACCGCGATCAGGCACTTGTTCTTCGCCTGATAGACCTGGTGGACATCCGCCAGAAAGCGTTCCATGTCAAAATCCACCTCGGGAAGGTAGATGAGATCCGGGCCGTAGCCCACCCAGGCAGCCAGAGCAGCCGAGCCGGCCAGCCAGCCGGCGTGGCGTCCCATGATCTCCAGAACGGTAATGGTTCCGTTGTCGTACACATGGGTATCCCGTTGGACCTCCATGCAGGTGGTAGCGATGTACCGGGCTGCGGAGCCGAAGCCCGGGCAGTGGTCGGTGCCGTTGAGGTCATTGTCAATGGTCTTGGGCACGCCGATGACGCGGCACGCATAGCCCACGGACTGCATGTACTTGGAGATTTTGTTGCATGTGTCCATGGAGTCGTTGCCGCCGTTGTAAAAGAAATAGCGCACATCATACTTGCGGAAAATCTCGAGAATACGGCGGTAGTCGGTGTCATCCTGGCTGGGATCAGCCAGCTTGTAGCGGCAGGAGCCCAGCGCGGAGGACGGGGTGTACCGCAGCAGCTCCAGCTCCCCGGCATCCTCCTGCCCCATATCGTACAGCCGGTCCTCCAGGACGCCCTGGATTCCGTTGGCCGCCCCCAGCACCCGGGTGATGCAGTCCGTGTCCAGGGCCGTGCGGATCACCCCGAGCGCGCTGGCATTGATGACCGCAGTGGGGCCTCCCGACTGCCCGATGATGCAGGCTCCTCTCAATTCACTCATGAATCGTACCTCCCTGACCGTAGTTTAGTTTGGTGAACCTAGCGGTTTTTGCGTAAATATCATAGCACGTCCTCTTGCAATTGGCAATGAAAACTGATAGAATCATGTGGCAAATAAACGAAGGAGATGAGCCCTCTATGCCACTGGTTACCACGAAGGAAATGTTCCGAAAGGCCTATGACGGCGGTTACGCCATCGGTGCGTTCAATGTAAACAATATGGAGATTGTTCAGGGCATCACGGAGGCGGCCAGAGAGGTTCGCGCCCCCATGATTCTCCAGGTGTCGAAGGGCGCCCGCGCCTATGCCAACCACACCTATTTAGTCAAGCTGGTGGAGGCGGCGGTCATTGAGTGCCCCGAGATCCCCATTGCCCTGCACCTGGATCACGGCCCGGATTTTGAAACCTGCAAGTCCTGCATTGACGGCGGCTTCACCTCCGTGATGATCGACGCCTCCTCCAAGCCCTTTGCCGAGAACATCGAGATCACCCGCAAGGTGGTCGAGTACGCCCACGACCACGGCGTGGTGGTGGAGGCCGAGCTGGGCGCGCTGGCCGGCATTGAGGACGACGTGCAGGTCTCCGCCGAGGAGTCCCACTACACCCATCCCGAAGAGGTGGAGGAGTTCGTCTCCAAGACCGGCTGCGACTCCCTGGCCATTGCTATCGGCACCAGCCATGGCGCCTACAAGTTCACCGCCGACCAGTGCACCCGCAACGAGAAGGGCGAATTGGTACCCCCGCCTCTGCGCTTCGACATTCTGGACGAGGTCTCCAAGCGCCTGCCTGGATTCCCCATCGTGCTCCACGGCTCCTCCTCTGTCCCCCAGGAGTACGTAAAGATGATCAATGAAAACGGCGGCAAGATGCCCGATGCCGTGGGTATTCCTGAGGAGCAGCTCCGCCAGGCTGCCCGTCTGGCCGTGTGCAAGATCAACATCGACTCTGATCTGCGCCTGGCCATGACCGGCACCATCCGCCAGTTCTTTGCCGAGCACCCCGACAAGTTCGACCCCCGCGAGTATCTGAAGCCCGCCCGGGCCAACATCAAGGAGATGGTCAAGCACAAGCTCATCCATGTGCTGGGCTGCGACGGCAAGGCGTAACATCTGCCCGGAAGCGGGGAGAGGAGAAATTCTCTCCCCGCTCTTTTCTTCTGGTTTAATCGCCCGGTTCCGCCGTAGGACAGGCTAAAAAAGCATTTGTGTGCGCGGTCAATTGCGCACGCAAATGCTTTTTTAAGGCAGAGGGCACCAAGCGACGCGTCCTCTTAAAAATAGTCGGAGATATAGGGTGCTTGCTGCTCAATGGTATCCTCCAGCATATCGATGGTGGCTTCGTCAGCGTTCAGGCGCCCTATCTTGGCCAGGTAGTCCGGGCGCTTATATCCCATCAGCATGGTGGTCATCGTCTGAATACTGATCTGGTCGGCGCACGGTTCCGCAATCCGCTCCCCCGCCCCTGGCCGTTTGGGGAGATGCACAGCCGAAACGCGCCCTGGTTACACTCCAAATCGGATCGGTCAGGGTAAAGCGCCACTCACGCTCCATGGAGTCCGCCTTAAAGGGGTAGTCCGCCACAAATGCCGTCCACTTGCTTTCTTAAGAAATATAGGGTTGTTTAACCACCTGCCCGTCCGACACCATGATCTCTCCGCCGGCCAGTACCGTGTGGATGTTCCAGTCCCGGTCCACCAGCAGCACATCCGCATCCGCTCCCACTGTTAGGCGGCCCTTGCGTGAGAGGCAGAGCCCATCGGCCACATTCTGCGTCAGAAGACGGATGGCCCGTTCGGGCGGGACTCGGTGCTCCCGCACCAGACAGCGGATGGTGGGGAGGAGGTTGTCCATCTTGCCCACCCCCATGCCTAGCATGGTACAGTGATCCTCCGACCATCGCGGCATGCTCCCTCCGGCGTCGGAGCTGATGGTAATGCGTTCCAGCGGCGCCTCCTCCATGGTGCGCAGCACAGGCAGGGCGCACTTTTCTGGGTCGGCATTGGCAGTAAAGTCCACCATCCCGCCCTTCCGGGCAAACGCCGCGGCCTCGCTCTGCCAACGGCTCATGTGGGTGGGACGGAAGTGCCAGATGGGCAGATCCGTGGCCTCCAGCAAGTCATAGACCAGGCCGAGTCCCCGTTTTCCGCTGCCCATATGGATGTGTACCACACCGGGCTTTCCGGCGGTCAGGGCCCCTAGCCGCACCTGACAGGCCATATGGATGAACTGCTCAAGCGTGGGGTGGCCGCCCCGGTGGTCCGACAGTGCCACCTTGACGCCCAGAACCTCTGAGAGGTAGGTCACATCATCCTTCAGGGAGCCGGTGACAGTAGGGGAGGGGATGTCATACGCCCCTGTCAGGCAATAGGCCGTGAGCCCCTCCTCATTCAGCGCCTTGGTCTTGGCCAGCAGGGCCTTTGGGCTGCGGGTGGCGCTGTCAGTGCCCAGCAGTCCCACCGCCGTGGTGACACCCGCGGTAGTAAAATCCGTGAGGGACAGCTCTGGCACACGGCTGCGGAAGCCGCACTCTCCGCCGCCGCCGGTAAAGTGGACGTGCTGATCCACCAGGCCCGGAAAGGCCGTCAGGCCGCTTCCGTCCAGCACGGCCACGCCGGGCAGGTTGGGGGCTAGCCCCCGGCCGACGGCAGCGACCCGCCCGCCGCACAGAAAGAGGTCGCAGATCCCTTTGGGATCTGGATCGTACAGTTGTACTGATTTCAGCAATACCGTCTTGATTTCGTTTCCCATCCTATCGACACCCCATCTTAATAAGCATCCACGACGACCCAATCCTCCGGCGACAGGCCGGAGCGGATCTCGGTCACGCCGTCCCCGGACAGTCCGGTCTCCACCGGCACCTCCACCGGCTCCCGCGCGCCGTCCCGCAGCACGCGGACCACACCGCCTGTCACCGCCTCAGAGGGAACGCTCATGCAGTCCTCGCTCTGGGCCACCAGGATCTCCACCGTGACGTTCATCCCGGCCTTCAGCTCTTCGGTACGGGTCAGGCTGATCTCTACGCTGTAGTCCGTCACCCCGCCGGAGGACACGCCGGTGTCATCCATACGGCTTACAACCCCGTCGTAATCCCGCGCCTCATGGGTCTGGCCGTCCGCAAAGGTGATCCGCGCCAGTTGGCCAACCCCCACCTGATTGATATACAGCTCATCAATCTCCACAGAGACACACAGGGAATCCGGCTGGGCTAGGGTGGCCAGGGAGGTGGCCGCCGCCGCGTAGTCGCCGGTCTTGAACGGGCGCTCCAGCACCGTGCCGTCCACGGGCGCCGTCACGGTGTAGTCCGCCCGCTTGGCCTCCAGTTGGGCCAGGTTGACCTGCGCCGATTCTACCGAGAGAGAGGCGTTGGTTACGGCGTTGGTCAGGCTGGCGTTCTCCAAGGTCATCACCGTCTGACCGGCAGTGACGGCGGTTCCCGCCTGGATGGGCAGAGAGGCCACCTGGCCGGACTGGGTGGCGTAGATGGACTGCTCCGTGGCGTTGGCCACTGTTCCGGCCTCCATACAGGCGGCGCCGCCCACCGAGGCCAGAGCCGCCGTCCCGCTCAGCACCGCGCCCGGATTGCGGAAGGCAAACTCCACATAGACGCCCTCCCGGCCGCCGGAGAGTGCCGTCGGTGTATCGTACACTCGTTCTACCGACCCGGTGACCGTGCCCGCCTGTCCCGGAAAGGTGATCGCCGCGGTATTGCCCGGGGCCATGGCCGCCGCGTCCTCCGCCGCGAAGGGCACCGTCAGGGTGAGGTTAGCGCTGTCCACCAGTGATGCGATGGCGGTTCCCGTATTCACATAGTCTCCCACGTGGACATAGACCTCCGTCACCGTCCCCGAGGCATGGGCGGGAACGGTCAGATCCGTACAGGCGTCCACCGCCTGGGCATAGGATGCCTGCGCGCTGTTCAGGGACAGGCGGGCTTGGGTGATCTGATCCTCCAGAGCGCCGGAGTCCAGCACATAGAGCACCTGTCCGGCCGTAACCGTGTCCCCCTCCTCGATGGAACAGGAGAGGATCTTGGCGCTGACGGTAGGGATGACGGAATACTCCTCCCGATAGCTCACCGTCCCTGTGCCCTCCACAAGCTGCTGCACCAGAGTCCCGGTCTCCGGATGCACACATTGGTATTCATCCACGCCGCCGGAGCAGCCGCTCAGCAGAAGCAGCACACCGGTCAGCGCAGCCGCACCCTGTTTCAATCGTTTCATTCCATCCACCTCTTTGTTATTCCACGCTCTTGAGCGCGCCCAGCATGTCGATCTCCCGCATTTTACGCCCGATCACCACGTTGACTGCCAATGCGAACAGGAGCGTCACCGCACAGGACAGGGCCAGAGAGGCCGGCCTGGTAGCCTCCATCAGAGGCATGGTGGTGATGGAGGCCAGGATCATGCGGTTCAGGGAAACCCCCAGCGGGATGCCCAGGAGAATCCCACACACGGCGAAAATGATGTTTTCGCTCAACTGAAGGGTCTTGATCTCCTTCTCATAAAAGCCCAGCACCATCAAGGTCGCCAGACTGCGGAGCTGCTCAAAGAAGCTCATGATACCGAGATTGTAAATGACGATGCAGGCCAGCCCGCCGCCGAACAGGATCAGGATATAGACCACCATGGACATGCTGCTCAGCCGCTCCACCGCGGCGGCTGTGGCGGCCTGACGGGTCTGCCATGCGTCCACGAAGTCATAGTCCCCCAGCCGCTCGGCCAGCGCCTCCGGCCCATCGCTGGTGAGGTAGGCGGCCGTGGGCGTGTAAGCCAGGCCCAGGCCCCGCCACAGGCTACGGCTCAGGCAGACCCCGCTGACACAGCGGTTGACCTCCGCCACAGGCACGGAGTAATACCGGCTGTCCCCGGCAAACCGGAGCGTCACCCGGTCGCCGGCCCGCAGTCCCAGCTCATTCGCCAGGGACTCCTCCAGCACCAGCCCGTTCCCCGGAAGGGTGAGCGCGCCCTCGGCATAGGGGTCATACCGCTTCAGCGAGACCTGATCCTCCGTCACTGTGAGCGCCGCCGTGGCCCGCTGCGAGTCCGTGTAGAGCCAGCAGGCGGTGCTCATCTCCAGCTCCGCCTCCGTTACACCCACGTCATTGGCGAGCCGCCGGTACTGCCCCTCAGTCACCGACGTGCTCAGATCCACCATGAGGTCGTAGCGGTTCTGCCGCTCGGCCAGCGCGTCCGAGTAGGCCTGAATGGAGTCCCGCAGAGCAAAGGCCAGAAAGACCAGCGCCATACAGAAGGCGATACCGAAGATACAGGTGGCCATACGCACTTTGTTGCGGAGGGTATTGCGGATGATGTACTTCTGATTAAAGCCCAGCCGATGCCAGACCGGGCCGAGCCGCTCCAGCGCCACGGGCTTCGTGCTCCTGGGCGGCTTGGGCCGCATACACTGGGCCGGGGTCTCCTTCAGCAGCGAGCGGGCCACCAGCCAGGCGCTCCCGATGCAGCACAGGGCGGTCAGCCCCAGAGCCCGCCCCCAGGCGGCAAAGTCGTGTACCACCGTATAGGGCGGCAGATCACACCCGATGGCGATGGTGGAAACGATCAGGGCGGACACATACCGCCCCAGCCATGCGCCCACCGGGAACCCTACCACGACCACCAGGAGGGCATGGAGCAGATAATAGCACATGATTTTGGCGTCAGAGTACCCCAGCGCCTTGAAGGTTCCGATATCCGAGCGGGCGTTCTCGATCAGCCGGTTCATGGTGCTCACCATCATCAGCACCGCGCACAGGAAAAAGAGCACCGGGAAAATGTTGAGTATGGGCGCCAGATTGTCCCGCATCTCCAGCAGATAGTAGGCCTGGGTATTGTCCTCCAGTGACAGGATGTTCACGACCCGGTCCCCCAGGGCCGCGTCCACCGCCAGCCGGAGCCGCGCCGCAGAGAGGCTTCCGTCGGTGGTGATGCAGATCTGATTGTAGCGGTTTGCCCCCATCAGCTCCTGCAAAAGCGTCTCATTTCCATAGGCAAAGGCATAGTGGGTCAAATCCGGGGCCGGCGTTGTGGTATTCACATAGTAGAGGCACTCCGGGTCTTTGACCAGTCCGCTGATCCGTACCCGCAGGTACCGGCCGGTTCCCGTCAGTGTCAACTCGTACCAGTCCCCGGGATGGAGCCCCCGGGCCCCTGCCAGCGTATCGCTGAGCACGATCTCCCGGCTGCTCTCCGGCAGGCGGCCCTCCACCACATAGGGCGTGTTGATGGCGTAGTCCCCGGGGACGGCATAGAGCTGGAGCGTCACACCGCTGTCGTGGCGCTCCTCCGCGTCCAGAACTACCCGGGGCTGCACCCCGGTCACCCCTGCGATGCCCTCCAGCGTCCGGCAGTCCCCCTGGTCCAGATTGACGCCTGTGAGCCAGTAGTCCGCCACATTCTGCCCCTCCAGATAGGAGGCGGAGATGCGCTCTATATTGGTGAGGATGCCGCTGAGGGCGGTATAGACCATCACCGCGATCATGGTGATGATGCTGACCGAGATCAGGCGGGAGGCCGTGCGGCGCAGATCCCGCACAAAGTTTTTCCAGATCATCCTACCACTCCAGCTCCTGCACAGGCACCGGACTCGGATTCTCCTCAAAAGATTCGATTTTTCCGCTTTTCATCCGAATGAGCACGTCCGCCGTCGGCGCCAGCGCCCCGTTGTGGGTGACCACCACCACGGTCTTCCGGCTCTTTTTGCACAGATCGTACAGCAGGGCCAGAATAGCCTTTCCGGTTTGGTAGTCCAGCGCCCCAGTGGGTTCGTCGCAGAGCAGGACATCGGGATTCTTGGCCAGCGCACGGGCGATGGCGCCGCGCTGCTGCTCTCCGCCGGAGCACTGGGCTGGGAAGTTGTTCAGCCGGTCTCCCAGCCCTACCATGGCCAGCACCTGCCGGGAGTCCAGAGGATTCTTACAGATCTGGCTGGCCAGCTCCACGTTCTCCAGCACCGTCAGATTGGGCATCAGGTTGTAGAACTGAAAGACAAAGCCGATGCTCTCCCGGCGGTACTCCGTAAGCTGACGCTTGTTGAAGCCGGAGATCTCCCTGCCGTTGACCGTCACCCGGCCGGAGGTGGGGGAGTCCATGCCGCCCAAGATGTTGAGTACCGTAGATTTGCCCGCGCCGCTGGCCCCCAAAATGATGGTGTATTTCCCCTCCGGTATGGTAAAGCTGATGTCGTCTACCGCCCGAATGGTTGTCCTTCCCATGGTGTACTCCCGCACCACATGTTCCAATTGGACCCCTGCCATACGCGCCCACTCCATTATCGCTATAGTGAATTTGACGAAATTCTTCCGCTTCTCTTTATTTTTTTCTTCTATATTAGATCATAGCGCCAAGCGGCAAAAAACGCAAGCCCAGTGGCGACAGGAAAAGCCCCCGCACGAAAGCTGTGCGGGGGCTCTGATGGGTTTATTTGTCAAACGCCGGGTTGGTAAAGTAGATGTTTTTCTGGTCCATCTTCTCCTTGGCCAGACGCACCGCCTCGCCGAAGCGCTGGAAGTGAACGATCTCCCGCTCACGCAGGAAGCGGATGACGTTGTTGACATCCGGATCGTCGGACATGCGCAGGATGTTGTCGTAGGTAACCCGGGCCTTCTGCTCGGCGGCCATGTCCTCGGACAGGTCGCAGATCACATCGCCCTTGACCGCCATGGAAGCGGCGTTCCAGGGGAAGCCGGAGGCGGCGGTGGGGTAGACGCCGGTGGTGTGGTCGACGAAATAGGGCGCAAAGCCGCCCTCCCGCACCTGCTCATCGTTCAGATTGCGGGTCAGTTGATGGACGATGGCGCCGATCATCTCCAGATGCCCCAGCTCCTCGGTGCCGATATCGGTCAGCAGGCCCTTGAGCTCGGGGTAGGGCATGGAATAGCGCTGGCTCAAATAACGCAGGGAGGCGCCCAACTCGCCGTCCGGCCCGCCGTACTGACTGATGATGAAGGAGGCCAGCTTGGGGTTGCAGTTGGCGATCTTGACCGGATACTGCAGCTTCTTCTCGTAAATAAACATTTACTTCATGCCTCCTTCCTGATAGTTCCAGGGCCAGGGCTCACTCAGCCAGGCGGCCCATGTCTTCGCGTTGGCAGTGGCCATTTGAGTGACCGGCCCGTTCATGGCCTCGTATTTCTCCCGGGCCTCTTTTTCCATTGCGGCATACTGCTTATAGAGCTCAAAGGCCTCCGCGTCGCCCTGGTGGGTGTCCAGGTAGAGACCCAGCTCCACCAGAACAAACTCCAGGGCCTGGAGCTCCGCCAGCGCGCCGCCCATCACCTTTGCCGCGTCCGGCTTGACGCGGAAGGGGAGGTTCAGGCCGGGGAAAAGCGTACCGTTATTCAGCGCATCCTGCTGGGAGTAGCGCTTGGGATTGGTCTGCTGGAAGGGGACATACGGGACCGCCAGCGGGGCGCACTCAGGCATGGTACCGCAGGCGTCTCCGCAGGTATTCGGCATATTGTTGTCGGGATACAAACGCAGTTCCTCCTTATATAGATTGAAGAGGGAAGGGGGGAGGCGGCTCCCACCAGCCCCCTTCGTCACATTCTATGCAGGGAGAGAAAAAGGGAACCCGCCCACATCGGCCCGAACGCGGGCGATGGAGCGGGTTTTGAAATCAGGCGGCGGCCGACAGCCGGTTTTTCCGCCTTGCGCTGTATCTTATTTTAATTTTACCTTTGCCACCAGACGCCGCACCGGCCCAGGCTGTCCCAGCGCCACACGGGGGGCGTGGAGATCCTGGGGCCAGACGATGTAGAAGGTACCCGGCCGGATGGTGAGCGTGTCCCACTCGGCCGTATAAAACTGGATGTCGCCCTTCGGATCGTACTCGCTCAGTGCGTGGAGCTCTGCGTCGGGCAGGGCGTAGCCCGCCCCCTCCATGCCGGAGAGCAGGTATTGAATGTCCGCATAGTTCTGGTGGCACTCCAGCTTGCACGCCTCAGGCGGCAGCGTGTCCACCTCAAAGAGCGTTGCAAACACATTGTCCCCGTCGATGTCCACCCGCTGGCCGGGCGTCAATGCGCCAGCGTCCGCCGACGCCAGCCACTCCAATGCCGTCCGGAACCGTTCCCCCAGACCATAGTAGAGGGACGCATGCTCGATTTTGTCAACGACCATAGAAAGCACCTCCATTGTTTCCTGCCTTTATCCTATCGCGTCTGCACGCAAAAGGCAACAAAAATTTATGAGGTGTGTTATAATAAAAAATACCCTCTCATACCGTGTGTGAGAGGGGGCGTTTGATATGCAGAAAATCGGAAGCTGGGTCCTGCTGGCCGCGTTGGCCGTCGGTACGGTCTATTTTTTCTGGTTCTGGCCGGGCCGGGCTGCTTTGGCGGCCTTTTCTCCCGTCCGCAGCGGCGGGCAGACCCTGGTTCTGGATGCAGGTCACGGCGGGGAGGATGGAGGCGCGGTCTCGCTCTCCGGTGTGCCGGAGAGCGGAATCAATCTGGCCATTGTGCAGAAGCTGGATCAGCTTCTGGGATTGTACGGCGAGGCGCCGCTTCTGCTGCGCAGTGAGGATATCTCCCTCCATGATGACAGCGCGCAAACCCTCCGGGAGAAAAAAGTCTCCGACCTCCACAACCGTGTGGCCCGGATCGAGGAGACGGAGCATGCTGTCCTGCTCAGCGTACACCAGAATACCTTTCCGGACGGGAAGTACCACGGCGCTCAGGTGTTCTATTCCAACGGAGAGCTCAGTCAACCTCTGGCACAACTCACACAGGAGACACTGCGGGACGCACTGGACCCGGGCAACACCCGTGAGGCAAAGCCCATCCCGGACAGCGTCTATCTGATGAACCACATCACCTGTCCGGCGATCCTGGTGGAATGCGGCTTCCTGTCCAATGCAGAGGAAGATCTGCTGCTGCAATCCGGCGCCTATCAGACCAAGCTGGCCTCCGCCTTGGCCGCCTCCTGGCTGCAATGGCTGGACGAGGAGGGGAGAGGGGAAGGCTTTTCACTACAAAAGGGAGGCGTCGCCTCAGAATGAAAGCAAAAACACTGTTTTATTGTACCGAGTGCGGAAATGAAACCCCAAAGTGGTCCGGCCAATGTCCCGCCTGCCGGGCATGGAATACCCTTGTGGAGCGGCCGGCAGAGCCGAAAAAAAGGAGTGCGGCCGCCGCCTCTGTCGCTGGGGGCGGCCTGCGGGGAACCGGCAACCGGCCCAGGCCCATGCGCGAGGTGGAAACCACCCACGAGCTCCGCTTTGAAACCGGGATGAATGAGCTGGACCGGGTGCTGGGCGGGGGAGCGGTGAAGGGCTCTCTGGTGCTGGTGGGGGGTGCCCCCGGCATCGGCAAGTCCACCCTGATGCTCCAGATCTGCGACAACCTGTGCCGTTTTGCCTCTGTGCTCTATGTCTCCGGGGAGGAGTCGGAGCGGCAGATCAAGCTGCGGGCGGAGCGGCTCCATGTCCGTGGAGAGGGAATGTACCTTCTGGCTGAGACCAACCTGGAGGATGTGCTGGAGTCGGTCAACGAGCTGAAGCCAGACGTGCTAATTGTGGACTCCATCCAGACCCTCTACAACGGGGATCTGACCACCGCTCCCGGCAGCGTGGGACAGGTAAAGGACTGTACTATGGCGCTGATGCAGTTGGCGAAGGGGCAGGGGATCACCGTCTTTGTCATCGGACACGTCAATAAGGAGGGGTCTATCGCAGGCCCCAAGGTGCTGGAGCACATGGTGGACTGCGTGCTCTATTTCGAAGGTGAGCAGCAGAACTCCTACCGCATTCTGCGCGCGGCAAAGAACCGTTTCGGCGCCACCAATGAGATCGGCGTCTTTGAGATGGAGGACTCCGGCCTGAGCGAAGTGCCCAATCCATCAGAGATGCTGCTCTCGGGACGGCCTCAGGACACCCCTGGCACCTGCGTCACCTGCGTCATGGAGGGAGTGCGGCCTGTTTTGGCCGAGGTACAGGCCCTGCTGGCGCCCACCAGCTTCAATGTACCGCGCAGGACCGCCAACGGCTTCGACTTCAACCGGGCGAATCTGTTGCTGGCTGTTCTGGAAAAGCGGGGTGGACTGATGGTCAGTTCCTGTGACGCCTATATTAACGTCATCGGCGGCTTGTTTTTGGACGAGCCCGCCGCCGACCTAGCCATGATCGTCGCACTGGCTTCCAGCTTCCGAGACAAGCCCGTGTCTGGAGATCTGGCCGCCATCGGCGAGGTTGGCCTGACCGGAGAGCTGCGCTCAGTCAATGCGTTGGGCCAGCGGCTGAGCGAGGTGCGCCGTCTGGGGTTCACAAAGTGCCTGATCCCAGCCCGTACCGGCGGAAAGCTGGACACCCCGGATGGCCTGCAGCTCATTCCGGTTCGCAACATCCGCGAGGCGCTGGCCGCGCTTTTGTAGGCGGCGCGGTTGTACCGCAGTTCCGCCGTGGCACAAAATTGACGCAAGGAGATTCCGCACAGGGCACGCCGCAGGAGGATGCGCGCTCCAATCTGCAGTATCCGTCCTGTTGATAGACACACGCACTGGTGCAGGCTATCAGGCTCACCGGTATCACTCCAATCGAGAGGGGGTATATCTCCAACTCAACAAAATAAAAACCTTTCAGTTTAGATATTGTACCCAAAAAAGGGGCGGAGTATTCCGCCCCTTTTTTGTATGCCCGCAGGGCATGAACAACCACCCCGCGCGCCCCCTCAGAAGGGGGCCGCCCCTGAACAACATCCCCCGCGTCAGCGGGGCCAACTCAGCCCCCGGGGCAGGCCCAGAAGATAGTCCGCACTGACACCCAGGGCCAGACACAGGGCCCGGAGTTTGGCTATGCCCATTTCCTGGGCTCCCTGTTCGTAGCGGATGTACTGCCGCCGGGCAATGCCCGTCTGCTCGGCGACCTGGGCTTGGGTGAGGTCTGCGTCTTCCCTGGCGGCCTTCAATCTGTCGTGAAGTTCCATAGCTGGAAGCCCTCCTTTTTGTAGGATGTGACGATTATATCACGTGACGAATAGGTCACGCTTGAAAAGTGACGAATAAGGCACTACACTTGTCAAATAGGAATTGACTTTCCGAGCAGGGGAGACGGGGGCGGGCCACAAAGCGGCCCTGCGGCCCCGGAGTGTAAAGTGGGATTTGACAGACAGGAGGGGAGCGGCATGGAGCCCATCGAAATCCACGTCCGGCTGAGCCCGGATGACGAGGTGCTGGCCCTGCGGGCCAGGGTGGCGGAGCTGGAGGCCCAGGCGGAGGCGGCCAGGGCAGAGCGGGACAGGCTGGAATACAAGTACCGATGCGAGAGCCTGATCAACACGGAGCTCATCGACCTGTGCAAGCGGGAGGGGGTGCCGTTCCGGGAGGCGCTGACGCGGCGGCCCTGGTGAGGCCCACCCCCACCGCCGGGCGGGGCGGGGCGGAACAGGCGGCCCGCAGGGCCGCCAGCCCCGCCCGGCGGGAGGAGCCCGGGAGGCCGGAGGCCGACCCCCGGAGGGGCCCGGCAGGGCCCCGCAGGGGGCGGAGCGCAGGGGGCCCCGCGAGGGAGGGGGCGCGCAGAGGGGGAGGCCGCAGAGCCGCGCAGGGGGCCCGCCAGGGGCCACGGAGCAGGCCAAGGCCGACCCCAAGCGCCAGCGACCGGGCCCGGCGCGGCCCGGCCCGCAGGACGGGCCAGGGGCCGGGACGCGGGGGGGCGCGCGGAGCCGGGCGACGGGCGAGGCCAGGCGGCGACAGCCCGAGCCAGAGAGCGACCCCTAGGGAGCGAACGGCGGCCCGCCGCCGAGGCCGAGCAGGACAGCACCCGCCGCCACGACCGCCGGGAGAGGCCGAGGGAGCACGGCGGGGCGGGCGAAGCCCGACGGGGGAGGGCGCAGGGCGGCGGAGCGGCCCGAAGCGCCCCCCGGAGGGGCCGACGGGGCCGAGCACACCGCAGAAGCCCCGGCCCGCAGGACGGGGCGACCGCACCGGGGGGGCCCAGAGGGCCGCCCACGACACGCGGCCCGACGGGCCCGGGGCCCCGGGGCGGCTCCATGCCAGCCCGGGTAACTGCCGGGCTCCCGTCAACCGGGAGGGGGCCGCAGGCCCTACTTGATATTAGGACATTATTCCGTCAGGGGGGGAGGAGTTGAACCATGGCAAAGCTTACGGGCACAGGGGTTTCCGGCTCCGACATCTTCTGCACGGCCCGCGTCAAATCCTATCCGGGGGGTCGCTGTGAGGCCTTGGTCTGCGATAAGGCCATCTTTGGCGGCTCCGGCTGGGAGGCCCGCCAGGGTGCCCGGGTCAAGGAGTCCAGGGCCAAGGACGGCGGCCACGACGCGGCCCGGGCCGTCCGCCGCGCCCGGGCCCAGGTGCGGGACATTGCCCTGTGCACCCCCTTCCGGTGGTTCGTCACCCTCACCCTCGACCCGGCCCGGGTGAACCGCTACGATGTCCGGGAGGTCACACGGCACCTCAACCACTGGCTGGACAACCAGGTCAGGCGGAAGGGCCTGGCTTACGTCCTGGTGCCGGAGCGGCACAAGGACGGGGCTATCCACTTCCACGGCTTCTTCAACGACGCGCTGGAGGCCAGGGACAGCGGAACTGTCTCTCTGCCCGGCCAGAAAGCCCCCAGGAGGCCCAGGAGCGCCCGCCAGCGGGCCAAATGGCTGGAGGACGGGGGGAAACCCGTCTACAACCTTCCCGGCTGGTCTTGGGGCTTCACGACGGCCATAGAGCTGTACGGCGAGTACGACCGGGCCGTCAGCTACGTCTGCAAGTACATCGGCAAGGAGCTGGCCCCGTCACCAAATGGTGACGGCCTGGAGCCGCAGAAGATTGGGGGCCGCTGGTACTACTCCGGCGGGGCCCTGGGGCGGCCCCAAGTCACCTACGCCGAGCTGGACTTCCGCCAGGCCGAGCAGGAACCGGGGGCCTACCGCTTCGATCTGCCCCAGGCGGGTATCAGCTTCGTCCAGTTCCAATTCCAGGCGAAAGGGGGTGAAAACAGTGGAGAACCCGTCGGAAAAGTTGCTGGAAGTCAATCTGAGGTGCCCCTGGTGGGAGCTGTGCGACAGCCGCCGCTGCTGGGCCTGCGTCCAGGCGTGCGCGGAGCGCAGGGCGGCGGCCCGTGAGACGGCGCTCGAACGTCTGTTCGATGCCATGGAAGAACAGTGGGAGCAGGAGGCCCTGGACTACTGGCTGTAAAGGAAAGGAGTTTTACAGGATGAAGTGGGAAGAGTTGGCATACAGCTTGCTGGAGGCGAAGCCCAACGATGCGGTCAAACTGGCCCTAGCCGTGGCGGAGGGGAAGCCCCCCAACCTGAAGGGGGCCGATCTCCGCGCCCTGGTGGAGCTGGAGGTCAAGCCCGGCGGCGGCGTCCGGGTGGAGCTCATGGACAAGGGCGCGGCCCTCGGGGCCATCCTCAAGGCGGGCCTCCCGCAGGACGGCGACCCGGAGGCCGTGGCAAGCTTCTTCGCCGCCCTCCAGGGGGCCGCCAGGGAGGAGCCTGCATCTGGAGACGATGGAAAAAACTAGTGCCCTCAAACAGGGGAACTAATTTCTAGAAATATCCAACCGTTTGGTTGGATTTCGGGCGCATTTTACAGATTCAGGAAAGTTCAATGGGCCCCAGGGGGGCCGCTCCGGCGGGCCTCCGGGGGCAGGTGGGGGGCCTTTACCCCCGCGCAATCATGGGGGGTTGATTTTACACTGTGAAAACTGATTACCTACTGCACCGGGAGGTCGGCCACGTCCTGGCCGCACTCATGCCGCAAAACAGGCTTATCGCCCGGGTCTGTTTACACACCGGACTACGGGTGGGGGATGTCGTATCCCTTCGGGCACAAGATATTGGGCTCCAGATGATGGTCACAGAAGCCAAGACGAAGAAGCGCCGGAGGGTGGGCCTCACGGCCTCGCTCCTGGCCGCCATCCGGGCCCAGGCCGGGCCCGAATGGGCGTTTCCGGGCAAGCGCCCGGGCACCCACAAGACCCGGCAGGCCGTCTGGGCCGACGTGAAGCGCGCCGCCAGGGCGTTCCGGCTCCCGCAGAACGTCGCGCCGCACAGCCTCCGCAAGGTCTACGCCGTCGAACTCCTGGAGCGCTACGGCGACATCCAGCGCGTCCAGCGCGCACTCAACCACAGCTCGATCGAAACCACCCTTATCTATGCCATGGCCGACAAGCTTCTCGACGCCAAGCTCAAGCAGGCCAAGCGCCGCAAACGGCCAGCTTGACCAGCCACCACAGGCGTGGTAAACTGGGGGGAGTTCTTCGAGAGGGGGGTATATCTCCAACTCAACAAAATAAAAATTTTGTTGAGTTGGAGGGAGGATTTGAATACAAATGACTACCGTCTGACTGCTCCGCCGGTTCTGCGGGACTTTCTGGTGTATCATGAGACCATTCAGGGTCACTCCAGAAAAACGGTGGATGAATACTACCTGGATCTGCGCAACTTCTTCCGCTATGTGAAAATCGAAAAAGGCAAAGCACCACGTACCGCCGAGCTGGATGAAATTCCGATTGACGACGTGGATCTGGACCTGGCCAGGTCTGTCACGCTGAGCGATGTCTACTCCTACATGAATTACCTGAGCCGTGACCGGGCCAAGCACGCCAACAGCCCCTCCACCGGCTATGGTTTGGAGGCCACCGCCCGGGCCCGAAAAATCGCCGCCATCCGCTCGTTCTATAAGTATCTCACCAGCAAGGCAAAATTAATCAGCGAAAATCCCATGCAGGACCTGGATTCCCCCCGGCTGAAAAAATCGCTGCCCCGCTACCTCAGCCTGGATGAGAGCATCCAGCTTCTGGAGGCCGTGGACGAGCCCAATCAGGCGCGGGACTACTGCATTTTGACGCTGTTTCTCAACTGCGGGTTGCGAATTTCAGAGTTAGTCTCCCTTAACACGACAGATGTTCGAGAGGAACAGCTCCGTGTTCTGGGCAAGGGCAACAAGGAGCGCATGATCTTCCTCAACGAGGCCTGCCGCGCGGCGCTGGATGACTGGCTGGAGGAGCGCAGCCGTCAGGCTGCGGCCGACCCGAACGCCCTGTTCCTGACCCGCACCCATACCCGTATGACCAAGGATGCGGTGCACTATATGGTCAAACAGCGCCTCAAAAAAGCCGGGTTGGATGCCTCTCTCTATTCCAGCCATAAGCTGCGGCACACCGCGGCCACTCTTATGCTGCAGAACGGGGTGGATGTGCGCACGCTTCAGGAGGTGTTGGGACACGAAAACCTGAACACAACCCAGATCTATACTCATGTGGACAACGAAAATCTGCGCTCGGCGGCGAAGGCAAACCCGCTGGGACGAATGAAAAAGAAATCCATCCCCATTCCCCCTGGAAAATAGAAATAGGAGGCCGCTCTCTTTGAGAGCGGCCTCCTATTTCTATTCCTCACCTGTCCTCTTCCATGTCCCCTGTCCAAGCAGTAAAAGCATGGGTATCATCGAGTAGTGGTAGCGCCCCGCCACCTCGACCAGCATCTGTGCCAGGGTCAGCCCTAAGATATAGAGTGGTGCCAGCAATAGCAATCCTCTCTCTCTACTCCGCCACACCTGGACAGCACCCCCGGTTGCCAGGAGAAATGCCGCATAATAGAAGCCATTGCAGAGCAGGGAGAAAAACTCCGTATGCCGCAGAACCGAGGCCGAATATCCCACGCAGGCATCGTCTGATCCCAGAAACGTGCGCAGTTTTTGCTTTAGGAGCTTTGAAAAGTCAATTTCTCCAGATAAAATTCGGGCCTCTGCATCGGCCAGAAGCTGTTCCTGTGTCCATTGAGCCGTTGCCCCAGGCTGGTCGCTGTATCCATACAGGCGGTCGCTGTCCTCCTGATTCCAGCGTCCTCCGGAGTCGGGATTGAAGCCAACCAATAGGCTGTACCCCGGCGTATGGGACGGCTCCTCCCCTATCCGTACCGAGAGCCGGGCATTCCAGACCGGCCCCAGAAGGACATATGCCCCCAGCACACCGGCCATGCAGAGCCCCCACCATCTTCTCCAGTTCCGGGCAGCCAGCCGGTTCAGGTTCAACAGAGAGAGCCACAGAAGGAGCGCGATCAGCAGTATGGCCGCAATGGGACGCACCCCGTTGACCCATCGCAGAAGAACGCCGCCCGCCGTGCCGGAGAGAACCCCCATCCAAAGCGGATACCCCTTTAGGGCGGCAGACCGCTCCGTCTCCGTCAAAAGGGACAGCACACCGAGAATAAGGGCAGTATAGAGAGGCTCCGATAGCACAAGGCTGTTATAGATGGTCTGAGATGGACACAGAGTCCAGAGCAGATAGGCCAGCGTAGCGGCCGGCAAGTGGAACCAGCGCAGGCACAGATGATACAAAAAACTGCCGGAGCAGACCGTCAGCAGTACATTAAGCACCGGAGCAAGCATGGGCTGTGGCCCCGACAGGCGAATAAACCAGCTCAGAAAATCGGTATATCCGAAAATATGGGGAAACAGGGCCATATACCGCCCGCCGTATACCGTTGTGCGCTCCGAAAGCGCATTGGCATATCCCCAAAAGACCGAGTAATCCCCCGCCAGGGGAACCCGTACCCTCCAGATCCAAAATACTTTGATTGCGACGCAAAGTATGGTGAGAAGCAGCCAAAGCCGCAACGGCCCCAAATGTTCCAATCGTTTCGCGGCAGGTACACACAGGGCAGTATACAGAAAAAGCCCCAGCAGCGCCAGGGCAAATGCCTGGAGATACCGTTCCCCCTGAGATATGCCAACTGCCAGCGCCGAGACTGCCAGTATAAAAAAGGCCGTCAGCAACAGCCTCTGCATGAGGTGTGCGGTACAGTTCAAGCGCAGGTTTTGTCCCATTCCAATCACGGTCCTTTCTGCCTGCTTACGATTTTTCATAGCACTTTGAAATAGTACAGGTTTTTAAATAGCCTTTTTTATTGCGTTTTCCAGGGGATATGATAGAATAGAGGATGAAATTCCCCGGATTCCGGTTGTTCAAAAACCTGTACTTTTTCAAACAAGCCCGAAAAACTCCCCTGTCCACAATTGGACAGGGGAGCGGCTTTTACATGCTTGGAAGAACCTCTTCTCCGCGAATCTCCCGGTAGGCCCCCTGTATGTGCAGGAAGCGGATCTCCTGAAAATAATAAGTGCTCAGCGGCCGCCAGTCGGCATCATAGGAGTGGGCGGCAATCAGGGTGTTCTGCAAAGTGGCTGGACGCCCGATCTCCACCACCACCGGAGTATGTCCAAATACATCCTTATTGAAGCGGAACTGGACAAAGTCTCCCGGCTCCAGCTCACTCAGCGTGGTAGAAATCCCAAAGGGTCCCGGGCTCGGCGTCTGACGGGTGATAAAGTCAAAAAAATACTCCACACCGGTCCAGGCCGGGGCCTTGTCGTTGGGATCCCGGTAAAACCAGCCGTAGACTGGGTCGAAGTTCATCACGCCCGTTCCGGCGTACAGGCACTGGGAGGCAAAATTGGTACAGTCGCCGCCGATCTCCTCATAGTCATAGAAATCCGGATTTCGTCCGTAGGCCCACTGATGGGCATAGGCCACAGCGGCACGGCGGTCATAGGGTATCCGTTCCAGCATAGCGCTCTCCCCTTTCCACGCATCCTATGCAGCAGAACACAAAAAGGGCACCGGCTCTCCTTGAGAACCGGTGCCCCTTTTTATAATTGATCCGAATCGAGCCTGCTGCCAAGCATGGTAAGGAATTCCTCCTCGGTGAGCACCGGGATGCCCAGCTCCTGGGCCTTGCGCAGCTTGGAGCCCGCCGCCTCTCCGGCCACCACATAGGAGGTCTTCTTGGAAACAGAGCCGGACACTTTGCCGCCCTGAGCCTCGATCATCGCTCCGGCCTCGTCCCGGGTAAATCGCTCCAGCGTACCTGTCAACACAAAGATCTTCCCCGCCAGTTGGTCGCCCACCGGCTCCTCATGGCTTTCCAGATTCACCCCTGCTTCCCGCAGCGTGTCAATGAGGTGAATGCTCTGGGGGCTCTGGAACCACTGGAGCAGGCTTCGGGCCGTGATTCCGCCGATGTCGGGTACCGCAGTCAGTTCCTCTTCCGAGGCCGCTATCAGCGCATCCAGTGTGCCAAAGCGGGCGGCCAGCACCTTCCCCGCCTTCTGCCCCACCTGGCGGATGCCGAAGGCAAACAGCAGCCGGGACAGGTCATTGCCCTTGGACCGTTCAATGGCTGCGACGAGGTTTTCCGCGCTCTTTTTGCCCATGCGCTCTAACTGGGCCACCTCCTCCGCATTGAGGTGGTACAGGTCGCCGGGCCCCTTGACCAGACCGGCGCCCACCAGATTCTCCACCACCGCGGGGCCCAGGCCCTCGATATCCATGGCGTCCCGACTGGCGAAGTGGACCAAATGGCGCAGGAGCTGGGCAGGGCACTCTGCGCCGGTGCAGCGGATGTGGGCCCCATCCTCGTCGCGGGCCACCGGCGCGCCGCACACCGGGCACTGCTCCGGCAGGTGGTAGGGCTGCGCCCCCTCCGGGCGCTTCTCCTTCAGCACCTCCACAATCTCCGGAATGATCTCTCCCGCCTTCTGTACCAGCACAGTATCTCCGATGCGGATGTCCTTTTCCGCGATGAAATCCTGATTGTGAAGGGTGGCGCTTGTGACGGTGGTGCCGGCCAGACGCACCGGCTCCACTACGGCCTTCGGCGTCAGCACGCCGGTACGCCCCACTTGAACCACAATGTCCACCACCCGGGACGGCTTCTGTTCCGGCGGATATTTGTAGGCCGCCGCCCAGCGGGGAAATTTCGCCGTACTGCCCAGGGTTTCACGTTCTGCAAGGCTATTCACCTTTACAACCGCACCATCAATGTCAAAGGGGTAAGCCTCTCTGCCCTCCCCCATGGCCTGGATACGCTCTGCCGCCTCGGCAATCGTTTTACAGGTGTCATGTGGAATTACTTTAAAGTGCTGTTTCCGCAGGTATTCCAGGGTTTCTGAATGGGTCTGAAAGGTTTTTCCCTCTGCCCACTGGATGTTAAAAACCCGGATATCCAGCCCTCGGGAGGCCGCGATTTTAGGGTCTAGCTGCCGCAGGGAGCCGGCCGCGGCATTCCGAGGATTGGCGAACAGGCTCTCCCCTCTCAGTTCCCGCTCCTCGTTGAGCCGTTCAAAGCTCTTTTTAGGCATAAACACCTCGCCCCGCACAATCAGGGCTGGCAGGGCCTCCGGCAGGCGCAGAGGGATGGAAGGGATGGTCCTCAGATTCTCTGTCACATCCTCCCCCACCTGTCCGTCGCCGCGGGTGGCGCCGCGCACAAAGAGGCCGTTTTCATACTCCAGCGCCACAGACAGGCCGTCCACCTTGGGCTCCACGTCGTATTCAACGCCCTCCGGCAGAGCCTCCTGCATCCGCTGATCGAACTCCTCCAGCTCCTCCACGGAGAACACGTCCTGAAGGCTCTCCAGCGGTATCCGGTGGCGCACCTCCTGGAAGCCGTCGGCCACCTTGCCCCCCACCCGCTGAGTGGGAGAATCGGGGGTAACCAGCTCCGGGTGGGCCGCCTCCAGCTCCTCCAGGCGGCGGAGCTTGTGGTCAAAATCGTAGTCGGACATGCTGGGGTTGTCCAGCACATAGTATTCATAATTCGCCTGCTCCAGCTCCCGGCGCAGGCTCTGTATCTCCTGTTTCTCGTCCATATCGGACCTCCACTTGGAATCGTCGGGTGAATTTGGGGGCTAAATGGGCGAAAATCAGGCACAAAAGCCCGCCCAAACATCCTCCCAAGGTATTAAGAATCAAATCATCGATGTCAGTGGCCCGCCCCACAAACAGCTGTAGGAACTCCACGCAGAAGGAAGTACAAAAGCCAGTCAGAAGTCCCAGCATACAGCGATTTCCCCGCCACAGTAGCGCTGGAAAAAAGCCCACCGGACAAAAGATAAGCAGATTGGCGATGGCCATGTATCCCGCCCAGCCGCCTTCCCGCAGATTTTGAAGGACCATAGGGGTCCACTGAATCTCCTGTATCGACTCAGAGAGCGGAGTCAGCGGAAAAAATACCTCATGCCCGGCCAGCGCTTCCTGCCAGTGGTACGCCGTCCAGAAATAAGCGGGAAAGACGGTCAGCGCGGCCAGTCCGGCACAGAACATCACAAAGAACAGCAGTGCGGCCTCGCGGAGTCCCCCACTGGCCATGCCCTGCCGGGCTAAGCGTTTTTTCCGCCAGGGCCGCAGAAGAAAAAATACAAGGGCGGCCAGCAGCATGCAGGGCAGCATCTGGGCCACATAGTCCCAGGAGACCGCCCAGTACCACAGCAGTGTATCCATTTTGGTTCCCTCCTACTGGTATCGTCCCGATTCTACCACAGAGGGAATGCCAGCGTCGTTACAAATTCCTTACGGATTTCTTACAAACCTCCGGGCAGCTCCAGATAGGTATCTGGCACCTGCCCCACCAGCAGCGTCTCAGCCGCACACACTTGTGCCTCCACGACCGTGTCCACCGTGCCGCCTGGGATCAGCAGGGTACACTCTACCTGAACATTCAGCATGACCTGATGAAGGGTCTGGTTGATCCCGGATGAGGTAAATACATGTTCAAATGCAGCGGTCGGTGTGGCCGCAGTCAACACCCGTACCGGCAGTACCGGACCCAAGTCCGACGCGGTGGCAAAGCCGGTCAGGTTTCCCAGAGGGATCCCCAGCTCCTGACTGTCAAGCTGTTCCACCTGCTCCAATATCCGGCCCAAGATCTCCGTGCGAAGTGCGTTCAACTGGGCTGTATTGGCGGCCAACACTGTCACCTGCCCAGCGGTGTCCTTCTCCAACGTCACCAGATCGCCGTAGGATATGGCTTCGCTGGACAGAGTCTCATTGACTGCGTCGTTTATGATGCTGGTTACGGCATTTTTTACCTTGGCCTTTGCCAGCTCTGTAACTGTGGGCCGGAGTGCGGCGTCGATCAAAACAATGACCGCCACCGCCAGACCGATCCCGATCAGCACGGGGAGCAGAATCCCCCCTTTTGGCCGCGCAGCGGCGGGCCGCCGCCGGCGAGGCACCCTCAGCCAGGGGCGTATCGGTCTGCGCACGGGCCTCACCTCCCGGATCAGCCTATGCGCGGACCGGCTTGCCCTATTCGCCCCGCAGCAACTCTTCCACTGCCAGCAGGACCCCGGCCTTGCCGCTCTCATAGGTCAGGCCGCCCTGGAGATAGGCCGTATAGGGCTCACGCATGGGGGCGTCGCAGGACAGCTCGATGGACGCCCCCTGAATAAAGGCCCCGGCGGCCATGATCACCGGGCAGTCATAACCCGGCATGTCCCAGGGTTCCGGTGTCACGAAGGAGTCCACCGGAGCGCCGAACTGGATGCCTTTGCAGAATTTTTTGAGGGGCTCCGGCGCGCCAAAATGAATCATCTGAATGATGTCGTGGCGTACCGTATCGGAGGTGGGCTCCGTCCGGTAGCCCAGCAGCTCCATCATCCGGGCGGCAAACACCGCCGTCTTGACTGCCTGGGCTGTGGTATGGGGGGCAAGGAAAAGCCCTTGATAGAGGCTGCGGTTGGCCCCAAAGGTGGAGCCGCACTCCTTTCCGATACCGGGGGTGGTCAGCCGCATGGCGGCCCCCTCCACCAAATCCCGCCGTCCGGCAATATAGCCGCCGGTGGGAGCCAGTCCGCCGCCGGGGTTTTTGATCAGGGAACCCACCACCAGGTCGGCCCCGGCCTGGGTGGGCTCCAATGTCTCCACAAATTCGCCGTAGCAGTTGTCCACCAGAATGGCGGCCTCCGGGTTGTTGGCCCGCACCACCTGGCACAGCGCCCCGATCTCCGCCACGGAGAGGGACGAACGGGTGGAGTAGCCCTTGGAGCGTTGGATCAGCACCGCCTTGACGCGGGGGTCCCGCACCGCCCGGGCCAGCCCCTCCGGGTCCGGCGCATCGTCAAGCAAATCTACTTGCCGATATTCGATTCCGTAACTTTTCAGGGAACCGGGGCCCTTGTCCACCACGCCGATCACCCCCAGCATGGTGTCGTAGGGGGCACCCACGGCGGACACCAGAATGTCGCCGGGCTTCAACGCGCCAAAGAGGGCGCAGGAGATGGCATGGGTGCCATTGACAAACTGCACCCGTACTAGGGCATCCTCGGTGCCGAACAGCTCCGCGAAGATCTCATCCAGCTTGTCCCGGCCGAGATCGTCATAGCCGTAGCCGGTGGTCCCGGCAAAATAGGCCTCCGCCACCCGGTGCTTCTGAAAAGCGGCCAGGACCTTGCGGGTGTTCTCCTCCGCGATGGAATCAATGCGGTCGAATTGGTCCCGCAGCCCGGCCTGCGCCTGGGCCGCCAGGGCCATTACTTTTTCACTAATCTGTAAAGGCATTTCTTTTTACACATTCCGTTCTTTCTGTATTTGAGGACTCAGCAGGTCAGCTTCGCCTGGGCAAAGGCTGCCACCAGGGCTGCGCAGGCCTCCACGTCTCCCAGATCCGCCACCTCCAGCGGCGTGTGGACATAGCGGGTGGGAATGGAGATGCCGCCGATATACACCCCGGCCCGGCTCTGGTGGATGGCCCCGGCGTCGGTGCCTCCAAAGCGCAGGATATCCTTCTGACAAGGGATGTTACCTGTCAGTGCAAGTTTCTCCAGCTTGGCCACCACAGAAGGGTGGCAGATCACCGAACTGTCCATCACCTTGATGGCGGCCCCCTTTCCGGCCACACTGCTGCACGCATGGGGGGCCGAAGGGATGTCGTCTGAGTCCGTCACGTCCACGGCAATGCCGTAGTCCGGCGCCACCCCGTAAGCGGCGGTGCGGGCTCCGCGGAGTCCCACCTCCTCCTGTACCGTAAAGACGAAGTACAGGTCATTTTCCGTGTTCTTCAGGCGCTCCATCGCCATCAGCAGCACCGCGCAGGCGATCCGGTCGTCCAGATAGGGAGAGAAGATGCGCCCTCCGGAGCAGAAGGCGTGGGTGTCATAGACCGCAATGTCCCCCACCTGTACCATGGCCTTTGCCTCCGCCTCGTTTCGGGCCCCAATGTCCAGGTACAGGTGCTCCAGCTTCATGTCCTTGGGCTCCACCTTGCCCTCCAGGGCCACCACGCCGCGGGTACCGTTGGCGAAGCGGACGGGGGTGCCCAGCACCTCGTGGGCGGAGAGCCCGCCCACCGGGCCGAAGCGGAGGAAGCCCTTCTCGTCAATATAGGTGACCATTAGACCGATGGAGTCCATATGGGCGGCAAACAGGACCTTGGGCCCACTCCCCTTTTTATGGCAGATCAGGTTGCCCAGGGCGTCTGTGGTACAGGAATCCACGTAGGGGGCGGCCAGGGTGCGGAGCACCCCGGCGACAGCCCCCTCACTTCCTGAGGGGCCGTGGCAGGCGTTCAGGGCCTGCAAAATCTCAATCAGTTCCATGTCGGTTCACTCCTTTTCTGCCAAATGTCCAACAAAGGCCCGGATCAGGGCCAGGGCCGCCTCCGCGTCCCGCAGGCAGGTCACGCCGGACGGGGTGCGGGGGTAGCGCACGGGGATGGACACCGCCGCCGTCCGTACCCCCTCTTTGGTCCGCTGGATGGCGGCCGTATCGGTGCGTCCGGCCACCGAGCGCATGGTCTGCCAGGGGATGCCGCCGGCCTCCGCCAGGAAGCGCAACGCCTCAAAGAGCCCCCGGTCTGCAATAGCGCCCTGATCCATATAGGGCAGCACCACACCGCCGCCCAAGCTGCATCCCTGCTTGTGGGCGGGCACTCCGGCCAGATCCGCAGCATCCGCGCCGTCCACCACCAGCGCCACCTCCGGGGTGACGGAGAAGGCCGCGCCGAAGGCCCCGCGGGCCCCCACCTCCTTCTGGGCGGTAAAGACAAAGGTACAGTCCATGGGCAGTTCATCCCGCAGGAGGGTGAGCAGCACGGCGCAGCCCAACCGGCTCCCCAGGGCCTTTCCATGGAACAGGCCCGCCCCGAAGTCTCCGGCGTCACTGTCAAAGGCCGCCGTATCGCCCAGAGCGACCTGCGCCTCCGCCCCGGCCCGGTCCCTGGCTCCGATGTCGATATAGAACTCGTCCAGCTTGGGGACGGACTTCTCCTCCTCCCGGCTGACCAGATGGTAGGCCTTGAGTCCCACCACCCCCGGCACCCGCTTGGGCCCTACCAGCACTGGCTTGCCCAGGAGCACCCGGCGGTCGATGGCGCCCACAGTGTCGAATTTCAGATAGCCGTCGTCGGTGATCTGGCGGATCATGAGCCCAACCTCGTCCATGTGGGCGGTGAGGAGAAGCTTGCTGCCGGTATGTTTCCGGCCCTTTTTCCAGGCAATCAGGTTGCCCAGAGCGTCCACCCGCAGCCTGTCTGCGTGTGGCTCCACCTCCGCCAGGAGGAAGGCGCGCACCTCGTCCTCCCAGCTGGACACGGCGTTAAGCGCACACAGGCGCTCCAGCAGTTCTCTCATCGCCGTGCCGCCTCCTTTCCCAGTCCCTCCGTGAAGGCGACCAGCAGGGCCGCCACCTGTTCCATGTCCGCCAGGGAGAGCACCTCAATGGGGGAATGCATATACTTCAGCGGTAGGGACAGCACCGAGGTGGCTACCCCTTCCCGGCTGATCTGCATCTCCCAGCCGTTGGTGCCGGTGTGGCCGGACATGACCTCCAGTTGGTAGGGAATCTGCCTCTCCTTCGCCTTGGCGAGCATCCGGTTGGTCATCCAGCGGGTCATGTTGGGGCCCACGCCGATGGCGGGACCTCCGCCAATGGCGAAGGCCTTGTCCGCCGGGCCGTCGGGGGTTTTGCCGTGGGTCACGTCCACCGCCACGCAGAAGTCGGGCTGAACCGCCCAGGTGCCTACCGTGGCGCCCGCCCCGGAAACCTCCTCCCGTGTGGAGCCCAGGAGATAGAGGTCTACGTCCAGCTCCCTGTCCCGCAGCAGCTCCGCCGCCCGCAGCAGGGTGACGAAGCAGGAGCGGTCGTCCATGGACTTGCCGCACATCTGATCCTCTCCCAAGGCAAAGCAACCGCCCCGATAGACCATGGGCGTCCCCACCGGTACGGCCCGCTCCGCCTCCGTCTGGGACAGGCCCACGTCCACGAACAGCTCGGACAGGGGTATGCTCTTGTCCGCTTCCCCCCCAGCCGGACAGGTCACGATGCCCCGCCGGGGCGGGTCGGTCAGCACCACCAGCTCCCGGCCGGGCAGCATCCTGGGATCCACGCCGCCGATGCTGCGGAAGCGCAGGAAGCCGTCCTCCACGCCGGTGACCAGCAGGCCGATCTCATCCAGATGGGCGTCCAGCAGGAGCCGGGGCGCTCCCTCCTTCCCGCAGCGGCGCACCCCCAGCACATTGCCCATGCGGTCCACGGACACCTCGTCCACCAGCGGCCGGAGCAGCTCCGCCGCTACCGCTGCCGCAGGGGCTTCAAAGCCGGAGGGCGCGGTGCAGGCGCACAGCCGCTCCAGGGCTTGTCTCATATCCAAATTGGGTTCACTCCTTTCCACGGATACCGAAGCAGGGCGCCGGAGGCCGTGTCCTCCGGCGTCCGCAGCCTTACTCCAGGCCGTAGATAATCCTCTTAAAAGCTGCGCCCCGCTCCATAAAATTCTTGAAGCGGTCGAAGGAGGCGCAAGCGGGCGACAGGAGCACCACGTCCCCCGGCTGGGCCAGCCCGCAGGCGGCCAGCACCGCCGCCTCAAAATCCTTGTATTCCACAATGGGCAAGGCCGCCGGATCGTAACCGGGTGCCCGCTCCACCGCCTGGCGCAGCTTGGGCGCGGTATCGCCGGTGAGCACCAATGCCTTGACGTGCTCCACCACTTCGGGGCCGAGCACATCAAAGGGAATGTGCTTGTCGTAACCGCCGGCAATCAGAACCACCTTTTGATGGAAGGAGCGCAGACCGGCGATGGTGCGGGAGGGGCTGGAGGCGATGGAGTCGTTGTAGTAGCGCACCCCGTTCCTCGTCCGCACCAGCTCAATGCGGTGCTCTACCCCCGCAAATTTGGCGGCGAAGTCCCGCACCACCTGGTCGGGCACCAGCCCGTCCAGAGCGCCGATGGCCGCCATGTAATTCTCGATGTTGTGCTCGCCGGGCAGGAGGATGTTTTCCAGGTAGAGCACCGGGCGCTCGTGCATGGCGTTGCGCACCCAGATGGCCCCGTCTCTGACGAAGACGCCCTGCTCCAGCTCCTCCCGGCGGCTGAACCGGGTCACGCGGCCGCGGGCACTGACCGCAAAGCCGCGGGTAATCTCGTTATCCTGGTTCAGCACCAGCAGGCCGTCCGCTCCCTGGTGGGTGAAGATGTTCTCCTTGGCGGCGATGTACTCCTCCATAGATTTGTGTACGTCCAGGTGGTTAGGGGCCAGATTGGTGACCACCGCGATATCCGGGCTCTGCTCCATGGTCATCAACTGAAACGAAGACAGTTCCAGCACGGCCACGTCCTCTGGCACCATCCCGTCCACGTCGGGCAGCAGCGGTTTGCCGATGTTGCCTCCCACATAGACGCTCTGCCCCGCCGCTTTCAGCAGCTCGGCAATGATCGTAGTGGTGGTGGTCTTTCCGTCGCTGCCAGTCACCGCGATGGTTTTGCAGGGGCAGACCTGGAAAAAAACCTCCATCTCCGAGGTGATGGTACTCCCCCGTTCCCGGGCCGCCAGCAGTTGGGGCACGTCCGGACGCAGGCCGGGGGTACGGAAGATCACATCGTGGTCCAGCCCGTCCAGATAGTCCGGGCCCAGGCGCAGCTCGGCCCCCAGGCTCTCCAACTCCTCCGCCTGGCCGCCGAAGTCCTCCCTCTGCCTCTTGTCGCAGGCGGTCACCTCAACATCCGCCCGCAGCAGCATTTTGATGAGCGGTGTGTTGGACACGCCGATGCCCAGCACCGCCACCCGCTTGCCCCGCAGGGACGCCAAATACTCCTGTATGGTGGAACCCATGGCTCGTTCCTCCCTTTTTGTTTCGTCTATAACTAAAATATTATATCCCATTGAGGAGAAAATTTCAATCGAAAGGAGGGCGTTTCCTCGGGCGAGATTGACTTGCCCCGGCCATTTTGATAAAATGTGGGAAAAAAGTCGGACTGGAGGGATTTTCTTGTCAAATGAGGCACGAAAAGACTTCAACGCCATGCTGAACGCCCGCAGGGACATGCCGAAGATACAGATAATTACCGATCCAAAGGCGATTGCAGCCTATGGAGGCGACCGCATGTACTTTGTCCCGCCCATCGATTACGACCGCGCGATGCGGAGAGTGCCCTTCGGGAAGCTCCTGACTGTTGGCGACATCCGGAGCTATCTCGCCCGGCGGAGCGGCGCCGACTTTACCGAACCCCTGACGGCCGGGCTTTTTGTGTCCATCGCCGCCTGGGCCAGCCATCAGCGCGCCGAAGACAAGATCCCTTACTGGCGGACGCTGAAAACCGGCGGAGAGCTGAATGAAAAGTATCCGGGGGGCGTGGAGGCTCAGAAGGCGCTTCTGGAAGCTGAGGGACATACCGTGCTCTCCAGAGGGCGGAAGCACCTGCGGTATTATGTCCAGGACTATGAAAAGGCCCTGTTTTCGCTGGAGGAGTGCGATTCCCATTTGACAAGCGGCCCACAATACGGTACAATGTCCTTCGCAAGCAAGCTGGACAGCCGCGCGGACGGGGCGAAAGGCCTGTCTGTGAGGAAAGTCCGGGCTCCGCAGGGCAAGGATAACGGGTAACACCCGCCGGGGGCGACCCTAGGAAAAGTGCAACAGAAATAGTCTGCCGGCCTCTGGCCGGTCAAGGTGGAAAGGTGAGGTAAGAGCTCACCCGACGGCGTGCCAAGCGTCCGTCGCTGTAAACTCTATCCGGAGCAACGCCGTGGAGGGACATATGGTCGGCCCGACCGTCCCGGGGAGGCGGCTGGAGCGTACTGGCAACGGTGCGTCGAGATAGATGGCTGTCTTAAAGGACAGAACCCGGCTTACAGGCTTACTTGCAGATACGGCCGCCCGGAGCACAGCGCTCCGGGCGGCCGTTTTTTTCGGACAGGCAACACCTGAAACGCTTCTGGAACCTCTTGAAGTTGCATTGCGTCAGATGGCAGGTCGGATTTTCCTTGGTAAAGTTATGAATAAACAGGAGGTCTGGACAAAGCCAGACCTCCGTTTTGAATGTCTGAAGTTACTCCTGATCCCAATTGTGCCAGACGTTCTGTACGTCGTCGTTGTCCTCCAGCAGATCAATGAGCTTCTCCATGTTCTTGATGTCGTCCTCATTTTCCAGCTTGACATAGTTCTGAGGCACCATCTCCACGGCGGCCTGGACGAAGGTATAGCCCTTCTCCTCCAGGGCGGCCAGCACGGAGCCGAAGGCATCGGGGTCGGTGTAGACCTCAAAGGTCTCCTCCTCCACCTGCATATCGTCCGCGCCCGCATCCAGCGCGTCCATCATCACGGTGTCCTCGTCCAGATCCTCTTTCTCGATGATGATGACGCCCTTGCGGTCAAAGGACCAGGACACGCAGCCCGTAGCCCCCAGGCCCTTGCCGTACTTGTCCAGCAGGTGGCGCACCTCGGGAGCGGTGCGGTTGCGGTTGTCGGTCAGCGCGTCCACGATCACGGCCACGCCGGAGGGTCCATAGCCCTCGTACACCACGTTCTCGTAGCTGTCGGCATTGCCGGAGCCAAGCGCCTTGTCAATGGTACGCTTGATATTGTCGTTGGGCATGTTGGCGGCCTTAGCCTTGGCAATGACGGTGGCCAGGCGGGAGTTGTTGTTGGGGTCGCCGCTGCCGCCGGTCTTGACCGCCACGATCATCTCACGGGCGATCTTGGTAAATATCTGAGAACGCTTGGCGTCCGCCGCGCCCTTGGTCTTTTGAATATTGTGCCACTTGGAATGTCCTGACATATTGATTCGTTCCCTTCCTGCAATCGAAAATCAGCGGAACTAGTCTATCACTATTTGCGCGTCTTTGCAAGCCCTTACAGGTATAAAAAGGCCTCCTTATGGCGGCTCGTGGAAAGAATCTCCACCTGTGGGAAGCCGGCGGCCAGCCATTTGGCCAAAACGGGGCACACCACCTGCTCGGTCGGATAGTGCCCCGCGTCAATCAGATTGACCCCAAGGGCTTTGGCGTCCAGGAAGCCATTATACTTCACGTCGGCGGTGACAAAGGTGTCGCACCCCAGGGCCAGGGCATCCCGCAGCAGGTCGGCGCAAGCGCCGCCCCCCACGGCCACCCGGCGCACCGGGCGGCGGGCGTCCACGTAGCGCACGCCGTTGGCCCCCAGCGCCTCCTTGACAAAGGCAGCAAAGGCGGGGGCATACATGGGGGTGCCGGTGGTACTGCCCACCCGGCCGATGCCGTAGGGACGCCCGGAGCCATCCACCCCGTCCTGATGGAGCTGCTCAATCTGCACCAGTCCCAGCTTTTGGGCCAGGGCGTCATTGACGCCCCCCGCCACCGCGTCCAGGTTGGTATGGGCGCAGATGGCGGCGATCCTGTGCTCCGCCAGCGCCAGCAGAACCCGTCCGTCCGGATCGCCGTCCGTCACGGATTTGGCCGGGCGGAAGATCACCGGATGGTGGGATACGATCAGCTCCGCCCCCAGCTCGGCGGCTTCCTCCGCCACCTCCTCCGTGATATCCAGGGAGACCAGAATCTTTGACACGGCCCGTTCTCCCCGGCCTACCAGAAAACCGGCGTTGTCAAACTCCATTTGCAGAGAAAACGGGGCCAGTCCGTCCAGATATTGATAAATCTCTCTCACCGTTGCCATGACAGCCACTCCTCCTTCATGTCCAATAGTCCCTGATGTACCTGTTCCAGCTCTGCCAGGCGGGAGGCATCCTCCGGACGTTTGGACCGCTTCAGCCCTGCTATCGCGCGCTCCGTTTGCCGCAGCAGCCGGTCTAGGTAAGCCAACCGCAGGGGGGAACCCTCTCCCCTGGTCTGTCGCCCCGCCCACAGCTCCGCCGGGGTCAGCTTCGCCATGGGGCCAGCGTACACCTCAAAGGTTGTGTAAAGGGTGTCCCCCTCCCGGCTCAGCAGCTCCCGTCGGATGGTATAGCCGTGGGCCTGAAGCCAGCGGCGCAGGAAGGGCTGGGCGCTCATGGGCTGGAGCAGAAGCAGGCATTCCCGCTCCCAGGTCCACGGGGCCGCGGCCAGAATGGCCGCGATGGTCTCGCCGCCCATCCCCGCGATGGCAATGGTATTAACCTCATCCGGCTGTATCCCGGACAGCCCGTCGCACAAGCGGAAGTCCATCCGGCCGGTCAGGCCGTATTTCTCCGCCGTGCCCCTGGCCCGCTCCAGCGGCCCCGGCCGCAGATCCGAGGCCACTGCCCCGGTAATCCTCCCCTGCTGCAGCAGCCAGACCGGCAGATACGCGTGGTCGGTTCCTACATCGGCAAACCGCGCCCCCCGGGGCACCAGCTCGGCCACCGACCGCAGACGGGGGGTAAGTTCAACGGTTCTCATCGGTATCACCTCATGATAAAAAAGGAGCAGCCGGAGGGCCGCCCCTTTTTGGTTCCGGAGTCTTTTACTGCGCGGCGGCCACACTGGCATTGATCTTGGCCAGCAGCTCCTCCACCTCGACGCCGTGCACCATGCAGGCCTGCTCCACAGTCTCACCGCGGGAGGAGGGGCAGCCCAGGCAATGCATGCCGATGGACAGGAAGATGGGCGCGGTCTCAGGCGCAATATCCAGGATGTCGCCGATAATCGTATCTTTTGTAATCTGAGCCATAGGTGTAATACCTCCAAAATTCTAGGATATTAGTAGTATATCCTATTTTTCTGATTTTTTCAAGACACAGTTTTCTTTTCCCTAACATCAGCGGACAAAAAAAGGACGCCCCTGTGGGCGTCCTTTTCAAGTTGGCTGTTAGCCCTGCTCGCGCATACGGGCGAAGCAGTCGCTGCAGTACACGGGACGGTCGGACTTGGGCTCGAAGGGCACCTTGGCCTCGCCGCCGCAGGCAGCGCAGGTAGCGGTGAAATACTCGCGGGGGCCACGGGAAGCGGCCTTGCGGGCATCACGGCAGGCCTTGCAGCGCTGGGGCTCGTTCTGGAAGCCGCGCTCGGCGTAGAACTCCTGCTCACCGGCGGTGAACACGAACTCCTGGCCACATTCCTTACATACCAGAGTCTTGTCTTCGTACATGATTTTACCCTCTCTTTGCTTTGTTGCCCAGGTCCGGATGATCCGATTGTGCTGGGTCAGTAATATTGCGTTCAGCTTACGCTGACATCGCCAGATGAAGATTGCTGTGCCAACTTGCGCCGAATGCGCTGGACAGCGTTGTCCACCGATTTCGGGGACTTGTTTACCTCGGCTGCGATTTCAGAATAGGACAGACCGTTCAGATACAACCGAAGTACGCTTGCTTCGAAACCGGACAATTGGCCCATCAGTGTTTCCATCCGCTCCCGGAAGGACTCCCGGCTGAGAAATATCTCCTCCGGGTCTTCCACCTGCCGGCCTGGCGCATGGTAGGCAAACCGATCTCCGTTCCCGCTAAAAAGAGGGGTTTCGAACGAGACTGAGTTGTTCAGCGGTGTGTGCTTATCTCTCGCTGCTGCTTTTATCACAGAGAACAGGCGGTTCTTGATACAGACCTCCGCATAAGTGCGAAATACAGCCGCTTTGGAGGAGTCATACTCTCGGATCGCGGCTAACAGGCCGACCATACCCTCCTGAATCAGATCCTCACTGTCGCCGCCCGCCAGAAAATAGGGGCGTGCGCACATCCGCACCAAGCGGTTATAGCGCATGACCAGACGCTCTTCCGCCACACGGTCGCCGGAGGCGGCCAAACGGCACAGCGTTTCGTCCGTGAGTTTCTGGGAAGGAATATGATCTGGTTTCATACCGGTTCTCCTTATACATTATACGCGGATAATTCTGGATTTGTCAAGCTTTTGCGCAAAAATTTCCCGTTAAGATCCATGATTTTTTATTACATTTGCCAAAAGCTCCGCCGTCTCCCGCGCTACAGGCTCGGTCTGAGCCTCCACCATCACGCGAATGAGAGCCTCGGTCCCGGAGGGGCGCACCAGAACACGACCATTTCCGGCCAGCTTTTCCTCCTGCTCCGCCACGGCGCTTTGAAGCGCAGGGGCCGACAGGACGGCCTCCTTCTTTGCCTTATCGGCCACCGGCACATTGATGAGCACCTGGGGATAGCGTTTGCACTCCCCTACCAGCTCGGAGGCTTTCTTGCCGGAGCGGCAGAGCAGATCCAGGAATTGCAGCGCGGTGAGCTGGCCGTCTCCGGTGGTGGCGTAGCGCCGGAAAATCGTGTGCCCCGACTGCTCGCCCCCAATGACATAGCCGCACTCCTCCATCTTCTCCAGCACGTTGCGGTCGCCCACGCTGGTGCAGAACAGCCCAATGCCGTGCTCCTTGCAGAAACGGTGCAAGCCCAGATTGCTCATAACGGTGCCCACAATAGCTCCGCCGGCCAGTTCCCCCGCCTCTTTCAGCGCCAGCCCACAGGCTGCGATCACCTGGTCGCCGTCGATCTCCTCTCCTGCCTCGTCCACCATCAGGCAGCGGTCCGCGTCGCCGTCAAAGGCGATGCCCAGATCATACCCGCCCGCCTTCACCATGGCTTTCAACTGATCCAGGTGGGTGGAGCCGCAGCCGTTATTGATGTTGACGCCGTCGGGATCGGCGTGAATCACGTCGGTGTGCAGGTCGGGGAACCGGTCAAACAGCCGGGCCGCAGTGGCAGAGGCCGCGCCGTTGGCACAGTCCACCAGAATATGCAGCCCCGCCAGCTCGGAGCCAATGGTGGACACCAAGTGGTCGATATAATCCTGGGACTCCTTCTCATCGGCGTAAATCACCCGACCGATCTCCCCGCCGGTCTTGAGGGGCACGGCGATATCGTTCAGCAAAATTTCCTCAATCTTCCCCTCCAGCTCGTCGGAGAGCTTGAAGCCCTGGCCGTTGAAAATTTTGATTCCGTTGTGCTCAAAGGGGTTGTGGGAGGCGGAAATCACGATGCCCGCATCCGCCTTGGTGTCCACGGTGATCCACGCCACGGCGGGCGTGGGGATCACGCCCAGGTGGAGCACATCCGCCCCCGCGGAGCACAGCCCCGCAATCAGCGCCCCCTCCAGCAGATCCGAGGAGATGCGGGTATCCTTTCCGATGGTGAATCGAGGCTGTCCGCCTCCCTTCTCCCGGGTCATCACCTGCGCGGCGGCCATGCCCACCCGGAAGGCCAGCATGGCGTCCAGTCCGTCGTTGACGACACCGCGGATGCCGTCGGTTCCAAATAATTTACCCATATTCGATAGCCACCTCATTCTTATCAGTTCAGTCGATCGTCATTCGCTTGGTCATGCTCCCCCTCCAGCGGCGTTTTCTTCCGCCGCACCGCCTGTTTCACCGGCCTGGAGAACAGGGCGGACAACAGCCCCACCACCAAAACGGCGAGGAGGTTAGCCTCCACCGGCTCCATAAGCATATCGGCCACCCAAAAGGCAAAGACGGTGCACAGGGCGTCCAGCGGGATGTAGAGGAGATTGGCCAGACGGGGACTGGCCCAGCCGAGCTTGACCAGCGCCTTGGTCAGGCCAGCGGTGAACAGCTCCAGGGGCAGGCCGAGCACCGCCTCCACCAGAACATAGAGCACCAGCCAGCCGAAGGAGTCGCAGCGGACGCCCAGCAGATGCAGCAGCCCGGCGTCCACCAGCACAATTACCGCCATAACGCCCAGAACGAGCGCCGCGATTACACCGCCGCCCAGGATGGGAACCAGGGGGTTCTTTTTCACCCAGCTCCCCCCTACAGCGAGAGCTGCTCCAGTCCGCAGGCCCCGCCGGGCACGGTCAGGCCCAAGTGCTCGTAGGCCCGACGGGTGACACAGCGCCCGCGGGGGGTGCGGGTGAGAAAACCCATCTGCATCAGATAGGGCTCATAGACGTCCTCGAGGGTAATTGCCTCCTCATTGATGGTAGCCGCCAGGGTCTCCAGGCCCACCGGGCCGCCGCCGTAGTGCTCAATGATGCTGGCGAGCATCCGCCGGTCGACGGCGTCCAGCCCCAGGTGGTCCACCTCCAGTGCCGTGAGCGCCTGGTCTGCCACCGGACGGGTAATCACACCCCCGGCCTTCACCTGGGCAAAGTCCCGCACCCGGCGCAGCATTCGGTTGGCGATGCGGGGCGTGCCGCGGCTGCGGTGGGCGATCTCCATTGCGCCGTCCGACTCTATGGGAACGTCCAGCAGGCCGGCCGACCGGGTGACAATCTGCGCCAGCTCCTCCGGTGTGTAGAGCTCCAGGCGCAGGGTTACGCCGAAGCGGTCCCGCAGGGGTGCGGAGAGCTGCCCTGCCCGGGTGGTAGCGCCGATCAGGGTGAAGCGGGGCAGATCCAGCCGGATGGAGTTGGCCGAGGGCCCCTTGCCGATGATGATGTCGATGGCGAAGTCCTCCATGGCCGGGTATAAAATCTCCTCCACCGAGCGGTTGAGCCGGTGAATCTCGTCTACAAAGAGGATGTCGTTCTCCGCCAGATTGGTGAGCAGCGCGGCCAGATCGCCGGGCTTCTCAATGGCGGGGCCGGAGGTGATGCGGATATTGACCCCCATCTCGTTGGCAATGATGCCGCTGAGGGTGGTTTTGCCCAGGCCGGGCGGGCCGTGAAGCAGAACGTGGTCCAGGGGCTCGCCCCGCATTTTGGCGGCCTGGATAAAGACCTCCAGGTTGCCCTTGGCCTTCTCCTGCCCGATATACTCCCGCAGGGTCTTGGGGCGCAGGGAACCCTCGTTCTCGTCATCCCGCGTCAGCGATGTGGTGACGAGCGGCTCCTGGGTCTCAAACCCGGTATCGGAAAAGTCAATGCTCAAGTATGTTCACTTCCTCATTCTGACGTAGATGCGTGCAATAAAAATGAACCGCTCCCCAAGCGCATTTTTAGCCCGACGTTAATTCTTGACCATCCTTTTCAGCGCCTGCTTGATGATCTCCTCCAGGGCAAGGCCGTCCACGTCAATGCCCTTGAGAGCTACGGCAATCTCGCTCTGGCTGTAGCCCAGCACTGCCAGGGCGGCAGCGGCCTCGCTGGACTTGTTCTCCGGGATTACCGTGACGCCGGTGCCGCCATAGCTCTCGCCTCCAGGGGCGATCTGTCCCTTGGCCAGCTTGTCTTTCAGCTCCAGGATGATGCGCTGGGCGATTTTTTTCCCGATGCCCTGGGCCACCGTCAGGGCCTTTTCGTCCCCGGTGATGATGCTCATGGCCAGGGACTCGGGTGTGGCCGCAGACAGGATGGAGAGCGCAGCCTTGGGCCCAACACCGGACACCGAGGTGAGGAGCTGGAAGCAGTTGAGCTCATTCTCCGTGGAAAAGCCGAACAGCTCCATGGCGTCCTCACGGACATTCAGGTGGGTATAGAGCTTGGCCGGCTTCCCCTTTTGCAGATGGGACAGGGTGTTGTTGGTGGTGCGGCAGGCATAGCCCACCCCGCCGCAGTCGATGACCGCCAGAAAGGGGGCCATGTGAGCCACCACGCCGTTCAGATAATAAAACATTGTTTTTGCTTCTCCTAACGCACTTGTTTCCGCACCTCATAGCGCCCGCTGCCCGGGCGGGCCGCGTCGGGGCTCTGAAGGCGGGAGGTAAACGAGCGGGCGTGGCACAGGGCGATGGCCACCGCGTCGGCGGCGTCGTCCGGCTTAGGAACGGCGCTCAAATTCAGCAGACGGCGGGTCATATCCATGACCTGCCGCTTCTCCGCCTTTCCGTAGCCCACCACCGCCTGCTTGACCTGGCTGGGGGTATACTCAAAGATGGGCACCCCCCGGCGCTCCGCCGCCAGCAGGAGAACTCCCCTGGCCTGGGCCACGCCGATGCCCGTAGTAATATTGTTGTTGAAAAACAGCTCCTCCACTGCCATGGCCTGGGGCTGGAATTGGGCCAGCAACAGGTCCATATCGTCGGCGATCTGCCGCAGACGTGCGGGCAGGGGCTCCCCTGCCGGTGTGGTAATTGCGCCGCACTGCACCAGGCGCTGACGGCCACGATCGGCCTCCACCAGCCCAAAGCCCACAATGGCAAAGCCGGGGTCTATGCCTAAAATCAGCATGGTATCCGTTCCCCTCCTGAGTCCATACGAAATTTATTTTACCACGGCGGGCACGGCGGCGCAAGCCGAAAAACGGGCCGCGGCGCAGCGCGCCGCGGCCCGTCAGTCAGGCTCTCGGGTGGGCTTTGTTGTAGACATCCTTCAGCTTCTGGTTGACCAACTGGGCATAGATCTGGGTGGACGAAATGTCCGCGTGTCCCAGCATCTCCTGGATGGAGTGGAGATCCGCGCCGTTTTCCAGCAGATGGGCGGCAAAGGAGTGGCGCAGGGTGTGAGGGGTGATTTCTGTCTGAATTCCGGCCTTCTCCTGATAGTGCTTGATGATCTTCCAAAAGCCCTGGCGACTCATGCGCTCCCCGCTCATATTCACGAACAGGGCGCGTTCCTGCGGGTGCTCCAGCATCTGGGGCCGCACGTGCTCTATGTAGTCCTGAAGCGCCCGGACAGCCGCCGGGTAGAGGGGGATCATCCGCTCCTTTCCCCGGCCGGAACAGCGGATAAAGCCGGCGGACAGGTTGACATTTTCCAGATCCAGACCAATCAGTTCAGAGACACGGATACCCGTGGCATAAAGCAGCTCCAGCATGGCCCGATCGCGGCAGCCCTTGGCATCCGAGGCATCCGGCTGCTCCAGAAAGAGTTCCACCTCCTTGGAGGTAAGGATGTGGGGCAGCTTCCGCTCTACCTTCGCCGGGGCCAGCCCCCTGGCCGGATTGACGGACACCCTGCCCTCCGCGATCAGATAGCTGTAGAAAGACTTCAGAGAGGCCAGCGACCGGGTTACCGTGGCCGCCGACTTACCCTTGGCCGACAAAAATCTCGTATAAGACTCCACATCCTTCTGTGCGGCCTGCTCCGGCGAAACCCCCTCCCCTTCCAGCCAGTGGAGATACTGGGTCACATCCCGCAGATAGGAGCTCAACGTGTTGGCGGAGGCCCGCTTTTCCTCTGTCAAATAGTGCGCATAACCTGATTGATAATCCATCCGTCCAACACCTTCTCGCAGTATCTCTATAGGCTCAGGAACGTCCCCGCCAGGCTGGACACCAGGCCGGGCACTACAAAGCAGTCCAGCAGCAGACTCACACACAGCGCGACGGCACAGGCGCCGCAGCGGAAAAAATAGAGTTTTCCATAGGGCGGAGGGGTTTTCCCATCCCCCCAGACCCGTCCGGCCAGCACCCGGGCGGCCAGGAGGCCCTGCACCCCAAGCACAAACAGCACCGGCACCGAAAGCGCACCGCTCACCCCAAAGACCAAAAGGGCCAGCAGACAGCCCACGCCGCCGAACAGGCGCACAAATGAGGCAATCGAAAAGGCCAGCAGAAATCCCCGTACCGCAAACAGAAGTGGCAGCCCGAGAAGCCCCAGCGCGGTGAAGCCCAGCAGCAGCGCCAGCAACGGCCAGCGCACGGTGTCCCACACCAATGAGGCCAGCGCAGGCGCTGTAATCTCCCCCGCCTGAGCGGCGCGAAGAAATCCCTCCACGTAGGCGGCCAGGCTCTCCTGACCCCCGCCTCCGATATGGGATGCCAGCAGGCATCCTACCAGCCCGCCCAACAAAAAGCAGGCCGCAGTTACCGCCAGCACCGGAATAAGCCCATCCCCTGAAATTCTCCACGCTTCCGCCGCCCTGCGCATCGCCCTCACCTCCCATGGGAGCATATGCGGACAGGGCCTCGATTAGACGCGTGCCAACGGTTTACATGCTAACTATAGCTTACCAGGCCGTCTTGTGCAAGGACGGAAAAGAAAAAACTTCATTTTTGTATATTATGCCAAGTTGTTATGTTTACTTCATTATGTAAACTACGCGCACAAAAAGAGGAGCGCCGCACTTTGCGGCGCTCCTCTTTACTAAAATTATAGTCACTGTTTTTGCCGACATCCGGCTCAATTCATCACTTTTTGTCTGTTTGTAGCAGAGATTACGATTTGTATAATTACGATCTGTATATGTCACTCCGCCATTCCGGCCGCGATCGCCCGCAGAGCGATGGCACACTCCAGCCGCTTTCGCTCCAACTCACAGCCCACACGGTGGGGCTTTTTTATGTCGCCATTGACACGCAGGGTGGACGAGCTGCACCCACCCGAGCAGTAGAACCGTGCCCAGCAATCCCTGCACTCCTCGCGGGTGTAGATGTTCAGTCCGGCAAAGCGGCCCGACAGCTCCTGATCGAAGGTGCCATCATAAAGGCTGCCCAGCTTGTAGTCCTCATTGCCCACAAACTGGTGGCAGGGGTAGATATCCCCCTCCGGGGTGATGGCCACGTATTCGCACCCCGCGCCGCAGCCCCGCAGGCGCTTGATCACGCAGGGTCCCTGGGCCAGATCCACGTTGAAGTGGAAGAAGTTGGTTTCCGGGTGGTCCCTGAGATACTCCGCCAGGCGCTCGTACTCCGCCTTCAGGGCGGGCAGATCCGCTTCCTGGAGGGCATAGGGGTCCTCCTCCTTCCCAACCACCGGCTCCACCGAGATATTCCGTCCGATGGAAGCCAACGCCTTCACGTCCTCGGCAAAGTCCTGGTGGAATCGTGTAAAGGTGCCCCGGAGGTAGTAGTCCTTCGTCCCACGGCCCTCAATGAGCTTCTGGAACTTGGGCACAATCACGTCATAGCTGCCCTTGCCGTTGACCGTGGGCCGGAGGTCATCGTTGACCTCCTTTCGCCCGTCGATGGAGAGAACTGCGTTGGACATCTCACGGTTGATGTACTCGATGTTCTCATCATTGAGGAGCACACCATTAGTTGTAATTGTAAAGCGGAAGCACTTGTTGTGCTCCTCCTCAATGGAACGGGCGTACTCCACCGTCTTCTTTACGGTATCCATGGCCATCAGCGGCTCGCCGCCGAAGAAGTCCACCTCGATGTTACGGCGGTGGCCCGACTTGGCGATGACGAAGTCGATGGCCCGTTTGGCGGTCTCGAAGTCCATGGTCATGCGGTGGCCGGTGCCGAAATCGCCGGTGGAGGCAAAGCAATACTTACACCGCAGGTTGCAGTCGTGGGAGACATGGAGGCACAGGGCTTTCACCAGGGCCTGCTGCTGCATGGAGGCAGCCTTCTCCCGGTCAATGTAGTCGTCCTCCTCAAAGAGCAGCCCCTCGGCCGCCAGACCGCGCAGCTCCTGCCAGGACTCCTCCAGGGCGGCTGGGTCGTACTGGGGCAGCCTGGCGCAAAGCTCCGCCGGGCAGTGCTCCCCCATGGGGGGCTGCACCTGCTCCAGAAGGTGGTAGGTGAGCTCGTCCAGCACGTGGACGGCGCCGCTGTTGACATCCACGGCGATATTCACGCCAAGGCATTGAAAGGTATGTACCATATTTGTTCGTTCCTCACTTTATTACGGCATACAAAAAGGGTGGGATGCCCCACCCTTTTCGAGCCAAGTTCGTTTTTACTGGTTCTCGCACTTCTGGTTGGCAACGGTGCAAGAGGTCTTACAGGCGGACTGGCAGGAGGTCTGGCACTCGCCGCAACCGCCGTGGGCGGCGCTCTTCTTCAGAGTCGCGCCGTTGAGCGTCTTCACATGCTTCATTCTGGTTTCCCTCCCATAACGATGGTTTGGAGCGATTATAACACATTCTCCGCCCGATTTCAATTATTTTCTGCGTTTTTTCCGGGCAGGCTTCTTCTTACCCCCGCCGCCCAGGATTCCGGCGGCAGCTCCGCCGCACAGGGAGCCGCACAGCAGGCCGATGCCCCCCGCCTCCAGAGAGACCGTTTCGAAGCAGAGCGCCCCGATGGTAAGCAGCAGCAGGAAGAGCACTCCGCCGGTGGTAAGGCCAACGATCAGCGCCCGGCTCCCACAGCGCCGCACTGCCAGCAGGCCGCCCGCAAAGGCCCCCAGCACACATCCCACGATGGTGAGCTGATACATCAGCTCCTCCCCTGCCAGTCCGCCGGAAATGGCCGCCGACGCCACCAGCAGAAAGACAAAGCAAACCGCCAGCGCGGCCACGCCCCCCAGCACCAGCCCCATTCCGCAGCGGATCAGCTTTGCGCTCTGCTCCTCCTCCTTTTTTTTCATAAAAACACCCTCCCTTGGCATGGATTCCTACTGAAACCTATGCAGGGAGGGCGTTCACTATTACTTCTTGTCCTTGGAATCCTTGGTGTCCGCAGGAGCGTTCTCCGTGGACTGGGTGCCCTTGGTGGAGATGGCCCACTTGGTGAACTCCATACGCACACGGTCGGCGCTGGTCTCGATGATGATGGTATCCTCCTTCACCTGGCAGATGGTGCCTACCACGCCGCCGATGGTGGTGATCTCATCGCCCACCGCCAGCTCAGAGCGCATCTTGGCCGCCGCCTTTTTCTTCTTGTTCTCCGGCCGGATGAGCAGGAAATAGAAGACCGCGATCAGGATCACGAACGGCAGAAGCATGCTCAATAAGCTTGCACTACCATTCGTCCCTGAATTTGTCAGCAGAACGCCAGCAGTCTGTGTCAGCAAAATAATCCCCTCCGATTCATACTTTGACGTTAAAACGTCACCAATAGGACATTATAAAGCGAAAAGCAGATTTTGACAAGCCCTTTTCGCCTCATTCACAGAAACTTCACAGCCGCCCGGCCAATTTCTCGGAATACTCCGCCCGGAATGCCGCGAATTGGCCCGCGTCCAGCGCCTGGCGGATACGTTCGGCCAGTTTGTTGTAGAAATAGAGGTTGTGAAGCACCGCCAGACGCATGGCCAGCATCTCCTCCGCTGCAAAGAGGTGGCGCAGATAGGCCCGGGAGAAGGAGCGGCACACCGGGCAGTCGCAGTCCGGGTCGATGGGCCGCTCGTCCAGCTTGTACTTCTCATTGCGGATATTCAGCGCCCCCGACCAGGTGAAGAGCTTGGCGTGGCGGGCATTGCGGGCAGGCATCACGCAGTCGAAGAAGTCCACGCCCCGGGCCACACCCTCGATGATGTTGGAGGGGGTACCCACCCCCATGAGGTAGCGGGGCTTCTCCGCCGGCATATAGGGCTCCACCGCGTCGATGATGTCATACATCACCTGGGTGGGCTCCCCCACCGCCAGGCCGCCGATGGCGTAGCCCTCGCAGTCAATCTTGGCGGTTTCCTTCATGTGCCAGATGCGCAGCTCCGGGAAAGTGGCGCCCTGATTGATGCCGAAGAGCATCTGGCGGGGATTCACCGTATCAGGCAGGGCGTTGAGCCGGTCGTGCTCCGCCTTGCACCGGGCCAGCCAGCGCAGGGTGCGCTCGCAGGAGGCTTTGGCATACTCATAGGTCGCCGGGTTTTCCACGCACTCGTCGAAGGCCATGGCGATATCAGAGCCCAGGTTGGACTGAATCTGCATGGACTCCTCCGGCCCCATAAAGATGCGGCGCCCGTCGATGTGGGAGGCGAAGGTGACCCCTTCCTCCTTGATCTTGCGCAGGCCCGACAGGGAGAACACCTGGAACCCGCCCGAGTCGGTCAGGATCGGGCCGTCCCACCGCATGAACCTGTGCAGGCCGCCCATCTGCCGCACCACTTGGTCGCCGGGGCGCAGGTGAAGGTGGTAGGTGTTGGACAGCTCTACCTGACAGCCGATCTCCTTCAGATCGTGGGCCGACACCGCACCCTTGATGGCCCCCTGGGTGCCCACGTTCATGAACACCGGCGTCTGCACCGTGCCGTGGGCGCAGGTAAAGACACCCCGGCGGGCCTTTCCCTCTGTTTTCAGGACTTCAAACACGTCAAAACTCCTTTGTCAAAAACTTACCTTTCATAATACCAGAAGGACTGAGCTTTGACAAGAGTATCCCTCATGCTCCCGCCTCAACGCCGTCTATGGTCTGCTGGACAATGGACTCCATCATATCGCCGGTGAGAGCTCCCGGCACATAGCCGAACACATTCCCATCCGCGCCGATCATGAAGGTGGTGGGAAAGGCGGAAATGCCGTAGGAGTAGAATACCTCTCCTGTAACGTCCATCACCACCGGGAAGGTGTAGCCGCCGTCCTCCAGGAACTGCTCCACCTCCGGCTGAGTAACATCCTGATTATAGGGGTACTCCTCCGACTTTGGATTGGCCACGCCCAGAACGATCACATCTCCCTCGTTGTTCCCGTATTTCTCGTAGAGCGCCTGCACCTCCGGCATCTCGCGCTTGCAGGGACCGCACCAGGTCGCCCAGAAGTTGAGAAACACCGTCTTGCCCTCATAGTCGGAGAGGGTATGCTCCTCCCCGTACTGGTCCACCAGGGTGAAATCCGGCGCGGGAATCACCGGCCGCCCGCTGGCCGCCGGGCTCTCCTCCGGTCCGGCGGGCACGCTCCCCTCTGGTGTGGGGTCCGGAGTTCCGCTTGTCTGAGCCTGGGGCGTTTCGGCCGCTCCGCTGCCCGCCGCGCTGGACAGGTAACTGGTAATGCCGTTCATGAAGCCAGTCAGTGTCATGATGCCCATAAGCACCAGCAGGACCGCGCCCACCTTCACAGTGTAGCGTACCACCCTCTGGTGGCGCTTGAAAAAGCCCAGCACCGCCCCGGTAAACAGTCCCACGGCCAGGAAGGGGATCACAAAGCCGAGGGTGTATACCGCAATCAGCAGGAAGCCGCGGGCGGCGCTGCCCGCCGAAGAGGCCATCAGCAAAACGCTGCCCAGCGTGGGGCCCACGCAGGGCGTCCACGCAAAGCTGAAGGTAAAGCCAAGCACCAGGGCCACCAGCGGGTTCATAGCCCACCGGTCCAGCCGGAAGGGCAGCCGGTGCTCCCGCTCCAGGGCGCCCGAGCGCCCGAACACGCCGAATTGGTACAGGCCAAACAGGATCATAATGATGCCGCTGATGCGGGCAAACCAGGTCTGGTTGCTGCGGAAAAAGCTTCCCAGTGCTGTAAAGCCGAACCCCAGCAGGAAAAAGGTAAAGCTGATGCCCACCACAAAGAACAGGGTGTTGACCAGTACCCTTCCCCTGGGATAGCGGATATTGCCGTCGCTGTCCACGTCCCTGGCGCCTCCCGCCAGATAGCTGACGTAGAGGGGCACAAGGGGCAGCACACAGGGAGAGAAAAAGCTCAGCAGCCCCTGTAAAAACACCGTAAGTACCGGCACGCTCGTCTCCAGTGAAAGACCCATATTCATCTCCTTTGTTTCAAATAAAGTCTGCTGTCCAGCTCAGCCAGGCTGATCTCCGAAAGCCTGCTCCGGCAGCCCTGGTCCAGCTCCTCCAGCAGACCGTCCATGACCTCCAACATACCCGATGCCTCCAGGCAGGGCTGATCCACGCCCCCGCCGCGCCAGTTGGTCGACACGAACCGCACCTCTAGCGCCCGGGCTACCTGATCTAATGTAAGGGCGGCGGGATCGCCCACAAAGCGGTAGCCACCCTCATTCCCCTCCTTGGTTTCCACCAGTCCGGCCCGCTTCAGCCCCGCCATGATCTTCCGCACGCGGGCCGGATTGGTACAGATACTGCGGGCCAGCTCCTCACTGGAGAGCTGCTCCTGCCGCCGGTTCAGGCAGATCAGGGCGTGGACCGCCACACAAAACGCACTATTCATGACAGGTTTTTATCCTTTACAGCATCCTCCAACAGGAACTCCTCCGCATAGTGGGCCGCCACGGCCCCGTCTGCCACTGCGGTGACGATCTGGCGCACCGCCTTAGTGCGGGCATCGCCCACCGCAAAGACGCCGGGCACGCTGGTGCGGGTGGTTTCATCCGCCACGATATAGCCCGAGGGGTCCAGCTCCACCTGGCCGGCAAACAGGGCCGTATCCGGCACCCGGCCGATGGCCACAAACAGGCCGTCGCAGAACAGCTCCCGCCGTGCGCCGGTGCGAAGATCCTCCACCTCAACACCTGTCAGGCGTTTCTCCTTGCGCAGAGCGGTAATGCGGCTGTTCCAAAGGATCTCAACGCCGTTTTCCCTCAGCGCGTCCCGATAGACCGCCGAGGCCCTCAGCTCGTCTCTCCGGTGGACCAGATAGACCTTTTTACAAAGCTTGGCCAGATAGAGCGCGTCGCCCACAGCGGTGTTTCCGCCTCCGTTGACCACTACCGTCTTGCCGCGGTAGAGCATGCCGTCGCAGGCGGCGCAGTACGCCACCCCGCGCCCGCGGAGCGCCTGCTCGTCCGGCAGGCCCAGCTCACGCGGGAACGCCCCCGTGGCCAGGATCACCGCCTCGGCCTCAAAGCTGCCCTCGGTACTCTCGATCCGCTTGGGCCGGCCCGCCAGCTCCACCGAGCGCACCTCGCCGTATACCGTGGACACGCCGAACCGCCAGGCCTGGCGCTCCATCCGCTCTCCCAGCTCGAAGCCGTCAATGCCCTCCTCAAAGCCGGGATAATTGTCAATCCGGTCCGTGGTCGCCATCTGGCCTCCGGCGGAGAGCTTTTCCAGCACCGCCACCGAGCGCCCGCTCCGGGCACAGTACAGGGCCGCCGTATAGCCGCCGGGTCCGCCGCCGATCACAATCACGTCATAGTGCTTTACACCCATCCGGCGCACCTCCTCTCTTACAGTCCGGCCCACTCTACAATCTGCGCCTTTGAGCCGGGGGCGATCAGCGGCTCTCCCGCCTGTCCATTCCGAAATACCAGCAGCGTGGGGATGGTCTCCACCCCAAACCGCTCTGCCAGCTCCGGCTGCTCGTCCACATTCACCTTGCCGACCACCATCTGCTCCCCATACTGTCCAGCCACCTGGTCCACCGCAGGGGCAATACGCCGGCAATAGGTGCACCAGGGCGCCCAGAAGTCCACCAGAACCGGCTTCTCCGCCCTCAGCACCTGCTCCTCAAAATTTTCTTTCGTGATGACGATCGCTTCCATTACATTCATCCTTTCTGTTTGCCCTTTTCTTTTCTACTGGAGATAGGGTTCCAAGCCTTTGCGGCTTCCACTCATACTTATTTGTAATTTTTTTAGTTACAGTTTGTACTGTAACTTTAGCAGATACAGAATGATCTGTCAAGCGAATTCTCCCTGCCTTAACAAATTCTTTATCTAAATCCGTCAATCCTTACTCCATTTCAATCCACTCCATACTACAATAGGGATCATTCAGAAAGGAGCTCCTTTGCTGTGATTGAATTGAAAAATCTCTACAAGTCATACCGCGGAAAATCGGTACTGATGAACATCAGTCTGACCATCCAGGACAACGAGTTTTTTGTCCTGATCGGTTCCAGCGGATGCGGGAAAACGACCCTGTTGAAAACGCTCAACAAGCTCAACCCCATTGACAAAGGCGAGATTCTCATCAATGGCACCCCCATCAACCGGATCAAGGTGACCCAGCTTCCCCGCCTGATGGGCTATGTCGTCCAGGAGGGCGGCCTGTTCCCCCATATGACGGTGGAGGACAACATCGCTCTGGCCATGCGTGTGGCCGGGTACCCCAAGGAAAAAATCTACGACCGGATCACCGAGCTGCTGGAGCTGGTCAACCTGGAGCCGGACCAATACCGCAGCCAGTACCCCTCCCAGCTCTCCGGAGGCCAGCGGCAGCGCATCGGCGTAGCCCGCGCCTTTGCCGCCGACCCGGAGATCATCCTCATGGATGAGCCCTTCTCCGCCCTGGACCCCATGACCCGCGCCGAGCTCCAGGACGAGGTGCACCGGCTCCAGCTCCGGTTCCACAAGACCATTGTTTTCGTCACTCACGACATGGATGAGGCCGTCAAGCTGGCCGACCGCATCTGCATCCTGCAAAACGGCCATGTGGTCCAGTGCGACAAGCCGGAGAACATCCTCAAGCATCCCGCCAACGAGTACATCAACTCCTTCATCGGCAAGAACCGCCTGTGGGAGAACCCCTCCTTTATCCGGGCCGAGGACATCATGCGCCCCCGCCCCATCACCATCTCTCAGAGCCGCACAGTGGTGCAGGCGGTACAGCTCATGCGGCACTATAACATCGACAGCCTGCTGGTCACCGGCGACGACAATAAGTTTGCCGGTATGGTGTGGCTCCAGGATCTGATCGGCATCGACCAATACAGCTCCCCGGTCTCCTCGTTCCTCTCTGACGATTATCTGTCCGTCCGGGTGGACGACAGCCTGAGCACTGTACTGGAAAAGGTAGCGGACTATGGCGAGAAGGACTTCGGCATCCTGCCCGTCCTGGATGCGGAGGGAGCCATTCGCGGTTTCCTGAACCGGAGCAGCCTCCTCTCCACCCTGAGCCGCCGTTTCATCGACGAGCCGGTTGAGCGCGACGAACAGGAGGGTGCGTAATTATGGGCATTTCATTCTCTCTGTCCTCCTTCTGGGAGCTCCTGGTCTCCCGCTGGCCCGAACTGGTCACCGAGCTTTTCCGCCACATCAACATGACCACACTGGCCCTGCTCATCTCCCTGGCCATCGGTGTGCCGCTGGGCATCCTTATCACCCGCAACCAGACAGCGGCCAAAATCGTCATTGGCATCGCCAACGTCATGCAATCCATCCCCTCCATCGCCCTGCTGTCCCTGGCCGTCTGCTTTCTGGGCATCGGCACGGTGCCCGCCATCCTGATGGTCTTTGTGTATGCCTTCCTCCCCATTCTGAAGAATACCTATACCGGCATCATGAGCGTGGACCCCAAGAACCTGGAGGTGGCCCGGGGCATGGGCTTGACGCGCACGCGCTGCCTGTTCCTGGTGGAGCTGCCCATCGCCGCCCCCTTCATCATGGCCGGTATCCGCATCGCCGCCGTGGCCTCTGTGGGCACTATGACCATCGCCGCTTTTGCCGGTGCCAAGGGTCTGGGCTGGTTTATCAATCTGGGCCTCAACTCCCTGAATGTGGAGATGATCCTGCTGGGCGCCGTCCCGGTCTCCCTGCTGGCGCCGCTCTTCGACTTCATCTTCGCCAAGCTGGAGCAGGCGGTCACCAGCGAGGGCCTGCTTCCCAACGAGCAGATTCAGAACCTGCCCAAGAGGGTCATCCGCCGCCGGCAGGTGATCGCCGTGGGCGTGTGTGTCGCCCTGGTGGTGGTCGCCATCGGGGGCGGCCTGTCTAACAAGAAGTCGGAAAAGCACATCACCGTAGGTTCCGCCAACTTTACCGAGGTCTACATCGTGGGCAACATCTACAAGGAGCTCATCGAGGCTAAGACCGACATCGAGGTGGACACCACCTTTAACCTAGCCAGCACCTCCCTGGAGATGACCGCTATGGAGAACGGAGACATCGACATGGTGGTCGATTATTCCGGTCAGGTGTATCTCTCTGTGCTGGGCCTGCCGCTGAACACCGACCCTGACGAGGTGTATGATATCCTTGTGGACAAGATGAAGAACGACTACAACATCGCCGTCTCCGCCCCCCTGGGTTACAACAACACTTACGCCATGAGCGTCCGGCCGGAGATCGCCGAGCAGTATCAGCTCGAAACCCTCACCGATCTGATGGCCGTAGCACCCGAACTCCGCCTGGGCTGTACCGCCGACTTCACCCAGCGGGAGGACGCCCTTCCCCGTCTGGAGTCCACCTTCAACACCGAGTTCGCCGAGGTCAACGCCCTGGACGTGGCCGTGCGCTACACCGCCATCGACAGCGGCCAGGTGGACGTCATCGACGCCTTCGCCACCGACGCCCTTCTCTCCAAGTTTGACCTGGTTCAGCTGGAGGATGATGCCAGCTTCTTCCCGCCCTACTACGCGGTCAACTTTATCCGTCAGGAGTGTCTGGACAAGTATCCCGAGCTGGAGGAGGTGCTCGCCCTGCTGGACGGCCGCATCTCCAATGAGGCAATGGCCGCCATGAACGCCGAGGTAGACCTCGAGGGCAGAAACGCCGCCGATGTCGCCCATGACTTCCTGGTGGAAGAGGGCCTTATCTGACCCATACAAAAACCGGGGTTCCCACAACTTGTGGGAACCCCGGTTTCTCTTTTTCGTTCTGACTCAGCCGATGAACATCGCATCTCCAAAGGAGAAGAAGCGATACCGCTGCTCCACCGCCTCTTTATAGGCGGCCAGGACATGCTCCCGGCCCGCCAGGGCGGATACCAGCATGATAAGGGTGGACTCGGGCAGATGGAAGTTGGTGATAAGGCAGTCCAGCGCCTTGAAGCGATAGCCGGGATAGATGAAGATATTCGTCCACCCCGCGCACTCCTTCAACGTGCCGTCCTCCGCCGCCCAGCTCTCGATGGTGCGGCAAGAGGTGGTACCCACACAGATGACCCGCCCCCCTTCCCGCTTGGTGCGGTTGATGGTCTCGGCGGTCTCGGCGGAGATCATGCAGTACTCGCTGTGCATCTCGTGGTCGGTGATCTCCTCCTCCTTCACCGGACGGAAGGTGCCCAGGCCCACATGGAGCGTCACATAGCAGACCTTTACCCCCATTTCCTGCACCTGCTCCAGCAGGGCACGGGTAAAGTGGAGTCCGGCGGTGGGTGCCGCGGCGGAGCCGACCTCGCGGGAGTAGACAGTCTGGTACCGCTCGGGGTCGCTCAGCTCCGCCTTGATGTAGGGCGGCAGGGGCATCTTGCCCAGCCGCTCCAGGGTCTCCAGGAAGATCCCCTCATACTCGAAGCGGACCAGCCGGTTGCCCCCCTCGCATACCTCCACCACCTCGGCCTTGAGGGAGCCGTCCCCGAAGGACAGCCGCGTCCCCGGCTTCAGCTTGCGGCCGGGGCGCACCAGGCACTCCCACACCTTGTCCCCCCGGTCGATGAGCAGCAGCACCTCCACCGCGCCGCCGGTGGGCTCCCGATGGCCCAACAGCCGGGCGGGCAGCACCCGCGAGTCGTTGAGCACCAGGCAGTCCCCCGGGCCCAGGAGGGTAGGCAGATCAAAAAAATGCATGTGCCGGGTGGCTCCGGTCTCCTTGTCCAGCACCAGCAGCCGGGAGGCGTCCCGCCGCTCCAGCGGGGTCTGAGCAATCAGCTCCTCCGGCAGATAAAAATCAAAATCAGCGGTTTTTATGGCTTGCGCACCTCGATTCCAGTATAGTAAAAGGTCAGAATATCCTTGTAAGTATCACCCTGCTGGGCCATGGAATAGGCACCCCACTGGCTCATGCCCACTCCGTGCCCCCAGCCGGATCCAGTGATGGTAAAGACGCCGGAGCTGCCGGCCGACGCGGAGGGCTTCACCTGAGAGATGACGCCGTCCCCGCCGATGGCATAGACCTGCCCCTCAGTCAGTGTGCTCATTGCCCCACTCCCATCCACGGCATAGGCTCCGTTCAGTGTACTGAGGGAACCGGTGCCATTGACCGCGTAGCCTCCTCCGCTGCCGCCCGATATGGTGTAGTGTTGGGAACGCAGCCCCAGGAAGGTGCGGCACGCCTCCCGCGTCTTGCTCCAGCTCCGGCCGTTGGCATCGGTGAAGGTGATCTCGATGGCATTTCCGGTGGGACTGGTCTTGGTCACCCGGAAATCCACGATGGTGCTGTTTCCATAGCCTTTGCTCTGGAGCAGCTCGGTCAGCTCCTGGGCGGTATAGGTCACCGTCCAGTTGTAGTTAGAGATACGGTCCACGACGGAGGCCTCATAGGGGTCAATCTTCCCGATGAGATAGGGGTAATCCCTCCCCCACACGTTGACGGCGCTCTCGCTGGCTCCGCCGTTGTGGGAGGAGTAAACCGCCTGGTCCGCCACCCGCCCATTGTACCACAGATACACCCCGCTGGTCTCCTCCACCGCCCGGCGGCTGTTGTCGCTGGCGGTAGCGATACCCACGTAGGCCTGACAGTCAGTGGTGTTGCACAGGTCGAAGCCCTGGCTCTGGTGCTTGCCCGCCTGGAGCTTTCCATAGGCGTAGCTGCGGGCGCAAACCGTCTGGGCTTTCAATGCCTCCAGGGGCCATGAGGGGCTCATCTCCTGGACGATGACGCCCTGGAGATAGTCGTCCATGGAAAGCACATTGACCACCGTGATGTCCCCGCCGTTCCGGCGGTATTCAAACGCCCCGAAATAGGAATAGCCCCGGAAGTAGGTTTCCGCCTTCACCGTGTCGTCCCGGCCGGGCTTAACCGCCAGATACAGGCCGGAGGTGCTGTCAAACTGAAAGAGGACCGTATTGGTGCCCGTCTTTACCACAGAGATCCCCGCTCCCGAGGTGCCCGCCACCGTGGCCCCGGTCAGGCCGAGGGAGGCCTGGGCCGCCTGGGCGGAGGTACTGTCCAGGAAGGAGCCCACCCGCACATAGTAGGTGCCGTCGATCCAGGCCGGGAAGCCATCGCTGTACTGTGCTGCGGCGGCCGATGCCTCCTCAAAGGTGGCGTAGGTCTGGGGGAGCTGGAGATGGTAACACCCCACGGCGATGTCGGAGGTCTTGCTGTCGTAATAGCCGGAGCCACTCCAGTCCACATTCGACCCGTAGTACACATTCTGGGTTTTCACCATGGAGACCGTCGTCTCGCTGGTGTAGCCCAGGAGCTGGAAGGTCAGATCGCCGTCAAAGTAGCCGAAGCGGTAGCCGCTGCCCACGTCGTTGGCTAGGTTGGCCCCCGACAGGGCGTTTCCGCCGTAGAACAGGCCCACCCGGACCATCGGGTTGGCCTCCGCCGAGGCCGCACCAGCCGGAGCAAGCCCACTTATCAATAAAATTGCAAGACAGGCAGTTACAAGCCGCAAAATATTTCCTTTTACCCTCTGCTTCATCGAATCACTTTTCAACTCTCTTTCATTGACACATGGGCTCCATCTGTGGTACAATCTTTGAAAACTAATCAGTATCAGATGCAGGATAGGAGCCGTGGCGGTTTCAAAAATGACAGGGAGCGCCCTGCACCTAAGTTGGACTGCGCCGTAGCGGCATCGTCTTTGACATTATAGTACAAAATCAGCGGACATGTAAACTGCTGATTTTCTTTTTATATGAAAGTCCTCATTTTCCCAGTCTCAAACAAGCTGGATCTGGAATAGGATATTATGGAACGACGGAGGTATTGGTTATGGAAAAGTACAGAGTTGGCGTCATCGGCGGCACCGGCATGGTCGGTCAGCGCTTCGTTACCCTTCTGGAGAACCACCCCTGGTTTCAGTTGACCGCCATCGCGGCCAGCAGCCGCTCTGCGGGCAAGACCTACGAGGAGGCCATTGGTGGCCGCTGGGCCCTGGATGTCCCCATGCCCGGGGAGGCCAAGGACATGGTGGTGCTCAACGCGGAAACAGACATCGACCGGATTGCCGCCCAGGTGGACTTCGTATTCTCCGCGGTGGACATGAAGAAGGAGGAAATTCAGGCCCTGGAGGAGGCTTATGCCCGCCGCGGGTGCCCCGTGGTCTCCAATAACTCCGCCCACCGCTGGACGCCCGACGTGCCCATGGTGGTGCCGGAGATCAATCCCGAGCACCTCCGGGTCATCGAAGCCCAGCGCAGGCGTCTGGGAACGGAGCGCGGCTTTATCGCCGTCAAGTCCAACTGTTCCCTGCAAAGCTATGTCCCCGCCCTCCATCCCCTGCGCGCCTTCGGCCTGGAGCAGGTGCTGGTCTGCACCTATCAGGCCATCTCCGGTGCGGGCAAGACCTTCGAAACCTGGCCGGAGATGGTGGACAACGTGATACCCTACATCGGTGGTGAGGAGGAAAAGAGCGAGCAGGAGCCCCTGAAGCTGTGGGGCCGGGTGGAGGACGGCGTTATCGTCAATGCCGCAGGCCCGTCCATCACCGCCCAGTGTCTCCGCGTTCCCGCCTCCAACGGCCACATGGCAGCCGTTTTCGCCCGGTTCCGGAACAAGCCCTCTCTGGACGAAATCAAAGCCGCCTGGGCGGGCTTCCAGGGCCGTGCCCAGGAGCTGGCCCTGCCCTCTGCCCCCAAGCAGTTCCTGCACTACTTTGAGGAGCCTGACCGCCCCCAGACCCGGCTGGACCGGATGACCGAGGGCGGCATGGCCGTGTGCATCGGCCGGCTGCGTCCCGACACCCAGTACGACTACAAGTTCGTCTGTCTGTCCCACAACACCCTCCGCGGCGCGGCCGGCGGTGCGGTTCTCCTTGCTGAGCTTCTCTGCGCGGAGGGGTATATCCAAAGGAGGTAAACCCCATCTTATGCGAGAGCCTGTTTTCACCGGAGCCTGTACCGCCATTGTCACCCCCTTTGACCAGAGCGGCGCCATTGATTACGGCTGCTTCGGCCGCCTGATCGACCAGCAGCTCGACCACGGCGTGGATGCCATCTGCGTCTGCGGAACCACCGGCGAGAGCGCCACCCTCTCTATCCGGGAGCACATCGCCGCCGTGGCCTTCTGCGTCAAGCGGGTTAACCACCGGGTGAAGGTCATTGCCGGCGCGGGGAGCAACGACACCTCCGCTGCCCTCTACCTCTCCCAGCACGCCCAGGACTCCGGCGCGGACGCCCTGCTGCTCGTCACCCCCTACTACAACAAAGCGTCCCAGACCGGCCTCATTCAGCACTACACCTACATAGCCGACCGGGTGGAGCTGCCCATCCTTCTCTACAATGTCCCCTCCCGCACCGGCGTATCCTTTACCGCCGAGACCTACCAGCTTCTCTCGCAGCACCCCAACATCAACGGGGTCAAGGAGGCCAGCGGAAACTTCTCCCTGCTCTCCCACACCCGCGCCCTCTGCGGCGATGACTTCCACATCTGGTCGGGCAACGACGATCAGGTGGTGCCCATGATGAGTCTGGGGGCCAAGGGGGTCGTCTCCGTGGCGGCCAATCTCGTCCCTGAGGTGATGGTTCAGATGAGCCACCTCTGCCTGGAGGGCCGGTTCCGGGAGGCCGCTGCGCTCCAGATCGAGTACACCGACCTCATTGACGCCCTCTTTCTGGAGGTCAACCCCATCCCCATCAAGACCGCCCTGAATCTGGCCGGCTATGAGGTGGGTTCCCTGCGCCTCCCCCTTTGCGCCATGTCCGACGGGCACCTGGAGACCCTGCGCCGCGCCATGGAGAGCGCTCACCTGCTCCAATAGCGCAGAGAAAGGATGTGAACTATGGTTCAACTGCTCCTCTCCGGCTGTAACGGCCGGATGGGCCATGCGGTAGAGGCTATCTGTGCCGCTGAACCGGAGCTGGAGCTGACCGCCGGCTTTGATCTGCTGGGCGCGGATATCCGCGATTTCCCGGTATACGCCTCCCCCGCCGAATTTCAGGGAGAAGCCGACGTTGTGGTGGACTTCTCCAGTCCCTCGGCCCTTCCCGCTCTGCTGAGCTTCGGCCTGGAACACAGGATGCCCCTTGTGCTGGCCACCACCGGCTATGACCAGGGACAACTGGAGGAGATACAGCAGGCTGCCCGTTCCATCCCTATCTTTCGCTCCGCCAACCTGTCCCTTGGCGTAAACATCCTCGTCGAGTTGGTACGCCGGACCGCAGCGGTGCTGGGCGGGAGCTGTGACATCGAAATCGTGGAGCGGCACCACAACAAGAAGATGGATGCCCCCAGTGGGACGGCCCTCATGCTGGCAGAGGCCGCGGCGGACGCCCTCCCTTGCCAACCGGAGCTGGTCTGCGGCCGGCAGGGTATCCGGCGGAGCCGGGAGCGCTGTGAAATCGGCATCTCCTCGGTGCGGGGCGGTGGAATTGTGGGCGACCATGAGGTGCTCTTTGCCGGGCGGGATGAGCTCATTGAGCTGCGGCACTCCGCCCTGAGCCGCGAGGTGTTTGCCTCCGGAGCGGTTCAGGCCGCCCGGTTTCTGGCTGCCGGGCAGTCCCCCGGTCTATACTCCATGGCGGACTTGGTGACCTATTTGGGCCTCTAAAAGGGAGGTGCGAAGCTTCGCTTCGCACCTCCCTTCACTACTCTACTCGTTCAGTTTTTAAGGAGCGCCGTCCAGAGGCCTCCCGTTTCCGTCCAGGCGCTTGAGTGCCAAGCGTTTGTTGACCCAGTCCCGCACCAGTGCATACAGCACGGCAAAGGTGGGCACACCCAGTACCATACCCGGGAACCCAAACAGGCCGCCGCACACCACAATGGAAACCAGCACCCAGATGGCTGACAGGCCCGTGCTGTCGCCCAAGATCTTGGGGCCGAGGATGTTGCCGTCAAACTGCTGAAGGCCGATGACCAAGGCAAAGAACCGCAGGGCCGCCCAAGGGTCGACGATCACCAGAATCATCAGACAGGGGATGGCGCCGATGATCGGTCCAAAAAAGGGGATAATGTTGGTGACGCCCACCACGACGCTGACCAGCATGGGATATGGGATGCGGAAAATCAAGCAAAGGATAAAGCAGAGCACACCGATGATGGCCGAGTCGATCAGCTTGCCATTGATAAAGCCTACAAATACCCGGTTGGCATGTCCGCATACCCCGAGAAGCCAGTCCGCCCGCCGCCTGGGCAGAATGGCGTAGAGCATCTTCTTGATCTGCGGAACCAGCCGCCCCTTCCCTGCCAGCATGTAAACCGAGGAGATCAGTGCGGTAATGCCCGAGATCACCCCACTGCCGATGGCGTAGCCAAAGTTCAGCAGATCCGGCAGAGCCTTGGAGAGATAGGCGGCAATATTGGTCATCAGGTCCTGATAAGAGCCAATAGCCTCATTCAGGGCCTCCGCCTCCAGTCCAAACTGCTCGGAGAGGGTCTGCACCAGGCTGTTCAGGCTGGTCAGATAGGTCTGCATGTTGGTGGCCAGATCTACCACGCTTTGCGCCACCTGCGGTATGATCAGGTTGAGCAGGACCACAACGATCGCCAGGGCGATCAGATAGACCGTCAGAATCGCCAGCCCACGCCGGTGCTTCTGCTTTTGGTAGAGCTTTCGCTCAAAAAAGCACATGGGCGTATTGAGCAGATAGGCGATAGCAAAACCTGCAATAAAGGGCGTCAGCACACCCATAAATGTGCGCACCCGGACCGCGATAACATCGAAATTGGTCAATCCCACATAAAACAGGATAGCGGCCAACAGGACGATCAGGAGAGATAACGATCCCCGATCCAGAATATACCATTTCTTTTCCCCTTGCTTGTCCTTATCCTCCATGCCGCAATCCCCTTCCGTATTGGCTATCCTGTTAAGATTGTATCATGATCCAATCACTTCCGCAACCGAAAAAGGGCGCCGGAGGGGAATTATCCTCCGGCGCCTTTTTTCATTCACCGAGCACCGCACGGTGGAAGACCTTTTTTCCCTTTTTGAGCATTATACCCTCGCCGGAGAGCTGTTCGGCGGTCACGGCTGCGGCCACATCGGTGACCTTCTGACCGTCCAACTCCACCCCTCCCTGCTCCACCAGGCGGCGAGCCTCCTTCTTGGAGGGCACCAGGCCGCACTTGAGCATCAGCTCCAGCACCCCGATCGCCCCGTCAGTCAGATCGCCGGTGTCCAGGGTGGTGGTGGGCACGTTGGACTTGTCGCCTCCCTGGGCGAACAGGGCCTTGGCCGCGTCCTGGGCCTTCTGCGCCTCCTCCTCGCCGTGAACCAGCTTGGTCAGCTCAAAGGCCAGGATCTCCTTGGCTTGATTGAGCTGGGCGCCCTCCCACTTGTCCATCTCGTCGATCTGCTCAATGGGAAGGAAGGTGAGCATACGCAGGCACTTGAGCACATCGCTGTCGCCCACGTTGCGCCAGTACTGGTAGAACTCATAGGGACTGGTCTTGTTGGGATCCAGCCACACCGCGCCCTTGGCGGTCTTGCCCATCTTCTTCCCCTCGGAGTTGAGCAGCAGGGTAATGGTCATGGCGTGGGCATCCTTGCCCAGCTTGCGGCGGATGAGCTCGGTGCCGCCCAGCATGTTGGACCACTGGTCATCACCGCCGAACTGCATGTTGCATCCGTAGTGCTGGAACAGGTGGTAGAAATCGTAGGACTGCATGATCATGTAGTTGAACTCCAGAAAGCTCAGCCCCTTCTCCATGCGCTGCTTATAACACTCGGCCCGCAGCATGTTGTTCACGCTGAAGCAGGCGCCCACCTCGCGGAGCAACTCCACATAGTTCAGGTCCATCAGCCAGTCGGCGTTGTTCACCATCTGGGCCTTGCCGTCACCGAACTCGATAAAACGCTCCATCTGCTTCTTGAAGCAGGCGCAGTTGTGCTGTATGGTCTCCACCGTCATCATGGAGCGCATGTCGGTGCGGCCGGAGGGGTCACCCACCATACCGGTACCGCCTCCGATGAGGGCGATGGGCCGGTTGCCCGCCATCTGGAGCCGCTTCATCAGGCAAAGGGCCATGAAGTGGCCCACGTGGAGGGAATCGGCGGTGGGGTCGAAGCCGATATAGAACACCGCCTTACCCTCGTTGATCATCTTGGAGATCTCTTCCTCATTGGTTACCTGGGCAATGAGGCCACGGGCCTTCAGTTCTTCGTAACAGGTCATAGTTTCATTCTCCTTTTCTTTCGTCCATAGGGACGCCCCTACAGTAATTGCTAATTAGTATGGCTGCACTTTGTGTTTTAATATAAAAAACGCCCCCTGTCCTCACGGACAGAGGGCGTTGTCAAACGCGGTACCACCTCTGGTTCACCATCCCCTCACGGAGACAGCCTCATGGAGTGCCAACACACTCCGGCGCGGTAACGGGCGCACCCGACACACCCCTACTGCGCGCCTTCACGCGGTTCGGGCGGCTGCTCCAGGGTGTATTTCCCGGCCTGTCCCCTCCCCCTCACACCAAGACGGGGGCTCTCTGGGCGGGACATAAGACGGTACTTCTCCCTGTCATCGCAGTCTCATATTGAGTTGGATTATAGTACGGGGCAGCCAGTTTGTCAAGGGGAAGATTTAACTCAACAAAAGATTACTTTTGTTGGGTTAAAGCCCGCTTGAACCGTTCCGCACTGTCCAGCAGTTCCCCCGCCGCCGCCAGTGTCGCGCCGGTGATGCGCTCACCAGAGGTCAGCCGTGCCAGCTCCTCCATGCGCCGCTCCCGGCTCAGGCGCTCTACTTCTGTGAAGGTTCTCCCCTTGCGCTCCCCCTTCTCCACAGAGAAATGGACGTCCGCCATGGCCGCAAGCTGGGGCAAGTGGGTGACGCAGAGCACCTGCTTGGTGCGGGCCACGCCCGCCAACTTCTCCGCCACCTTCTGGGCCGCCCGGCCGGACACACCGGTGTCCACCTCGTCAAAGATCAGGGAGCCCACGTGGTCATTCTCCGCCAGCACATTCTTAAGGGCCAGCATGATGCGGGCCAGCTCTCCGCCGGAGGCGATCTTCTGGATGGGCTTCAGATCCTCCCCTACATTGGCGGACATAAGGAACTGCACCTCGTCCAGTCCGGTTTCGTCCATGGCGTACTCCCCCGCTTTGGGCCGGAACTCCACCTGGAACCGCACTTTCGGCATGTCCAGTTGGGCCAATTCCGTTTGAATACGCTCCTCCAGCGCCTTGGCCGCTTCACGGCGCGCCTGGCTCAGCGCCTCACCCCGCCGCCGGACCTCCTCCATCGCTTTGCCCAGATCCCTTTCCAACCGGGCGATGGTATCGCTGGAGAACTGAATTTCGTCCAGCTCCTTTCTGCACCGCTCCAGGTAGTCCAGCATATCCTCCACGGAGTCCCCGTACTTCTTTTTCAGCCGGTAGATCACATCCAGACGACTCTCCAGCTCGTCCAGCTCACCGGGTTCAAAGTCGAAACCATCCCGTAAATCCCGCACCTGCTCGGCCAGATCATCGGCCGAGCAGCGCAGCTCCGTAAGCCTGTCCACCAGCTCCGCCACCTGCCCGCTCAGCCGGGCCGCCGCGTGGAGTGAACTCTCCGCCGCGCCGATCAGGCCGGCGGCCCCCTCACGCTCCTCATCGCCTGAGAGGGCCAAATGGGCGCCCTCTACCGCCTCAATCAGCTTGCCCGCATTGCGCAGCAAATTGCGGCGCTCGGTGAGGGCCTCCTCCTCCCCAGCCTTCAGTCCGGCCCGCTCCAGCTCGGCAATCTGGAACTCCAAACTGTCAATGCGCCGGGCTTTCTCCGCCTCGTCCATCTGGAGAGCCGCAATCTCCCGGCGCAGGACCGCAAAGCGGCCAAAGGCCGCCCGGTATTCCTCCTGCAGCGATCCCGTTTCTCCGAATCCATCCAGATACTCCAGGTGGCACCGCTCGTCCAGGAGCTGCTGGCCGTCGTGCTGCCCGTGGATATTGAGGAGCTGCCGGCCCAGTTGCCGTAGCTGAGCTACGGTGATTAGCCGTCCATTCAGGCGGCACACATTCTTGCCGTCCGGCTGGATCTCCCGCTGGATCAGCAGATTTCCATCCTCGTCCGGCCCTCCGCCGTTCTCCTGGAACCAGGCCAGCGGAGGCAGGCCGGTAAAGACGGCATTGACGAGGGCGGATCTGGCCCCTGTCCGAATCAGATCCCGGCTGGTTCGCTCTCCGATGATGGCGCCGATGGCATCCACTACAATGGACTTGCCGGCTCCCGTTTCCCCCGTCAGAGCGTTGAATCCCTTGTCGAACTGAATGTCCGCCGATTCGATGACTGCGATATTCTCAATGTGCAACAGTGAGAGCATGCCGACCACCCCGCCGTTTCCGCTTTATTTCAGCATTGTGTGGATCTCGTTGCAGAACTCCTGCGCGTCCTCGTTGGTGCGCATGACCAGCATCGCGGTATCGTCCCCCGCAAGACTGCCCACCAGTCCTGTGATCTCCATGCCGTCAATGGCTGCGCAGGCCGCCGATGCCACTCCCGGCATGGTCTTGAGCACAATGATGTTCTGGGCCAGATCAAAGGAGATGACCCCCTCCTTGAAAATCGTGCGCAGCCGGCTGGCGACATTCAGCGACGCCTTGCGCTCCGACACCGCGTAGCGGTAGGTCCCGTAGCCGGTAAGCTCCTTGATCAGATGCAGCTCTTTGATGTCCCGGGAAATGGTCGCCTGGGTAGATTGGAGTCCGCGGGCCCTCAGCTCCGCCAGAAGCTGATCCTGTGTATCAATATCCTGTTCCTCAATAATGCGCAAAATCTCCTGCTGACGTTTTCCCTTCACGCCTTGGCACCTCCCAGTTTCTGACTTAGTATATCATAAAAGCTCCGCCCTGTCACCCGTACCAGACGGGTCTTGGAGCTGGACATCTTCAGCTCCACCACATCGCCGCTGCCCAGACGAAACGCCTTGCCGCCATCTACCGACAAATAGGCAGTCTTGCGTGACTGCTTCCCCATTTTAATGGACACCGTACGCTCCCGTCCCAAGACGATGGACCGGGCGGAGAGGGCATGGGGACAGATGGGCGTCACAATCATATTCTCCGCCGTAGGCTCCACGATGGGGCCGCCCGCCGACATGGAATAGGCTGTAGAGCCGGTGGGCGTACTTACAATCACGCCGTCAGCGGAAAAATTGGCGATCATCACCTTGTCGCCATATACCTCCAGATCCACGACCCGGGCCACAGCCCCTTTCGTGAGGGCTGCGTCGTTCAGGGCGATGTCATTGAACAGCACCTTTCCATCCCGGCGGACCGCTACATCCAACATCATACGGGATTCGATCGTGTACTTCCCGGCCGCCAGCTTGGACAGCATGGACAGCTCGCTCTGCTCCAGCTCGGCCATAAAACCCACGCTGCCCAGATTGACCCCCAGTATAGGCACCTTGTGGGCGTTGGCGTCCTTGGCCGCGTGGAGGATGGTTCCGTCTCCTCCGAAGCAAACCAGCATGTCCGCGTTTTTCAGCTCCTCCTGGGTGTCCTTAAACTGGATATGCTTGGGAAATTCCAGATTGCTGCCCTCCAGGAGGAAGGGCAGACACATGGCGGTCTCCACCCCCACGTTCCGCAGAATCTTTTCCGCGGCCTGGGCCGCCCGCAGGCCCCGGTCCCGGTATGGGTTTGGGCTCAATACCACTTTCATTGTCCGGTTCCCTCCAATGCCCCGTGCGATGCCTCGACCAGAGCTGAAAGGTCGCCGTTCCAGGGCTCGCCCGCCCCGACACACAGGTGTCCCAAATATTCGATGTTGCCCTCCGGTCCTCGAATGGGCGAAAAGGTCATTTCCTTTACAGTAAAGTCCGCCTCATGAGCGTTCTGCAAAAACTGCCGCAGCACCTCCAGATGGACAGCGGGGTCCCGCACAACCCCCTTCTTGCCCACCTTCTCACGGCCCGCCTCAAACTGGGGCTTCACCAGACAGACTACCTGTCCGTCCGGCTTTAGGATACCCCGTAGGGCGGGTAAAATCAGCTTTAAGGAGATAAAGGACACATCCACTGTACCGAAGTCCAGCGGCTCTGGAATCTGCTCCGCCGTCAAATAGCGCACGTTGGTCCGCTCCATGCACACCACCCTGGGATCACTGCGCAGGCTCCAGGCCAACTGTCCATAGCCCACATCCACTGCATACACCTTTTCCGCCCCATTTTGGAGCATACAGTCGGTAAAGCCGCCGGTGGACGCCCCGGCATCAATGGCATGTACTCCCTTTAAGCGGATGCCGGAAAAAGTCTTGAGGGCTTTCTCCAGCTTCAGCCCGCCCCGGCTCACATAGGCCAACGCCTGTCCACGCACCTCAATCGGGGCGTTCTCCTCAACCTGCGTCCCGGCCTTGTCCACCTTTTGTTCCCTGACATAGACTTGACCGCTCATGATCACCGCCTGGGCCCGCTGCCGGCTTTCAGCCAGACCTCGTTCCACCAGCAGGACATCCAGCCGCTTTTTTACATTAGCCATGACGGCAGACCTCCAATGCTCTGTGATATAGGCTCGCCCCGTCCAAACCGCACAGCCTTTGAAGCTGGGGCACCGTTCCATGGGTAACAAAGGCGTGTCCGGTATTCGCCAAGGCCAGCCCTCGCACCTGGATGCCAGCGTCAAACAGGCCTGCGGCGATGCGCTGCCCCACACCGCCCGCCGCCGCGCTGTCCTCCGCAACCAGAAGCCGTCCTGTCTTTTGAACAGAGGCAGTCAGCCGCTCCAGTGGAATCGGTGTAATGGCATTTAACTTCACAACCTCTGCCTGGATGCCATTCCGTGCCAGACGGTCAGCGCAGTCCAGAAGCTGGTTAAGCATCATACCATAGCCCGCCAGGGTAATGTCCGCTCCCGTCCGCAGCAGGGTGGCTGGCTCCACCGGGACGTTGCCCTGGTAGGCGCCCTCCCCTCCCCTGGAGTAACGGACTGCCACTGGACCCTCCACGTCATAGATGGCATAACGCAGCATCTCCCGCAGCTCCTGAAAACTGCTGGGGCAAAGCACCGTCATGCCGGGGATGGTGTCGAGAAAGGCTGGATCAAAGACGCCGTGGTGGGTCTCGCCGTCCTCCCCCACCAGCCCGGCCCGGTCCACCGCCAACACCACATGGAGCTTCTGAAGCGCCACGTCGTGGAGCAGCATATCGTAGCTGCGCTGGAGGAAGGAGGAGTACACTGCAAAGACCGGGCGCATCCCCTGCTTGGCCATGCCCGCTGCCATGGCCACCGCATGGCCCTCGGCAATGCCCACGTCAAAAAAGCGCGCCGGAAACTGACGGGCAAAGCGGTTCAAGCCGGTTCCCCCCTGCATGGCGGCCGTAATGGCACAGAGCTTGCCGTCTTGCTCTGCCAAGGAACAGAGGGTCTCTCCAAACACGGCGGAAAAGCTCTCCCCTGAACCATGCACCAGCTCCCCTGTTTCTACACAGAAGCGGCCGACACCGTGAAACTGATCCGGATTGCGCTCCGCTGGTGTATAGCCTTTTCCCTTCACGGTTCTTACATGGAGCAAAACAGGGCCGTTCAGCTCCTTCGCATAGCTCAAAAGCTGCGTCAGATACTTGACATCATGCCCATCCACCGGTCCCAGGTAGGTAAAGCCCATATCCTCAAACAGGCTGCACGGCAACAGACTGTCCTTGATGGCCGTTTTGATCTTGTGGGTTGCATGGTAGATGTGACCGCCCAGCGGCAATACGCTCATGACCTTACGGTAGCCCTTCTTAAAGCGCAGGTACTGGGGCTTCAGCCGCTGGCGCGCCAAATGCTCCGCCACGCCGCCCACGCTCTTTGTGATCGACATGCCGTTGTCGTTGAGAATGACGATGAGCGGTTCCCCGCTGTCCCCCGCATCGGACAGGCCCTCATAGGCGAGCCCGCCAGACAAGGCGCCGTCGCCGATCAACGCCAGAACATGATAGTCCGCATGTTGTAATGTTCTTGCCCTTGCCATTCCAATGGCCACCGATACTGAGTTAGAGGCGTGTCCCGCGACAAAGGCGTCGCTTTCACTCTCCACCGGTTTGGGGAAGCCAGCAATTCCGCCGAAGGTACGCAGCGTTTCCATCGCCTGATTGCGGCCGGTGAGAATTTTGTGGGCGTAGCACTGGTGTCCCACATCGAACACCAAACGGTCCCGTCCGGTGTCGAACACCCGGTGGATGGCGACAATCAACTCCACCGCTCCCAGGCTGGAGGCCAGGTGGCCGCCGGTGCGGGAAACCGTGTCGATCAGGCGCGCCCGCAGCAGCCGGCACAGCTCCACAGCCTCACCGTCACTCAGTTCTCCCAGTTGATTCGGTACGTGATTCAAATCAAAATTCAGAATGGTTCCACCTCCCGGCCCACAGAGGCCCGGAATTCAAAATTACGTCCACAGCCAAGCGCCCAGCAATCCTACACTGATACCCAATAGGCCGCCCATCAGCACCTGGAACGGCGTGTGCCCCAGGAACTCCTTGAGCTCCTTACCGAAAATGGCGGGCTTCATCTCAGTCCAGTGTTCCATGATATAGTTCAGGATCTTGGCCTGCTCCCCCGCCGCCTTGCGGACATTGGCCGCGTCGTACATCACCACAATGGCGACCACGGCAGAAATGGTGAATACGGGCGACGCCCAGCCGTACATATAGCCCATGGCCGCCGCGCAGGCGCAAACAAAGGCAGAGTGGGAGCTTGGCATTCCCCCGCTGGAGAGAATATGGCGCCAGTCCAGCTTTCCCTGGGAAATCAGCGTGATGACAAACTTGAGCACCTGGGCGATCGCCCAGGCCAGGATGGACAGGTTTAAAATCAGATTTCCGGTCAGAAAATCTACGACATTGCTCATATAAGTCCTCTCATTTCTCGCGGCCGGCCAGCGACTGCGCCAGACCGCGGAGGCTCTCCGCCTCCGATCCGAAGGGCGCCAGGGCCTCCACCGCCCGGTCGGTCAACTCCGCCACCAGGATACGGCAGTCCGCCAGACCTTTGAGCGCCACAAAGGTGGTCTTGTCGCTCCTGACGTCTGAACCGATGGGCTTGCCCAAGGTGGCCTCATCACCCACTACGTCCAGGATATCGTCCTGAATCTGGAAGGCCAGCCCCAGGCAGTCGGCATAGCGGCACAGGGCCTCCCGCTGTTCCTCCGCTCCGCCGGCCACGGCGCAGCCCATCTCCACAGCCGCTCTGATCAGCGCACCGGTCTTGAGGCGCTGAAGCTCCTCCACCTCGGTCAGGCCAAGGGCGCGGCCCTCGCCGGCCATATCCAGTACCTGTCCGCCCACCATGCCGCGGCCGCCGGCGGCCCGGGCCAGGATGCCCGCCGCCTCCAACACACGCTCCGGCGGAAGCTTCTGTCCCGGGGCCAGCATGGTCTCAAAAGCCGCCGTCAGAAGGCCATCGCCGGCCAAAACCGCGTTGGCTTCGCCAAACACCTTGTGGTTGGTAGGGCGGCCCCGCCGCAGATCGTCATCGTCCATGCAGGGCAGGTCGTCGTGAATCAGGGAGTAGGTGTGAATCATCTCAATCGCCCCGGCAAAGGGCAGGGCATCCTCCACTGCTCCGCCGCACAGGCGGCAGGCCTCCAGCACCAGCACGGGCCGGAGGCGCTTTCCGCCGGCCAGAAGGCTGTAGCGCATGGCGTCATACAGGTTCCCACGGGGCGCACAGTCCTGGAAACAGGCGTGCAGCCAATCCTCGATCCGGGCCCGGTGCTCATCCAGCCGTTCCAGCTCCGCCATGGCTATCCCTCCCCCTCAAACGGCTCCTCTACCGGTTTTCCATCCGGCCCGGCCAGGAGCTTGGAGACCTTCTGCTCCGCCTTGTCCAACTGTGTGGTGCATTTCTTCATCAGTCTGGTCCCTTCTTCAAAGAGGGCCAGCGCATCCTCCAGAGGAGCGTCACCCTGTTCCAACTGTTTTACAATCTCCTCCAGCCGCGCCATGGCCTGTTCAAAGGTTACTTTCTTTTCCGCCATCTATTTCGTCCTTTCCCTATCCGGCAGGTTCAATCACTTTACAGGAAACCTTGCCATCCGTCATGCGCAGGCGCAACGTCTCGCCCGGCATGGCCTCCTTCGCGGAGCGAAGTACCGCCCCGTCTGACCGCTGGGGAATGGCATAGCCCCGGCCCAGTACCTTGAGGGGACTCAGGGCGTCCAGCGCCGCTGCCAATCGGGCAAAGCGCTCCCGCTCCCGGCCCATGGCCCCGGTCAGTCCGTGGGCCAGCCGGTCCCGCTGGTAGTCCAGCAGCATCCGCCGGTCATTGATATAATTCATGGGGTCCTGTAGCGCCCGGCAGCGCCCGGCCTGCTCCAGTTCACGGCGGGCCCGCTCCAGTCGGCGGCCCATGGCCCCGGTCAAGCGGCCTTCCATCTGCTCCAGCCAGCCATAGCACTCGTTCTGATCCGGCACCGCCAGCTCCGCGGCGTTGGAGGGGGTGGCCGCCCGGAGATCCGCCACAAAATCCGCAATGGTCACGTCGGGCTCATGGCCCACGGCGGAGATGACCGGAATCTCAGAGGCATAGATGGTGCGGGCCACGTCCTCGTCGTTGAAGGCCCAGAGATCCTCCATGGAGCCGCCGCCCCGTCCGGTAATCAGCAGGTCGGCCACCCTATGCCGGTTGGCCCAGGCGATGGCCGCGCAAAGCTCCCCAGGGGCCTCCGCCCCCTGTACCCGCACCGGCAGCACCAGCACCTCCGCCAGCGGCCAGCGAGCCCCCAGTATGCGGAGCATATCCCGCACCGCCGCCCCCGCCGGGGAGGTAATGAGGGCGATTTTTCGGGGATAGCGCGGGATGGGCTTCTTGTGGGCCGGGTCGAACAGCCCCTCTTGGTAGAGCTTCTGCTTAAGTTGTTCAAAGGCCACATGGAGATCCCCCACGCCGTCGGGGGTCAGCTCACTACAGTAGAGCTGATACTGCCCGTCCCGTGGAAAGACCGTTACCCGGCCAAAGGCCACCACCTTCATGCCGTTTTCCGGACGGAAGCGCAGGCCCATGGCCTCCCGCCGGAACATGACACAGCGGATGGCCCCCTCCGCGTCCTTCAGGGAGAAGTAGTGGTGCCCGGAGGGATAGGCCTTGTAGTTGGAGAGCTCTCCCCGCACAAAAAGGCCGGCCAGAGCACCGTCGCGGTCCAGCAGGCCTTTGATATATTGGTTGACCTGGGTTACGCTGTAAATTGGGGCGTTCTTCATGCCTCGGCCTCCTGTCTCAGACTCCGCCAGGCCAGAATGGCCGCCCCCATGGCGTTGTCGGTGGAGTACTGGGGCCCGGCAAAGGCTGCGTCGCTCATAACAGTACGCAGCAGGCGGTTGGAGGCCACGCCGCCGGAGCACAGCACCGGCAGGCCGGGCCAGCGTTTCCGGGCCGCGTCGGTGGCCCGACGTACTGCCGACGCCACCGTCTCCAGGGTAAAGCGGGCGATCTCCGCCGGCGGCCTTCCCTGCTCTGCCAGCGCCTTTCCCTTATTCTCCATCCCGGAAAGGGAGAATGTCAGGCCGTTCAGCTTTACAGGAAATCCCCCTATCAAGTCGCTCTCCGACGCCAGGGCGTCCAACGCCTTTCCCGCCGGGAAGGGCAGGCCCAGGAGCACGCCGGTGCGGTCGATGAGCTGTCCGGCTGAGATGTCGCTGGTGCCGCCCACGCATTGCGCCCTAACATTGACCCCGTCCGGCTCCACATAGAGCAGCTCCGTGGTGCCGCCGGACAGGTGCCAGGCCAGCATGGGCCGGTCCAGCAGCTCCAGCCGTCCCGCTGACCAGGCGGCGGCGGCAATGTGGCCCTGCTGGTGGGATACGGCGTAAAACGGCACGCCCAACGCATCCGCCAGCGTCCTCCCCTGCCCCTCTCCCGCCAGAAAGCAGGGCATATAGGAGCCCTCCACCGCCCTCGGCCGGGTACTGGCCCCCACGGCGGACAGGCCGGTCAGCCAGCCCTCCGCCTGCAGCTCGGCAAAGCGCCCGGGCAGGTGTTTGATGTGCTGGAACAGCGCGTCGCTCTGCCGCAGACCCAGCTCGCCGGGGCGCACCTCCAGCAGCCGGCCGGCGTTATAGCCGCCGCTGCCGTCAAATACCGCCGCCGAGGTGGTGTAGTTGCTTGTGTCGATGCCCAGTGCGCGCATATTACGCCTCGTCCTGCGGCCGCTCCGCCGCTGGCTTGAGGCCCACCGGCTCCGGCGGGCACTCGTTGCGGACGAAGGAGCCCAGGATGCCGTTGACAAAGGACACGACCTCCGGCTCCTCATAGTGCTTGGTCATCTCCACCGCCTCATTGATGGCGGCGGCGTTGGGGATATCCTGCATATACAGGATCTCATACATGGCCACCCGCATGATCGCGATGGCCACCCGGTTCAGACGGGAGTATTTCCAGCCGATGGCATACTTCGAGATGTATTCATCCAGCTCGGGGCTGTGTTCATACACGCCCTTCACCAGCTTGGAGATATACTCCCGCTGCTTCTCATTGGGGAACTCCGCATAGAGCGGCTCCTCCTCCCCAATCTGCTCAAAGGTCTTGCGGTTCAGCGCCTCCGCCAGCAGTTCCTCTGCCGTCTGGTTGGTAAAGCCCAGCTCAAAGGCAAAGTGGACGGCAATCTCTCGGGCAGCAGTTCTGGTCATTCCGGTTCCTCCATGGCGGGATAATCCCGCGGCTTTTTGTCATAGATGATTGTATTATACAACAACCATGCATAAAAAGAAAAGAGCAAATTCCACGCAACGTCAAAAAGCCCAGGGCACGCCCTCCGCACCCCGGGTTTTCCAGGAAAAACATACACAGACGCGTGCCGGAACCCGGCACGCGTCTGGTGCTTCTCCCTTTACTGGGCCTTCTTTCCATCCCGGTCGAAGGCAACGCCCAGCACATGGACGTTGACACACTCCACCGTCAGGCCGCTGGTGTTCTCGATGGCACTGTATACCGCGTTTTGGACCTCCTTCGCCACATCAATAATGGTATAGCCATACTTGATGAGTAAGGAGACATCCACGCGGATGCTCTCCTCCTCCACTGCGATATGGATGCCCTTGGACAGGTTCTTCTTTCCGCCCAACAGTTCGGCGATATCACTGCCCAGATTGGCGGCGAGGCTTCCAACCCCCTCCACCTCCATGGCAGCGGCAGCGGCGATCACCGCCAGAACCTCCTCAGAAATATGGATGTTCCCAAGCTCGTCAGGGCGGGAGACATATTCCTTTCCATCCGCCATTCCGGTCACGCTCCTTTTCTCTACTCGGTCGTTTTCATTGTACCACAAAATAGAGAAATTACAACTGGTTTTTCTCCGCGCGCTCCAGAACCACCTATCCCTCGGCCTCGATAATCTTCACCTGGCTGGCCTCCATCCCGGTCTCGTCGGTGACAATTTCAGTGATTTTTGCCACGTCCGCATCGGTGAGGCCGCCCTCCCGGGCCGATACTACCACGCTGACGCTCTCATCGCCGATAAAGGCCACGCAGTCGGTGTAGCCCTTGGCCGTCACCAGGTTCTCAATCTGCGCCTCGGAGACGGTATAACTGGCCAGGGTCTGGATTGCCTCGCCGTTGGCCTCCTTCATGGTCTCATCGGCGCTCTCATTGGCGATGGAATCCTGGAGGATCGCCAGGGCGCTGTCCCGCGCCTGCTGCCGGTTCAGACGGGCCGAGTCGAAATAGCTCCCGCCGCCGGTGGTCCCTGCCTCGGGCGAGGCGGAGGATGCCGGGTCGGGGCTCGCTGCCGTTCCTCCCACCAGCGGGTCGCTGGTCTGGCCGTTCACCAGGGCCGCCTCACCCAGTGTCTTGCCCGCATCCGCCGTCTCTCCACTCTGATACGACCAGTTCAGATAGACGGCCACACAGACAAAGAGCACGATCGCGGCCACCACGGCATTTCGTTTCCACACTTTCATCTTTGCTTCCTCACTTTCCTTTACAAACTGATATCTTGTCCGCGCCAAGTCCCGTTAACGCGGAAACCGCCTCCACCAGACGAAGCTGGACCGTCGGCTCTCCGCCTCCCGAGCATACCACAAGAGCCCCCTGGAATTGGGGCGAAAGCTGCTGTAACGTCACCGTTCCCTCTACACCGGAGCCGGCTGAAATCACTACATTGGTTACCTCCGCCTCCGTCCTCCCCTCATCTACTGTGCTCTGGGAGTCCTGGGCCAGAATCCGGCGCGGGCCGCTCTGTAGGGTCAGCACCACCCGCACCTCCCCAACGCCGTCGATCTGGGCCAGGGCCTGTTCCAGCTTCCGCTCCAGCTCCTCCACCTGGAAAGGGTCGGAACCGGATTCCTGACTGCTTTCAACCGCCCCGCCGTCGCGCTTCTCCTCGCCGAAGGAAGGCAGCAGCAAAAGCACCACTCCGGCCAGAATCACCACAAGTACAAATTTGTACCGGTCAAACAGGCTGCGCAGCTTGCTGCCCCATACCCCGAAGCCCTCTGTTTTCATTCCTCGTCCCCGCTTTCGTACCGCTGCCGCTCCGCCGGGATGGCGAAGTCTTCCTCAATGGTCCGCTCCAGCGCCTCCTGCTGCTCTGCCGTCAGGCTGCCCATGACGGTAACCGACTGTGGAATAGGCCACTCTTCCTCCCCGTCCGCCTCCACCGTAACTTGGCAGTCGATGCCCAGGGCGGCCGCCTTGTCCTGAATATATGCGCCGGACTGTTCTTCTATGATGTCCTTCATCAAGATTTCGTTCTCCTCCTCCAGATCCGCGCTGTATGCGCTCAGCTCCAGCTTGTACTCCGTCAGTGCCCGGGTCAGCGCCGTAGTATCCAGCTTTAGCAGGGGGTTCAGGATAGCCGCCAGCAGCACCAGCCCCCCGGTCAGGCGGGCAATGCGCCTGATACTCCCCGCCGGAATCAGGCTCTCAGCCAGAGCCACGAGCATAGCCGCACAGGTGATCCCAACCAGCCAATGTCGAATCAGTTCCAGCATAGCCCCTACCTCACCACCGCCGTAATGGCGGAAACCATGGAGATGAGCAGCAGCAGGGCGCTGGCTCCGGTCATCCCAAGTACCAGCCCGAAGGCGCCGCCGATCTGGTCAATGAGCCCCGCCACCCGGCCGCTGGAAACGGTAGCGCTGAGGGCGGAGGTCACTTTATATGTCAGGTAGTGGATACCGAGCTGGAGGAAGGGCGCCACGCACATGCACAGCACCGCAAGCATGCCGAACACCCCCACCGCGTTTTTCAGTATTCCGGCCCCGGCCAATACGGTTTCCGCCGCGTCGGACAGGATACCGCCTACCACCGGAACCAGGCTGGACATGGTAAATTTGGCCGCCTTGACGGTTACCGCGTCGGTAGAGCCCGCAATCACACCGCTGACGGTCAGATAACCCACAAAAACCAGCAGAACCACGGTCAGTATACTGGTCACCACCCACTTCAGGGTGCCTGCGATGCGCTTAAGCCCCTCGTTCCCCACCGCCGCATAGGCCACACAGGCGGCTATGTAGGTATAGACCAGGGGCAGCAGCAGGCGGTTGATGAGAGTAATCAGTATGTCGGAAAAGAGCATGGTGGCCAGTTGGCGGGCCACTGCCCCACTGGGAGAGCCTGCGGCGGCGGCCGCCGCCGTAATCGTGGGCAGGAGTATCTTTGAAAAGGTCTCCATCTGTTCCAGCGCCTCCCGTCCCATTCCGATGAGGGAGTTGGCGTCCGCCACCGCCACCGCAGTGATGGCCAGTGCGCCCACAATGGCCACTACATCGGTGGTCTGACTCACCCCCATGCCGCCATACAGCCCCTCGGCCAGGCCGCACAGCAGTACCACCGTCAGCAGCAGCACACCGCTGCGCACAGCCTTGCGCACCACACCAGAGATCTGTCCGCTGCCGGTATTCAGAATGGTTTGGAGCCCTTCATCCAGACTGATGCCCGCCTCCAGCGCTCCGTCGGGCAGATAGCCCCCCGCCGCGTCCTGGAGCGCATCCAGATCCAGCGCCTCCGACTGGGCGGCCAGCACATCGCTGGCCGAGGCCGCCCCCATGCCCGACAGCAGAAGCAGAACCGCCAGGCACATCAGTATTCTTCGTCTCATTCGTATCCCCTTCGTCTTTTACAGCAGTCCCGTCACAGTGTCCAGCACCGCCCGCAGCAGCGGAAGGGCCACGCACAGGGCCACGGCGGCCCCCGCGGTCTCCACGAAGGCCGCGATGCCGCTCTCCTTCGCGTCCCGGCACACCTCGGCGGAAATATGGGTCAGGATTGCAATACCCACGGTCTTGAGCACCGGCGCCAGCACTGCCGGCGACAGGCCGGCGGCCTCGCCCAGCTCGTCCATCAGGGCGCGCACGCTCTCCACCGCCCCCAGGGCCATGGTCAGAACCAGCGCTCCGGCGGCCAGAGAGAGAACCAGACCCACCTCCTGCGCCCGCTGCTTCACCACCACGGCGCACACAGCGGCGGCTACGGTGGCGGCGGCAATCTTCAGAATATCCTCCATGGTTCACAGCCCGAACAGGTTTTTAACCAGTTCAAACAGGCCGCTGATCTGCTGCACCACCATCATTAGTACCACTACCAGCCCGGCCAGGGTGGTCATGGTGGCCTGTTCATCCCGCCCCGAGCGGGAGAGCACCTGATTGAGCACCGAGACCAGAATCCCAATGGCCGCAATCTTGAAAATCAAATCCACATCCATATCGCACGCTCCCTCACAGCAGCAGGATAACCAGGAATGCCCCGGCCGTGATACCGAGCACCTGGTACATCCTCCCTTGTTTTTCCCGGGCCTCCCGGGCCTGCTCCAGCGCCCGGGACAGCTCCGCACGGGTGTGGGCGAGTGCTTCCCGCTGCCCGTCCCCGTCATAGCGGCCCAGCACCTCCCCCAGCTCCTCCAGGGCCAGCCGCCCCGGACCGTCCAGCCCCAGGGGCACCTGCTCCAGGGCCTCCCGCCACAGCTCCGCCATGGACCGCTCTCCCAGCTCGTCCAGCAGGGTCCGGCAGCGGGCAAACAGCGTGCACACCGGCGGAGGGCTCTCCGCCGCGGCGCGCTCCAGCAGCTCCGGCATGGGCGTCAGGCGGAAGGCAATCTCCCGCTCCATCCCCTCCAGCGCCCCCAGCAGAGCCCGAAGCACCGCCACCCGGCGGGAGAGCTGGGCGGCGGCGGAGCAGCCCAGCGCCCCCGCCCCGCCGGCCAGCAGCAGCGCCCCGATCAGCTTCAGCATAGCTCCACCACCTGGTAGCGCCGTTCCCTCCCCGCCCGCTCGATGATCGCCAGCCGCCGGAACAGCCCCTCGTCCAGCAGGCGGCGGTACAGGGGACGGGCCTTCAGCTCCTCCAGACTCCCCGCATGGGCGGTACACAGCAGCGACACGCCGCAATTGGCCGCCATCTCCAGCGCCGCAGCGTCCTCCGGCGCGGTGATCTCATCCGCCGCCAGCACTTGGGGGTTCATTCCCCGCAGGAGCATCAGCAGGGCCGGCCCCTTGGGGCAGCCGTCCAGCACGTCGGTCTGCCGCCCGATGGAGAACTGCGGCTCCCCCTGATACATGGCGGCCAGCTCACCCCGCTCGTCCGCCACCCCCACACGGAGGGCGGGGCCGCCCTCCCCGTCGGAGACGGCACGGATCAGATCCCGCAGCAGGGTGGTCTTTCCGCCTCCCGGTGGCGAGAGGAGCAGTGTGCTCTGGAGCACGCCCCCACTCCACAGCCTGTCCAGGACCGCCGCGGAGAGCCCCGGCACCTCCCGGGCCACCCGGATGGCCAGCGAGGAGAGCTGCCGCAGATTTCGCACCTCCCCATCCCGCACCACGCCGCTTCCACAGATGCCGATGCGGTGCCCGCCGCGTACGGTAAAAAAGCCGTTGCGCACCCGTTCCAGCGCCGTATGGGCGGAGGCCTGAGTGGCAATCTCCAGCACCAGGCTCAGATCCATGGAACGCACCGGCGCCTCCGCACCAGGAACCGTCCGCTCACCCTCCGGGCAGACCAGAGTCAGTGGACGCCCCGCCCGCAGGCGGAGCTCCTCCACCCGGGCCTGGCTTGTCCCATCCAGCCGTTCCACCGGCCGCCTGAGATGGGGCGGCAGCAGAGCCGCCGCCTGGCGGAACCGGACTGCATTTCGTTCTTCCGACATACCCTCACGTCCTTCTTTTGTACTTGGCACATCCTATGAACGCCTGTCCCCGTTTATGCCCCTTCTATTTATATTCACTATTCCTATCTATTTTGTATATTTTCCATAGATTGGCGGTCATAATTTTGTCGGAATCACCGCTTGCACAGTTCTCCCCGGATATGGTACCCTATGGACGAACTCAGTTTGTTATTGCTAACCACTTTACTGAGTCCCGAGCGACGCGCAATGTGATGCGGCATGTAAGTCCAGTTTGCTCACAAGGTGCGCTGTCTTTTTTTGCCCAAAAGTTAGTTATAGCTAATTACAACCTTGAGAGGAGGACCTCCCATCAAACGACATCTTTCCACCCTGCTCTTGGCACTGGCCCTTCTGGTGCTGTCGATCTGGTCACTGTTTCTCGGCGTGATCGATATAAACCTGTCCGGGCTGCTGTCGGGAGAGCTCGAACAACTGGAGATTTTTCTGATCTCGCGTCTGCCCCGCCTGCTGGCGATCCTGTGTACCGGGGTCGGTATGAGTGTGGCCGGTCTGATCATGCAGCAGCTCTGCATGAACAAATTCGTCTCTCCCACCACCGGAGCCACCATCTCCTCGGCCCAGTTCGGCATTCTTCTGGCCCTCCTGTTCCTGCCAAACTCCACTCTGTGGGGACGGGCGCTTTTCTCCTTCGTCTTTGCCGTTCTGGGTACCTGGACCTTTGTCTGGTTCATTCAGCGCATCCAGTTCAAGGACGTGGTCATGGTTCCCCTGGTGGGCATCATGTTCGGCAATGTCATCGGCGGCCTCACCAACTATCTGGCCTACCAGTATGAGATGACTCAGGCCCTGTCCACCTGGACCGTGGGCCACTTCTCCATGGTGCTCCGCGGCCGGTATGAGCTGGTCTACCTGATCGTACCGCTGGTCACCCTGGCCTTTCTGTTTGCCAACCACTTCAATATTGTCGGTATGGGGAAGGACTTCTCCAAGAACCTGGGCGTGCCCTACAACTTGGTGCTGTTCCTCGGGCTGACCATCGCCGCGATGATCACCGCCAGCGTGGTTGTGGTCGTGGGCTCCATCTCCTACATCGGCCTGATCGTCCCCAATGTGGTGGCCATGTTCAAGGGGGACAAGATCCGCGGCACGCTGATGGACACGGCCCTGTTCGGCGCCGTCTTCGTGCTGGGGTGCGACATGATCGGCCGGGTGGTCATCGCCCCTTACGAGCTCCCCATCGAGCTGATTGTGGGCATACTGGGCAGCCTTATCTTCGTGGTGCTGCTGCTCTACCGGCTCCGCCACGGCCGCAAGGCGATCCGTCTCACGGGAGGCGGCGCCGGCTGCGGCTGCGCCCCGGCGGCCCATCTGGATGGAGGTGACGCCGCATGAACCGGACAAGCACAGCCCTTCCCTCCGCCTCCTACCGGGCAAACGTCCGCAAGGTGACTCTGCTGGCCCTGCTGGTTCTGCTGGCCGCGGTGTGCTACATGGTTGTGGCGGTCAACTTCGGCAGCCAGCAGTTGATGCTCTACTCCATGAAAATCCGCACCCCCAAGCTGGTAGTCATGCTCATCACCGCCTTTGCCATCGGCGGCGCCTCCATCGTGTTCCAATCCATCATCAACAATACCATTGTCACCCCCTGCCTGCTGGGTATGAACTCCCTCTACACCCTGATTCACACGGCGGTGGTCTTTTTCGCCGGCTCGGGCAGCCTTCTGGCCCGCAGCGCGAACCTGTCCTTCGCGGCGGATGTGATCCTGATGGGCATTGTGGCCACCATTATCTACAGCTATCTCTTTCAAAAAACGAACCACAATGTACTCTATGTCCTGCTCATCGGCACCGTGCTCTCCTCCTTTTTCTCCAGCATCCAGACCACGCTGACCCGGGTGATGGACCCCAATGAGTACGACAGCCTGCTCTCCACCCTGGTGGCGGACTTTGAAAACATCAACTCCGAGATCATCGTCTTCGCCCTGGTGCTGCTGGCGGGGCTGATCTTCGTCCTGCGGCGGGATCTGGCCCTGCTGGATGTGCTCACCCTGGGCAAGCACCAGGCCATCAATCTGGGAGTGGACTACGACCGGAGCATCCGCCGCCTGCTGCTGGGCGTCACCCTGTGCATCGCGGTGGCCACTGCCATGGTGGGCCCCATCTCTTTCCTCGGCCTGATTATCGCCAACATCGCCCGTCAGCTCTTCAAGACCTACCGCCACACCTATTTGATTCTGGGCTCCGCCCTGGTGGGCATGGTGGTGCTGGTGGCGGGACAGCTTGTGGTGGAGCGTATCTACCACTACGCGGTGCCCATCAGCGTGTTCATCACCGTGGGCGGCGGCGTCTACTTTCTCTATCTTCTTTTGTCCAACAGGAGGGTGTAACCCATGCGTGTCAAGGATCTGACCAAACAGTACGACGGCAAGACGGTGGTGGACTCCGTCAGCTTTGAAATCCCGAAAGGCAAGGTCATCTCCATGATCGGCCCCAACGGCGCGGGCAAGTCCACGGTGCTCAACATCATCTCCCGCCTGATCGCCCGGGACAGCGGCCTGGTGGACTTCGACGGCCGGGACATCGGCAAGTGGAAGAGCAAGGAGCTGGCCAAGCGGCTGGCCATCCTCACCCAGAGCAACAACATACAGATGAAGCTCACGGTTCGGGAGCTGGTGACCTTCGGCCGCTTCCCCTACTCAGGCAGCCATCTGAACGAGGAGGATCAGCGCATCATCGACAAGGCCATCGCCTACATGGAGCTGGAGCCCTTTCAGGACCGGTTCATTGACGAGCTCTCCGGCGGCCAGCGCCAGCGGGCCTATATCGCCATGGTCATCGCCCAGGACACCGAGTTTATCCTTCTGGACGAGCCCACCAACAACCTGGACATCTATCACGCCACCAACATGATGAAAATCGTCCGCCGCCTCTGCGATGAGCTGGGAAAGACGGTGATTCTGGTCCTCCATGAGATCAACTACGCGGCCTTCTATTCCGACTACATCTGCGCGTTCAAGGACGGAAGGATCGCCAAATTCGGAACCGTAGAGGAGGTGATGACCAAGGAAACGCTGTCGCAGATCTATCAGGTGGACTTTGAAATCATGGAGATCGAGGGTCGCCCCCTGTCCATCTACTATTGACCCTGCCGCTCAAACAACCGCGAACATTCGCTTAGAAATGGAGAACACACATGAAAAAAGGAATCTCTCTTGCACTCGCCCTGGCCCTCGCACTGGGCCTGACCGCCTGCTCCACCGGTGGAGACGACACCCGGTCCACCGGCAGCCCCTCCCCCGCCGTGGAGAGCCCTGCGGCCGGCACCGAGGCTCCCTCCGCCCCCGAAACCGTCACCATCACCTCCCTGAACGCCGACAAGGAGGCCGTGGAGCTGGAGGTCCCCTACGATCCTCAGCGCATCGCCATTCTGGACATGGCCTCCCTGGATATTCTGGATGCCCTGGGCGTGGCCGGGGGCCGCGTTGTCGGCTCCGCCGACACCTCCCTGGACTACCTCCAGAGCTATGTGACCGATGAGAACGTGGCCAATCTGGGCACCATCAAAACCGCCGATCTGGAGGCGGTCATGGCCGCCCAGCCCGATGTGATCTTCATCGGCGGCCGCCTGGCCAAGTCCTACGACGCCCTGAGCGAGATCGCCCCCGTGGTCTACCTCGCCACCGACAGCGAGCTGGGCGTGGTGGAGAGCGTCCGCCAAAACGCCGCTACCATCGCCTCCATGTTTGGTCTGGAAGACAAGGTGGACGAGCTGATGGCCGGCTTTGACGCCCGCATCCAGACCCTGGCCGACTTCGCCGCGGACAAGACCGCCGTTGTGGGTATGTGCACCAGCGGCGGCTTCAACGTGCTGGGCAACGACGGCCGCTGCTCCATCATCGGCCGGGAGATCGGCTTTGAGAACATCGGCGTGGATGCTGACATCGACACCTCCACCCACGGCAACGAGGCCTCCTTCGAGTTCGTTGTGGAGAAGAACCCCGACTACATCTTCGTCATGGACCGGGACGCCGCTATTCAAACTGACGGCGCCCAGCTCGCCCAGGAAATCATGGAGAACGAGCTGGTCATGGGAACCGATGCCTACAAGAACGGCAATATCGTCTATCTGGCCCACCCCGCCGTATGGTACACCGCCGAGGGCGGCATCACCGCTCTGGACATTATGCTCCAGGATCTGGAGAGCAAGCTGCTGGGCTGAGCCCGGCAAACAACAGGAAGGGGCGGGATACCCATGGGTATCCCGCCCTTTCCTCCTCTTCCCCTCCCCGCCGCCCCGTGCTATAATGGGTTATCATGACACAGGGAGGACATATCATGGCGGCCGTTCTGCTGATTCCATTTCTAAGCCTGCGCTTCGGAGTGCTCTCCATGCTGGACAGCAGCGCACTCCGGCGGGCCGCCCACTTCCCCCCGTTCCGCGGGCCCGAAAAGCCTGCCTACTGGCCCTATCAGCTCTCCAGCGCCGCCCTGCTGCTGGGCCCCTTCTTCGCGTCGGTCCATACTGCGCCCGCCCCCCTCTTCTGGAGCGGAGCGGCCCTCTACGCATTCGGCCTGCTCCTTCTCCTGCTCTCCGTCATCGGCTTCGCGGCCCCCTCGGAGAGCGGCGTGCGCCACAAGGGTGTCTACCGCATCTCCCGCAATCCCATGTATGTTTCCTATTTTTTCGTCTTTCTAGGCTGCGTCCTCCTCACGCAGTCGCTACCGCTTCTGGCCGCCCTCCTCGTCTTTCAGCTCACCGCCCACACCGTCATCCGGGCCGAGGAGCGCTGGTGCCGCCAGACCTTCGGCGCGGCCTACGAGCGCTACTGCGGCTCGGTCAGACGCTACCTATAAATAACAGAGGCGGCGGACAGGATGTCCGTCGCCTCTGTTATTTTTTATCTGCCCGCTTTTGGCTGGCGTACCTCGCTGAGATCCTCCCGGGCCTTGAGGGAGGCCACCAACTCCGCAGCCTCCTCAGCCGGGGTTCCCTTAGGCAGTGCATACTCCTCGGTCTTGGCAAACTCCTGCTCCAGGCTCTTCTTCTGGGCCTTGAGCCACTTCTCCGCCGCAGGCACTCCAGCCGGATACACCAGCGCCACCCGGCGGGCCCGCCGCTTCATCTGATTCACCCACAGCTTGGCCGGGTCATGGTTGCGGAAGCCCAGGTTGACCACCAGCAGCACGATGGCGACGGCCGCGGTGACAAATCCGAACAGTTGAGACACCCGGATGGAGGTGCCGAACAGGTACAGGCTGTCGGTGCGCAGGCCCTCGATAAAGCCCCGGCCCACGCCGTACCAGGCAAAATAGCTCAGGAACATCTGGCCGTCAAACTTCCGCCAGCGCCGTGCAATCTGCACCAGAAGGGCAAAGCCCAGTAGATTCCACAGAGACTCATAGAGGAAGGTGGGGTGCACCTCCATGTACTGCCGCACTCCGTCCACATAGGCATAGATGCCCATGCGCCAGGGCAGCTCTGTGGGGCCGCCGTAGGCTTCAATATTGACAAAGTTGCCCCACCGGCCGATCATCTGGCCGATGAGCATACCGAACACCCCCAGGTCTGCAAAGGCCAGAAATCGGATCTGCCGCACCTTGCAGAACACCAGCAGGACGACAACCGCCATGATGACGCCGCCGTAGATGGCAAGGCCCCCGTCCCAGATGCGGACCATGGCTCCAAAGTCCAGGGAACCGTCCTCCCGGCGGTAGAGGTCCAGGTAAAAGAGGATGTAGTACAGCCGCGCCCCTACGATGGACAGGGGCACGGCAAAAAAGAGCATGTCGATGATGTCGTCCTGCTTGATGCCGAAGCGCTTGGCCGCATGGCAGCAGTACAGGACGGCCAGCAGGAATCCGGCGGCAATGATGATGCCATACCAGTACACCGGCCAGCTCCCGATGTGGAAGGCCACCCGGTTCAGGTGGAATTCCAGACCCAGGCCGGGAAAGGAGACGGTTCCCATCATGCCTCCTCCCCCGGCCGGACCACGGCCAGACCGCACCGCTCCGGCGTTACCCAGCGGCGGATGCAGTCCTCCACATCGGCTTTGGAGATACCGTCGAACACCTCGGGGAAGGTCAGGTACTCCACACCGGCAAAGTGGGCCTGGGCCAGTTCGATGCACACGTTTTCAAAGGAGTTGAGGCCCCGCACCTTGGCGCCGTACACCCCCTTTTTCAGCCGGCGGAACAGGCCCTCGTCCACACCCTCCTGGGCGATGCGGGCCCCCTCGGCCAGCACGGCGTCCCGCACCGCACGGGGATCGCAGCTCTCGCCGCCCGCCGCCATCAGGGCACAGCCGGGATAGAGCTCAAAGCCGTAGCCAAAGTTCTTGTTGATGAGGCCCTCGCTGTAGAGCCTGGCATACAGGGGGCTGGAATTGCCCAGCAGCGCCTCGCAGGCCAGCTCGCCCATGAGCTGGCGGCGCAGGTGCTCCTCCCCGGCGGGGGCGGGCTCGGCCTTGAAGCCAAGCTGGAAGATGGGGGTGGACACCTCCATGCGCAGCTCCTTTTCCGGCTTGGCCGCCGCGCCGTCCTCCTCCCCGCCGTAATCCCGCTCAATGTGCCCGCCCGGCTCCTTCGGCAGGATTTCCCGGGCAATGCGCACCACCTCTTCCGGCTCCACGTCCCCCGCCACAGTGAGCACCATGTTGGAGGGGGTGTAGAACGCCTTGTGGCAGGCGTAGAGGGTGTCGGCGGTGATGTGGGAGATGGACTCCTGGGTGCCGGCGATGGGCACCCGGATGGGGTGGTGATCAAACAGGCACTCCATCAGGCCGTAAAACACCTGGTTGTCCGGATCGTCCTCCACCATGCGGATCTCCTGGCCGATGATCCCCTGCTCCTTGTCCACGCTCTCCTGGGTAAACCAGGGAATGGACACGAAGGAGAGGAGAATTTTCAGGTTGTCGCAGAATTTCTCCGTGCTTTCAAAATAGTAGCCGGTGAGGGCCGAGCTGGTGAAAGCGTTGGGGGAAGCCCCGTTGGCCGCCAGATCCTGGAGGGCGTTGCCGTCCTCGGTATCGAACATCTTGTGCTCCAGGAAGTGGGCCACCCCCGCCGGAGTGTCCCGCCACTGGCCATCCAGCCGGAACTTCATATCCATGCCGCCGTAGTTGGTGGCAAAAAAGGCGTAGCTCTTCTGAAACTCGGGCCGCCGGTCCACATAGATGTGCAGGCCGTTGGGCAGCTCCGCGTGATAGATTTTCTCCCCGATGCGGGGGTATTCTTTGCTTACCATGGGCTCACTCCTTGCCTTTCAGGAAATAGACCGTGTCCAGCGTCAGCTTCTGGGCCGCCGCCTGTACCTGCGCCCGGGTGGTGCGCTCCACCCGCTGGGCCAGCTCGTCGGGCGCCTCGGTGAGGCCGGCGGCCGCCTGACCCAGCCAGTAATCCTCCAGACGGCTCTGGGCGTCCAGGGTGGTCATCAGGGTGCTCACCACCGAGCGGCGGGCCCACTCCAGCTCGTCGTCTGTAAAGCCGCCGTCCTTGCAGGCCTGAAGCTGGGCAAGGATCTCGTCCTGCGCCTGGCCCACCTTGGAGAACTCCACGCCGGAGGAGACCAGCATCACGTCCTTGTACTTCATCAGGCCGGAGCTGGCATAGTAGCACAGGGAGAGCCTCTCCCGCACGTTGAGAAAGAGCTTGGAGGTGGTGGTTCCGCCGTAGACCGCATTGAGCAGCATCAGGGCCGGGTAATCCTCGTCCCAGGCGTCAATGCAGGTGCGGAACCCCATGGCCAGCTTGCCCTGGGTCACGTCCAGCGCCTCCTCCACCCGGCGGGGCTGGGCGGGAGCGTTCCCCTTTTCGGGGCGCGCGAGGGGCGCGCGCTCCCCTGCGGGCAGGCCGTCCACGATGGCCTGAACCGCCGCCCGCACCCGCTCCAGGGGGGCGGAACCGCAATAGTAGAACTCTATCGGGGCAGTGCGAAGCACCTGCTGGTAGCAGTCCCACAGCTTTTGGGGTGTGATGGCCGCCGCGGACGCCTCATCCCCCAACTTGTCCACCCCGAAGGGCTCTCCGGCGCACATCTCCGCCACCACACGCACCTGGGCATACTGGCGCTTGTCGTTGACCTGGGCGCGGATACGGGTGACCAGGTTCTCCCGCTCTTGGCGGGTATAGTCGGGGCAGAATACCTCGTCCCGGGTGTACGGGCGGAGCACCAGCTCCCCCAGCAGGGCGGCCGACGGCTCCAGCACGGCGGAACCGTCCAGAGTATAGGCGTCGTCCAAGAAGCTGCCCACAAAGCCCACGCACTGGGTCTCCCCCTTTTTGCGCACCGTAGGCTCCAGGGAACCGCCGTACAGCTCGTCCAGAACGGCGGAGAGGGATTCCATATCCGGGTGCTCCGCGGTGCCCCGGCGGAGCACCATGGGCAGCAGCGCGTGGAGCGCGGCCTGTTCACGGGCCAGGGGCAGCAGGAACTGCATCCCCAGCACGCTGGATTTGAATTTCTGCGTCTGCACCGCCGTCAGATGGACGCCGGGCAGAAGCTGTGTCCGGGTGACCTCAATCACAGCTTTACCATTCCTTTCCTTATGGGAACTGCCAAAGTATCAACATCGGATATTATACAACGTTTTGACGGTTTTGACACTAGGAAAACGAAAAAAGATTGGTGCCGCGGCAGCTTGCTCCCGCCCCCAACCTCCGGTAAAATGAAATTACCTATATTTTATAAGGAGGCCACACCATGACACGAACCGTTGTGGAACAGATCACGCAGGCCGGAGTGCAGAAGCTCCGCTTCTCCGGCACCGCGCCGGGCCGCTACCTGACCCGGGCCGCCCTGGCGGGGGCATTTATCTTTGTGGGCGCCCTGCTCTCCAGCCTCTGCGCCGCCTGGTTCTACGACACCAATCTCCCTCTGGCCAAGCTGCTGGGGGCCCTGGCCTTCTCTGCCGCTCTCACCCTCATTGTCCTGCTGGGTGGTGAGCTGTTCACCGGCTGTATCCTGGTCATGAGCGTATCCCTCTACGACGGCCGGGTCCGCCTGGCCGGAACCCTCCGTGTCTGGGCGCTGGCCTACCTGGGCAATCTCCTGGGCATTCTGGTGCTCTGCCTGCTGCTGGCCGGCTCCGGCTCCAGCGGGGAGCTGTTGGGGGCCTATCTGGCCCTGATCGTCCCGGGCAAGCTGTCCGCCCCCTGGTATCTGCTCCTCCTCCGGGGCGTGCTGTGCAATTTTCTGGTGTGCATCGGCGTGTTCGCCGGCTTCCGCCTCCAGAGCGAGACCGCCAAGGCCCTGGTGATCACCCTGGCCATCACCACCTTCGTCCTCACCGGACTGGAGCACTCCATCGCCAACATGGCCTATTTCGCACTCCATGCCCTGCTGAACGGCGGCGCGGACTGGGCCTCCATGGGCTGGAACCTGCTGTGGGTCACCTTGGGCAACCTGCTGGGCGGCGCGGTTTTGCTGGGCCTCCCCCTCTGGTACGCCGCAGAGCCGGAAAAGACGCAATCTTTCTCTTGACAATCCGGCCAATTTATAGTATCATCACTTCTGTTGTAAAGCTCCGTAGCTTTACCACCTTTACAGAAAACCGGCACACGGGAGGAGGCGGCAGCGATGAAAAACCAGGCATACCGCATGGCCCTGCTCTATGATTTCTACGGCGACATGCTCACCGACCGCCAGAAGGAGTTCTACGACCTCTACTACAATGAGGATCTCTCCCTGGCCGAGATCGCGGAGAACTACGGCATCACCCGCCAGGGCGTCCGGGATGTGATCGTCCGCGCCGAGGCCATCCTCACCGAGCTGGAGGACAAGACGGGCATCATCCGCCGCTTCCACAGAATGCAGGAGCAGTTCGGCCAGATGGAGACGGCGGTGGACGCCATCGCCCAACGCAACGAGGCCCATTGGCAGGACGACGAGCTGGAGTCCCTGTGCGGACAGCTCAAGGGCGTTCTGGCCCAGTTGAAACAGGAGTAACCCATGGCATTTGAAGGACTGACCGAAAAGCTCTCCGCCGCCTTCAAGAAGCTGCGCGGCAAGGGCCGCCTCTCCGAGGCCGACGTGAAGGAGGCCATGAAGGAGATCCGCATGGCCCTGCTGGAGGCCGACGTGAACTTCAAGGTGGTCAAGCAGTTTGTGGCCACCGTCACCGAGCGGGCCATCGGCTCCGACGTGCTGGAGAGCCTGACCCCCGCCCAGATGATTGTCAAAATCGTCAATGAGGAGCTGACCGCCCTGATGGGTGGCGAGAACACCAAGCTGACGATCTCCCCCAAGCCCCCCACGGTGGTGATGCTGGTCGGCCTCAACGGCGCCGGCAAGACCACCAACGGCGCCAAGCTGGCGGGCTTTATGAAGAAGCAGGGCAAGCGGCCCCTCCTGGTGGCCTGCGACACCTTCCGCCCCGCCGCCATCACCCAGTTAGAGGTGGTGGGCCAGCAGGTGGACGTTCCGGTGTTCCAGATGGGCCAGATTGACCCGGTGGACATTGCCAGGGCGGGCATCGAGCACGCCAAGAAGCACGGCAACGATATTGTGTTCATCGACACCGCCGGCCGGCTCCACGTGGACGAGGAGCTGATGGAGCAGCTCAAGGTGATGAAGGCCGCCATTGACCCCACCGAAATCCTGCTGATTGTGGACGCCATGATCGGCCAGGATGCGGTGAATGCCGCAAAGACCTTCGACGAGGCGCTGGACATTACCGGCGTCATGCTCACCAAGCTGGACGGCGATGCCCGGGGCGGTGCGGCTCTCTCTATCAAGGCGGTCACCGGCAAGCCCATCAAATTTGTGGGTGTGGGCGAGAAGCTGGACCAGGTGGAGCTCTTCTACCCCGACCGCATGGCCTCCCGTATTCTGGGCATGGGCGACGTGCTCTCCCTCATCGAGAAGGCCCAGCAGACCTTTGACGCCAAGAAAGCCGCCGAGTTGGAGCAGAAGCTCCGCAAGAACAAGTTTACCCTGGCTGATTTTTACGATCAGCTGGTTCAGATCAAGGGCATGGGTTCCCTGTCCGACATCGCCGGGATGCTCCCCGGCATGAACGCCAAGGCACTGGAAGGGGCCAGCGTGGACGAGAACGCCCTGGCCCGCACCGAGGCCATTATCCTGTCCATGACCCCGGCGGAGCGGGAGAACCCCTCCCTGCTGAACAACAGCCGGAAAAAGCGCATCGCCGCCGGCTCCGGCACTCAGGTCGTGGACATCAACCGCCTGCTCAAGCAGTTCGATATGATGCAGCAGATGACCAAGCAGTTCTCCGGCAAGCAGATGAAGCGCATGGGCAAACTTGGAAAAATGGGAAAGCTCGGCAAGCTGCCGGGACTCCCCTTCTGACCGGTTGGTAAGCGCGCTGCGGCGCGTTTCCATAGATGTGCAACAATTACATGGAGGTGAAGATACAATGGTTAAGATCAGACTGCGCCGGATGGGCGCCAAGAAGGCTCCCTTCTACCGCATCGTGGTGGCGGACTCCCGCTATCCCCGCGACGGCCGTTTCATCGAGGAGATCGGCACTTACAATCCTCTGACCCAGCCCGCCGAGATCAAGGTGGACGCGGAGCGCGCCCAGGCTTGGATCAAGACTGGCGCCCAGCCCACTGAGACCGTGAAGGCTCTGCTGAAAAAAGCTGGCGCCATCTAATGGAGGTCACGGCTGGCATGAAGGAATTGCTGACCTATATCGCCCGGAACCTGGTGGATCACCCCGACGCGGTGTCGGTCACCGAGCACAAGGGCGAGAGTGAGACCGTTCTGGAGCTTCGGGTGGCCCCCGAGGACATGGGCAAGGTGATCGGCCGCCAGGGCCGCATCGCCAAGGAGATCCGCACGCTGATGCGCTCCGTGGCCCAGCGCCAGGGCACCAAGGTTTCCGTCGAAATCGTCGACTAAAAAGCGGCGGGGTAGCGAGCCCCGCCGCTTTTTCAATGTAGGGCGCGGCCTCCTGGACGCGCCGCCTGCGGGAGGTATTTCAAATGAAAAATCAGTTTCTGGAGGCCGGGCAGATCGTGAATACCCACGGCATCCAGGGCGAGGTCAAAATCGTCCCCTGGTGCGACAGCCCCGAGTTTCTGCTCCAGTTCGGCACCCTCTATCTGGACGGAACGCCCGTAAGGGTGCGCGCCGCCCGGGTACACAAGGGCAATGTCCTCGCCGCGCTGGAGGGCGTCGCCGACGTGAATGCCGCCATGGCCCTCAAGGGCAAGATCGTCTCCATCGATCGCTCCGGCGTGGTGCTGCCCGAGGGGCGGCACTTTATCGCCGATCTGCTCGGCCTGGAGGTCCTGGACGCCGGCAGCGGGGAGAAGCTGGGGGTTGTGGCCGACGTGCTCACCCCGCCCGCCCACGAGGTCTACGTGGTGAAGGGCGAGCATGAATACATGATCCCCGCCGTGGACGAGTTCCTGGCGGAGACCAATGTGGAGGGCGGCTATATCAAGGTTCGTCTGATCGAGGGAATGCGTACCGATGTATAGGATCGATATTATGACCCTCTTTGATCTGACCGTGGGCGATATGATGAACGAGTCCATCCTGGGCCGCGCCCAGGAGCGGGACATCATTCGCATCGAGGCCCACCAGATCCGGGATTACACCCTCAACAAGCAGAAGCAGGTGGACGACTATCCCTACGGCGGCGGCCACGGCGCGGTCATGCAGGCCGACCCCCTCTACCAGTGCTGGAAGCACATTGTGGACACCTTCGGCCCGGGACATACCATCTACATGTCCCCCGCCGGCAAAACCTTCGTGGAGGCCGACGCCCGCCGCCTGCGGGACGATTACGACCACCTGATTCTGGTGTGCGGGCACTATGAGGGCATCGACGAGCGGTTCATTGAGGAGTGTGTGGACGAGGAGATCTCCATCGGCGACTTCGTGCTCACCGGCGGCGAGCTGGCCGCCATGGTGGTGGCCGACGCGGTGGCCCGGCTGGTGCCCGGGGTGCTCTCCGACCCGGAGTGCTTCGAGGAGGAGAGCCACTGGAACGGCCTGCTGGAGTACCCCCAGTACTCCCGCCCCGAGGAGTGGCACGGCCGGAAGGTCCCCCCCATTCTCCGCTCCGGCGATCACAAGAACATCGCCCGTTGGCGGCGCAAGCAGTCCATCCTCCGCACCCGCCAGCGCCGCCCGGATCTCTACGCCAGACTGGATCTTTCCTCCAAGGAGGATCAAAAGCTGCTGCGGGAGCTGGACGAGGAAGCCCCCCAATTCTAACGCAATCATTTGTTTACAGGTTTCCCCTTTACTTTTCCGCCCGCCCGTGCTACAATGACTGCACACTAGTAATCTAATTTTCATTATGATATAAGAGGGTTCCAGCTATGAGTTTTAAGATCATTGTCGACAGTTGCTGCGATTTAACGCCCGCCCAGCTCCGGGAGGACTGCTTTGTCAGCGTCCCGCTGACCATCCGGGTGGGTGAGCATATCGTGGTAGACGATGCCTCCTTTGACCAGGGTGCCCTGCTCTGGCGGATGAAGGAGAGCGCCACGGCCCCCCAGTCCTCCTGTCCCTCCCCCATACAGTATCTGGAGGCTTTTGACTGCGGTGCCGACGACCTGTACGTGGTCACCCTTTCCGCCCTGCTCTCCGGCTCCCACAACGCGGCGGCCCAGGCGCGGAGCCTCTGGCTGGAGGACCACCCCAACTCCAATGTGCACATCTTCAACTCCTGCTCCGCCTCGGCGGGAGAGGTGCTGGTGGCCCTGAAGATCCAGGAGCTGGCCCAGTCGGGCATGGATTTCACCACCGTGGTCAGCCAGGTGTCCCGCTATATCAATGAGATGGAGACTTATTTTGTGCTGGAAACCCTGGACAATCTGCGGAAAAACGGCAGGCTCACCAAGGTTCAGGCCCTGGTCACCAGCACTCTGCGTATCAAGCTGCTCATGGGTGCCACCCCCGAGGGGGAGATTTGCAAAAAGGGCCAGGCCATGTCCGTCAAGCAGGCCCTGGGCAAGATGGTTGCCCTCATGGCAGCCGACCCCAAGCACGAGGGGCGCCGGCTGTCCATCGTCCACTGCAACTGTCTGGAGCGGGCCTTCCATGTCAAGGAGCTGGCCATGAAGCAGTGCCGTTTCGGGGAGATCCTCATCAGCGACACCGGCGGCATCAGCACCGTCTATGCCAACGACGGCGGCATCGTCGTGGCCTATTGATTTTGATCAAGCCATTTCGCAACCGTCTGGAGGAAATTCCTCCGGGCGGTTGTTTTTTGCCCCTGCCTGTGCTATCATGGCAAAAATAGTTTTGGGAGGTGCTTTTATGAACTACACCATCCGCCCCATCGGGCCGGAGGACGCGGAGGGGTCCGCAGCCCTGCGCCGCATGCCGGGCGTGTTTGAGAATACGCTCGGCCTCCCCTCCTACCGCACCGCCGACAGCGAGGCGTTCATCGCCGGGCTGGGCCCTGACGACCATAACTTTGTGGCCGTTCTGGACGACGGTACGGTAATCGGCTGCGCCGGCCTCACGGTCTGCTCCAATCCCCGGATGCGCCATGTGGGCGCGGTGGGCCTCTTTGTGCATGCGGACTACCAGGGCCGGGGTGTGGGCACCACCCTGATGGAAACACTGCTGGATCTGGCGGACCACTGGCTCATGCTGGTGCGGGTGGAGCTGGAGGTCTTTGCCGACAACGAGCGGGCCATCCGCCTCTATGAGAAGCTGGGCTTTGAGAAGGAAGGCCTGCTGCGCATGACCACGGTGCGGAACGGCCGCTATGTGGATGAGTACAAGATGGCCCGGCTGAGAAACCGCTGATGTCCCAGGGCAGATTGTTTGAGCTGCTCTGTCTCCTGCTGGAGCGGGGCCGCATGACCGCGCCGCAGCTGGCGGAGCACTTCGAGGTATCGGTGCGCACCATCTACCGGGATATCGACGCACTGTCGGCGGCCGGGGTGCCGGTATACAGCACGCCGGGCAAGGGCGGCGGGGTGTCCCTGCTGGAGGGCTATACCCTCCACCGGGCCGCTTTCACCGAGGAAGAACAGCAGCTGCTGCTCACCGCTCTGCGGAGCCTGCCCGGGGACGCCGGTCAGGGGACGGCGGGGACCCTGTCCAAGCTGTCCGCCCTGTTCCGGCGCCAGGAACCGGACTGGCTGCAGGTGGAGCTGTCCCGCTGGGGGAGCGCCGGAGCCGACAACGCCAAATTCGTCCAGCTCAAGGAAGCCATTCTGTCCCGCCGCGTCCTGTCCTTCACCTATGTGGGTGCCTCCGGCCAGACCACCCGCCGCAGCGTCCTCCCCGCGCGGCTGGTCTTCAAGGGCCGGGACTGGTACCTCCAGGGGTTCTGTCTGGAGCGGGCGGCCTACCGCACCTTCAAGCTCACCCGGATGCTGGAGTCGGAGCCGGGCGCCCCCTTTCAGCGCCCCCTCTCTCCCCCGCCCATCGAGGCCGGAGAGCCGCCGGAGGGCTTCTGCATCCCTGTCCGCCTGCGCTTCTCCCCCGCCCTTGCCTACCGGGTCTACGACGAATTCGACGAGGGCTGCGTCACCCGCGGGGCGGACGGCAGCCTTGTGGTATCGGTGAGCTTCCCGGAGGATCCGTGGCTCTATGGCTATCTGCTCTCCTTCGGCCTGGGGGTGGAGGTATTGGAACCGGAGCGCCTGCGGAAACGGCTGGCGCTGCTGGCGGGAAAAATGGCGGCGCACCACGGAAACCATGACACGGGGTGTCAGGATAACTGTGATAGGATGGAGCCATCTCAATCACAGGAGGAATCTCACATGAATCACACCTTTTGTCAATCCTGCGGCATGCCCATCGACGCCCCGGCCCTCCGCGGCACGGAGCGGGGCGGCACGCCCAGCGAGCACTACTGCAAATACTGTTATCAGGAGGGAGCCTTTACCGGAGAGATGACCATGGAGGAGATGATCGACTTCTGCACTCCCATGATGGTGCGGGCCAACCCCGAGCTGACCCCCGAGCAGGCCCGGGCGCAGATGGCCCAGTTCTTCCCCAGTCTGCTCCGGTGGCGCAAATAATGGACTGGAACGCCATCTATCCCGGGCCGGAGGAGCCCACCGCGGAGCAGCTCTCCGCCTATGTATCCCATCCGCTGTGGGAGCCATTGAACCGCTGGATCTGTGAAGCTTATTCCCTTTCCCCTATTTACAGCTACAGCAACTGTTCCATGGGGCGGGGCTGGAACGTCAAGTACCGTTCCGGCGGCAAGGCCCTGTGTACCCTCTACCCCGCCTCCGGCGCCTTCGTCTGCTTGGTGGTGGCCCCGGCCCAGGCGGAGGCCCTTCTCCCCACCCTCTCGGAGTATACCCAGGCCTGCTGGCAGGCGGTCAAGCCCATGGGCTCCGGGCGGTGGCTGTCCCTGGAAGTGGACTCCCCGGAGGTTGTGGAGGACATCAAGACCCTGCTGATGTTGAAGCGCCCGCTGAAAAAACAGGGACAGGCATAGCCTGTCCCTGTTTTTTATGGTATAATAGCCGTAAAGTAGCTCTTACGCTTGTATTTCAGCCGTTTTCCCGCCCCTTGCGGGGCAGCCGGAAAACATATCACAATTATACCATTCCGCTCATGCTTCCTGGTATACGAACAAAATCTGCTGCTTGAGGTATTCACTATGTCACTGACCCTTCGCCACGAGGCCACCGCCGACCGCCGCGCCGCGGAGACGCTGGTGCGGGAGGCCTTTTGGAACGTCTACAAGCCCGGCTGCGACGAGCACTACTATCTCCATCTGCTCCGTCAGTCCCCCGCCTTCCGCCCGGAGCTGACCTTTGTATGCGAGGCGGACGGCGTCCTGGCCGGGCAGATCACCTGCGCCTCCAGCTCCATCGAGCTGGAGGTGGGCGGGTATCTGGACACCGTCACCTTCGGTCCCCTGGCCGTCCTCCCCTCCTTTCAGGGAAAAGGACTGGCCCGCGCCCTGGTGTGCCATGCCCTGCGGCAGGCCCAGGCCCTGGGGGAACAGGCCGTGGTGATTCTGGGCGATCCCCGGCACTACGGCCGCTACGGCTTCTGGTGCGGAGAGCGCTGGGGCATCTCCCTGGAGAACGGCCAGTACCTGCCCGGCCTCCAGGCAGTGGAGCTGGCCCCCGGCTCCCTGGCAAACGCCGCCGGGCGCTTCCGCGAGGGCTTTGCCTATGCCCCCGACGCGGTCGCGCTGGACGCTTTTGACGCCCTTTTCCCCGTAAAGGAAAAAGCCATTACAGATTTTCAACAGGAATTCCAGGTGATGTGCTCCCTGGGACACGAGGTGATTCCCAATGGATTTATGCAATGAAAAGGACATTCGCGCCCTGCTGGGCCGCCACGGCTTCCGCTTCTCCAAAAGCATGGGCCAGAACTTTCTCATTGAGGGATGGGTACCCAGGGACATCGCGGAGGCCTCCGGCGCAGGCCCGGATACCGGCGTGCTGGAGATCGGCCCCGGCATCGGCCCTTTGACGGTGCAGCTGGCCCGGCGGGCGGCCAAGGTAGCGGCCATTGAGCTGGACCGCACCCTCTATCCCATTCTGGCCGAGACGCTGGCCCCCTACCCCAACGCCGAGGTGGTGCCGGGGGACGCCATGAAGCTGGATCTGGCCGCTCTTGTGTCTGACAAGTTTTCTGGCCTTACAGCGATTGCCTGTGCCAACCTCCCCTATAACATCACCACACCGGTACTCACCGCCCTCATTGAGGCCGGGTGCTTCGCCTCCATCACGGTGATGATTCAGCGGGAGGTGGCCCTGCGCATCTGCGCCGCCCCCGGTTCCAGCGATTATGGGGCGTTCTCTGTGTTCTGCCAGTATCACACCCAGCCGGAACTGCTCTTTGAGGTGGGGCCGGAGTGCTTCCTCCCCGCCCCCAAGGTCACTTCGGCGGTAATCCGGCTCGTCCCCCGCTCCGCCCCCCCTCAGAATCTGGTGGACGACAGCTTCTTCTTCCAGGTGGTCAGAGCCTCCTTCGCCCAGCGGCGCAAGACGCTCCTCAACGGCCTCTCCTCCGCCTTCGGCAGCCGCCTGTCCAAAAACGCGTTGCGGGGGGCCATCGATGCCGCCGGACTGCCCGCCGATATCCGGGGCGAGCGGCTGGGTATCCCTGAATTTGCCACTCTGGCCTCCGCCCTCCAGAACCGTCTCTGAGCCAGTAGACCGGGCAGTTTTTGCAAATCCGACGAAAAGGACTTGCAAAAACCGCCCGTTTCTTTTACAATACAGCTAACAGAATTTTCTGCATTACATCACAAAAGGGGGACACTTTCATGGCATTGACCAAAAACCGCGCGGTACTGGCATGGATTGACGAGATGGCGGCCATGACCCAGCCGGACCAGCTCGTTTGGATTGACGGCAGCGAGGCCCAGCTGGAGGAGCTGCGGAAGCAGGCCTGCGCCAGCGGGGAAATTGAGAGGCTGAATGAGGAGAAGCTGCCCGGCTGCTACCTCCACCGCACGGCGGTGAACGACGTGGCGCGGGTGGAGGACCGCACCTTCATCTGCTGCAAAAAGCAGGAGGACGCCGGCCCCACCAACCACTGGATGGACCCCCAGGAGATGTACGCCAAGCTGAAAAAGCTTTACACCGGCGCCATGAAGGGCCGCACCATGTATGTGATCCCCTATTCCATGGGTGTCGTGGGCTCCCCCTTCGCCAAGTACGGCATCGAGCTGACCGACTCCATCTATGTGGTGCTCAACATGGCCATCATGACCCGGGTAGGCCGGGCCGTGGCCGACGTGATGGGAGACGACTTTGTCAAGGGGCTCCACGCCAAGGCGGACATTGACCCCGAGAACCGCTACATCGTCCACTTCCCCGAGGACAACACAATCATGAGCGTCAACTCCGGCTACGGCGGCAACGTGCTATTGGGCAAGAAGTGCTTCGCCCTGCGCATCGCCTCCTACCTGGGCCGCCAGCAGGGCTGGATGGCGGAGCACATGCTCATTCTGGGCGTGGAGAACCCCCAGGGGGAGGTGCGCTATCTTGCCGCCGCCTTCCCCTCCGCCTGCGGCAAGACCAACCTGGCCATGCTCATTCCCCCGGAGCACTACCGGAAGGCGGGCTGGAAGGTCTGGTGCGTGGGGGACGATATCGCCTGGCTGCGTATTGGCGAGGACGGCCGGCTGTGGGCCATGAACCCGGAGTACGGCTTCTTCGGCGTGGCCCCCGGCACCAATGTCAAATCTAACCCCAACGCACTGGCCACCACCCGACAGGGCACCATATTCACCAATGTGGTTCACAACCTGGACGACAACACCGTGTGGTGGGAGGGTCTGGACAGGAATCCCCCGGAGCACGCGGTGGACTGGCAGGGCCGCCCCTGGAACGGCAAGACCTCTTCGGAGAAGGGGGCGCACCCCAACTCCCGCTTCACCGCGCCGGCCAAAAACTGCCCCTGCATCTCCCCCGAGTTTGAGAGTCCCCGGGGCGTGCCCATCTCCGCCATCGTCTTCGGCGGCCGCCGGGCCTGGACCGCCCCCCTGGTCTATCAGTCCCGGGACTGGACCCACGGGGTATTTGTGGGCTCCATCATGGCCTCGGAAACCACCGCCGCCGCTGCCGGCGCGGTGGGTGTGGTACGCCGGGACCCCATGGCCATGCTCCCCTTCTGCGGCTATCACATGGGCGACTACTGGCAGCACTGGCTGGGCATGGGGGAGAAGCTGGGCGGCAAGGCCCCCAAGATCTTCAACGTCAACTGGTTCCGCACCGACGAGGACGGGAAGTTCCTCTGGCCCGGCTTCGGGGACAACCTGCGGGTGCTGGAGTGGATCTTGAAGCGCTGCTTCGGTGAGGCCGAGGCGGTGGAGACCCCCATCGGCTGGGAGCCCCGGCCGGAGGACATCGACCTAGAGGACTCCGGCGTGGAGCCGGACACTCTCAGGGGCCTGCTGGGCGTGGACACCGCCCTCTGGCGGGACGAGGTCAAGGGCATCCGGGAGTTCTACCAGAAGTTCGGCGACAGGCTGCCCCGTCAGCTCTCGGAGGAGCTGGATGTCCTGGATGCCCGGCTCAACTGAATCGAGCCGATGGGAATAAGTAGGGCCCGCCGTGCCAACACGGCGGGCCCTGCTTTTATCTCCGCAATGACCCTCCGGCATCTCCGTGCATAGGATGGAGCAAAAAGGAGGTATCCCTATGCCCATCATCTATCTCTCCCCCTCCACCCAGGAGAACAACCTGTATGTCAACGGGGGCACCGAAGAGGAGTGGATGAACCGCCTGGCCGACGCCATGGAGCCCTATCTCACCGCATCCGGTATCCGTTACTCCCGCAACACCCCCGACATGACTGCCGCCTCGTCCATCCGTGCCTCTAACGCTGGCAACTACGACCTGCACCTGGCCCTCCACTCCAATGCCGCCCCGGAGGGGCAGTACGGTCAGATCCGTGGAATTCTGGTGTTCTACTATCCCGGCTCTGTCCAGGGGCAACGGGCGGCCACATTGGTGGCGGACGGGCTGAAAACCCTCTATCCACTGCCCAACCGGGTACGGGCGGAGCCCACTACCTCCGTCGGAGAGGTACGCCGTGTCCGCGCTCCCTCCGTCTTTCTTGAGCTGGGCTACCACGACAACGCGGACGATGCTGCGTGGATTAAAAACAATCTGGAGGCCGTGGCCCGCAACATCGTGCTCTCCCTGACCGAATACTTCGGCGTGCCCTTCCTGGAGCCTCGCCCCTCGCGTCCTGCCGTAGTGGATGTCTCCTGGGGCTATCTCAATATCCGGGATAAGCCGGACACCTCTTCTCCCGTCCTGGCCAGGGCCTATGATGGGGCGCGGCTCACCGTCCTCAACCAGTGGCAAAACTGGTATGTGGTGCGCTTTGACAGCGTGGTGGGTTGGGCCAACGCGGATTTCATCACCCTGCTCTGAGGTACTGCCATGCTCATCCATGTAGTCAAACCCGGCGATACTGTCTACTCCATTGCCCTGGAGTACGGCATTCCCATGTCCCAGCTCATCTTGGACAATGGCCTGGAAACCTCCTCCCGTCTGGCTGTAGGGCAGGCGCTGGTGGTTCAATTTCCAACCCAGACCCACACGGTCCAGCCCCGAGAAACCCTGGCCTCCATCGCCGCGGCCTATCAGCTCCCACTGCGCCAGCTCTACCGCAACAATCCCATACTTGGCGGTATCCCGGAGATCTATCCTGGCCAGACCCTGGTGCTCGCCTACGACAGCACGCCGGAGGCCACCCTCTCCGTCAACGGCTACGCCTATCCCTTTATCGACCCGGCGCTGCTCCAATCCACCGTCCCTTATCTCACCTATCTGACCCCCTTTACCTATGGCTTTACCCCTGACGGCACGCTGGTGGAGTTGGATGACGAGGCCCTGCTCGCCGCAGCCCGCCAAGGTGGAGCCGCTCCTCTGATGCACCTGTCCACCCTGACCGAAGAGGGCGGCTTCTCCAATGAGCTGGCCCACTTGGCCCTCACTCAGCCTGCGGTACAGGATACGCTGGTTGACAATCTGGAGGCCATGCTGGTGCAAAAGGGCTACCGGGGGCTGGATGTGGATTTTGAATATGTCTACGCCGAGGATGCGGGGGCCTATGCCGCATTTCTGGGCCGCCTCACAGAGCGGCTCAATCCCCTGGGCTATCCGGTTATCGCCGCCTTGGCCCCCAAAATTGCCGCCGATCAGCCCGGAACACTGTATGAGGGCCACGACTTCGCCGCCATCGGTGCGGCAGTTAATCAGGTACTCCTTATGACCTATGAGTGGGGCTATACTTATAGCCAAATAAGTTATATGTGATAATTTTTCAAGAAAAAGCGGGTGCCATAGTCAGGTACCCGCTTTTTCTTCCCCCATATCTTTTTCGATCAACCCCACGATATAGGCGTTCAGGCTCATGCCCTCCTGCTGGGCGCGGGCCTTTATTTTCTCCTTCGTGCCTCCCTGCACACGGATCGTGATGTGATCCAGCTTTTCCAGGTACCGTTTATTCCCTTCCAAATGCGCTTTCGTAGCCACTTACATCACCTCGACTTTACTATATCACATTTCGATTCATGCATCCATGTATAATTTACACAAATTCATGCATACATGTTTGTGCGGAATACCTCTTGAAATACATGTATGCATGTATTATACTATGCTCGTAAGGCAGAGATGCAAAATCTCTTACAGAAAGGAGTGAGGTGAATGGACGAAATGAACGTGACAGAGGCACTGCTAAAGGCAATCCTCGAACTCATTGAGAAGTGCGATACGCTGGAAGAGCTCCGGGAAAGCGTCAAGCGCATCATGAATGAGTAAAAAGTGGGGCGGCTGACCCTCACAAAGCCACCGCCCCACACACCCCAAGGTGAGCCGGGAGCCTTACCCCGGCCACCTTGATTATAACAGCGTAAGGCAGAGGAATCAAGGAGGAAACACGAGATGTTAAATCAGGAAATGAGAACTGTAACAATGAACCGCTCCGATATGCTCCGCGTGGCCCAGGCACTCACCCATGTGGTGCTGGGATTCCGGGATGAGGTCAGGGCCGCTACGACGGAGGATCGCCGGCGGAGCGCCAAGTGCTCTCTGGATATGTGGGAGCGCATCCGCAGCGAGTTCGACCGTCAGATGGATGAGCAGGACCCCGAAGAGTTCCGCCGCAAGTAACCACGCCACCCGCCCCGGAGGTGACGAGGGCAGAAGGGAGCACACCATGACAAACTATTGGGAAGCCGATTTCCTCCTGGTCTGTGATGGCCGGGAACATGTATGGCGCGAGCTCACCCCGGAGGCCCAGGCGCGGATTCACCACGAGTTCGGCCTGGGCAGTACACACGGAGAACTCTTTCCCGATGATTTTGATCATACCAGCAAATAAGCACAGCGCCCCCGAGGCCCGTAGGCCCCGGGGGCGTTGATATTCACAATCGCTTGGCAATTTACTTTTCGTCGTCCTGGCCGCTCCCCAGCTTGTCCCCTGCTCCGTCCACGGTGGACTCCAGCGCGGCGATGGCCTTGCGCAGCCAGGCGGGCACGGGGGCGCCCAGGGCGCCGACATTCTCAACGATGCTGCCCAGCTCGGTCATGATGTACCAGACCAAGACCAGAACAGAAGCAAACACCTCATACCGGAAGGGCAGCTCCAGGGCCGGGATGTTGGCGAGGATCAGGCCGATCACCCCGTCCAGGATGGCAGCCACCAGGACGGCCACCACGGCCCCCAGCTTGTGCCACAAGCCGTCCCTGGCCACCTTGGACGACCACTCCCCCGCCCGCAGGGCGGCCGCGGTGCCGGTGCCGTAGTCCAGCAGCATACAAACCACCCAGGCCACCACCAGCCAGCCAAACCAGCCCCACAGGGCGGTCAGGCAGCCCACCACGGCGGCAACGGCCGCCTTGAATCCGTTGATATGCTCCATATGTACCTCCCTTACTCCAGCAGCCCCGCATTGCGGAGCATCTGGAGATTTACCAGGTTGTCGTCCGTCAGGTGCAGTGCGCCGCTCTGGTTGCCCTGGAGCACGCCACAGTCCACGGCCCTCTGCACCGTCTCCCGCGCCCATTCCGGGCACTCCTCTACGCTGGTGTAGACCTGGGGCCGCGCCGCCGTCACGGCCGCGTCAATCATGGCCTGAATCTCGTCTTTCGTCATGTCGGTGTCCTCCTGTCGATATAATGGCATGGTGGGCGGATAGCGGCCCGCCCGCACCATGGCGCTGGTGTACCTGCCGCCGGCGCTCCACTGGAGATGCGGCCGGTCAGGGAAACTCTGCCATCGGCCGCCCCACTCAAAGCCCACCCGCTCCCCCAGCTCTCCGGCCCGCTGAAAGAACGAGGCATCCGAATACTCCTGTCCCTTGATGTTCTGGCAGAAGTCGAAGGCCAGTCCGGCCCGCTCTCCGTGAAAGCTGGGGTACGGCGTGGCTGCGGTGCCCTGCTCATAACAATACCGCTGATACTCGTCATCCCGCACGGTTCCGGTGACCAACACCAGAAGCCCCGCCGCGCGGCACAGCTCCAGCCAGGCGCGGCAGTTGGCTGCCACGTCGGGGCGCAGCCGATCAATGTCCCGGCTGTTAAGCATCGTCCTCGGTCTCCTTGTCTTCGCTGCCAGGATAGTTCATACTAATACTGGCAATCGCCGGAGTATAACGGTCAAAATCGATTTTTTTCATACTGATTCGTCCTTTCTTCTTTCTTGTACGGCTTGCCTATCCTCATCCAGGATGCTATAATGGCTTCGTGGATCAATATTTTTACCCCCTCACTTTTCATTGGTCCATGCCACCCCCTCTGACGGGGGTGGCTTTTTATGTCTCCAAGAAGGTGTTGAGTGTAATTATCTATTTGAGATGTACCCGCCTTTCGCAGGGGGCCATTTATCAGCTGCTCTGGATCATGAAATCTCCCGTTATCCGGTATACCCGGCCGCCGTCAGAGGATGTACCAAGTGGCTCCACCCCACCCTGCACATAAACATTTCCCCCACCCGAAAGCGGGGTGATCTGGATGATTGCACCTTTCGGGCAGCGCATATTTCCCAATTCCGGCAGTTCATCTCCTTCCAGTGACAAATAGTAGGTGTCACTCAGAGGATAAGCAAATGGGCCCTCCACCCGAATCTGGCCCGTCGGACTGATCCGGCAGGTGACCTGCACGTCCCCCTCTGGCACGTCCAGGGAATTTATAGCGAGGTTACGGATCCGGCTCGCGTATTGACGGAAGGGGAGCCCATCGGGCACTGTGCCCCCCAGACTCTCGATGGCCTCCCGGATGGCCTCCTTGGCGCCCTGCAAATAGGCCAGCTTGTCCGCAGTCGTGCCCATCAGACCACCTCCCCATTGATGGCGTCCAGCGCGGCGTTGATGTCGCCTACCAAGCCATCCACATACTGCTTGTTGGCAGCATGGTTTTCGTCTGTCGGAGGGCCGTTCAGGACAATGGGGCCAGTCATGGTACCACCTGTCAGAGAGAGCCAGGGCGCAGCCGCGGCGATAGCGGCTAACTGGGCGGCATACTGCTCCAGGGTGGTGCCTGATGGAGGGTCTACACCCATAGCCTGTAGTGACGCTGCAATACTTGCCTTAGCGGCGGACAGTCGGCCAATTTCTCCCTGGATACTCACATATCACACCTCCCATCAAATGGCCGCCAGGGCCTCCTCGATGTCGCCTGTCAGGCTGACCTTGCCCGTTCCGGTGTGGTAGCCGGCGGGGACCGTGTACTCGGTCTGCGTCAGGCCGTCGATGGATGCCTGCACCGCCCCGTTGTTGGGCATGGTACCCGCCGCCTCTGCTCCGTCCGCCCCCACAAACACCTTGTTGGCCAGGACATCCCCGGCCGCCGCGGTCACCCCGGAGACATCGGCGTACTCCGCCGGAATGGCCTCCACTGTGACTTGGGACAGGGCGTCGTAGCCTTCGTCGGCGGTGATATCCTGCTTGGCCTTGGTGGGCGTGACAGTCTTGGCCTGCAGCTTAGATGCCTCCCCGGAATAGGTGCCAGCCACGCCCAGGATGGTAACACCACTCTTGATATTGCCCGCCACCAGCTTCTCTTTTTCCGTGTTGGCAATACCTACAGTTCCCTGGCCATTGTGGTAGCCGGCGGGGACATTATAAGGCGTGGCCGCGTCGGTAATGGCCCCGGAGACGGCCCCATTGTTCTTAATACCCTCCACGGCGGTGACACAGTCCTCCAGGTCGGCGGCGGACTGGGCCAGGCCCAGGGCCACCAACGCCGCCCGCAGGGTGTTGCGCAGCCCCTGCAGTCTGGTAATTTCGGTCTGGATACTCATACTCTTTGCCCCTTTCACAGTGAGGCCAGCAGGGCCTCAATATTGCCGATCTCCACATACACCGCGGCCGAGGTGACTGGCTTGGTGTTGTCCTCCTCCACGACATTGGCGGTATCTACCATCAGCACGTTCTCTTCTACCTTCAGGCCAGCCCCAATCTGGTAGGGGATGCCTCCTCCGCCAGCAGTGCCGCCCAGCTGCCCCTTGAGGGCTCCGCGTGTCCCCAAACTTCCATGTAGCTCAGTCACGGGTCACATCCCCTTCCTATACGAACCGGGCGGGCGGGATGATGGTGGCCACCATCCCATCCTTTGCTGTGAGCTGCACATCATAGGCATATTCGCCAGGAGTCAGATCGTTGGTGTCCTCATGATTCAGCAGCACGAAGGCCGCACCCTCCTGGAAGGAGGTCACTGTCTTTTGCAGCACCTCCGGTCCCATGGCCCAGGCCACGGTGAGGGTGACCGTGTCCCCCTCCTCAAAAGGCCGCTCCGTGCCGTCGGAGAGCTGGCAGGTCACCACCAGTTGCTCGGTGTCGCCTCGAATCATGCGGATGTCGCTTCCGTTGATGGTCACGCGGCCTCACCTCCCTTACATCGCTGCAACCTTGTCCAGTAACTCGTCAATCTCCTCACCGGAGTATTTCATGGTGTAGTATTCGGTTGGTTCTTCTGCTGCTTCTCTGGCTGATAATTTCCGCTCAAGTGCCGCTACACGTTCCTCCAGAGTCAGTTCCATTTTCTCACCTCACACAATTAGCCGATGCCAAGCCGATCCAGCAATGCACGGCCGCTTTTATCCCGGATCGGGCCGGAAACCAGTTTTTTTCTCACTCCAAAATACAGGATTACACCGCCCGGCCCGCCATTTGAACCAGGAGACCCTTTCCCCGCCGATCCGCCGTCCTTCGTGATCCAGATACCGGCCGGTAATTCTGACGGGCCATAAGCCTCCGCAGATGCAAACAGTCCTCCGGCCCCACCGCCACCGCCACCGCCGTGCCCGCCATTTCCTCCAGCTCCAATTTTGTCCGGCGTTTTGGGTACATCAGGGGACGCCCCTGCTCCGCCAACCGCCGTCGGACTGTCGCTGCCGGGTTCTCCGTCTTTCCCATGGGCGGCTCCACCGCCTGCTCCACCACCATAGATGCGTACATTTTCAGATGTATAATCGTCAAACTTCCATCCATACGGAGGCCCACCCGGGCCGCCAGTGTTCGGGGGCACATCCTCGCCGTTCTCTCCATAATCCCCTCCGCGGCTGGATGCCTGTCCGCCACGGCCACCCGCAGCACCGTCAACACCTTCAGTTCCCGGCTTTGCAAGTTCTTCTTCCGTTACCGGGTCCACGTATCCGATCTCAGACGAGGCCCCCTGTGCAGACGATAAATCCCCGAACGTGGTCTCACCACCAGCAGCACCCACGGCCCCATTCGTCGCTCCTCCAACGCCTGGGGTGCCGCACTCATAATGGATGACCTGACCAGGGACAACATCAATCGTCGCCCGGTAGACCTTTCCGCCAGCGCCTGGAGCCCCCTTTTGTCCTCCTTCTCCGCCATCGGCCTGTGTGTCTGACCACGATCCACCAGCATCCTGTTCCTTTGTTGTTACGATTAGCTGGGTTCCTCCGCCTGGTTCACCGTCAAACCCGGCCTGCGCACCGGTCCCAGCCTGGATGCATACCACTGTAAGGGTGTATACTCCCTCTGGCACGGTATAATCGCCGCTCCCGGTCAGCACCACCCGCTCGTCCAGGACTTCCTCTGTCTCGAACTTGGGTGGAACATACCCGATGACAGCCTGCTCAGATGCTACCAGCCGGCCTCCCATTGTAATGGCGGTATCCTTGATACACCCTTTGGATTCTCCCCCATAAGGGTGCTCAAAGGCCACCACATCACCCGGCCGCTCACCGTCGTATACCACCTCATGGTCCAGCGCCTCGATGTACTGATAGTATCCAGCCAGCCGCTGGGCCACGGCCGCCGAGTTGGTCAGTGAGACCAGGGTGGCCTCCTTGACCTCGACCACGTTAGACACCTCGTCTTCGGACACCGGCACCCGCACATCGCGGGTCATATGGACATACTTTTTCCCAGTTAGAGTGCCGGTCCCGGCGGAGAGCACGGCATAGTTGGCGCCGCTGGACTGGACGGAAAAACCGGATGCTTCCAAGCCGTAGGCCGGCTCCTCGAACTGGATGATGTCGCCCTCCTCAGCCACCCCCTCGAACAGCGTCACTTCTTCGGTCCCTTTGATATATTGGTGCTCCAGCACTGACACCTCGGTGACCTTGCTCTCATAGGTGACCTTATCGCCCCAAAAGATTCGATCCGGCGGGATGGAGTTGGAGACACCATCCCACAGGGATTCGATGCGCAGCACCCCGTTCTGGTCAGTCTTTGCATGGGCTCCGATGGCAAAAAGCACCTGCGCCAGATTGGCCCGCCGGGTAGCGACAGGCAGCCATCCATATAGCTTAATGCCTGCGAACTTGCTCTGAATGATGTAGGGGATGGTGCAGATCTCCGCCACCAGCTCGTCCACCGCCTGACCGGTGTAGATGCCACCCAGGTGATTGGACTGCTCCAGGAGAGCGACCGCATTGTTGGCGCTGATCTCATAGGTGTATTTCCCGGTACGCTGGATGCTCTCGATGTAATAGGTGCCCCGCAGCTTGTCCCGGTAGTAATACAGCAGTTTCTCATTCCGCCGGAAAGCGGTCAGGGCCGCGCCCGTCTCCTCGTCCCTGATATACAGTCCCACATTGAGGGTGCCGATTTCCAGGGCGTCGGACAACAGGGCCACGGCGTCATAAACTTCTCCGTCTTGGATCTCGTCATCCGTAAAGGTCAAGTCTCCATAAACCAGTTTATTAACCGTGGCGCTCATGCCGGCCTCCTTTGGGGCTTCTGTGCGTAGAATTGGACGGACAGGTTCCCCCATCTTCTGGTTTTCCCATTATCTGCCGTCATGCTGTCGCTCGTATCCTCGATGTACGCCCGGAAGCTCAATGTACCCGCTCCATAGGGAAGCACAACCTCGTGGGACTCCACTGGCGCGGTCAAGATTTCAAAAAGGGCATCATATTCCGTCTCAGACAATGCGTTGCTCCCGACGGTCATCTCATAGTCGTAATAGGTCCCGATGATGTCCCGGAAGTGGGCGCCGCTTTTCACGTCTCCCGACAGTTTGCTTTCACTGACTCTGCCCTTGCGGGCCAGTTCCGTGACAATGACATTGAACTCCTGTCCATCGATTGAGAATTTCATCGTCTGGTTCCCTCCACCAGCGGCGTGCCTGCCCGAGCATCCTCCCGTTTCAGTTCATAAGCCAGGTAGCGGGTTAGTCCAGGCGCCGGACGTATGGTCAGGGTTCCGCTCAATCCGCCTCCGCTCTCTTCCCTCACAATTTGCCGGATAAGGTTTTCCGGGGCCTCCAGGTTGCGGCCCTTCTTCTGGTCGCCCAGTACCGCCAGGAACTCCCCATTCGGCGGGATCACTGCACCGGTAGCCAGCGCGGGTATGCTGGCGCTGCGGCCGGAGACTCCGCCGTATGTGCTTGGACTCAAGCTCTGCTGGGTGGCGGCGTTCATTTGGTTTACCCGCTTCTCCGCAGAATTGATCGCCATCATCATGGCGGCAATTCCGGCGGTGATCGCAACTACGGCCACACCCAACGATAACGCTGACTGGAACGCACCCACCGCCAGCGCCGCAGCAAACGCCGCAGCAGTAACTGCACCCAGGATAGTGACCACTTTCTCCGCGTCGCTCATGGAATCCCACACGCCCGCCGCCTGCATCAGTAGGGAAAACAGCAGGCCAAAGGCCACGAACGCAAGCCCGGTGCTGGCCTTTGCCATGAGCATCGCCTTGTCCATTGTCATGAGAGATGTGGCCAGGCCGGTAATCATATCAATGGCCTTAATCGCACCAAGTGCAGCAATGCCACCGACAATCATCGTAAAAACATCATCTATGTTCCCCATACCCGCCACCCAGTTCACCACATTAGTGGCCAGTTCCGTGAGGTCTGTTATGACTGGGGCGAGAGCCGTACCCAGCTCGGCCGTAGCAGTCTGTAGCTCCAGTGTCGCGTCCCGGCCTTCTACCAGCTCCGGGTTGGCCTTGGCCCACGCATCATACACGCCCTTTAGCGGCCCCTGCGTCAAAACATTCAGCGCGAGTTCCTGCTTTTCAGCCTCCGTGGTACACATGGCAAGGTTGTTCGTGAAGTTCTCTGCGCCATAGCCAATACGGTCAAGCACTTCTGCAAACTGCCCGGTCGCCTCTCCGGTCGCCAACGTCTCCTGTAAGCTGTCCGCAAGGGATTCGATTTTCACAGTATCCGGGAAGGTGATAGCCGCGTTTGCCAGCCCCTCCACCGCCTCTTGAAGCCGGTTCTCCGGCACACCAGCGGCCAGGAGGTTTGATACTGCCTCAATGCTGCTGTCCGTTTCGCCGCTCACGGTATTCAGCTTCTGCATAGCCTCCCGGGTGGTGCCCAGGCCGACACCTGCCGCGCGTGCGTTCTGATCCAGCATGGACAGGTCACCCCGCAGCTCGTCCGTGGACTCCATCAAATCCATCATCCCGCCGGCCAGGTCTACCAGCATATCAGCCCCAAATCCGAGGCTGATTGCGTTGCTTACGTCATCTACGGAGTCCTTGAGGTCTTTCAGATCATCTTCAATGCCGCGGGCGGCACGACCGGCATCCCGTTCTGCGTCCCGGAAGCTGCTGCCGATGTCCTCTACCTCCGAGCCTGCGCTGCGCGCGGCCCGCTCGACTTTTCGGGTGCCTCCCTGGATGCCGGAGGCGGCGCGGTCTGCATCCCGTTCCGCCGTCCGAAAACCGCTGCCGATGCTTTCTGTCGCATCCCCAGCGCCACGGGCCGCCCGCTCGACCTTCTTCATGTCACGCTGGATGCCAGTGGCGTCAATTTCAGTATTGATAACGATGGAACCATCGAAGTCAGGCACGCGCTCACCCCCTCATTCTCTGTTCAAATTCTGTCCGCGCCCGATCCCGCTCAGGGTCCGCCTCCCGCAGTTCCAGCAGCTCCGCCATGTCCAGCCAGAGCCGCTTTTCCTCTTTGGTCAGCAGTCCCTTCTCGCGGCGGCTTCGCAAGCTGATCATACGCTGGAAGGTCGTATCCTCGTGGAGATCCAGAAACAGCATACGGAACTTCCACCAGTGCATCTTTACCGTCTGAAGGTCTATCCCGTGGGTCTGCAAGATTGCCGAATAGATGTATGCCCCGTCCTGGTCAAAGCTGTAAAGCCGCCTGCCGCCGGTCTCCCTGGGCTGTTCCCCGCCATCCAGGAAGCGAACTCCCTCCCGGACCGCCTGGGTAAAATCCGACGGCTGCTCCTGATAGAGCAGGCGGCAAAGCACCACTTGCCGCTCAAATCTAGTCAACTGAGGATCTTCATAGGCGCTCATGATACGCAGCCCAACCCGGAAATCCGTATTCAGCGGATAGCGTACCCCGTCAATGCGAACCGACTCGGGGAAACGGGTCAGCATGGGGTTCATTCCATCACGTCCTCCGCCGGCTCCTTCAGATAGCGGTCAAGCTCCCCCTGACGCGCTTTCCGAATATAGGGCGTCACGCCGCGAAAGAAACGGGCCGCCATTGCCACGCTGTCCCGGCTGCCAAATACGGTCTGCGCCGTCCCAGGCCCAAAGGTGCGGTCAATTCCTTCTCTCAGAAAAGCGAACGCCTCCCGGGTAAGCGCCAGCTCCGCCCGCGATTTCTCCAACTTGCTTCCGTCTCCCTCCGCAATGGCGGCGGAGCGGGCTTTGATGTCGTTTTGGCGCTCCTCGAACTCCGCCGCAAGGGCGTAGAAGTTTTCCGCAAAGGACACATCTGTGGGATAGAACTCAATGACTCGACTCTCGTCGTTGTCGATACACAGACGCACCGCCTTCCCGGCGATGTTCAGGCTGTCCATATGTTATCCCTCCAACGCAGACGATCCAGGGGTAAAGGTGAGCTTGCCGGCCGTGATGGCCGCAGCGCCATAGGTGCGCTCCCCAATCCAGTGGATGTTGTATGGAAGCTGTAGCCCCTTGGTGCTGCCGCCGTAGGACTGGACGGCTACAATAGCCTTTTGTGTCCATGCGTCGTATTTCCCCTCGCTTTCGGCGAAGATGTTTACGCAGCAGAAGGTCTTTTCCACGTCGGTGAGGGTTTTCTTGTCCCGTACCACGCTGTAAAGCCAGGCAAAGAGCTTGCTTTCCCGCTTGGCGTAGTAGGGTTCCACGCTGGTCTGCTCCTCGTACTTGTCCAATGTGGTGGCGGTAACGCCGGTCACATCAGTTACCGTTTCCACGTTGGGATTCAGCTCCAGCGACAGCTCTTCAATGCGATCACCCTGGAGCTCCCACTCAGGGGATTCCGCCTCTCCCACATCTGCAAACAGCTTGAACTCTGCGCGTTTGACCGCTCCGGTTCCGGTAATAGTAGGGTCAGCCATTTGGTACAACCTCCTTCTTGATAGTCAATTCGATTTGTACTTGATACAGCCCCGCCCCGTTCTGAGAAACATCGTAGAGCGTGGCATACTGAACCGCGATCCCTTCCACGGAATAACGTCCGGGCAATTCTGGATAGTTCCCTTGATCTTCCTGATCCTCCAGCCAGCTCGCCAGGGACTCCAGAAAGTCGTAGTTTTCAGCCCGATCCGCCTCGTCCCCTGCGCACTCCAGGGCAAAGAAGTGGTATCGGCTGGTATAGTAACGATTACCAACCACATCCTGGGTGTCCGTTCCACCGCCCGCAGGGGCCAGGGAGTAAGAGGGCGGTGCCGCCCTGGTCAGGTCGGTCAGAATTTCCCCCAGCGGACGGAGCTCCATCCCCTCGTAGCCCTCCAAAAAGTCTTGAAGTGCCTGCAAAATACTCACAGCACCCTGCCTCCCCTATAAGCTCGATTTGCCTCCGCCACAATGTCGGCGGTATGTACCCGTTTCATGCGGTCAAACCATCTGGCCCCCCGCTTGGGGGCCCCATGGAATTGCAGCTTTTTCCCGGTATACTTTTTGGGGGCTTTCGGCGAGAAAAATCCCACCAACTGTCCACCCTCATGCAGCGGGACGTTCGGCCCCATAACCCTGCCTTCGTACAGATAATGCGCGTAGGGCGCCGTCCACTGTACCCGTCCAGAACCTACCACTGTTCCAGTGATTCCACTGTTACGCAGCACCCCGGACTGGAATGGCAGAAACGGCTCTGAAAAGCGGAGAACACTGGAATCTATAGCCCGCTGGGCTCTTTGCAGCCCTGCCTTCCTCTTCCGCTTGAAATGCGGATTCCAGTGGAAGCTATAGCTCATTCCATCACCGCCTCCACATGGGACAGCCTGCCGAAGTCCAGGCGGTCCGCCTCTGATACCCGGAGGCCGCCCAAGGCCACGATGTCCTTGGCCGTCCTCACTGCCCCGTACCCTTCGCCCTTTGCCGCGTAATCTCCGGCCTGAATGGCTGCGGTGATGGGCATATAAACCTTGACGCCATTCGACGCCGAGGCCCCGGTCTTGCGAAGCTGTTCACCCCGTCTGTCCTCCCACAAGCAGCCGGTGACCACTTCTGCGGTGTAGCTTTCGTCTGCGCCTCTGCGCCAGATTGTTACGGTATGCGGCCACACAGCGATTCGCCTCCCCGGTACAGCAGGCCGGTATTCCCCAGCCACATCCACGCGGCATCCCGCCGTTTCTGCGCCGGGCTGGCCGTCTGTGCATAGGTCCGGGACCAGGAGCCCACGCTTTCCGACGCTACAACGCCAGCGCCCTCTTCTCGCTCGGCCTTGTACTCCTCAGCTACGGCGCATAGCGCCATCTGGCACCGCTCCAGCAGCTCCGGGGCCAGGTCAGCCGCCGTCCTGCCCAGGGTCAGCTCCTCCAGGCAGGCGGCGGCATCCCGGCTGAGTACGGGCCACTCCGCAGCGGTGATCTTGTCCCCGTGATAGGTCCCCCTATAAAATTCATATCCTGCGGTCAGCATGGTCCGCCCCCCTGTTCCTTAACCTGCGCCGGCCACCTTGCGCACCCGGGCCAACTTGGAGTTAGTCACCCGGTAGCCGGTATTCATCTCCACCTGGGCCAGAGAGCCCGCGAACCGCTCGGAGTCGATGATGCGGGCCACCTCGAAGTTGCTCACCACGGACAGGGTCTCATGGTAGTACATGACATACTGCACCTTGCTCATGTCCACAGTCTTCTGCGCACCGGTGTGGTCGTAATACTTGATGCTGCCGGTGGCACCATTGGCCTCCACGAAGGTGAAGCCCAACCACTGGCCCACGTTGCCGGTGGCCGCGATACGGTCGTTAGTGCTGGGAGTGAAATCCTTGCCTGCCGCCTTGAGCACCAGGCCATAATACTCCGGGGTGCACATGACCACGTTGGCCCGGCCTTTGTCCTTCACGATCTCGGTACGGGTGTCGATCAGGTCAGACTTGACGGTATCCTCCGTGATGGCCGCCGTTGCAGTGGCCGCCTTACCCTCCTGGGCCAGACAGGCGATGCCGCACTGCATCCAGCCCTCCCGGCACTCCTGGATAGCGGTGGCCAGATACTCGTTGCCCGCCGCGAAGCTCACCGCCGCGGCCTGGACGCCATAGATCTTCTTGGACTTCTGGAAGTTGTTGTTGATCTGAATGGGGATCAGCGTATCAGCGGCCACCTCGTCAGTGAAGTCCCGGCCGGGGGTGCCAGCCTCCACGGCGCTGGTGTTGAGCTGGTGGACGAAGATTTGGCCGGCGGGGCCAGTCTCGTACTTGTCGGTGCAGGTCACACCGGGCACCAGAATCGGGTTAAAATACAGGTTGGGCTCCAGGATGGCGGAATACCGCTCGTCCACATGGAGACCGTTATAAGTGACAGACATCTCTCATACTCCTTTACGCTTTTTTCTTGTAGAACGGGTTGTTTGCATAGAAGTCATCCAGATCCCCGCCCCCTGCCGGGGTTCGGCGGATCGGGCTGCCGGGCTTGACGATCTCCGGGGCGGGCTTGTCCCCCTCAAACAGATAACCGTCAGACTCCTTCAACGCCTTTAGCTGCTCCTCCAGGCCCACCAGGCCGGCGTCAGTCAGCTTGAGGGCGTCCCGGTTGATGGACTTGGCCACCAGCTCCGGGTTCTTGGCTTTAGCCGCTGTCAGGGCCGCCTTGAGCGCGTAGTCAAACCGGACGGCCTCTACCTTCTGGTTGGCCTCCTGCTGCATCTGCTGGGCCTTGGCCTTCCACTCCGGGTCGTAGCCCTCCAGCTTGCCGTTTGCCTCGGAGAGCTGGGCCTGGAGCCCGTTCGCCCTGGCCTCCAGGGCGTCAAACTTGTCCTTGCCCACATAGCCGCCGTCCTTCAGATTGGCCAGCTTCACGCCGTCAGCGGCGTCCAGCTTCTCGGTCAGCTGCTCAAAGGACAGGGGGCCGCCCTCAAAGAAGGGCTTCAGATACTCGTAGTTCATGCTATTTCCTTTCCCGCCCGCGATTTTCCTTATAAGCGCGCGGCCACTCCGCGCCGGGGCGTCCCGGCATTTTAAGCCCGGCCGGGGATGGGCGGATATGAACACCGGAGTCTCAGCCGCCCGCCCGCTCGCGGTCGTACTGGCGTTTGAGTCCGGTCTGTTCCACAAGGTCGGTCTGGCGTGCCCGCCATTCCTTCAGCTTCGCCTTGGCCTCCTCCTGGGGCTGCCCGGCGGACTTCATGGCCTGCTGCTCCCGCTTCCAGCGGCGGATCTGCCGCTCTATATACCTCTGGCGCTGGCTGGCCTCGTACTCGGTCAGCTTCTCGCCGTTGTAGGTGATGGATTTTGCCTCCAGCTTTTTCAGCTCCTTCGCCCCGTAGGTGCGGGCCATACCATCAAAGTAGGGGTGGAAGGAGTGCCGGCAATTCCAGCCCCCCAACCCTGGCCCGGTGCCGTAGCCCGTGGCCCGGCGGAAATCCGGGTACTTTTTGGACTTGCCGGAGCGGCTGAACACCTGCCCCTGCCACCTGGCATGAGAGGGGCGGGCCCCGCTGTGGGCCGTGGTCTCCACCAGGTCGCTGTCCATTTCGTCGGCCAAGGTATCCTGAAGCCGGAGGGCCGTCTGATTAACGCCAGTTACCACATTCATCCGCACTGCCGCCTCCACGGACATGGTGCGGCCGGAAGCGTAGTCCACGGTCGTCAGCCCCTGGCGGGTCAGCTCCTTAATGGCGTTCCGTATGGCGGTATTGGCGTCGAATCCGCCGGTGCTCACCTGGAGCCACGCCCGGTCCAGCACCGCCCGAAACCGCTCCCCGCTGTCCAGCGCCGTGGTGCGGGTCAGGTTGGTAAAGAGGCCCTGGGTCTGCCGAAGCCCTGCGCTGAGCACCTGCTGGAGCTCCTGGGACGTGTTGAGGGCCGGAGGATGCAGGCCCGCCCGCCGGTAGTCCGCCTGGTCACTGACCAGGGCCTTCCCGCCGGACACCTCAAAGAGCTGGCGCAGCTCCGCCTCACTTCGCCCGGTGAGTTCGGCCAGCCGGCGCAGGATGTACGTCTGTTCGGCACCCATCTCCTCCAGGACACGCAGTTGGTGCTCCGCCGCCGGAATGAAAAAATCATATCTGGCAATCCGCCGGGCCATGTCGGCCAGGATATCCGCCTCCACCTCACTGTAGAGGTCTACCATAGCGTCCGGCGCGCTCTCCAGGTATCGGGGTGTCAGCATTCCGTCCCACCTCCATAGGTGCACCGGCCATCGCGCCAAGCGCCGCAGTCCTCTCTGGCACAGGTAAGCGGCACCTTCTGCTCCGCTAGGATGTGCTCGTGGAAGGTGTTGCGTCCCTCCTCGTCGTACTCATAGCGGTTCTGGTTGGTCTGGATCACGTGGCAGATATAGGGGCAAATCATGGCCTCACTCCTCCGGGAATCTCAGCATGGGGCGGGGTTCCGGCATGTACTTCTCCCGGGCCTCCTGTTCGCTGACGCCGAAATACCAGCCCACCAGCAGTTCCGGCCGGAGGTATCCGCTGTCCACCAGACCCTTACGCCGGGCGAACTCCACCCCTGTGTCCTCAAAGATGGAATCTCCGAAGGAGACCGAGGGGTCAAAGGCCCCCGCCGGCGCAAGGCCGTAGAGGGTGGCGTATATATCATAGGCGTACATCAGATCGAGCAGCCCCTGGCGCAGCCCGTTCTCCTGGATGGCTTTGGTGGTATTGTAGGTCTCCTTGTCGTCGCTCACCACCTGCGTGGCTGTCATACGTCCGCTTTTGAGGTCGAAAGAGAAGGTGCCGGGGGAGAAACCCGTCTGCCGCTCCAAGAGCCGACACTGTATGTCGATGGCCTTCTGGTACTCTTCCACCCGCAGGGCAGGGGTGTAGTCCCGGAAGGGATCTCCCTGCCCCATATCGCCCGTCAGATCCATGGACAGGTAAAGATCCGTGGTCTGGTCCCTGAAGGGCACCCCGCCGCCGCTCTTGTCCGGCTTGATCGCCGTCCGGTCCACGATGCGCTTGCGCTTGCCCGTGTGGATCTCCCACAGAAACTCGCTGTAGATGCGGTCCAGCTCCGCCATAGTGTCCACAGCCCTGGCGTACAGGCTTACCGGCAATTTGCTGGTCTCGTCCACTGTGTTGGCCATCGGCATGCGCAGTTCGCCGAACAGGGGGCGGTCCACGCCGCGGATGACCACCTCCGGCTCCAGGCCCGCCCACTCTGGCACATCCGTCAGGGCCAGCTCTCCGCCCAGGGTGTCCCCGGTGTTGTACCAGTAAGCCCGGTTCTGAAGATACAGCCCGTCCGGCTGGAGATCCCACGCCTCCACCCGTACCACCTTCCGCCCCCGCAGGGCGGCAAAGTCGGTAAAGAAGCCCGCTTCCGTCACGCCGGCCCCATTGATGCGGGTAGGATAGATGCGGTCGGCTGGGATGATTTCACAGTAGATATTCCGGCCGGAGGGATAGGGCTTTACCACCACACGGCCTCCTGCCCCAGCCAACTGCACCGCGTTTTTGAGCTGAGGTAACAGGAATCGGGTCAACTGGTCATTGATCCACGTTCCACGGGCCGAGGCCCCCGCGCTCATGGCAATCTCATTGCAGGCCAGGGTGGACATGTAATCTGTGACGTTGATCGGGGCATTGGTCACCCGGTATCCGGCCTCCAGCCACGCCGGCCGCTGGTAAAAGGCCAGTAGCCAGCCGGTGATCGCGTTGGCCATCTTCTCCGAAATCTGGAGCTCTCCGGGTGCCGTCGGCACGCTCTGAAACATCCCTTTCACCGCCTTTCCCATCCAGTATAGAAAATCCACGCTTATTCGCCCCTTTGCTTCCACACCGGCTGCATCCCGTAGCGCACTGCGTCGATGTGGTGGTTTTTGGCGTCCGGGTAGGCGGAAATCAGGTTCCCGTCCTTGTCCCGCTCGAACTCATATTCGCTGAACTCCTTGGCTGTCCTGGGGCACCGCTCCGGGTCAATCACGATCGCCGCCAGCCGCCCCAGCCACTTCATGGAGTATTCCACGCTGCCCGGCGGCTTGGCTGCTCCCCGGCAATAGAGGCCAAACGACTTATAGTCCCCTATGCTCTTTGGTTCGGCGCTGTCCGCGGTGAGCAGGTCAAGGGGCTGGACGCCCTTCTCTTCCCGGAGGATACGGGCCGTCTCCTCGTTGCCCTTCCGGTATGCCTCTGCCTCGTCGAAGATGTAGAGGGTCAGGCGGGCCGCGTCGTAGTGCATGCAGTTATAGGCCCAAGGGTCAGGGTAATAGCCCCAGTCAATCCCACGGTAGATGCGGTCGAAGCGGCCCAGTTCCTCGTCGGTGATGGCGCGCAGTTGAATATTCTCAAACACGTTTGCCCCGCCGCCGGTGACCTCTCCCAAATATTCGTTCCGGTAGGCCATGGGGCGGAGAGCCTTCAGGTGCTCGGCGTCCGCGATGAATCGGGGGCCCAGCCACTCCGGCGGTGTCTCCAGGTAGGTACTGTGGTGCTTCACCTGGCCCGGCTTGCTTTCTCTGGCGTACTGGTTGGCCCAGTTGGCCGCGCTGGCCGGCGGGTTAAAGCTCTTGAACGTGATGGCAATGGGGCCGCCGCGGAGCAGGGACTGCTCTACGTTGCGCACCTCTTCCGGCCCGCGAAACTGGTCCAATTCTTCAAAATGGACATAGGCCACATAGCCGAAGGGCAGCTTAATGGATTTCAGATTGCCCGGATCGTCCAGGCCGAAAAACATGATCTTTTGCCCCGTGGGCAGGTATGTCAGCTCCATGGGGGAGACCGTGGCCTTCCACTTACTGCCTACCCCCAGCGCCCCCGCCGCCCAAATGTACTGGTTATAGACCGTACGCCGCAGGGTGTTCTCCTTCCGGCGGAGCACCACTGCATGGGTGTCCGGGTGGCGCATCATCTGGAGTTCAATTTCTTCGGAGATAAACGAGCTTTTCGCCCCGCCGCGGCCGCCTTCACACAGCGCCTCGGTGACCTCGCCGGCCCGTATGCGCCGGTGCAGCTCAAAGAAGGCCGGCGGCATGATCTCCGACAACTTATACGTCATCGACAATAGTCACGCCCTCCTGTGCCTCCTCACCGTCCCGCTCGAACATGCCCAGGGGCTTGCCCAGCAGCTCCATGGCCTTCAGGGCCCCCTTGGAGTCAAAGACAAATTCCCCCGACTCCACCCATTCCCTGCGGTCCGGGTCGTACTTCATCACTGGCTTGGCCGTCATACACCGACGGTAGATATCCATCACGTTGAGCCTAATGGTCTCTCGGCTGATCCCCATCTGGCTGCACAACTCATTCGCACGTGCGCGCCTGTACGCAGAAATCTTAGCCGACCTTAGCAGCTTGCTGGCCTGCACAGATGCAGATGCGTTTTTCTTCCCTGGGCTGTACCCGGCGCGGATGGCGGCCTGGGTGCCGTTGCCGTCCCGGTCATACTCTTCGACAAACAACCGTTCTTTCCACGTCAGCAGCTTTTCTAACTCCTCCATGCTCATATCCTCGTACACCGCCTCACCGCCCTCCTTTCGCAGATACGGCTTTACAGGTTAATGCTAACCCCAAAAAGCTGTTTTGTCCTGGTCAAAACTAAGAATCCGGTTCGCGCACTACCCGACCATCCCGGCACCGCGCCGAGCGGCTTGCCAAGCGGTATATCGTCTCCACCTTCACCCCCAGGGCTCTGGCGCACTCTCTGGCTGTGCCAAAGGCCGCCACATTTCCGTGTCGGTCATAGACCGTATAGTCCCGAAGCCGTTTGTGACTTGCATCACGGTGGGCAGGCAGTCCTAGTTTGAGCCGGCGCCAGTAGTACACCGTGCCAACTGTCAGGCCAAGCTCGTCAGCGATCTGACAGTCGTTCCATCCAGCCGCGTTGTAGGCCCGCAGTCTCCGAAGCTGGAGCGTGGTCATGTGCGCCGCCTCCTCCCATGGCGTACAGCATTGGACTTCAGCGGCATCACCCAGCGTATGTAAGCCGCGGAAAACCCGGTTTCCCCGTCCTCCCGGATCTCCCGCTCAACCACGCGGGCCTCCGGCGGCACCCGCACCGTGCCCGCTCTGGCCACAGGGATGGGCGTGGAATATTGGGGCTGCCGGATACCCTGAGAGTGGGACCAGGCTCGCGCTCCTCCGTACCCGGCGTTGCGTATCATGTACCTGGCCACGGCGGTATAGTCCCCTGTCGCATCCAGGCGTCGGTATGAAAACTCCTCCGGCGGCCAGTGCTGGGCGATCAGCTCCCAGTCCATGGCATCCGTGACCACGTGGTGGTGCAGGCGCACCGGCTGCCCCGTCTTCGTGGACACGCTGGCAGTCACCAGCCACCACTTGAGCTTTTTCCCCGTGGTCTTCCGGTACGCCCTGGCCAGCCGCCGCATGAAGTTTCGGGCAATACGCTTCGCCTCCTCCCGTGTGGCAGGCAGGCGGCTATCGGAGTATTTCAGGGTCAGGAACAGATCTCCGCCCTTGCAGTTGGCATTGAGCTGCCGGGCCAGGATCAGCACCGCCTCGTCTTCATTGCGCTTGAGCTGCTTGGCGGATGATTTCCCTCTTCTGGCCCCCCGCGGTGTTCCCCCGCGTGTCTCCATGAGCACGTCCCGCACCTCCACGGCGCGGCCCGCTGTGATCCGGTAGCGCATGAGCTTTTTCACCTGGTTCTCCTCCTTTGGCTGGTGCTGGTCGAGATCTTAGCGGTCTAAGGGCCCCGCATAGGAACACGCGCGCGTTCCTCAATTTAATATATAATGTAGGGCATTGGCCCTCTGCGCCGCCCCCGAAGGGCCGGAGGCGGCGCACAATGTCATGCCGCAAAGGGCGGGCTCCAAAGCCCGCCCTTGTTTATCTTCCTTTATTTTCCTTCCTTTTGGGGCCTCGCCGGTACTTGTCCACGATCCTCCGGCGCTCCGCCTCGGTTGTCTGCGCCACCAGTTGCCCATAAGTCAGGCCACGCCGCCGCGCCGCGATGCACAGGGCAATCAGCTCCACGTCTGCCATGGTTGTCTCTCCTCTCTGCGCCCCTCCCAACCAGGGCGAGGGCAATCTGTAACTGCGCGCCCATTCCCAGGCGCCGGAGGTCAATATCCATCCAGCATCGCCTCCACACTGTCAAATAACTGGGTGCTGTACTGGCCTGGGGTCCATCTCTCCAACCGTACCAGCATGGGCACCGACCAGACGGACGCTGCCCGCTGGGTGCTCACCCGCACCCGCAGCCGGAGGGCCGGTGCCTCCCACTCCAGGGATGTGACCCACCCCCGGCGCAGAGCTTCCCGCAGTTCCTCCAGATCCCCGGCGGTGAGCAGACTTGTCCATCCGCTCATGTACTGGGCTTCGGCCGATCGACTCGCTCGAAGGTGATCACCCATACCCAAGGGTTTGCCTCCCAGCCGTAGAGGTGTCGTTCAGCAGGCTTTATGGTGCTGTCCCACAGTTCATCGAATCGCATAGGATTTACGCACCCTTCTTCGGCCGCACTTTCCCATGTAACTTCCCTCAGCCGCTCCGCCTGCACGCCGGCGACCCGCAGGAAAATCCGGGCTGCCACCTTTGGCATATGAATAGCAGGACGCCAACCACTGCTCTTGTACTGTTCCGGCCGTATATCCTCGTCCGCCCGGTAGTAATACACGCCGTTTGGCCTGAAATGCCCTCCAGGGCTGGCCGGAAGCCGAGCCCACGTCTCCCTCACCCACAGAATGTCGCCAGTCTGGCATGGTGGCCGAATTACCCTCGGCGTCCCCTCGATTGCATAACAGCCGGGGTAACAGCTATTTTCCGTCATGCGGATGGGCCTGCCGTCCGGCTGCGGCCTTATTGCCCGCCGGGTGACGGTCTTTCGGCCCTCCTGGATGGCACGCACCATGGAGGTGTTGAACAGAATTGGTCTCTCCATATCGTCTCCCCCCTTAAATGAAATCCATCAGATTCACCTGCACCGCTGGCAGAACTGGGGCAAAGAGCTTGTCCAGCACATCCGTTCTGACCAGGCGGGAGTCACGGTCCATATCAAACAGGCTGAACGCCCACCCGGTTTCCCCGCATAGCCGAATCCCTCGTAGTTTCCACTTCTTCCCCGGTTCCATGCCCAGCTCCTCTGGCCTACAGTCTCCTTCCACCAGCCGTTCCGGCACCTCAAAGGAGATCGGCAGCGCATCCATGTCCTTCCGTTCAAAGAAGTCCACCGTCCCCTTTTTGTATGGACCTCCCAGCAGTGTCACGCCGTCGATATTGCAGTGCCATATAGACAGGTCAATCCCTAGCAGGTACTGTTCTTTGGGATTGCTGTAACTCCGGTGGTGGGTGAACTTCTCCCCCAGGCGGCAGGGGGCCTCAATCAGCATGATGCCGCCCCCTCCTCCCGGAAGGGCGCCAGTTGCTTCTCCATAGCTCCCAGCAGTGCGCCGCCGGCGGCAGTCAGCTTGGCCCGGCCCTCGTCGTCCCCACCGGCCTTCAGCTTGTGGAGGATGCCCATCATGCGGGAAAAATCCTCCTGGCACGCCTCAAAGTAGACCCCGAATTGGGTGATCTCCTTATTCCCGGAGGCCCGCAGCTCCTTCCGGGCCCGCTCCAACGCCTCCCTGGTCTGTTTCAGCTCCTCCCGGGCAGCCTTCTGCGCGTCCATGGCGTCCCTTCGCGCCTGGCGGGCCTCCTTCAGCTTCTGATCCATCTCCTGGTGCTGGTTCAGCAGGTCGCTCTGCTGCTTCCGGGCGGCTGCCAGCTCATTCTCCAGGGCCTCCACCCGGACGCGGGCATCTGCCGCCGCCTCCCGGCGGGCCTGCTCCAGCTCCTCCTCCTCGGCGTGCTGTACGGCCACCTCCACCGGACGGCTGCGCAGCTCCTCCAGCTCCCGGGATAGCTGGGCCACCCGCTCGTTGGCCAGGGCCATATCCTGGGCGATCTTCTCCCGGGCCTGCTCGGCGGCCTCCCGCTCGGCCCTGTCCTCCTCAGCCCGGCGGAGGGCGTCGTCCCGCTCCTTGATAGCGGCCTCCAGCTCCCGGGTGCTCATGTCCTCCACGTTGTGCTCCTCCACAAATGCCTCCCGCTCGTCGGCGGGCAGGGCCAGGAGCCGCAGGGCCTTGGTATAGCTCAAATTGCCAATCGCTTGGGAAATTGCCTCCGGCCCAAATATGGACTGCTGGGCCGTGCCGTACTCCTCAAAAATGCGCATCAGGTTGTTGGCGGTGGACTGGGAATAGCCCACCTGCTCCTTGATGTACGTCCCCCACTGCCCATGGGGCAGCATTGCCTTAACCTCCACCAGCCTGCGGCCGATCTCGATGGCATAGCCGAGGAGCAGTTGCTGGGCTTGGCGCTGCAGGGTCTGGATTTCCAGCGTGACGGCCTCCACTGTCCGCGCCGGCTGGCTGTTCGTGGTGCTCAATTCACTCATGCGGCGGTTACCTCCTTCTGTTTTGATTGCTCCGGCACAACCGGCCGGCCTTTGGCGTCCCGAGGTGCGCCGGCCTTCAGCCATGCCAGCCATACGGCTTCAAGTTCCTCCACCTCTTTCGTGCGGGCACAGTTGCGCCGCCCCTGGTTCTGGCGCACCACCAGCTTACCCTCGTTCAGTTCCAAGGTGTAGAAGGACTTTCGGGGCGCTTTTGCTCGGCGGATGAAGAAGATGGCGGTCTTTCCGTTTGCATGGTCCTTGGCATAGGTGCCCACACAGTGATGCAGAGCATCCCCCTCCGCCACCAGTTCTCTTTGACTGGCGGCCGGCCGGATCAACAGGCCCCTCCACTGGAACGCATACCGGGCCAACTGCTTCCGCCGGATACGGAACTTGGAAGCCAGTTCCCTGGCCTCAAACTGCGTGACGGCATCGGACATGCGGTCGTGGGCTTCCAGCAGATCCTCCGGCCAGCGCACATCCGGGTCTGCCAGATCCCGACCTGTCAGCTCGGCCATGCGCCAGTAGTCCAGTAGAATTGATACGTCGATTACTCCCTCCGGCTGAGGGTCTTCGTCCTCCGGCTCCACCCCCGCCCGCTCGATCTGGCGGAGCAGATACCGCAGGCTCTTGCCAACCGGCCCTCTACCCACCAGATCCAGCACGTTCTCGTCTCCCAGGTAAAAGGCGTGGGCGATGTCCGCATCTGTGAGGGTTTCCCCGGCGTCCTTGGCCTGTGTGAACAGCCGCCAGAACAAGGTGCCCCAGCACCGGCTCCGCGCCATGGCCAGTTCGTCCCTGGTCAGACCCAGCATCTGGGCCGGCCTGGTCTCCGACCATCTGATTTCCGGCAGTTCCAACTCCCCCCGCTTGTTCTTCTTCCAGTCCGGCTCGGCCGTCTGCTCGGCGATCAGCTCGTCCAGCACGTCAGGCAGGCCGTGGACCAGGAGGCTCTCCGCATTTGGGTGCTTCTGGCACAGCCGCAGCCAAGCCACCGGGTACCGGGCAGCATGTCGGCGGGGCTCCGCCATGTACCTGTCCAGTTTGCAATGTGGCAGGCAACTATCGGCCACCAGCTCCGGTGTCAGGCCAAAAACCCCTCTCTCGCTACCCCACCGTTCCACCCAATCCTTCGGCTGCCGCCACGATCTGGTGTACTGGATGGAGTATCCCGTCGTGCCGCTGTAAGAATTGACCCAGCCCATCAGTTGAGCGCAGTCCTCCGCGCTGAATACATAGGCTTCGGCCGGGATGGCTACCAGTTGCCGCCCGGCCGCCGCCGTGATCCTCCGCTGAACCGTCCAGCCCGTCAGCGTCAGCAGGCGGTCTTTCCCCAGCACCGACGCGCTCATGACATGTCTCTCCGCAGCCACGAACCATCCCTTTTTCCGCACATCGGCTTTCCTGCGGACAATGACCGATTCGCCACACCAGGGACAGGTGGTCTTATCCCCATCGGCGCACACCTCGCCGCCCTCTCCCTCTGTCCAGGTGCCCGGATGGATAAACCCCCACTCGCCGCGTCCATCCCGGCCACGCCATAGCAGCCCGCTCTCCTTACAGGCCGAGCAGGTGGCCCGGATGGCCCGCACCTTTCGGTTCTCCGCCCACTCGTCCAGCATGACCTCCAGGCTCCAGTCCTGGGCCCATTCCGTCTCGATCAACAGGCCGTCTTGATCCAGCTCCTTGTGGCGCTCCGCCGCCCACTCCAGCAGCCCCTCCGGCGGGGTGCGTGGCACCAGCTTCCTCACGTCCTTCATGTGCTCACCCCAGGAAATCCATGAGATCCAGGAAGCCCCCGGCCTGTTCCTCCGGAGCACCCTGTCCGGCCTGCTCCCCGGACTCCATGGCAGGCAGGCCGTAGAACTCCCGAAGAATCCGGTCCGACTCATCCGGCGGCACACAGGCGAAGGACCCGTTCTTGTGGGCGTCCGCGTAGGCTTTGACTTTCTTCTCGGCCTCCACGATAGACATGGCCGGGCGGTCTAGATCCTGCAAAATCAGCTCGGCGCTGGCCGGATCGTGCCGGCAAATGTCCATCAACTGCTGGGCGACCATCCAAGGAGCTGTATGCTCCCTGACGCCCGACTGCTGCTCCCGCAGCTTGTCCAGTGCGGCAGTCTGTTGTGTTGTCACGACGCTTCCTCCTATTCTCGCTTTAACGCCCTGCGGACGCTGGATATACTGACCTCCAGCTCCCGGGCAATCTGGCGCTTATTTCGTCCGGCGGCGGCCAGCCGTCGCACCGCCTCCGCATCAACCTTTTTCCGGCCGTCGCCGCCGGCCCGCGCCCGCTCCTGGTCGGCGTCCGATCGGCACTTCCCACGGCACCGCTCCGGCGGCACGTCACAGGAAGCGCACCGGCGTACATTCTCCGGCTTGTCTCTGGTCGCCGGAGGGGCGGGCGTCTCCGGCAGGCGGCCCGGCTTGACCGCTCCCCGGAGGCCGTAGGGATCTGTTCGTGACAGGATCATCCCCGCATCCCCGGCCGGCGGTCAGAACCGCGGATATTGGCCATCTGCCGCCTGTGCAGCTCCTCCGAGCGCAGACAGTCCGGACACTTGCCCGCCGCCTGTCCGGCCGTGCCAAACTCCCGGCCGCACCGGGTACACCTGGGCCGGGCGGCGCGGCCGCCGCGGCGTACCGTGCAGTAGCCCGCAAGCCGGCCCCACAGCTCAGGCACGCCCCAGCGCCGGGCAGCCTCTACCGTGGCGCTGTCCGGCCCAATGCTGGGCACCGTCACCGTGGGGTAGTCCGGGTGGGATACCTCGTAGAGATAGACGGTCCCCTTCATAGTCTCACCCCCGCTGTCAGGCCCAGGATAACGCCCGCCGCCACCAGGGCGGCCGCCAGCGCCACGCCGATCAGGTTTGCCCGGAGGCGCTGCTGACGCCGCTTTTCCTCCCGGGTAATACGCTTCCCACAATAGAGATACATGGTGATTCCTCCATAAGTTCGCGGGGCGGCAGATGCCCGCCCCATATTGTCAAAATGCTTCTATTTGAATCGTGGCGGCGATTTCCCACGGTGCCGACGGGTTCCCGTGACGCCCCCGGTGGGGCGTTTCGGCCTGCGCCCGTAACACAGGCCATCATCAGACGGGTCGTATGTACCGGGCGGCGGCGGCAAGGTCGTGACGCCCCATGTCCAGCAGGCATCCCTCCGCCCCCACGGCTACCACGGCGCACTCGCCGGCAATAGGCGCCGGTTCATGTCCCAGCCGATGGAGGGCGTACCGGATGGTCAGGCGCTCGGCCTCCCCGTCCCGCCGGGTCACCAACGTCAGCCGCCGGTTGATGGGCACCATCTCGGTCTCGCCGCCCAGCAGATCCTCCAGCTCTCCCTCCGGGTGCTCCCCCGGAAGCTGGTGCAGGCCAATATCCCCAGCCCCAAACAATGCAACTTTCATTTGGTTCTCCTCCTTACTCTGGTGTGCCGCTCCTGGCCCGGCGGGTTGCGGTGACGCCGAGAGAGGCGCGGCGCCCTGGCCCGCCCGACCCTGCATCGGGCCGCGGGCTCCGCCTGATCCCCGCCGGCCCAGGGGCGGCACACCCCATTCATACCCCTGCGTGATACTCCACCAGCACCACAAATGCCAGCAGGAGGGCCAGCCCCAGCACTGCCGCGATAAGCTGTCGACTCATTCCCCGACACCTCCGGCGGCCCGGATGGCCCTGTCCAGCAGCTCCGCAAGCTCCGCCGCCACGGCTATGTCCCGCCGTATCCCGCTGATGTACTGCTCCGCGGCGCCGCCGCACCGGGCAACACCCGCCAGTCCCGCGCCGATCAGCCTCGACAGCCTCAGCTCCTGGCCTCTCTGGTGGGCCAGCTCCATTTCCACGGCCGCCCGAAGCGCCGCCGCCTGCCTTCCGGTCAGAGCGAGGCGGACGACCGGCCCCTGGACGCAGCGGACGGTCCGGGCGGCCCCGTTTCCCAGGTCCTGGTTCAGCGCCTTCCGTATCCACTCCTCCGGGCTGCCCTCCCCACCTGATACCGTGTAGGACATCCCCGGCCGGCCCGCATCCCGCCGCCGCTGGTTCTCCCGCCGCATGGTCTCCTGGATATCCCGGATAAATTCCGCGCTCACTTCTCCTGTAACGCACACCGCTACATGCTCCAGCTCCCGCCGGGACGTTTTTAGCGTTCGCATGCTTGTCCACCTTTCTCTTGCAGGCCGCCCACAGGGCGGTCCCGCATTTTTGCTACCCTTCTCCGGCGGCCTGGGCCGCCTGTTCTTCCGCCTCCAGAGCCGCCAGGAACTTCCGGCGCTCCGCCTGGACGAATACGTCAGCGACACGGCGGTCAATGGCGGCCCGTTCCTCCGGATCTCGAATCACGCAGGAATCAAATATGTAGAACTTGCCGCCGTTCGGCGTGCTCCCCTCCGCCCGCAGATCCTCCCAGGGCGGTTCAAACGGAAACGTGAAAACGAATCCGTTTCGGGCCTTGATTGTCCTCAATGCTGCTCACCTCCAGGTCAGCCTATGTGATCCTTGGATTGTCCTATGTGCTTATGGCTAAGCTCCGCCCCGTTCCCGCTGCTTCTGGCGGCAATTTGCCTGTCTTCCTGCTGGATTTCTTTTGAGGCCGCGCTTGAATTTGACCCACGCGCCGATCCGGGGGAAAATATACCATCCCAAGGCGCATCCAAGCGCGGTTCCAAAAAATGATGACCAGTCCCATCCCATGGAACTCACCCCCTTTCCTGCCCCCGCCCCTGACGGGGCGGGGCTTTCTCACGCGCCGGGTAACCCCGGCTCCGCTTGTCCGCCCTCTGCCATCCGTGATATACTGGCCCAAAGGAGGAACGTACATGATCAGATCTCAGCGTGAATATAAAAGGGCGATGCGAAAGATGATCAGGCGAATTCAAAGCGGGGAAGAAATTGATTCTTGGAGAGAAAGCTCCGAGGATATGGAAATATTGGCGGATTGCATTTTGGCCGGGTATGTCAACGGCGAACTCAAGGATGACGGGAAAACACTCAGAACCATGGATGGTAAAATCCACCCTATTGTGTTCAATTCTCATATTCCTCTAAAGGGGCTGGCTTTTCTCCACCCACAAATTGACTGGAAATTTATCATCCCGACCATAATTTCCATTATCGCGCTCTTGTGCTCCTTGCTTGGATCTCTAGGCAGTCCTCCAGATCAATGTCCGCAAGAATCGTCATCTCCACAACAGACGGCGCGTCCCCCCGGTAATGAATCGTACACTCAAGCACCTGCTCCATGATAGAGACACCGTCCAATTCAAACACGCCGGTTCTGGTATTGATCTTGAGACGATGTACGTCACCCATCCAGTTCACCCCCTTCCCGGCTCCGCCCCGTCAGAAACAAGCCTTTATTCATACGATAGGCTACCCCTTGTCCTCTACCCTCCGCCGTGGTAAAATGTAGCCGATAGAAGGGAGGTGAAAACATGAATTTCGTACAACAAATCCATTTTTTTGGCCCTATCAATGTCTCCACTGCGGAAATGTTTCGGAATATGCTCTTAAACGCAATGAACACACAGGGACTGAAAGGAATAGAAATCCTGATGTCCAGTGAAGGTGGCGATCTGAACTCCGGATTTACTATGTATAACTATTTGCGGTCTTTCCCGCTTCCAACAACAGTCATTAACATGGGAGCCATCGAGTCCATTGCATTGATTCCATTCTTGGGTGCAGGCATTCGTCGTGCTGTCCCTAATAGCAGATTCCTTATCCATAACTTCACTTGGACGTTCCACAATGCACCTACTAATATCAACCGTGTGGAGGAATGCTCCAGATCTCTTTCCGAGGATGTTGAACGCTATCTATCCATCTATCACGAGCGCACAGCAGGAGCACAGCAGCCTATCGACGCAAGACTGCATCTAACCGGCCCCGCCGCCGTGATTCTCAATCAGGCTGCCTTTGGAGCCGGTATTTTGACAACCGAAGACTCCAGCTACCCCTTGCTCAGACAACCCGCGATATATGACAGGGCTTTCAAATAGCTCCCATCTTCGCCGTTCCTGTAACTCGCTTACAAGAGCGGCGATTTCTTTCGAATCAGCTTCGATGATGATCTTCACCCCGCTCACCTCCTTCCCGGCCCCGTCCCGTCAGGGGCAGGGCTTTCTCACGCGCCCGGCTTGGTCGCCAGGCCTTGGCCTTCCTCCCGCCGCCGTGGTAGAATATAGGCGGTAGAAGGGAGGTGAATTTTGTGGACAATGAAAAACGCGCGCACGACTTGGCCATACTCTATATGCAACTCGAAATCAAGGAGGGAAAGCTGTCAGCCACAGCCCCTGAAGACTGCAAAGGGTTTGCAGACGAGTATAAACACCTTTATGACTGCTTTATTGAGCAGTTTGAGGACGTGTAACCGCCGTGTGCTCATGGATCTCTAAGATCCTTCTCTCCAGCGCGAACCTTAGTTCTTGCGGAATCATCTGAGCTTCCGCCACCGTAAGGCCTTCCTGTTCACATTCCTCCAAAATGCGGACAGCGAAGGCCTTTACTTTTTCCATGTCCATCCCTGCTCACCCCCTTTCCTGCCCCGCCCCGTCAAGGGGGGGGCGCTGTGCCAACACGATCTGCTGCTAGGTCACTCAGGTCGATACCTACTTCACGGCAAATTGAAATCATTTCATCCGCAGGCAGCCTTCGCTTACCGAGAAATGACTTGGATAGTGCATCTACAGGTATCCCGGTTTTTTCTGAAATGAATGTGTAGGTAATCCCCTTTTGCTCAATAAGCAGTTTCATCTTCTGTGCAACGGTCACTTATTTCACCTCAATTCTGCGAATCGAAGAATCTATCTTTATGATAACCTTCGTATCGAAGAATGTCAAGGGAAAATACAGATATTTTTCTTCATACCGAAGAAAAATATCTTGACTTCATAGAAATCCTTGGATATAGTAAGGACAAGGAGGCGCTGATATGAGTAGTTCTATTGCCCCATTGCTTAAATCAAAACGTAAGGATCTCGGCCTATCAGTGCGAGAGGTCTTGGCAAAGTTACACGAGGATGGTATAGACGTATCTGATAAAACCTTGTACGGTTGGGAAAGTGGCCACAGGCAACCAGATGCCGACACATTTCTTGCACTCTGCCAAATCTATAAAATTGGATCTTTTTCTAATATTCAAAAGGCCCCCTCCGATCTCTCGGAGGAGGCACAGAAAATTGCGAAGAGCTACGAGAAGCTGACCGACCACGGCAAAGGAGCTGTCAAGGCTATTTTAGGATACGAGGAAAAGTCCCTGGCCCACTACTCCCAGCAGGAGGACGGGGATGGGAAGGTAATCACCCTGCCAAAATCCAAGCGGAGTGGCCCGATGATTCAAATCAATGTGTACAACCAGCCATCTGCCGCCGGTCTTGGCAATTATCTAGACGAGCCGGATTTCCATATCGAGCAATACCCGCCCAGTGTCATCCCGGACGGAACCGATTTTGGCATAATCATTTCCGGCGACAGTATGGAGCCTAAAATCCATAACGGCGGCACCGTTTTTGTGAAGTCCCGCCTCAGTATTGAGCCGGGCAATATCGGAATATTCGTACTGAACGGCCAGGCATACTGCAAAAGGCTGATGGTCGATCGGGAAAATCAGCAGATCCGACTGGTCTCTCTAAATCCAAAGTATGACGACATCATAGTAGGCGAGTTCGACGAACTGCGCACCGTGGGCCGTGTCCTGGGCCAGTGGGCGCCCGGATATAAGCAGGATTTGTTTGGATGGTAAGCTGATTTTGTGCCCATTATAGAGAGGGGAATCAATATGTCATTAGGTAATAAAAGCGAAGTTTGTGCAGTATGTGGGAAAAAAGTTAACATCCTTAACCGGACAAAGTTAACTGACGGTTTTTTGTGTAGCACCTGCAAGACTTGGTGTAGCAATTTCGTACAGATTGGTTCCATGTCTTCTGCTGATGTTCGCACACATATTTCTAAGACATTACAAGATGACGCCATATATTCCACTTTAGTCCCCACCGAATCTGTTGGTAAATACTTGGTGGTATTTTCAAAAGATCGTCTGTGGAGCTGTATGGTCTCGAAAGGCGAGAGCCCATATCTTTTTTCCTTTGACGATATTATAAATTATGAATTGCTGGAAGATGGAGCAAGTGTGACAAAAGGTGGACTTGGGAGCGCCGCAGTTGGTGGCCTTCTATTCGGGGGTGTTGGTGCTATTGTTGGAGGGGGGCTTGGTAAGCAACAACGTGACCTCGTTCAAAAACTAGGGATCAGAATTGCAACAAAAGTTCCTTACATGTCTCATATTGAAATCCCGATCTTAGTATCGGAAACCAAGCGTAACGGGATACTATATCGCTCCTGCAAAGAGACCGCACTAAAAATTCTCTCCTTGCTGGACCAAATTACCTCCAGTCCAGAACACCAAAGCCTCGATACGTCAGCAAGTTCGGCTGATGAAATCATGAAGTTCAAAAAGCTGTTAGACGACGGGATTATTACGGCGGAAGAGTTTGAGGCCAAAAAGCGCCAGCTTCTCGGCTTATAAACCTCTCTCCACAAGCAGTTCCACCCGCTCGAAGGCGGATTGAAGAAAACCCAGCCCAGTATAAAAAAATCCCCCGGCCACAGGCCGGGGGATGAAATCTCAAAGCGCATCGTCCATAATATGGCGCTGAAACTCTTCCATTTTTTGCAGAGCGGTTAGATAAAGGTCGGGATAGTCGTTCTTCATATCCCCTTTTTGTTTAATCAGTGCACCCATATGTACGGTCGTCTGTTTATGTGTACGTATGAAGCATTCTTCACTGAGAGCCAGCCCGGCCCTGATGTTCGTTTCGATGGGGATATCATAGTCTGAATCCAGGTGCTCCCGCCGCTTAATGGTGGAAATCGGCAGTACAGTGTAGTCGTTGTTTCTGGGCCCTGCCACAACCAAAACCGGGCGGCCTTTCTTCCTCGTAGTCTTCGTCTTGCTGTCGTAGTATTCGACGACCGACAGGTATACCTTTCCTACCAATTCAGCCGCCCTCCTCTGCTTCCAGATCCTCAAACTCATCGTAGTACATGTCCCACATGTGATCGTAGGGCCGTACCTTCTCCGCATCTCTCTGGATATCCTCCAAGGAGAGTGGGACGTTCCCAACCTCTTCCGGGCCCAGGCCGCTTCTGGCATTTATCCAGGACTGCTCCTTGTGGGACATCTGACTCAGCTTCCACGATGCTATCGGGCCGTACTCCAGCAATATATTTTTAAGAATATAGGCGCCCTCCAGGCTTGGCTCCTCGGTAGGCGCCGCAATGCCGTCTTCCGTGAAGTAGGCGCGCACCTTCGGAGACACGGGGCCATACTTCCATCCCTCCAGCTCCTCCGAAAACAGCGGCTTTCCTGTGATGGCAAAGGATTCACGCTGCGCGAAATAGAGCAGCTTGTGCAGTTTCATCTGGTCGATGGTTTCGCCAGCCAATTTCTTATATTCTTCAAAAAGATATTGCGCGGCATTCAGAATTTTTTCCATATTGCTTCCTCCTATCTGCGCAACAGCAAACTAGTTGTAGTGTTATTATATCAAAAAATGATTTGTCAATGTGACTAATTTTTAGAATGTTTTATGTCTAATTTGCTCTAGTTGTTACCTCCCTCGCAGGAGGTGTGGATCGAAACCTGCAAAATATCGAAAAGGACGGTGTTGTACTGTATGGTCAGGACGAAACGCGATAACTACCTCCGGGCTGTCCAGCGGCTGGGTGAGGCCCTGGAGGAATATGCCGCCAACCCCACCGACACCGTCCGCGACGGTGTGATCCAGCGGTTTGAATTCACCTTCGATCTGGCGTGGAAATCCCTCAAGGAGTATATGCAGGATCAGGGCGCTACCACCCCCCTCCAGTTCCCCAAGCAGGTGCTGCGAGAGGCCTACGCCGCCGAGCTGATCGACGACGAACGCCTCTGGCTCGATATGCTCGATGCCCGTAACTCCACTAGCCATATCTACGACGACCGCCAGGCCGCTGCCGTCATGTCCGGGGTGCAGGAGCGTTACTATAAAGCCCTCCGCGCCCTGGCCTCTCTCTATGGCCTGTAGACAGAAAGGAGTGCCTTTACATGCCATTACTGAAGGAAGACCGTTACACTTTAGCTGATGCCCTGACCTGGGATAAACGCGAGCGCATCGAGCTGATCGACGGCGCGCCGGTGATGATGGCTCCGCCCCTCCGCTTACACCAGGAGATCATCACCGCCCTTCTGGCCCAGCTTTACAACTACCTGGAGGGAAAGAAGTGCAAGGTCTACCCCGCCCCCTTCGCCGTCCGGCTCTTTGAGCGGGCGGACGATCGGCCGGAGGATGTTGACACAATGGTGGGGCCTGACCTGTCGGTGGTTTGTGACCCCGGCAAGCTGGATGATATAGGCTGCAAGGGCGCACCTGACCTTATTATTGAGGTACTGTCCCCCTCCACCCAATGCCACGACCGGCTGACCAAGTATAACCTGTACGAGCGTGCCGGAGTGCCGGAGTATTGGATTGTCAGCCCCGAGGAGCGCACCGTACAGGTCAGCACCCTGGTGGATGGCCGCTACCGTGTCCAGGAGCTCTACACCGCTGAGGCCGTGGCCAAGGTCAACACCCTGTCTGGCTGCTTTATCGAGCTGTCCAAGGTGTTCCCGGCAGAGCAGTGAGGGCCGCCCTATGGACGAATATTGCCTGTATCTCCGTAAATCCCGTATAGACCTGGAGGCCGAGGCCAACGGCCAGGGAGATACGCTGGCCCGGCACCGGGCCGCCCTGCTCAAGCTTGCTCAAAAGCGCGGGTTCAATATCACCGGGTGTTATGAGGAGGTGCGCAGCGGCGAGTCCATCGCGGCCCGGCCAGAGATGCAGCGCCTGCTCAACGACGTGGAGGATGGTAGATGGGCCGGAGTCCTGGTCATGGAGGTGGAACGCCTTGCCCGCGGCAATACCACCGACCAGGGCATCGTGGCTGACACCTTTAAGTACAGCGATACAAAAATCGTCACTCCAAATAAGATCTATGACCCGGGTGACGAATTTGACGAGGAATATTTTGAGTTCGGCCTTTTTATGTCCCGGCGGGAGTATAAGACTATCAACCGACGGCTCCAGCGCGGCCGCCGGGCCTCTCTGTCCGAGGGAAAATATATCGCCGGCAAGGCCACCTACGGCTATGAACGCTATAAGCTGTCCGGTGAAAAGGGGTACTCCCTGCGCATCATCCCGGAGCAGGCCGAGATTGTCCGCCAGATCTACGACTGGTACGTCAACGGAGAACTCCTCCCCGACGGCACCCTCCGCCCGCTCGGCTCCTATACGATCGCCAAGCGGCTGGATGCCAGGGGCATCTCCTCCCCCACCGGCGGTAAATGGCCGCCCTGCACTGTGAAGGACATTCTGACCAATCCAACCTACATCGGAAAGCTCCGCTGGAGCTACCGGCCCACCGTCAAGCGCATGGTGGACGGTGAGCTGGTGAAAACCCGCCCGGTGGATCGTTCCGTCCACCTTTCCGACGGCCGGCATGAGCCGATTCTGGACGAAGTGCTCTGGCACCGCGCCCAGCTCATGCTGAAGAACCGCTCCCACGCTCCCGTCCCCAAGAGCACCAATATACGAAATCCCCTGGCCGGCCTGCTGATCTGCTCCAAATGCGGCCGCAGCATGGAGCGCCGGAAGTTCAAGCACGGCCGCGATACCGTGGCTTGTCCGAATAAGGACTGTACCTGCAAGAGCTCTGTCCTGGAGGAAGTAGAGGCGGGTATGCTTGATTCCCTGCGTATTTGGTTGTCCGACTACAAGGTAAAACTGGCACAGTCCCAGGAGACTATCTCCCACACCGGCCCCACGGCGGAGCAGGAAATCACCTCTCTTCAGCGTACCCTCGGTACCCTACAGGCGCAGATGGAGAATCTCTATAACCTGGTTGAGCAGGGTGTCTACTCCACCGACCTGTTTCTTCAGCGATCCCAGGCCCTGACCGCCCGCATGGCGGAGGTGAACCAGCAGATCGAAAGTACCCAGGCCGCCCTTACTGCCTCCCGACGTATCGCCCGGAACCGCTTCGAGATCATTCCCCGGATTGAGCGTGTGCTTGCCCTCTACCCCACACTGACCGACCCCCGCGAAAAAAACACCATCTTGAAGGAAGTCCTGGAGAAGATCTTATACACCAAGACAACCGGCAGCCGGTGGGAGGCAAGCGACATGAATCTCTATGTATTTCCACGTGTCGAAACGGACGGCGAGCAATTATAGTCATTGCAGGGGGCTTATATGGTTTTATACCTATGGTCCGCCGATGGCAGTGGCTCCCCTGCCCAATGTGCGCCAAGTGGTGGAGTATGCCCTGACGGAAATCCCGGCCTCCAAAATCTGGCTGGGCGTCCCCCTCTACGGCTACGACTGGCCGCTCCCCTTTGTGCAGGGACGTACCAAGGCTCAGTCCATTTCCCCCCAGGAGGCGGTGGCCAGGGCGGTCCGCTACGGTGTGGATATCCAATACAGCGAGCAGGCCCAGGCCCCCTGGTACCGCTATACTGATGGCTACGGCATAACCCATGAGGTCTGGTTTGAGGATGCCCGTAGCATACAGGCCAAGCTGGCCTTGATCCCCGAATATGGTCTATACGGGGTTGGCTATTGGAACCTGATGCGGCCCTTCCCCCAGAACTGGCGGGTGCTCAACGCCCTGTACCGCATTCGTACTGTGTAGCACTTCATGCGCTGCGAGTACGCTCGCTCATTGGCATGCCTGGCGGTATATGGCCATTTTTCTTTCCCTTTACCCAGGGAAAAAGTCGTTTTCCGCGTTCATAAAACGTTCATACTAAATTTGAAAATGGTTCATCACTTTGGGCTTAGACCTGTTAAAATAGAGATTGTCAGGATACCAGAGCAATCAATCAAGACTCCTCCTCTCTTTCCTCTCTTTTCAAACACCCAAAACCACTGTACCCCCGCAGGGTGGCAGACGCCTCTCTGTGGGGGACAGACCAAAAACTCCCGCGCTCCGGTTCCGGAGCGCGTTTTTATTGCCTTTCATGGTATGAATTTCCGTACCCCTGTCCATACTATCGGCGAGGTGATTTCCATGTCCTATGTCAATCCCGCTATCCGTGCAAAGTTTGACTCCATGCCACCCGAGCTCCGGGAGCACATTTTGCAGATGGATGTCAAGCTGGAGACCATGTCGGATCTGATGGCCTGCCTGGAGCGCATTGTTGCAGAGGGAGAGCGCTCCACTTGACCCGATCCTCTCCCGGCCGAAGAAAATTTTTGGAGAAATTTTTATTTTCCTCTTGCATTCTGTTCCAACCTGTGCTAATATAATCAAGCCGTCAGCGAGCAGGACAAATACAGTCCTCTCAATGACATGCGGCTGTAGCTCAGTTGGATAGAGTGTTTGACTACGAATCAAAAGGTCGGGGGTTCGAATCCCTTCAGCCGTACCAAAAAAGAAAGACACGACGTACGTCGTGTCTTTCTTTTTTTACTCCAGCCTCCACGGGTGACCTCCACATTTCTGAATTTTAATACCTAGGGCTTGTTTGAAAAATGTCGACATGCCCAATCGACGGGCCTTTTGACCACTGGACGGCGCAATTTTTCCTTGAAATCCGTCAGGATTCCTGCGAAAAAATTGCTTGCCAGCGGCCCAAAATTCCTCGCCGCTGGACACATCGCCAATTTTCAAACAAGCCCTAGGCAAGCTGAATTTGCCTTTTCCGTTTTTGTCCCCCGGACCTTCCATTTCCCGTTCCACCTCCGGTTGACAAGGCGGGCAAAGGATGTTACGATAAACTTGAAATTCTGGAAGGTAAACGGAAGATGTCGGGGGCACACCGCCATCTTCCTCTCTCTTTTCCAGCCGAAGTGTATAAAGGAGTGTGTGGATGTGGAAGTGAAGTCGGATATTGAAATCGCACAGGCCTGTGCGATAAAGCCCATTCGGGACATTGCAGCCGTGGCCGGTGTGGACGAGGAATACCTGGAGTACTACGGAAAATACAAGGCCAAGATCGATCTGAAGCTGCTGGACGACCGGGCGGACCGCCCCGATGGAAAACTGATTCTGGTGACCGCCATCAATCCAACCCCGGCGGGCGAAGGCAAGACCACCACCACGGTGGGTCTGGCGGACGGCATGCGCCGCCTTGGCAAGAATACGGTTGTCGCCCTGCGGGAGCCTTCTCTGGGGCCCGTCTTCGGCGTCAAGGGGGGCGCGGCTGGCGGCGGCTACGCCCAAGTTATCCCTATGGAGGACATCAACCTCCACTTTACCGGCGACTTCCATGCTATCGGCGCAGCCAATAACCTTTTGGCCGCCATGCTGGACAACCACATTCAGCAGGGCAATATTCTGGACATCGACGTGCGGCGTATCACCTGGAAGCGCTGCGTGGACATGAACGACCGCCAGCTGCGCAACATCGTGTGCGGCCTGGGCGGCAAGGTCAACGGTGTTCCCCGGGAGGACGGTTTCGACATCACCGTGGCCTCGGAGATCATGGCCGTCCTCTGCCTGGCCGACAGCCTCACCGACCTGAAGGCTCGGCTGGGCCGGATGGTGGTGGCCTACAGCCGCTCCGGCGCCCCCGTAACCGCCCACGATCTCAGGGCCGAGGGAGCTATGGCCGCCCTGCTCAAGGACGCCATCAAGCCCAACCTGGTGCAGACACTGGAGGGCACCCCCGCCTTCATCCACGGCGGCCCCTTTGCCAACATTGCCCACGGCTGCAACTCCGTCATGGCCACCCGGGTGGCCCTCAAGATGGGCGACTATGTGATCACTGAGGCCGGCTTCGGCGCCGATCTGGGCGCGGAAAAGTTCCTGGATATTAAGTGCCGTCTGGCCCGGCTCCACCCCGATGCGGTGGTGGTGGTGGCTACTGTCCGCGCCCTCAAGCACCACGGGGGCTGCCCCAAAGCCGAGCTGGGGAGTGAAAACCTGGCCGCCCTGGAGGCCGGCCTTCCCAACCTGCTCCAGCACGTGGCAAATATCACCGAGGTCTACGGCCTGCCCTGTGTGGTGGCCGTTAACCGTTTCCCCACCGACACCGAGGCGGAGCTGGAGCTGGTGGAGAACCGCTGCCGCGCACTGGGGGTGAACGTAGCCCTCTCCGAGGTGTGGGCCAAGGGCGGCGAGGGTGGCGTTGCCCTGGCCGAGGAGGTCATCCGCCTCTGCGATGCGCCCAACCACTTCACCTTCTCCTACGAGCTGGACGCCTCCATTGAGGACAAGCTGGCCGCTATCGTAACGAAGGTCTATCACGGCGACGGCGTGGTGCTCACCCCCACCGCCCAAAAGCAGGCGGCGGAGCTCACTGAGCTGGGCTTTGGCTCCCTGCCCATCTGCATGGCCAAGACTCAGTACTCCTTCTCTGATAACGCCGCCCTTCTGGGCGCGCCCAGGGGCTTCACCATCACGGTACGCAATATTAAGGTGTCCGCCGGCGCCGGGTTCCTGGTCGCCCTCACCGGCGACATCATGACCATGCCCGGCCTGCCCAAAGTGCCCGCGGCCGAAAAGGTGGACGTAGACGAGAACGGCAGAATCTCCGGCCTGTTTTGAGCCCATTGAAACGGCAGATAGGCGGCCGTAGGCCACCTATCTGAATCATGAAGGAGGGATTGCGAATGAATACCGCGGAACAGAGCTGCGGCGCGTTTCTGGACGCACTGGCCTCCAAGGCCCCCGTCCCCGGCGGCGGAGGGGCTTCCGCCTTGGCGGGCGCCCTGGGCGCGGCCCTGTGTACCATGGTTGGCAACTACACCGTGGGCAAGCAAAAATACGCCGCAGTGGAGGAGGATGTCAAGGCCCTGATGGCGCGGGCGGAGGACCTCCGTGCCCGTTTGCTGGGCCTGGTGGATACCGACGCCGCCGCATTTGAGCCCCTCTCGCGGGCCTACGCCATCCCGAAGGAGGACCCGAGCCGGGGTGAGGTGATGGAGCGTTGTCTGCGAGACGCCGCCGCCGCACCCATGGAGATCCTCCGGCTTTGCTGTGAGGCAATTGACCTTCACAGTGAGATGCTGGACAAGGGAAGCGTGATGGTGCTCTCCGATGTGGGAACCGGGGCTGTTCTATGCTGGGGTGCCCTCTATGGGGCATGGCTCAACGTGAAGGTGAATACCAAGAGCATGGCCGACCGGCCGTATGCGGAGGCCATGAATGACGAAGCTGACGGCCTTGTGGAGCAGTACTGGAAGCGCGCCGAACAGATCTATGAGTCGGTGATGGGGAGGTACACCTGATGGCAGAGCTTTGGAAGGGGGCGCCAGTGGCCGCCGCGCTCACCGAACGCCTGTGCGGACAGGCGGAGAGGCTGCGGGCCCGCGGCATTTCTCCCACCCTGGCCATCGTCCGGGTGGGAGAGCGGTCGGAGGATCTCTCCTACGAGCGTGGGGCCTGCAAGCGCTGTGAAATGATCGGAATTTCTGTAAAGCATTTTATCCTGCCAGTCAATTGCACCCAGGAGGAACTGCTGACGGTCATCCGCCGGATCAACGAGGACGGGGCCATTCACGGCTGCCTCCTTTTCCGTCCTCTGCCCAGACACTTGGACGAGGCGGCGGTGTGTGCCGCCCTCTCCCCCGTCAAGGATGTGGATGGCATCACCAGCGGTTCCCTGGCCAGTGTATTCTCCGGTGACGGGCAGGGTTATCCCCCCTGCACCGCTCAGGCCTGCCTGGAACTGCTAGACTACTATGGTTTTGAGCCTACCGGCAGGCGCGCCGTGGTGGTGGGGCGCAGTCTGGTCATCGGAAGGCCGGCAGCTATGCTGCTGCTGAACCGGAACGCCACCGTCACCCTCTGCCACACCCGCACCGCCGATTTGGCGGCCGAATGCCGTCGGGCAGAGCTGCTGATCGCCGCCGCTGGAAGGGCCGGGATTATCGGTGCCAACTGCCTCTCCCCCGGCCAAGTGGTCATCGACGTGGGTATCAATGTGGACGCCGCCGGCCATTTGGTGGGTGACGTGGATTTCGCTGCGGCCGAAGCCGTGGTGGGTGCCGTTACCCCCGTCCCCGGAGGCGTGGGGGCCGTGACCACCTCCGTGCTGGCCCGCCACGTGCTCGATGCCGCCGCAAAGTCCGCGGACATTTCCCTGTAGTGCAGGCGGCCGCCGGCGGAGCGCCGGGCTGTACTCTATCAAACAGAAAGCCGTGATCGTACCGCATGGATGAAACCGACCAGAACCGTCTGACCGAAGGCAGTGTGCCCCGGAAGATGCTGGCCTTCGCCCTGCCTATTTTCCTCAGTAACCTGTTTCAGCAGCTCTACAACGCCGTAGACTCCCTGATTGTTGGCAATTTCATCGGCAGCACCGCTCTGGCGGCGGTGGGCTCCTCCGCCAGCATGATTATGCTGCTGGTAGGGTTTATTAACGGAGTCTCCCTGGGTGCCGGGGTGGTTATTGCCCGCTTTTACGGCGCCGATGACCGGGAAAATCTCTCCCGCGCCCTCCACACCACCGTAGCGCTGGGCATCGCGGCCGGGCTTGTGCTCACCGTGGTGGGCGTTCTGCTGACCCCCCAGATTCTGCGCTGGATGGGCACACCCGGCGATGTCATCGGAAATTCCATTGCGTATTTTCGAGTGTACTTTCTAGGCTCCAGCGCCGTAGTGCTCTACAATATGTGCGCCAGCATCCTCCAGTCTGTGGGGGACAGCCGCAGTCCCATGAAGTATCTGATTTTCGCCTCCCTCACCAACGTGGTATTGGATCTGTTGTTCGTGGCCGTCTTCCGCTGGGGCGTGGCCAGCGCGGCTCTGGCCACCATCCTCAGCCAGACCCTCAGCGCCCTCCTGGCTTTCCGCAAGCTCACCCACACCGGGCACAGCTACCGCCTGTCCTGGCGGCAGGTACGCTTTCACGGCGATATGCTTCGGCAGGTCGTCTATCTGGGTATTCCCTCCGGCGTTCAGAACTCGGTCATCTCCCTGGCCAACGTCATCGTCCAGGCCAACATCAACGCCTTCGGCTCGGCGGCCATGGCGGGCTGCGGTGCCTACAGCAAAATCGAGGGCTTTGCCTTTTTGCCGGTCTCCTGCTTTTCCATGGCCCTGGCCACCTTTGTAAGCCAGAACATCGGGGCGCGGCGCTATGACCGGGTCCGCTCCGGCATCCGGTTCGGGCTGCTGTGCAGTCCCCTGCTGGCCGAGGCCATCGGGCTGGGCATCTTCGTCCTCTCTCCCCTGCTGGTTGCCGCCTTCAACAGCAGCCCGGAGGTCATCGCCTACGGCGTGGCCGACGCCCGGACCGTCAGCCTGTTCTACTTCCTCCTGGCCTTCTCCCACTGCTGTGCAGGCATTCTCCGGGGGACCGGGCGGCCAATCATCCCCATGGCTATCATGCTGGCCACCTGGTGCGCCCTGCGCATCGCCTACATCACCGCCGTCACCCATTTCATTCCCGATATTCGGGTGATCTACTGGGCCTATCCGCTGACCTGGTTCCTGGGCGGCCTGCTGTTTGCCGTCTGCCTTCTCCGGCTCCGTTTCCCCTCAGATGCCGCACTGGAAACGTACAAATAAAATAGAGCTGGTATCCGGAATGGATACCAGCTCTTTTGTTTACTTGTTCAGTGCTTTCTGCTTTTTCATGCTGCGGTTCCAGATCATAATACCCACAATACCGATGAGCATAATGATACCGACGGCAAGGAAGTAATACTTATAGCCCGCTTCGGTAAATGTATCCAGGATGATACCGGCAGTCGCGGGGCAGACCACCTCGGGCAGATAGCCGATGGTGCAGATCACGCCCACAGCGGTGCCGGAAACCTCCATGGGAATACCGCCGTCATCCATCAGGGAGAACACGATGCCGTAGTTGCAGTACATACCCACATACACCAGGGCGCACAGGGCCACAAAGACGGGCACGCTCATCTTGGGGAACAGGGCGATGGCAAACGTACCAACCGCCATGATGGCAAAGGCGATGGTCATGATCCTGGGCCGGCCCAGACGGTCTGCCAGGACGCCGCCGCCCACAGAGGCAAAGGGACGGATGTAGTCCGCCATAATCGTTACAATGGTGCCGCCCACCATGGCCACGCCCAGAGTAGAGGTGGCGTAGGGGTTGAAGTAGGCATAGGACATGTTCATGACATAGGTGCAGCACAGGATCAGGCAGAGGATCCACACCTGGGGCAGCTTCATCACGGTCAGAACCTGCTTGAAGTTGAAGCGCTCGGACTTGTCAGAGGTCTCAGGATCCTTAAAGAAGAGGAGCACTAGGATGCCCAGCACAATCACAACGACAGAGTAGAAGATGATGCCTCCCTTGAGGCCGGCGGCGCTGCCACGCTTGCTGGTGATGGCGGTGATGATGGCCAGAGCGATAGCGAGATGGGCCGCGTTGGTCACGCCGCGTCCAGCCTCCATGAAGCCGTAGGCCTTTCCCTGCTCCTCAGAGGAGGCCAGACTACGAATACCCTTGACCAATGCGGGCCAGAACGCAAAGAGCGCTGTAAAACCCCACACCAGGTAAATCACCAGGAGCATGGAATAGTTGGTCGCGAACAGGTGGCAGAATCCAGCCACCCCGGTCAGGATCAGTGAGATGGAGATCAGCTTCTTGGGAGAGATAAAGTCGGCTACGACACCGCCGAACAGATAGGAAATCATGCCGAATACGCCAAAGATGGAGCCCAGCGAGCCCATCTGGGTGTTGGTCAGGTTATACGCCTGGAGATACGCGTCATAGTAATAGGTCCTGAAATAAGGCAGTCCGTAGATCAGGGAGCCGGCCACTGCCAGAATGATCAGCCGCCACATGTTCCCCCTCAACTTGGATACAACTTTCTCAGCCATCGTTCTCTTTACCTCCTAATGTTTTTACACTGTCCTCTTCTTTCTAAGTCAAGCATCCATCCCATGGAGCTCCTCCAGGGCATACACACACAGCTCCATGGCGGCCTGCAGACAGTCCTCGTCAAAGTCAAATTCGGGGTTGTGAACGGGGCCGGTGGTATCCGCACCAATGCCCACATAGGAGCCAATTCCTCCGTTCTGCTGTACCTTGGTCAACATTACGGCGGCGTCATCCGTACCGCCGACATTGCCCTCAAAATATACTGTCTGGAACCAGGGCACCTTTTGGGCCGCCCGCTGGACAACCTCCATCATGGCATAGTCGCTGGCGCCTGCGGGCACCTCTCCGTAATCCACATAGTGATACTTGAGGTCGTAGGCCTTTGCAGTGCCCTCCAGAATATCGAAGATCCGCTGGCCCGCGTATTCGGAGATCGCGGGCTTCTGCCCCCGGTACTCAATGCGCATCATGGCGTCCGGCGCAATGGTATTGGCACACACACCGGCGTGGATCTCGCCCACATTCACCCGGCACAGGCCCTCCTCGTGGGGGGCGATGCTGTGGATGTTTAATGCGGCGGAGCAGGCGGCCAGCAGGGCGTTCTTTCCCTCTTGGGAGGCCCCGCAGGGGTGGGCGGCCTTTCCCTCCAGATAGACATCCAACTGCCGGTCGCTGAGGAAATCCCGGCACCCGCAGGCTACGGTATGGGAGGGCAGAGGCTTGTTCTCCGCGCTCAGGGCGATATGTACCGCGATAAAGTTCATCACGTCGTCCAGGTGCCCCTTATCCACGATGGACTGGGCGCCATAGAACGTCTCCTCGGCAGGCTGGAAGAAGAGCTTGATCTTTCCCTTCAGCTCCCCCTTCCGTTTCATCAGCTCTGCGGCGATGCCCAAGCCGATAGCCGTGTGTCCGTCATGGCCGCAGGCGTGTACTGACTGGGGGTTGCAGGAGAGATAGCCCTCGTCACAGGGGCGGTATCCCGGCCTCTGAGGTTCGTCGTAGGGCAGGCAGTCCATCTCAAACCGCATCGCGGAGACAGGCCCCTCCCTTCCGGTGTCCAGCACCGCCATCACGCCGGGCCAGCCCTGGGTCCGCTTCACAAATGCCGGATCGGCTCCCTGCCGGACGGCTCGCTCCATCTCCTGACGGATCTGCTCCTCGCTCAGCCGCTCAGGCTCCCCCACGCTTCCGGGCTCGATCACGTCCGGTCCCATGGCCACATCATACCCCATCCCGGTCAGTATCTCGGCCACCCGGGCGCTGGTTCGAAATTCCCGCCAGCCGTTTTCTGGGTATTTATGGAACTCTCTCCGGTACTCTGTTAACTGGTTCATGCTATCCCTCCACAGGTTTATTCCACGCTGTGTTCCAGCGCTTCACTCAAAATTTGGACACCTCGTTCAATGTCGGCATCGCTGATATTGGAAAAGCACAGCCGAACATGACCGCCGCCCTCATAGCCCTTCGGGTAAAACAGGAAGCCGGGCATAATTAACAGCCCGCGGCTCTCCGCCTCGTGATACAGCCTGCGTTCATTGATGCGTTCTTCGAGATCACACCAGAGAAGCAGCCCACCCCGGGGCTTGGTATAGGTAATCCCCTTGTCCGCAATCCCGTCCAGACATTGGCAAAGGAGATCCCGCTTGTGCGCATAGTGCTTCACCAAGTGTCCGATATGGGTTTGATAATATCCGCGCTCGATATACTCATTAAGAATATATTGCCCTAGGCTGCTTACAAAGGTCTCGTCCACAACAATGAGCCGTTCCAGCGTTTCGATCAGGTCGGTAGGCCCCACAATATACCCCGTCTTAATCCCATAAGGAAAGGTCAGCGTGAAGGAGTCGATATAGATCACCGACCGGTACCGATCCTGAGCGTACAGGCTGGGAAGCCGGTTTCCTTCGTATCGAAAATCCCGCTGGGAGTCCTCTTCGATGATGGGAATACAATACCTTCCCGCCAGCTCCAGCAGCTTTTTCCGTTTCTCCAGGGACATCACAATGCCCGTAGGATTGTGATAGTTTGGCATGGTATAGATGAATTTCGGTGCGTATTTTCGGATCGCTGTCTCCAACTTGGCCAGATCCATCCCGTCCGGCTCCATCGGCACTGTTACGAGGTTGATCCCCTTGTTGCGGAAAATGCTGGCGTTGTCGGGTACCACCGGCTCCTCTGCTATCACGTAGTCCCCCTCTTCCAGATAGAGTGTCATGATATGGCTCAGTGCCTGATTGGTCTCGGCAACCAACTGAATATTCTTTGGGCTGACGTACATGTTCTCCTGAAAAAGTACAGAACAGATGTTTTTCTTCATCCGTTCGGCCTCGTTTCGCGGCTCCCGGGACATGTTCTGCAGAATCTTCTCTACGCCCTCTCTGGGATAAGCCGCATCATCCATGATGATCCCGCCCATCGAGATGCATTCCTCCCGCTCCGACCGGCTGAAGATGTCCAGAAACAGCTTCTCCTTGTCCGTAAAATGATAGCGAATCATTTTCTCCAGCGGGAAAAAGCGCTTGAATGGCACTCCGTCGTCGGCAATCTCCTTGACAAAGTAACCCTTCGGCCGCTTCGAGGAGACGATCAGATATCCCTCGTCAACCAGCTCTCCATATGCCTTGATGACGGTATTCCGATGTATATCCAGCTCTCCGGCCAGCTTTCGCTCTGCCGGCATCTTGTAGCCAGGGCTGAGCTCCCCCGATAAAATCAAATTCTGAATGGCGCATTTTATTTGGAGATAGATGGGGGTCTGGCTGCTGCGATTGATCCTGATGTTCATCCTTCTCCCACCTGCCGCCCAGCCCCTCTCTTTTGTGAAAAGTGTCTTGTGCACTCTCCAAGTATGTCTAACAATTTGTGAGAATTATATCAGTATCTTTCCTCAAGCAAAAGTACCATATTTATTTTTTGGTATAGTCCAAATCTTTTGCTGTATACCAAAATACCCCCAGAGATAAAATTGATTCAAAATTGTACATAATAATACCCTTTAAAGTTTCTGTCCCAGAACATGGTATCCGGGGTGTGTCATAATTACTGGTACCCACATCAGCGGATTGAACACAAAAAGAAAGACACGACTTTCGTCGTGTCTTTCTTTTCTGGTGGAGGCGGGGGGAGTCGAACCCCCGTCCGAAAACGCTTCCTCGGGAACCTCTCCGGGCGCAGACGGTCATTTACATTCCCTTACCCCGGCGTAGGCCGTCAAACTACAGGGCTTGGTAGCTTCATTGTTCATGGTGCGCTCAAAGCTTTGCGCACACACGTGCACCACTAAACGACGCCCCGTTCCGGCTCGTGGTCCTTCCGGACGGGACGGTCACGGCTTAAGCCGCGACAAGCTCAACGTTATCGTTGTTCTTTAATTTATAAGCTGCCCATTTTAAGGATGATAGGCGCATCCGCCCGCTATTCCCGCCTCTACGTCCCCGTCGAAACCAGTACGCCCCCGGCTCGTCGCAAAGTCCGCTTTCTTCCGGACACCCGCCAAAGGCGGACATCCGTCAGGCCGCTCCCTTGCTCCTCACCTTCCCGGTGAACCCGCTGACGCTGGGCTTCACCGGGAGAGATGAGGTTGCAGGACATTTCTGCGTGGAATTGAGTCGTGTCGTTGAGCTCTCCTGAAAATCAGCACTTGGCCGGGGCAGGATAGTCCACGCCGAAGGTCTCCACAGTGACGGACTTCATCCGCTGCTCCTGCTTGGGCTTATCCATCCGGTCCCGGTCTGCGTTCACGATGGTATCGGCCACGTCCATGCCCTCGATCACCTTGCCGAAGGCGGCATACTCGCCGTCCAGATGGGGGGCCTTCTCCACCATGATAAAGAACTGGCTACCGGCGGAGTTGGGATTCATGGCGCGGGCCATGGAGAGTACACCCCGGTCGTGCTTGAGGCTGTTCTGCACCCCGTTGTGGCTGAACTCACCGCGGATGGAATAGCCGGGGCCACCCATGCCGTTGCCGTTGGGGCAGCCGCCCTGGATCATGAAACCAGGGATCACCCGGTGGAAGATCAGGCCGTTATAAAAGCCGGACTGCACCAGGCTGATGAAGTTGTTGACCGTGTTGGGCGCCACTTCCGGGTAGAGTTCAGCGACCATTTTGCCGCCGTTCTCCATCTCAAAGGTGACAATGGGATTTTGAGCCATTGGATTCCTTCCTTTCCCAGGGGGATGCCCCCCTCTTTGACATCAATAACCGCCGGTGCGGCGGGATTTCATAGTGCGGTCCATTTCCCTCTTGGCGTCCTTGGCCGCGGCGGAGGCCCGCTTGTCGTAGAGCTTCTTGCCTTTGGCCAACCCCACCTCCAACTTGACCCTGGGACCGCGGAAGTAGAGAGACAGAGGCACCAGCGCGTATCCATCCTGCTTTACCTTGGCGAAGAGGCGGAGGATCTCCCGCTTGTGCATCAGCAGCCGGCGAGAGCGCAAGGGGTCCTTGTTGAAGATGTTCCCTTTCTCATAGGGGCTGATGTGCATGCCGTGAACGTGCATCTGTCCGTCTTTCACGATACAGAAAGAGTCTTTGAGGTTGACATGGCCCTGGCGGATGGACTTGACCTCGGTGCCCGCCAGCTCGATGCCCGCCTCGTACTTATCTTCAATAAAGTAATCGTGGTAAGCCTTGCTGTTCTTTGCAACCACCTTGATTCCCTTGCCGTCCATGTCCTCACCCCCGGCCTGCGTTCCGGCTGTATATGCCTAGGTTTTTATTATACCACGCTTGTCAATAGGTCAGACGGGAAAGTAGGAGAGCAGCGCGGTGAGGGCGTCCTGATCCCACACGGGGCGGCCGTGCTCGGCCAGCCGGGCTTCCAGATGGGGGCGTGCGGTCTCACAGCGGCCGAACTCCGACAGCCGCGCAATGGCCTGCTCCTCCCCCGCTCCCAGCGAGAGCCACCAGCGGTCCTCCCACCAGAGCAGCGCCGCATCCGGCCGCGGTGCGGGCAGATCCCGGGCCGCGGCCACCACAGGCTCCAGCTCGTCAAAAGAAAACCAGGCCCGCTCCGGCGCGCGGACATGGGCAAACACCAGAACGCCGCAGGCATCCGGGTAGGCCTCGATCTCGATGGAGCCCTCCAGAGTGATCCCCGCCTCGTGGAAGGCGGTCTGTGTAATGGCCAGCGCCCGTTCCAGAGTCAGCCCTGCCGGGGTGAGACCGTGCTCCTTCAAGTCCGCAGGTGTGATGTACAGCGCCACGCTGGCGCTTCCGATTGGCTGGATCGTCATAACGGGCCTCCTTTTGCAAAAATCAATCCGACCGTTGATGGTATTATACCGGATGGCCGTGGACTTTGGATAGCTGTAATGATTGGGGGGATTGGCAAAGGGGCGGAATCTATGATATAATGTGGTTTAATCTGGATGCCGCAGTGCAAAGGCTGTGCAAAGAAAGGGATATGCCGGATGGAACTGATGGAAAAGACAGTGGAGAGCCGCGTGCTCTTTGAGGGAAAGATCATCACGGTGCGGCTGGACAAGGCGGAACTGCCCAACGGCCGCGTGGCCTCCCGGGAAGTGGTGGAGCACCCCGGCGGGGTGGCTATTCTGCCCCTGTTTGACGACGGCACGGTGAGCCTGGTCCGCCAGTTTCGCTACCCCTTCCAGGAGGTGGTGGCCGAACTGCCCGCAGGGAAGTTGGAGCGGGGCGAGGACCACCGTCTGGCCGCCCTGCGTGAGCTGGAGGAGGAGGTGGGCGCCTCCTGCGGGAGGCTGACCTACCTGGGGTGTCTCTACTCCTCCCCCGGCTTTTCCTCGGAGGTGCTTCACATGTATCTCGCCCAAGAGCTGACTGAGGGAGCCTGTCATCCGGACGAGGACGAGTTCCTCTCCGTGGAGCGCATCCCCTTCTCCGCCCTGGTGGAGCAGGTACGGCAGGGGGAGATCAAGGACGCCAAAACCGTGGCGCTGGTGCTGAAGGCCAAGCTGCTGGGACTGTGAGTGTGTGGAGGAATTGCCATGAACAAGCGTATCCTGATCGTGGAGGACGAGAAAAACATCGTCGATATTCTCAGCTTCAATCTGTCCAAGGAGGGCTATGAGACGCTGGAGGCCTACGACGGCGAGGCGGGCCTCCAGTTGGCCCTGGAGCAAAACCCGGATCTGATTCTCCTGGATCTCATGCTGCCCAAGATGAATGGTTTTGACGTATGCCGCAGCCTGCGCAGGGAAAACCGGAGCACACCGGTCATCATGCTTACCGCCCGTGAAGAGGAGACCGACAAGGTTCTGGGACTGGAGCTGGGGGCCGATGACTATATCACGAAGCCCTTCTCCATGCGGGAGCTGCTGGCCCGGGTAAAGGCCAATATTCGCCGCAATGAGATGGTAGGCGCCGCCGGCGCGGCTGCTCCCCTCGGCGGCAGTCGGCGTATTGAGCACGGCCGTATCGTCATTGATGTCGACCTGATGATCGTCTACAAGGATGATCACCCCCTGGAGCTGACACAGCGGGAATATGAGCTGCTGAAATTTCTGGCCTCCCAGCCCGGAAAGGTCTTTTCCCGGGAGGCTCTGATGGAGCACGTCTGGAACTATGAGGGTTATGTAGGCGATGTGCGCGCCGTCGATGTAGCCGTGCGCCGCCTGCGCGAAAAGGTGGAGGACAATCCCGCAGTCCCGCAGTTTATCGTCACTCGAAGGGGCCTGGGCTATTACTTCAACGCATAAAACTCCAGCAAGGCAAGCCGCAGGTTGAATTCGTGTTGCCTGAAATCTTACATCCCTATGGAGTCTCCGTGCGGCCTGGCGTGCAGGGAACGGACGACTCCGCGGCCCTGTAGTTCATCATAACCGGGAGGCCATCGGGTACTGCTTCAACGCTTCGGCTCAGGACGCCGTTGCATCTCTTGGAAGAATTGGGAGGGGGTGTCTCCATGTTTCGAAGCCTGCACATGAAGCTCATGCTCATCATGACGCTGCTGATTATCTCCCTGATGACGGTGGTAGGTGCATTTCTGATCAATTCGGTTGCCAATTACTACACGCAGGACTTCTATACCCAGATGTCCGAGGCCTTTGGCGACCCGGACTTCTGGAAGGACTTGGAGACTCCCATCGAGGGTGAGGAGGACGCCGCATCCAGCATCGCCCACATTCTGGATACCAACAGCACCCTCGGCATTGACAACCGCAGCCGGAAATACTACGTACTGGACGGTACCGACGGCCACTGGCTGGCAGGCTCCGACGATAAGGAGTCCGGACAGGCGATGCCCAATGATTCCCGCAACCTGATGCGGGTGCTGGCGGGTGAGGATGCCAGCGACGATAACTCCCCCGCCGCCGCCTATATGGACGTAGCCGTGGCAGTACAGCGGGGCGAGGGCCGCTACATCGTCTATGTGCAGGACAACGGCGCCAATGTGTCCGCCCTCAACAGCGAGCTGATCACGCTGATCGTAGAGGCGTTGATCTTCGGCCTTATCATCTCCGTGCTTCTCTCCTTCCTGCTGTCCAAGACGCTGATCACCCCCATTGAGCGGCTGACCGAGGGCGCTGAACGGGTGGCGGACGGCGACTTTTCCCACAAAATCGAGGTGGCCTCCCGGGACGAGATCGGCGTGCTCACCGGCACCTTCAATGACATGGCCCAGCAGCTCAAGCGCACCCTGGAAGAAGTGGAGAACGAGCGCACCAAGCTGGGCACTCTCTTTCTGCATATGACCGACGGTGTGGTGGCCTTCTCCCGGGACGGCTCGGTTATCCAGTCCAACCCCGCCGCCGAGGAGATGCTGGGCCGATCCATTCCCATTGGCGGCAGTGAGAACTACGATACACTCTTCTCCGACATTGCTCCCCTCCAGGGGGTGTTGGCCGTGGAGCAGCCCGGCTACCTGGACGGTGAGCGGGATGTGGGCGGCCGCAGCCTGGAGCTTCTGCTCACCCCCTTTGACCAGGAGCGTCTGGGCGGCGTTCTTGTCGTCATTCACGACGTAACCGAGCAGCGCAAGACCGAGGAGCTCCGCCGGGAGTTTGTGGCCAACGTGTCCCACGAGCTGCGCACTCCCCTGACCAACATCCGCTCCTATGCGGAGACGCTGGCGGACAATGCAGGAGAGCTCCCTCCCAACACGGAAAAAAACTTCCTGGGTGTTATTCTCAACGAATCCGACCGTATGACCCACATTGTGCAGGATCTGCTCACCCTCTCCCGCTTTGACTCCGGCCGGGCCGAGCTGAAGCTGGCCCCCTTCCCTTTCGGACAGGCGGTGCAGGATGTCTACAACGCCAACCTGATGGAGGCCCAGCGCCACGGCCACGCCATGGAGCTGGACATCACGGAAGAGCTGCCTGAGATTACCGGGGACCGTGAGCGGATCGTACAGGTGATGATGAATGTGGTATCCAACTCCATCAAATACACCCCCGATGGCGGCCGCATCCGTATCTCCGCCGGCCGCCAGGACCGGCGGGTGTGGATGGAAGTGGCCGACAACGGCATCGGCATCCCCAAGGAGGACCGGGGCCGCATCTTCGAGCGGTTCTACCGGGTGGATAAGGCCCGCTCCCGCGAGTCGGGCGGCACAGGACTGGGGCTCTCCATTGCCAAGGAGATCATAGACCGCCATGAGGGCACCATCGAGTTGGTGGACCGCTCCGGTCCCGGTCTGACGGTACGAATCACCCTGCTGGTGGAGGGCCCGCACCATGGAAGGGAATAAGCGCGTGCGCCGCCGCAGACGAAACACCGTGGAGCGGCTTAAAAACCTGCTGATCCTGCTGCTCACCCTCTCCGCCGTGGTGCTCACGGTCCGGGTGCTGATGTTCAACGGGCTGGTGGATAAGGGCCCCCGGGGCTGGCTGGATCATCTTCTCTCACTTTTAAATCCAGGACAGAGCGTTCCGGCGGACGCCCCCGAGGCGACCGGACAGGCCGGAGCCGCCGCCCAGCCCGTGCGTATTGCTGTCTGCGATGGGGTGGACCGCTTTGCGGTTCAGTATGACCCAGCCCAAGCCGACCGCCTGTTCAGTTCGGTAGGCATCCTGCTCAGCGAGGCTCTCTCCAGCGCCGCCTCTCCCCATACAGTTCCGGAGTCAGCCTGGCGGGACGCCCTACAGGCCCCGGGCGTGTGGTTCGACTTCCTGGGAGAGCTCCCGTTGGAGGCCCTATACGCCTGGATGGGCGAGGGCGGCAGCAACCCCTCCCTTACTGCTACAGCCCGCCAGTTGGCCGTGGCCCAGGATCTGGATGGTGGGGTCTCCCTGTACTATCATAATGAATCAGATGGCCTGTATTATGCCTGTGAAACGGAGGTCGCCTACACTGGCCATATGGACGAGCTGGTTTCCGGCCACGGAAGCAACGGTGCATTTTTTGTCTTTGAGTTGGAGGCGGACCGGGGCTATGCCGGGCTGGACCCCTATGTACTGCTCACCTCCGCCACGCCGAGCCCCCTGGTGTACCACTCCGCCAACCCCCTCTCCTCCCCGGACGAGGCCACTGTATCGGCCCTTCAGGCCGCTGTTTCTTTCCAGACACAGAGCGATGCCCTGTACGAAATCCCTGGCGGCCTGCGCCTCCGGGTAGGACGGGAAACTCTGGAGATCGGCAATGACGGCACCGTGTCCTACCACACCTCAGAGGATGCGGCCTCCCGCTATCCCATCGGAACCACAGATGGCTATACGGTGTCGGAGCTGGTGGAAACCACCCGGCGGCTGGCCGCAGATACTGTGGGCGCCTCCTGCGGCGCCGCCCAACTCTACTTGATGGATATCACAGAAGGAGCCGACGGCACCACAGAGGTCTGCTATGGCTACAGCCTGAGCGGAGCGGCCGTTCTCCTTCCAGAGGACGGCTGCGCCGCCCGGTTCACGGTGCGGAACGGACAGATCATAGACTATACCCTGCGCTTCCGCCGCTATGAGGAGACTGCGGAGCACAGCCTGCTTCTTCCCGAGCGGCAGGCCGCCGCCGCGCTGGAGGCCCTGTCTCCCGAGGGAAGGGAGTTAGTGGTCTTTTATACGGATAATGGCGGTGACACTGTGGAGGCCGGCTGGACCGCCAGATAGGAATGATGCCCTGTGGAATGGTCCAAATTAAAAAACATCATCCTGCTTCTGCTGGTATCCGTCAATGCCTTCCTCCTGATTCTGGTGGGTGTGCAGGAGAGCCGTGCCGCCCGCTATGAGGAGGATACGCGCCAGGCGGCCGTGCGCGTTCTGGAGCAGAGCGGCATCACCTTCGGCCCGGAGCGGGTCCCCCAGGAGGCCGGACTCTCCCCTCTGACCGTCACCCGCGACCGGGAAAGCGAGGCCATCGTGGCGCAGACTCTGCTGGGCGATGTCTCCCGCGAGGGGGAAAACGATGTCCGGCATCGGTATTCCAGTGTACAGGGCACCGCTGAATTCTCCATGAACGGCACCTTCTCAGTGCGTTTTCAACCTGGTGCCTGGGCCAAGGAACATGAGCGCTCCTACGAGGATGCCTCCCAGTCATGCCTGGAGCGAATCGATTTCCAGGGCACTCTCATCTCCTCCGAGTCCGGTGAGCGCCCGGGGCAAACGGTACTGACCTACTACCAGAACTGGGAGGGTACCCCCCTTTTTTCCTGTCAGGTCACCCTGCTCTGGCAGGATGACACACTGCTCCGCATGGAGGGCCAGCGCCTGTCCGGCACCGTAACCTCGTCCAGCGAGGAAGAGACCCTCTCTGCCGCCACAGTCCTGGTCCGTTTTCTGGCCGGTGTGACAGAGGGTGGCTTTGTGTGCAGCCGCATTGACGAAATGAACGCGGGCTATCTGATTGTCAGCGGCACCACGCGGCCTGTCGAGCTCACACCGGTCTGGCGCATCACCACAGACAGCGGCGCCTATTATGTGGACGCCATAACGGGAGAGCTCTCCCCCACCGAAGATTGACAAATGCCCCCTCCTACCATTTGTGTCCGACTTGGACACATCCAGCTTATCCAGGCTGGTGCCGACCTGGTTCCATACCTGGATGAGCACCACCTCATCCCCGCTGTAGAGGCGACGGAGCGAATCCGGCGTGATTCCTTTTCCGCAAGCTCAGTCAGCAAGCGCGGTACTTGCGGAATTTTGGACTTGATTGCTACCCGCAATAAGGGAATGGGCGCCGGGCTGCAATAATTTCATGCCGTACCTCAAATTTTGTATCGTATTTTTACCTCTGCCCGTGGCACCCTAGTGGTGAGGTGATACTATGGCAAAGCAAGGTATGTCCCGCCCCGAGCGGACGCACACCCAACCCCACAACGACGCCCCACCCGTCCCCGAGCTCCAGGGCAAGGCGAAGCACACCAAGAAAAAGGCCAATCCCATTGTGGCAGGCACCTCCGGCCCCACAATGCTGGTTTACCACGAGCGTCCGATTCCCGTTGACGCATACCCCGAGCTGGACACTGATCTGGCGCGGGATAACCTGGAGAATGACCTCCCTGCTGCTGATCTGGAAGATCTATAGTCCTGAGCCGCCCCTTTCATGGGGCGGCTTTTTGTGGACCATTTCGAACTACTCAACCGTTGCGGTCATAGGATACTCTACCGTATTTGGGAGAGGAGGTTCTACTGTGGAACCAGATAAGTCCGTAACCATGTACGCCACGGTATGCAGATCCTGCGCCTCACAGCTTCTTGTGTGCGACCATTGCACCAATCAAGCCGTCGTTGTGCACGCCGGTAACGCTCTCTGTTTTTGCCCTGGCTGTCAAGTATGCATCCACTACAACGGAGTAATGACGCATAGCATCCCCCCACAGATCAGCGCCACCTGTATTCACGCCATGGGATAATGATTCTCTCGGCCTACAGGATGCTCGCTTAGCCGCTGGACTTCTCGTCCTTGCCGGGTACTCCCACGGCTCCTATTCGGCATTCCAACAATACATGCCGCCCGCGTGGGACACGGAATGTTCCGACCGGAAATGCAAGAAGCAGCTTCTAAACAGTTGAAAAAGCTTCGCCTATACATCCCTCAGGCTCCTGTGGTAAACCTTACTTGTAAGTTAAGGAGGACTGGCAGATCACCTTGTATAAGTGCGCCCCTATCCGGATACTACATACAGATTTACTGGTTAAAAAGCAGGATATATTATGGTATCAAAGCTGTGATTGATTTTTGTACCCACTCGCTGAAATCACGGGGCATGCGCCGGATTGCTGGCCGTCTGTTCGTCGGACTTTGATCCGCGTTGTGCACGTTGTAATGTTTGTACGCCGGCAATGGGCTTATTGCGCCCTGATCTACTGGTTATGTAAAGACGAATTATTTTAATCATCATAATTAGAATGATAGTAAAAAGTGCAGCTATATGGCTGTGTTGTTTTATGCTATGCTAATTCCGTTATCAGGTGGCATTTCTCACCCGTGGATTTATTCCAACTCCCTGGAGACTTGACAGAGATAAAAACAGACCGGCCTTCATTTGGAATATTCACCCATCAGGTCCGAAAACAAGCACGAATTGTTTTCGGGCCTTTTTCTGTCCAAAAGGATAACACAAACCTGGCGCAGAGGAGCGCTCCCCATACCGGTTTCACCAGTATACCAGTGTATCTTTCCGTCCTGCTGCCGGGGGCGGACCACGGACGCCGGCAGTATCATCTGCCCCTCACCCAAGGACGCGCGGCCGCTGTGGGAGCCCGGCTGGCCTCCATCCTCTCATTCCAGTCACCTCAATGCGTTTACCGCTCCCGGTGCTGACTGTGATGGCAGTTTCCCGCGGAAATCTGCCAGAAACAGTCGGCCCGCGCCGTTGGGTGCACTGCGTCCTTTTTTGATTTTGAAAAGCAAGAGCGGTCGGCCGGTTTCACTGAATCCCATCCTGGAGCCACGCCTCCGGTATCATCTCGAGCAGACGCTACAGGGATGCAAGCTCCTTATCCCGGACAGTGTGCCCACCCATCAGGACATCACGGTCCTCCAGGCTTTTCGTTCCTACGCCCAAGAGCCGGACTCCACTCGCTCAATGGCCTCCCACGGCCTCCGACACACCTACGCGGGCGAATGGTACGAAGCCAACATCTCACTATGCGGCCCAAAAGGCCGTGGCCGGGTTCCTCGGCCATGGGCGGGACGATGTGACCAACCTCTATTTTATGTCCCGCCCAAGACAGACCGTGAAGCGGCAGGAAATGATTTTGTCGTCCCTCTTATTTTCTCTAATGTTTTCCATTTGATACACCCTTAGGCTATCCAACATGAACGCCGGAAGCAGGGTCACGCCGCTCCTATCTCCAAGGGCGCTCCAATGCCTGACACGGAGCCCCACCATGACAATCCCTTTGACACCGATTTGCAAGTCCTCCATTCAAAGGACTTTTTCGCACGCATGAAAAGCACGGTTAAACCCGTGACGCCGATGATAACGCCGTGGTCGGTGTCCACCGTCTGGCGGCCCAAGTAGTGGGCCCCCCGGGGCCTGCCGGGGCGGTTCAGATGGCCGTCCTCCGGGTCAGTGTGGCACACACGCTTTCTGGTGTGGCAGCTATCCTTTTTGAGCTGTTTGGTTCGTTTGGAACGGTGTTTTCCGGTCCACTGGGCCGGTTCCTCCAGCCCCTCCTCCCCGTAGGTGTCCAGACGGTCTCAATAATTCCCTGGGCTCTCCTGGAGCTCCATCAGCTCCTCCGAGGCACGGGAGGCATTGGCCTTCACATAAGTCGGTACCCACCAGCCGACCGGTCACAGGGCCGTTTGGGACACACTGGCGTACTATTTCCTCAAACAGCCGCCGGAAGCTCTTGCCGAAGGAGGGCTTCCTCCACCGCAGCTGGGAGACGGGACTGTGGTCCGGCACCCGGTCCAGGAGGTCCAGCCCAAGTACGTCCGAATTGGGGACTTTGTCAGCGGCTTCATCGTGGCCAGAAGTGCCAGAGGGTTTGGGGGCACCCCAACAAGCATTTTTGCGGTGCAAAAACGGCAAGCGTCTATACACTTGCCTTGCTTGATACTAACGTGCACCCCACAAACCTGCGGAAATGCAAAAAATCGAATTATCTTCCTATCCTTGATGTATTCAAGGATTTTGCTACAATAGTAGTTGACGATTCCCCCAATCACAATAGAAATCTGAGGAAAATCTTAATATTTTCTCATGTAAGGCTCAACAATTATAATATCCCTTTCTATTACAATATGTGGAGGACAATGCAAAGGAGGAGCGAAGTATCATGCCGGACAAAATACTAGTCGTCGATGATGAGGTCGAGATTGCGGATTTGATTGAAGTATATCTGAACAACGAAAATTATAGCGTGTTTAAATTCTATTCTGCAAAAGAAGCCCTCGAGTGTATCAACACAACAAACCTTGACCTTGCGATCCTGGACGTCATGCTACCGGATATAGATGGATATACGCTATGCCAGAAAATCAGAACAAGACACACATATCCAATTATTATGCTGACAGCCAAAGACGGAGAAACGGATAAAATCAACGGTCTGACACTTGGTGCAGACGACTATATGACAAAACCTTTTCGTCCGCTTGAATTAGTTGCAAGGGTGAAATCTCAGCTGCGGCGGTACAAAAAATACAATCCCGCGCAAGCTGAAGCGGAGGCCGGTGATGTCATGACCCACGCCGGTTTGGAGATGAATGTAAAAGCTCACCAGTGTTTGTTGGATGGAAAATCACTTACGCTGACGCCTACTGAATTTTCGATCTTACAGATCCTTTTAGAAAGCAAGGGAACGGTTGTCAGCGCCGAGGAGCTTTTTTACAGAATTTGGGCGGATGAATATTACAGTAAAACGAACAACACAATCACGTCCCACATTCGCCATTTAAGAGAAAAGCTGAATGATACGATGGACAATCCAAAATATATCAGAACGATATGGGGGGTCGGTTATAAAATTGAAGATTAAGTTCAGCAACGATTATGCTACATTTCGGGCTAAAATCACGCGTCGTTTTTGCGGTAACGCTTTGTTATCGATCCTTATCGTAATTGTTCTTTATGTGTTGCTGTGGAGACAGCGAGGAGGAAACCTAATTGCATACTTTTTGATGCATTTTTTTGGAGTAGACCGTGAAACTGCGAACATGATCTATTTCTACTATTTTCGAAGTTACAGGGAAGTGTTCTTCGCAGCGGCAATTACATTCGTCTTTGCGTTTTTGCTCCTGCGCCTATTCCGATGGATGACCAAATACTTCAAGGAGATCGATCAGGGAATTGACGCTCTGCAGGTGGACGATTCAAAAGCGATCCGCCTATCACCAGAAATGCTGCCATTTGAGAGTAAATTAAATGCTGTAAAGCAGACACTGGAGCGACAAAAGGCGGAAACGGCCCTTGCGGAACAGCGGAAAAATGAGTTGGTAATGTATCTGGCCCATGATATTCGTACCCCACTCACATCCGTTATCGGCTACTTGAGCCTTTTGCACGAAGATCCGGATATGCCAGCCCCTCAGCGTGTGAAGCATGTACGTATTACATTGGAAAAAGCGTACCGGCTGGAAAAGATGATCAATGAATTCTTTGAAATCACTAGGTACAATTCACAGCAAATCAAGCTAATAAAAGAGTCGATAGACCTCTCCTATATGCTGATACAATTATCCGATGAGTTGTCTCCGGTCTTTTCTCAGCGCGGGCTCTCAATTAAACTGGAAATTGATGAAGATTTAACAGTTTGTGCGGATGCGGATCAGTTGGCCCGTGTATTCAGCAATATATTAAAAAATGCGGCGGCATACAGCTCTCCCACTACAGAAATCAGCATCTCTCCCGCGCAGGCGAGAGGACATGTCTTCGTCATTTTTCAAAACAAGGGGAATACAATCCCGGCTGAGAAGTTGTCCTCCCTCTTTGATAAGTTCTACCGCTTGGATGAATCCCGCGCCTCTGATACAGGCGGCACGGGGCTTGGGCTGGCAATTGCAAAGGAAATCATTCTTTTACATGGCGGTACGATCCATGCATCGAGCGAAAATGACACGGTCACATTTACGGTTCAACTGCCTGCGGCAGATTCAGAAAACATCTATCCTTCCTCAAGTTTTTCTCAAGAAACAAACAACTGAATATTCAAACTTGCCACGCTCCTGTTCAGTACAATGATAACTGTCAGGAGCGTGGTTTATTTTGCATTTTAGAAAAGGAGCATACCTATGAAAGAAACATTCGGCCAAAAAACCAGGCGGAGTCACAAACGCAACCAGCGGGTAGTGATGTTTTGGTGCGCATTTGTTTTTGCATTTGTCATCGCAGGAGTCTGGCTTTTTAGAGGAACCTTATTTCAGAATGATAGCGGCGCATCTTCCTCGGGCACCAATCAATCCCGGCATGATGCGTGCGGGACGGCAGACAGCAGGCAAAAAAGTACAGATGTTACCCAGGCGCCGATGGATCATGAAGTCTGTCAGAAACTGCAAGACTTGGTGAGCCAGGATCAGCGGGTTCAGCAGGTCATAGATAACTGCGAAATCTATCCCGAGGATATTTTGAAAATGCTGTCCAGAAACCTGGATATGCTGAATTTTGTTTTAGAGTATCCAGAGAAAGTAGGGCAGGTTTTTGCTGAAACTGTCGGAGAGGTTGAAGGCGGAGAAGTTCCGCTTCTTCTGCAATACGATCAACGCTGGGGTTACGGCGACTATGGCAACAGCTCCGTTGCCGTCAGTGGATGCGGGCCAGCCTGCTTATCCATGGTGATTACCAGCTTAACGGGCGATGACACCATTACGCCGTATGTAGTGGCCCAATACGCCAGTGAGCAGGGATACTATGTTCCCGGCGCTGGGACTGCCTGGACACTTATGAGCGAAGGAGCGAAGCACTTCGGAGTAATCGGGGAGGAACTGCCCTTGACAAAATCGATTATGGAGGGTGTCTTGAAGGAAGGCCGCCCCATCATTTGCAGTATGCGGCCCGGAGATTTTACAACAACCGGACATTTTATTGTGATTACCGGCATAAAGGACGGACAGTTTACAGTCAATGATCCCAACAGTACGGAGCGGAGCAATATGCTGTGGGATTATGATACTTTGAAACCGCAAATCAGCAATCTATGGGCATTTCAAGCCTTATAAAATGGTCCAAACTGTACCCCGCCAGAAAGCGCGGAGAGTAAGGAGGCAACGTACCAGGATACTTATTTCAATTTGCGTATTATATAGGAGGAATCTTTCCCATGGATTTTTACGCCAACGAAGGAAAGGCCGTTACCATTCAAGCTAACGGCAAGACGTATGCCCGCCATGCGATTACAACACATTTCGTCCAGGTAGGCGAGAATTATATCGACCTCCTGGAGAGATATGTCATACCAGTCTACCAACCGGGAGATATTCTTTCCGCCAGCGAAAAAGTCATTGCCCTATGCCAAGGGCGGGTAGTGACTGAGGAACAGGTCAAACCAGGCTTCTGGGCCAAGCTTCTTTCACGCTTTGTCCATCAGACGGCGGCTGGGCCCGGGATGGGCCTGCCTGTTAAAATGCAGTTTGCCATCAACTTTTGCGGCTTGGGAAAGGTCCTCAAGGCGGCTGTCTGCGCCGGCCTTAATAAGCTCCGCGGCATCCACGGTACTTTTTACGACATGCTGGACGATGAGGTGAGGGGACTAGACGGCTTTTGGGGGAGGGACATCCCGGAGTATGCGCATATTGGGATTCGTATTCCCAGTAAGCCGGATAAGGTCTGTGATGAGGTATATCTCAAAACCGGAATTGTGATGATGGTCGTGGATGCCAACGATTTGACTGTCGAACTTCTGGGAAAAAGTGAACAGCTCCAGAATTGGCCCGACTCTCAGCTTTTGGCTCTGATTGTAGATAATCCCGCAGGCCAAGACCGCCAGCTTACCCCCTTCATCCTAATCCGAGAGATTTCGTAAAGGTCTGCATGACAGCTAAAATTCACAGGGGGATTCTATTTAGCCTGATGACAGCTATGTAAAAAATACGTCAAAAGTTATCTGCCCAGCGGCAGGAAAGAAAAAACCGCCGCTGGGCACATATTCCCTCATGCTCGGATTTCTTGTACTAACGGCGGTTTAGCAATAAGCTGCCGTTTACTTATGCGCAGGATACGGCGGATTATAGGAGGATACTGCCATGTTGTTACCATGCAGCAAGCTGACTGATGGTTATTCATCAAAGAAAGTCCGGCCCTATTAGGGGGCCATTCCGCGGTCAACTGCGAAAATGGTCGTTTTCTGCCGGTATCCCTGTCTGGCCTTGTAGCAGAAATCTGCCAGTGCCCGAAAGAAAATCATGTTATATCTGTCCGCATGGTCTTGCGCCGTGCGGACGTTGTTATACCAGACTACCTCTGGCCATCGCGGCCAGAGGTGGGGGCGGCTGGCCTGGGCGCCGCTCCCCGCCATCCTCCATTTCGATCCGCCAGTCCGTCAACTGCTGAACACCGAAATAAAGACTAAAAATGAAAACTATCATTCTAAACAATTACTATCCCCATTTGACCGAGCGCGTCATTCTGGAGGCATCAGACGAAATTACTGTGACTCTTTCATTGGTGGCCGCCTGTGTGACAGCTACAAACGCCACAAGCAGGATCATGGCGAGCGTTCCATGGGCACTGATCACGGCTTTGAGGCCGACATGCCCTACCCGCCGCTGTCCCCGGAGCAGCCTCTAGAGACCGGTGAAGATCGGGACCCCCTCCATGCAGCCATCGTCCAACTCCCGCCTGTCCAGGCCCGGCGCGTTCATGCTTATTACATTCTCAGCGTCAGTAAAAAAATTGCCAGGGTCGAGGGCGTGGGGATCAGCAGGGTCTGCTAAATTTAAAATAGTTTGAAAAATTCTCTGCAAGAGAGGACCTTTGCCCTAAAATCCGCCTAATAGATAAGAGGGTCCCCCTCCCACTGACAACTGAATACACAGTATTTCGGATACAACCCCCGCGTGAATAGCGATAAAAGGCGCACCGCCAGGACAGCCAGCTTCGGGAGGTAATGGACAGCTGGCCGGGCGATTCACGCAAGCCTTAACTAGGGCACGGGAGTTCCCCTCCATGAATCGGAAGCCCTGGCCCGTGTCCTGCTCCCGGAAATTCAAGCCTTTTCGAGAGCGAGGAAGGGCAACGGGAGTTTGCAGAGTGGAAGGCTCGGCGGGACGCCAACGCAACAGAACAGGCATAATACATAAGGCGGGAACATCAGCAACGATGCTCCCGCCTTATACCATAGTTTATTTCTGGGCGTTACTATAAAATTCATAAAATTATCCCTTTTTGTGCTTTTATATTACCACAAAATCAGGGAAATTTCAAGTCTTGAGCTTTTTGTATCAAGGATGTATTAAGTATACAGGAGGTGTTTTTAATGGAGCAAAAAAGCTTAACCGCACTGATAAGCGCATTCTCAAGGGCGTATCATGCGCTAAACAATGAGGTTACAATTTTTAATGACAGCTTGGCAAGAGATTTACTGACTGATGAAGAATTTAATCAAATAGCAAAGAATATGTCGAATGGAATAGGATTTTTCAATCCATCATTTGTTGGAGAACCAGAACAGGCATTAAGATGGGTTGTTGATAATCAACTATCTCCCTCGCCACTTGGCAGGGCGGCTTTTGCCGAAAAATCTCTTGAGTGGGCTGTTCGCACGGGAACAGAACAGTATTTAATTTGGGGAGCCGGATATGACACTTTTGCGTATCGGCAACCATTATGGGCAAAGGCATTGCAAATTTTTGAGGTAGACCATCCGGCTACCGCAAGAGATAAACAAGAGCGGCTGAAAAGTGCCGGAATTGTAATTCCCGACAATGTTCACTACATTGAAGCAGACTTCACAAAAGGAACATGGAAGAAAGAAATGCAAAATCACAACTCGTTTAATAGTGATAAAATAAGTTACTGTTCCATTCTTGGTGTCGCCTATTATCTCTCAAAGGAATCCTTCGAATCGGTAATTTCTTCTATAAGTAGTATTGTGGCGAAAGGCAGTTCCATTATATTTGATTATCCAGATGAAAACAGCTATACTGAAAAAGCCGGAGAACGAACAAAAAAGCAATTCATGCTGGCGGGTGTTGCAAACGAAAAAATGTTGGCATGTTATTCCTACTCTGATATCGAACAATTGCTTTCAGCACATGAATTTTTGATATATGAGCACTTGGAGCCCCAGGGAATAACAGAGCAATACTTTGCGCTCTATAATGAGGCCAATCCTAAAAATCAAATGAGTGCTTTTGACAATACGAATTATTGCCTTGCAGTGAAACAATAAGCATAATTTTCAATTGCAAATCTTTGATTTGTCTGACAGACACAAAATATCAGAAAAGATCTAAAAAAACAAGGGCGGGGTGATAGTCCCGCCCTTGTCCATCAAAGCACATATTCAATAGAAATGATAAATCCGAACACATTACCCACTTGGATAATGTAGTTCGGATTATCATTGTTTGGAGCGTGTTGACGAAAAAGATGCACCTTATATGAGCGTTGCCGTTTATATGTTGTATGGGTGTTTTACTTTACAGCGAAAACCTTGGCGCAGTGGAGATTTATTTGCATCGAGTATATCAAATGAGCAGCAGGCTCCCAATTAAAATAAGTGCCATCATTTTACTATAATTTGTAATTTCGATGAATTTTTTCTTGACGTATTCATCAGTTCCTGATGTTAACATATGCATATCTGTAGAAGTCGGGTTAATCATCACTAAAATGGACACCCAAAATGGAGAAATATGGGCTTTGTCAGCATTACTAAAAGTGAAGCATGGAACAGGATTTAAAACTATTGTTAATGCGAGACTTTTTTATAAGTATACTTGAAATGCTCAAAAATCCGGGCCATATTCAATAAAATCTGCAACAAACATCATCTTTCTGGCAGTAGAAATATAGTTTTTTAAATGTTTCGTTCGAAGTACGGAAATCAGACCATTTTTATTGTTTCCGTCAAAGCAAAGAGGAAGAAGAGTTAACGCAATCTTTCTATCGTTCTCACTTAGTGTCTCTAACTCTAGAAGTGCAGACAATGTATTTCCAGCATTTTTTGCGCCCGTTACAAAGTCCTGAATCATAGCGCTTACACAATCACTGGGTAAATACTTCCTTAAAAATACTGGAGTAAATGGTTTTTTCTGTTCCCCTGACATATTTTCAATTTTTGTTTTGCTTACTGGTAAATCTTTAAATGCAGTATCTTTTGCGGTAGTGAAACATACTGTTGTATGATTCTTGTATGCCTGCAATGAAGCAATTAACTCTGGAATTCTTCTTTTTAAAAATCCGTTCCCACATATCGCTGCTCTTTGCATGTATGCAATCAATTGATCAATTTCATCACACTGACTGATAATAAACCAGCAGGGGCGAGGAGTACCGTTTGTGCTATATGCGGCGGCAACAAATGGCCACGCTTGTTGGGCGGTCAATTTCCGATTTTCAGCGGTTAAGACACCTGCAGAATCTAGTCCTAAAGCGTACAAATCTACTAAAAATTCGTCAATTGGTAAATCCAATCTATTTTCATCAAGACGAGTATTGGCTGTCAAAATGTCATTATTAAATTTATCCGGGGTCGTGCTTAGCGTGCGCTTAATATTTTGTATGGCTATTGGCAGTGCTTCTGGGTTATGAGGCTCAATCCGAACAGGTACCCCGTCTTTGCCACCGCGGTTTTTAAGTAAATATATGCTATGCGCATCTGTCAATGTTTTTGCTAAATATGACAGATCCCCTTCTGTTGGTGGTGAGACAGCAATTCGATCAAATGAATCAACCCAATCTGGCTTTATTTCTGGGATATACGGTAGGACAATATACATTCCGCGCAACAAATTTACTTTTGCTGCATTGTCTTTTGCAGAACGAAACCTTCGGGTAAGATCTTCTATAATTACCTCTCTATCCCGAATTGCCGCTTCAGGCGCTGGAAGATTTTTTAGGTATGGCTTTAATTTTTTGCTCTGAGATAGCAATTGAATAAAATCAAATATATCCGAGGCCACGGCAATTGCTATATCACGTGAACAACCGAGTCCTGCATGCAGACCATTAGCACGTAATTCTTGGTGTAGTTTAAATTTCCCAAGGCAATGGAGAATCTTCGTTCTTTGCTCCGCGTGGTCATCAGGATTTCCCCAAATATAGGAAATGCAACTATCTTCGTTTTTTATGTAGCGGCGCATATCTTCAATGACCTCACTGCCAAATCGATATACGCCAGATGCTATATTTCCATCCTTATACATTGCCTCTACACCTTTTGCCTGAACTAAACACGCTTTTACCAGAAGTTCTGCAGCAGCACCATAAAGGCCGACTATTGGAGCCTGTTTAGTTTCAGGTTTACGAAGGTTTCTAAGTGTTGGCATAGCCATACCATAAAGTGCCATTAAATAAGACTCAACACCACCATCTAACAACACAATTGTATTGTTCTTCAAAAATTTCGGCATGGTATTTCCTCACTTCCTTTAGTGCATTAGGCATTAAGATAACCAGTATTTGCGTATATCAAAGCTGGATTTGTGCCATACATTCACCTTATTAATGCCTTTTATTGTACTGCTGTTTCCATAATTTGTCCACTGTATCCAGTAAATAAGAAATGGAGGCACGCCCAACACTCAGCCAGTGTGTCTCGATTTGCCACTTCAGTCGGGTAATCTGCGTGTATAGCAAGGTGGACTTTTTCGCCACGATCATGTTCTCGCGCTAGCGCCCGAAGAACCAGTGTTAGTTTTCGTGATTCCTATTGACAAACAGGGGAGGCGATGTTCAGTCTCTCAACCAGCATAGACACTCTATTTGTACCAGTAGTCAATCCAGTAAATTATGTTGCTACCGGCTTATCGTATCCACAGCATTTTTACCTTCTGCAATTTTGAATTGTCCGGTGATAGTATCCGTTTAGAGGCTTCAACCGTCGACGCATCGGAGAAACTTCTTGCCGAAGCTATGTCCTTGCTTATAGCGACCTTTTTACATCGGTGCTAATCTCGCGCATCACATTAGCAGCGAAGTCTTGCGAGTTTCCTCGCCTTATTTTCCGTGGTATCCTGACCTAATAACAAAGGAGGATATTGCTATGAAATATTCAAACAAAGAAAAGTTATCCATTGTCGCACGCTGCCAGCAAGGGGAAAGCATTGCCACTCTTTCCAATGAACTCGCTATCCCGCGCAGCACCTTATATCGGTGGCTCAAATCTTTTCCTACGGACAGTGCTGGAAAGCCATTGAAATTTTCCTATCAAGAATATACATTACTCCAGCGTAAAGTTGAAAAATTACAAAATATCATCACGATTCTAAAGTCTGCTGATTGTTTGGTATCCGCACCATTGAGGGAACGGCTTCATGCTTTGGAGCCGTTTTATGGAAAATATGAGATCCATACAATATGCGAAGCTCTGGATGTCGACCGTGGTACATTTTACAACCATATGTTACGAAACAAGCGTGAAAATGCCTGGTTTGAGAAGCGCCGACAAGAGTATTGCCAAGTGATTCGAGATGTGTTTGATGAATATCATCAGGTGTTGGGCGGGGAGAAAATTCGGACGATTCTCATTCAGCGTGGGCATCAAATCAGTGCGGAATATGTCTCACGGCTCATGCGTGAGATGGGCTTGAGCAGTGTTCGGACAACAGCGAAAAAGGAATATCTGAAATTGCGTGAGCCGGAGCGAAAGAAGAACCTCCTACAACAGCAATTTACTGCCACTCAGCCAAATCAGAGGTGGGTCAGCGATGTTAGCTGTTTTAAACTCGGAGATCACTATTTTTATGTCTGCGTGATCATTGATCTCTTCTCCCGTAAAGTAATCGCATATAAGATTTCAAAAAGGAATAGTACGCAACTTATCACCGCAACATTCAAAATGGCATATGAGGAACGCCAACCACCGTCTGGTCTTATTTTTCATAGCGACCGAGGAGCGCAATACACCTCACATCGTTTCCAACAGCTCCTGCATGAACACAATACGGAGCAGTCTTTTTCGCAACCCGGCAAGCCACATGACAATGCGGTCGCAGAATCATTCTTCGCATCGCTGAAAAAAGAAGAACTCTATCGAAGAGAACATCCTTCCGATAGAGCATTTCAAGCCAGTGTTGCCTCCTATATTGAGTTTTACAATACCAAACGACCGCATCGAACATTGAAAAATCTAACACCATGCCAGATGGAAGAAAACTTCAGCAAGAACGACAAATGAGACATCTGTGTTCGAATCGCCTGGTTTTTACGTTTTCTGCTTCGATTTGAAGAGGTTTGAATTTGAGCGTCTCATATTCGCTTTGGTATAATGTCTTCAAAAAACACTGTCATACCAAGGCTTTTGAGGTGCAAAACGACCCTACCCGATCCGCAAGTCTCATCAACTTGTTCGAATTGGGTAGGATCGTTCAGGTTTGCGGGCTTTTGAGGCTCGATTTTCCGTTTTGCAATTCGAACCCCCAGCATCTTGTGATGACGGATGAATGATCTGTAAATGTGCGCGTGAATCTGTAAATTAAGTATACGTGAAAATACATAAAACGTCAATTCCAATAGACCAATTTTACGAGCCTTTCATTTGAAGATCCTTTGCGCTATCAATCGTCATGTTTGTTTCCTCCTGTTTTTTGTCTTGGGCGTAGCCTGCGTCAACACAATGGCATAACGTAGTCGGGAAAGCTATTCGTGAACCCGGACAAAGATTTATGCCTGAGTTTGTGAAAAACTTACTTAAATAGAAAGTGGAGACACATTAGCCAATCGCCAGTGCGCCTCCACTCATCATTTCAGCCGGATAATCTGATTATAGAGCATTACGAACTCTTTCTCCACCACCATGTTCTCATGGTAATGCCCGAAGAACCAGTACTGGAATCTGCAGCGTTCCCGAATCTCATCGAAGAAGTCTGTCAGCGCATCTCGCTGGTACAATCCTCTACTGAAGGTGTCCTGGACACTGCTGGGGCAGCAATGGGTAATGATGTAATCTACATCACACCCTGCCTGATTCAGCGTTTTCCTTGCGGTTTCGTATTCATCCTCGCTGGGCAGTTCCTCTTTCCACCAAGACCTGTGGTTGACGCGGAACAGCGCGCCTGCGGCGTTGAGCTGCCGCAGCTTTCGCTCATAGTCCGGATTATCCGGTTCCAGAATGCCGTCCCGGATATCGTGGCTGCTGGCGCCGCCCATGGTAAATATCCGCTTTCCGCAGATGTTATAAAGCTGGCCCCGCATCAGATGCAGGACGCTGGGGCGTATGGCCTGTACCAAGCCGCCGTGCCATTGGCTGATTGGATAGTTGCGGAGCAGATCATAGTTTTCATGGTTTCCGCTGACGAACAGCGTGGTAAAGGACCTGGTCTCCAGCCAGTCCAGCCACTGCTGCTCCGCATCGCCGCCATCCCAGACACCGCCGAAGTCTCCACAGATGATGAGGTAATCCTCTTTGGTCAGGTCACGTTGCTCATGGAATGCTGCAGGCAGGAGCCTGCTGAAATCACCGTGCGTATCACCGGTTATAAAAATGGCCATTTCCTTTCTCCCTTTTCTATTCATTCTACTTCCTGTTCCAGCACCACATCCGAGTCTCGGAAGTGGATGTGGATGGTTTCCGCATCCTCCACCGTGATCTTTTGGATGACCTGCCGGACGAGCTCATTGTCAAATTCCGTGTAGCCCGCGGCGCATTCCATGATACTGTCCCACATCTGCCGGCGTCTGGCAGCCTGTTCCTCCAGATTGACCTCTGCCTGCTGCGCGTCTGCGATCTGCGCCTTAAGGGATTCCTTCTCATCCGTCAGCGCTTTCATTCTGGCATTCAGCTCGGTATCGGCCATGTTGACGAGCAGCCGATCCAGCACATCGCTTTGCTCCCGGCTCACCGCATCCATACGCTTCTTCAGCTGCAGCAGCCGTGCACCAGCCTGAGATAACGCCTGTTTTGCTTCCTCCGCCATGGCCAGCACATCGGGGCAGACCTCCTGCCGGATGGCGGCGTACTCATTCATGGCCGCGAGGATGGCGCTGTGCAGCCTGCCTTCATCCAGTGTTGGGGAGTGCTGGCAGTATTTTGTGCCGAACTCCAGCCGGGAGACGCAGCGCCACACGATGCGCTTTTCCCCGTTTCTGGCCCACGTTACCCGCTTGTAGGGGGAGCCGCACTCGCCGCACACCAACAGTTCTGTCAGCGCGTATTTACCGGAGTATTTCCCAAGTTCCGTTTTTCCGCTCTTTTGCAGCACCTTCCGTTTGCTGGACCGGCGCGTCATCTCCTGCTGCACCTGATTGAACAGGTCCCTTGAGACAATGGCCGGATGGCTGTTCTCCACATAGTACATCGTGCGTTCACCACGGTTCTTTTTGACCTTTTTGTTGATGCAGTCCGTCACATAGGTTTTCTGCAGCAGGGCGTCTCCAATGTACTTTTCATTGGTCAGGATATTGTGGATGATGGAGGGAGACCAGCGCTCTACACCCTGTGCGGTGGGAACACCGTCCTCCTCCAGCTCCCGCTTGATCTTTCCCAGGGTGCAGCCGTTCAGATACCTATGGTAAATGCGGCGGATGATCTCCGCTTCCTCCGGTACGATCTCCGGCTGTCCGTCCGCCCCCTTCCGGTATCCCAGCATCTTCTTGTACTGGAAGGTGACCTTTCCCGCCTCCGCGCTCTTCTGCTTTCCCCACGCGACATTCTTGCTGAGAGACTCGGATTCCGCCTGGGCGAAGCCGCTGAACAGGGTGATGAGAAATTCGCTGGATTCCGTGAGGGTGTTGATGTTTTCCTTCTCGAAGTACACCCCAATGCCGTTTGCTTTCAGGAGCCGCACCGTATCCAGGCAATCCACCGTGTTTCTGGCAAAGCGGGAGAGGGACTTGGTGATGATGAGGTCGATGTGTCCCCGCTTGCAGGCGGTGATCATCTTGTTGAACTGCGTCCGTTTTTTCAGGCTGGTGCCGGAGATGCCCTCATCGGCATAGATCCCTGCCATCTCCCAGTCCGGGCTGTCCTGGATCTTCTGGGTGTAGTAGGTCTTTTGCGCCTCATAGCTGTTGAGCTGCTCTTCACTGTCGGTGGAGACGCGGCAGTAGGCCGCTACGCGCATTTTCCCGTCATGGTCTCTGTGCAGTTCTTCCGGTTTTCTGGTTGCGGGGATCACCCGCACCCGCCGCTCTAAGGTGGCTGCTGTCGCTTCCATGGATCATTCGTCCTTTCCTGTCGCTTTTTTATCCGTAAATATAAGAGTTACTTCGGTATCCTGTGAGATGGTGATATGGGAAACCGCTCGTTGGAAGCGTCTCCAATCCGCCTCTGTCAGACTATCTGACGGCTCAGATTCGGCAGACGGCTCTGGACAGCAGGCATACCGTGCTGCCGCACCCTGCAGGATCAGCGCCATCACCGCTTCCGGCGAGTCTGGCTGCTCCAGCCCCCGGTTGATGGCATTGTCCAGCCGCATGACCTCCGCAGAGGGCGTGTAGGCGGTGCAGCTGGGCTGTTCATGGTCCCGGAACTGACGGACGATCCCGTTTACCGTCGCATCCATGTCCATGACCGCGGTATTCCCGCAGCCTTCGCATCTCAGATACAGCTTGCCGCTGTTCTGCCAGCCGCCGCCCAGCCGGGTCATCTTCCCACCGCAGGTGCAGCGGAAGTATGGAGTCAACCGCGCAATGACAGGCTTCTCTCCGTGGGACTGCTTCCTGGCATTCTTTTCCGCCGTCTTTTCCTGCGCCGCTTGGAAAATATCCGCTTCCACCAGTATGGGGTATCCCTCCTTACCGGTGTAACGGGGATTTTCCAAAAGGCGCTTTACCTTATGCTTGTTCCAGAGCGGCACTTCCCGGCAATACGGAATACTCTGCCGGTTCAAGGCGTCCGAGATGGCCTGATAGGAAGCCCCGGCGTTGTAGAGCGTAAAGACCATACTGACGGTCCGCTGCTCCTCCGGCACGATCTCCAACGTACCGTTTTGGATCTGATAGCCGTATAACACCTTGCGGTTGATCATCTTGCCGCCACCTCCCATTGTTCTGTCAGCTCCAAGCCTCCGTAAAGCCGGAAGCGGATACGGTTTTGAGACTCTGCAATGATTTTCTCCACCAGATGTTCGAACAGCTCTTCATCGAAGCCGTCCAGCCGTTCCGGTCCGTTGAGAAGCGTCTGCTCCACCTTGCGGAGCGCATCTATCGTTTCGTCTATCGCTTCGTTCTCTGTCAGCCTGCGCCGTTCTCCGCGAAGCTGCGCCAGTCTGGCGCTGATGGCATTCATGCGGGCGGCGCAGATATCCGCGTCCAGCAAGCCATTGGCCCGCAGAGTGCTGATCTTATGGCTTTCTTCTGTTGCTTCCGCGATGGCCCGGTTGATGGCCAGCACCTGCGGATGATTCTGCCGCAAGATCGTGTCCAGTGTGTTCAGCTGCCGGAGGGCCGGGGCCAGAATGATGTCCGCGTTGCTTTTGAGCCTGTGGTACATCCGCAGGAAGGCGGCATGGATCTCCGCTTCCGGGATGCGTCCTACAGGGCAGTCCGCGGCGTGGCGGTCGTGGGTTCGACAGACCCAGGTCACATATCCGTTCTGGCTGCTTCGGCGCTGAAACACCGTCCCGCAGTTTCCGCAAACGATTTTTAAGGCAAGAGGGCTTTTTTCTCTGCGCTTTTTCTCTTTCTGCGCTTTCTTTTGCAGCAGTGCCTGCACCCGCTCAAAGGTGTCCCTGTCTATGATAGCTGGATGGGAGTTCTCCGTGTAGTATTGCAGGCGTTCCCCGTGATTTCGTTTCTGCACGAAGGGGAAGCCGCAGCTGTAGGATTTCTGGCTCAGAGCGTCTCCAATGTACTTTTCATTGGTCAGCAGGTATCGAATCCCCGTTTCTCTCCAGCATTCCGCGCCGGACTGGGAGGGGATGCCTTTCGCCGTCAGCTGCTCCGCGATCCATCCGGAGCTGCGCCCCTTGAGGTATGCGTCGAAGATCCAGCGCACCGTAGCGGCTTCCTCCGGGACGATCTCAAGGTCTTTCTTATTTACGATTCGGTATCCGTAAGGGGCGGTGCAGGTGATAAATTCCCCACGCTCCATCCGCCGCTGATAGCTCATCTTCTGATTGGCGGAGATGGAGATGGATTCTTGCTGGGCAAGAGAACCGGAAACGCTCACCATCAGTTCGGTGGTGAGCGTTTTCGTGTCGATATTTTCTTTTTCAAACCGGACGCTGACGCCCATGGTGGATAACTCCCGCAGGGCGGACAGGCAGTCTCTGGTATTCCGGGCGAAGCGGGATACGGACTTCACCAGAATTCGGTCGATCTTGCCCTTTCGACAGTCTGCCATCATCCGGTTGAAGTCCTCCCGCCTATCCATCCGGGTGCCGGTGAGCCCTTCGTCGGCATACACGTCTACCAACTCCCAGCCGTCATGCTGGGCGATCTCCTCCGTGTAGCTGCGGATCTGGGCGGCGTAGGAATGCAGCTGATCCTTGGAGTCCGAACTGACCCGGCAGTAGGCTGCCACCCGCAGATGTTCCGCTTCCCGCGTCTGCGGCGCGATGATTTTTACCTGTGCCATGGTTTTCACTTCCCTGTATCTTTTTTGTCAACACACAAGCTACCACACGATCCGCAGAATATCCAGAACTATTCCCAAACAGTCTGCGGGGAATATTTCTCTCCGGCCAGCCTTTTGGCATAGACCAGCTCTTCCGCGCTCAGCAGGCCGATTTCCGCCAGATGCTCCAGCATCCGGACTGCCAGCCGATACTGCAATTCTTTCTTTGCGTCGATCATCTTCCCACCTCAAAATAGCTCTCCGGCTTTTTCTCCCGCAGAAACCTTGTCACTTCCCGCAGGCTGCCGGTCCTCCGCATTTCCGGCAATGCCTCACTCACAGCCTGGGCGTATCTGCGGCCACGGCAGGCCCGTTCATCCAGAATGGCGATGACGCAGGTATCGCTCTCCGTGCGGATGGCCCGTCCAAAGCCCTGACGCAGCTTGATCTGCATCTCCGGTACAGCTACCTCACGGATGAATGCGTGAAGGGAAGAATACTTCTCCAATTCCCGTTCCTTTCGTGCGTCTGGGTAGGCGAAAGGCAGGCGTGGGATGATCAGCAGAGATACACAGTCGCCGGGGAAATCAAAGCCCTCCCATGCCGCGCCGGTGGCCAGCAGCACCGCTCCCGGCGTGTGCCGGAACTGTTCGATGATGTGGGGCGCGTTGCGGCCCAGCGTCAGCAGTGGGAATGGGAGAGATTCCTCCCACAGCCGCTCCTTCACAGCCGACATGGCTGCGTAGGAGGTAAAGAGCACCAGCGCGTGACCGGTGGCTGCTTTGATGAGTCCGACGAGCTTGGCAGTCAGCTCATTAAAGTACACATCCGTATCCTCCACTCTCTGGCGGGGCGGGATTTGCGGAAGGTAGAGCAGGCAGTTGTTCCGGTAGTCAAAGGGGGATGGAGAAACGGATTCCATGACACGGTGTCCCTTCTCCAATCCTGCCTGCGTTTTGAAACGGCGGAAATCGCTGCCCACCGCCATGGTGCCGGAGGTCAGAACAAACGCCTGATCCGGCTGCCACAGGATCTTTTTTATTCGCTGCGTGATATCGCCGGCTGCGGCGCACAGCATGGCGCCGCCTGTGCTGACATCTTCGGCAGTGTAAAAAATCATATCTGTCTGGGAACTGGTGAACAGCTTGACCGCGTCCAGCACCGTATTCAGCTGGCGGCTTCCCAGCGGGGAGAGCAGGCTGCCGATCTGCCGCTGGATGATGGGCAGTGTGCAGGATGGCGCGGTCAGCAATCGCAAACAGGCTTCCACCGGCTCCGCTTCCTCTCTGGGCTGTGCCAGCTTGCGCAGCAAAGGACCTGTGCTGTCCTCCAGCATCTCTGCCGCCAGTAAGTACCGTTCCTCTTTTAGCTGAAGGATAAGGTTTCGTATCTCTTCGGCCGCCAACGTCACACCCAGCATCTGCTGTGCGGTCTCCGGGAGCTTATGGGCTTCATCCACGATGATGATGCTGTGCTCCGGGAAGATGGGGCGTTTTCCCTCGCTGCGGTGGATGGCGTCTGCCACCAGCAGGTTATGATTGCAGATTTGAAACAAAAATTGATCTTTGTCGCAGGTCTTGAGGAACCGCTGATAGCGGCAGTCCCTCTGCTTGCAGTCGCAGACCTGCGGTACGCAGACACGCTCCCGGTCATCGCCGCTGAGATGAGAAACTCTGTCCATGTCCAGCGTTTCCTTAAGAGTCCGGAGCGCTGCCAACGCTTCCGGATTTTTCTTTCCAAGATTTACCTGACGCAGCCGCCTGTCCAGCCGCTCGTCGCAGACATAATGGCTTTTGCCTTTGCGGATGACCGCTTTCAGTGGCTTGGTAAGAATCCCGTCCGCCATTAGGACGCAGGACAGCAGCGGCAGATACTCCGTCAGCACCGCGTTTTGCAGCGCGATACTGGAAGTGGAAATGATGATGGGGCGGGCGATCTGCCCTGTCGGGAAAGCAGACGCTGCCGTGGCAGCCGCCAGATAAGCGTAGGTCTTGCCGATGCCCGTCCCGGCATCGCACAGGGCGATCCTCCCGTCCTGCATGGCGTCCAGCATCCGGTGGCTCAATTGGATCTGCTCCGGGCGCTGTGCCATACCGTGGGCGGGAAGAAGGTCCTGAAAAATATGGTCGATCAGTTTATGGGCTTTCAGCCTGTTGTCATTGGTATTCATCCGATAATTACCTCTTTTCCTGTCATGCTTTGTTTTCGTTTCCACCGTATTTGCAGCGCGCGCCCCGGTGGGAAAAGGGAACAATACGGACAAGGTCCGGCAAGACCTTCACGGGCGTATTTCCGGGATCTCTACTGCTTTCAATCCCGGAGCAGCCCAGCCTCTTCATGCTGGCCAGTGCATTGTGTCTCATTATCTGCCCGGACAGCGTCTCTGCGGGCGGCGCTGCCAACGCCGCCCCTGCGCAGGTAAAATCGCTCGCCGCGGGAAGCTGCAAGGCTTCCCACGGGTCGTGGCGCACACTGCGCGGATCGCTCTTCTGTCCGGGTGGTTATCCGTATTGCTGGTATGCAATTTTCAAGGAACAGCGAGGGGCATTCGGAGCCCCTCACTGTCCTCCCGAAAATTGCGTTCGGTGAATACCCTTATTTCGAGGAATTTTCAAAAAACTTTTTGAGATCCCGCAGGATGCGGTCTCTCCGCTTGATGACCGCCCGCTGGCTGACGCCCATTCTTTGGGCGTATTCCCGTGTAGACGCGCCGTCGAAGAACAGGGCGTTGATGAGTTCCCGGTCGGTATCCTTTAGTGACAGCAGCGCCAGCAAAAGGATCTGCTTCTGTTCTGCCAGATTCCGAAGTTCCTCACGCTCCAGTGCCTCCGTTTCGGCGCTGGGGGCCGTTTCTGCTCCGACATAGTCCGGCAAAAGCGCATCTTCCTCCATCTGCTCCAGAGAGAGCAGTTTTCCGGAGGACTGTTCCTCCGTGATATAGCGCTCCCTGCGGTCTGCCTGCGCATAGGCGAGGTAGACATCCTCCGGCACCTCTACGTCCATACCGTCTACAGTGATGATATTGGCGATGACTTCGCCAGCCTCGCTTCGAACGCGCCGATAGTTGCGTTCTTCCTGCCATTTTTTCATGATTCATGACTCCAATCTCAGATTTTTTTGAAATGTCTGAGATGGGGTCACGGATATTTAGCGATGTAGGGCTGCCAGCGTCTGCGCATTGTGTGCCTTTCCGCTTTTCAGCCAAAGAAAGGCGCAAAAAAAGAGCCTTACGCATAGCTGAAAAGCTACTTGTAAGGCTCCTAACTCAATGTTCCCATATTCGATGATGGGTGGCTGGTGCGCTTGACGAAGTCATATCAATTGGATTTTTAATTTATGCCTGAACATATCCCATAAAGGGGATGGGCGTGTGGATCAGGGGGTGAGCATCCGGTGTCAGCACTGTGATGCCGATCTGTTCGCCGCACTTGGGGCATTTGGCGATCAGGTCAGGGTGTTCCGCTCTGTGCAGAGCAAACAGCCTGTACTGAGACTGCTCCGCACCACTGGGGATATCCGCGATACGGCCCTTGCCGCACAGCGGACAGCGCAGGGAATTGGTTTTTGACATAGCGCCTCGCTTTCTCTGTTCTCTTTTTTGAGAACAGCACATGAAAATTTTTTACAGCAGGTTATGGTTCTCCAACCGAATGCGCATGGCCTGCTTGGATACCTGAAAGATACCTGCCATATCCGTCACCAGCTGTTGATTCGTCCGTCCGGAGCGCAGCTGATAGAAACAGCGCTTGACCTGCGGCAGCGGCAGCAGAAGGATAGAGCCCAGCAGGTTCGCCTGCACTTCCAATGTGTTGTCGCTCTCATCGCCGGAACGGAGCGCCGCGTTTTCGCCGGTCCCGCTGAACTGTTTCTTATGGAGCAGCCAGTGCCCCAGCTCATGGGCGCAGGTAAAGCGCAGCCGCCCGGTAGATGCTTCCTCTTCGCAGAGAGAGCAGTCGATGAGGATGGTGCCGCCCTTGACGGGAAGAAGGTCATAGCGGTGGTTTTCCCAGTCATAGATCGCTGTGAGACCGTCGTCAAAGATGGTCTCGCCCAAAACCCGCCCATTATTCCGCAGATATTGATACTCCAGCACCAGCCCCTGTGCCTCGATGATGTCCTCAATGGGAATGGCTGCGGGGGAACCGTAATAAAGTCTGGGATCATAGGCGGTGATCACATCGCGGGCGATCCGCTCCAACGCCTGTTCGCGGTAATATGCTTTTTTCATGCGTCTATTTCACCGCCCTCTTTGGATTTCTTTGCGCGCTGGGTGATCCGGTCGATAAATTCCTGCCACTCCTGGTCTGTGGCGTCTGCCTCCTTCGCCGTGCGGAGCGCGGCCCGGACGATCTCCCGATCCATGATGTAGTCCGGCAGGTCTGCGGATACCCGGTTATTCTGGGACTTGGCGGCAAGATCCAGCATCTGCTCGGTTTCCACCTTGCTCAGATGCAGTTCCTGCTCCAACCGTTCCAAATATGCGCGCGTCGGCGCCGGTCTGCGGTCGTTTTCAATGTTGCTCAGATAGACCGGCGACAAGTCCAGCTTTGCCGCCAGTGTGCGCAGGGACAATCCGATAGATTGCCGTTTCTCTCGAACGAAGCTGCCGAATGTCTGTTCCAAGTAACTCACCTCCTATCCGTGTTCTCTTCTCTGGAAACACTGTAGCCTCAGTATAGCAAACATTCGTTCGATTGGCAAGACATGAAAAAGATGGTGTTCCCCGCAAGGAACACCATCCAGAAGTTATTTCAGCCACGCTGCCATATCCTGCATTTCCTCCAGCACTGCTGCTGGGCTGACGATGCGAATCTTACCGCTAAAGGTAAAGACCCAACTGAAGAACGGAGGGCTTGGCGCGACCTCGACTGTGGCACGGAAATGTTGTTCATCTACAGTTTCCGTCTGCACATTTTCACCGAAGCGGTCGATGACGCTGCGCATGACCTCATTATCGCACAGCAGCTCTACGGTACAGAGGTCGTCCGGGTACATCCCAAACACCTTGCGGACATACTCCGCCGGGTCAAAGTCCAGTGTCTGGACTTCCGTCTGTTCCAGCGGTTCGACTGCCGTCATGCGGTCCACCCGAAATTGTGCGATCTTTCCGTGCTTTTCCGACCAGCCTACGGCATAGTAGCAGTCCCGATTCCAGATCATGGCGTAGGGGCTGAACCGATACTTGTATCCGTCATGCTTGAGTACCTTTTCCTTTTTAGGCGTGTACTCAAAATATTGGAAGGTGATTTGCTGTTTCTTCTGGACGGCGTTGTGGATAGTATCCACATTGTAGTAGATGCTCTCATTCTCCGGCTTCGGGGTACCGCCCATGTAAATGCGGCGGTTCAGCTGTTCCGCCTGCGCTGTGCTGGTGAGATGGCCCAGCTTCTTGATGAGGGCGGTGCTCTTTTTCTCCGTGATAAACCGGGAGGATTCCACCGCATCCACCAGCAGCTTCAGCTCCGGCAGTTCGAAAAGCCGCTGCCCAACAAAGTATTTGTTCTGGCTGCTTTTGACGCAGACGATATCCATCCCGGCGTTCTGCAGCAGTTCGATGTCAGTGTAAACACTCTTGCGTCCGGCCTGAATGCCGTGCTGCTGCCAGAATGCGAGAATGTCCGTAACCGAGACCGGATGCTGCTCGTCTGTCTGCTGATATAGATATTGCCGGAGAAGCAGCAGTGCATGCTGTGATTCGTTCTTCATGCGGTGGCTCCTTTACTCTCTTTCCCCAAATTTCAATCTCTACAGCAGTAAGAGAACAGCGGCCGCACTATGCGACCGCTGTTCTCATTGCTATGTCATTTGCTCAGATAGCTGCGGTGCAGGAAGGTTGCGATCTGTGCGCGGGTGCAGGTGGAGTTGGGGTCGAAACGACCGCCGCCCACACCGGCGGTGATGCCGCCCTCGACGGCCCAGGCCACGGCCTGCGCATAGTAGCTGCCCGCCGCCACGTCCTGGAAGGCGGTGCCGCTCTGGGCCGCAGGGGACCCGGCGGCCCGCCACAGCATGGTGACCATCTGGGCGCGGTTGATGGTGGCGTCGGGGTTCGTGCCGTCGGAAATACCCTTATCCTTGGACCACAGCTGCGCCTTTTCGTACCAAGTATTGCCGCCGTTCAGATCTGCGTCGTTCTGCCGGGCCAGAATGGTCCACAGCTGCGCGCGGGTGGCGGAGGCGTCAGGCGCGTAGCGCGTGGCGCTTATGCCGTTCACCAGCTCGCGGGCGCTGACGAAGTCAATGGCGTCCTTGGCCCAGTGGTCTTGCGTGTCGATAAAGTCCTTGGAATTGTCCACGATCTTCACGGTCGCGCCGCCGTTGACCGTCAGCTGGATGCCGTCCTCGGTGGGCAGGGAGTTCTTGACGATCTCCTCGGTGCCGTCAGGATGGACGAGCACGGCCACCGTGCCGGGTTTCACGTTGGAAACGGGGATCTCGACCTTGGTGTCGCCGGAATTCTTGGGCAGCTCGATCTTGACGGTGGGGGCGGTATTGCTGTTGCGGGAAGCCTTGACCTCCACGGGAGCCTTCACCGCCTCGCCGTTCTTCTTCGCGTCCTCGATGGCCTTGCTGCTGAGAGCGGTCTCCGCCGTGGTCTGGCCGTTCTTGTCGGTCTTCACCGTGCCGGTGGAGCCGTCAGCGGCCTTGGTCTCGGTGACGGAGCTGCCGTTGGGGTTGGTGGTGGTCTTAGTAACGGAGCCATCCTTCTTGGTCTCAGTCTGGATCTTGGTGCCGTCGGGCTTGGTCTCGGTCTGAACCTTGGTGCCGTCGGGCTTGGTGGTGGTAGTCGTATCCGTCTTGCCGGTGCTGGAGGAGGGCCTGCTGGAGCCGCCGCCACCGCCGGAGGAGCCGCCGCCGGGAGGCGTGACCGGCGCGGACTTCGTGTACAGCATAACCTTGTCGGTCAGGGTCTCGTAGTTGGTGGTATCCTGGGGAGTGAATACCCACTCGTATTTCACGCCAGCCTCGACCTTGGTGGTCACGCCCAGTTTCCACGCGATCGTACCCGCAGGCGTGATGTTGCCGATGGTCAGATTTGCGTCGCCCAGCTTTTTGCCGTCTTCCTTGATGAGATCATACTTGGGCGCGCCGTTGGGCTTGGCCTTTTTGATGGTGACGGTAATGGTCGTCTGCGCCTCAGCGTAGTCAGTATTGTTGGAAGGCGTGAACAAAACGGTCTTGGGGCCGCTGTCCGCCACATTGGTAATCGCCTCGGTGTCCTTCCATCTCCAAGTGCCTTCCACCGCCTTGCCATCGAACATTGCAGTACCCTTGATTTCCTTCTCAGGAACTCGTTCGCCGGTGTAGGTTACGGTGATGTCATTAGCCTTTACCGTGGGAACGTCCTTATCCGTCACGGTCAGCGTAACGGTGATGGTATAGTCCGCGTAGTTGGTGCTGGTGACCTTGACCGTGACCGTCTCGGGCTTGGTCATATTGGCATCGTTCTTGAAGGTGAATTTCAGCTTCCCGTTCGTGATGGTCGGCTTTTCGGTCAGAAGGCTGCCCGCAGGAGGTTCACCCTCAATAGAGGCCTCGCCGCCCTCCACGATCAGGGCGGACAGATCCACCGTTCCGCTGGCGCCCTTCTTGGCAAGGCCGCTGGCGGTCTTGTCGCCGTAGGTGGCCTTGTCTACGGTGATGTTGACATTGCACTTCTGGCCCTCATAGCTGATTTCAACCGTGGTCTGGCCGACTGCCAGGGTCTTGCTGTAAGTGACATCCTTCGTCACATCCACCTCTGTGCCGCTCTCGTAGACGGCTTTGACGGTGATACCCTTGAGGCTGAATTCCTCGCCCCATGTGTAGTTGGACTTCCCAAGATTACCTTCGGTCTTAATGCTCTGGAGTTCGTCGGCCTTGACCTCCAGCTGGATGGTGCCGGTCACGTTCTCATAGTTGGTCATGTCGTTGGGCGTGAATGTCCAGTTGTATGTATTCGTGCCTACAGATAGCGTTTGGTCAGCGTCCAGGGCCAGCGTTCCGGCAACGGTTGTGTTCGTCCGGGATAAGGCAATGTCAGCCAGCGCCGTAGTCGGATAGATGGTTTCCGGACTGGTCTTGGATACCGTACCCACCAATGGGATCGCTTTCTGCGTGGTAAAATCGTATGTCGCTGCGGTTTCCTTGTAATTTGCGTCCTCTGCTTTGGTGGCCGTGATGGCCACAGCGCCCACGCCGGTGATTTGCACCTTGCCGGTGTTGTCCACAGTGGCATAGGCGGGGTTGCTGGTGACCGCCCAGGTGACAGCGCCCCTCCCGCTGCCACCATCGGCACTCAGGGTAAATTCCTGCCCGTAGATGATAGGGGTGCTTGGCTTGCCGGTGATGGAAAGAGCCGCCTGCTTCGCCTTGCCAATGGTAAAGCTCTCCGTTTTTGTGCCGGTATAGTTGCCTGTACCGGTGACAGTTACGGTAGCCTTGCCCGCATTGGTGTGATTCGTATAGGCAAGCGTATAATCGGCGTCTTTGGTAAGCCGTGTACCGTTCCATGTTACACTTACCTCTGGGGTAATGGGAGAATTGGTATAAAAATACTCGCCGTTCACCGTCACAATGGCATCCTTCAAATCTCCCTGCACCGTAAGCCGGGTGCTGCCGGTTTGCGGCTTCAGCCCCATGCTGCCGCCATATTCGGCGGTAATAGTATTTTCTCCAACCGCAAAGCCTTTCTCTTGTGAAATTTCCACATCGGAAAGGGTGGCAGCATCGCCGCGGACCTTTGCTGTGCCAAGGCTTTTCTTATTGCTGTCCGTTCCAACGAAAAATTCCACTTGGTTTTGATTTTCTGCTGCAAGAGTGATGGCATTTGTCGCTTTGGATATGGTGGCTCTGATGTCCACCTTGGAACCGTAGGTTGCCGGGGACGAGCTGACTTCGACCGTTACATTCGAATCCTTTTGCAGATTGTTCCGAATGATATTTGCAACGGTACCGGAACCCACAAGATTTCCTTCGCCATCCAGAGTGCCGTTTCCTGTGATTGTTCCGTTATTGGTGAGGGTCACGCCGTCCTTCACAGTCAGGGTGGTGTTTTCCGGTACAGTCAGCGTTTTGCCCGATGGAATCTCCATATTCTCTTGAATGGTTGGATTTCCATAGACTGTGCCAGTATTTCCCTCGAAGATAATGCCGCTCCAACTGTCCCGCCGGCTTTTGTCACTGATACTGCTTGCAACAATCAGGGCATGACCGTCCGTTCCGGTTGCGAAGCTGCCGCCAGAACCACCACTTCCATCGCCGATTCCGGCTCCATGATTTCCGCCAGTTGCGGTGACACTGCCGCCGCTGATGGTGATGTTGCCACCAGAATCCTCAGATCCGCCGCCGATTCCGGCTGCTAATTCTCCACCGGTTGCGGCAACACTGCCGCCGTTGATGGTGATTGTGTCGTAAGAACCATGACTTCCGCTGCCGATTCCGGCTGCCTCTTGTCCGCCAGTTGCGGTGACAGTGCCGCCGTTGATGGTGATGTTGCCGCCAGAACTTTCTTGTCCGCCGCCGATTCCGGCTGCAAAAGCTTCGCTGGTTGCGGTGACATTGCCGCCGTTGATAGTGATGTTGCCGCCAGAAGCATCAGATCCGGCGCCGCTTCCGCCGCCGATTCCGGCTGCTAATACTCTACCGGTTGCGGCAACACTGCCGCCGTTGATAGTGATGTTGCCGCCAGAACCCCCCTGTCCGCCGCCGATTCCGGCTGCATTTTCTCCGCCGCTTGCGGTGACATTGCCGCCGTTGATGGTGATGTTGCCGCCGGAACCGAACACTCCGCCGCCGATTCCGGCTGCCTCATCTCCGCCGGTTGCGGCAACACTGCCGCCATGGATGGTGATGTTGCCGCAGGAACTACCATTTCTGTCACCATTTCTGCCGCCGATTCCGGCTCCATAACTTCCGCCGGTTACGGTCAGCGTTCCCATGTTTTTCCCGACAGATTGGGCATAAACGGAAAAACTGTTGCTCTCTGCCACATTGATGCCGCCGTTGACGGTCAGGCTTGCGTTATCTGCCAGAATCAGATGAACCCCGCCGCTGACGGTGACGCGGTCGTCGATGGTCACAGCGCCGTTGACTACATACCAGCCGCCATTCCATGCGGTCATGCTGCTTTCCACCACAGTGACATTATCTGCTGTCTGTTCATCGCCGTTTTCGTCCAAATAGGAAACGCCGTTCTCCGCCAGTAAATTGACCATACCATTGAAGAAGTGGAACAGGCTCTCGAAAACCTCTGTCCCGGTAAGCAGTGCCTGTTCGTCCTCGGTCAGGGCTTCGTAGGCTTCGTAGGCCGCCTGCAAATCGGCGTAAACTGCGTTCTGCTCATCTTTTGTCATGGTCGTCAACTTGTCCGTTGTGGGTAGGGCGTCGATCAGCTCCTGCACCTTCTCTACGGTGATCGCATTCGCTTCGCCCTGGCACTGGGTCAAGTCTGCTCCCTCAATCCCGCATACGGGGCAGTCGGGATCGACCGCCCCCTGCTCACAGTGGGTCTCGCAGCTGCACTCCGCCGGAGCACTCCCGGACGCGGCGGACCCATCGGGTCCCACCGCAGATGCCGGAACGCCCGACATTGTAACAATCATTGCCGCCGCCAGGAAAAATGCGGTCGGCCGTTTCCAGTTCCATATCATTTTATTCATCCTCCTCACGCGGTTCGTTCCTTCTCGTTGTGTTCTGAAGCAGCTGGGAGACTGCCTCCCCCAGCTGATATTCTGTCACAGGCTTTACCAAAAAGGTGTCCGCCTGCATCCTGCGGCTTTGGGGTTCAAACTCCGCCTGATCGCTGATCCACAGGAGCGGGACATCCTTTCTGTACCCCCGTATGCTCATGCAGAAATTCATCCCCCTGGCTCCGTCCTCCATGATTACCACAGCATCATAAGGCCCATCCCGCTGCATGGCATAGGTACAAAACACACCATTATCAAAGCGGTCTACTTTGCCCAGCTTCATCAGCAAAGCGGTTTCTTTTTCTTTCTGGCTATAACTGCATAGCGCAATTCGCATGTTCGCACCTCCATTTCGTGATGGGTTTTATCGCCTCATACAGCTCCTGGTCGGAGCAGTCTGCCGGAAGGAACGCAGGGATAATCCTTTGCCGCCGTTCTTATTGTGGGGTCAGTATACGGTTACTTGCTCTGATAGCTACGATAGAGGAAAGTAGCAATCTGAGCGCGGGTGCAGGTGGAGTTGGGGTCGAAACGACCGCCGCCAACACCGGCGGTGATGCCGCCTTCCACGGCCCAGGACACGGCGTTTGCGTAGTAGCTGTCAGCGGGGACGTCGGTGAAGTTCGCCGTACCGCCCGCCGTGGGCTGGCCTGCGGCCCGCCACAGCATGGTGACCATCTGTGCGCGGTCGATGGTGCCGTTGGGGTTCGCGCCGTCGGAAACGCCCTTGTCCTTGGACCACAACTGCGCCTTTTCGTACCAAGTATTGCCGCCGTTCAGATCTGCGTCATTCTGCCGTGCCAAAATTGTCCACAGCTGGGCGCGGGTGGTGGAGGCGTTGGGGGCGTAGATGGAATCGTTCATGCCGTTCACCAGCCCACGGGCGCTGACGAAGTCGATGGCGTCCTTGGCCCAATGGCTCCGGGTGTCGACGAAATCCTTAGAGTTATCAACGATTTTGACCGTCGCGCCGCCGTTGATGGTGAGCTGGATGCCGTCCTCGGTAGGCAGGGAGTTCTTGACGATCTCCTCGGTGCCGTCCGCGTGGACAAGAACCGCCACCGTGCCGGGTTTCACGTTGGAAACGGGGATCTCGACCTTGGTGTCGACGGAATTCTTGGGCAGCTCCACCTTGACGGTGGGGGCGGTGCTGGAATCGCGGGAAGCCTTGACCTCCACGGGAGCCTTCACCGGCTCGCCGGACTTCTTTGCGTCCTCGATGGCCTTGCTGCTGAGGGTAGTCTCCGCCGTGGTCTGACCGTGCTTGTCGGTCTTGACGGTGCCGGTGGAGCCGTCAGCGGCCTTGGTCTCGGTGACGGAGCTGCCGTTGGGATTGGTGGTTGTCTTGACGGTAGAGCCGTCCTTCTTTGTCTCAGTCTGGATCTTGGTGCCGTCGGCCTTGGTCTCGGTCTGAACCTTGGTGCCGTCGGGCTTGGTGGTGGTATCGGTCTTGCCGGTAGTGGTGGTGGAATTGTCCCGGTCAGAGGAAGAACTGCCGCCACCGCCACCGCCGGAGGAAGAACCGCCGCCGGAGCTGCTGGAGCCGCCGCTGGTAGAGCCGCCGGAGGACTGGGCCTGAATGGTCAGGGTACCTTTCTCAAGTTTGAGCGTGTAGTTGTCACCGTTGGTAGGCGTGGCGACACCGGTAATCACAATGTCGTAGGAGCCAGGGTTGTTGGTGCTAACGGTAACATCCTGCCCATTCTTCTGATACTTCATCTTCAGGGTGCCGCCCAGCTGGTCATTGCCCACCAGACCGGTGACGGTGTAGTCCTTGTTCGGTTTAGGCTCGCCCAGGTCGGGAACAGCCTGACCCACGGTGATCTGCTTGTTAAGGGCAGTGACGGTGATGAGGGCCTTGTTGATGGTGACGGTGATGGTCGTCTGCGCCTCGGCGTACTTTGTGGTGTCGGTAGGCTTAAACACGATGGTGTAGATGCCGCTGTCAACCACGTTCTTGGGGGCGGCAGCGTCCTCTTTCCAAGACCAAGTGCCTGCCACCGTCTGACCGCTGAACGTTGCAGCACCATGGGCCTCGTCGGTGGAAACCTCCTTGCCGTCGTAGGGCTTGGTGATGTTCTTCACGTTCAGGGTGGGAACGTCCTTATCCGTCACGGTCAGCGTGACGGTGATATCGTAACCATTGTAGTTGGGAATATTGGTGACCTTGACCGGAACAGTCGCGGTCTGATCCGCCGTGGCGCTGTTATTGAACTTGAATTTCAGCGTCTTGCCTTCAACAGTGGGATTGCCATCCAAAATTCTGTTGGTATCTGTCGCGGTTCCCAAGGAGAGCTTACCGCCCTCCACGATCAGAGCAGACAGATCCACCGTGCCCTCGGTGCCGAATATGGCGGAGCCGTTGGCGGTCGTTGCGCCGGTGTAGGTGGCCTGGGCGATGGTATACTCCACGCTGGCGGTGGTGTTCTTACCGCTCTTGTCCGTCACGGTGATGCTGGCGGTGTAGGTGCCCGCGTTGGTGGGGGCGCTGCTCAAGGGGGACTCGCCCTTTTTGTAGGCAATGCTGACATCACCCGCCGTCCAATTAGTCTTCGTCAGCGTCGCTTCCGCAGACTTACCATCACCGTAGACTTCATGCAGCGGCTTGTTGATGGTCACGCTGCCGCCGTCTTTATAGGGGCAGTCGTTCGCATGGCAAGTGGCGGTGATGGTCGTTTTATCCGCGTTCAGCGTGTACCCCCAGCTATGCTGGTGCCCCGAGAGGTATAGGTTATTCCCAATCTTAATAATCCCGTAGCCCTGATTCTGCACGTCCGGGGTGAAGATTTTCTCATAATCCACACCATCCTTCGCGCCGGTGGCGATTGAGATATCCCAATTAAATGTGGGTGCTTCAGCCGTGGTGACACCGATCTTGGCGGTCGACACCAGATCTTCCGTGCCGATGGTGACGGTTTTATCTGCGTACAGATGAAGGTTGTTGGCGCTGCCGCTGTCGGCAGTCAGGGTACCGCCTTTCCAGTTATCCTTGATCTGTACATTGCCGGAAACGTTCATCGTCGCATTAGCGTCCATATACACGCCGCCGCCGTTTCTGGGGCTGCCGTTGCCGGTGATAGCCGCGTCACCGCTCATGTTGAACGTGCCGTCGACACCCACGCCGCCGCCGTAGATGGGTCCGGTGTTGCCGGTGATGGCCGCGTTGCCGCTCATGTTGAACGTGCCGCCGTGTTGGACATACACACCGCCGCTGTAGGTTCCGATGTTGCCGCAGATGGTGCCGCCGTACATGTTGAACGTGCCGCTGACATCCACGCCGCCGCCGCAGTAGTAGCTGTTGATGTTGCCGCAGATGGTGCCGCCGTACATCGTGAATGTGCCGTTTTCCGGCACATTCACGCCTGGGCCGCTCTTGCCGCTTTGGTGGAAGATAGCGCCGCCGTTGACGGTGTTGGTTCCATTGTCGTCCTGTACCCACCGGCCTTTGTCGTTTTTATTGAACTTCTTGGAACTCTTGCTGCTGTTGCAGTCGGTCAGGGTAAAGGCTTTGCCATCGGCAACGTAGAGGATTTCAACATCAACATCGTTTTCATTAGCCGTAGCCGTGATACTGTACCCGTTCAGGCAGAGCTTAACATCATCGTTGCACTTCCATGTTGTGGTAAGCGTCACATCCTTGGTCAGGTAGTAGTTGCCCGCCAACTGGGGCAGACAAGTGTCCGCTTTGACGTTCGTGTTGCCGTACTGAGTTTGTGCCAGTGTATCCGTCCATGCAGTGAAAGTGGTTTTTGTATTCTCGTCATGTCCCACTTTATTGCAGGTGTCACCGCCGCACAGGTAGTGCTTATGCGTCGAATCAGCCGTTTCTGACACCTCCCCGACCGGGGCGGCCTTCTCTGCCGCAGAGGGTTCCGTGTTCTCCCCTTGGTCCGGGGTCTCCGGCTCCTTGGGGACGGGGGTGGGTTCGGTCAGTTGGGTGCTCGGCTCGGTGGTGTTCTCTGTTGCCAGCGCCGCCGTTGGCGGCATGGAGAAGCAGAGCGCCAGAGCCATGAACAGGCTCAAAACTCGTTTTTTCATAAGTGCCTCCTTTGGAATATGTGTATACCTCTATATGAAACCCACTCTGTGCGGGCATTGTTTTATTGGTCCTCAGAAATGAGCCACAGCTTTTTCGCGGCTGTCCTGGCCTCGCTGCGGCGGTTCACACCCAGCTTACTGAGCACGCTGCTCACATGGCTCTTGACCGTGGAGACCCGGATGTTCAGGATCTCCCCGATCTCCGCGTTGCTCTTGTCCGCGCAGATCAGCCGCAGCACCTGCATCTCCGCTGCCGTCAGTGCCTCGCTCATGGAAAGCCTTGGCTGTAAAAAACGGGGATATATGGCGGCCTGTGCCCGCACATCCGCCATCAGCCGTTTGCGCCATTTCGCGTTTCCCGACCATTCCAGCGCGTCCAGCAGCGGCAGTACCGCCGCGCCGTAAACGCTGACGGTGCGGATGAAGCGGTATTCCTCCGCCAGCGCCAGTGCCGCTGTCAGCGGCTCGCGCCACGCCTCATCCCTTTTCTGATACAGGGCGATGGCGGTCAGCACCTTCAGGTGGATGGTGTCGATGTAGCGCATACAGGCGGTGCAGTATGGCTCCATGGGCGTAATCGTCAGCAGGGCGCTGTCCGGCTTGCCGTTGGCAAGCTCCACCATGGCCTGTGTGAAATACTGATAGCGCTTGAGAATATTGATGTGCATCGGCTCCCGCGGCGCCTTGACGCGGTACCATACGTCGGCCTCGTCCAGATCGCCGGTGTGCAGCGCGATACGGCAGAGCATGGCATCCATGTTGGGAAGAAACCGCGTCAGTTCCCGTTCGGTAAATTGACTGCGCAGGTCGGTGATGGTCTTTCGCGCGCCCTCGCTCTGCCCGCTTGCCAGAAAATTTCGCGCCAGCAGCCCGTTGGCAGCGAACTCGATGTCCGGTGTGCCGCCGCGGCGGATGTCGTTCATGCGTTGCACAAGGGGGAGCATCCGCGGCGAGATGTCCTCGCCCTTTTCAAACTTGCTCTCCGCGATGGCGCAGTCCGCAAGACCCACGCCGTCCCGCCCGAGAACGGCCTCCACCGGGATACGCATGGTGCGGTAGAGCAGGTCGTCCTTTTTGCTCCACGGGGAAAAGTCCTTGCCGCCGTTCATGATGCTGGGCAGCGCGCTGGTGACGGAGAAGGACGGCAGCGACAACTCCTTATTTGTCAGCAGTTGGAACACCGCAGGGATGGTGTCCGTCAGGCGTTTCACGCCCCGCTGCGGCAGCGAGATGTCCAGCCATGCCAGACGGCCTCGTGCCTGCCGGCCTGCGGCGTCCTCCTTGCCGCAACGCTCCACGAACTGTTTCAGGCGTCCGTACCAGCGCTCCGACCCGTCATAGTCCGCGCTCAGGGCGCAGAGCATACTCATGCCCTGCATCAGCGATGGGGAGGCGAGTATTTCCGCCTCCGGCAGTGCGCGGTAGTACTGCTCCATCTCCGCGTAGTGCCCCATGCCGGGATGCAACTCCGCATTGCGGATCAGCAGCTCGGAGACCTTGGCATGGTCGCCGCCCCTGGTATAGCAGTCCAGCGCGCTGGAGAAGTCCTCCTTTAACTCATAGTAAAGCCCGCCGCGGATAAACAGGGCGCGCTGCTTCTCCATCGTGTATTCCAGGTCCAGCTCCCAGAGCAGGAATTGGCGGAACTGCGGCCAGAAGCGGTAGCTTCGCATATCGCGGCTTTGCAGCAGGGTCGTGCTCCGCCACAGCGTATCCAGCAGTGCGGCGGCGTTGTTGTCGCCGCTGACCATGCGCGCCAACTCCAGATCAAAGCGCTCAAAGGGCGACAGCTCCAGCAGAAAGCGGCGGATCGGCAGGTCGAAGCGCCGGTAGACCGCCGTTTCAAAATAAAGAAATACCTCGCCGTATGCCTGTGCGGTCAGCTCCGCGCCATAGGGCTGCCCTGCCGCCATGTGCCGCGCGAGGATCGCCGCGCACAGCGGATAGCCGGAGGTCTCCTTCAAAATCGAACCGATCTCGGAGTCCGTCGCCTCTGCGCCGCAGGCTTGCAGCAGCCGGCGGATGTCCTCACGGTCAAACAGCAGGTCCTCCGCGCTGAGAACGGTCATCATGCCCGCGTACTGAAACGCCATCAGGCAGGCGGGCGGTATGCCGCGTGAGAGCAGCACGAAGCGTCGGTCGGTGCTTTCGCGGATCAGCGCGCACAGAGCCTGCCAGTCCCGTTCCTCCTGCATATCCTGAATGTTGTCGATCAGCAGGATGTCCCACGCATCTTCCAGAGAGGGCAGCGCAAAGCCGGTATCTGCCGCGTTCAGCCGCAGAACGGGCCGCCCATCCAACAGCGTATCGGCCAGCACTGTCTTTCCGAAGCCGCAGGGTGCGCTGAAAAAGAGCACCCTGCCGCGTTTCCAAAGGGTCTCAAACGCCTGTGCGGTAGACGGCTTGACGATGATGGCACTTTTGTCGGTCACGGACTTCCCCCCCCCTGCGGCAGAGAGGAATTGTCCCACGGGGAACCCCGTGGGACAGCGAGGGTACCCTCGCTGTCATAAACCTCTGCCCTATAAATTTTTTTCGTTTTATTATACCAAAGCCCTTGAAAAATGTAAATCCGTCCAAAGTATGAGACGCGATGCGCTATGTTCCTGTCGATGCACTATGCGTAGATGCTAAGAATGGCGCTGCATAGTAAGCGCCTGTGCAGATTGGCATTCTACCCGGTAAAAAAATCGCACAGCATCAGACCAAAATGCCTGCTCTGTGCGATTCGGTGTTTACTTATAGCGCCTTGTCACTTTTTGCCGCGTCACAGGTGAATTACAGTTGAGGGTGATGGTGGCCCGTCCCGCCAGTGCCGCCTCCACGGTGATATACCGCAGCTCGGACACGCGAATGCCCTTATCATACCAGTTCTGCCCGGCAGCGGGGGTGGTGTCCACACCGGCAAGCCGTGCCAGTACGGTATTCACCATGGCCCGGGTCATCATCCGCTCAACGCCGAAGTGCTCCTCCGTGACGCCCTTAAACAGCTCGCGGGAGGCCACAAAGTTGATCTCGTCCTTGGCCCAGTGGTTCCGGGTGTCGATGAAGTCCTTGGAATTGTCCACGATCTTCACCGTGCCGGTGGAGCCGTCAGCGGCCTTGTTCTCGGTGACGGAGCTGCCGTTGGGATTGGTTGTGGTCTTGGAAGTGCTGCCGTCCTTGGCGGTAGTGGTCTCCACCTTGGTGCCGTCGGGCTTGGTGGTGGTCTCCACCTTTCCGGTGCTGCCGGAATTGTCACGGTCAGAGGATGAACCGCCGCCGAAGCTGCTGAAGCCGCCTGAGGAAAATCCTCCGCCACCGGAGGAAGAACCGCCGGAGGACTGGGCCTGAATGGTCGGCGTGTGAATGGCGTACAGAGTTTCCTGTGGCGAAAAGGGAACAGCGCGGAGGCCGGTGTTGTTGACCGTCCGCCGCGCTGTCCTTTGCCTGTTGTGGAATTATGCCAGCGAATGGATGATCTGGCAGTTGCTTGATTTACTCAGCCATGGCCCTCCAGAGGAAGGTCGCGATCTGGGCGCGGGTGCAGGTGGAGTTGGGGTCGAAACGACCGCCGCCAACACCGGCGGTAATGCCGTTCTCGATGGCCCAGGCCACAGCCTGCGCGTAGTAGCTGTCAGCGGGAACGTCAGCAAAGCTGGCGCTGGAGGCAGCGGCAGGCTGGCCCATGGCGCGCCACAGCATGGTGACCATCTGGGCGCGGTTGATGGTGCCGTTGGGGTTCGTGCCGTCAGAGATACCCTTCTCCTTGGCCCAGTTCTGGGCGTTCTCGAACCAGGTCGCGCCGCCGGTCAGGTCCGCATTGTTCTGGCGGGCGAGGATCGTCCACAGCTGGGCGCGGGTGGTGGAGGCGTTGGGCGCGTAGATCGTGGCGCTCATGCCGTTCACCAGCCCACGGGCACTGACGAAGTCGATGGCGTCCTTGGCCCAGTGGTTCCGGGTGTCGATGAAATCCTTAGAATTATCAACGATTTTGACCGTCGCACCGCCGTTGACCGTCAACTGGATACCGTCCTCGGTGGGCAGGGAGTTCTTGACGATCTCCTCGGTGCCGTCCGCGTGGACAAGAACCGCCACCGTGCCGGGTTTCACGTTGGAAACGGGGATCTCGACCTTGGTGTCGACGGAATTCTTGGGCAGCTCCACCTTGACGGTGGGGGCGGTGCTGGAATCGCGGGAAGCCTTGACCTCCACGGGAGCCTTCACCGGCTCGCCGGACTTCTTTGCGTCCTCGATGGCCTTGCTGCTGAGGGTAGTCTCCGCCGTGGTCTGACCGTGCTTGTCGGTCTTGACGGTGCCGGTGGAGCCGTCAGCGGCCTTGGTCTCGGTGACGGAGCTGCCGTTGGGATTGGTGGTGGTCTTAGTGACGGAGCCATCCTTCTTGGTCTCGGTCTGGATCTTGGTGCCGTCCTTCTTGGTCTCAGTCTGAACCTTGGTGCCGTCGGGCTTGGTGGTGGTCGTCGTATCGGTCTTGCCGCTGCCACCGCCGGAGCTGCTGGAGCCGCCGCCACCGCCAGAGGAACTGCCCCCGCCGCTGCTGGGTTTCTTCACCGCTGTCAGCGCAATGGTTGTCTCGGACTGGGCGTATTCGGTATCTGCGGCCTTGACCGCTTTGATTTGAATTTCGCCGATGCCAGTTACCGTAACCTTGCCGTTGGCATCCACTGTTGCGGGGCCGCTGATGATCTCCCAGGTGACGGTTCCGGTGCCGGAGCCGCCGGTGGTCGTCAAGGTAAAGGTGTCCCCGTTGTAGACGGTAGTGGGCTTGCCGGTGATGGAAAGAGCCGCCTGCTCTGCCTTACCCACGGTAAGTGCATCGGTTTTGGCCGTTTTTCCGCCATAGCTGATGGTGACAGTTTTTCCGCTATGCCCGGTAACGGTCAGCACCG